>ERZ651776.23-NODE-23-length-203774-cov-14.921796_pt1 | contig 203774 bp, 197 predicted proteins | sample MGYA00514761_ERZ651776 | MGnify/ENA metagenome assembly ERZ651776
ATACCGAAAGTCCTTCTTTTATTAATCTCTGTTAGGCTCATCTACTCATTTTTTGAAGGCAAATGTACTTAATTTACGGAAGAATATTTTTAAATGTTCGCTGAATACTGTGAAATATTAATTAACACATATTTTTTAAAAAATATATATGCTACCTGAATTTATTCAAAAAAAAATAGTGTACATTTGATTTAAATAAATAAATACAATTAATATGAAACAAAAATTACAATTTTTAATGACGATGATTGCTGCCGTTTCTTTCGGTTCAATGTCTTATGGACAGGGACCGTGTGGTGCAGGACAAGGTGAATTAACTGTTGAGTTCACTACAGATAATTGGGCACATGAAGGTTACTTTGAGTTAACACCTGTTGGTGATGCTTGTGGAACAAACACTGTTGCTTCTTATGGTAATACAGCTGTTGGTTGTCTTGGTAGTGGTGCTCAAATAGCGGCTGATACAGATCCAGGAGCTTATACGGTTGATAATTCAACTTTATCAGAAACTATCGGGTGTTTTGCTTATGGAACATGTTTTGATTTCCATTACGTTGATGATTACAATGATACAGGAATGGATTTTGTATTTAGTGTAAACGGAGCTGAGGTTGCAAATATTAGTGGTTTAACTGGTGATGGAGTAACCGTAACTCAATTTTGTGTAACTGTTCAACCAGCTTTAGATCTTAGAGTTGATAGTGTTGGAATTGGATCTTATTACACTATTGTTCCTTTAGTACAAGCTTCTGCTTTAAATTTTGATGCTACAATGTTAAATTTTGGAACATCTGATGTAACTGATGCAATGGTAACAGCTACTGTAAATGATGGAACATCTGATGTTGCTACTGCTACATCAACTGCTGTTGCAACTTTAGCAAGTGGAACTTCTTCTACAGGAGCATTAAGTCCAGGTTATACTCCAGTTGGAATGGGTCTTCATACAATTTCATTTGTATCTTCTATGACAGAACTAGACGAAAATATAAGTAATGACACTCTGGCTATGTCAGTATTGGTTAATGATTCTGTTTTAGGAAGAAGTAATGATGCTGCTTCAGGTTCTTTAGGATTTGGAACTGGTGCTGCTGATGGTGCTAGATTGGGAACACAGTTTGGTACTCCCACTACTGATAATTTAACTTCAGTATCTGCACTCTTTAATGGACCATTAGCCGGAGATTCAACTAAGTTCTCTGTCTACGATATGTCAGGTGGAATGCCAAATGCAGTCGTTGCTTCTACAGGAACATATGTGTTTACTGCTGCTGACGAAACAGCGGGAGTTTTCTTAACAATGTCTTTAGATGCTCCTTATACAGTTACTGCTGGAAGTGATTTTGTTGTCGTTGCTCATGAGTATGGTGCTAACGTTACTTTAGCAACAGATAATAGTTCTCTTTATGAAGCAACTACTAACTGGTTAATCTCAACAGCTGTTACTACTGATGCATGGGATAATGGAGAAAGTTTTGGTTTTGGTTTAAACTTCGTTATGAGAGCAAACTTTAGTTCTTCTGTTTCTATCGGAGAAAACGCTTTAAATACTGCTAACGTTTATCCTAATCCAACTAATGGAATTGTAAACATAGAGTTAACTGAAGAAGTATCTGATGCTTCTATAGTAGTTTATTCTGTTGATGGAACAATTGTTTCTACTGATGTAGTATCAGGAGCTCAATTCTCTGTTAATTTAGAAGGACTTACTAAAGGAATATACATCATTGAATTGAACAACGGTTCAAACACAGGTGTTTACAGAATTGTTAAAGATTAATTATAGTCTTCCTCTATTGAGGATTACAATACATTAAATAGAAAAGCCGATGAAGAAATTCATCGGCTTTTTTTATTCAATAATAAATAATCTTGGCGCTTATTAAATTAGATTTAGTTGCACAATTTACTGATTGTATATAATAAGAAGCAATCTATTTTTAGTTATGGCTAGATGAAAGTTACTTCTTCACGTATTGGGTAAGAATAACAACTCGCTGGTCTTCTACTTTTCCCTCTATGTGGTTTGCATTATCATGTACGAGAACAATATTTCTAACATGTGTTCCCCGTTTTGCCGTAAAGTTTCCACCTTTTACCTTTAAATCTTTTATAAGAACAACACTGTCCCCAGATTGCAATTGAACACCATTACTGTCAACATGTTTGATAGCATCTTCATCAGGTAGACCTTCTTTTGCCCAAGCCTCAGTAGCCTCATCCAAATACATCATATCCATGAGGTCTGATGTCCAACCTTCACTCTTGAGTTCATTAAGAACTCTCCAAGCGACCACCTTTACAGCATCAACTTCACTCCAAATACTATCGTTGAGACATCTCCAATGATTAGCAACATAATCCGTTTCTCCAGTTATTTGAGCGTTACAATTTGTGCATATGTGAATACAGTTTTCAATTAAGCTTGAATTTTTAGGACTCACCGGGAGAATGACTAATTCTTCTGAAAGATTACATAGTTCACAATTCCCATTGCTACGCTTTTCTAATTCTCTATCCATAATGGGGGTTTGTATCAAAATTAATCAATTTATTATCATTTGATAGAGAGACATAGTTTTATTATATAATGGTATTCTATCTTTACAATGAAGAATGAAAATTTGAGAATGATAAAAACAATTTCTTATAGTATCACTGCTTTAATTGTACTCGTAATAGGGTTTTGCGCATATATTAAATCATCAACGGCAAAAGAAGGCGAAGTAGCTCCATCAATTGAAGCGACGTTGCTTAATGGTACTCATTTTAGGCTAGAAGATTTGCGCGGAGAATATGTGATTTTGAACTTTTGGGGGTCTTGGTGTCGGCCATGTAGAGCTGAAAACTTAGATCTTGTGCAGTTTTATAAAAAGTATAAGCATAAAGTGAAAATTGTCACTTATGCATTTGAGAAAAACACAAAGAATGGAGAATTAGCTTCAAATAGGGATGGCTTTAGCTGGGAACATCAAATTATTGAACAAAGTAATCTTGTGTTACTGTCAAAAACGGCAAGAGACTATGGTGTTTTTTCAATTCCAACTATTTTTTTGATTTCTCCGGAAGGGCATATTCTGAGCCAAAATTCCTTAGCAACAATTGAATTGTTCTTCTCACAACTCTGAAATACGAACTCTACTAAAGATTACTCTTATATAATAGATTAATTATTCCATGTTAACAATCGAGTACCCTTATCATCAATTTCGAGGTAGGTGCAATAGTTAATCCATTCCCCTAAGTTTATATAGATAGACTTATCGTTCAGGGGATATTCTAAAGGCAAGTGTCGATGACCAAAAATGAAGTAGTCCATCTCTTTTTTTTCTAACACCCCTCTGCAATATTGAATGAGCCATTCTTTATCTTCTCCTAAAAAAACCTCATCACTTTTACCTGTTTTTGCACGACTTGTTTTACTTGATTTATCAGCGAGCCAAATTCCAAAATTAGGGTGGAGCCTTGCAAAACACCATTGGCAAAATTTATTAGCGAAAACTTTTTTTAGAAATTTATAGCCCTTATCTCCAGGACCAAGGCCATCTCCATGTCCAATTAAGTAATTTTTACCAAAGAAAGTCTTCTCAATAGGTTCGCGATAAATTGAAGCGCCAATTTCTTTCGGTAAATAATCAAAAATCCACATATCATGATTTCCAGTAAAAATATGGATGGGGATACCTTTATCTGACAATTCAGCAAGCTTCCCAAGTAGACGAACAAATCCCTTTGGAACTGCTCTTTTATATTCAAACCAGAAGTCGAAGACATCTCCAACAAGATAGATTTCTTTCGCTGTTGGCTCAATGTGATTGAGCCAAGCTACAATCTTTTTTTCACGAAGTAAACTTGAGTCATAGTCCGGAGCTCCCAAATGAAAGTCCGATGCGAAATAAACTTTCTTAGCTGTGGATACCATTATTTGTCAAAGAGTTTAGCCAATTCGACTGCTAAATCATGACTTCTTAATTTTGTTTTAATGACTTTACCTTCAGCATCTAATAATACGGTAAAAGGAATACTGCTCACCCCATACTGACGTGCAACTTTACTATTCCAAGAGCCTAAATCGCTTACATGATTTGGCCATGATAAATTATCTTTTTCAATTGCTGCTAGCCATTTAGCTTTGTCTTTATCCAAAGAGACACTAATAACTGTAAATCCTTGATCTTTGTACTGTTCATACAATTGAACAACAGCAGGATTTTCTCTACGACAAGGACCACACCATGAGGCCCAAAAATCGATTAGTACTACTGAACCTCTCAAGTCTGAAAGTTTCATTTTGGAACCATCAGTTTTAGTTTCTTCAAAGTCTGGAGCTAATTTTCCAGGAGCTAATTGGTTGGAAGCATTTTTTTGCGCTAGAACTGCCTCAAATCTCTTGTATGCTTTGGCTACAGTAGGAGATTGTTTAAAGCAAAACATAAGTTGATTCATTACTTTTTCATAGGAAGCAAAGTCTGTGTTGAAATCTAACGTCGATAATGCGGCGTATAGCGCAGGTGAGTTAGCATTTTGATTAATGAAAGTGTTTTGCAAACCTTTGAATTTTTTTGATTCAACTTCCATTCTTGTATTAACCTCGATTGATTTAGATGGGTCATTTTTCACTTCTTTGTTTGCTTGATCAATTAAATCGGACCATTTTTTAACTTCTCCATAAAACTTGTGCATGTTTGAAGATGCGACAGAGTTGACGATGTTAAGGAACTCATCTAACTTAGCTCCATCACCGTAAATTTGTATTTCAGATTTATTTTTCAATACTAAATTAACGTTCGTTTCTCCAATTTTAAGTATGTAGTAATCTTCTACAGGAACCTCAGTTTCGATTTTGAAAGTTCCATCATCATTCATTTGTGTTTCTGCCAATTTCTGGAGATTTTTACCGTCAAAATGAAGTAATTCTAGTTTATTTGTGGGTGTATTAAAAATATTCCCTGATACGATGACATTAACTTGAGCCCAAGACAGATTTACAATTAATAGACTTAATGTGATAATTATTGCTTTCATAATATTTTTTTAAAGTAACTCTTTCAATTTTTGTTCCAAACTTTCTCCTCTTAATCCTGTAGCGATAATTTTCCCTTCTGTATCGATTAATACAGTATGTGGGATTGATGAAAAGCCATACAAAGATGTCATCGGCGTATTCCATTGCTTCAAATCACTGACGTGGTTAGGCCATGATAGGTTGTCTTTTTCTATTGCTTCTTTCCATTTATCCAGACTTTTATCGAGAGAAACAGAAAACACTGTAAAGCCTTTGTCCTTATATTGATTATATAGTTTAACCAAATTTGGGTTTTCGCTTCGGCAAGGACCGCACCAAGATGCCCAAAAATCAATCAAGACATACTGTCCACGTAATGATGATAATGACATTATTTCACCAGCAGGATTGCTCATTGAAATCTCGGGAGCAATTCTTTCTCCAGAATTATCTGCGACGTATGCTTTATAAGCAACATCAATTTGATAAATTTGATTTGATAAAGTTGAGGTTATTGGAGAATTTGTGAATTCTTGCTCATAGGCTTTTAAAACTGCATAAAGTATATCTAGATTGTCTGCTGACCAGTTTTCAAATCCCATAGTTGGAGTAGCTGAGGATAATAAAACAATATTGAATGGATTGCCCGGGTCACTTTTCATTGCATTTAATGCAAACGCATCAACTTCGCTTTTAAGTTCTAGAAATCGTTCAGTAATTTCACCGTTAGAAAGTGTCCCTTTCAAAGCCATTAATTTATTTTGGTCTTCTTGGAATTTAGAAAATTTTGACATATATTCTGTCATTACTCCTCCCCAATCAGTTCCTGAAATTTTAGGAGTAGAGATATATGTTTCTATGTCGGCTGAAATAATAACTAGATCTTCAGGTACAAGCGTTAAAGGGATAATCTTGTCATTCTCTTCGCCAATACGTAATTGATACATTCCAAATCCAGGGATAGTTCCTGTCAACTCAAAGTGACCTTCCTTATTCGCTTTGGCATTGGCAATACTAATATTACCTTGTTGACTCATCGCCTCAAGATAAAAAACTTGATTTTCTGAACCAATCACAGTTCCTGAAATAGTAAAATTGTCTCCTTCTTTAATTTCAGTAGGGACAACTTCATTTTCACCGCATGATACGAATATTAGAAGCAAAAGTATGAGTCCAATGAATTTTTTCATTATAATTTATTTAAAGTTTCAGTCATTAACCGATTAGCAGCTTTTGGATCAGCCTTTCCTTTGGAAATTTGCATCAATTTCCCCATAAAGAAGCCTGTAAGGCGTTTTTCACCATTTTTAAAGCGTTCTACCTCATCAGGGTTTTGTGTAATGACTTCGTTGACATATTCTAAAATCGAATCTTCATTAGATTCTTGAATTAAATTTAATCCTTTGGCTATTTCAAGTGGAGCTTGATTCGGATTTTCTAATAAAGCAGTAAAGACTTTTTGAGAAGCTACCGTTGATGAAATTTTACCAGTATCAATGATTGCAATTAACTCGGCTACCGTTTCAGCAGAAATAGGGAATTCTCTCACCTCAAAACCATTTGTGTTTAGGTATGATTTAATGTCACCCATCAACCAATTCGCAGCTGATTTGTAATTTTTAGTATGTGAAATAATTGACTCATAGAACAAAGCAAGCGCCTTATTATCCGTAATGTTATATGCATCATATTCTGAGAGGCCAAATTCATTTGTGTATTTCAGAAACAATTCTCTCGGTAAAGCAGGCATTTCTGACTTAATTGTGTCAATTTGCTCTTGTTTTATTTTAATTGGAAGTAAATCAGGTTCTGGGAAGAATCGATAATCATTGGCGGCCTCTTTTGAGCGCATTGAAATCGTAATTCCTTTCAAGGCATCAAAAGATCTTGTTTCTTGAGCTACAATTACATTCTTTTCGATAAGCTCAATTTGTCTTTTGATTTCAAATTCAATAGCATGCTGAACATTTTTGATAGAATTCATATTCTTAACCTCAACTCGACGACCAAATTCTTTTGCGTCTTTAAGCATAACAGAAATATTAGCATCACACCGAAGAGAGCTCTCTTCCATGTTTCCATCACAAATTTCAAGGTAGCGAACAATTTTTCTTATTTCAGTAACAAAGTTATAAGCTTCTTGAGAAGAGCGAATGTCAGGCTCAGAGACAATTTCAATCAATGGTATTCCTGCTCGATTTAAATCAACCAAAGTGTCATGAACATCAACATCATGGATGCTTTTGCCGGCATCTTCCTCCATGTGAATTCGAGTGATCTTAATTGCTTTTTCATTGCCATTATCATCCTTAATATAGACTTTTCCACCAGTACATATTGGAGTTTGATCTTGAGTAATTTGATAACCTTTCGGTAAATCTGGGTAGAAATAGTTCTTACGATCAAAATTTTGAACTTCAGTAATCTCTGATTCCAAAGCCAATCCCATTCGAATAGCAAATTCTATGGTTTTAACATTCATCTTTGGCAATGTTCCAGGATGACCTAGTGTAATAACACTAACATTAGAATTGGGAATTGCTCCAAATTCATTCACATCTGAAGAATATGCTTTTGTTTTGGTTAACATTTGCGCATGAACTTCTAACCCAATAACTGCCTGATATTTTGATCGAATTTCTTCTTTCATTTTATACTCTTGTAATCAATTCCTTCATAATAATTGTCATCTTTGGCTCTTGTTTACTGGCAACTGCGATAACATCCTCTAAACTAGTCTCTTGAATCATACCTGGCACGCCTAAGTCTGTAATTATTGAAATTGCAAAGCAGGGGATATTCATGTGGCGCGCTACAATTACTTCTGGCACAGTCGACATGCCAACAGTATCTGCACCGATTACTCTTACGTAGTTGTATTCTGCAGGTGTTTCAAGTGTTGGTCCTGTAAGACCAGCATATGTTCCTTGAGACACTTTAATGTCTTTTTCTTCCGCAATTTTTTTGGCTAATTCAATCATTTTAGCATCATAAGTATGCATCATGTCAGGAAAACGTGGGCCTAATTCGTCAAAGTTTTTTCCAGTTAATGGGTGCGCAGGAAATAAATCAATGTGGTCATCAATAATCATGATTTCTCCAACTTCAAAGTCAGGGTTGACTCCTCCAGAAGCGTTACTAACGAAAAGACGTTCAACGTTTAAGAATTTCATTACCCTTACTGGAAATGTAACTTCTTGCATTGTATAGCCTTCATAAAAATGAAAACGTCCTTGCATTGCCACAACTTGTTTTCCACCTAGTTCTCCAAAAATCAATTTACCAGAGTGACTCTTAACAGTTGAAACAGGAAAATTCGGAATCTCTTTGTATGGTATTTCATCGATAATATTGATTTCATTCACTAAGCCTCCAAGACCTGTGCCTAAGATAATTCCTACTGATGGTTTAACATTGGTGCGTGATTGAATATAATCGCTGGTTTCTTTAAACTTTGCAATACTCATATATAATCTGATTGAATTTAGTTTCTTCTTTAATTGTTGTAATTATTGGTTGATAAAACCAATTGTTTTGATTCGATTTTACAAGGTCAATATCTTTGAGTCTCATAAAATCTTTTTCTGTCGTTACAATGATTTTATTACCAGTAGCAAATGTATCAAATTTTTGATGAATTTCAGCTATATCTTGACTGTTGAATGTATGGTGGTCTGGATAATTTAAGTGAGTTACAGAATAATTTTCTTTTAGTTTATCAATAAGTGGCGTAGGGTTGGCAATTCCTGTTATGAGCAGAATACTTTCCGTTTCTGTTTCAATTCCTAGGTTGAAACATTTTAGTGGTTGGTAGTTAATTTTAGAGAAGAATATTTTTTCTGGATTAAATCCAATTTTTCGTCGAATTTCTGCCTCATTCTCTTTACTAATGTTGTCGGGTGATTTACTGACGATAATAATGTCCGTTCTTCTTTTGCCCGAGGAAAATTCACGCAAATTACCTGCAGGTAAAACAAAATCTGAATAAAATGGGCGATTAAACTCTGTGATTAAGATATTTAGCCCCGCTTTTACAGCTCTATGTTGAAAAGCATCATCAAGAACAATGATGTCATTTTTTGGATTATTTTTAAGGATATAATCAACCCCTATTTTTCTTTTTTCAGCAACAACTACAGTAAGATTGTCGCCATGTTTTTTCTTGTAAAACAATGGTTCATCACCAACTTCAATTGCAATTGACTTTTTTTTAACTTCAATAAGTCCTTTTGCTTTTCGCCCATAGCCACGACTTAGGACAGCTACTTTTTTATTCTTGGACAGAAGTAGGTCCACTAATAAATCGACATGTGGTGTCTTCCCAGTACCACCAATAGATAGATTTCCGACGCAAATTGACTTTTTAGGAATTTTGAAGCTATGGAAAATACCGATTGAGTAGAGTAGGTTTCTTAAATGAGTAATGAAGCCATAAATCCAACTGAAAGGAAGGAGTAATAGCCGAAATGAAAATTTGAGATCCATAAAGGAATCAATTAGTCGTTATGATAATCCGACATTGCCTGCTCTTCAGCGTAATAAAATAATCTGACTTGTGCGGTGTCATTTAAAAAATTAATCTTTCCAATCTCAAAATGATCTAATGTTAATCCAGTTCTTTTTTCAAGATCCACCCTCATTTCATTTTCTTTATCTGGAGTAATGAGGTCAATTCTTTCGTATACAATTGTTTTACGGGTTAAGTGTTTTACGAGCCATAAATATTCTAAACCGTATGTTACTGCTATAACGGCAAAATTAATGACACCCATTTCAGCAACACTAATTTTATTCGATGCAAGTGAATTCACAACACTCACACCGATAATTAGAAATAAGTATGTCATTTCTTTAATTTCGATAGCATCAGTTCTATATCTTATTATTCCAAATATTGCAAAAAGACCTAGTCCCATACCAGTATCTATATCAAGTTTTTTCAATCCAAAACAAAGAAAGAATGTCGTTAAGCCAATTAGGTAGTAGGTGAAAAGATAGTCTTTTCGTTTGGTGATTGGGTAGTAGAGATACCTAATGATAATGGTCATGACAATTAAATTGATACCCAAACGAAGAAGTAAGGTGTAAAAATCTTTGTCGAACCATGTTAAGTTGAAAATTTCTGTAAAAGAATCTAAAATAATATTAGGCAGCATTTGAGTCTATTTTTGAAAGTTTGATTATTTTTTTTTTAAAGCGATTGTATTTTATTAGCGATTTGCTGTATAGCATTATCATACCTAAAGTATATTTACTGATTTTCAATGGTCGGATTTGGTTCACTTTCATCAATTGATAAAATGGTGAATTACGCATTGCTTTGCCTTGTTTTAGCTCAGCAATAACAACATTTTCAACAGACTGATTTTTTCCTTTATTCTCGAATGTCAAATTCAAATCAATTGTTAGCCGTTCGCTCATAGCTTTGTTCACTAGAGTCATACGGCTAAAATCATTCATCAGTGTAGGATTCATTTCTGTGCTTAGAACACCTGCTTTCTTCACAAAATCAAAATGTGAATCATTCATAGCAGATGGTATTTTGTCGACTTTAATGCGATGTTTACGTGTTCTTCCTTTGATTTTGTGCTTAACTTCTAAGAATGTCAATTTAGAATTAACATAAGTTCTATACCTCACTTTAAAGCGATTAACTTTACCTTTATGATGGTCATTGTAGCAACTATAATTAGCGTCATCAAAATACAAACTTACGTACTTTGATAATCGTTCGCCTTCCACATTGAGAATATAGTAGTCTTTAGTCAAAATAGGCAATAAACGTTCTAGATCAATCTTCGAAAAAACAAATTTCGTATCAACACGATTCATTAATTTAACTGTATCCATCTCGATTAAACTTATAGGTTCAAAAGAATCGATGATTTTATTTATTTTCTGTAATAGCATTAGTTAACAAAAATAGCAGAAACATTGAATAAGACCTTGTTTTACATCAACTAATACTAAAGAAAATTTATTCGATAAGTCCCAGGCAAATCTTCATTCGAATAATTCGTTTAGCAGAACTTTTCACTTGTTTTTTGAATTGATTATCGGATTGGTACTTAGCAAGAATTTCTTGATGTGCTTTTCGAGAATCTTTTGGCATCAAGAGAATATCACAGCCAGCTGCAATGGCAAGAGATGAAGCACTTTTAATATTAGAAACACCCCCCATATTCATTGCATCAGTTACAATTAATCCTTTAAATTGGAGACTATCACGAAGTAGGTCATTTACCATGATGCGTGATGTCGTTGCTGGTAATCCCTTTGTGTCAAACAATGTGTTGTTTGTTATTGCGATATGAGCCACCATGATGGAAAGCACGCCAGATTCAATCAATGGCGGGTAGTATTTCAATTCTTTTAAATCTCCATTGATTACTTGTAAAGCTTTATGTGTATCTCCACTAACTAAACCATGACCAGGGAAATGTTTTGCGGTTGCAATGATGTTTTGCCTCTGAGACTGTAAAAGGAAAGCTTGAGAAAAGGGGATAACATTTTTTGGGTTATTAGCAAAGCCTCGATACCCAACAGTCTTATTTTTTGCTAAATCAACGACTGGTGAAAAATTATAATTTATTCCTATTTCGTTTAAGTCTGTTGAAATAGTTTTTGAAACTTTCGCTGCCTCAGTCGAATCAACTATTTTATTTGCCTTAGGAACTGGAGTCGTACCAATTATTTTACGATTGACTAGGCTAGGTTCAGCATCGGCAGAATAAAGAAAAGGTAAATTGCCTTCAGTTTTATTCATTTCTTCAAATTTAATAACCCAGTCAGTACATTCCTTTTTGGTTCCGTTCAAGAGAAGAACACCACCAATCAATTGGTCTTTTAATAAGTTTTTAATTGAATCTTCTTTTTGGCCTAAGCGTCCTACGGCAGGCATAATCAATTGTCCTACAATAGCAGTATCGCTCATTAAATTGTATATACTATCTACTTTAGCGTCTAACTCCGGAATGTTTAACAAAAATGAGCTTAAGTTAATAACCATTGCTTCTTTTGGTTCTTCAATTGTATCAGGTATAACAATAGATTCCTGAGCACAGGCTCCTAGCAGCATCATTGAAAAAAGGAAGAGCGCGTTATTTCTTATCATTTGTTAAATATTTAATCAAAATTAAAACCAAAGTTAGCATGTTCAAACACACGGTTTGGATACAGAATTTTTGTTTTGTTCACAATTCTATTGTCAACAACCATACCGAGAAGAAAAGCATATCTTTTGATAAGCGATGTAAATTATAATAAATTAAGACTAACATTTCATTCTTATTGAATGGAGAAATTTGGAAATAATGAAAATAAAGGATAGAAAAGTCAATTAAAGATATATTAATTCTTAAATTAAATGGAAACTAAACCAAACCATTGATGAATATACAATCTATCCCTTATTGGGCAGAAGATGATAGGCCACGAGAAAAACTATTATTAAAAGGAAGGAGAAACCTATCAGATGCAGAACTAATTGCAATATTGATAGGTTCTGGATCACGGGAATCTTCAGCGGTACAATTGGCTCAAGAAATTATGGCGGAAGCAGAGAATGATTTACAAATTTTAGCTGGTTTTTCCATTCAAGATTTAACCAAATTTAAAGGGATTGGTGAAGCGAAAGCAATCAGCATAGTGGCATGTTTAGAGATTGCTCGAAGAAAGTCGGGATACACTGAGAGAGAGAAAATTAAAATTAAATCATCAAAAGATGCGTTTCAAGTATTGAAAGCTGATTTTGAGGACTTACATCATGAAGAATTCTTCATTTTACTTTTGAATAGAGCAAATGAAGTTAAAGGTAAAATTCAAATTTCAAAAGGAGGATTCTCTGGTACAGTCGCGGATGGTAAAATGATATTCAGCAAAGCTTTAGAAAAGAAAGCCAGTGCAATAATATTAGCGCACAACCATCCAAGTGGTCAATTATTCCCCAGTGAAATTGATAAAACTTTGACGCAAAAACTAATCGAGTTTGGTAAATGCATCGATTTACAAATACTGGATCATTTAATATTTTCTAATGAAAAATACTTTAGCTTTGCTGATAGTGGATTAATTTAATATTTCCTCTATTTATGGTACTTGTTTTTGTAGAAAATGTAACGAATCGATTACAATATACTTTTGATTTTATTTTTAAAATCAGAGGAGTTGATTATTCATTTACATTGAATAAAAAGGAATTTATTGACTCGAAAGAAACGAAGCTTAACTACAGTAATTTCAATTTAGACAGTAGTCCAACTATTATTCCTTCTGTATTACTTTTTGAAGAAGGCATTACTGAACAGGAATTAGGTAAAAGCAATTTTGAAAATGAAGATTGTCTTTCTATTAAAGGTGTTGTTGATCCTATTGCCTCAGTATTTTATATTTTGACACGATATGAAGAATATTCGTGCCTTATAACGGATAAACATGGTCGATTTCCTTATGATCAGAGTATTCTCAACTCATTTAACTGGGTAGAAAAAGCTAAATGCGATCGTTGGTCAGAATCGATTATCGAATTTTGTGGAGTTGACTTGTCGCTAATTAGTCGATCTATTGAGATTTTACCAACTTTTGATATTGACAATACTTATGCATATAAATTAAAAGAAGGAAAGCGCAATTTTCTTTCTCGTCTGAAAGATACATTTCGAGGAGAAACAAAAAGACTGGTAGAGCGCAAAGATGTTCTTAATGGTGGGGTGGACCCCTATGACACCTTTTCTAAAATTAAAGACATCGCGGGTAGGTTCAATAATACTAAAATATTTTGGTTGATTGGAAAGCTTTCGAAATTTGACAGAAATATCAGCATCGAAAATGAAAAACACAAAGAATTAATTCGTGAAATTGGTCATTCTGTTGAAATTAATTTACATCCAAGTTATGCTTCAAACAGTAGGCTTGAATTTATAGAGGAAGAGAAAATAGTATTAGAGAGTGTATTGAAAAGGAAAATAAATTCTTCACGGCAACACTTTTTAAAATTAAGATTACCGCTGACATTCCAAGTCTTGGAAGATGCAGGTTTTCAAAATGAATATTCAATGGGGTTTGCTGAAAATGTTGGCTTTAGATGCGGAACAGCAAGGCCTCATTTATGGTTTGATTTATGGGCGAATTTCCCCAGCGAATTAACAATCCATCCACTCGTATACATGGATGGTAGCTTGAATGAATATATGAAGCTGTCCATTGATGAAAGCAAGGTGAAAATATCAGAGCTCTACGCTGAAGTCAAAAAATATGGAGGTGAATTCACCTTCCTTTGGCATAATGAAACGATTGGAGACTATGGACATTGGAAAGGATGGAGTGCTGTTTTAGAACATACATTAAATTTAGGTCATGAATAAAAGAATAACTTTAATAGCAATTCTACTTATTCTTTTAGCAATTGTTTTGGGTGCTTTTGCTGCGCATGCATTGAAAGATTTGATTAGTGAAAAATACCAACAAACTTTTGAAACAGGTGTACGATATCAAATGTACATGGGGATCTCATTATTCATAATTGGATTGAATTATGCAAATATTGGCATATCGAATAAATTGCCAATTCAACTTATTATCATTGGTGGTCTCTTATTTTCTCTGTCACTTTATTTCATTTCATTGCAAGAGATTATAGGGAAATTTATTTTCCTGGGACCAATAACGCCATTAGGTGGAGTTTTGATGATAGCTGGTTGGGGATTGATTTTTACTCGAATTTTAAAAAAGAAAATTTAGTAAATAAATTGCAATTCCCTTTTCTAAGATAATGTTAAATTTACGTATCAAATAAGAGCAAGTGCAAATAACTATTCTTGGTTCAGGAACATCACAAGGGGTACCCGTAATAGCATGCGAGTGCGAAGTTTGTCAATCAAATGACATTAAGGACAAACGATTACGCAGCTCAATTATGATTTCAGCAAATGGTAAGAATTATGTAATCGATTCGGGGCCAGATTTTAGGCAGCAAATGCTAAGAGAAAAAGTGAATACTCTGAGCGCAATTGTTTTCACGCATGAGCACAAAGATCACATTGCGGGATTAGATGATGTTCGCGCGTTTAATTGGAAAGAAAGACGTGACATGGAGGTCTATTGTTCTTCTCAAGTAGAAACAGCGCTAAAAAGAGAATTCCATTATGTGTTTGCAGAAAATAAATTTCCTGGATTACCGAAAGTAAATTTGAATATTATCTCGAAAGAGTATTCATTTCCCATTGGAGAAGGTCTTGAATTCATACCGATTGAAGTTAAGCACAAGGAAATGCCTGTTCTTGGTTTTAGAATAGGACATTTTACTTATATAACAGATGCTAAAACAGTTTCGGAAGATGAAAAAGCCAAAATTAAAGGTACTAAAATTCTTATCGTCAATGCACTTCGGAAAAAAGAGCACATTTCACACTTTAATCTTTCAGAGGCGCTCGCATTTATTGAAGAAATAAATCCTGAAAAGGCTTATTTGACTCACATATCGCATTTATTTGATACACATGTTGAAATAGAAAAGATTCTACCAAAAAATGTATTCGTAGCATACGATGGACTGAAAATAGAAGTAAACACATAGACTTTAAATCGATTAATAATTTTAATTTTGTACCACAAAGAAGAAACTATGTCAAATAACATCCTGAAAGGAAAAAGAGGAATCATATTCGGAGCATTGAATGCTCAATCAATAGCTTGGAAAGTTGCAGAAAGAGCACATGAAGAAGGAGCTACTTTTGTTTTGACTAATGCGCCTATTGCAATGAGAATGGGAGAAATTAACAAGCTTGCCGAAAAAACAGGTAGTGAGATAATTCCTGCTGATGCAACGAGTGTTGAAGATCTTGATAATCTAATTTCACAATCTGTAGAGATTCTCGGAGGTAAAATTGATTTTATTCTACATTCAATTGGAATGTCAATTAACGTTAGAAAAGGACGTCATTACACCGACCAAAAGTATGATTTCACTCAAAAAGGACTTGACGTTTCAGCTTTATCTTTTCATAAAGTAATGCAAACGGCAAAGAAACAAGATGCAATGAATGACTGGGGATCTATTGTAGCTTTAACATATATTGCTGCACAACGTACTTTTCCTGATTATAATGATATGGCAGATAATAAGTCTTATTTGGAGTCAATTGCAAGAAGTTTTGGTTACCACTATGGAATCGATAATAACGTTCGTGTGAACACAATATCGCAATCTCCTACAATGACCACCGCCGGAAGTGGTGTTAAAGGCTTCAATGAGTTTATTAATTACGCGGAACAAATGTCCCCACTTGGTAATGCCTCAGCTGAGGCCTGTGCTGATTATTGTGTTGCAATGTTTTCTGATTTAACAAGATACGTAACTATGCAGAATTTATTTCATGATGGTGGATTCTCCAATACAGGTGTAACACAAGCTGTGATTGAGAAGTTTTCGGATTAAAAAAAACATTTATTTTTGGAAAGCGTTTAAGAAATTAAACGCTTTTTTTATGCGCACTTAAAAAATTCGGAAAGAACACGTTTTCCAGCTTTATTTGTAAAAGTATCAGGAGAGTTTTTCGTGATAGCAAAAGGATATATTGATATCGCTACTGTAGAATGTGCAATTCAAAATATTAACGAGAAATAAAGTTGAAAATAAGTGGCTTCTGTTTCCTATTGAATAACAGAGTAAAATTTCATAAATCGAATTAGTGCTCCAATGGTGTTTTTTCTCCTGCCATTATTTCTACCTCTAATGAATTTATCTCTGGTGGGATAGGGCATGAGTATCGATATGAGTAAGCGCAATATGGGTTGTATGCTGTATTAAAATCAATCCAAATTGTTTTAGACTTAGACTTCCTCAGATCAATATAGCGTCCAGCCCCATAAGTTGTTAGTGCTGTAGTAGCATCTCTGAATGGAATGAATAGATAGTCTTTGTATTCTTCATTCTCCATCAATTCAATATTTTGATAAACTTCTAATTGGCATTCCTTACCGTCAATTTCAAAATAAACGATGCCGTATCTTCTATATGTGGGTTTTCGATCAGTAGAGGTAGGCATTTCAAATTTAGGACCCCTTCTTTTTTTGAATCTTGCTTTTATTTGAAATGTAGTATCGAACTCAAAGTAATCTAATCCTCCAAAATTTTTAATTTCTTCTGGTGTTAAAACTTTAGAGTCGGGATTAGAAAGTGTTTCGCTATGTTCTTTTCGTAATTGATTAATTTCTGATTCCATCTTTTGAGAAAACAAATTAGATGTCATTAAGATAACTGAAAATAAGATTATTAGCCTACTCATCTTAATCCAAAAATTGAACTTCCTAATCGTACCATATTACTTCCTTCTTCTATTGCAATTTGGTAGTCTCCACTCATGCCCATTGAGATGTGCTGGAAGTTATCGTTGAATTTGAAATAGTGACTTTTTAGAACGTTGAAATAATTCTCCATTGTTTGGAACTCTCCTCTAACTTGTTCTTCGTTTAATGTATTTGATGCCATTCCCATTACACCTGCAATTGAAACATTTTGGAGTTCAATAAAATCTTGAGAACTAAGTAACTCTTTAGCTTGATCAAAATTTAATCCAAACTTAGACTCCTCTTGAGCAATGTGAAACTGAAGTAGACAGTTGATTGTACGACTATGCTTCTTAGCTTGTTTGTTGATTTCTTTAAGAAGTTTTAAGCTATCAACAGCATGAATTAATGAGACAAATTGTGCAATAAATTTAACTTTATTGGTCTGTAAATGTCCAATTAAATGCCATTCAATATCTGTCGGTAATTCCGATTGTTTTTGTGCTAATTCCTGGACTTTATTTTCTCCGAAAACACGCTGTCCTGCTTTATATGCAATGAGGATGTCAGCATTTGGTTTAGTCTTGGAAACGGCTACCAGTTTTACATTTTTTGGGATTGACTGTTTTATCCTATTTAGATTCTCTTCAATCATTCGTCAATATTATAAATTGTAAGTCCACTCCTTAGTTTTGGCTCTATCCATGTTGATTTTGGTGGCATTGTCATATCCATATCCGCAACTTGTTTAATTTGATCAATTTTTATAGGAAAGAGGAAAAAGCCGATTTGGTATTTTCCATTGCTAATTTCTTTCTCCATTTTCTCCAGCGAATTTATACCGCTAATGAATTCGATATGTTCATCCGTTTTTAAGTTGTTAATTCCTAAAATAGGCTTTAAAACGTATTGAGTTAGAATTTCTGCATCAAGCGATTGAACAGGATGGTGTGAATTGAGTAATTCATCTTTGAATTCCAATAGGAACCATTCTCCCTGAATACAAATTGTTATGTTATGTTCGCGGGTCGGGTTTTGACGTTGAGTGAGTTTAGTAACAGTAAAGCTAACGCTTAAAAGAGAAAGCACTTCTTTCGCTGAGTGTTCATTCAGTGTTTTAACAAACCGATTGAATTCTGTAATGTGCAGTCGTTTTTCGTTTAAAAAAAACGCTAAAAATGATTTCTCATTTACTAACTTATCTTGATTCTGATTGTTCCGAAGATTCTTAAGCGCTGATGAAGATGCGCTTCGATGATGGCCATCTGCTATATAGCAGGCATCAATGTGCTCAAAGGCATTAATAACGGCTTCAGTTTCTTTTTCTGAGAAAAGCCAAAGCTCATGTTTTATTAAATCTGTTGTGGCATACTCGTACTCTGGACGTTCAAATGTCTTCCAATTCAGTAATTCGTCAATAACATTCTCATCATCTTGATAAGAAAGGAGGACAGGTTCTGCATTGTAGCCAACAATATCAAGGTAATTTGTGAACATGTTTTCTCGACTAGTAATTGTTGATTCATGCTTTTTTATAGCACCTTTGTCGTATTCTTCAATGCTCGCCCCAGCAATAACACCAATGTATTCATGGCCATTCTTCGTTTGGCGATAAAGGTAGAGGTGTGGCTGTTCATCTTGAATTAAAATACCTTGATCAATAAAGTCTTGATATGCCTCTCCAATCATTTCAAATCGTTCTCGAGAATTTGGTTCTGTACTCACAGCCTTACCGAATTCGGGATTAATGATATGGAGAAAAGTAAATGGATTGTCTTGTAACTTGGCTTCTAGCACATTGCTTTTGTAGGTGTAATATGGACGTGTTGCCACTAGGTGCACCTTGTCTCTAGAAGGGCGAATCGCTTTAAAAGGACTTAATTTAGCCATGACTTTAGCGGTCTATTGTACGCCAAATTTAGCAATAATAGTTTCTGCTAATTCTGTTCCAATTCTGTCTTGTGCTTCACCAGTTGCTGCTCCAATATGAGGTGTACAAGCAATTTTTGGGTGATTAAGGAGTTCTTTCATTGGGTTTGGCTCGTTGTCATAAACGTCAAGAGCAATACTCGCAACTTTATTGCTTTCTAAGGCATTTAAAAGCGCTAATTCATCAATAACACCGCCACGTGCTGCATTAATAATTCTTACGCCATCTTTCATAGTGTCAAACTCATTCTTTCCAATAACGGCAGAACCATTTTCCTGCTTAGGTACGTGTAAGGAAATATAATCAGCATTTTTAATTCCTTCGAGAACAGATTTAATAGGCTGAATATCAATTGAAGCTGATATGCCGTTTCCTAATTTAATCGAAAGTGATGCCTTTTCGCAGTACAAGTCAACTGCTGTGACGTTCATTCCACAGCCAATAGCATATGAAGCAAGACTTTGTCCAATACGCCCAAAACCAATGATTGTCAAGTTTTTATCTCTTATCTCTACACCTTTACCATATTTCTTTTTTAAGGTTTTGAAATCACCATTTTCCATGTTTTTGTATGAGTCATGAAGAGAACGGGAAATAGCGAAAAAATGTCCCATAACTAATTCAGCAACAGATTGTGATGATGCGCCAGGTGTATTAATTACTGTGCGCCCAATTGCACGTGCATATTCAACATCAATATTGTCCATACCAACACCTCCACGACCAATTAATTTCAAATTCGGACACGCATCAATAAGGTTTTTTCTAGCCGTAGTAGCGCTACGTACGAGAAGAATTTCAATATTTTCGTTATTAATAACTTGGATTAAGTCTTCCTGATTTACTTTTTCAGTAATTACAGTGTATCCTGCTTCTGTTAGTGCGACAATCCCAGAGTTAGAGATGCCATCGTTTGCGAGTACTTTCATTTTATCCTTTTGTGCGTTCTAATTCTTTCATAATATCTGTCAATACTTTCACACTATCAAGCGTCAGAGCATTATACATAGAAGCTCTATAGCCTCCAACTGATCGATGTCCTTTTAGTCCAACGACACCAGCATTATTCCATAACTCGTCAAACAAGCCTTTGTGTTCTTCATTGTTTAGCAGAAAAGTCACATTCATTTGAGATCTATCGATACCCGAAACCGCAGATTTAAATAATGGATTCGAATCGATTTCAGAATAAAGTAGGTTGGCTTTAGCAGTATTTCTTTCCTGTGCTGCATCAACACCTCCGTTTTGAATGAGATTTCTTAAATTTAGCATTGAAGTGTATACAGAAAATACAGGTGGGGTATTTAGCATTGAGCCTTTGTCAGCATGATTCTTTAGATTCAAATATTTAGGCATGAATTGGCTTGTTGATTTACCAAGAATTTCATCTTTGACAATATATAATGTTGCTCCCGCAGGACCTAAGTTCTTTTGAGCTCCAGCATAAATCATGTCAAACTTCGACACATCGACTTTCTTTGAGAATATATCTGAGGACATATCGCAAACAAGTGGCGCGGTAGTTTCAACAATTTTGTTGAATTGAGTTCCGAATATTGTATTGTTTGATGTGTAATGGATATAATCGACATCTGTTGGCACATCAAAGCCATTTGGGATGTAATTGAAATTCTTATCTTCAGATGATGCAAAAACGTTAACATCAACACCAACGGCTTTTGCTTCTCCAATTGCTCCATTAGCCCATGTGCCTGTGTTTATATATCCTGCCTTCTTTGTAGAGCGCATCATGTTTAGTGCAGCTATAGTAAACCCAAGTGATGCACCACCTTGTAAAAAGAGTATTGAATATCCTTCAGGAACATTGAGTGCTTTTTTTACGAGATCTTGTGTCTCTTCCATTACTTGAACAAATTCAGGGCTTCTATGGGAGACTTCTAATAAAGATAATCCGTTAAAATCTAAAACAGCGTCAGCTGCTTGTTTAAAAACAGTTTGAGGGAGGATACAAGGTCCTGCACCGAAATTATACTTCATCAATATTGATTTAATAATTTATCAAAAAAAATCCCGTTCCGAAATTCGAAACGGGAACTAGTATTAATCCTCTTTCTTGGAGGCGACTTTTTTGGTTGTTGCCTTCTTGGCGGTTGCCGTTTTTGTCGTTGTCGTTTTCTTTGCAGCTGTTTTCTTTACAGCTGTTTTTTTTGCAGCTACTTTTTTAACTGTTTCTTTCTTTTCTGTAGGTTTAGCGTCTGTTTTTGGAGCTGCTTTTTTCTTTGCCTTAGGCTTTGCAACAGCAACGGGCGTAGATACGCTTCGTTTTCTGGAAACACCGTATGACCCCATTGATCTTTTTCCTTTCTTGGTTTTTTTATCCCCTTTACCCATAGTCTTTTTAATTAATTTGTATCTGGTGCTGCAAATATATTATTTCTTTTCGATTTAACCTTCACTTAATGCTCGTCTTCTAATCTCTTTTTCAACATTCTCTCCATCCTTAATGATTTTTGAAGACCATTGAATTTTAAGCTTGATTTGTTCTTCTTTACTTAATTTCCAGGGAAGTGAAGTTTGTTCTAATTTATTTCGGAGAATATTAAGAGCAACGGCAGCGGATACACTGATGTTAAAGCTTTCTGTAAAACCATACATTGGAATTTTGACAAGTTCATCGGCCATTGCTTCAACTTCTTTCGAAATTCCTGTTCTTTCCGTTCCGAAAACAAGCGCAATTGGTTGGACGATTTTAATGTCATTGATGTCTTTATCCGTATGCGGCGTAGTTGCAATAATTTTATATCCTTCTTTCTTTAACTTGTTCAAGCATTCTATTGATGGATTATTCCCTTCAGTATAGGTATGTAGATCAACCCAATTCCCTGCGCCTAAAGCAATGTCTCGCATCGGGTCGTGAATGAAATTTCCTTTTTCTATCGTATGTAAGTCTTGAATTCCAAAACAATCACAAGTTCGCAATACAGCAGAAGAGTTATGTTCCTTTGAAATGCTTTCCATAACCACTGTTAAATAGCGTGTTCTATCGGCTGCTATTTGATCATATTTTTCTTGTTTACTTTCAGTAATAATGTTGTAGAATTTTTTCAGAACTTTTTCGTCAATTGTCATATCGATAAAATTAGGCATAAAAAAAGGGAATCTTTCGATTCCCTATTTTTTTTGGTGGTTATCCTAGTTAACCTTACCTGATAAATCAGAACCAGCTTTGAAACGAACAACGTTCTTAGCAGCTATTTGAATTTCTTTACCAGTTTGTGGGTTACGACCAAGTCTTGCCTTACGATTAGATACAGAGAATGATCCGAATCCTACTAGAGAGATTCTTTCACCCTTCTTTAATGCTACACCTGTAGCATCAATAAATCCATCTAATGCTCTTTTTGCGTCAGCTTTTGATAATCCAGCGTTTGATGCCATTGCATCAACTAATTCTGCTTTGTTCATAAGTTTGTTTTTTAGTTTATTAAAATAATAAATTTACTTAACAAATATATTGCAATTTCCTTGCTGTGCAAGTGTTTTGGCAAAAAAAACGTGTGTTTTGTGGAAAAGTAGGCTGTTTTGTTGATAAACCCCTCCTAAATCCTTGTTTTTAAAGGTGTTTTCGCTGAGTTGGGTGTTTTTGTCGTTTAATTTAATATAGCTTACTATTCAGTAATAGAATGGTTTTGAATAGAATTGCCTAATAAAAAATCCTTGAACAACATTTTTCTTTTGCCTTCGACTTGTATTTCACGAACTAAAAGATAGAAATCATTACAAGGAAAATGGATACCTTCTTCAGATGAATAAATAGGGCTATCTATAGAGGTAGTTATATTCGTTTTTAATGTGTTGAATAATTTGTATGTTTTTATTTCTCCCGTTTCTTCATTTTTCAATTTGCACCAAGAAGCAGGGTAAGGGGATAGCCCACGACAAAAATTATGCACGAGTTCTACAGGTTGTCTAAAATTAATCTCGCAGTCGGGTTTGAATATTTTGTATGCAGGTTTTAGGACTTCCAAGGAATAGTCACTTTGTGGAATAGTCATATGCGTATCATTGACAACTTTTAAGTACGTTTTATATATTAAGTCAGCTCCCAAGAACATAAGTCTGTCGTGAAGCTCTCCAGCGGATTCATTTTCTCCAATCTTTAACGCTTCTTGCTCTATTATTATACCCGTGTCAATTTCCTTTTCAATGAAGAAAGTCGTAACACCGGTTTCTTTTTCTCCATTTATTATCGCCCAGTTAATGGGAGCGGCACCTCTATATTGAGGTAAAAGCGAAGCATGGAGATTTATTGTGCCTTCCTTAGGCATAGACCAAACAGCTTCTGGAAGCATTCTAAAGGCTACAACAATGAACAAATCTGCTTCTAAACGATTCAATTCTTCAATAAAAACAGGGTCTTTGAGGTTTGTCGGCTGCAGGATATTTAGACCTAGCTTAATTGCGCAAAGTTTTACATCACTTTGACTGATTTTCTGTCCTCTACCAGATTTACGATCTGGAGCTGTAACAACACCTTTTATAGTTACGCCTTCAGTATATAGTTTTTGTAAAATCTCCTTTGCGAAAGCAGGAGTTCCCATAAAGACAATACTCGATTCTTTTTTCATATTATTTTCTTTTTCCAGTTGAAAAATCGGATGTAAATAAAGGACAGTAATCCAATGGTGGTAAAATAATAATATTCAACCGACCAAATCCAAAAAATATTCATTTCTAGTACTTTAATGAGAATGAATGCTACCAGTAAATAAATAATTACGGCAATTAGTTCAATAAAAAAATTTACACGTGTATTTCCAGTGCCGTTAATCGCTTGAAAATAAATACTGCTTGCACCATACAATATTACTGCACCAAATACGAAACGAAGAATTGATGCACTTTCTTTAATATATATGTCATTTGGATTTACAAGAGCGATCATTTCTTCAGGATAGAGTATCGCACCATGGAAGAATAAGAATGTAAAAGCTAGTGTTAGAATTTGGATTTTTTTGATGATGATTTTAACTGATACATAATCTTTCTTTCCGATATAATGGCTCACAAATGTTTTTGTTGTGGCACCGAATCCCCATACTGGAACGAATGCTAGAAAATAGAGTGATCGAATATTTTGTGACACCGTTAATTCAAAGGTGCCAATTTGTTCTATCCAAGTGAAGAAAATAGTCCAGGTGAACAAAGCTATAAATCCTTGTAGCATAATAGGGGAGCTAATTTTGAACAAAGCAATGAGATTCTTATATCCAAAAGATAAGTGCTTGATTAATTGATGATATCGTTGTGACTTTGAGAAAAAGAGCGCTATGATTAGGAATAATGCACCTACACCATCCGCAAGCGTTGAGGCTATAGCGGCACCTTTGATTCCTAAAGCAGGAATTGAACCATTTCCGAAAATCAATAGGTAATCTAGTCCTATATTTGATACTGCAATAAAAATAGCACTGTATAATACGAAGGTTGTTCTACCAATGGCCATAAAGTATGCATTAATAGCTAAGGCTATAGATGCAAAGAACAATCCATAGCTGCGATAATGGATGTAATCTATTTGTCCTTGAGCAATAATCTTGTTTTTGGAGTAATCCAATATGAAATTGGGTAGGACACTAGAAATTAATACAAACAGCAAAATGGTAATTAATAAATTGGAAAGTAGGGAGCTACCGAAAATTTGGGGTAATATTTTTTCTTTTGACTCACCAATTCTTCGCGCCATTAAAATTTGAGAACCATCATTCAATCCAACTAAGGCCATAAATAATGTAATGTAGATAAGTCCACCATTCCCTACAGCATCATATGCTAGAATATCAAATCGACTTAAAAAAGAAGAATCTGTGATTAAAACAATCGATTGTATAAACGTCGATGCCATAAGTGGAACCGCCATTTTTAAAATTGATTTATACCCGATGTTTAGCATTTTCTCTTGTAAGCGTGTAAAAATAGTAAATCATTTTACTCCTATCTAGTTTTGTGCTTTTGTTGTATCGAATAGTAAAATTGCTTTAAATAGAATTAAAGTCATATTTTTGTGGCTCAAATGAATTATATGAAATGTAAAATCCATTTTTTTTTATTGAATGATCACTTTTCTATTGAGCATGCTGATGCTAATCATAATGGTGAAGAATCTGAAATGAATCGTAAACATGAATGGGAAGATGAATTGCAAATTAAAGGTGATGTGATAGAAATAATTGAGCATGAAAAAGCTGTTTATCCATTGAAAGGGAATTTTTCCGATGAAAAAGCCTTTTCATTCGATGTTCCTAACATGCGACTTTTTGAAATTGTTACTGAATCGGAATCTACTTTTGTTGGCTGTTCGGAGTCTATCCTAGAGACTACTGAACTAAAAGAGAATGATTTTTATGAATTATCAATTTATATTAAAGATTTTGAACCTATGTCTAATCCAATTCCTGGGATTTTTATAGCTGCACAAGAATTTCCAAAAGAGCTAATTAATTAATTAATGCTTGAACTGAATAATATAGGCGTGCTTCGAGATGATTGGGTGCTGAAAGATATTACTTTAAAATTCTCTTCAGGGAGTATTTATGGGGTTATTGGCCGAAGTGGTGTAGGCAAAACAACACTGCTAAAAATTATTTCCGGTTTTATTGACGCTTCTAGAGGCGATACGTTTTTTAATGACATGAAGATTGAGGGACCTTCAAATCGATTAGTTCCAGGTTATGATGAAATTCAGTTGGTTGACCAGGACTTTGGATTAGAACCATATCATAGCGTAATCGAAAACGTAAGAGAGAAAATCCTTTCTAGAAAAAAAGAAGAACAAGATGAATTGATCGAAGAATTTCTAGATTTGGTTGAGTTAACTGAAATAAAAAACCGAAAAGCACATCTTTTATCAGGTGGCGAAAAACAACGATTGTCAATAGCTCGAGCATTAGCTTGTGAGCCAAGGGTATTATTATTAGATGAACCTTTTGTTCATTTGGATCAGCGATTGAGAAGAAAAATTCAACATTATTTAAGTGAATTGAATCAAGTTCAAAAGATGATTACTGTAATTGTTTCGCATGATGGAGGAGAGTTAATGGGCTTTGTCGATGAAATCATTCATCTTGAAAATCGAGAGGTGGTTCGCATAGCTACTTCAAAAGAGATGTATTATAGTCCAAACTCTCATTCTGAAGCTGAATTAATGGGTGAAGTGAATTCAGTCAAAATAGATGGAGAAATAATTATGTTTAGGCCAACAGAATTTGAATTAGCGAGGGCTAACTTGCCCATTGAATTTATTCGTTCATTGGATTTAGGTTTGTTGACTTTTTTCTTCTTTAAGACTGAAAATAATGAAGAGGTAATGCTTTCAAGCAATTCTGATTTATCGACATTAACAGCTATTAAGATAAGAATATGAAGTGGTCTAAACGCAAAGAAATTTTAAAAACAACAGTAATTGAATTCTTCAAGGAACAAACTTTGATGCATGGAGCTGCTTTAGCATATTACGCAATGTTAGCGCTTGTTCCGATTCTTTATTTAAGCGTTACGTATATAGGTCGAATTGTTGGTGAAGAGGCAGTAATAGATATGATTGGTACAATGCTAAGAGAAAACATCGGGTTAGCCGATACCTCCGGTATATTAGATTTTTTAGCGGAAGTGAATTTTTTGCAAGGAAGTACTCTAATGCAGACTTTTGGTATTATAGCACTGATGTTTTCATGTACCGTGATTTTTAATTCACTGAAGAGAAGTATCAATAGTTTTTATGGCGTTGTTGCCAAAAAGGAACCAGCAGCAAAGTTAATATTGCATAATCTACTTTCAAGGGTCATCTCTTTAGGGTTTATTATTGGTTTGACCTTGCTTTTTATCCTTGTATATTTCGCAGAACCCTTATTCTTATCACTTGGACATAAGTTGTTTAGTGGAGAAGGGCTATTAAGTTTAATATTTTCAATTGTTGCAGAGCATGGTGTCCCAATTTTAACTAACCTCGTTATTTTTAGCTTCATCTTTAAATACCTTCATGACGGAAAAGTAGTTTGGAGAAACGCGATTCGCGGTGGATTAGTAACGAGTGTTTTACTCTATATTGGTCAATTGATCATTAAGTTTTATCTCATGCATTTTTTCTTTGCTGCAGATGGAGGCGTCGCTGGAGCAATGTTGATTATTCTTGTCTGGGTATATTATTCGTCTCAAATTATTTTCTTTGGGGCGAAATACATATCTGTCTTATCACAGATGAGGGGTCAACCTATCAATAAATGTGATTAATTATTAATCAAAACTTGCCAAATGTAAATTATTTGATTAATTTTCCGTCAATAAATTGATTAAAACCTTAGAATGGAAGTTGGCAAGAATTTAAAATTACTTAGAAATAGAAAGAAATTATCTCAAGAAGAGGTAGCGAATAGTCTCGGATTAACTAGAAGTTCATATTCTGGCTATGAAAATAGTGTTGCACAGCCTAATATTGAGAGTTTAATCTTATTTAGTGATTTTTATAAAGTATCAGTGGATGATTTAATTCGGAAAGATTTTGAAAGCTTCAAAGAAAACGAATGGGAGAGAATTGATAAAGGTCTATTCAGTGATGTTAAGGGTACTAAATTGCGCGTGTTGACGTCAATTGTAAATCAAGAAAATCAAGAAATGATTGAGCTAGTGCCAGTAAAAGCTAGTGCTGGTTATACTGCAGGTTATGCAGATCCTGATTACATTAAAGTGCTTCCAACTTTTCATCTTCCATTTCTTGCGAAAGATAGAAAATACAGAACATTCCCGATTAATGGTGATTCTATGCCGCCTGTAGTTGAAGGCTCTTATGTTGTTGGAGAGTTTGTGCAAAATTGGATGTCCATTCGTAAAGGAACACCATGTATCGTTGTAACAAAAAATGACGGTATTGTTTTTAAAGTAGTTCATAATTTACTTGACTCTCAGCAGTCTTTTCAATTGTGCTCAACCAATCCATTTTATGAACCATATCTTGTACATGCCAATGAAATCATCGAAATGTGGAAATTTGTCAACTATATTTCACCTGAATTATCAGAAATAAAACTTGATGATAGTGATTTATCTAAGTCACTTCAAAGTTTGCAGAAAGAAGTACATGAATTAAAGGATATTATTACTAATTCTTAATGCAGTAGTTTTGTGCTAACGGAGTCACTTCAAATCAATTGGTATTTGTGCTCAACCAAACAAATTTTCTCTTCTAAAATAAGATGATGTAATGCTCTTGCAGTTATATCTAGCGTTGTATTTAGTTTTTTACTTAATTGCAAAGCAGTACTTGGTAATTCTTTAGGAATCAATTCCGTTAACTCTTGAAAAGAGTATGTACTATTTTCTTTATCAAGGCAAAAATCACAGATCCCACATGACTTACCCGAATTACTGAAGTACTCACTAATTGTTTTTGAGCGGCAATTAGATTTGGTGATATAGCCAAGTATAGCATTCAGTTTTTCCTGTTCAACTTTTTTTCTATTGAAATAGACTTCACTCGAAATAGTTAGATTACTTGCAGTTAATCGAGCTTGAATAAATGTTAATTTGGGGATATTCGTTTGAAAATTAACATCTGTGACACCATACTGCACCGTGTATTCTAATTGTTTTATCAATTCAGATCTGCTTATTTTTAAACGTTTTGATATTTCTGCTTCGTTAATGTTAATATACCGATCGAAAATTCCCGGATAACTTCTGGTTAAAAGCACAATTAACGGAGATATTCTATCATTACTCACTTGGAATTTATACAATGTTGAATTGCCGACAGCAATTTTTATACGGGTAGACAGATAATTGTTCTCTGAAAAATTCAAATTACCATTGAGCTCAAGAATTTTTATAGCATAATACGTTTCTGAGACAGGTATTTTGAATCCTTTACTAAATTTTTGTATCTCAAAGTCGTAACTTTCTGATAGACCAGAACCAATGGCAACTTTTAAGTAATTGCAAACGCTATTGTAAATGAGTTTAATCCGATCGAGACTTGGGTACCTCATCGTGAGTTGCTCTTTCATTTTATCCAAATCTGCTTGTTCCCAAAAAGCGATTGCTTCTGCATTTTCACCATTACGTCCAGCTCTGCCTGCTTCTTGGTAGTAGGCTTCAAGATTATTGGGGATTTCATAGTGCAATACAAAACGGACATCTGCTTTGTCGATTCCCATTCCAAAAGCATTTGTAGCAACCATTATTTTAATAGATCCGTTCATCCATTGTTCAAGCATATATTTGCGGTCATCTGCTTTGAGACCGCCATGATAAATTCCAGCTGAGAGATTTAAAGCCCTAAGTTGGTTAACAACAAACTTCACGCTTCTTCTCGTTTGGCAATAAATAATTCCTGTTTGATTCGAATGTTCTTTGCAAAACTCAATAACTCTATTTAATTTATTGTCACTTGGAATTACCTGGTAACTAAGATTATCTCTACTTAAATCAGCCGTGAATAATTCAGGTTTCTTTAAATCTAACTGGAGAATGATGTCTTTACGCACTCGTTCTGTAGCTGAAGCTGTAAATGCTGCTAGTGGAACGTTCGGATGGTATTTCCTTAGCTCAGAAATATCGCGATAAGCTGGACGAAAGTCATGTCCCCATTCGGAAATGCAGTGGGCTTCGTCTATCACGATAAGACCAATTTTCATTCGTTTAAATCGTTCGATAAAGAGTCGGTTTTTAAGTCTTTCAGGTGAGGTGTATAGAAATTTCATTTTGCCAAATCGAGCATTATCGAGTGTATTGTCGATTTCGCGATAACTCATGTGTCCAGTAAGAGATGCCGCATTAATTCCTCTTTTTTGTAAGTTAAGCACTTGATCTTCAATTAAGGCAATAAGTGGAGAAATTACCAGGGTTAAACCTTCAAGCGCTATTCCTGGAACTTGAAAACAAATTGATTTACCTCCGCCCGTTGGAAGAATAGCGAGTGTGTCATGGCCATAAATGATACTATCAATAATTTCTTCTTGCAGGGGACGAAATGAGTTAAATCCCCAAAATTGGTTTAATATTTCATTGCTTTTCTTCATGATTCATGATGCTTTTACGAAAATAGAAAAAAATACGCTATCATACAGCCAATAAAAGATTGAGGAATTCATTTTCTTTTGAAAATCACTAAAGAATGTGTATATTTGCAAAACTATAAAACACTATGATTAACAATAAAATAGCCATAAAAGTCAATAGAGTAAGTCAATCGAGAGTCAAAGAAATCGATTGGGAGAATCTTTCTTTTGGTAGAGAATTTTCTGATCACATGCTTGAAATGAACTTTGAGAATGGCGAATGGCAAACGCCAGAGATTAAGCCATTTGGAGAATTGAAAATGCATCCGGCTATGTCTGCAATTCATTATGGCCAATCTATTTTTGAAGGAATGAAGGCAAGCCGATCGGGTGATAAAGAAATTTTATTGTTTCGCCCAGACATGAATGCAAAGCGTTTTAGAGAATCAAGCGAGAGAATGTGTATGCCCACTATAGCTATTGACGATTTTGTTGATATGATACGGAAATTAGTAGAAATCGATAGTGAATGGGTTCCTAAAGCAAATGGCTACTCACTTTATATTCGTCCTTTTTTATTTGCTACTGATGAGTTTATTGGAATTAAGCCTTCAAACAATTATAAGTTCTTAATTTTCACATGCCCAGTTGGAGTATACTACTCTGAGCCCGTGAATGTAAAAATTGAGGAGTTTTATACTCGAGCTTCTTTAGGTGGAGTTGGTGGAGCGAAAACTGCGGGTAATTATGCAGCGTCATTGTATCCAGCTAAAAAAGGAAACGAACAAGGATTTGATCAACTTCTATGGACGGATGGAATCGAACATAAGTACATCGAAGAATCAGGAACTATGAACATTGTTTTTGAAATTGATGGGAAATTGATTACACCGGCAGAAGATACAGATACTATCCTTAAGGGAATCACGAAACGATCTGTTGTAGAAGTAGCAGGTCATTTGAATATTCCTATGGAAGAACGTAAAATTACGGTTGAAGAGGTTGTTACAGCATTAAGAGAAGGTCGAGTTACTGATGCTTTTGGTGCAGGTACAGCTGCAACTATAGCTCCGATTGCAAAAATTGGCTTTAGAGACGAATTGTTTGAAATACCCAAAGATAGTCCTAGAGCATCATCAAGTGAAATACGCCAATTCCTTCAAGATGTGAAAGATGGAACAACAGAGGATATATTTAACTGGATGGTAAAAGTTTGATGGAAGCAAGATTTTCATCGTTTACTTAGCAAGTTTAATTATATTTGTAGTGTTATTTAAAACCATTATAAATAATGAGAATAGTCATCGCAGATAGTAATGAGTTGGTATGTGCAGGGATTCGTGCGATATTAAACGTTGACGCCACTATTGAGATTGTTGGTGAAGCAAATTCCAGAGCTGAACTATCAGAATTACTGAAGTCTTTTGATACTGATTTGGTTTTGATTGACTATACTTCAGATCAGTTTAACATTGACGCTGTTCTTGAAGTGAAAACCAATTATCCATCAATTTATATTCTTGCAATTACTCCAGAGCAATCACCACAAGTTCTTGTAGATGCCCTTAAGTCGGGAGTAACGAGTTATGTAAAAAAGAATTGTTCAATCGGCGAAATCATAGAAGCCGTAAAAGAAACCTGTCAAGGGAACAAATTTTTCTGCGGTCAGATTGTAGAAACAATTCAACAAGCCAACTTAAATGTAGATGATATAGATTTTGAAGCATTTTCTTGTGATGCAGTTTTGATTTCTAAGCGAGAGCAGGAAATTATTGTCTTGATTGCTGAAGGGTTTAAGAATACACAGATAGCAGATCAGTTATTCTTAAGTAGTCATACAATTAATACGCACAGAAAGAACATTATGTCAAAATTAGGAGTGAAAAATACTGCTGGGATAGTTATGTACGCTGTGAAATCGAATTTAGTTTCTCCAAATAAGTTCTTATTCTCTGTAAGTAATTAGGAAGTTTTGAAACATCTAATTAAAAAATAGTCTTATAACTATTCTTTTTTATCCCCTAAGTCCTTTTTCTCAACCAGCTGCTTTTGATACATTTCTGCGTATTCGCCATTTGTGTCAATCAGTTCCATATGTGTTCCCGATTCGCTTAACATTCCATCTTTAATGGTAAGGATATGATTAGCGTGTCTAATCGATGAAATTCGATGGCTAATTACCAAGGAAGTCATCGAACGTTTATTTAGCTTATCTAAAATGATTTCTTCAGTTTCTGTATCTACAGCAGATAAACAATCATCAAGAAGTAATAATTTAGGGTCCCGAATCAGTGCTCGGGCTATACTCAAACGCTGCTTTTGTCCACCACTTAAGTTAACTCCCCGTTCTCCAAGAATAGTTTCAAATTGTTCAGGAAAGTCTTTAATGTTATGATATATATGTGCTTCGGTACATGCTTGAATTAATTTAGCTTCACTTATGGACTCTTCAATAACTGAGCCAAATAAGAGGTTGTTTTTAATAGAATCAGAGAATAAAAATACGTCTTGTGGCACAACTCCAGTTTCATTTCTGAATTGATCAAGATTTACACTATTTAGAGAAATTCCATCAATTGAAATCTCTCCTGAATCAGGTTCAATTTCTCGCATTAACAAGCTTAAAACACTCGATTTACCACTGCCTGTTTTCCCAATGATACCAAGTGATTCTCCTTTTTTCAGTATAAAACTCAAGTTGTTAACTGCTTTGATACCTGAATCAGGATAGGTATAGGTCACATTTTGAAATTTAATTTCCTTTTCAAAATTGAATTTTTCAGAATTGGTATTCACGATTTCAGGCTCTTCTTTTAAGAATTCATTGATTCTTTCTTGACTAGCAGCTGCACGCTGTATCATCGATGTTACAAAGCCAATGGATGCAAATGGCCAAGTAAGCATATTCACATAAAAAATAAATTTGATTATTACACCTTCGGTGATTTTCCCATCAAAGAAAAGTAAGCCTCCAATGTATATACAAGTAATTGTACTTATACCAATTAGAATAAATATTGTTGGAATAAATAAGGAATTGACCAAGACCAAACGCATGTTCTTTTTCTTGTAACTTTCTGCAGATTGAGAGAATTGTTCTTCTGTTTCAGCCGTTCTTCCATAGGCTTTTATTACTCGAATACCTGTGAACGTTTCCTGAACCAAGGTGGTCATCGTAGATTGTTCCTTTTGCACAATAGTGCTGATGCTGTTGATTTTTGAAGAAACTTTGTAGATGATAAACGACATTAAAGGCAATGGAATCAAGACAAAAATCGTCAAATAACCATTTTCGCTGATCATGTTTCGAATGACTAAAACAGCCAAAATAACTAGGTTAATAGTGTACATCACACCAGGGCCAAGATACATTCTAACTTTTGTAACATCTTCAGAAATTCGATTCATCAAATCGCCGGTATTGTTTCGCTTATAGAAAGTAGAACTTAACTTCTGATATTGGACATAAATTTCATTCTTTAAATCATATTCTATCAATCGCGACACAATAATAATAGTTTGGCGCGTCATAAATAAGAATAGACTCGCTAGAATAATCAATAGCATATAATATCCACCGGCTTTTAGCGCGAATATTAATAAGCTTTCAGAGGGGTTATTATCTTGCCAAACAGCCAATTCATCAATTAAATCCCCAAAAAAGTTAGGCATTTCTACCTTGAACCAGTTTGTGGCAAAAATGAAAAAGATTCCAATTAATAGTCTCCATTTATATTTTATGAAATATTTGTTGAGATAGCTCAAAGACTTCATCGATAATTTCCTATTTTTGACATGCTTAATTACATGAAGTTGTAAATGTAAATAAATTGAACAATATAATCGTTCTTGAATGTTTGAAGTAAAAAAAATAGAGGACACTAACCTCATTGAAAATCCAGTAATTGCTCAAATGAGCAAATACAATCATGAACAATTGTTATTTTGCAATGACAATTCTACTGGCTTAAAAGCTATTATCGCCGTACATAATACAATTTTAGGACCTGCTTTAGGCGGTACAAGAATGTGGAATTATTCGAATGAAATGGAAGCTTTAGATGACGTTCTTCGGTTATCTCGTGGTATGACGTATAAAAATTCTATTTCAGGTTTAAATTTGGGCGGAGGAAAAGCGGTGATTATTGGAGATGCAAGAACAATGAAATCTGAAGCTTTGTTTAGAAGGTTTGGAAAGTTCGTTAACAGCTTAGCAGGAAAGTACATTACTGCCGAGGATGTTGGTATTTCACCAATTGACATGAATTATGTAAGTATGGAGACTGATCATGTTGTTGGCTTACCAGGTAAAAGTGGTGATCCATCTCCAGTTACTGCATATGGTGTGTATGTTGGAATGAAGGCAAGTGCTAAGATTCAATTTGGTTCAGATTCTTTGGCAGGTAAGAAAATTGCTTTACAAGGTGTTGGGCATGTTGGGGAGTATTTATTAGAATCACTAGCGAAAGAAGGAGCTGAAATATATATCACAGATATTCATGAAGCAACATTGAAGCGTGTTTCTGAGAAATTCAATGCGAAAGTTGTTGGACTGGATGACATTTATGATATCAACATGGATATCTATGCGCCCTGTGCGCTAGGAGCTACTATAAACGATAGTACTTTGTCTCGATTGAAGTGCTCAATTATTGCTGGTGCAGCAAATAATCAACTTCAAAACGAAGAGACACACGGTAGAGCTGTTATGGAGAAAGGAATAATTTATGCCCCTGATTTCGCTTTGAATGCTGGTGGTGTAATTAATTGTTACTCAGAAGTGAAAGGATTCTCTTCAAAATGGGCAATGGATAAGTCAGAACAGATTTACAATACAATTGAGAACATCGTTAATCGCTCTCAAAAAGAAAACGTTCCGACGTATCAGATTGCAAATAAAATGGCTGAAGAAAGAATTGAATCAATTTGTAATGTTAAACTTCCCTTATAAGGCATGTTAAATAGACGTCATTTAAGAATAAAAGTGCTTCAAGCATTGTATTCATACTATCAAACCAACGATGATAACTTCAATAATTTGAAGAAAGAAACTTTGTCAGGGTTGGAAAGAATCTATGATTTATATGTGTACTTGCTACTTACATTTTCTGAATTAAAATCCGTTTCTGAGTATAGAATATCGGAGAATAAAAAGAAAATACGTCCTTCAGATGAAGAATTAGATCCAAATTTCAAATTCGTAAAAAGCAAAGTGATTGAGCTCTTGGAGAATAACGTGAATCTTAGGACAGCCTCTGAAAACAGAAAAGTGAACTGGGTAGGGGATGAAAGTCAAGAAATGTTTAGAAAAATGCTTATACATATTCGTGAGAGTGAAGTTTTTGATTTATACATGAACAATGGAGAAGCGGGATTTGAAGAAGATAAAGCATTTGCTATAGGCTTGTTTAAAACTGAAATCGCAAATTTTCCTGCTTTGTATAATTTTTTCGAAGAAAAGAGTATTCATTGGTTAGACGATATTGATTTGGCATGTGCTATGGTTATCAAAACAATTAAGGCCTTTGAAGAAGGAGGGAATTGTGATATTCTTTCACTGTATAAAGACAAAGAAGACGAAATTTATTTTGTTAATCAGTTGTTGCAAAAGACAATTGTTATGGACAAAGAAAGTGAAGAGATGATTGATGAATTGACAAGTAATTGGGAGCTTGATAGGATTGCAAAAATGGATGTTATTTTAATGAAGATGGCCATTACAGAACTTCAAGTTTTTAGCAACATACCTACTAAAGTAACACTGAACGAATATATTGAAATTTCTAAATTTTATAGTACACCAAAAAGTAATGGGTTTATTAATGGTGTATTAGATAAAGCAATTGGCCGATTGGATAAAGAAGGCAAAATTAATAAGGCCGGAAGAGGACTTCAAAAATAATTGTATATGAAAAAAATAGTTGGATTGCTCTCGATATTGTTCCTTTTATTAGCGTGTGAAGAATCTGACGTTGTTATTGGTAACAAAACAACAATGGAAGTATTAAACTTGTTTGATGCTGGTGATGTGATGAAAGGAGAAGTAATTACCGCAAAATTCAGTATTAAGAACACTGGTGATTATCCATTAGTGATTGCTGATGTTGTCGGTTCCTGCTCATGTACAGTGGCTGAAAAACCTGAAGAACCAATTGCCCCTGGGAAATCTGGTGATGTATTAGCCTATGTGAATACAGATAAGTTAAGTGCTGGGCCCTTGAATAAGTCAGTTAGAATAGTCGCCAATACAGAAAACTCTGTTACAGAGGTGATTGTTAAGGCAAATGTGATAAGAAATAAATAGTAAACAAATAAGTAAACAATATAGTTATGGATCAAATAATAATGATGGTTTTGATATTAGTAGTTTTCTACTTTTTCATGATAAGACCTCAAATGAAAAAACAAAAAGAGCTGAAAAAATTTAGAGAGACAATGTCAGTTGGAGATAAAATTGTTACAATAGGTGGAATTCATGGTAAAATTATTGAAGTTTCAGAATCAACAATTTTAATTTCCTGCGATAGTGGTAAGCTAAGATTAGATAAGTCTGCAGTTTCTAATGGCGCTGATAATAAATTAGCGCAAACTAAGTAATAAGGGATTTTAATGTAAAGTAGCCGTCAATTTATAGTGATGGCTATTTTTTTGATTTTTTCTTTTTCTGATTCTCTCGAGCAATTTTTTTATACTTCTTTTTATTTTCCTTCTTCCGCTTTTTATAGGACTTCATTTCAGTTCTAAAGTCGCCTTTGGACATTTTACGCATTGAAGTGTCAAACTCTATATTGCCTGCAATAATATCTTGAATAACAAATTCAGTTATCCAATCATCGCCTTTTGAATCAAATTCAGCATTTAAATCTTGTCCGAATAACTTGGCTATTTCTGAATACATGAAGGTTTGAAACCCACCACGGTAATTCTTAATTATGTCGTTAACAGTCATTCCTGTTTCTCGGTAAACCAACTTCATTAGCATTTCTCCTTCACTTTGGTAAAGATCTCTAATGTTATATGTAAACTCATCTTTGAGCTTATGATGTGCTTTTTTACTGTATTTTTTCTTTTTTCTTTTTTTATCAATAAATTCAAGATCTTCATTGTATGCTTCAATTAGTTCCTTTGCTTTCAAAGCCATAGGGTAGGTGCGACGTAATCTTCTTAAGCTGGTTTGGTATTTTGACGAAAACAAACGATCAACACGTACTTCTTGAATATTCTGTTCTTTAATATCTGCAATATCCGATTGAGCCATTGTAAAAGCGGAAAGGTTAACTAGGATTGCCAAAATGAATAATCGTATCATAGGAATACTTTTTTTTTACCGTTTAATTAAACGGAAGTTTGTATTATTAAAGCAATTATGTTGCCAAATATAAAATTCAAGCAATTAACGTCTATTCTTATAACGTTATTTTTTGCAATTAGTTGTAAAAATGATGTGAAAAACATCTCTATTGAGGATGATTTAATAGTTCAGGATTCATTGGGAATTATAGCAAAGAATGATTCAATCGATTCAATAATCATATCCGAGTATGATATGTCAGATATTGATAAAAAAGATATTATTGAGTTCAAAGAGAATCTAGCGCATATCGAAGAAGAATTCGGTGCGCAGTGGGATTTTTGCAGATGTGTAAAAAAAGGTGACTCTATCAATGGAGCTTTTATGGATGAACACATTTCTGATTCTCAGTTTGTAATGCTTGAAAAACGTCTGGACCAAATTGATGAGAAATGCAAAGCGTTTAGAGTTCAAAACCCGAACATTACTCCCGATGAAAGAGCTGCACACAAAGAGAAAGTTCGATTGTGCCTAGAGAGAAATTAGTTATTCACTATGAATATCACACTTTTTTAAATTATTAAACAAAAAAAGACGCAGTCATCAAATAACTACGTCAATTTGTATTGGTAAATAGTGATTAATAATAAATCGCTCTTCTTACCTTCGTTATGTATTTAGCCATTCGAATGACTTGTTTTGTATATCCAAATTCGTTATCGTACCAAGCATAGATTACACAGCTCTTACCGTCTTTAGAAACTATCGTAGCATTTGAATCAAACACTGAGCAACAAGTATTACCAATAATATCATTTGATACCAATTCAGGATCAGTAGCGTAATAAATTTGGTTAATTAAGTCTCCGTTAAGAGCAGCATGCTTCATTGTTGCATTTAATTCTTCCACTGATGTTTCTTTACCCAGTTCAATATTTAGAATTGCTAAAGATCCATTTGGAGTAGGAACACGAACTGCATTTGCTGTCAATTTATCTTTCAAATCTGGAATAACTTTCGTAACAGCATTTCCTGCTCCAGTTGAAGTAATAACCATGTTGATTGCAGCAGATCGACCTCTTCTTGGTTTCTTATGCATGTTGTCCAATAAGTTTTGATCGTTGGTATATGCATGAACCGTTTCGATGTGGCCTTTAACAACTCCGTATTTATCGTTAATGACTTTTAAAACAGGTGAAATAGCATTTGTTGTACAAGATGCGGCTGAGTAAATCTTTTCAGTTTCAAGATCTAACTCACCTTGATTGATTCCATAAACAATATTTGGAATCTCTTTTCCAGGAGCAGTTAAAAGAACTCTAGATGAACCTTTCGCTTGAAGGTGTCTTGATAATGCCTCACGGTTAGTGAAAACTCCAGTATTATCAATAATCAAAGCGTTAGTAATACCGTATTGAGTATAGTCAATGTTTTCAGGGTTATTAGCACAAATCATTTTAACGATTTGACCATTAATAATCAAAGCTTCTTTTTCCACATCAACAGTAACTGTTCCATCAAATGCTCCGTGAACAGAATCATTTTTAAGAAGAGCTGCACGTTTTATCAAATCAGCTTCGGAGTTACTACGCGTAACAATTCCTCTCAAACGTAATTGTTGTCCTTTACCAGCTTGTTTAATTAACTCTCTAGCAGCTAAACGTCCAATACGTCCAAATCCATAAAGAACAACATCTCTTGGTTCAAATGTTTTAGCGTTTGCAGATTCAAATCCTGTTAATTTTTCCTTTAAGAACTCTATTTTAGAAGAATAGTTTGTTTGACCTGCTAACCATTCACTTGCTAATTTTCCGATGTCTAATTTTGAAGGAGCCAAGTCAAGTTCTAGAATCTCTTCAGCAAGAGCGACACTTGTGAAAATATCAACAGGTTTGTTAACTACTTTTTTTGAATAAGTGTGAAGTTTCAATACTTCCGCAACTGTTACATCGTTAAGGTGGTTTCTGAAAAACACCAACTCAATACCCTTGTCGTACAATAACTCTCCAATTATACTTGAAAGCTTAACGGCCGCTCTTTCTCTTTTAATGTGCGACTCTAATTCTTGTTCGTAACCTAACGCAGTTTCCATTTATGCTCTAAATTATTAATTGTAAAATATATGTATAAAAAAAACTGCCCACAAATGAGGGCAGTTATTATGCTTATCCTAAATATGCTTTTAGAAGTTTATTTCGTGAGGCATGTCTCAGCCTTCGTATTGCTTTCTCTTTTATTTGGCGGACACGCTCTCTAGTTAAGTTGAACTTAGAGCCAATTTCCTCTAAGGTTAAACCATGATTCATTCCTATTCCAAAAAACAAACGAATGATTTCTCGTTCTTTATCAGTCAATGTGCTTAAAGAACGTTCAATTTCTTTTTGTAACGATTCAGACATTAGTGTATGATCCGCTTTTGGAGAATCATGATTTGACATTACATCCATTAATGTACCGCCGTCCTCTGCAGAGGATAGAGGAGCATCCATAGATACGTGTCTACCCGAAACGTTAAGACTTTCTTTAATTTTATCTTCTGGAACTTCTAATGCTTCAGCTAATTCTTCAGCAGAAGGTGGTCTTTCGAATTCTTGCTCTAAACGAGAGAATGCTTTATTAATTTTATTAAGTGAACCAACTTGGTTCAATGGTAAACGTACAATCCTAGCCTGTTCTGCTAGAGCTTGAAGAATGGATTGACGTATCCACCAGACAGCATATGAGATGAATTTAAATCCTCTTGTCTCATCAAATTTTTGTGCAGCCTTAATTAAACCTAAGTTTCCTTCGTTAATTAAATCAGGCAATGTTAATCCTTGATTTTGATATTGCTTTGCTACAGAAACTACAAAACGAAGATTCGCTCGAGTTAATTTCTCTAAGGCTTTTTGGTCACCTTGTTTAATTTTCTGAGCTAATTCTACTTCCTCTTCCGCTGTTATTAGATCTTCTTTACCAATGTCTTGTAAATACTTATCTAGTGACTGACTCTCACGATTAGTAATCGATTTGGTGATTTTTAGTTGTCTCATAAGCTTCTATCCTCTTCTATATTTGGTTTTACTCCTAGTAAGGGGTGCAAAGATACGGCGAATTTATAATGTTTTCAAAAAAAACTTCCACAATTTTGATTTTTTATTTAGTCAAAAATCGTGCCTATTAGTTTCGTTACAGTCCAAACCCAACATAGTCTTTCTGCCCATTCTCTGTTATTATTTCCAGTAGCACACCTCTGTTGCTGCTGTTTAATTTTTCAATGAGTTGTTCAATAGTACTAATTTTCTCGTTATTGATTTTTGTTATGGTCATGCCTACTGTTAATCCAAGTGATTTCAACTTACCTGGAGACAGGGATTCTATCTTAACGCCATTGGTAATATTCAACTCATTTTTTTCTTTACTTGTTAGTTGTCTAAATGTTGCACCTAAGGCAGTATTCTTCTTTACTTCAGCTTTAGTTATTAGTTTCGTGTTGCCATCACTATTTTTCAAAACGATTTCTTTTACGGTTTCATGACCTTTCTTATTTCGAATGGTTATTGGAACTTTATCGCCAGGGCGACGTCTACCAACTTCTTCTTGCAAGGCAGCAACTGAATTCACTATTTTATTTCCAACCCTCAGAATAACATCTCCACTTTCAATCCCTGCTTTTGCTGCGCTACCATTTTCAATAAGTCCAGCAATATATACACCCTTTGTGTTAGGAAGTTCATTTTCTTCTTTTATTTCTTGAGTTATATCTGCAATTTGAACACCTAAATATCCCCTTTGAACAATACCATAATCAATGAGATCTCGCATTACTTTTTTAACAAGGTTAACGGGCACTGCAAATGAATATCCCGTATAGCTCCCAGTTTGAGATGCTATGGCAGTATTAATACCAATAAGTTCCCCTGCTGTATTTACAAGTGCACCACCGCTATTACCTGGGTTTACAGCTGCATCGGTTTGAATAAAGGATTCGATTGGTGCAATATTTTTACTTGACCGTTCTCTTAGTAAATTGATATTTCTGGCTTTTGCAGATACAATCCCTGCAGTCACAGTGGAAGTAAGGTTAAACGGATTTCCAACAGCTAAAACCCATTCTCCAACACGGACATTATCACTATTTCCAATTGGAATAGCGCGTAATCCTTTTTCCTTGATTTTAAGCACAGCAATATCTGTAGCAGGATCAGCGCCAATTACAACTGCATCGTATTTTCTATTGTCATTGAGAATTACTTGAATTTCAGTTGCGTCTTCTATTACGTGATTGTTGGTAACAATATATCCATCTTCAGAAATAATAACGCCAGAACCACTCCCAGATCCATATTGTTTAAATTCTTGTCCACCAGCCCCAGGTCCATAAAAGAATTCTGAAAAAACATCTCGTTGAAATGAAGTGGTTTCAACAGTTGTGGTAACATGAACAACCGAATTAAGACTGTTTTCAGATGCTGCAATAAAATTTTCTGCTGCAATTTCCATTGAGCCGTTAAAATTAACAGCTTGTCCATTTTGTTCACCTCCCTTTTGAATCCTCGAATCGATATGGTTTTTCACCGAGCTGTTGGAGAAGAATAAAAAGAAGGCGAGAGGAATCATTCCTCCAATTAATCCAATTCCGAAGCGTTTGATGCTGTTGTTCATAATTATCTCGTTTAGTTTTTTTATCTACAACAATTATAACACCAAAATAATAAAAAGTTATATGTTGGTCTTGTTAAAGATTGTTAAGCGCTATTGATGCAATATTCTGTATTTTTGTGTGTGATGAAAATATATTTTTCAAAATATCAAGGAACAGGAAACGATTTCATTATTTTAGATAACACGAATAATGTCTATAATCAGCTTTCAATTAAGCAAATTGCATTTTTATGCGATCGCAAATTGGGGATTGGTGCTGATGGCTTAATAAAAATATCTATTCGTATCGGTTTTGACTTTGAAGTTGAGTATTATAATGCTGATGGCTCTCAAAGTTTCTGCGGAAATGGAGCAAGATGTTCTGTAGCGTTTGCAAAGAAATTAGGTCTTATTGCAGACAAAACAGAATTTTATGCGATAGACGGAGCTCATAAAGCTTCAATCGAGAATAATAAGGTGAGATTAGAAATGTTACCTGTTGCATCTTTTGAGAAAGTAGGTAATGATTTTTTTCTTGATACTGGTTCTCCACATTATGTGCACTTTTCTGAAGGAGATCCAATTGATGTTGTTGATTTTGGACGATCAATCCGATATTCTAAAAAATATACAAAAGATGGTGTTAACGTCAACTTAGTTGAGACGAATGGAACAGATTGTATAAAAGTTGAGACTTATGAGCGTGGTGTAGAAGATGAAACGTTATCTTGTGGAACAGGTGTGACGGCTTCTGCTTTGATTTATATGTTTGCTAATCAGGGCAGTAATTTGAAAAAGGTAAACGTAAAAACAAAGGGAGGAGAATTAATTGTTGAATCTAATCGCTATTCTGTTGCAAATGGATTTAAGAATATTTGGTTAACAGGCGAAACAAAACATGTCTTTGATGGTAGCATTGCAATCTAAGTTTATAATACCGTCAATTGAATGCGAAAAAGCGCAAAATTTTGCTAAGAATGCTTGTTTACTTTGGGTATGGCATGCAGATAAAATACCACCTCATATTGGTTTTTCAATCCGCAATAGCTATTACAGTTTAAAAGCTAATGGCAAGGATGAAAATGTAGCATTGGATAAAATCTTGTTAATTATAGAGCGAAAAAAAATTAAGACACTGTGCTTCGCACTGGATTTTAAATTAGAAGTAGCCGATTTAGCGACTATTTATTCTTTATTCAAAACTACAATTCCAGGAGAAATCACTTGCCTGGCACCAATTAAAAAAATAGTAGGCAATGTATTGGCAACTAAACTTACAGAACTTCTTGAAGACCTTTATTCTAAAGGGAAAGTTCGACAAGTCTATGGCCATAATATTGATGACTCGTTTGAAGGGTTGTATGATTATTCTCTTTTAGACGTTCATTCTCGATTACAAAAATTAGCGAATGATTAAGGATGAAATTTATATTCGCCCAGTGAATCATGCAGATGCAGAATTGATTTTAGATTGGGAAAACAATGAGGAAAACTGGAGTGTTAGTGAGAATGATTCTCCTTATTCGATAGGCGATATTATTGTTCTAATAGGAGAATTGAAAAATGTTCTAAAGGCAAAGCAAGCGCGTTGGATGATTTGTTTAACCGAGAATGGAAAACCTATTGGTAACGTTGATTTAACTGAAATAAATTTTAATGACCACTGCTGCTCGATTGGTATATTAATCGCCAATAGAGTAAATAGAAGAAAAGGGTATGCACTGAAGGCGCTTCAGTTAATTGAGAGCGAGGCGTTAAGATTAAATCTGCGAAAGATGAGGTGCACTGTTCATTCCGACAATAGAAGTAGTGTTGATTTGTTTCTAAAAAAGGATTATATAAAGATTGGCATTGAAAACCCGAGCTCTTCAGAAGAAGATGATTATATTGAAATAATAATTTTTGAAAAATGTTTAAAAAAGTAGTCATAGCTCTATTTTTATTGCTTTTGACAGTAGTATATGTTAAACGAGATAAGATAAAACTTTTGTTTGCAGAGGATACTCGAACGGTCAATAAAACGGAAGTTAAATTATTATTAAGGCAAGATCCGAGCTTCGAAGAATTAGCGAACGTATTGATTGAAAAAGGTATTCTAACGAATAAGAAGCATTTTGAGGAGTTCGTCAATGATAATCAAATCGACACAAATAAATTCGCAGCAGGCAAGTATATTATATTGTCAAAAACACAATTAGGGAGTCTTGTTAAGGGGTTTGTTAAAGGCTTAAACGGGCATGGTTCGGCTGAAGTGAAGGTGAATGTTGTGTTTAACAACTGCCCAACTATTGAGGCAATGTGTAAGAATATTGGACAGTGTATTTTAGCTGATAGCGCAGAACTTGCCAGTTATATTTTCTCTCAGGAAACGTTAAATAAATATCATTTTACAAAGGAGCAGATTCCTGCAATGTTTTTACCTAAGGATTGCGAAATGTATTTTGATACTGATGCAGAAACTTTTGTGGCATATATGTCAAGGGAGTTTAAGTCTTTTTGGAATACAGAACGTATGAGGAAAATGAAAATAATAGGATTAAAGAGTCCTTCGGAAGTTTCTACTATTGCAAGTATTGTTTATTCTGAACAATCAAAGGACAACGGGGAGTGGCCAACAATTGCCAAATTATATTTAAATAGGGTTCAAAAAAGAATGAAACTAGAATCTGATCCAACATTTAAATTTTGTTGGGGAGATGAGCTAAAAGGGGTCGAAGATTTACGTTATAGACATCGAGATATAGATTGCCCTTATAATACATACCATATAGTAGGTTTACCACCAGGGCCTATTTATATTTCACCTAGTAATGTCCTTGAAGCAGTTTTGAATCCTTCAAATGTTTCTTATTTGTTCATGATGGCAAAACCTGGTGGGCAAGCACATAATTTTGCAGTAACAAACAGGGAACATGAACGTAATGTGGCAGTTTATAGGAAATGGTTCCGAGAATACAAGAGAAATAAAAATACATAATGGCAAATCTTAAAAGACGAACATTCTTTAAACTTGGCTTAACGAGTGCTGTATTAGGCGTTTTAAAACCTTTGAAAGCTTCGAATATGTTGAATGATGTTATAGGTACTGCGAATAAAGTCCCAATGGTTGTTTCGACATGGAATCATGGAATTGCAGCCAATAAAAATGCATGGAAAATTCTCTCAGCAAATGGTAAATCATTAGACGCTGTAGAGCAAGGAGTAAGAACTACTGAGTCAGATATGACTAATCGATCTGTTGGAATTGGTGGAAGGCCCGATAGAGATGGACACGTTACTTTAGATGCCTGTATTATGGATGAAAATTCTAAATGTGGTGCTGTCGCTTATTTAGAAGGAATTAAGCATCCGATTTCTGTAGCTAGAACTATTATGGAGAATACACCCCATATCATGTTAGCTGGAGAAGGAGCAAAGCAATTTGCACTTGATTATGGGTTTAATAAAGTAAAGTCTCCACTTAAAGAGGTGAAAAAAGAGTGGAAAGAATGGAAAAAGGAGAACAAAGAAAAATTCGATAAGCCTGATATTAATAATGAGAATCATGATACCATTGGTATGCTTGCTTTAGATGCTGAAGGGAATCTTAGTGGGGCCTGTACAACAAGTGGGTGGGGGTATAAGTTGCCTGGTAGAATAGGTGATTCTCCAATTATTGGAGCCGGACTTTTTATTGATAATGATATTGGTGCAGCTTGCGCAACTGGGCTAGGAGAGGCTGTAATAAGAATTGCTGGGAGTCATACCGTTGTAGAGTTAATGAGAAATGGACACTCACCCGAGGAAGCATGCAGGCTTGCTGTCGAACGAATAATCTCCAAGCATGAGGATTTAACAGGCTTGCAAGTTGGTTTCCTTGCATTGAATAAAAATGGTGAATATGGAGGCTATTCTGTCTATAATGGCTTTAATTTTGCATTAACAACTTCAAAAGGAACAGATTTAGTTGACGCTAAATTTAATCGTTCTTGGTAAAATGATCTGATGAAATACCTTTCTATTGTTTTTAGTTTTTTGATGTTTACTTCTTTTGCTCAAAATGAGTTGAATTGGAATATGTTTCACCCTGTTAATATCAAATGGCAGCCGTTTGGCGTAACTGGTTCAATACAAGAAGCCTTGATTAACGCTCAAGATTTACCCAATCCTTTTGTTGGTGAAAACGAAAAGAAATTTGATTGGGTAGAGGAGCATAAATGGCGACTTAAATCTACCCTTCTTTTATCGAAAGAGGATTTTGAAAAAGAATTTATAGAATTGTACTTTCCTTCTATAGATACATACGCAAGCATCTATGTTAATGGCAAATTAATTGCAGAAACTGAGAATGGATTCATTCCACATTCCTTCCAAATTAAAAAATACGCAAGAATTGGTGAGAATCACATAGAGGTATTATTCACCCCACCAGTGATGTATCATCAAAAGGCATATGAGCAAATGGCATTCCATTACCCTGCTCCTAATGATGTTCACAAAATAGCAGTTGCCCCCCATACAAGAAAGCCACAGTATCAATTTGGTTGGGATTGGTCATTGAGAATGAATACGATGGGCTTCAATAAACCGGTACAATTGTTTTCGTATAATAATGCGCGGCTGTTGAATAAGTCATCTAACATTCTTTCTGTCAATGGTGATAAGGCAGAAGTTGAATTGACATTGTTTTATTCTAATCCAAAATTAACGAAGATTAGATGGGGAAGTAAGCTATTTGATGAAGTGATTGTGAAAGGTAAAAAAGGAGTTTTCAAGCGAATTGTAATTATAGATAAACCGGAGTTATGGTGGCCAAGAGGTCAAGGAAAACAATTTCTATATAAAGATTCAGCATATATATATTCTAATGAAAATGAATTAATTAACAATGTAGAAGTAAAGTTTGGTATTAAGACTTCTGAGCTGATTCAAGAAAAAGATGAGTGGGGAACTAGTTACTACTTCTTGATCAATGAAAGGCCAATTTTTTGTAAAGGAGCCGACTATATTCCTCAGGACATTTTTCCTGCAAAAGTGAAGGATGAAGATCTCATAAAAATGGTTGAAACCATGGTTGAGTCTAATTTTAACATGGTACGTATTTGGGGAGGTGGATATTATCCAGATGAGGTATTTTTCGATAAGTGCGATGAATTAGGCATTATGGTTTGGGAAGACTTCATGTTTGCTTGTGCGATGTATCCAGATAATAAGAGATTCATTAAAAGCATTACTGATGAATTTAATTTTCAGATTCCAAGAATAGCAGGCCATGCAAGCGTAGTTCTATTTAATGGGAACAACGAAGTAGATGTCGCATGGAAAAACTGGGGATTTCAGCTGCAGTATAAATTATTTGGTAAGCGTGCATTAGAAATTGAAAATGCATACGCACATGTTTTCCAGGATTTAGCGCCAAGTTTTGTTAAGGAATATTCTACCATTCCTTATATTCATACATCTCCTTTGAGTAATTGGGGGAAAAGTGATTATTATAATCACGGTTCTCAGCATTATTGGGGTGTATGGCATGGAAAAGACCCTTTAGAAGATTTTGGAAAAAAGATTGGTCGCTTTAATGCAGAATATGGCTTTCAGAGTTTTCCTGAATTTAACACTTTAAAATCGTTCGCGGATACGACAGAATGGAGCTTGAAATCTGATGTTATGAAACATCATCAAAAAAGTTATGTGGGGAATGGTATGATTATGAAGCATGCTAAGAAATTATATGGAAACCCATCCTCGTTTGAAGAATTCGTCTACTTTTCTCAATTAACTCAAGCAAAGGCAGTTAGTATAGCTATTGCTGGTCATCGCGTAGATGCGCCAAGATGTGGAGGTACTTTATATTGGCAAATGAATGACTGCTGGCCAGCTCCTTCATGGTCAAGTATTGATTATTACGGCAATTGGAAAGCGCTACAGTATAATGTTAAAAAGGATTATCGTGATATTGCAATAGTAGTTAAGTATAATGATTTGGAGGAGAAAGAGTATTTCTTGGTTTCTGATTTTCCTGAAGCAATTAATGGAGTAATTAGCTATTCTGTCTATAGCTTAATTGGCGAGAAGATCTATTCAGAAACTGCTACTTATGATTTAGCTCCTAGATCATCTCTTAAAATAGGTATGAGCAATGAGGACCTTCAAAATACTTTGTCAGCTAATGGATTGATTCAGTTTTCAATTGATAGTTTATATAAGCGTTCATTCGATAACATTGTTACGTCCTATGTAAAAGCGAATGAAAGAACTGTTTCGTATGAGCTTGTGCCATCTGCAGTTAATTCTGAGATGTACTTATTAACGATAAAGAACGAAGAGTTTCTGAGAGATTTATGGGTTAGTTCAACTCAATTTGGTGTAAAGTTTGATCAGAATTTTGATAGTCTACTTCCTGGGGAGCATGTGATCAAATTAATTTCAAAAAAGAAAATTACGAAAGACAATATCAAACTAATGTGGCATTAAATAAAATTTAGGAATGGCAAAAATAAAAGCATCTCAACGAAATAATTATACGGTTGATATTTCTTCTGAAAATCATAATTGGGTTGCTGATGAACCGATAAGTAGAGGTGGAGGAGACTTAGGTCCTACACCAACAGAATTAATGCTTTCTTCTTTAGTGAGCTGTAAAATAATTACTATAAAAATGTACGCAGCACGAAAAGGATGGGATATCAAAGGAATTGATATTAAGCTAGAAATAATTGGGAATGAAGATAAAACTGTTATTGAGAAGAAAATAGTCATCCAAGGAGATTTAGACGATAAACAAAGAAAAAGATTACTTGATATATCAGATAGATGTCCTATAGTAAAGATGCTTAGTGATTCTTTAGATATTAGGACTGTATAGGTTTTAATAAAAGTTGCTCTCCCATTTTAAATTTACAAACAAAAAAAAGCCTATCAATTATGACAGGCTTTCAAGTAAATAAGTTTAAAGTAGTGTATTAAACTATTTTAACATTTATTGCGCTTGTTCCTTTTGGACCTTCTTCTACATCGTAGCTTACTTTATCCCCTTCGTTGATTTCATCAATTAGTCCATTTGCATGTACAAATACATCTTTGTCACCCTCCTCTGGAGCGATAAATCCGAATCCTTTTGAATTGTTGAAAAACTTTACTGTTCCGTTACCCATATCTAATATTTATAAAAATTTGAACGACAAATGTACAATTTTTTCATGATTACAAGTCTTTTCTAATTAATCATTCGTCACATGGGCTCTTGGATTGTTCTGCAACGCCCATATTGTCTGTGTTTAATGCATATATACTCATGTTTTCAAATGATTTCTCTTTTCTCTATTCAGACTATTAACAATGTGAAGATTATGGGAGCTATTATATTTCGATTAGCTAAATAGAGAAATTTTAATCGGTGTTTTAATAAATCCTTTTCTATTTGGAGTTAATACTAGAGAACAGCATAGAGCTTTGTTTTCTTGACGATGCACTAATTGCTTTTGAGATGTACTGTATCAATTAATGGCGATATGTATGAGTTTATATCGTAATAATATTTATAATTAAAGTGTTGAAATTAAAATACTTAACTTTTATTTAAAACATAAATAACATAATAAATTTTATTTTTTAAATCATGTTGTATATGTGAATAGTAGTATGTTTGCTGTCATCAATTAGAATAACATGAAGATACAAACACAGTTAAAAGAGTTATTAGGAAGTCATATAATCACACAAGAGATTGCGGATAAAATTGTCGATTATTATGCTCAAAAAAGTAATGGTAAACCAAACCCGTTATTGATAGCCTTCGGAATATTAGGCGCCTTAATTGGTGGGTTAGGTATTATTTTAATTTTAGCACATAATTGGGATAATCTTTCAGTTAGAATGAAGTCTATAATAGCATTTTTACCACTACTTCTAGGTCAATTTCTTTGTGGGTATAGTCTTTTTAAGAAAAAAGGCAACGTTGTTTGGAGTGAAAGTTCGTCATTATTTCTTTTTATTTCAATTGGAGCGTGTATATCATTAATCAGTCAAGTTTATCATATCTCTGGCGATTTCGACACTTTTTTAATTACTTGGTTGTTGCTGGGCTTGCCTCTTGTCTACTTACTGCGTTCATTTTCTACTTCCTTGCTTTATATCATTGGCATTACGTTTTATGGGGTTAATCAGGGTTATTTCAATTGGAATGCTGGTGAAACGTATTATTTCTGGATGCTTTTGGCTGGTATTTTGCCTTTTATTGTCTGGATGCAAAAGACCCAAAAGGATAATAATTTCCTAAAAATAGCTTATTGGTTTATTGCATTGTCCTTGACTATAACATTAGGAACAATTGCATATAAGACAGATATTTTAATGCATATTGCTTATTTTTCGCTTTTTGGAGTGATGTATAATTTTGGTCATTCAAGATGGATGTCAAATCACCGAATTATTTCGAATGGACCTCGATTTATTGGTGGCTTGGGAATGACTGCAATGCTCTTCTTCTATAGTTTCAACGATTTTTGGAGGTTTTTTGGCCGTTATGGTGCAAATATTTATTGGGGTAAGGCAATTCTGTCACCAGAATTGTTGGCATCGACAGGCTTAATTTTATTGTCAGTAATTATTTTATGCATAACAGTCAAGAGAACTTCTTGGCAATCATTAAAACCTATGTCGTTTCTTCCATTTCTATTTGTTCTTCTCTTCGCGCTGGGATATTACTGGAGCTTTTCTCAATTAGCTATAAATATAACTGTCTTGTTAATTGGAGTGCATTCAATCAAAATTGGTGCAGATAAGGATGATTTGGGATTATTAAATAAAGGTTTAGCGATTGTTGCGATTCTAGCGTTTTGCAGATTCTTTGACCAAAATATCAGCTTCGTGATTAAGGGAATAATTTTCCTAATAGTAGGAGCAAGTTTTTATGTTGCAAATTATTTATTAATTCAAAAAAGGAAGAAAAATTTAAATCAATAAAATTATGAAGACATTATTTATTTCATTCATTTCAGTGGTCGTTATACAATTGTTTATTCCTTTAAAAATCGTTTATGACAAAGAAATCTCCAAATTATATGGACAGGAATTTAAATTTAAAACGCAACCAATAGATCCATATGATCCATTCCGTGGTAAGTATGTTACTTTGAATTTCTCCAACAATAATTTCTACGTTAATCGTGATGAAAAATGGAAAAGAGGAGAAGAAGTTTTTGTAGTATTTAAAAAAGATAAGGATGGTTATGCCGAAATAAGCAGTATTAATAAGAAACAGCCAAAGACAACGGAATTTTACTTAAAGACTGAAGTCAATTACGTTGAGCGTGGTCAAAAAAGTAAGGTTGTAGTTGCATACCCTTTTACACGTTATTATATGGAAGAATCAAAAGCTGGGGAGGCTGAAAAACTAACCATGAGGTTTGATAGAAAAAAACTTCAGACTATTAGTGCTACGGTAAATGTTTATAGAGGAGAATTTACGGTAACTGGTTTAATGTTGAATGACGAACAAATGGAGGATGCTGTTGTTTCAAGACGCAGTAATGCGCATCATTAGTTATGTTAAAATCAGATTTCTCCAATTACCACAACCAGGGAATCACGGCTTTTCGTTTATCTGGATAATCCTCGAAGTTTTCATGATACCAAGCATGGTGGTTCAATGCTCTCGGAATTAAATTACAGAATGTCCATACAGCGAAAGTCACGGAGGGTAAACTCCATGCTATTAATGCGAACCCAATCCATTCAATAATTTCACTAAAATGATTAGGGCAAGAAATCCATTTAAATAACCATCCTTGGGGAATAGAATAGCCTTCTTTTTCTTTTCTAAGCGAGATTAATCGAGAATCGGTACCCTGATTAATATACATTCCGCCGAAGAACAGGACGAGACCAACAACAATAATTGAAGTAATTTCAGTTTGATCTTTGGGAGCCAAATAGCCAAGATAATAGCCGTTTAGAAAGCCATTCATTCCATTGAAAAAGAGCGCGCTAAAAACAATAGTCAGCGGCATTTTCTTTCCGCGAGTTCTAAGTCGAAATGGGAAAATAACGGTTCGGTTAAAATAGTGAAGCGTCCAAAGCCCTACAAGGAGCCAAGTCAGCCAGTCTTTTTCTCTAGGACCAATTATAACAAGAATCGGGAAAAGAAGAAAAGCAGGCAGTTCCATCCAAAACCATCCCCAGTGATTGGAAATCATTTTCCCCCATTTTCTTGAAGTATGTCTACCGTATGGAGCTCGAATTTTTAAAATCACGAGCGATAAAAAGGTAATCAACGCAATGCCAATCCAAGCGTAATTGAGCAAATAAAAATTTTCAATTTTCATGATTCAATTTTATCAAAAAAGAAACTAATTTTTTCCTGATCATTATTTTTAAAAGCTTTATAGGGTTTTGAAAGTTTTAGTAAGAACCACTTGATGATTCCGGCAAAAGGAATCGTTAAGAATCTCTGAGCCCATGGCACTGAAGCATCGAATCGTTTGAAATACGATGAGATATTATCTGACCGGAAGTTAACAATAGCCTCTAATTTATCTCCGTCTATATAATGTCCACAATGGAAATTTTGCTTTGCGAATGCGTAATTTGGGAAATTTATTTTACCCAATCCGAATGCATTAAATGCTCTTGATAAAAAATCGAAATATGAAAGTCTACATGATTCTCCTCCGCCAAGGTTAAAAACTCTACCTGTCAATTCTTCTTTGTGATCTAATGAGTTTACAAAGGCTCTTGCGGTATCTCGAACAGTGGCTATTTCAAATGACGTTTCTAGCGGAACTTCAAACATTATTCCCGAAATTTTGTGATTTCCAATCCCCATAATTGCGGTAAGTCTAAAGATGCTCCAGTTCAATTTACTGGACTTAATTATCGTTTCTGCTTCAAGTTTCGTCCTTGAGTAATTATCATGATCGAGTCCCTTTGGAGGGTCACTGATTCGAATGTCTGGGTCTTTAATTCGATCTCCATAAATGGCTATTGATGAACTAAATAAAAGTAATGCATTTGGACATTCAGTCTCCATACTTCTAACGATATTCTCAGTCCCACCAAAATTTACACGGCTCACTAATTCATCGTTGTTGTTCTGTATTGATGGAATTATTGCGGCAAGGTGTATGATAATGTTTTGATTTGCAACGGCCTTTTTAACAATATTTATATTAGTAATGTCACCATAAATCACATTAATTTTATCGATAAATGGTTTTAATACCTTTCTTGTATTTTTAGAGTCTCGAACTAAAACTGAGACGCCATTGAGTTTGTTTGCAGTTTGCAATTGATTAAGGACTTCCGAGCCGATTGCACCTGTTGCACCTGTGATGAGTATTTTTGTTTTGTTTAGTTCCATAAACTCTATTTAAATATAGCGTATCTTAATGTTAACCGCTTTGTCTGCTTTTAAATTAAATTTGAATTTGTGGAAAGTAGGTTTAGACCATGCAGTATGGTAATAATCTGAAAATCCAAACCCCTCTTTAGGATAAAACCATGCATAATCCATCTTCTTATTGCTGTTTTCGTCGTCCAGTAAAGCAATTCCGTATATGTTAGGTAAAAGCCCTTCAATCTTGTAATGAAGCGTATGACTTGAAGCATCTTTTTTTGAAATTCGATAGATTTTAAAAGGTTTCTCGGCCTGAAATGTTTCCTGAGAGAGATACAGTTGTAGTTGCATCATTCCCTTGTTGTTACGAATATTCGTAATCTTAATTGATATGCTATACTTTGTACTGATAGACTTTGTTTTGAAAGAGCTCGAAATAACCGCTAATAGTAAAACGAATGAGATTTTTAACATTGACTTCAAAAGCATACTCGAAAATTACGAATTCTTGATTTAACGAGGTCAAGCTTTTTAAAAGAAAATGATTTTCAAGATTCAATTGGTGCCAATTCTTGATTTTTTTGAATTTGGTTTAAAGAAACTCGTAGGCTCCAATGTCAGGTCCTGTCCTGAAAACTCCTTCAATGTCAGCTCCAGATGTAACAGGGAAAATACTGCCTCCAGAATTATTTAGAGGAGAGGTGGAGAAAAAATGAAAATCATTTTCTTCAATATTCATTAAAAGAGGATCAGCGTCCCATATGTTATTTGTTGGATCAAAAATTGGTGAAGTAAATTGTGTTGCACTTTTTATCAAGTTAAACTGAAAGTCGAAATTTAAAGTGACGGCAATATCTGGAACGGTATCTATTGCTAATTCATACTCTAGATTTCCATACATCAAAGAATTTGTAATTGTACCTTCACTGATTCCTCGTAAAACGCCAGTCCCTCCATAGAAGTTACTGATACCAACTGCAGCTGAAACATTTTCTCCAGTTCCATAACCCAATAATGTGCAATGATTGAAGTTGAAAGCGCCGCCTCCGAGTACAATAAAAGAATGAACGCCATTTTTTGAAAGAATACAATTCTCTGCTTTAATGCTACCAGCAAAATGGTTTGGATCTCCATTGTACAAGAATATACCATAGGAAGAGCAATTATTAACGATAGTATTTGTTACCGTTAATGTGTATCCTGTAGCGCTTGGATCTTGTCCATTTACTTGAATACCTGAGGTTCCATTCTTTATTATTGCGTAATTAATTGTACTAGGAAATGCTTGATCAAAGAAAATACCAAAATATTGACCAGAAACATCATCATAAAAAGCTTCAAGCCGATCACCTTGAAATGTAACTTCGTTGCCCAATGTACCATTTATATTAAGTGTTCCTTTATACACATATAATGCAGCATTCTTATGAAGGAAAACCTGAGTTCCAGCTTGAATGTTAAGCGTTTCGGCGGAGTCAATAAAAGCTGCGCCATAAATAACATGTGGCTTATCGTTAGGCCATGTTCCTGAGTTTATGTCAAAAATATTAGCGGAAATGTACGAATAATGAAAATAAGCGTCTTGCCCCCATGCTACGAGAGTAACAAACTGGTCTTTTCCATTTGTACGAAAACGGACTTGATCTTCAATTACCATAGGATTTGTTAGGTTATTTGGATCAAGTGTAACTTCAACAAATATAAATAAGCTGTCATTGCCTTTCAATTCTTGACTGTCAAAAAATGTACCTGGAACACCATCAACGTTAATCCGAAAAGAAGAAGAACTGCCTCCTATGAGCTCAATTTGTTCAATGTTAACTGTTTTATTAGAGGTATTATAGAGTTTGAATTTCTTTGTTACTGAACCAATCGTAGTAAAAACCGTGTCGAAAAAAATAGTATCCTGACTAAAAGATAGATTCTCATTAGAAAACGAAAGAGGTTTTTTGCAACTAGATGTGCTTAATGTTAAGCCTATTAATACAAAAAGGAAGAAATATAAAAATGATTTTTTCATAAAGTAATAACGCTAATACAAACTTAACGTATTTTTGCTGTGAAATATTTTGTTTGAAAAAATGTTTTTTAGAGTGGGGTAATTAAAAAAGTATATTATCTTTGCATTCCAATTTTAGGCGAATTTAGAAATATTATTGAATAGTAATGAGAAAAGATATACACCCAGAGAATTATAGACTAGTTGTTTTTAAGGACATGACTAACGAGTACGCATTTGTTTGCCCATCATGTGCAAACACAAGCGAAACAATTAAATGGGAAGACGGAAACGAATACCCTCTGATTAAGTTAGATGTTTCACATAAATCACACCCATTCTTTACGGGAGTTGCTCAGTTTGTCGATACTGCAGGTCGTATTGATAAATTTAACAACCGTTTCGGTAAACGTAAGAAATAGTCAAATACGCAACATATTTGAAACCGTTCTAATTTTTATTAGAGCGGTTTTTTTATTTTTGCTATATGAGGATAGACAGAATTTCTATTCTAATGATAAATTTATCATGAGTACGCAATTCTCTTTAGACTCATTGCCCAATCTTTCATAAAAGTATAAGATAAAAGCACATTGATATGCACATGATCAATGGGCATAACTTTCTGGTCTAATCTTTGCCTCATAAGTAACAAGAATTATCTTTATAACGTGAAAGTCAAAAAACTTATTTTCTTTTTAACCTTGCTGTTGTTGACTGTTAGTAATACTTCGTATGCATCAGGGATCAAACGTGGTTATGAAGCGTTGTTGGTCAAAGATTATTTTAGGGCTAAAAAGAGATTATTAAAAGGAATGAAGTACAATTCTTCCCCTGCTTCTTTTGGCTTAGCAACAATTTACTCAAGAGATGATAATCCTTTCTATAATCTTGATTCAGCTTACCACTATATTCTCATTTCGGATTCAACTTGGGATTTAACAAAGGAGCGAAAAAAAGAAAAATGGAAATTGTTCGGTTGGACCTGTGAAGGAATTGATTCACTTAAATTAAAGATCAGCTCAAAGATATTTCACTCAGTAGGGGACATAAATACTGAAAATGCATATGCTAATTTTGTAATTATGCACCCTTGGTCAAAAGAATATGGCAGCGCTATTTATTCACGTGATTCAATTGCATTTTTTGGTGCCGTACTCAGTAATTCTGCATTAGACTATCAAGTGTTTATTGGAAAATACCCAGAAAGTAGCTTTATTGATTTAGCGGAACAAAACTTCTACAATTCACAATTCAAAGAGCTTACTATTGAAGGAACACTTGCTTCCTATGTTTCATTTGTAAATGATCATCCAAATAGCCCTCAAAGATCTGAAGCAGATGAGTTTATTTATAGATATATAACAGAAATCAATACCATTGCAAGCTATGAAGACTTTGTTCTCAATTACTCCGCTAATTCATTTTCACAAATAGCTTGGGAAGAGTTTTACCAAGTTTTTCTCTTTGATTATTCTCTAGAGAGGATACAATTGTTTTTAGAGACCTATCCACAAGCCAAGAATATAGATCAAGTAAAATCAGATTTGAATCTAGCGATGACTAATTTTCTTCCATTTATTGAGAATGGGCTATATGGAATGATGAACTTAGCCGGTGAGGTCGTTATTGAGCCAGTTTTTCAGTTTTTATCTAAAATGGAGCATGGACTTTCTCGATTTGGTTATAATGATAAAGTTGGGTTGATTAATATGCGCGGAGAAATCCAAGTAAAAGCTGATTACACCTCGGTAACAGATAACAATTACGGTCGTTACATTGTTGAAAAAGGAGATTATATAGGTCTGATAGACCGAAACGGGAAGGAGCTATTAACCTGTAAATATGAGGATATTGGTATGCTGTCAGAAGGAATTGTTTATGTTTCTGAAGGTGAGAATTATTATTATGTTGATTACAATGGGAATAGGATGAACACTGAAACTTATGTTAACATAAGCGACATGAATAATGGACTTGCAACTGTTGAAACTGAGCTTGGTAAAGGGTTGTTAAATGGAGAAGGTCAATATATAATCACTCCTAATTACAGTGATTTCAATTCGGTGTCTGATTCTATATATACATTTGGAGAAAATGGTTTGCTCGGGCTGATCACTTTTGGTAATGACACTTTGATGCTGCCAAGTTATGAGTACATAAGTCGCTTTAGTGATGGTATTGCAATGGCAATCAGAAATGATAGTGTATTTTATATTGTTCCCTCTGGGGAAATAGCATTCAATAAGAGCTTCAATATATTTCCCAATTATAAATTAAAGGGAGAATTTGAAAATGGTACAGCAATCGTTGTAATTGATGGTAAATATGGTCGGATAAATAAGTATGGAGATATTATTACGGACGTTGAATATGAAAACCTAGGTAAAAGTGAAAAGTTTATTCCATTTTTTAAAGAAGGAAAATGGGGGATACTTAGTCTTACAAACAAAATATTGATTTCTCCTTTGTATCAAACAATTGATGTAGTGGATCAGAAATTTGCAATAACTCGCCTGGATGATTCAATCGGGGTTTTGGATGTAAATGGAAACCAATTGATTCCTAATTCCTTTAGCTCGATCGATTATCTTGGCAATGATTTTTTTAAAGTTTTTAATGGAGAAAAATATGGTGTCTATAAGAATGATTCTTTACTTATTCCTTTAGAATTTAATCGGATTGAACTTTTTGACAATCATTTTGTATCTTTAAGGAAAGGGGAATGCATTGAATACCTGAATATGGATAACGATCAACGAATCAAATTACGCGGGAAAATTGAATAATCTATTAGAACTTCTTGATAAATACAAATATGGATTATTAGCATCCTTAAGTGTATTTTTGATTATTTTCCTCTATTTAATGTGGAAATCTTTTCCACGTATTGATGTTTATGAGGCCTTTCATGATGGATCTTATATAGAAGTTCCAAAGGAAGAAATTAGACTCAAGGCAGACAATATTCTATTACCATCTGATTATACGCAAAACATCAAAAATATGGCTAGAGATGTTAATGATGAACGCGAACGGACGTATGAAAGCTATTCAATTAATAACGTTGATGCCATGGTTGAAGAGGAATTACGAGATTTGGAACGCCAGATGTATGATGAAGCTGGGGGAGATAAAACGCGTGCAGAAATTCGCTCGGAAATCAATGAAAGAAGATTAGACGCTTCTTCACAAGAAGAGAATCAACCGAATCAATCCAATGCAAATAGAGGCGATAAAGCTTTTGCTGGGAAAGTGATGGTTGATTGGGTTTTGCAAGGTCGTGATGCGCACAAGAAAAATAATTGGTTTGTTAGAAACCCAGGATATACTTGTGGCTATGGAGCTATTGGGTTAGTGACAGTTATGATTAAGGTAAATCAAAATGGAAACGTGGTTTCTGCTACTTATGATGAAACACAAAGCCAAAGCGCTAATTCTTGTATGATCGAACAGGCAGTAAAATATGCAAAAATGTCTCGATTCTCTTTTGATAATAAAAAATCTCAGGCGGGTAGAATCACATATACTTTCGTGACGCAATAATAATTTTGAAAAACAAAGAAACATTGGAAACTAACGACGACACTATCAATTGGAAAACAGTAAAGGAATACGAAGACATTACCTTTAAAATTGCCGATGGAGTGGCAAGAATTGCCTTCAACCGCCCAGAGGTGCGCAACGCTTTTAGGCCAAGGACAGTTGATGAACTGCTGGATGCTTTAATTATTTCTCATGAAAGTCAAGAGGTAGGAGTTGTTCTAATTACAGGAGAAGGACCTTCAGAAAAAGATGGAGTATGGGCATTCTGCTCTGGTGGTGATCAGCGTGTTCGAGCAAAAAGAGGATATGAAGGACTCGATGGTGTGAACAAGTTCAATATATTGGATGTTCAACGTCAGATTCGTTTTATGAATAAAGTGGTGATCGCTGTGGTTCCAGGTTGGGCTGTTGGAGGTGGACATAGCCTGCATGTAGTGTGTGATTTGACATTGGCTTCTGAAGAACATGCAATTTTCAAGCAAACAGATGCTGATGTTGCCAGTTTTGATGGTGGGTTTGGTTCTGCTTACTTAGCACGACAAATTGGTCAGAAAAGAGCAAGAGAAATCTTTTTCTTAGGATTTAATTATTCGGCTCAAGAAGCATTTGATATGGGAATGATCAACAAAGTTGTGCCTCATGATGAATTAGAGCAAACTGCTTATGATTGGTCACAAGAAATCATGACGAAAAGTCCTACAGCAATAAAAATGTTGAAATTTGGATTCAATCTTATTGATGATGGTCTTGTTGGTCAGCAAGTATACGCTGGTGAAGCTACGCGATTAGCATATGGGACAGATGAAGCTGAAGAGGGCAGAAACGCTTTCTTAGAGAAAAGGAAAAGAGACTTTTCTAAATACCCAAAATTTCCATAAATATTTTTTTTCTAATTACACGATAGAGAACTTTAATCTTCTCGGTTGGGCATACTATTAATTAAATACTTACAAAGTTTACTTGAAATTATCAGCTACTATTAAATCTTTGGTGCCATGTCCCCAAGAATAAAATCCTTCTCCAGATTTAATTCCTTGCTTACCAGCCATTACCATGTTTACCAAAAGCGGGCTAGGTGCATATTTGGAGTTTCCGTAACCTTCATAAAGAACTTCCATAATTGCAAGACAAACATCAAGTCCGATAAAATCAGCCAATTGTAGTGGTCCCATTGGGTGAGCCATACCTAATTTCATTACTGTATCAATTTCTGAAACACCAGCAACTCCTTCATGAAGTGTAATGATAGCTTCATTAATCATTGGCATCAATATTCTATTGGCAACAAAACCAGGGTAATCATTTACTTCAACTGGAACTTTATTGAGCTTTTTAGAAGTCTCCATGATCAGTTCAGTAACTTCATCTGAAGTTGAGTAGCCACGTATGATTTCAACTAATTTCATAATCGGAACTGGATTCATAAAGTGCATTCCAATAACCTTGTCTGGACGTGAAGTAACTGCTGCAATCTTTGTGATAGAAATAGAAGAAGTGTTTGTTGCAAGAATAACGTTAGAATCAGTTACCTCATCTAGATTTTTAAAAATCTTCAATTTTAAGTCTACATTCTCAGTTGCTGCCTCAACAACCAAATCGACTCCTTTTACACCTTCGGCAACAGATGTGAATGTCGTAATGTTTGCTAAAGTAATCTGCTTATCAGCTTCGGAAATTTTCTCCTTGGATACCTGACGGTCTAAATTTTTTGTAATCGTTGCAATACCTTTATCTAATGATGTTTGAGCAATATCAATCAAGGCAACTGAATATCCATATTGAGCAAAAGTATGGACAATACCATTCCCCATTGTGCCTGCTCCTATAACTGCTATATTTTTCATGATTTAATTTTTGTGATGCAAAGTTAATTTTTTAATACAATTGATGGTTTCTTAATTACAATGAATTATTGACAATGTCTTCCACAACGCTTGGGTCTAGAAGGGTGGAGGTGTCGCCAAAATTGGCTTTTTCTCCTTCTGCAATTTTACGTAGAATTCTACGCATTATTTTCCCAGAACGTGTCTTAGGCAGACCACTTACGATTTGAATTTTGTCAGGTTTGGCTATTCTTCCAATTCCGGCTGAAACAGAGTCGATTAATGATGCTTTAACTACCTCAATATCATTAACTTCTGTTTTCATAACTACATAAGCATAGATTCCTTGACCTTTTATGTCGTGTGGGTAACCAACAACCGCTGATTCTAGAGCGAATTCATTGGTGTTAATTGCGTCTTCAATTTCAGCCGTACCAAAACGATGTCCAGAAACGTTAATTACATCGTCGACTCTGCCAATAATTCTATACATTCCGTTCTTATCTCTTTTCGCTCCATCTCCAGTGAAATAATAGCCATCATAATTCGAGAAATAGGTATTTTTGCAACGATCATGGTCTCCATAAGTGGTCCTAAGTAGTGATGGCCATGGAAACTTCATGCACAAGTATCCTTCTTGCTCGTTTTCCACAATCTCTTTTCCTTCTCCATCAAGGAGTACAGGTTGAATTCCTGGTAATGGAAGTCCTGCGTGAGTTGGATGCATTGGAGATAGATCTCCAAGTCCAGAGAGCATTATTCCGCCAGTTTCTGTTTGCCACCATGTATCAACGACAGGACAGTTTTCTTTCCCAATATTTTTGTGGTACCACTGCCAAGCTTCTTCGTTGATTGGCTCACCAACAGAACCAATCACTTTTAAACTGCTTAAGTCATATTTATTGACAAGACTTAATCCATGTGCCATGAGTGCTCGAATTGCAGTAGGAGCAGTATAGAATTGAGTGACTTGATATTTCTCACAAACTTGCCAGAATCGTCCGGCATCAGGAAATGTAGGGATGCCTTCAAAAATAATTGAAGTTGCGCCAGAAAGTAATGGCCCGTATATAATGTAGGAATGACCTGTGATCCATCCAATATCAGCGGTGCACCAAAATACATCTCCCTCCTTGTATTGAAAGACGTTTTCAAAAGAATACGAAGTGTACACCATGTATCCACCACAAGTATGCACAACGCCTTTTGGCTTGCCAGTTGATCCAGAAGTATATAGAATGAATAGCATGTCTTCTGCGTCCATTACTTCAGCTGTGAAATTGGAAGGCTTATTATGAATGAGATCATGATAAAATATATCTCTTCCTTCTTTCATTGATGTGTCAGAATGAATACAATCCAATACAACAACATGTTCAATAGAAGAGCATTTGTCTAAAGCTTCGTCAACCATTGATTTTAGGTCAACTTTTTTAGTGCCTCGGTTTAAGCCATCTGCGGTGATAACGATTTTTGCTTGTGCATCATCAATTCTATCAGCCATAGCATTTGCTGAAAATCCAGCGAAAATAATTGAGTGCACTGCACCAACTCGTGCACATGCTAATATAGCGACAACAGACTCTAAAACCATTGGCATGTAGATACAAATCCGATCACCTTTCTGAACTCCTAATTGTTTTAGGCCGTGTGAAAATTGACAGACTTGATCGTGTAATTCTTGATAGGTAATGGCTATTCCAGCCGTGTTAATGTCGTTAGCTTCCCAATGAAAAGCTACCTGATTAGCTCTTTCCGGTAAATGACGATCAAGTAAGTTTTCTGTTATATTTAATTGACCTCCTTCAAACCATTTGATGCTAGGCTCATCAAAATTCCAATCCAAAACAGAATCCCATTTTTTTTTCCATTGAAACGTTTCGGCAATTTTACCCCAAAATTTCTCAGGATTATTGACGCTTTGATTGTAGTTATCTTGATATTCTTCAAAAGAGTTAATGCGTAGGTTCATTCTTCTTAATTTAGAAGAACAAAATAGTGATTAGAACGGGTTTTGGCAATAGAACAAGTTAGAAAGTTTGGAGCTATCCCAAAAGTTGAATTAGAACTCTCAGCTTATTTTCTTATTTTGAACCTTATTTAAAGCAAAGTGTACAGCTTATAAATTAATGATAATGCGTAATTGTTCCATACTGGTGATTTTCTTTTTGTGTAACTGGTCTAATGCACAAAGTCAACCTCAGACTAATTCCACAGAGCCAGCACCTGCGGTTATTGAGGAGGTGAAAAAGAAAGAAGAATTAGACGATAGAAAAGATGCTGTCACTAGAAATAAGAAAGCAAAGGGTTCAAAGCCGAAAGTTGACTTAGACGAAAAAAGAAGTCAATTCAAATTGAATTCTGACGTGTCTTCAAAGCAAAGAAATCAAAGGTCACCTAGCGATAATGAGCAGGAGAGGATGGACGAAGTGGTTAAATACTTTGAAGTCAATTCACCCAATTCATTTGAGTATCATTATTTCAAGTATACAGCAGGGAATTATAATCTTTCACTCTTCAATCACTTAAAAAAAGCAGAGGAAATACGTCCAGGTAATATAGACGTGATTCAGCAATTAGCAGCTTATTATATGATTAAAGATATGCCGGAAAGTGCAAGCGGATTCGTAAAAGAATTAGTAGATAAATTGAAGCTAACAAGTGGAGTACTTCTTTATTCTGAGGATTTATTACATTCTGTACCAAAGAATGGAATACTTATTACACATGGTTTTGATGATACCTTCGGCGCTTGGTATATGCAAAATGTGAAGAATGTAAGAATGGACGTAACTGTTATTTCTCTCGACTTCTTACAAAGTGACTTTTACCGAAAGAAGTTGAAGAAAAAAGGATATGAAATGTCTAGTTCCAAAATAATTAACGTTGATTTCTTTTCCTCTTTTTGTAAGTTGAATGAATCAAAAGATCTGAACATTTCATTAACTATCCCACAAGAGTACTTTCAAAAAGAAGCATCTAGTTTTTATATGACGGGGCTTGTTATGAAGTATTCAAGCACTGAAATTGATAATTTCAATGTTAATAAGGACCTGTGGGATAATCATTTGAAGAAATATTTGATACAGAAAGCAACTGATGAAAAGTCCAAACAACTTTCTTCAAATTACTTACCGATGCTGCTTCAAATGAGGAGAGTTTATAATCAAAAGGCTGATTTTAATAAAGTCATGGAGCTTGATAAGTCGATTGATGCGATTAGTATTCAATGCAATAAATATAAAAAGGTACAAAAATTGAAGACAAAGTATTAATGCGATTAATAAGAAGGCAATATAACACTCTGACTGATGAGTCGCTTATGGTTTCTATTTCCCAAGGAGATAAGAAAGCATTTGACGAAATATATACGCGCTATTCAGGACCTTTACTAGGTTTTTTTATTAATAAGTTATGGAAGGATAGAGAAAAGTCCGAAGATTTCGTGCACGATATTTTTGCAAAAATTATCAAGAAGCCAGAATCTTTTGATCCATCAAGAAAGTTTAAAACTTGGTTGTATTCTGTAGCGAACAATATGTGCAAGAATGAATACAAAAAACAAGAAGTGAGAAAAGACACAACATCTGGATTGGATAACCATTATTCATTGAAAGATGATTCGTCAAATGTGTTATCAGAAGTGCAGGATTCTCAGTTTAGAGATGAGTTTGAAGTTAGCTTACATGCTTTGGATATCAAGCATAAAGAGGTATTTGAGCTAAGGCATGTTAATGGACTGTCAATTAAAGAGATAGCAGAAGTTTTAGTGATAAGCGATGGTACAGTGAAATCACGTTTATTTTACGCTACAAAGTACTTATCAGAAAGTTTAAAAGAGTTTAATCCCGTTTTAAATAGATGAAAATGGAAAGAGATATATTAGATATTATAGTGGACAAAGAGTTCGTCAATTTAACCGTTATTGAGAAGCAAGAGTTGGAACAATTTTGCACAACAAAGGCAGAGTTTGACGAGTTGAAATCAGCTGTGCTAGGAATGAATGCAATTCATTTTGAAACTACACAACCTAAAGCCGAAACAAAACAGAAGTTGGATGACTTATTTATGCAGACTTACCCGGAAAAGCCTGTCTTATGGTATAATTCAGTGTTTTTAGCTCTTGTGCCTAAAGAAAAACCTTTTTACCGACAGCCCTTGATGCAAGTCGCGGCATTACTTTTTGTCTTGTTTTTAGTTGTACCAATCATTAACACACCAATTCTTGATGAAAATGAGCAAGTGGCTAAACTTGAATTGGTTGATGCTGATAAAAAGATTGATGTCAAAAATAATGAGAACAATTCAACTGTTGTAAAAGAAGAAGAATTGAATGATGTTTTGATTGATGATATTGAAACAGAAGTGCTTAGTAATAATATCGTTGAGTCCAATAAAGCATCAAGTCAAGAACAAATACCAATGTCCTTTGCAAGCAGTGAAGTGGATGTAATTTTATCTGAATCCAAAGAAGGCATGTCAAGGACTTTAGTCTCAGATGCCAGCTTGCTTGAAGATGCCAGTATTTCGCATGACTCTGAACATCCTGATGGTATTTTTAGTGGAATCGCTAACAATCGCGTTAATTATTCTACCGATGCTTCAGATTCAGATGATCTGCTAGGACTCTGTACCGTTACTTTTTAGGGAATTAGCTTTGAATATTCTCACGGCTTATCAGTAGTGTACGTGTTGATTTTTCAATTAGGCATAAGATATCAACTTTAGAATCACTGATGATCAATTTATTTTCTGTATAAATTTCTTCACCTATTTTAATGGAACCTTCAGCGATAAACAGAATTCCATTGACTGGAATAGAAAGAGTACAGCTAGAAGATTGAATACATTCAACGTTAAACTTAGCCGTTCCTTTAGTCATTACGTTGAAATCTTTGACTTTTCCATGACTTCTGGTTGTCCAATCGCCTAAAAAAGAATCTTGTTCATAAGGCTTAAGTATAGCTGAGTGATGGTTTTTATGCTCTAGTTCGAGAATTCCTGACAATACAGTTAGTGTGCGAAAAACTCCAGGTAGAGGTGTAAAGACAGATTCTTCATCTTCGATGGTTGCTATACTAAGGCGTAAATCATAGTTACCCAATTTAAAGTTCGCATTCGCTGGGGAAATATAAAGTTCGGAAGTAGTTCCACCAGACCAATTGCTTACTTTCCAATCAGATTGCTTAATGACAGAGAATTTTTGTAGAGTCATTTATCGATTTTGAAGCGTATTTATAGTCTTTACAAAATCATTTTGAATTTTCTGATTACTAGTACCATTTCTTTCATGGTATTTACCATTTATGATTGTTCCCAGTTGATTACTTGCATCAGATGTATATAAAATGGCAGCGCACAATTTTTCGTTCATGGTTGTACTCAGAAGGGGAGATCGCGCATCAATAATTGATGCATTTAACTTCTCTCCAACTTTAAAATAATTTGATTCAAAATTATTCATTGCTTTCCTACCCGCAATAGTCGCCATTTTTATTGCAAAATCTCCACTGTTGCCTTCTTCAGTAGATGTAAAAATGTTTCTCTTATGACTAATAAGTCGTTGCCCGTAATCAAGTAATTTTAGTTCTTCTATTGGATTTATACCAATGTGACTATCTGTGCCGATACTCCATTGACCATCATTTTTTTGATAATCGATTAGCGGAAAGAGTCCATCTCCTAAATTGCCTTCTGTTGATGGACATAGAACTACATTGGCTTTCCCGTTTGCGAGACCTATCATTTCCGATTCTGTTAGATGCGTAGCATGAATTAGATGAAAACGGTCAGAAAGTTTAACGTTGTCTAAAAGCCATTCAACAGGTCTTTGATTTAAAAAAGAAATCGAATCTTCTATTTCTTTCAATTGTTCTGAAATGTGAATGTGAAAAGGAATATTTTGAGGACCAGATTGTGCTATTTTTGCAATATCTTTTGGTTCAACTCCTCGCATAGAATGAATCCCAATGCCAATATTCGCACCGTCATAGTAACTGCAGCTTTTCTTACTAGCTTCCAATAGCTTTAGATATTCGTCAATTGAAGGTGAAATGAATCGACGTTGGCCTTCTGTCGGTGGTTTTCCAAAACCACCTTTTTGATAGAATATAGGAACAAGTGTAATGTTGATTCCAGCTGTTTTTGCAGCAGAAACCATACGCTCGCCCATTTCAGATAGATTCGAATAATGTTGGCCAGTTTTATCATGATGAACATAATGAAATTCAGCAACATTTGTATAACCGTGTCTAACCATTTCTGAATACAGCATGGTTGCAATTGATTCCATTTGCTCAGGTGTAATGCTTAAAGCCAGGTCATACATGGCTTTCCTCCAAGACCAAAAATCATCAGAGGTATGTGTCATGTCATGGACTTCTGCTAATCCCGCCATTGCATATTGAAACGCATGTGAATGCGCATTTTGAAAACCGGGTAATGCGTATCCATTAATTCTTTTTTCTTGTGCAATATTGCAATCTGGGGTAATTGAAGTGATAGTACCGTTGCCGTCCACGGCAACTTCAACATTATCTATCCAGCCATCATTCTGAAGTAATTTGGAGAATAAAAATGATTTCATAATTCATTTAATTTATCGATTAACGCAGCAAATGTTTTTCTCAATATTGAGCGCATTTTGTTGGCTCTTAACTCATCGAAGGACGTTTCACTGTCATCCATGTATAATATTTTGTTCATTTCCAGTTGAAGCGAATGAATAGAGTTGCTCGGGTCTCCAAAATAGCGAGTAATATGACCGCCCTTGAATGGAGCATTATGATTGACTTGAAACTCTCCAGACTTTAAATTCTCCAGGGCTACTTCAATCAATTTAGGATCTGCTGTTTTCTCATCATTATTACCAAGAATCATGTCTGGAAAAAAGTCTTTCTGTATTGTTGGAACACTTCTTCGAATAGAGTGGGCGTCCCAGAGAAGAGCTTTTCCAAATTGAGTCTGTCGTTCTTTTAGTAATGCTTCAATTTTAGCATAATAAGGCCAATAGTAGGCTTCTAAGCGACGTTCTATTTCTTCTTTGTCCGGTATTTTATCTTCAGAAATATAAATGTCTTTACCAAAAAAATCGGTTGAAGTTGTAAGACCTGTAATTATTCTGCCATCATTGTAAAGAGGGACACTTTTAGGATCTCTGTTAAGGTCAATGACCCATCGACTGTATTTAGCATGAATAATTGTAATTCCATATTCTACTGCAAAATCATACAATTGATGGACAAACCAATCGGTGTCATCAGGTTGAGTCATTTTAGAAGCTATGTAATTTCCTTGAAGTTCTTTCGGGAATTCCGTGCCAGAATGGGGAACACTTAAAATGATTGGAACTTTTATTACTCCTGGTTCAATAATAAAATAGGGATCAGACATGTGATTCGTTTATAACAAATTTAACAATGTTAAGCGTTCAAACTCATTTCTCGCGCCAATATTTATCTGCTGATTTTCGCAAACCTTCAGCACCTTCTTTTGTCCAACTTTCAAGTGTATTAACACCAAAAGAGTTGTAGAATAAATAGAGTTTACCGTTTCTGATTTCATAGGTTTTTGGATTGATTTTAACATATGATCCATCTTTCCCCATTGCGTAAGCACAATATCCACCATATTCAGGAATGTATTTCTCAGGATTAACTTTAAAAGTCTTCAAGTTCTGCTCGTTGTAAAATTTATAATTGACTTTTTTATAATTAGAAACATATTTCAAATCTCCTTTAACTGTCTTTTTTGACTGATATGCGACTACATCATAACCCTCTGCTGCATATTTCTTTTGAATATTTACTTTTTGGCTTTGCGAAAGCGTATCAAACGAGAATAGATAAATGGAGAGAATGGTAAAGAGTAATTTCATGGAAATAAAGATACAAAAAAGCGAGTTGAATAATTACCCAACTCGCTTTTATTAAAATGTAAAATTATTACTTCTGAACCATAACTCCGATTGTAAACCCAAGGTCATTTGAAATAATATAATCGGTAGGAACCCCTTCAGTTCCTTCAACGTTATATGTAAGATTCCAGTCTGCTCTGTCCACAATGAAATTTTCTGAGATAAAAGAAACTCCATTGTCAGTAACTTCAACGTTAGCGCTAAAAGTGATACTTTTAGTAGACTTCATAATTGTCAAATTCCCTGTAACATTTGAGTTGTAATCACCATCAGTGCTTTCTATCTCTGTCATTTCAAATGTTGCTTTCGGGTAGTTTTCGACATCAAAGAAGTCAGCACTTTGGAGATGTCCAGTTAAACTAGGGCCTGATTCAGTGTCATCTGCTGGAAAACTTTCAACAGTGAACGAATTCATGTCAAGATCAACTTTTACATTAGTCAATTCATTATTATTTACTAAAAATGATGCGTTCGATAAGCTAATGTTTCCAGATCTTTCCATCACGCCACCAAGGTGCCAAGCACGCCAAGCCACTCTTGAATCTTCACTGATTGTGTTGAATTCAACTGTTTCATTATTTTCTACAAGATTTACATCTTGTTCTTCTCCAGTTTCAACATTAGTTTCATTCGAACATGAAGTTAACATTGCACCGATAATTGAAATTGATAATATTATTTTTTTCATAATTATTTGTTTGGTACAAAGTAACCTCTAGTAAATTGGAAAAATAATAATGTAGATTAACAAATTACTTTTTTTTATAAAAATAGGCAGTTGACTTTTCTTAGGACATTCTCAATCAAATAACTATTTTTGTTGAACAACTAACAGTATGGCAAAGGAGATCAAATTATTAATTAATAAGTCAGAAATTACAGCAGGAACAAGAGGTTCATCTCTCGGACCTGAAGCAATTATGGCAGCTGCAAGAAAGATTGATAACTTATTTTTTGGCAGATTCGCTATTCAGCACATTGAAGACGCAAATCATATGCTAGATATGGAAGTTAAATACCCTTTTGCAAAAAGAATAGAAGGCCTTATACAGGTTTTTGAATCTGTTTCTTCCCAGGTTGATTCAGTGTTAGCTAATGGCGATTTTCCATTTGTTATTGCGGCAGATCATGGTTCTGCTGGAGGCACAATTGCAGGTATAAAAAAGGCTTATCCAAATAAAAGGCTAGGTGTAGTTTGGATTGATGCACATGGTGATTTACACACTCCTTATACAACACCATCTGGAAATATGCATGGTATGCCTTTGTCTATGGCAATAGCCGAGGATAATTTACCTGAGCAGAAAAACATACTTTCTGCAAAGGAAACTGAGTTATGGAACAGGTTGAAAACAATGGGATCTGAGGAAGCTTGTCTTAAACCAGAAGATTTGGTTTTTATATCGGTTCGCGATACTGAAGAACAAGAAGAAAAACTCATAGAACGATTGAATATTACGAATCATACAGTAGATCAAGTGCGTGAAAGGTCAAAAGAAAAAGTTTTTGAAGATATTATGTCACAATTACAAGGTTGTGACATCATCTATGTTTCATTTGACGTTGATTCAATGGACCCCGAATATACATCGCACGGAACAGGAACGCCTGTTGATCATGGATTGATGCCGGATGAAGCAGAATACTTCCTCACAGAGCTGGCTAAATTGGAGAAAACAGTTTGCATTGAATTTGTTGAAGTTAATCCATGTTTGGATGAGAAAACAAATAAAATGGCAGAAGTGACTTTTGATTTGCTCGAAAAAACGATTAACCAATTAGAGAAGAATTAAAGAATGGAAAACGAGATAAAAAGTCTTCTTTTAGACAATGCTAAAGCCTTATTTGGCGAAATAATAGATGAGAAACTCATTCAATTTCAGAAAACAAGAAAGGATGTTGAAGGTGATTTAACACTCGTCATTTTTCCATTTGTAAAAATGCTAAAATGTTCACCTTCTGAAGCTGGAGAGAAAATAGGGGTCTTTTTACAATCGAAATTGGATTTCATAAAGTCACACAATGTAGTCAGCGGATTCTTAAACTTTACTATTTCAGATGAGTATTGGTTAACACAATTGTCTAAAATGAATAAAGATAGTCGTCACGGCTATGCTCCTGAGAACTCAAAATCAACCTTGATGGTGGAGTATTCCTCTCCAAACACAAATAAGCCATTGCATTTAGGACATCTACGGAATAACTTTTTAGGGTATTCTGTGGCTGAAATTCTTAAAGCAAATGGGCACAAAGTTGTAAAAACACAAATAGTCAACGATAGAGGTATTCATATTTGTAAAAGTATGCTTGCATGGGAACGTTTTTCTCCACTGAATTCAAAAGGAGAAAGAGAATCTCCGGAAAACACCGTTTTGAAAGGTGATAAGCTTGTAGGGAAATACTATGTAGAGTTCGATAAGCAATTGAACAAAGAAGCCAATGAAATTATAGCATCTTGGGAGACTGGAGAGTTTGATGGCTTTGCTGATTATGTAGTTGATGAATTCAATCGATTGGATAGTTCTAAATCAGCAAAAAATGAGAAATCAATAGATGGAATTAATACTAAAATTAAAGATTTAGCAAAAAATGAGACAGGATTACTCAGAGATGCCAAAGAAATGTTGGTGAAATGGGAGGGACGTGACCCCCAAGTTTATTTACTTTGGACAACTATGAATAGCTGGGTGTATAAAGGCTTTGAATCTACTTATAAAGCGATGGGAGTCGATTTTGATCAGCTGTACTTTGAATCAGATACATATGTTGTTGGAAAAGATCTAATAGCTGACGGTTTGAAAAAAGGCATTTTCTTCAAAAAAGAAGATAAATCTGTTTGGATCGATTTATCAGATGAAGGATTGGATGCGAAATTAGTATTGCGTTCTGACGGAACGGCTGTATATATGACTCAAGATTTAGGTACTGCGTTTGATCGTTATAGAGATTTTCCAGATTTGAATGGAATTATTTACACTGTCGGAAATGAGCAGGATTATCATTTTAAAATATTATTCTTAATCTTGAAGAAACTCGGTTTTACATGGGCGGAAAATTGTTATCATTTATCATATGGTATGGTCGATTTACCAACAGGTAGAATGAAATCACGAGAGGGAACAGTTGTTGACGCTGATGATTTAATGGCAGATGTTGTGGCTCAAGCGAAAGAAATGACACAAGAAAGAGGGCATATTGAAGAATTGTCAACTGAAGATAAGAATGCCCTTTATGAGCTTATCGGTATGGGAGGATTGAAGTATTACTTGATGAAAGTTGACCCCAAAAAAAGCATGATGTTCAATCCTGAAGATTCTATTGAGTTGAACGGAAATACAGGACCATTCATCCAGTACACACATGCAAGAATTAAGTCATTACTCAACAAGGCAGGAAGTATAGAAGAATATTTGAATGTATCTCTTCGAGAAGAAGAGTCAGAAATCATTAAGCATTTGACACACTTCCCGGCACTTATATCTGAAGCAGGGAAAGCTCATTCTCCAGCCTTAATAGCGAATTACACCTATGACCTTGTTAAGTTGTACAATCATTTTTATCAATCAGTATATATTCTGAAAGAAGAAAATGAGGATTTGAAAAATATGCGTTTAATCTTAAGTAAGAATGTTGCAAAAGTAATCGCCTCAGCAATGAGCCTTCTTGGTATCAAAGTGCCAGAAAAAATGTAGTTATTCTTTTAGTATTTTAACTATCCCTTTTATGCTAACCATGCCTGTTGAGAAAGCGACAAGGGTGCTAATTAAAAGAGAAATGATAAGATTAATACTCCAAGACAATTCTAATAGTTGGGAATAATATACGGTTGGGATAATTAGTACGGCAAATACAATTATACGGGTAAACTGATTCCATTCAACTTTAATTTTAAGAATTCGGAATGCAAGATACACTTGTAATGATGCAGTGAACCCTTGCGTAATCATACTTGCAATTGCTGCACCATATGCTCCTTTCTCTGGGATTAAATATAAGTTTAATCCAATATTTAAAACAACGCCAATACTGATTACGATGTTTAATGATTTTAAATTTCCATTAGCCGTTAATAGTGTGCCAAAAATATAAGTCGTTGTAATAAAAATGAATCCTATCATAAGCATACCAAAGGACAGTGAAGCATTAATTAATTCATCACCAAAAGAATCAAAACGCCAATGAATTATATCTTCTTGAAAAAAGAATCCAATAAAACCACAAGTAATAGAGAACGCTAGCATTAATTTCAACGAAAAATAGAGAATTTGTTGAATTGACTCATTTTGTTTTAAAAGTTTAGAAAATATAGGTAGTAATAGACCTGCAAATAAATAGCCTACCATATTTAAGGCCTCAAAAAACCGATAACCACGCGCATAAACTGCAGCTTCCTCACTGCCGTTGGGAAGCATTCTTTCCAACATTACACCATCAGCTTTATAGTTTGCCATCATCAAAAAGATTAATAGAGCATAGGGCCAACTTTTTTTAATAATCATCCATGAAAAATCTCTATCAAAAGTGAATTTAATCTTCCCCGTTCTTCTTAAGACTAGTAAAAAGGCAATTACTGCGTTTAATGCATAGGAGAATGTTTGCGCATAAATAAACCATTCAATTTTAAAGTGCTGATCAGTTAAACCTCCCCAAAGAAGTGCAGAGCAAATAGAAATTAACAGTACCCTATCTAAAATAGACACTAAACTATCTTGTTTGAACAACAATAAGCCTGCGAGATTTGATCTGAAATAAAGAATAAAGGAAACCAAAATTTGATTAACAGCTAGAATGGCAAGAATTTCAAATTGATGTTCTGAATAACCGAGAAAGAAGGAAGAGCATATAATCAATAGCATATAACCAACCGATAGAATTCCTCTTAAGGCAAGAATGCCAGAAAAATGCTTCTTAAGTAGGTTGTTATTTTGTGCAATATTTCTAGTGTTATAATTGGTAATTCCTAAGTCAAGAAAAATATTGAGAATGAATGTAACGCCTAACAAAGAAAAGTATTCCCCATAAGAACCTGGGTCGCTTGCCTCAACTTGTTTTAGAATTTCTGCATCAATTCCTATAATGTAAAATGGCTTCACCAATGCGTTTAGCACTAGAACAAGAACCAGATTCGTAAGGAATTTTTTCTGCATCAATTTTAACTTAGAATTGCATCAGCTGTTTGTAAACTTCATGAACAGGAAGCCCCATAACATTGTAGTAACAGCCTTCTATTTTTTCAACACCAATATAACCAATCCATTCTTGAATACCATACGCGCCAGCTTTATCAAAAGGTTTATATTTATTAATGTAGAAATCAATTTCAACGTCAGTTAATTTAGCAAAATGAACAATTGTGCCCACTGAAAAAGTGTGTGTTTTATCCAGGGATTGCAAATGTACACCTGTTATTACTTCATGAGTGCCACCAGACAAACTCCTCAGCATGTTTTTTGCTTCCAATGGATTTTTTGGCTTTCCTAGTATTTCATTATTATTTAGAACAACGGTATCTGATGTAAGAAGAATTTCTCCTGAAATCAAAGAAGATTTAAGCGCAGAAGCTTTGAGCGTTGCCAAATATGCAGCTACTTCTTTCAAGGGAGTAAATGAGGGGTATTTTTCTTCTATTTCTTTGGTTCTGACTTCAAAAGCAAAACCGAGTTCTTTTATTAACTTTTGTCTTCGTGGCGATTTAGAGCCCAGTACAATTGTAAACTCATCCATAAATTACGAGAATATTCCAATAAATTGGTGTAGCTGTACCGAAAACCATGGCTAATTTAATGAGTGAGTTTATTTGCTTCAATTGGCTTCTTTCCTTGGCTTTAGGAAGCAATATAAAGCAAATAATTATTAACAAAGCAGCCATCATTAATGGTATCCAATTGATCAAGTTTATTTCTGAAGAAAATGGCCATAATATTGATGAAGCGATTATTGTACTTGACAATATCAAAATGACAATTGTTTTTGATTTAGAGAGGCCTAAAACAATTGGTAATGTTTTCGCTGGCAATTTTTTATCACCTTCAATGTCTTCAATGTCCTTAATTATTTCTCTTGCAAGATTTAAGATGAAAGCAAAAATAGCCAAGCCGGAAGTTAAGTAAAGCGTATAGCGTTCATCTAAATCGTCTAAAAAAGGAAATGCATGTATAATTACGTTGTCTTGCTGGCTTCCAAAGACTTGGTAGAAATACATGCCAATTAACAGAGGAACTGCTGCAGTTAATCCTGCGATAAGAATATTTCCAGTTAAAAATTGACGTTTGGCTTTCATAGAATAAAACCACAAAATATTAATTGACATAAGATGCACAAACATGTAGAGAAAAGATTCCATTACCCAACTTAGATAAATTGCGATAATGAAAGCGACAAGATTTAATCCCCAATGTGAAACAATAGCTATTCTCTTTTTTATGTGCACGCCGATAATAACTCGATCAGGTTTGTTAATTCTATCTGCTTTTATGTCAAAATAATCATTGATAATATTTCCAGCTGCAGCGATCATAATTATAGATAGAGCAAGTAAAGAGAATGGGAGAGAGGTAATTCCGTACTGTGGACTTTTTCCAAAAACAGATTCAAAATACCAAGCTAAGCCATACATTGTTAAAGCAACAATGATAAGATTAAGAGGTCTGATTAATTTAAAGAAATACATGCCTTCGAAAATACTATAATTTATCCTATAGTTGACATTCGTTCGCCTAAAAGTGAAATATGAAACTACTTTTTCTTAATTATCTTGTATTCCGTTCTTCTGTTCTCTTGATGGGCAGCTTCTTTTGCTTTGTATTCTGTCAAGGCATTGATAGAATCATCAGTATGGACTGCCTTTGACGAACCATATCCTTTGTAGGTTAATCGTTCTTTAGAAACATTTTTAGCAACTGCATAATCGTATACTGCTTTTGCCCGATTGAATGAAAGAGTAAGGTTCTCTTCATTGTCTCCTCTTGAATCAGTATGTCCACCAATTTCAATGTGAATAGTTTCATTTTTCTGAAGTAAATCAACCAGCTTATCTAATTCTAAATAGGATTCTTTCCTTAAAGTTGATTTATTCAAATCAAAAAACACATTGGCCAATACAATCGATTGTTCACCGTCATCAGAAAGCGCTACTAATGGAACATCCATGTGTATTGCTTCTAAATTATCGGGGTTTTTCATATCAAAATTCTGAGAAAAGAATGCGTAACCAGGATAAGATACATTGAGAGCATATCTTTTATCTGTAGGTAAGGAAACCATGAATTCTCCAGTAAAACGATCTGCTTCTGAGTAGACGACTTCTTCTCCTGTCGCCAAATCAACGAGTTGAAATTTACCAGGGATAGGCTTTCGAGTATTGATGTCATAAACTAAACCTTCAAAATAAAGTGTTTTTGTAGGTCTAAGTTGCTCTGGCATTTCAAAATAGTAAATATCAAGTCCACCAAAACCACCTTCTCTGTCTGAAGCAAAGAATGCAATTTCTCCACCTGGGGAAACCATGAGCGAATTCTCATCATACTTAGTATTAATAGGGTATCCTAAATTCTCTGGTTTAGACCATTCGTTATTTTCGTTCAAGCGGCACATATATAAATCTGTCCCTCCCATTCCTATATGACCTCTTGATGCAAAATAAAGTGTTTTTCCATCTGGATGGATCAATACCGATTCTTCATCCATAGGTGAATTTATATAATCAGGGAGACGTTCTGCAATTCCCCAGTTTCCATTTTCATCTTTTCGAGTTACATAGATGTCAGGGTTCTTTTGTCGTCCTCGGCCTTTTATTCCTCTAATAAAATACATCGTTTTACCATCAGAAGAAAGAGAAGGTTGTGTTTCCCAATTTGCAGAATTCACATTGCTAGAAACATTTTCAGGGTTGGTCCATCGATTTCCCAACTTGCGTGTGAAGAATAAATCGCAACTTCCATAGCCTTGACGATTTTCCCCATAATTTTCCCCAGTCACCATGTCAGGACATGCTACAAAAACAAGTGAACGGCCATCAGGAGCAAGTGTCGGCGCTCCTTCATTATTAACTGTATTGATATTAGAAGGCATGGCTACAGCAGTTTGCCAAATATTCCGACTACTTAATTGTGAAACGAAGAAGTCTTCCTGTTCCTGAATATTGGCACGAACACGTCCATCTTTTATTCTGCGGGTAAATAAAATAGTTTTTCCGTCAACCGTAATTGTCGGGAAATATTCAGGTTGTGCTGTGTTTATGCCTGGACCGATATTAATGGGATTAAATTTTTGAGGATTCTCTATAGCGTTCTTCGCAAAAATACAATTGGCTTTGATCCGATGAGACTCGTTAATTAACTCTCCATGAGCACTCCTAAATTGTTGAAATAAATCAACATTTCGAATTGCATCGTCATATTGACCAACTGCTTGCTGCATATTTGCAAGGTAGAAGTATGTACTTCCGGTAGATTGTCGTTGAGGGTTTATAGCCAAAGCCTTGTTTAAGTGGTCAATAGCCTCCTCATATTCACCAATTAATTCAGCGAACTCTCCCGCAACCATATGTGCTTCCCAAAATTTAGGGTCTTTTTCGATTGCTTGATTTAAATATTTTAAGCCCAAGCGGTAATTAGGTGTTCGTGTTTGCTCATCAATTGAGGTGCTAGGAGTGTTTTTTCCTTTTTCAAATAGTTTTATTGCCTTTTTATTTTTCGTTGAATACTCCTGTGCTATCGAAGCTGAGGTAAAAACCAATAAGCTTAGAATTATAAGTAAAAATTTCATATATTATCGAATGTCCATGTGTTTATGAGTTTGTATAGAAATCCTCCATTTAGGATTTTCTTTAACGTACTCGATGATTAATGGCAAAAACTGTTCCTGTTTACTCCATTCTGCTTGAAGAAAGAGTTTGCAGCTTGAATTGACCTTATTTGCATGAGCTTCAGCCCATGCTAGATCAGAGGAATGGCTGATGATTACTTTCAGTTCGCATGCCTTTTTATAAGCCTCTTCTTGTGGAGCTTTAAATTTTTTAGGTGAAAAACAGTACCAGTCAACATTACCAATTAACTTATAGCATCCAGAAGTTTCGAGAGCAATTTCAATTCCTTCATTTTTTAATTTATCCGTCAATTCAGAAATGTCATACATACATGGCTCACCTCCAGTTATAACGCAAAATCCGCAATTGGATTCTTTTACTGTTTTAACCAGTTCCTCTATTAATTGATGCTCATGTTTTTCAGCATTCCAGCTTTCTTTAACGTCGCACCAAACACAACCGACATCACAACCAGCAATACGTATGAAGTATGCAGCCCTTCCAGAATGAAATCCTTCACCCTGAATTGAAAAAAAATGTTCCATGATAGGCAAGGTACTTATAGAAGAATTAACTTGATTTGACATTAAACAAAAATAATAGAATAAGTATTCAATAAGAAAGATTAGGGATAGTTTTTAAATAATAAAGCACCCACATTTCTGTGAGTGCTTAGTTTTAGTCATAGAGTAGTTTTCCTCTTTATTAATTTGAATCAACGTAATTCCATGATTCTACTAATCGTTGATGTTCAAACATAAAATCATTGAGTGTTTTAAAAGATTGTCGTTTATCAAAAAGGTGTGCACTCGTTATTTTTTCATATGTCTTTTTAATTAAAGCTAAAACATTTGAATTTATTAGTGATTCACTTGTTTTAGTATCAAATTGGTAATTTTCAAAAACAGAAATTATCTTTTTCATACTGTCGGATTCAATTTTTGATAAATTTCTTTTTTGATGCAAATCGTTTAAAAATGGTAATAATTGAGCGCTCAAGTCAACAAAGTGTCGAAGCACTAAGTTTGCGGCATTTAATTGTTCTATTTCTCTCGATTGAAGCATCCTTTTGTTTAGTAACTGTTTTCATAAATAAAACGTAAGTGGAAGATAATAGGTTGGCATTTTTTGAATGTAAATGATTATAATGCTGCTGTTAATTATCAAAAAGAGTTTCACATCGAATACAAAATATGATATATTTGCTGAAACATTTTAAAAAGTTATGAAAAAAATATTACTATTTACTGTTGCATCCTTTGTTGTTTTTGCATCTTTTGCACAACAGCAAATTGGAAACGGAGATATGGAACAATGGGCCAATAACGATGAGCCTGATAATTGGAATAGTTTTCTAACTGCAGCTGGTACTTGGAGTGGTTTTGCCGGAGATCAATGCGAGTCATCTACAGATGTTAGACCAGGGACATCAGGTACTAAGAGCTGTCGTATATTTGCTGCCCAAGTCTTAACGGCTGTTGCAAATGGGAATGTTACTTTAGGTAGAATTAATATGGGAAGTACAACACCATCTAATTCAGCGAATCATAATTTTTCCGTTACTTCAGACCCAAATTTTTCAGAAACATTAACTGATGCACCAGATTCGATTGTTTTCTGGGCTAAGTTCACGCCAAATGGAGGTGCATGGAATGCTCGTATGAAAGCAACTATTCATGATAGTTATGATTATACAGATCCAGAAACTGGAGCTTCAGCAAGTCATATTGTCGCAACAGCAGTGAAGAATTTCCCAACTACAAATGGTTCTTGGAAAAGATTTTCAATTCCTTTTGATTACTCTGGCCCTGCTTCTGTGTCAGAATATATACTTATAACATTTGCAACAAATGAAACTCCAGGTGTTGGAGCAGCGAATGATGAAGTATTGATTGATGATGTTGAGTTAATTTATAACCCAGAAGTTACTATTGGTGAATTGTCTAACGATGGAATAATTGTTTCAATGAATAACAATTCGAATACTATTGTTGTTGATGCGTCATTTGAATTAAATGGAATTTACAACATCTATAATACACATGGGCAATCTGTCCAAGTGGGAGACGTTAGTAAAAATATTTCATTTGATCAAGTTCCAGGTGTTTACTTTGTACACATTAATGAGATTAACAGAACCTATAAATTCGAAATAATTAAGAATTAAGAAGTTCTAAGAAAAAATCTTATTTTGGGCCGTATAACAATACGGCCTTTTTTTATGCTATGTATGAAACATATAATATTACTTACCATTTTACTTATCGGATTCTTTGGAATTGCTCAACAAGGAAAATTAACTGGTAAAGTTCTCGATGAAAAGAATGAACCTTTAATGGGTGCATCAATTATCTATCGAACTGATATAACCATTGGTGCTGTTTCTGATTTTGAAGGTGCATACTCAATGGAATTACCAGTAGGCGAAGTGAAAGTTATCTGTAGATATTCAGGGATGATAGCGGATACCTTTCATGTAACTATTGTAGCTAATCAGACTGTTACGAGAGATGTGAAATTGTTGTCGTTTGTTCAAGAGTTTGATGATATTACCGTTAATGTAGGGAGGTTTGATAAACCTTTGGAAGATCAGACAGTTTCAATGGAGATCATACGGCCAGAGTTAATAGAGAATAAAAATACACGTAGTATAGAAACAGCTTTGGATCAAACGCCAGGCTTAAATATTTTGGATGGTGAGCCTCAGATTAGAGGAGGATCTGGCTTTACATTTGGGGTAGGATCAAAAGTTGCCGTAATTGTAGATGATATGCCAATGCTGTCAGGTGACGCTGGCCGACCTGAATGGGGATTTATTCCGGTTGAAAACATTCACCAAATTGAAGTAATAAAGGGTGCGGCATCTGTTTTATCAGGTAGTTCTGCATTGTCAGGATCCATTCACATTCGAACGGCATACCCCAAAGCTAAGCCAAAGACCAAAGTCAACATATATTCGGGGATGTACTCTGAACCTAACGTTGAAGGTGGAACATGGTGGAATAATTTTCCATTGATTTCAGGAGCGAATTTTTTGCATTCAAGAATGATTAAGAACCTTGATTTAGTTGTTGGAGGTAATATTAATTATGATCATGGATATATAGGACCACCAGTCCAAGATTCTTCTATAATATTAGCGCAAGACGGAAAGTTTGCAGATACCGTTTCAAATTTTAATGAGCAACAAATGAGCTCAAAAAGAGCAAGGTTTAATTTTAATATTCGTTATAGATCGAAAAAATTGAAAGGCCTGAGTTATGGAATTAACGGTAATGTGATGGTATCTGAGACCAATATGGCATTTGCATGGCTTGGTGATTCATCTGATATCTTTCGTGCATATCCAGGCGCAGTATTTTTACAAAATCAATTTATTTTTAATCTTGATCCATTCGTGAGTTTAATTACTCAAGCAAATGGTAAACATTACCTGCGTGGAAGGATATTGTATTCAGATAATAAAATGACTGCTGGACAGTCTAACCAAGCTACGACATACTACGGTGACTATTTGTTCCGAAAAAGATATAAAAATCTATCAGACCTTGATTTCATTGGTGGTTTAACTGGAACGTTTACCAATTCATTTGCCAACATGTACGTTGGTTCAGGTAGTCCATTTAATCAAATATTGAATATTTCAGCGTACACTCAATTGGAGAAGAAATTCAATCAGGTATTAAATTTATCTGCTGGGGGAAGATTGGAATATTTTCAATTGAACGACTCAATAACTGCACTAAAACCAATTTTTAGAGCAGGAATGAGTATCAAGTTGTATCAAGAGACGTATTTGAGAGCGTCGTATGGTCAGGGGTATAGATTTCCGACGATTACTGAACGATTTATCCGAACAGGTGTAGGGAACTTTGGTGTTTTTCCAAATGCTTCGTTACTACCAGAAACAAGTTGGAATGCAGAAGTTGGAATTAAGCAGGGAATTAAGCTAGGTAACATTTACGGTTATCTTGATATTGCAGGATTTTGGCAAGAATATCAAAATACCATTGAATATATGTTTGGCTTTTGGGGCGACGGATCGAACCCTTCAAATTTTGCTGGATTTAAGTTTATGAATACAGGAGAATCTAGAGTACTTGGCATTGATGTGTCTTTCTCTGGTAAATTCAAAATAGGAAAGAAGCTAGAAGCGACTTTCATGACAGGGTATAATTATATAATACCTACAACTCTATCTCCAGATTATATTTATGGAGTTGATTCAGTTTGGTATAATAAGGAGTACAGTTATAATTCTACCTCACTTCAACCTGAGAAAGGAATATTAAAATATAGATTTCTTCACAATGTTAAAGGCGATATAGAATTCACAATAGCCAAAAAAATTAGTATTGGATTCAGTGTTAAGTATTTCAGTAAAATTGAAAATATGGATATTGTGATACAGGATTTTGAAGAATTGACTGCAGGTGCCGAGTACATTCAAGATATTGAATATATGGATTTTTACAACAATAATCGTAATGGAAACTGGATCTTTGATGCGCGTATTGGATACAATATAAATGAGAAACATAAAATCGCTGTTATTAGCGCAAATATTATGAATCGCCTGTATTCTCTTCGTCCTTTAAAGATTGAACAGCCAAGGACTATCATGCTTCAGTATACTTTTAAGTTGGATAAAAATTAATGAGCGCGAGTGTTTTTTAAGTATTTTGGCATTTACGGTAAAACGATACAACATGAAGAAATCAATAATTTTCCTTACAGTCCTTCTTTTATTTTCATTTACATCAAATAGACCAGCTAAAGAGCTTGACCGAATTATGACTAACTGGCATCAAGCTGCAGCTGATGCTAATTTTGAAAACTATTTTGGATTAATGGATGAGAACTTTGTTTTTCTTGGGACAGCTCCAGAAGAACGTTGGACGAAAGATGAATTTGCTTCTTTTTCAAAGCCTTATTTTGACAAAGGAAAAGCATGGGATTTTAAAGCCAGTAATCGTGTCTGGATGTTTTCAAAAAATAATAAAACAGCTTGGTTTGATGAAGATCTAGATACATGGATGAGAGGTTGCAGAGGTTCAGGTGTCTTTATTAAAAAAAAGAAAGGGTGGAAAATAGCATATTATAATCTTACTGTGCTGATTGAAAATGAAAAAATGACTGACTTTATTGAGCTTCGAGATTCCAAGAATAAATAGTTTCTTCCGTTCATTTCGATATTTATTTTTGCCAAAGACTAAGTTTCGTTAGGTTTGCACTCATAATTAATATTACGGTAATTTTCAGACTAAAATTGATATGCTAAATTCAGTGATTACAGGTTCGGGAGCTTATATCCCTAAGATAGTAGTGAAGAATAGCGACTTCATTACAAATGACTTCTTCAATGCATCAGGAGAGAAAATTGAAACTGACAGCAAAGAAATCATTCGAAAATTTCAAGAAATAACGGGTATTAATTCTCGACGTTATCTCCGAGAATCTCAATCATGTTCAGATATTGCAAGTATTGCAGGGAAGAATGCAATTGAAAATGCAGGAATTGATCCAGAAGAAATTGATATGATTATTGTGGCCCAAAACTTTGGTGATGTAATCAAAGGTTCACATCAATCCGACAATGTGCCAAGTATCGCATCTCGTGTAAAGCACCAATTGGGAATCAAAAATGAATTTTGCGTGCCTTATGATATTATATTTGGTTGCCCTGGCTGGGTTCAAGGAATGATTCAAGCACACATGTTCATTCAGTTGGGCGAAGCGAAAAAATGTTTGGTTATTGGATCGGAAGCGCTATCTAGAGTTGTAGATCCGAATGACAGAGATACTATGATATTTGCCGATGGAGCAGGAGCAGTTGTTCTTGAGGCAAAAGAAGAGAATGAGAGAAGAGGCATACTTTCGCATGCAACTGTTTCACATACTCGAGATGAAAAGGACTTTTTATATATGGGAGAGAGTTATAAAAAGGACGATAATCCAACAAAGTACATCAAAATGAATGGGCATCGAATCTATTCATATGCGCTCACACAAGTACCAAAGGCGATAAAATATTGTTTAGATAAAATAGATTTACAACTGTCTGAAGTGGATAAAATATTAATCCACCAAGCGAATGAGAAAATGGACGAAGCTATTGTCAAACGTTTATACCGAGCATTTAAATTAAACGACATTCCAAAAGGAGTTATGCCTATGACTATCGATGAACTCGGAAATAGCTCTGTCGCTACTGTGCCAACATTATACGATATGATAATGCGTGGTAAAATGTCAGAACATTCAATCAATAAAAATGATATAATACTCTTCGCGTCAGTTGGTGCAGGAATGAATATTAATTGTATTGCATACAAGAGCTAACAAGACCCTCTTATTTATCAAGTATCGTCAAGTGGATTTTTGAGTGAAGTTGTGATGCCGATTTACAAATTGTTAATATCTCTTCAATAATTGTCATCGCTAAAAATTGAATTTTCCTTAGCTTTACCTTCGCTAAAAGCATTGCATGTATATAATATTTGATACAGAAACTACGGGTCTTCCCAGACGTTGGAAAGCTCCGATAAGTGATACAGATAACTGGCCAAGAGTGGTTCAGATTGCATGGCAATTACACGATGACATGGGGAATCTCATTGAATCAAAAGACTACCTGATTAAGCCAGAAGGATACGATATTCCTTATGATTCAGAGCAGATACACGGAATTTCAACAGCTCTTGCAGAGAAAAATGGGGCTGACTTAAAGTCGGTACTTGAAGAATTCAATATTTCATTAACGAAAGCAAAATTTGTCGTAGGACAAAATGTGCAATTTGATTTAAATGTTTGGGGATGTGAGTATTACCGTGCATCATTAGAAACTCCAATGGGAGAAATGGCTGTCCTCGATACATGTACAGAAGTCACAGCAAATATCTGTCAATTACCTGGAGGTCGTGGCGGTCGATTCAAACTGCCAACGTTAACGGAACTTCACAAGCATTTATTTGCACAAGATTTCGCCGAAGCACATAATGCCACAGCCGATGTTGAGGCAACTACTCGATGTTTCCTAGAGTTAATGAGAAGAGGAGTATTCTCTCCAGCAGAACTGCAACAAGAAGATAAATACATTGAAGACTTTAAAGCTTTTAATCCTGAGCCAATTGGTTTAATTGGATTAAAGCATTTGAATTTAAAAGAAGCAAGTGCAGCTTTAGTTTCCACTATTGAAGAAGTTGAATTCATTGGTGCTGATAAATCTGAGGCATTCGATGCCTTGAAAGATTTTTCCTTTGCACACCTTCATAATCATACGCAATTTTCAATATTACAATCTACAATCAGTATTCCTAATCTCGTTGCTAAAGCAGGGGAATTGAATATGAAAGCTGTTGCTTTAACTGATACTGGTAATATGATGGCTGCATTTCATTTTGAACGAGAAGTAGCCAATTATAATAAATCCATTCGAGAGAAAAAGAAAGAGGCTGAAGAAAAAGGAGAAACTTTTGAGCACAATGAATTAATGCCCATAATTGGATGTGAGTTCAACGTTTGTAAAAATTTAGAAGATAAAACACAAAAGGACAACGGCTATCAAGTTGTTCTTCTCGCTAAGAATAAAAATGGGTATCAGAATTTAATAAAACTAGCTTCGATTGCCTTCACCGATGGAATGTATTACGTTCCAAGAATTGATAAAAATGTCATTGAAAAGTATGCTGAAGATATTTTCGTATTAACAGGTAATCTCTATGGGGAAATCCCCAGTCTTGTCTTAAATGTCGGAGAAAAACAAGCAGAAGAAGCACTCGTTTGGTGGAAAACAGTATTTAAGAATAATTTATACATGGAAGTTATGCGCCATGGTCAGGACAATGAAAGAAGGGTGAACGAGACTTTGATTCGATTGGCGAAAAAACATGATGTTAAATTAATTGCTTCGAACAATACGTATTACATCGATAAGGGTGACGCTGAATCGCATGACCTCTTATTGTGTATAAAAGACAATGAGCTTGTTGATACTCCAAAAGGGAGAGGACGCGGTTTTAGATATGCGTTAGAGAATGATGAGTATTACTTCAAGTCTCAAGAGGAAATGAAAGAATTGTTTTTGGATTTACCTGAGGCGATTCAATCCATAGATGAAATTATTGGCCAATGTGAACAATATCCATTAGCCAGAGAAGTTTTACTTCCTGCTTTCGATATTCCAGAAGAATTTCAGGATGTAGAAGATGAAAAAGGTGGAGGCAAAAGAGGGGAGAATAATTTCCTGAGGCATTTAACATATGAGGGAGCTAAAAAGCGTTATGGCGAAATCACCGAAAAGATATCAGAACGATTAGATTTTGAACTTTCAGTTATCGAAAACACAGGTTACCCAGGTTATTTCCTAATAGTTCAGGATTTTTGTCATGCAGCCAGAGATATGGGTGTTTCTGTTGGGCCTGGGCGTGGCTCTGCTGCCGGTTCAGCAGTTGCGTATTGTACTGAAATTACCAACATAGATCCAATTGCCTATGATTTGCTTTTTGAGCGTTTTTTGAATCCAGATCGTGTGTCCATGCCCGATATTGATATAGATTTTGATGACGAGGGTAGAGGAAAAGTTATCGATTGGGTAATCGATAAATACGGTTCAAATCAAGTTGCTCAAATTATTACTTATGGGACAATGGCAGCAAAGTCATCCATACGAGATGTTTCTAGGGTAATGGATTTACCTTTGTCAGATGCTGATAGAATTGCAAAATTAGTTCCTGACATTAAACTCGGTAAGATTTTTGGACTTTCTGATCTTGATTTAAGAGAGAAATTGCAGAACAACCAAGATGATATTAATCGTGCAAATGAATTAAAGACTATCGCTAATGGTAATGATTTATCTGCAAAAGTTATCAATCAAGCACGCCAATTAGAAGGCTCTGTTCGAAATACTGGAATTCATGCTTGTGGGGTAATTATCACACCTGATGATATTACAAATTATGTACCTGTTACTCTAGCAAAGGATACAGGTATGTTTTGCACACAATTTGACAACTCAGTTGCTGAAGATGCTGGCCTTCTCAAGATGGATTTCTTAGGTCTAAAAACGTTGACTTTAATTAAACATGCGGTTAGAAATGTAAAATTCACAAAGGATGAAGATTTAGATCCGGATCTTTTTCCAATTGATGATTTAAAAACATACGAACTTTTTCAACGTGGAGAAACAATAGGAATTTTTCAGTATGAATCTGCAGGAATGCAGAAGTACATGAAAGAGTTAAAACCTACTGTTTTTGCAGATTTAATTGCTATGAATGCCTTGTACCGTCCAGGTCCATTAGAGTATATACCATCTTTTATTAAACGAAAACATGGGGAAGAAGAAATCGTATATGATGTTGATGCTTGTGAAGAATATTTAGGCGAAACATACGGAATTACTGTTTATCAGGAGCAAGTAATGTTGTTATCGCAAAAGCTGGCAGGTTTTAGTAAGGGTGAAGCTGATACCTTGAGAAAGGCAATGGGTAAAAAGCAAAAACACATTCTTGACAAGATGAAACCTGCCTTCTTAGAAAGAGGGCAAGAAAATGATCATCCTTTAGATAAGCTTGAGAAAATATGGAAAGATTGGGAGGCTTTTGCATCCTATGCATTTAATAAATCTCATTCAACTTGCTACGCTTGGATTGCTTATCAAACCGCATATTTAAAGGCGAATTACCCAGCAGAGTATATGGCCTCCGTGTTAAGTAATAACATGAGTGATATTAAGCAGGTATCCTTTTTTATGGAAGAATGTAAACGAATGGGAGTGGAGGTTCTTGGTCCTGATATCAATGAGTCAACGTATCATTTCACTGTAAACAAGAAGGGAGCAATACGTTTTGGGCTAGGAGCAATAAAAGGTCTAGGATCTGCACCAGTTGAAGAAGTAATAAATGTTAGAAATGAAAGCGGTGATTTTAGTGATATATTTGATCTTGCTAAAAGAGTGAGTTTACGTACTTTTTCAAAGAAGGCATTCGAAAGTATTGCATATGCAGGTGGATTTGATTCTTTTAAAGGAGTTCATAGAGCACAATACTTTCATGAAGATAGCAATGGTCGAACATTTCTAGATAATGTAATTCGTTTTGGCTCTGGCTTTCAAGATAGTGAGAATTCAAATCAAGCTTCATTATTTGGTGGAGATTCGGGCGCTAATTTACCTGAACCACTAATACCTATTGCAGAAGAATGGGGGAATATATACGCTTTAAATAAAGAGAAAGAAGTTGTTGGAATTTTTATTTCGGGACATCCGCTAAACGATTTTAAACTCGAAATTGATGCGTTTTGTTCTGGAAGCGTTTCAATGCTCAGTAATTTAGAGAAACACAGAGGTAAGGATATACTATTAGCCGCAATTATTTCTGAGGGCGAGCATAGAACTACGCGACGTGGAGATCCTTTCGGAACAATCATATTGGAAGACTATCATGATTCACACAAGATATTTTTGTGGCGTGAGAACTACTTGAAATATAAGCACTTCTTGAATCCAGGAACCTTTGTTTCAGTTAAAGGAAGAATTGAGATTCCTCCGAGAAGGTCTGAGCTGGAATTTGTTATTAATTCGATTGATTTATTACATAATTTAAAAGAGACACGTGCAAATGCTGTTCATTTAAAAGTTTCAAATACTGCTTTGGAACAGCGAATGATTACAGAATTGAATACACTTTTCACTGAGAACCCTGGTAATTGTGCTGTTCACTTCACTGTTTTCGATGCATTAAATGGAATTGAAGTTGGAATGCCTTCAAAATCGATTAAAGTGGATTTAAACAAGAAATTATTCAAAGGTCTAAATAAATTGGATTTAGATTTTAGAATAAAATAATTTTTTATTTTATTTTATTTAAAACAGGATTAGCATACATCTGAATAAAGTAAGGCTTAAGTTCTTCTTTAATAGTGTGATACCTTAGCTCAAACTCACTTATTTTTTCCTTGCTAATTGGAATATTCATTGTTATTGACTCCAAAGAAGGGCCAATTGACGGGTCTTTTTGTTGAAGTAAATCATACGCCAAAAAATTAGATGGATTCAAGTGATAATTTTGATGAATTTGCTTGTCAATTTGTTCTGCGATTAAAATGGGGTCGTCAGATTCGGGCTCTACAATATTCCCAAAGGCAATATGAACTTTACCCTTATAGCCATTAAGACCTTTTGCGATACTAATGATGTCGCTATTATCGTCCTTTTCAAATTCACCATCGTTTTCTTTGATATATAGCTCTTGTGCTTTTAATACATCACATGGATCAAATTCATAAGAAATTGAAACAGGTACAATTTTTAGTCTGCGAACAGCATCTCCAATTGTTAAAGCATCATCACCCTTACGCTTGCTCATGTGAAGCATTTTAAGTATTGTCGGGTCAGTTTTATCAATACCATCTTTGGCTCTACCTTCTCGTTGTGCAATCCAAATGTTAATGCCACTTTTGAGCCTATGATGAATGTACTCGGAAAGTTTATTGGAAGCGAGTAACTTCTCTCTTCCTTGTGCAGAACGCTTAACAATAAAACTTCTGTTCAATCGCATCAATTTAGAAACAAATTCTTTCTTCAATAAGTTATCGCCAATGGCAATCTCTAATTTTCGCTTCGAGTCTTCCATTAATAAATAACTAATAAAAGCAGGATCCATAGCAATGTCTCTATGGTTGCTCATAAACAAGTACGAATTTTCTTTAAGTTGTTGGAGTCCTGAGACTGTTAAGCCATCTACAGAAGTTTTTATTACTTTTTTTAGGTAGTCAGAAGCTATTTCCTGAACCTCAGTTACTTTAGTGATCTTCTTGATTTTCTTCTTAAGTGTTTTCTTCACCAGCAATAAAGCAAGAGTTGGTAGTTTTTTGAATAATTTAGGAAGCCTCTTGTCTACGATTGCTTTTGAAAACTGTTCGTCTTCAAGCAAGGATTTAATTACGTCAGGAACCTCATTGTCTTGGTAAGGACGAATATCATCGAAATTTTCCATAATCACGCGTTTACCTTTAACATTAGCTAAACACTTTATAGTTTTAAGTTAATATGTTTACAAATTTAGTCGGATAATTATTAAATCAAACGTTATTAGTCTTTGATTAGATAGTTTTTATTTTATTAAAATCTCGTCACTAAATAGCCAAGTCGATCCTCCAGCTCCAAGATGCCATTCAGGACACTTTCCAAAATTAGTAGCTTTAATTCTTAAAGCGACAACTCGATTTTTTTGTTCAATGTTAAAACTGAAAATAGTATAGTTGGCTTTTCTTTCATGTTTGGGTGTTTCTGTAGTGCTAATTACTTGAACTTTTTCATAATTGACACCGTCAAATGAAACTTCAAGATAGATCTCGCTAGGGTAGAAGATCCAAGATTTAATATCTTCCAAAAAGCCAATACTCACCGTATTTATCTCTCGAGGTAATGTGAAAGCAACTTTTGCAATTATATCCTGGTCAAGATATCCTTGCCAACCTCCAGTTCTGTATTCAGTTGTCCCAAATATTCCATCAATTAAAGCACTCTCTCCACCAGCAGAATATTCCTTAGAAAAAGTAGACTGAAGACTTAGCTTCATCGATTGATCAAGCTGTGTGAACTTTTGCGATACAATACTACTTTTAGCAATCTCACTTTCAGCGTAAGCATGTATAACTGATTCAGTGTGAAGAGTGAATGGATTTTCAAATAATATCCAATTTGCTGTTTCGCCACTCCCTGTTAATGAGTAGTATATTGGACGGAAATTCGTATCTACACTACTGATATCAATAATTATCGAGTCAAGAAAAATACTTTCTGTATTTCTAAAAAATGGCAATGGAACAAACGAACTATCATACTCATTAATCGTAGGTGAAGCTTCAAAATTCGAATAATTTGTACTTGGTTGGTTTCCCATATAAAAGTTTAATTCTCCACCCGCAATTATATCTCTATGTGCAATGAAAGTTTGCTCAATTTCTTCTCCATTTAAAAGTATGGATTGAATATATTTGTTTTCTATTGAATTATTAAACGTTTTGATTATAAATGATTTGTTATCATTTATCTCAATTATAACTTCATCCATTAGAGGCCTCCCGAAATCATAATAGGGATTACCAGGAGCCACTTGATAGAGTCCCATAGCACTAAGTACATACCAAGAAGACATTTGTCCGCAATCTTCATTCCCGGAAAGTCCATCAGGCGCATTTTGGTACATTTCGCTAAGAATTTTGTCCACATAAAATGCAGTTTTTTCTGGGGCGTTTGTATAATTATAGAGATATGCCATATGATGTGATGGCTCATTACCGTGTGCATATTGTCCAATCAATCCTGTTATATCTACTTGATGTCGACCTTCAAGTTGAGATTCTGTTGTAAACAAACGGTCTAACCAAGATTCAAGAGCATCATGACCACCAATTAATTTTCTCAACACTCCAATCGCATGAGGAGCATAAAGCGAATATTGCCAACTATTGGCTTCTGTATAATTGAAGTTAACCTCAGACGGTTCGAAGGGAGAATGCCACATCCCATATTTTCTTGCACGCATAAATAGTGAGGATGGATCAAATGAATTCACGAAATTAAACTCTTCCTTTCGCCTGGCAATTGGAAGAATATTTTCTTTTAACCCATTATTCATGGCTTGTTCCATCTCATTAATACAGAATTCGTCATAAGCATATTCCAAATTCTTCGAAACAGATTCCGGTTCTTGTGATGAATTGATTACTCCATCGTGATGAAAACCGATCTTACCGTATTCGTCAAAGTGAGAGGTGGCCTTCATAGCTTTAAGTGCTTTATAAGTGTCATACCCTCTAATCCCTTTTGTATATGCATCTGCAATCACAGAAACGGAATGATATCCAATCATACACTCAGTCTCATTACCCGCTAATTCCCATACAGGTAAATCCCCACTTTGATCATACATTCTAAGAAATGTATTAATGAAGTCGTTCGTTTTTTCTACTTGTGTTAATGTATAAAGTGGGTGAGTGGCTCGGTAAGTGTCCCAAAGCGAGAATACCGTGTATTGATTTTCTTTCGCTGGATTAAGCTGATGAATTTTTCCGTCATGGCCTCTGTACATGCCATTGACATCATTAAAAATATTTGGAGCAATGAATGAATGATAAAGTGCTGTATAGAAATTTGTCATTATTTCATTTGAAGAAGTTGATGATTTAATTTTACTTAATTCTAAATTCCATTTATTAAGTGCCATTGTGTGTAGCTTTTCAAAATCCCAGTCAGTAATCTCTTGAGCTAAATTTCCTTTTGCTCCTTCAATATCTACGGCTGACATTCCAACTCTTAATTTTATCTTTTTAGTTGATTTCGGAAAAATTAAGAGTAGTTTATGTTTTCCATTTTTTTCAATTCTTCGTGCTTTTTGATAAGGTGCATCTATTTCTAAGTGAAAATAAAAATGTTGCTCTTCAGCCCATGATTTCGAAATTCGACTTCCTGATATCGTTTGATTATCAACTATACTGAAAGAGCTTGATAATAATTCATCCCGATGGTCCAAGTCAATTAAAATAAACTTCTTGCCCTTTTTATTCTTGAAAGTATACTCATGCATTCCGGACCTTTCTGCAACTGTCAGTCGAACATCGATTTTAGGATCATCAAGGCTTACTTCGTAATATCCTGGAGATGCTTTCTCATTGATGTGTGAGAATTTAGCTTGGTAGCCTTTCTTAGAGGAATAACCTGGTTCTAAACGTGGCTTGCCATTTTGAGGGACAATTAATAAATCACCATAGTCACTGACACCTGTACCACTCAAATGAGTATGACTAAAGCCGTAAATTATAGAATCAGAATAATGGTACCCAGAACAACCATCCCATCCATCAAAACGAGTATCAGGACTAAGCTGCATCATTCCAAATGGCAAAGTTGCACCTGGAAAGGTGTGTCCATGTCCACCAGTACCAATAAATGGATTCACATAGTCTGTAAGTTGTTTATTTGAAGGTACACCTTTGTTTCCAGTCCTATCAATGTATTTCTTTCTTGCTTCTTGTCCCTTTCTTAACTCATCAATTTGTGAAAAACTAGTATTGACGAGAAATAAAGTACACACAATTAGAAAAGTAGTTTTCATGGTTTCAATATTAAGAATACTAAAGATAGTTAATTGAAATAAAAAAGGACCAACAAATGCTGGTCCTTTTAATATAATAATTTGTGTATTAAATGTTCTCGATTACCATAGCAGAAGCTCCACCTCCTCCGTTACAAATTCCAGCAGCACCATATTTACCTCCGTTTTGTTTCAGTACGTTAATGAGGGTTACAATAATTCTCGATCCACTATTACCAAGTGGATGACCCAATGAAACTGCGCCACCATTAACATCTACTTTTGATGCGTCTAATCCTAGTTTCTGAATATTAACAAGACCTACAACTGAGAAAGCTTGATTAAGTTCCCAATAATCGATATCAGAAATTTCTAAATTTGCTTTATTTAATGCAACAGGAACAGCCTTTGAAGGGGCCGTTGTAAACCATTCTGGTTCGTGAGAAGCGTCACCATAACCAACAAGTTTTGCAATTGGAGTAACTCCAAGTTCATCTACTTTTTCTTTACTCATTAAGACGAGTGCTGATGCACCGTCATTTAAGGTTGAAGCATTCGCTGCAGTAACTGTTCCATCCTTCGAAAAAACAGCTCTTAAGTGTGGTATTTTTTCAAGTTTAACATTTGTAAATTCTTCATCTGTATCAATTATGATTGCATCTCCACGTCTTTGTGGAACTTCAACAGGAACGATTTCATCTTTAAATTTTCCAGCATCCCAAGCGGCTGCAGATCTTCTATATGACTCAATTGCAAAATTATCTTGATCTTCACGTGTAATATTATATTCTGTAGCACAATTATCTGCACAAACTCCCATATGAACACTATTATAGACATCCGTTAAGCCATCTTTTACCAATCCATCAATTACTTTTATATCTCCAAGTTTAGTTGCTTTTCTACCATTAATATAATGTGGAACCGCACTCATGTTCTCCATTCCACCGGCAATTACAACATCATTATCCCCACACAAAATTGATTGAGCGGCAAGACTTAATGACTTCATTCCAGATGCACACACTTTATTAACTGTAGTGCAAGGAACGTTGTTACTAATTCCAGCAGTAATTGCTGCTTGACGAGCAGGTGCTTGTCCTAAATTTGCTTGAAGAACGTTTCCCATGAAAACTTCTTCGATTTTATCAGCAGTAATACCTGCTTTGATGATAGCTCCTTTAATTGCTGTTGCACCTAAATCTGTAGCAGAAACACTTGAGAGTAAACCGCCAAAACTTCCGATTGGTGTTCTCACTGCTGATACTATATATACTTCTTTGTTCATTCGACTAAATGTTTGATTTTGAGAATTACGAAATTAAGCAAATTAAAGCAAATTATTGAAAAGCTTATGTTAGATTTTAGGGTAAACTAATTTACTAAGGAATCTATTGTTAATTTTGCACAAAAAAAAACAAAATGAAATTTATTTTAGCTTTTATAAGCCTAACCTTTTTTACAGTTTCTAACGCACAAGACACCCTTGTCGAAAAATCAAATTGGAAAACTCAGGCAACCTTCGGATTGAATGGAACACAATCCTCTTTTTTTAACTGGAGTGCAGGTGGACGAAACAATATTTCTTTACTCAGTTTTATCGAGTCTTCAGCAAATTATGCTAAGAATGATTTAAAGTGGTCAAATGATTTAGGATTAGCGCTAGGGGGTATTCAGTATATTGGAATTGGGTCACCTAAAGAAATTCAGAAAAGCGACGATAAGATTGATTTTGCTACAAATTTTGGGTTGAAAATGAAAAAGGACTGGTACTATTCAATTTTAGGCTCATTCAAGACACAATTTCTTGATGGTTTTTCTTTTCCAAACGATTCTGTCCGAGTTTCAAGTTTTATGGCACCTGGTTATCTAACACTAGCATTTGGCTTTGATTACTCGCCAAATGATAACTTCACGCTCCTAATCTCGCCAATAGCTTCAAAAATGACATTTGTAGGAGTGTCAGATTTAGCTGACGCAGGAGCTTATGGAGTAGACGCTGCAGAATTAGATGCATTGGGAAACGTTATTACAGCTGGTAAAAAGTTCAGAGGAGAATTTGGTGCTTATATTAAGCTGAAATATAATAAAGAATTAGCTAAAAATATTTTAATGAAGTCTAAGTTAGAATTGTTCTCTAATTATGCTGATAATCCCGGTAACATAGATATTAATGCTGACATAATCTTCAATTTCAAAGTGAATAGTTGGTTTTCAGCGTCATTAAATTGTACGCTATTGTACGATGACGATATTCAAATCACTGATGCCAAAGGTAATGTAGGACCCCGAACTCAGTTTAAATCTATTCTGGGTGTAGGTGTATCGTATACAATGAAGAATTTTAAGGAGAAGAAATAGATTCTTAGTTCACTCTGATGAATATAGTTGAAATCATTATGATTTAATTTATTTATTCCCGTTGAGTTTCTTATTTTCGTGGGAATAGTGAATATTTTTTCTGACATATCTATTTGGTGGTCTTTTCCAATTCTTATTGGTGCAACCCTAATTTCGGCTTTATTCTACAGGAATCAAAAACAAATTGAGGGTGTTTCAAAAATAACACGCTTGATTTTAATCACTTTAAGAGCTACTTCTTTAATTTTAATACTTATTTTTTTATTGGGTATTATCCTTGAAAACAAGGAATATAAATCAGAGAAACCCATCTTAATAACACTTGTTGATAATTCTTCATCTATGTTGAATTATAAAGATAGCTTGCTTGTGAAATCTAGGATATCAGAATTTCAACGAGATTTACGAGAAAAATTTCAAGATAAATTTGACTTTCAAGAGATAAACGTTGATTCAAATGTAGATTTTGACACATTGACTTTTTCCGGTATTGAGTCTGATTTAGAACAGGGGTTTAGCCATATTTATAATCAATATTATAACCGAAATATTGGTGGTATCTGCTTTATCAGCGATGGCAATTTTAATAAGGGTAATAATCCACTTTATACAGCAGAGAAAATAAATCTAACCCCTATTTTCTCAATTGGTGTAGGTGATACCGTTGTGAAAAAAGATCAACTAATTCGAAATGTGTCAGTAAATAACATTGCGTTTCTAAAGAATAAATTTCCAATAGAAATTGATATTGAAGCGCATAAAATGGGGCAAACTTCAAGCAAAGTATCAATATGGAGCAATGGTAAGAGGGTAACAGAAGAAGCAATTGACTATAGTGATGGTGATATTGATTTCAATCATGTTTCATTTGATATTGAAGCCCAGAAGATCGGTTTTGTTGAGTTTGAGGTTAGAGTTGAGGCAAAAGAAGAAGAGTCCACATTAGTCAATAATCGACATCGTTTTTACGTTGAAATAATAGATTCAAGAAATAAAATTTTAATTCTTGCAAATTCTCCACATCCGGATTTAACAGCTATTAAACAAGTTCTTGAGAAGGATGAGAATGCTGATATAGAATTGAAGTTGACTGATGATTGGAAAGGGTCAGTTGGTTCATTTGAATTAATTATTCTTCAGAACCCTAAACAATCTAATAGTGCTTTGATTGAGGAGATTAATTTGGCGAATGTTCCTGTTTTATACTTGTTGGGTAATTCTACAAGTGCATCTGTTGTAAAACAACTTAAAATAGGATTAAATTTTCCTTCTGGAAGCCAAACTGATGAAGTTCAGGGAGGAATTAATAGCAGTTTTCAGTTATTTGAAACGTCAACTGACTTAAGCGATGGTGTGAAAAGTTGGCCACCTCTTTCAGTTAAGTTTGGTAAAACAGTCGCAAATACGGGTGATGTGTTAATTCATCAACAAATTGGTCCAGTTAAAAAGACTGACCCACTTTTAATGTTTGGGAAAAGAAATAGCGTCAAATACGGTGCGTTTTTAGCGGAAGGTCTATGGAAGTGGAAGCTATCGGAATTCATTCAGAAAAAAGAAAATCAAGGTTTTGATGAATTGATTCAAAAAACTGTACAATACCTTACTGTTAAGAGAAACACAGATCCACTTCGTGTAATTCTACCTAAACGTTACACAACAAACAGTGATGTTGTAATTAATGCAGAATTCTATAATTCATCGTTTGAAAAAATCAATGGGCCAGATGTTTCTTTTGAGTTGAGAAATGAAAATAATGATTTGATTAATTATGAATTTGCTCGACTCAATGCGAGTTATATTTTATCATTAGGGACATTGTCTGCAGGGAAATATTCATGGATTGCTAAAACAAATTTTGCTAGGAAGTCCCACAAGAAAAGTGGAATATTTATTGTCGATGATATTTCATTAGAAGCCATAGAGACACATGCTAATCATAACATCTTGAATCAGATAGCGACTAAGACAAATGGCTCATTTTATCGTTTGAATAATTTAAAACCTTTGTTTGATACAATAGAAAATCGATCAGATATTGTGAATGTAAGTTATGAGGAATCTGTTTTTGAAGAATTAATAGATTGGAAAAGTTTATTTCTCTTACTGTTTGTATTACTTGGCGTTGAGTGGTTTATTCGCAGATATAACGGTTCGTATTGAGATGTAACGAGTAATTTTATTATTCTCTTTTATAATATATTAGAATATATCTCGTTAAAATAGCATATTAGTTAAACTCAATAAAACATGATTGCCTATGTCAAAAGAATACACTGATTACATTGCTCCAAACAAAGAGTTTAAACTTGTCCCTAACAAAAAAGTACTTGATACGATTCTAAATTACAGTAAGTCTCTGGAAGTACAAAAAACAAAAAAGAACCAAAGATTGGTCTTCAATCTTAATTAATTAACAAATAGCCTCGAATAGTTCGAGGCTATTTTAATTTTATAGAAGTCTAAAATAATTTTTATTTTTCTCAGTGCCAGACTTTCTACTAGACTCTAATTCAAGAGACTATCGCACAACTAAGAAGGCAATCACAGATTATTTAATTAATAGAACAAAATCAACTACTACAAAGCATTTCAACATGAGGGATTCCATCTTCTAAATACTCTTTACCTGTAGAAATAAAACCATGATTTTTATAATAATTTTCTAAATGCTTCTGAGCAGAAACTGTAATATTATCATCACCAAATTCGATTTTACAATACTCCATACATTTTCGCATGAGCTCGTGGCCAATTCCCGTGCCTCGAACCGATTGATCCGTAACTACACGGCCAATAGAAACAGACGGGTAGGAGACACCAGGAGGTAGAATTCTTGCAGTTGCAACAATTTTACCTTTACCCGAACGACAGAGAACATGGTATGCTTTTTTGTCTTTACCATCAAGTTCCGAATAAGGGCAGTTTTGCTCTACTACAAAAACATCAATTCGAAGCGCTATAATATCATGAAACTCATTTATACTTAAGTCTTGATAAGGTTTAATTTGCCATTCTAAATGCATATTTTGTTGTTTTTAAGTTTGTATAATGCCAACATTATAGGGTTTTTCAGCTTTCTTATGGTTGGCCATTTCGATTCCCATAGAGATTACTTTTCGAGTTTCAATTGGGTCTATAATGGCATCAATCCATAAACGACTAGCAGCATAATAGGGAGAAGTCTGCTCATCATATTTATTTTTAATCGTGTTGAATATTTCTTTTTCTCTTTCAGGAGTAATTTCTTCGCCCTTTTTCTTTAATGAAGAAACCTCAATTTGAAGAAGAACTTTCGCCGCTGCTGCACCTCCCATTACTGCGAGTTGAGCAGTTGGCCAACTTACTATTAAGCGCGGATCGTATGCTTTACCACACATTGCATAATTACCAGCGCCGTATGAATTTCCTGTAATGATTGTGAATTTAGGAACAACAGAATTAGCCATTGCACTTACTAACTTTGCTCCATCTTTAATGATTCCTGAGTGCTCACTTTTTGAACCAACCATGAAGCCGGTAACATCTTGTAAGAATACTAGAGGGATATTTTTCTGATTACAATTCATAATAAACCGAGCTGATTTATCAGCAGAATCAGAATAAATAACTCCTCCAAACTGCATTTCGCCCTTCGCATTTTTCACTAACTCACGCTGGTTGGCAACAATACCAACACTCCAGCCATCAACTCTAGCATAGCCACAAATAATTGTTTTACCGTAGTCAGATTTATATTCTGTAAACTTAGAATCGTCTACTAAACATTTAATTATTTCTTTAACGTTATAAGGTTTTGACCTATCCTCAGGTAATATCCCATAAACATCTTTAATGTCGCGTTTTGGTTCAATAGAATCTAAACGACTGAAACCTGCATTTTCTGGGTCACCAATTTTATCCACAAGGTCACGAATAGTAGATAAGCATTCTTCATCAGATTCTGATTTATAATCACATACGCCCGAAATTTCTGTATGTGTAGTAGCTCCACCTAAAGTTTCATTGTCAATACTTTCTCCAATTGCTGCTTTAACTAAGTAGGATCCTGCAAGAAAAACAGTCCCAGTTTTGTTAACAATGAGAGATTCATCCGACATTATTGGTAGATATGCACCGCCGGCAACACAACTGCCCATAACTGCAGCAATTTGAACAATTCCCATCGAGCTCATGACAGCATTATTTCGAAAAATTCGTCCAAAATGTTCTTTGTCTGGAAAAATTTCATCTTGCATTGGCAAGTAAACTCCTGCAGAGTCAACTAAATAGATAATTGGAAGTCGATTTTCCATAGCAATCTCTTGAGCACGCAAATTCTTTTTCCCTGTAATTGGGAACCAAGCTCCTGCTTTTACAGTGGCATCATTAGCAACAACAATACACTGCTTTCCGGAGACGTAACCGATAACAATTACAACTCCACCTGCTGGGCATCCACCATGCTCTTCATACATTCCATCACCAGCAAATGCAGCGATTTCAATTTGATTAGTTTTTTTATCCAGAAGAAGAGCAATGCGTTCCCTTGCTGTCAATTTTCCTTTCGCGTGATGGCTTTCAATCCTCTTCTTACCACCACCTTCATAGATCGTATCAAGCTTACTATTCATTGCTGATATTTTCAATCGCATTGAATCATCATTAATATTGAAGGTCAATTTTTTATTGGAGATTGCCATTTTTTCTTTTGAATATTTAAAACCAAATATACATAATTAATAAGTTTTTAAATCTTTTTCGACAATTGAATGTTGGTAGTTTTAACCCAAGTATTCGTTGATTTAAGCTTAACTTTGTTACATGCAAGATTCATTTAGATATAAAGGGATGAGAAAGAGGTTAATTAAAGAGCTTCGTGAATTGGGAATTACTGATGACAAAGTGCTCAACGCATTTGATGTTATTCCTCGCCATTACTTTTTAGACAATGCCTTTGCAGAACAAGCTTACGCTAATATCCCATTTCAAATAGGATCAGGTCAAACAATTAGCCACCCATATACTGTGGCATTTCAAACACAGTTATTAGAATTGAAGAAGGGTGAGAAAGTATTGGAGATCGGAACCGGGTCTGGATTTCAGACTGCAGTTCTTGCTGAGTTAGGAGGTAAAATTTATAGTATTGAAAGACATCGAGAGTTACATCTAAAGGCGAGTACTATTCTTCAGCATCTTAACTATAATGTGAGATTGTCATTTGGAGACGGCTTCAAAGGACTTACAACATTTGCTCCGTTTAACAAAATATTAATTACATGTGGTGCACCATTTGTACCGGATGAACTATTGAAGCAATTGAACATTGGTGGCATTATGATTATCCCAGTTGGTGAAGGGTCAAAACAAGTAATGCAAAAGATAACGAAATTGTCTGATGATGATTTCGAAACAAAGGAATTTGGACACTTTAGTTTTGTCCCAATGCTTGAAAAGAAGGTGAATAAAAGCTGAGCAGCTGATTTACCTCAAGAACTACTCAGCTTCTAATTTTAATGACCTTTAGCGGCTAAATACCGTTCTGCATCCAAAGCGCCCATACAACCCGTTCCTGCGGCTGTAACTGCCTGACGGTAGCGCTTGTCTGCTGCATCACCAGAGACAAATACACCCGGTATGTTTGTTCTTGATGTGCCTGGCTCTTCATATTTTATATATCCAGTTTCATCTAAATTCATAAAGTCTTTAAAGATCTCGGTGTTTGGCTTGTGACCAATAGCAACAAAAAATCCAGTACAAGGAATCGTTGTTAATTCACCTGTTTTATTATTCTTAACCAAAGCTCCAGTTACTCCTTGTCCATCACCAAGAACTTCTTCCGTTTCAGTATTAAACATAATTTTAATATTCTCTGTTTTTTTAACACGTTCCGCCATGATTTTCGATGCTCTAAATTCATCTCGTCTAACAATCATAGTCACTTTTGTGCAAAGCTTCGAAAGGTAGTGAGCCTCTTCACAAGCTGAATCTCCAGCACCAACAATTACTGTTTCTTGACCTCTATAGAAAAAACCATCACAGACAGCACATGCCGAAACTCCGCCACCCAATTCTAAATACTTTTGTTCACTCGGAAGCCCTAAATATTTAGCTGTTGCTCCAGTAGATATAATAACTGTGTCTGCATGAATTTCTTTTCCATCATCTGCCCAACATTTGTGAACATCTCCTGAAAAATCAACCTTTGTGATAAAGCCAAAGCGAATATCAGAATCGAAACGTTTTGCTTGTGCTTCAAGTTGCACCATCATTTCGGGTCCCGTCACTCCATCTGGGTAACCAGGGAAGTTCTCAACCTCATTAGTTGTTGTAAGTTGGCCTCCAGGTTGCATTCCTTGATATAAAACCGGACTCATGTCTGCTCTAGCTGCATAAATGGCTGCAGTATAGCCAGCAGGGCCAGATCCAATAATTAGGCATTTTACTTTTTCTATTGTACTCATAAATTATGTCTTTCTAGTTTCTTAATTCGGATACAAAAGTAAGGAGAATCTTGAATAAATTTTGAATCTGTCTTGAAAAAAACAGGTTTATTCCTTTAATCGTGATAAGTACGTATTAACCATCATTTGAATAAAATTAATATTATTTTAAAAATAACTCTATTAGACTTTTGATATCCACTAAAAGAAACGTAATTTTGTAGCCGCTTTTCGCAAGTAGAACTATGATAGATACAGAACTATATAAGGCCAAAATCCTTTACCCATTTCAACAAAGCACAATTGATGCTATACTTGAAGAGTTATTAGCTAACAGTGAGAATTTCAACTTGTTATTCCAACTGCCTACAGGTGGAGGTAAGACAGTTATTTTTTCTGAAATTGCTCGAAGATACATTGAGAAGACTCAAAAAAAGGTTTTGATTCTAACGCATAGAATTGAATTGTCGGTTCAAACATCAAAGCAACTAACTGCAATAAAAGTTGACAATAAAGTAATTAACAGTGAAGTAAAAGATTTACCGAATCAAGATGAATACAATTGCTTTATAGCAATGGTTGAAACTTTGAATAATAGATTGAATGATGATAAAAATTTCATTCAAAATGTTGGTTTGGTAATTGTCGATGAAGCCCATTACAATAGCTTCAGGAAAATTTTCCAATTCTATAATGGGATTAATATATTAGGCGTAACAGCTACTCCCTTGAGTAGCAATAAGGCTTTACCATTAAACGATAATTACGATAAACTGATAATAGGTGAGAGTATTTCATCCTTGATTGAAAGCGGATACTTAGCTGATGCTGAGTCTTACACATATGATGTGAACTTGCATGGCTTAAAAATCGGGTCAAATGGAGATTTTACAGTAAGTAGTTCTGATGTTGTCTATGGTAACTATTTCATGCAGGAAAAATTACTTTTCGCTTACGAGGAAGTTGCAATTGGTCAGAAAACATTAATTTTTAATTCAGGTATTGAAACCTCAATGCGCGTTGAGGAGACCTTTAAGAAACGAGGCTTTCAAATTAGACATTTGGATTCCACGTTTAGTGATAAGGATCGAAAAGATGTTTTGAGCTGGTTTAAAACAACCGATGACGCTATTTTAACTTCTGTAGGTATTCTTACAACAGGTTTTGATGAGCCAACGGTTCGTGCGATTATATTAAATAGAGCAACAAGATCATTGACACTATATCACCAGATGATTGGTCGTGGCTCTCGTAAATTGCCAAACAAAGATCAATTCAAATTAATCGATTTAGGTAATAATGTTCGCCGTTTTGGTATTTGGCAAGACTATATCAACTGGCAAGATGCTTTTAAATTCCCAGATCGCTTTTTAGAAGCTCGTCTTTCGGAAGTGGAGGACATTGAGTTTGAAGCGAAATTTGAATTTCCTAGAGGTTCAGAAGAGGTTTTCGATTTAGAGAAATTAAATTCTTTCCACATGAAAGAAATTTATTACGAATGCATTGATAACGGTCTGAAAGGTAAAGATGCAATAGAATTGTCATTGGTCAACCATTTCGAAGTGATTGAACATGCTTCCCAAGACTACTTTCATGGTTTGGAGTTGATGGGGGTCATGGGGCCGCACATTGAGCACCGTTTAAAGCACTATACTAAATGCATCACGAAAAGTACTCCGAATTACTACAAGTATATCATTGAAACATATCTACGTCAATTGCGCCAAAAGCTGAGATCAGTTCTGGAGGATGAATAGAATAGTTTAATAGGTTAACACAATCTCAGCTGTGTCAAAAGCGGGAGTAATTATTGATCTATCGCCAAAAAAGCCAGTTCCTTGTGAATTGAACGAGTAGGAGTAATTCGTATTCGCATTATTCGGACAATATATGGTGGTGTCTGCAATGCCAATGATTAATACCTCATCAGAAGGACAACAAACATCACAATTGGATTTCCCTTCAGTTTTAACGTAGCTTAAAATATCTGAAGGTGAAGGTGATTGATTGATGAAACGTAATTTTGCCCAAGACATTTCGTTGGTCGAGTAATTGCGTATGTTATCTTGTTCTATAGTTAAATCGGAAAAGTTAATTGATTCATTTATAGTGAAATACAGATTTTTTTCACAGATAACTTTGTATGATATGACGATATCGCGTGGAAAACTAAATGAATATTCACCAGCGCTATTTGTTGATGTAGATTGAATTAAAGTTGAATTACCTCCGATTTGAGTTAGTGTATAGAGTTTAACTGAGGCACTTGAAAGAGGGAGACCGGAAGTCGAATTAACCATCAATCCTTTAATTACAAAGTCAGCTTTGCCTTTTTTCTTACAGGAAATAAGTAGGCTAAATGTTAGAAGTAACAGTAATGATAATCTCATAATGTAAATTTAATAATTTTTAATTAAATCGCTTAATCGATGTTATTGATAGATGAATATTGAAAACCTATCTCTGAAATTTTTAACAAAATTTGTGAGAGTGAAATAGATTTAACTATATTGTCATCTAATTTTAAAATCTATAATTATGTCAGAAGAAAACAGTGTAGCAAAACCAGAAGGTAAAGGTTTAGCAATTGGAGGGTTTGTAATCTCTTTAGTAGGATTAATTTTTACAGGAATGGTAATGGCAATTGTATTACTAAACATGGCAACTGGAGGAGGAATGGGTTTAGCTTATTTTTGGGTTGTTTTATGTCTTGCTAGTGTTATCATGTCAGCAATGGGTATGAAGAAATTAGGGGCTACTGGAGGCAAGAAAGGTTTAGCTATTGCTGGTCTTATTATTGGAATTGTAGCTACTATTTGGGCTATCATGCTTACAATGGGTCTTAATACAGCTGCAGGTGTGGCTGATGTTGTTGGTAGTGATGCTATGGATCAATTAAATGATGCTCTTAACGATTTAAACTAAGAATTTCAATATAATTAAAAAGTCCTCTATGATTTTTCATAGAGGACTTTTTATTTCTAGATATATACAAATATGATTATAGTAGGTTGTGTGTTTATGATTTTTGTGATGACTTTGGTTTCTCTATTTGCTTTTGTAATATTGTGTAACTTTAAATTAAAGCATATTAATAAATGAGCGAATTAGATGATTTATTAGACCCTAACGTAAAAGACAGCTCCACAAATTATGGTGGAAATAGCAATCTTCCAAATGCTACCGCAACCTTGGTGTTAGGTATTCTTTCAATTGTAGGATGTTTCTTATATGGTTTGCCTGGTTTAATATGTGGAATTATAGCTTTGTTTTTACACGGAAAGGATAAGCGCATGTTCACTGAAAACCCTCAAAGATATGAAGCCTCTTTTAAGAATGCTAAAGCAGGTTTTATTTGTGCAATTATCGGAATTTCTCTTTCTGTATTATATATATTAATATTTCTTGTGTTTATAGGTACAGTGGCTAATAATATTCTACGTATTTGATTAAGTGCAGTTGGAAATCTGAGTTTGGTGTAGACTGCTTAATGTGTGGTTTTCAAAGGTCAATTAACCTGTTGTTTCATGGGGATGTTATAGCAAGTATCTATATGTTCCCAGCAACTATCCCTTTTTTATTGACATTTATTTTTGTCATTTTTCACATACTTAAGCCTATAAATAAAGGGCATGTGTGGATCATCTCAAGCTTCTCTATTACATCATTTTTAATAGTCGTTAATTATATTGGTAAAATGATAACCGGCGATATTTTTTCATAAAATAAACACTATATTTATGAAAACTAAAAAAAAAACATGGGATTATTAAATGGAGCTGAAGTAGGGATTTTGTTTATAGGTGTCCTTATTGGGCTTGCTATTGTAATTATGTATCTTTTGAATCTCCAAAATGCTCTAAAAGAGGTTTCGGATGAAAATAGAGACGTGCCAGCTGTGAATGCATGGTTGCTTTTAATTCCGTTCTTCACCATTGTATACGCCTTCATATTTTACCCTAAAATGAGTAGCTCATTCAAAAAAGAATTTGAAGCAAGAGGCTTACCAGCCGAAGGAGATTATTTGAAGAACTTAGGTATAGCTTACGCTGTATTGGGTGCAATTAGTGCTTTACTTAATTATTCAGTTTCATTAAGTCTTCAAATTAGCGGATTATTTAGTTTAGCTAGTATTATTGTGTTTATCGTACTTTGGGTAAAGGCTGCAAAAATTAAAAATATTTTAAAATCAACAACAAGAAATGAATCTGGTGAAGTTAGTAATAATTCAAAAGATTTATTGGATAACTAATAAACTGATCATGACTTTAAACGCTCTATTTTTAATTTAAGAATAGAGCGTATTTTTGTATCTATTAAATAAAAAACATTATGGCTGACGATAAAAAAATCATATTTTCAATGGTAGGAGTGTCTAAGGACACACCTCAGGGGAAGCAGATAATTAAGAATATTCACCTGTCTTTTTATTACGGTGCTAAGATTGGAATCATTGGGTTGAATGGTTCAGGTAAATCCACAGTTATGAAAATAATTGCTGGATTAGATAAAACGTTTCGAGGTGAGGTAGTATTTTCTGATGGTTACACCATTGGTTATTTATCTCAAGAGCCTGAACTGGATGAAAGTAAGACAGTTAAAGAAATTGTGATGGAAGGAGTTCAAGAGACAGTAGATGTTCTTGCTGAATTTGAGGATATCAACAATTCTTTTATGGACGAAGAGATTCTCAACGATCCGGATAAAATGGAGAAGCTGATTGATCGCCAAGGTAAGGTGCAGGATCAGATAGATGCTATGGATGCTTGGGAGCTTGATACTAAGCTAGAGCGAGCGATGGATGCGTTACGTTGTGCACCAGAAGATCAATTAATTGGAACTTTATCCGGAGGTGAACGCAGAAGAGTTGCACTCTGTCGATTGTTATTGAGAAACCCTGACGTTTTATTGTTGGATGAGCCTACCAATCACTTGGACGCTGAATCAATCGAATGGTTAGAGCAGCATCTACAACAATATAAAGGAACAGTGATCGCTGTGACTCACGATAGGTATTTCTTAGATAATGTTGCAGGTTGGATATTGGAATTGGATAGAGGTCAAGGAATTCCATGGAAAGGTAATTATTCGTCTTGGCTAGAACAGAAGGGCAGTAAACTAAAAGAAGAAGAAAAGTCTGAATCTAAACGTCAAAAGATGTTAGCGCGTGAGCTAGAGTGGGTGAGAATGAACACGAAAGGCCGACAATCAAAGAATAAAGCACGAATTGCGAATTATGACAAGATGATGGCTGAAGATATTCAGACCAAAGAATCATTCTTGGAGATTCCTATTCCAAATGGTCCACGATTGGGTAGTAATGTTATTGATGCTGAGCATGTTTCTAAAGCTTTTGGTGATAAGTTACTGTATACTGACTTGAATTTTAGTCTTCCTCCAGCTGGAATTGTTGGAGTTATTGGTCCAAACGGCGCTGGTAAGACAACTATTTTCAAAATGATAATGGAAGGACTATTGCCTGATAGTGGAGAGTTTAAGATTGGAGAAACTGTGAAGATTGGATACGTAGATCAAACTCATGCTGATATTAGTGCAGAAAGAACTGTTTTTGATGTTGTATCCGATGGTTTGGAATATGTAGAGGTTGGTAGTCAGAAAATAAATTCAAGAGCGTATTTATCCAAGTTCAACTTTGGAGGCTCAGATCAGAATAAAAAAGTTGGTGTACTTTCAGGAGGTGAACTAAATCGTTTGCATTTAGCAATGACTCTAAAGACAGAGGCTAACGTGCTGCTTCTGGATGAGCCGACCAATGATATAGATATTAATACACTTCGTGCTTTAGAGGAAGGAATTCAGAATTTTGCAGGTTGTGCTGTTGTTATATCTCATGACAGGTGGTTTTTAGATAGAATTTGTACTCATATTTTGGCTTTTGAAGGAGATTCAGAAGTTTATTGGTTTGAAGGTTCTTATTCTGAGTATGAAGAAAATCGAAAAAAGAGACTAGGGGATAACGCTCCAAAAAGAATTCGATATAAGAAATTGATTAAATAATGTCAGGAGTATCAAATGACCCATTACACGGAGTAAAACTTGAGGTTATCGTCTCTGCACTTGAGAAAGAGCTTGGATGGGAAAACATGGGGTACATAGTTAATATCAATTGCTTCAAGAATAATCCAACATTAAAAAGTAGTTTAAAGTTTTTAAGGAGAACTCCTTGGGCTCGTGCGAAGGTAGAGAAATTGTACATCGAGAGAATTATACAGTTCAATGAGGGAGTGGATAAGAATGAAAAAGATAAAAAAATAAATTAAGATGAACGTAAGAGATTTAGAGCCAAATAGTTTATGGAATAATTTTGCGGATTTAAACGCAGTACCTAGAGCATCAAAAAAGGAAGAGAGGGTCATACAGTTTATGATGGATTTTGGAAATAAACTAGGACTCGAAACGATCAAAGATGCCATTGGTAACGTCGTTATAAAGAAACCCGCATCAATCGGAATGGAAGATAGGAAAACTGTTATTCTTCAATCTCACATTGATATGGTGCATCAAAAAAATAACGATACTGATTTTGATTTTGCTATTCAAGGTATTGATATGCGTGTAATTGGTGATTGGGTTGATGCAAATGGAACAACATTAGGCGCTGATAACGGTATAGGAGTTGCAGCGATTATGGCTGTTTTGGCTTCAGATAGCATTGAACATCCAGCAATTGAGGCTATGTTCACAATAGATGAGGAGACTGGAATGACTGGCGCAATTAATCTTGATGCTTCTAATTTCTCTGGTGAAATATTATTAAATCTTGATACAGAAGATGATGATGAATTATCAATTGGCTGTGCAGGTGGAATAGATACAAATACTTCTTTGAAATATGATGTAGAAGAAATCCCTGCTGATTATCAGTCTTTTGAGATTTCAGTTAAAGGTCTGATAGGTGGTCATTCAGGTATGGATATTGACAAAGGACGAGGTAATTCGAATAAAATGATGAACCGAATTTTTTCTCATTTTTTAAAGGATCAGCTTGATTTCCGTATTGTTTCCGTTGATGGAGGGAGTTTGAGGAATGCCATTCCCCGTGAATCAAAAGCTATTATTGCCATTAGTCTTAATTCAATAGAAGTTTTCGAGAAAAGTCTTTTGATAATTTCGGATAGAATAAAGGTAGAATATAGCTCAATAGAGAAAGGGTTGATAATTAATTCTACTGTTGTTCCAAATAGCGGTAAGATGATGACTGATGTTTCTGTTCAAAAGGCTATTGTTAATGCTGTACAGGCAGCTCATAATGGTGTTTTCAGAATGAGTCCGGAGATTGAAACTCTTGTTGAATCTTCTTCTAGTCTAGCACGAGTAATTATAAAAGATGGAGATTTTATCACTCAGTCTTTACAGCGTTCGAGCGTTGAATCTTCTCGAGATGATGTAGCGGATACTGTTAGAGCGCCTTTTGATTTAATCGGATGTTCCGTAGTTCAGAATGGTGAATACCCAGGTTGGCAGCCGAATTCAAGCTCGCCAATTTTAGAAATAATGAAGAGCATTTATATCGAGCGGTATAAGGAAGAGCCTCAGGTGAAGGCTTGTCATGCTGGTTTAGAGTGTGGAATATTGTCTAAGCATCTTGTTGGGGTTGATATGATCTCATTTGGTCCAAACATTAGAGCAGCACATTCTCCAGACGAGAAATGTCAAATATCTTCCGTTCAAAAATTTTGGGATTATTACCTGGAGGTCTTAAGATCTATTCCGAATAAATAAAAGACAATGTCGCAGCAGCATGAACTAGTAGAGCTTGCAAATGCCAAGATGCATTACGGAAAGTTTAAAGGCAAATATTTGGTGCATTTACCGGAGCCTTATCTAGTATGGTATAAGGGGAAAGGTTTTCCTGCAGGAAAGCATGGGCGTCAATTAGAGCTGATGCTTGAAATAAAAATCAATGGACTTGAAGATCTGATTTATCCATTGATCAACAAATAATCAATATTCATTTCTCGAGACAATCTTTAAACGTATTGATTATTAGTGTATTATATCGATATTCACAATGTTAATTGCTCTTGATAATTTACAATGTTAAATTAATTGGTAGTTTTTGTAACATTCTGAAAAAAGAAACCGTAAACGGCTGAGAAAGAAAACAAAAAGATATGCAATTTACAAACTTCAATATGATAGATAATTCAGTTAAAAACGCTATGAGTAAGTTAATGACTCATAAGGTAGAAGGTCAAGAAAGTGGACTTACCATTTTTCAAGTTGCTAAATTGATGGATACTATTAGGTTTAATAAGAAAGAAGAGGGTAGAGGAGAGTTGAATTTCTCACTGAACTAAGGACCGAATTTTATATAGTTATTAAGCTGCTTCGGCAGCTTTTTTTTTGTATTCAATTAAAATTAGCAAATAAATTAATTACATTTGTAAAATAAATAAGTTACAAATGTTAATTCAAGAACGAGTAAAGCTAATAATTAAAGCAAATGGCGCTACGCCTTCATCATTCGCTGATCGTTTAGGGCTAAACAGATCTAATTTATCACATATCCTAAGTGGTCGAAACAAGCCTAGCTTAGACTTCTTAGCTAAGGTCATTGAGAATTACCCGAGAGTTAATGCTTCGTGGCTAATCACAGGCGTTACTAGAGAAGAAGTGGCTAGCTCTGAAAAAGAAAAGACCATTGATACTGCCAAAGCTTCAAAAGACAATTCAGATAAGGAGCTTGTAAAGGTGGTTATGTTTTATGCTGACAATACATTTACAGAATATACTCCTTCCTTTAGTAATGAATAACACCAGACGCAATTAATTCATCATTGATATAGAATGCTGCAAACTGGCCAGGTGTAATGCCTCTTTGCTTTTCTTTAAATAAAACATAGTAGCCATCTTCTTTAACATGTAAACTACCTTCTTGAAATGATTGGCGGTACCTTACCATAATACTTAAGGTTAAGCCATCTAAAGACTTGTCATTATGATGTTTAGATATGTAATGAAAATCATCTTTGTTTATTTTTAAAGCGAACTTGTTCAATCCTGGATGGGTATCTTTCATGCCAGAATAAACAGTATTCGTCGGTATGTCAATCCCAATAACAAACGAAGGTTCAGGTCTCCCGCCTATTTTAAGCCCTCTACGTTGCCCTATTGTATAATAGTGGGCTCCAATGTGCTCGGTCACTTTAGTGCCCAGCTCAGGAGTGTATATGAATGGATTCGCCAGTGCAACAACATTTTCACTTGTCGGTTCTATCAAGCTATATTGCTTAAAAATTTCTAGGTCGTCAGGTATTTCAACTACATTTCCGTTAATCGGTGATAGTTTTTGCTGCAGAAAAGTTGGGAGACTTATTTTCCCAACAAAACAGAGGCCTTGAGAGTCTTTTTTTCCGGCAGTAATTAGTCCATTCTTTTTTGCAATCTCTCTAACTTCACTTTTTTGCAGCTCACCAATCGGGAAGAGTGCCTTGGATAATTGATTTTGATTGAGCTGACAAAGGAAGTAGGATTGATCCTTGCTATCATCTAAGCCTGTGAGTAGTCCAAAAGTTCCATCCTCATGAATGATTTTTCTGCAATAGTGCCCAGTCGCCATATAGTCTGCATTCAATTCAAGGGCTGCCTTTAAAAAAACGTCAAATTTTATCTCTCGATTACACAGTACATCCGGGTTAGGTGTTCGTCCAGATTCGTATTCACTGAACATGTAATCTACAATTCTATCCTTATACTCTTCGCTTAGATCAATGACCTGAAAAGGTATGTCGAGCTGCTGAGCTATAAGTAAAGCGTCGTTAGAGTCGTCTATCCATGGGCAGTCATCGGATAGTGTTACGTTTTCGTCATGCCAATTACGCATAAACATACCAATAACTTCATATCCCTGTTCTTTTAGCAATAATGCCGTGACGCTTGAGTCTACACCTCCAGAAAGTCCAACTACAACTCTTTTCATAGTGCAAAATTAGATAAATTTTAATAATATAGTCAATTTACATGTTGTTTATAATTTGTAAACTTTTATTCACAAATGTAAACTTACTTGAATTAACATTTGTTTTGTCTCGCTGTTATTATATAGCGTACATTTTTTTGTAATTTTGATTTCTTGAAGAAATTAAGTATCATATCACTGCTATTAATTTTAGCTTTTAATGTACAATCACAGAATTGTGACAAAGTGCTGCTTACGGGTAAATTAGTTGATTCTTTGCGTCCCCAGGCTTTTTATAACCTAATGGTGATTAATCGTAATACTGGTCGAGGCGTTTTCGGTCAGCCAAACGGAACTTTTTCTGTCTATGTTTCTGAAGGTGATTCCATCTCCTTGTCTTGTAAGGGTTATGAAGTGTTTAATCTAATTGTTGCTGCAGATGATAATTGTCAGCATAAGGTTGCTTACTACATCGAAGGAAAGCCTCAAGAGATTGAAGAGGTTATTGTCAAGCGAATAAAATCATTAGAAGAAATTAAAGAGGAGCGCTCGGCATTAGCTATGCGTGAAACGAGGCAAGTTACAGGTATAGAGGTATTAAGAAGTCCAATAACAGCTTTGTATCAAGCCTTCTCTAAAAAAGAAAAATCAAAGCGAACTGTTGCAAAATGGGAGTTTCGTGATGATCAATCGAAAATTGTACAAGAGCTATTAAGAACTTATGTTGCTTATAAAATTGTTGATTTAACTGAGGAACAGTTCGAAGACTTTGTGATTTTCTTAAATATAGATGAAACCTTCTTAAAGACAGCATCAGAAATGGACTTGATAGTTTTTATTCAAGATAAGTTTGAGCATTATATGATTATTAATGATAGGTAAATAGATTTTTATTTACCATCCTTAAAATATTTTTCTTCGATGAGAAGAAGGCCTCATATCGTTGGTTTGAAATTAAGTGTATCTAGTATATTCAAATAATCATTGCATAAGTCTCAAAAAAAATAGTTCAAAAAAAAAAACGAGCTGCATATTGCAACTCGTTTTCTAATCCTTTAAAGAATTATTATTTTTTAATCACTCTTAATGTAGATGAGTTAGATTGATTGTTTATTGTTATGAAATAAACACCATTCGCTTCATTTATTATATTCACTTGGAATTTTCCATCATTTATTTCTGAAGTTAGAATTTCTTTTCCAAGAACATTTTGTACTGAAACAGTTGATGCTTTATCTGAAGAGTTCATCTCAATATTAAACAATCCATTGCTTGGATTTGGAGAAATAGAGAATAAATTCAATTCAGACTCATCAATTCCAACAATTTGAATTGTAACATCTTGACAAGTTGTGTTAGATCCACATTGGTCATCAACTGTTAAACAAACACTGTATACTCCAGCTTGTGTGTATATATGAGTTGGTGACTGGCTATTATCAACAGCGCTTCCATCACCAAAATCCCATGTGTATGAAGCATTTAAATCAGCAGAAGTTGACGCATCAGTAAAGTTTACAGTTTCAAATCCATTACCACTTGTGTTGAATCCAGCACTTGGTACTGGGCATGTGACAATAACATCTTGACATATAACATCTGATCCGCAACCATCTGTAATTGTCAAGCAAACAGTGTATGTCCCAGCAGAAATAAACCCGTGTGTTATGTTCGTTGCAGAACTAGTTGTTCCGTCTCCGAAATCCCAAGAGTATGAAGTAATTGTAGAATTCTCAATAGAAGCATTTGTAAAGTCTATTGTGGAAAGTCCATTTGGCGTATAGCTAAACCCTGAAACAGAAGGTATACAAATACTAACATCTTGACAGGAAATATCTGTTCCACAACCATCAGTTATTGTTAAGCAAACTGAAAAAGTAGCTGATGAAGCATAAACATGGGTTGGGTTTTGCGCTGAACTTGCAGGTGTTCCGTCTCCGAAATCCCAAGAGTATGAAGTAATTGTAGAATTCTCAATAGATGCATCTGTAAAGTCTATTGTACCAATTCCGTTTGGAGTAAAGCTAAATCCTGGAATTGATTGAACACAGGCATTAATTAAAATATCTTGGCAAATCACATCAGTGAAACAACCATCTGTAGAAGTTAAGCAAACAGTATAAAGTCCAGAAGAAGGAAATGTATGTGATGGATTTTGTGCAGTACTAAGTGGTGTACCATCTCCGAAATCCCAGCTCCATCCTGTAGGTGTTGAAACTGTTGTCATATCAGTAAAATCAACATTCAAGCTATTAGCGCTTGAACTATATGCAGCAGCAATTGTCGGATTTGTGTTTTCAGTGTATTGCTGAAATTGGTTAATTGCTGGAGAGCATATTTTATTAACTGTTCCTGATGGCCATCTAATAATAACGCTATCAATTGCTGTAGCAGTCCCTAATCCAAAATGCATTGTGAAACTATGAAAAACACCATAGCTTTCTCCAGCTCTAACTTCTCTAAGTTGTTGTCCCCAAGCGCCATAAATTTCAACTTTCGCTGCAATAGCGTTAATATTACTTGTTGTACCTGTAAGTTGTATACTGTAAAAGTTATTTGCATTATTGCCATCATTTAGATACATAACATCAGCAGTTGTACTTGGGCTGTTGAAACCATTAGCATAACCTGCTAAAACGTCCACATATCCATCATGATTTAAATCTCCAACGGCAGCAGATTGCATACCAGAAGTAGAAAATGGATCACCTGCAGTGAACGTTAAATCTCCATCATTCCATAAAATGTAATGAACTCCATCCCGACCTGTCAAGAACATGTCAGTAAAACCATCATTATCGAAATCTGTGAATTTACATTGTATACCAAGTCCTAATGAAGCTAATTCAGATGTGACTCCGGATGCTGCAGTAATATCTGTAAAAGTTCCATCTCCATTGTTAATATAGAATTGAGAAGTAATATCATGATTGAGTACAAAAGCATCTAAATCACCGTCATTATCTATATCTGAAAAATCAGCAGCCCAAGATTGAGCAAGTGGTCTTAATCCTGCAGCTTCAGCAACATCTGTATAATTACCATTCCCGTCATTCTGAAAAAGCATATTGACTCTTCGCCCGTCTAAAGGATTAGTTACTCCTAAACGACATTTTGATAGATACATGTCTAAATCACCATCGTTATCATAATCCGTCCAACACGTTCCGTAGTTTCCTGAGTTATCAGATGGAATTGTTGAGACCGCATTTATCAATCCTAAGTCATATGTAAGATTTCCTGCTCCGTCATTAGTATAAGATGAAGAAAGCCCATCATCGTGACAAGAAAAAATATCAAGTGTACCATTATTATCAATATCAGCAAAATTAGAAGCCTGTACAAAGATACTTGGTCCTGTTAAAAGGCTTTTAGTATAATCGGTTCCGGAGGCATTTGCAGTTAAGAGCTTTAAACCATTGTAGGCACCCCCAGCAAAAATATCATTGTAACCATTTCGGTCATAATCTCCAACACAAAAGGCCCAAGCATTACTTCCAGGTCCAGGTCCATTAAGACTACCCCAATCTAGGGCTGTCCAGGTTCCTCCAGTAGATTGATATTCGACTTCTAAAGATCGTGCTCCACTTAAACGAACAAGATCATCCATTCCATCACCATTCATATCTGCAATACCAATAGCGACTCCACTACTTAAAGATCCGTTGACCAATAACCCAGTGTTGTCTGTAAATGTGACTTGTCCGAATACGCTAGAGAATAAAGCGCTGGTTCCTATAGCCAAAAAAGTTTTAGTAAAATTTAGTTTCATAATAAAAAGAGTTTAAACAGTTAATAAGGTAGCTACAAAAATCTATATAGCAAGAAATTTGTAGAATTTGAATTTATAATTTCGTTTACAATGTACGAAAAATAGTTTTAATCGGTTTCTGGAAAAAAAAACTTAATCAGTACTTGAATAACTTTCCAAAACTAGCAGAGCTCTAGAAAAATGAATTCATATTGAGATGGTTTGTTTTTACAAATGAAAAGATTATTTACATTTCCAAGCGAGTGAAGAACTACCTAAGATTGCGGCATTTTTATCATGTAAATCGGATACTATAATATCAACTTTATTTTGATAAATATTAAGTTGAACCTTTTCCATATAATTTTTCACTTTATTTGCGAAATAAACTCCACTTTGAGCTATTCCTCCAAAAAGAACATAGGCTTTTGGACTTGAGAAACAAGTAAAATTGGCAAGCGATTCTCCAAGAACCATCGCTGTATAATCGACTATTTCAGCACAGAATGTATCTCCATTCTTTGCAAAATCAAACACATTTTTTGCTGTTGGGTTTTCTATTTTGAAAATTTTAGAATTCAATTTGTTTTTGGACTTCAATTCTTGTATAGAACGAACGACACCAGTAGACGATACATATGCTTCTAAACAACCTTTCCTGCCACATCCGCATTCTCGGCCTTGAGGTATGACAATGATATGGCCATATTCTCCAGCGAAGCCATCATGACCATAAACAATTTTATTGTTTATTACTATTCCACTGCCGAAACCTGTTCCTAAAGTGATTGATACAAAATCATTAATGTTTTTAGTGGCTCCAAAGAGTTTTTCGCCCATTGCTGCTGCATTAGCATCGTTCGTTAACGTCGCTTTAACACCAAATTCCGTTTCGAAAATTTTCGCCAATTCAATGAATCCATTCCAGGGCAGGTTAGGGGCGAATTCAATAGCACCATTGTAATAATTTCCGTTAGGTGCACCAATTCCAATTCCTATTATATCTGATATAGAGGAGAAAGCTAGCACCTGATGAGCTATTTCTTTTACCAATTCAGTGGGGGATTCATAATTGGATGTTTTTATGCTTCCTTCTAATTCAATATTTCCTTTATTATCTACTAATCCAAACTCAGTATTAGTGCCTCCAATGTCAATCCCTAAGGCATATTTTTGATTCATAATTAATTCATTTTGTTAAAATTCCATTCTTCCATAAAGGAATTTAGGAAGGACTCCATTAATTCATGTCTTTTTTCACCCAATGATTGCCCTGTTTTAGTATTTAAACGATTCTTTAAAAGGAGCAACTTTTCGTGAAAGTGATTAATCGTATTTGTCTTTGTATTGGCATATTCAGAAAAGTTTTTATGTAATGTTGCATTCATTTTAGGATCATAGATAGCTTGATTTTTATGACCACCATATGCAAAAGTTCGTGCAATCCCAATTGCGCCGATGGCATCAAGTCTATCTGCATCTTGAACGATTTTACCTTCTAAACAATTCATTTCAGATTTCGTTTTTGCACCCTTGTAGCTTACATTATCTACGATGTATTTAACGCGCTCAATTATTTCGTTTTCTACATACAAACGACCAAGTATTTCACTAGCTACAATTCCTCCTTCATTCAATTTCCCACCATTAAACTTATGGTCCGAAATGTCATGGAGTAATGCTGACAACTCTATGACTAATAGGTCTCCACCTTCTTTCAGTTGAATGAACCGAGATAAATTAAGCACTCGTTCAATATGATACCAGTCGTGCCCAGTTGCGTCGCCTTCAAATTGACTTTTAATTTCATCAATAACTTGATCTACAATACTCACTTTCTTTCCATTAAATTAAAAAATTGTATGCTACCACCCTTCATTGTTGCAATAAGTTTGTCATTACTAATCGCAAGACTAAAGTAAGCTCCATCAGCAAAAGGAATCCAATCAACACCGTTATTGATCGAGAAATCAATTCCGTTTCGTCCACAAGTGTAAAAAATGCCGTCATATGAAATCACGCATGATCTGTATCCTCTGACTGTTTTATCACTATTGTACCATGATTCACCACCGTCATTTGAGTAAAAGCAAACATTCATCCTTAAATTCGGATCTTGGTAGTCACCACCTACAATTACACCGATGGTATCGTTCATGAAATTCAATGAATAAGCACCTGTTGATTCTCCTGGATAATAGGGTAAAACAAGTGCCTTCCAGCTTTTACCATTGTTCGTGCTTTTAAAGAAACGACTGATTCCACCACCAGAAACAAAAACATACGTACTGTCATTAATTACTTGAACATTGGAGCCACTTGCTGCAAATCCAGCTTCTTGTTTGTATGCTTTTATCTTTCCAGAGCATTTATTCCAAGTTAAACCTCCATCTTTTGTGTCATAAATACTAAATATACTGTCCTTAGGATCTCCCATCATAAAACCTGTTAACCCATGAAAGTCCATCCCATCTAGAAAAACTCCTTGCCACTCATCTAATTTAATGACCTTTGTGGCTCCTTTTAAATCCATATAGAGTAATTTCCCGTTTTTACCGCTGTGCAGTCCTATAATTTTGTCGTTTACAAATTCCACGTCTCTGATTTCATCAAAATCAGGCAATTTAAAGATCAACTTAGCGCTTGCTTTTTTTAGATTTAAGTAATACAAAGAACCATCAGAATTACCAATAAATATTCGGTTTGAATCAGCGAATAATCCTCTTGAATAAATTTTCCCATCGCTATAATTCGTAATGGGTGCTTTCCTATTTCGCTTAATATATTTCTTCGTCTTAAACTGTCCATAAGTGCCGAAGCAAATTAGGATGAAAAGAAAGCTATTTATTAAATTTCTCATTAAATCGTTTTTCTTGTTTGCTCTTTAGCTCTTCAAAATTATCAGGAATTACTCTTTTCCATCTTTTGTGTGACCAAAGCCAATATTCAGGTGACTTTCGAATAACTTTCTCCAGTAATTTTGTATGTGCTTCAGTTATTTCTCCCCATTTAGTATCACTTGCGTTTTCTGTGATGAGTTCTAGCTCTAGTTTATAATGACCTCGTTTCACCTTTTTAGTTGCGAAGAATACTACAGCATAATCTTTTTGATTCGCTAATAATTCAGTGCCAAATATAACTGCAGTTTCTTGATTTAGAAATTGAGTCCAGTAGCATTTTAACGGGTCGGTTGGTGATTGGTCAGATAAAAGTAAAACTGCATGAGGCTTTTCTGTATAGTCTTCAAGAATTTGTTTTTGATTAAGTCTATGAATGACTGTCATACCGAATCGATTTCTCCGCTGGTTCACCTTTTGATCCCAAAATTTTGAAGTCATTCGTTTTCCAATTCCGAATGCTTTATGACGGAAAATCATATCCTGTGCAGTAATAATCCACTCCCAATTATTGTAATGGCCAGAAACAAGTAAAACGTTTCTGCCTTCGGAATAAAGTCGTTCCATCAATGAATTATTTTTGACGGTTACTCTTCTGCTGTATTGCTTTTTTGAAAAACTCAAATTCTTAATGCCTTCAGCTAAAATATCGGTAAAATGTCTATAAAATTTTCTTTTAATCTTTTTTCTTTCGTGATCTGATAACTCGGGAAAGCTCAGTTTTAAATTCTTGTCAATAACTTTTTTTCGATAAGGGAATACTGTGATTAGAAGTAGAAAAAATAAATCCGTCATCAGGTACAATACTCGAAGTGGGAGCAAAGAAAGCGGGTAAACCAAGCAGTAATAGGCAAATTTCTCTAACATCACTTTTTGTATTTTGTGCCCCAAAGCGTATTAATATTACTTTCTACTTCTTGTTCTTTAGAACTTGTTCCAGCTGAATAGAATGAGGTGCCACTAATTTCTTTAGGAAGAAATTCTTGTACGGCAAAATTGTTTGCAAAATCGTGAGAATACAAATAGCCTTTACCATAACCAAGTTCTTTCATTAGCTTAGTTGGAGCATTTCGTAAGGGGAGAGGTATTCCCAGATTTCCAGTTTCTTTTACTAATTGTTGCGCCCTATTTATGGCTAAATAAGCAGAATTACCTTTAGGAGAATTAGCCAAGTAAATAGTGCATTGAGCCAAAATTATTCTTGACTCAGGCCAACCAACAGCTTGAACAGCTTGAAAACAATTATTAGCCATCAGCAGAGCGTTTGGATTTGCCAGACCAATATCTTCTGATGCTGAAATTAAAAGTCTACGTGCAATAAACTTAGGATCTTCACCGCCTTCGACCATTCTTGCCAACCAATAGACCGAAGCGTTTGGATCACTTCCTCGAATGGACTTGATGAAAGCAGAGATAATATCGTAATGCTGTTCGCCGTCTTTGTCATAGGAAGCGACAGATTGTTGAGCGCGTTCATTGACGACTTGATTATTTATTGTTATTTCTTTTTCTTGAAAAGTCCCAATAATAATTTCAAAGATATTAAGTAATTTTCTGGCATCTCCACCAGATATAGCCATCAAAGAGTTAATCTCCTCTAGTTTTATCGTCTTTGTTTTGAGTACTTTATCTTCTAAAATAGCCTTGTTTAGAATGCCCAATAAAGAATCTTTATTATGATCGTTAAGCGTATAAACCTGACAACGTGAAAGCAATGCGGAAATAACTTCGAAAGATGGGTTTTCAGTTGTAGCACCAATTAAGGTAACAACGCCTTTCTCTACTGCTCCAAGAAGTGAGTCCTGTTGGGCTTTAGAAAAACGATGGATTTCATCGATAAATAATATAGTCCCAGACTGCTGGAACATTCCTGCATTTTCTACTTTCTGTATTATTTCACGAACATCCTTAACACCTGAAGATATTGCAGATAATACATGCATCGGACGATCAAGATGTTTTGCAATTAGGAATGCCAAAGTTGTTTTCCCAACACCTGGAGGTCCCCATAGAATCATTGAAGGAATTAAACCTGAATCAAGGGCTCTGCGCAAAGAAGCCCCCTTTTTCATTAAGTGATCTTGACCAGAGTAATCATCCAGCGACTTGGGGCGCATTCGTTCTGCAAGTGGTGCTATTATCCCCATTGTTTAATTGTCTGAAGGATTAATCGGGAATTGAGCCATGAGCTTAAATTTCCCACCAAGTTTCTCCAAGGTTTCTTTCCAGATGTTTTCATTTTTGGTATCTAGAATTTGCTCATTATTCACGTTGTTTAATACAATCCAGGCTTTTGAAGCTAATTCTTCGGTTAGTTGGTTTTTCTCCCAACCAGAATAACCAATAAAAAAACGAATTTTATTTTCTTTCTCAGGCTGATCAATTAACGCTTTTTTTATGTCATTAAAATCGCCACCAATAAATAACCCCTTTGAAGCTGGGACACAGTTCTTAATCTGACTTCCTAATGAATGAATATAGAAAAGATTAGCGGTATCCACAGGCCCACCAATTGAAATGTTGGTTGTTACTGCTGGGAACCCTTCAACAAAATCAGAAATTTTAGTGTCCACAAACTTATTTAATACAAAGCCAAAACTACCCTCTTCGCTGTGATCACAAAGTAGAATGACTGATCTCGAAAAGTAGTCATCATTCAAAAAGGGTTCTGAAAGCAAAATACTCCCGCTCTGTAATTTATTATCTGTATGAAAGTTAAAATCAATCATGTGGTTGCCAAGTTAATTATATTATAAGAATGCAGGTGGTTTTCTAATGTCAATTTTAGCATCTTTAAACAGTGATGAAGTTGATCGAATGCTAAACAGGAAGCTCTTATTTCCCCCAATAGGTGTCCAGTCAAATGATAGGGCCCAACAATGTAAATCTCGGGCTAATCGAAAGTGAGTATTGATAATTTCCTTCTGCTCTAAATCAATATTTATGGTCGAGACTAATTTCCATCGTTTTGTGAAGCTTATATCACCATTAATAAGTAAGGTTTGGTTAAATCTTTTTCGGTCTGGGTTTGTACTGGTGATATTTGTATTGGTTGCGATGGAGTATATGTGTGAAAAGGAGACTTTCCATGGAATATCAAAATTAACGATATGTTCAGGATGCAATAGAAAATAATTATAATCAGAAGTCCACGTGCCTGAATTCGCGATGTTGTTGTTTTGCAATTTCACTCTACTTTTTTTTGACGTTAGAGTAACAGATGTAGAAATACTGGTATTTAATAGTCGACCTAATTTCCCACGAGAAACTAATGCATAATCCGATAGTATAGCTCCAGATGTATCGTTCCAGTTGTATGGAGATAATGATGAGTTGGCAACAATACTTAACCATTTTATTGGGCTTATCCGCAAGGAAAGTTTGATGTTAGAGAGATTCATTGAATCAGCAAGTAAATTATAGTTTCCGTTAATTGTAAAGGCGTCTATGATTCTGATTTTTTTAAATCCTGTGATTGTATCTTCTTCGGACTTTCGTTTTAATTCAAATGTATTGTTAAAGCCAAAAGTAATTAATGCACGATCTTGCGTTTGATTAACCTGATACAGTGATTGTTCAAAAGGAGAATAGCTTATTAGTCCCATGTTAATTCCAACACTATCTGAAATAATTTTGTTTAGGTTTGGGATGTATTGGAAACCAAAAGAAGGAGTGAGCACATGTCGCAAGAGTGCCTCGTTTTTACCAACAAATTTATAATAACTATAAACAGCTGTATTCAGTTGAGCGTTGAATGATAAAGAATGAGCTGCTCCAGCCTTCCGAAGAGTATCGCTTAATGTTGAATTGGTTGATGCGTCGTAGATTTTCTTAGTCTGCTGAAAATTTATCTTATTTCCGTAATTGATTGATGGTGTGAATTTCCAAGTGTTTTTAAATAAACTAGCTGTTGTCTGAATTGTAACATTCTGATTGATTCCATTCTGAAATTGATTACGGATAGCAGTATAGTTATTTGTTTGGATTAAAGAATCCGCAAACGTTGATCTATTTTGCCCTTCAAAACTATAAGTAACTCCAAATCGTTTTGCCATTTCACCTATTGCAGAATTCTTTTTAACTAATTTTTTAAATGGGTAAAATCGATTAACATTTACATTAACAATAGGACTTTTTAGCGAAATATTCTTTGACAATGAGTTTTGGCGCATAGAAAGCTTAAGTCCCATAGTTATAGGTTTGCCAGGGAATGTTCGCGTAATGTTTATATCAGAACTCAAAGTATTATTAAAATAGGAAGAATTTAATGGGTCTAAATCATTTTTTGAATTGTTGTCAGAAATGAAATTGATATTAGAGGAGAAATTCCAGTATGGATTTGCTTTTGGATCTTGAAGATGTGTCCATTTAACAGTTGATTTATTCTGGTTTACATTCTCTGGGAAGCCAGTTTTAAATTGTTGAAAGCCTAAATTAAATGAGCCATTATGTTTGTAACGCTTAGCATAGTCTGTTACATTTCTAAATCCCCAACTTCCCCTATTATAAAGTGTAGCATAAACACTTGTTTGGAGCTGATCATTGATTGGGAAGTAATATCCTAAATCTTGAAAACCGTAACCATATTGAGATGTTGGTATAATTTGAGGGAATAATAGCCCATGTGTATTTTTATTGTCGCTTTGTGGGATGACCATGAAAGGCAATCCAAGTGGAGTAGGAACTCCTTTAATCCATAAATTCATTGGTCCAGATACGATTCGTTTCTCAGGTATCATTACGGCTTTAGAAAGTTGAAAGTGAAAATGAGGTTCTGGCAAGTCACAGGTAGTAAACCGTCCTTTTTTAAAATGAATTTCGTCATTAGGATGCCGTTTTGCTACTTCCATATACAAGACGTTTTCGTCTTGCTTTATTGATACTTCTTCAATGTAACCCTTTTTAGACTTAAAATTATAACGGATTGAAGAGGCCGTAATTTTCTCGCTACCATCTGAGAAATTTGGCATTTGTAATCGGTTAGAGTCCTCGTCATAAATATATGAGGCGTATACTTCACTTTTATCAAGGTCAATTAAAATATAACCAGCATCCATTTGAATTTCTCCATTGTCAATTTTCGCATTATTGTATAAGTGAACTTGATTCTTTTTTAGATCTTCATAGATAGAATCTGCAGCACTATAATAGATTGGGGAGTCTAAATCCTTTGAATCGACCAACAATGTGTCACGTGAAATTTGGGCGTAACCAACACTAGGAATGCACATTATTAACAATGTACAGAGTATAACTACATGTATGGAACACTTTTTGAACACTAAATGTGCATTAAATTTGTTTTGTGATTCTTTGTAATAGCAAAACTATTAAATTAAATTTCAAATGACCCAAAAACTCAAGCGATCTAGCATATTTTATGCCATATTAACTATCGTACTTTTTATTTCCCCTTTTAGTAACGGTCAAGATACCGATGAATTGTTTTCTGCTATAAAAACTGTAGTCATCGATGCTGGACATGGTGGGAAAGATCCTGGTTGCCATGGCGCGATAGCCAAAGAAAAAGAGGTATGTTTAGAAATGGCTTTGCAATTGGGAGAATTAATAAAATCGTCTTACCCTGAAGTTAAAGTTGTTTACACGCGTAAAACAGACATTTTTGTCGAGCTGGATGAACGAGCAAAAATAGCTAATCGTAATCATGCTGATTTATTTATATGCATTCACGCCAACGCTGCGAGTGCTTCTGCTTATGGAACTGAAACATATGTTTTAGGTCTTCACCGTACAGAGTCGCAACAAAGAGTTGCAGAAAGAGAAAATTCAATTATTCATCTAGAAGAAGATGGAGGAGCAAAGTATAAAGGCTTCGATATGTCACCTGATGCAATTATTGCGAGGCAAATTCAGCTGAGTGTCTTTTTGGATCAATCCATTAATTTCGCATCAAAGCTACAAACTCAATTTAAAAGTATTGGCAGACATGATCGTGGCGTTAAACAAGCAGGGTTCTTAGTTCTTTACAAAACAACAATGCCGAGTGTTTTGATTGAAACAGGGTTCTTAACTAACGTAAAGGAGGAAGTATTCTTGCGTACTGCGGAAACACAGAAACTTATGTCCTACTCAATGTTTCAAGCTTTTAAGAAGTATAAAAACGAGCTGGAAGGTATTGTCGATGCAACAGATAATGGATCTCCATTTGAAAACAATCCTACTAATAAAGAGGATGAAGTGAGCAATTCAGAGAAGTTAAATGATATAAATAAAGTTGATTTTCGAGTTCAAATAGAAACTTCTCGGGTGAAAATACCATTGACTTCTTCAAAATTCAAAGGGTATGCGATTTCTGAATATCAGCAAGATGGACTCTATAAATACACGATTGGACATTTTGTTAATAACTATAGTAAAGCCAACGAAACGAAGAAAACATTGAGAAATAATGGTTTTCAACATGCATTTGTTATCGGGTTCTTCGATGGAGAGCGTATTAATTTGCAAAAAGCTATTAAATTAGCAGAAAATTAATGTTTTGAAAATATCCAAAGAAATAAAAACCGGAGTAATTACTATTTTAGCAATAGGACTATTAGTTGCTGGAGTTAACTTTTTAAAAGGTAATAGTTTTTTTGGTGGAGATGACCATTACTATGCATACTTTCCAAATTCTGGACAACTATTGCCTTCTAGTTCAGTTACTTTAAATGGGGTTATTATAGGGAGAGTGCTAGCCGTTGATTATAAAGGTGGACAAGACTCATTAAAATCTGTTTTAGTTTCTTTTAATATTCAAGATCGAAACGTAAAATTGCCAAAAGGTACTGTTGTTGAAATAGGATCACTTGATTTATTAAGTAAAGGTATTATTCTAGATCTAAGTAGGGATTTAACCGCTGGTAATTACAATACGGGCGACACACTGATTGGAAGGGTTGCTAGCGATATGATGACTCAGGTTAAATCATATGCAGATCCTTTAACACAGAAATTACAAGGGGCATTGACTTCTATCGATAAAATGGTAAATGGTGTTTCCGCTTTTTGGGATACTACAGCATCAAGTGAATTGGAAGGTAGTTTGAAAGAAATCAAAATTGCTATTAAGCGTTTTGGTAATGCTGCAGAAGAAATTGAATTGCTAGTCATTGATGAGAAAATAAAATTTAGTCGTATTCTTTCGAATGTTGAAACAATCACACTGAATCTTAAGAAAAGTAATGAGAAAGTTAAATCAATTATTGGTAATGTTGAGCAATTGACTAGTGACCTTGTGACCTCTGATTTTAAAGGTGTTATAACGAACGCTAAAAATACACTTGGATCAATAAACGAAATTCTGGAAACAGCTAAAGGCGGTGAAGGAACTCTTGGTAAGTTATTAGGAGACGAAACTTTATACAATGAGCTAGTGAAAACAAATCAAGAGTTGCAAAACCTTGTCAACGATTTACAAGTTCACCCAGAAAGATATATTCATTTTTCTGTCTTTGGAGCTAAAACGAAAGGTGTTCCAATTACAAACCTAGAAGAGAAAAAATTAAGAAAACTTCTAGACACATTGTAGTTAATCAAATATTATGATATCTATTCTATTATTTTCTCTACTTCTAATTGTTGGAATAGGCTTCTTTTCCTGGAACGTCTACAAAATGCGTTCAAATATCAACCTTGGATTAGATATTGATCGAAAAGACAACAAAAAACAACGCTGGAAAACAATGCTATTAGTAGCTTTGGGGCAGAAGAAAATGTTTAAGAGACCAATACCGGCAATGCTTCATTTGGCAATCTATGCGGCGTTTATTGTTACACAAATTGAATTGATTGAAATATTCATAGATGGGCTTTTTGATAATCATCGAACCTTTCACAATGCTCTAGGTGGCTTCTATACTTTTATTATAAGTTTTATTGAAATCCTTTCTTTGCTTGCGCTCATTGCAACTTTTGCATTTTTAAGTCGACGGAATTTAATAAAAGTACCACGTCTCGTAATGAGTGAAATGAAAGGATGGCCTAAAATGGATGGTAATATGATTCTTTTTATGGAGTTAATTCTTGTGTCATGTATATTCACTATGAATGGAGCAGATGAAATGATTCATATCGCTAAGACTGGAGAATCCTATGGTTTTACTATAAGTCAATTTATTGGACCAATGTTTTTTGACGGTATGTCGATGCATTCATTGCATATTGCTGAGAAAGTAGGTTGGTGGGGGCATATAATTATGGTTTTTACTTTTTTAAATTACCTTCCTTATTCAAAACATTTCCATATTTTTTTAGCATTTCCTAATACATACTATTCAAATCTTGAGGCAAAAGGACGTTTGACCAATATGCCGGCTGTAACCAAGGAAGTTAGTTTAATGATGGATCCAAATGCTGATCCATATGCAGTAGCGCCAGAAGGAGATGAGGTTGTTCAGCAAAAATTTGGAGCAAAAGATGTTACGGATTTAACATGGAAAAACTTAATGGACAGCTATACATGCACAGAATGTGGACGTTGTACATCATCTTGCCCTGCAAATGTGACAGGTAAATTATTGTCGCCTCGAAAAATCATGATGGATACTAGAGATCGGTTGGTTGAAGTAGGGGACAACAAACGAAAACATGGCAAGGACTATGAAGATGGTAAGAGTCTTCTTGGTGATTATATTTCGGAAGAAGAATTATGGGCTTGCACTTCATGTAATGCTTGCGTAGAAGAATGCCCCGTAAATATTGATCCACTTTCGATAATAGTCGATTTAAGACGCTATTTAGTGATGGAGGAATCGAAAATGCCAACTGAACTAGCTGGTATGTTAACAAATATTGAAAATAACGGTGCACCTTGGCAATTCAGTCAAGCTGATAGACTTAACTGGGCAAATGAAGACTGATTCAACATTAAATATAATATCTGAGGATGGATTAAATCTTTCCCCCGTATTGAAAGATGGAATTAAAAATTTCATGATTGATATTGATGGAACTATATGTGATGATATTCCAAATGAAGAGCCTGAAAGAATGGCTACTGCAGTGATTTATCCAAACGCTTTAGACGTCATAAATAATTGGTACAATGAAGGGCATGTTATTACATTTTTCACATCAAGATTGGAAGAGCATAGAGGAGTAACCGAGGAATGGTTAAAAAAACATAAGTTTAAATACCATGGAATGATGATGGGTAAGCCAAGAGGAGGGAATTACCATTGGATCGATAATCACATTGTCCGTGCAACAAGGTATGAAGGAAATTTTTCAGAATTAGTTGATGTGAAAAATACGATTCAAGTATTTAAAAAATAACACGAATAGAAATGAGTTTGATCGTACCGACAATGGCCGAAATGATGGCGAAAGGAGAATCATCAGAATATCTTTTTTGGGTAGGATGCTCTGGTTCTTTTGATGATAGAGCCAAGAAAATAACTAAAGCGCTCGTCAAAATATTGAATAAATGCGATGTCAATTTTGCAGTTTTAGGCGCAGAAGAAAGTTGTACTGGTGATCCTGCAAAAAGAGCAGGAAATGAATTTACATTTCAAATGCAAGCAATGATGAACATTCAAGTATTGGATGGGTATCAAGTAAATAAAATTGTAACAGCATGTCCACATTGTTTCAATACTTTAAAGAATGAATATCCAGAATTAGGTGGAAACTATGAAGTAATTCACCATACGCAATTGATACAAGAATTGATTAATCAAGGTAAGCTGACATTAGAAGGTGGTGGAGAATTTGCAGGTAAAAAAATTACTTTTCATGATCCTTGCTACCTAGGTAGAGCAAACAATGTTTTTGAGGCTCCACGATCTTTAATTGAGAAATTAGATAGTGAGCTAGTCGAAATGAAGCAATGTAAATCGAAAGGGTTATGTTGTGGAGCTGGCGGTGCTCAGATGTTTAAAGAAGCTGAAAATGGATCGAAAGAAATTAATATAGAAAGAACGGAGCAAGCGTTGGATGTTAAGCCTGATATTATTGCCACAGGATGTCCTTTTTGTAATACAATGATGACTGATGGTGTGAAGAATTTTAACAAAGAAGATTCTGTACAAGTTTTAGATGTTGCTGAATTAATTGCTTCTGCCGCTAATCTTTAAATTTATGTTTGAACATCTGTCTCCAGAAAGTAAAGTCTGGGTTTATCAAACTGATAGACCACTTCTTATAAGTGAAATAAATACCATTTCCTCAGAACTAATTTCTTTTGTGAAAGAATGGGCTGCTCATGGGAGTCAGCTTTATGGTGATGCAGCGGTTCTTCATGACCGTTTTATTGTTTTATGTGTCGACGAAACAAAAACTGGAGTTTCTGGTTGTTCTATTGATACATCCGTGCATAAAATGAAAGAAATTGGATCTGCGCACAACATTAATTTCTTTAATCGTCTGAATTTAGTTGTAGAAAAGGAGAATGAATTCCAATACGTTCATATTTCAGATTTAAAGAATTACCTTGGTTGGAGTTTGTTCAATCCTATGGTGACAAACTTAGAAGAACTAAGAAGTAGCTGGAAAATACGAGTCGAAGATAGCCCTTTTATATAGATTTTTTTGTTTTAATCCTTAATCCGGCTACCAGTTTTATTTGATAGAATGATTGTTTGTACATCAGACTTTGAATTTTAATTGATTTCACGTCAAAATCTGTTGTTAAAAAAATAAAATAACCTGGTTTTGTATAACCTCCAACAAGTCTGAAGTCTAGACGTGGTGCAATTCCTAAAAAACTTCTAGAATTCCCATTGATAACATAGTTTTTTACTTGTAGAACACCGCCAAGCCCCCCAAAAACAGAGAATTGCCAGTTGTTTATTCGATTAACGTATGCATATCCCGGGATAAAACCAATGTCAATTGCTCCAATAGATTGAGCATTCATTCGATCAGTAGAATCAGCCAAAATGTCAGGTACTATTTCTGAAGAGTTTGTAATACCGAAAAAGTTGATTGAACTTTTGAAGTACCATGTCTGGGCCGATCTATAATAATGACCAACTCTTCCTGAAACTGGGTGCATATTAAAATCTTTTGATTTAAAATACCAGACATTCGCAGAAATACTTGTTGCTGTTAGATTAGGGTAAATGCCATTTGGCGTAAGTTCATTTAGTGAATCATTCCATTTATATTCATCTTTAAGTGCGTATCCACGATATGATCTTAGATCAATATTAGTAAAAACTTGTTTTATATTAAACTTTAACCCGATGTCGAAATAGTTAGTTTCTCCAAATTTATTTTTCGCTTTAAGATTTCCTGACAAAGTAAAACCAACCCTCAAAGCAAACCACTTATAGGCAACACCGATTCCAAGTGCAGGACTGATGTTGTTCTTGTATTTTAATTTATCTTCTCCATTTTGGAAATTATCACTTAAGCTGAATGGTGCAGAATTAAAACCAACATCTGCATACATCACAAACCTATCTTTGTACATCTTATATGGCAATGAGTCATTTTCTTGCCCAAACAATCTGATTGCTGAAATAAAGATAAATACCATTGAAGTTAGGATGCTTTTCACTTTTTAAAATTAATAATTCTATTAAGACTTCAGATTAATTAAAAACAAAACAACATATTAATAAATCTCCAATGGGATTTCTTACATTTGCTTTGAATTATTTGAAATGAAAAAGCTGTACAAGTACCTTCTAAATAAATTACCTAGACCACTTTTGATAAGGTTGAGCTATCCATTTAAATTAATTGCACCAGTTTTGTACAAAGGGGACAAGGTTGTATGTCCAGTTTGTCAAAAAAAATTCTCGAAATTTTTATCTTATGGTTCAAATGTGGCTCATCGAGAAAATGTACTTTGTCCATATGACCTTACGCTGGAAAGACATCGATTGATGTGGTTATATTTAAAAAATCATTCTAATTTTTTCACACAAAAAGATCTAAAAGTATTGCATATTGCCCCAGAACAGTGTTATCACAAAAAATTTAAGGCGCAAAATAATCTTGTTTATTTAACAGGTGATTTAGTCTCGCCAATTGCTGATATGCACTTTGATTTGCATGATATCCCTTTAGAATCAGATCGCTTTGATATAGTTTTTTGTAATCATGTCATGGAGCATGTTGATGATGCAATACAATGTATGCGCGAACTTTACCGTGTTATGAAACCAGGAGGTTGGGCCATTATACAAGTTCCACAAGACTTCACGAGAAATAGCACTTATGAAGATCCTTTAATTACTTCTCCGGAAGACAGAGAAAAGCATTTTTGGCAAAAAGACCATGTTCGTTTATTCGGAAAAGATTATCCCGATTGGCTAAAAAAAGCTGGTTTCTCAGTCGAGGAATTCGACAAGGACGCTCATTATTCAAAGGAAACTCAAGAGAAATACAGACTAGACACAAAAGAAGTGCTCTATATTCTATCAAAATAAATCAAGTTTTATACCTTTAGATAGATATGAAAATGACTTCATCCTATTTAGCAAAAATACTCTTCCTGTTTTGGTTAGGATTCATTGTTGTTTCTTGCCACGAAAATGGAAATTCAATTGTTGAAAAGACTCAATTTGAAATAGAAGAAGCCAAAATCAATTTTGGTAAGAAATTGTTTTTTGATCGACAGCTTTCTAACGATAATTCAATTTCTTGTTCAGATTGCCATCGTCCCAACTATGCTTTTGCAGATACAGTAGCATTTTCTAGAGGTGTTTCTGGTCATCACTCAAGAAGAAATTCATCAACATTATTAAATATAGCAAATTCACCTGTTTTTATGTTTGATGGTCACATTAAGACTTTAGAAATGCAAGCAATCGTCCCGATTCAAGATTCAAATGAAATGGGAAGTCGGATGTCTAGATTAATTCAACGCCTGGGTTCTATAAAGGAGTACCAACAAATATCTAAAACAATTTACAAAAGAAAATTTGATGCTTTTGTCTTAACACGTGCCCTAGCATCATATCAAAAGTCTTTAGTTTCCGAGGGTTCAAGGTTCGATGCCTTTTATAATGGAGACTCTACTGCACTTAGTTATGAGGAGGCAGATGGATGGAGGTTGTTTTCAGAAATACTTAATTGTACAAGTTGTCATCCTGCTCCTAATTTTACAACATACAAGACTGAAAATAATGGTGTTTATAAAGATGGTGATTCTGATATGGGTAGATTTAAAATTAATAATGATTCATCAGAAATCGGTTTTTTTAAGGTTCCTACTTTAAGAAATATCGCGTTGACTTCACCATACATGCATAATGGATCAATAACCAATCTTTCTGGAATTCTTGAACACTACCTAGAAATTGATCATGTACATCCAAATACGTCAAAGCTGCTTAAGAAAAAGTCTCTCTCGGAACAAGAAAAAGAGAATATAACTATATTTTTAGAAGCATTAACTGATACCTTATTTGTCTATTAAATATAGAAATAGAGTTGTTTATCTAAGTTTATTATTCTGCACGCATAATAATTAGCAAGTTTTTTGCGTTATTGAATGTAACCAATTAGAATATTAACAGTTATGCTTCCGTACAAAGTCTGCAAGCTTTGTGCCTACCAGCTAGAACAACAAAACCAGAAAAATGGCAGTGAACCCAGTTTATCACCAAACCAAAGACCGTCTCTTGGATGAGATGACTTTGATTACATTTGCGAAGAAGGATCCAGAGCGTTTCGGACCACTGTATACGAAGTATCATGAGCAAATATTTCGTTACATTTATCAGCGAGTTGATGATCAGGAATTGGCTTTTGACGTAACTTCACAAGTCTTTGTTAAGGCTTTGAATAACTTACATAAATACGAATATAGAGGAGTTCCTTTTTCGTCTTGGTTGTATAGGATTGCTAAAAGTGAATTATACCAAGCTTTTAGAGATAGAAAGGCAAGAAAAACAGTAAACGTGGAAAATATGCACGTTTTTGAAATGATAGAAGAATTTGATGAGGATGATTCTAACGAAAATAAAAAGAAGTTGATTGATTGTTTGGCAAACCTAGACTACACTGACATGCAATTATTAGAACTTCGGTACTTTGAAAAACGATCGTACCGAGAGATTGGTGAAATACTTGAAATTACAGAAAACAATGCAAAAGTAAAATCATTTAGAGCACTGAAAAAATTGAAGAATCTATTTGTGAAATAAATTAAAATGAAAAATTTAAAAATCCTGGTAAACAGGGAAAAACTCAGCAAAGATTACATACAATCGAAAGCAAATTTTGGACATGTATTAAGTCAAGTTAAAAACTTAAAGCCTCCCGTCTGGAAAAACCCATGGTTCTTCGGTCCAATAGCACTAGCAGTTGTGCTGATATCATTAAGTGTTATTGCCTTTCAACCCGTCGAAAACGAGAAAATGGCAACCCTACATGAGTCCAATATATCTGAGCGTTCTATTAACAATAACAAGCCAATCATAGCAATTGCTTCTTCATTTGAATTAGATACTCCACCAAATGAAGAAATAATCTCACCAAAAAAAGCTGGCAAAATTAACGAAACAGAACATGAAGAAATATTCATCTACGAAGAGGTTTTCGATGATCCGGATAACTTACCAAGTAGTGAATTTATATCACCGAAAAATATAGCAACAGTAAAAGATATAAATACATTAAGTACTAATCCAAACATTGAAGGGGTATTTACTTCCGAAATTCCAATTGATAAACTATGCTCATCAACTGGAATAGTTACTTCTAAAGCGAAAGTGATCTCTTTTAGTATTCAGTATTACAACGGAAGTAAAGATGTTATAGAGAAAGTCAGAGGTAATAGCTTATCAAAAAAGACATGCAATTTTATTCGAAGATACAATCTTAAATCAATGATTTTTATAACAAGCATCGTTGGCTTAACAGAAAAGGGGAGTCATATTTCAATTCCATCATTGAATTATATTCCAATCTAACGTTTAACGCCATTACTTCTCCACCAGATTTCTGTATTGCTAATTAACAATTGGCGGTTAATAATTAATATGAATTAGATTAGTATAATTGGAAAACAATACTTAATTTTGTCGATTAATTGCTGACACTGTGGCTTTAAAGAAAACAATGAAATATTTTTACAGCGTAGTTCTAATCATAACCTTTAGTGCTGTTTCTGCACAACATACTAATTTCAATTCACAAAGAAACTGGTCTTTAAATAAGAAAGAAATAATGTTTGGCTTTGGAGCTACTCAATTTTTGGGAGACCTTGGAGGTTTAGATAGAATCGGAACAGATTATAGTCTTGCAGATATTGATTGGAGATCTACAGGAGTTGGAGGTATGATGGGGTATCGTTATCGATTTCATCCTTATTGGGCAACTACAACCTCTCTTAATATTGGATTATTGAAAGGTGATGATGCCTTGACAAATGAAATAATTCGAAATTCAAGAAATTTACATTTTAGATCTATTATTATTGAATTGCACCAGCGTTTGGAAATAATTGTTTTCGCGAATGAAAAACTAGGAAACAGATATAATCTTTCTAGACATTCTAAAAAAATGGGTGATCATAATTCTCAATTCTACCTTTTTGGTGGAGTCGGAATTTCTTATTTTAATCCTAAAGCAGAGTTTAATGATAAATGGATAAAACTAAGACCTTTGAGTACTGAAGGACAAGGGTTCCCTGATGGTCCTAAAAAGACATTGCCAGTAACATTGACAATTCCTTTTGGGTTTGGATACAGATGGGGTTTGAATAGAATGTGGAGAATGGGTATCGAAGCAACCTATGTGAAAACTTTCTCTGATTACATCGATGATGTTCATGGCAGTTATTATGATAGTGATTTTTTAGCAGCAAATGTTGGGACTGAATCAGAATATCTTTCTAACCCAAGTGGCGAAAATTCAGCTTGGTTCGCTTCTGGTCAGCAAAGAGGAGATGATGAAAAGGATGCTTACTTTTATGTTAACATTACTTTCTATAGAAACATTACTTACAAAGATTACGCAAAGCAAAGAAAAATGAACAAATGGAAAGGCCGCTACAAGTTCTGATCAATTGTTCATAATTCATGAAAGATATAAACGAGGTGGCTTTGGTCACCTCGTTGTCGTTTGTAACTTTGTATAAAAATAAATTGATGTATAAAATAGTTCGTTTCTTTCTCTTTCAATTCGATCCTGAAAAAGTACATTACTTTACTGCGAAAGCAATCAATGTCATGCTGAAATTTCCTGGTATGAAATGGATTTGGAAATCAATGTATCGTGTTTCAGATACTCGACTAGAAAAAGAAGTTTTTGGCATTAAATTTAAAAACCCCGTTGGTCTTGCTGCCGGGTTTGACAAGAATGCATCAATGTTTAATGATTTAAGTCACTGTGGCTTCGGTTTTATTGAAATAGGGACTGTTACTCCAGTTGGACAAGATGGAAACCCTAAACCTAGATTGTTTCGATTAAAAAAAGACAGTGCTATCATTAACCGAATGGGGTTCAATAACAAAGGACTTGAGAATGCTATTAAAAACCTTAAGAAAAGAAATTGTGCTACTGTAATTGGTGGTAATATTGGAAAGAATAAAATTACACCAAACCAATCTGCTGCTGATGATTATATTGCAACATTCGAAGCACTGTTTCCTTATGTTGATTACTTCGTTGTAAATGTTTCATCACCGAACACACCTAACCTTAGAGCTTTACAAGAGAAAAAGCCATTAATGAAAATTTTGTCTTCGCTTCAAGAAATAAATAATGTGAAAGATAAAAGAAAACCTATTCTTCTTAAGATAGCACCAGACTTGAATAATAATGAATTGGATGATATTATAGAAATTGTACAGGAAACAAAAATTGATGGAGTCATAGCATCTAATACAACGATAGAACGTACAAATTTAAATGCTACGGAAAAAGAATTGGAAAACATTGGTGCTGGGGGTCTTTCTGGTAAGCCTGTTCGAGATAAAGCCACTGAAGTCATTTCTTATCTTGCAGAGAAATCAAATAAGTCATTTGCTATTATTGGTGTCGGTGGAATTCATTCCGCACAAGATGCTATTGAGAAATTTAAAGCAGGAGCTGATTTGATCCAGATTTATACGGGGTTTATTTATGAAGGTCCTGGATTGATAAAAAAAATAAACAAGGCCATTCTTGCAGAAAAATAATCTTAATTTTAGGTATGGATAAATTAAAATTAATTGAATGTCCAAGAGATGCGATGCAAGGGTTGCAAGATTTTGTTCCAACTGATACTAAAGCTGCTTACATCAATGAAATATTGAGTTGCGGTTTTGATACAGTAGATTTTGGTAGTTTCGTTTCTCCAAAAGCCATTCCTCAGCTTAAGGATACATCAGCTGTGCTTTCTAAGTTGAACATTTCTGACACAAAATTACTAGCGATTGTCGCAAATGAGCGAGGTGCTATTGACGCATGCGAATTCGATAGGATAGATTATTTAGGATTCCCTTTTTCAGTTTCTGAAGAATTTCAAAAGAGAAATACCAACTCTACAATAGACGAGTCATTTAAGCGTGTTGAGCGCATTAAGGAGATTACAGACAAGCATGGCAAAGATATGGTTTTATATCTCTCTATGGGCTTAGGAAATCCATATGGTGAAGAATGGCATCCTGACATTGTTACTGCATGGTCAAAGAAATTGAAAGATAAATTAGACATTAAAATTCAAGCTGTTTCTGATACCATTGGCTGCGGAACACCAGAATTGGTTAATTCTTTATTTTCAACCTTAATCCCTTCTATAGGTGATGTTGAATTTGGGGCACATTTACATGCTTTACCTGAAAACGCTAAAAAAATGATTAAATCATCTTATTCTGCTGGCTGCAGAAGATTTGACGTTGCGATTAAAGGGTTTGGAGGTTGTCCAATGGCAACTGATGATCTAACAGGAAATATGCCAACTGAAAAGATGTTGGAGTGGTTGAATGAGCATAACATATCATCAGGTATTAATGAACGGCAATTCGGCATAGCAATGGAGAAATCATTACAGGTGTTTCCGTAACTTTTGAGTTGTAATCAATTATGAATTCTATGAAATACTATTTAGGAATTATTGCTATCTTATTAATCACCTCTTGTCAGGATGAACAAGAGGTTAACGGTATAGATAAAAACGACACAGCTAATAATGTCACTATAGGAGAAATTAAACATTACGAGATTCTCTTTGACGAAACTGAGTTCCCTGATGATTCACATCAAACTTTGTTGAATGAATTGAACATTTGCGATTCAATTGGAGCAACTCCTTCAGGATGTTCACCCTGCATTGCTGAGAATTTCAAGTTATTAATGTACAAAAACGATAAAACGATAAACGATGCGTTCCTTTTACAAGTTAAAGCATTAACTATACTTAAAGGACAGAAGCGTCAACTCCCAATGCGGCATTTGATTATTTTTGAAAGAGAAAATGGTGTATTGGTAAAAGTGAATGGATTTCGCGGAAAATTGATTGCAACGAGAGAAAGTGATACAGAAGCCAAGGATTTAATTGTCCGGTTCTATGTGCCAGAAGATAAAGCATTTTTGAACTGCTTGTTCGTATGGACAGGGGCAAAATATCGTTTTCAATCTGTAGAAGCTATTGATGGTGCGGGAGGACAAGGCGCCGTTAAAGCCGAAGTGAAAGAAGAAGTCTCGAAAGAGGTATACCAAAGTTTAATTAAAAATTCTCTGTTATTTTGAAAATTGTAAAGGCAGCTGTCGTAAGTGTTTTTTTGTTATTCTCGTCATGTACCTCTAACGTAGAATTGATTCCAGTGAACTACTCTTCACTGTTTAACGATGAAAATAGTAAAGTGTGGATTGTGAATAAAGTTGTCTATGATAGCGCTGTAATTTCTCCTATAGATAATATAGACAAGAGCTTAATGATTTTTTATAACAACAATCATTGCGACTTTATTGCTCTCAAGAATTTGGGTAGAAAACCAGCTATTAAAGGTTTTTATAACCTGAATTCACGCAAAAAACACTTGGATATTCAATTCGATGAAGAATTGTGGGATTTTACCCTTGCATACATTTATGAGGACAGTATTCTTTTACAACCGACAGAAAGAAGTAAGTTTCAATTCAGTATTCAATTGAAACCTTTTCCTGAATTATAATTATCTATTGCTTAATTAATACTGTTCGAACAAGGTCATTTTCTGTTTCAACAACAACTGTATAGTGACCGCTATTTATTTTAGAGATATCTATTGTTTTCTCTTGAGACTCAAGCATGAGCTTACCAATAGATGAATATATTTTCACATTATTAATGTTCTCAATACCAGATATGTAAATTAGATTACTTGAAGGGTTAGGGTAGACTAAAACATTCAATTTACTCAATTCATTTATTCCTACAGGATCTTCTTTCTCTACGCGGATATCATCAATGTATAATTTAAATCCATCTATAGTTCGATTAACAAAAGCAACATGAATTGTCTCATTGTCTAATCCGAACTCACTCAAATCAGCACTTCTCATTTGCCAAGATTCTAATTCGTTTATAATTACGAGAATTGTATCTGTAAAACTAGACAGTTGCGTGTCAGTTCTTGAAACCATCACAAAATAGTCGTCTGGAAAAGAAGGGTCATGAGATTTTGCTTCCCAGTATAGAAAATTACCATACGCTCCAAGTGTAATTGATGAAGTAATTAACCAGCGGTCCGCAGTACCCACAGGTTCAAAATAAGAGGTAGAACCCATAATGGTATCTGAAGAATTATCCGGGTCTTGCAAGGCATGCCATGCTGCTCCAAAATCACTTACGTTAGCATTGGGTGTTAAACCATCGTTATCTATAATGGTGTACATTGCAGGTAATCCAGATTGGAAGTCTTCGTTATGCACTTCTATCTGTGCAGTTGATGTAAATCCAATAATAAAAAAGGAGAGAAATAACTTGGTTTTAATCATAATTCAAAATTAAGTAATTCAATTTAATTAGCGAGATTAACGAGGATATCTTTAAATTCTTGGTAAAATGCATCGAAACGAATCAGTTTTTCTTTTAAGAATTCAATAATCTTTGGAACATCCTCTTCATTGTAATAATTAAGATTTCCTTCTTGCCACTTAATCCTGGAAATTAATCGATCATTCCAGAAGTGACTCTCTTCATTCCAATTTGCTTCTACGCCCATTTTATCTTCCATTACCGCTTTTAACTCTGTCATTTGTTCCCATAAAACTTGACGTACAGCGTCGCTTTTAGGCTGAATATCAAAACAAAGCCGAGCCCCTTTAGCATCAACCTCCATACGAATATAAATATCGTTGACATGTGTAGGATAGTTAATCCAATTTATTTGCCTTCCAGTTACAGAACTGACATGATTCATTTCTTGTTGAAATGCGCTCCAAAACTGTTGATTTTTTTCTTTTAGTTCTTCTTTTGATATCATGGCATTTGTTTCACAAAAAATGAAAGGTAAAAGTAATCTAATCTATGTGACTAGTGTCACTGTAATTCGAGAATTAATCATTAAATTTGAAAAATTAACAAACAAACTATGAAAAAAGTAGTAAGCCTGTTTATTGCAGCCCTCATGATCTCTTCCTGCTCTGAAGCACAACAAAAAAGAGTTTCGGGTACAGCTCAAACTGCTGAGACTATTGTCAGAGTTGTTGTTGCGGAAGAATTCAAGCAGATCATGAAGAAGGAAGACGTGCAGCTAATCGATGTTAGAACTCAAAGAGAATACGCGAATGGACATATAGTAAATGCAGAAAATTTAGACTTTTATTCTGATGATTTCAGATCAATGCTTGCTAAATTAGACAAAAATAAAATTACATTAGTTTATTGCCATTCAGGCGGACGAAGCGCTAAAGCTTCTAAATTAATGGCAGATATGGGTTTCATAAATGTTGCTGACCTGAAAGGTGGCTATTCTGCATGGCCTTATTAAAGCACTTTAATAAAATTACGTTATAAAAAAATGGAAATCATTCTTCCGAAATTCGGAAAGAATGATTTTTTGTTATTTACATTAAATTATTGAATGAAATTTACAGAATTAGATTTATTACCAGAAATATTGAATTCCCTAAGTAATCTAGGATATTCAGAGCCAACACCAATTCAAAAGCAAGCAATTCCACTTGCCCTGCAAGGCAAAGACATTCTTGGTTGCGCTCAAACAGGAACTGGAAAAACGGCAGCGTTTTCTATTCCTTTACTACAAACATTGCATGAGCGTAAAAGTAATAAGCCTGGAAAAAGACCAATACGCGCTTTAATATTAACTCCAACGAGAGAATTAGCTGCACAAATTGCTGACAGTATTAGAGATTATGGAAAAGGCCTTGGTTTGCGACATGTCGTTATTTTTGGAGGAGTAGGTCAGTCACCACAAGTTCAAAAATTAAGAGAAGGTGTTGATATTTTAGTTGCTACTCCGGGTCGATTGTTAGATTTAATGCAACAAGGATACGTTCGCCTTGATCAAATTGAATTTTTTGTACTTGATGAAGCTGATAGAATGTTGGATATGGGATTCATTCATGACATCAAGAAAATTCTTCCAAAGCTTCCTGAACGAAAACAAACGATGTTTTTCTCAGCGACCATGCCTTTGGCAATAGCCGATTTAGCAAAGAAAATACTTCACAAACCTGAACAAATAAGGGTTGATCCAGTTTCTTCTACGGCAGAAAAAATACAGCAAGTTGTATATCATGTCTTGAAACCTCAAAAGAAGGAGTTATTAAAGCATATATTAATGGATCAGTCCATTGAGCGAATGCTGGTTTTTTCTAGAACGAAAAGGGGAGCTGATCGTCTTGCTCGTTTGTTGGATAAGGCAAAAATACCAGCGGCAGCGATACACGGCGATAAAAGTCAGGGGGCAAGAGAACGAGCTTTGAAAGAATTCAAGTCTGGAAAAATGAGAGTCTTGGTTGCTACTGATATTGCTGCTAGAGGAATTGATATCGATTCTTTACAATGCGTCCTTAACTTTGACCTCCCAAACGAACCTGAAACTTATGTTCACAGAATTGGGAGAACAGGAAGGGCAGGAGCAAGTGGGGTGTCTATTTCATTGTGTGATATTGATGAGAGACCTTTCCTTAAAGACATCGAGAAGCTTATTAAAATGAAAATAGATGTCAATAACGACCATCCTTTTCAGATTACCGATGCTGCTATCGCTGATTATAAAATACTCCAAGAGAGTTATGAGAAAATGAATAAAAACCGTAAAAAGGGTAACAGCGATAGACGAAATAACAATAATGGGGGTGGACGTAATAAAAATAACAGAAGACGATAGCATTATATAAACAAAGAAAAGTAATAACATTATAGAATAAAAAAGGCGTTTAGAATTAAATCTAAACGCCTTTTTCTATTTATTAAACTATTTATTTCACTAGAATCTTAGGCGATGCGGAAAGTATTTCTTCACTTGCTGCAGATTCAAAAGTCTTGAAATTATCTATAAACTGACCTGCTAACTTATTTGCCGTTTTTTCAAAAGCAGATTTATCAGCCCAAGTATCTATAGGGTTTAATATTTCCGAAGGAACCTCAGGACATGAAGTTGGAATGTCCAATTCAAAAACAGGTTGTTTTTTGTATTCAACATTATTTAAATCACCATTCATGGCAGCTGTAATCATTGATCTTGTGTACGATAATTTCATTCTGCTACCAACTCCGTATGATCCACCTGACCATCCAGTATTAATTAGCCAAACTTTTATATCCGTCCCTTCTAGTTTACGTCCTAATAAGTCCGCATATTTTGCTGGGTGTAATGGTAAGAATGCAGCTCCAAAACATGCTGAAAAAGTAGACTGAGGTTCCGTAACTCCCATTTCTGTCCCTGCAACTTTGGCCGTATATCCAGAGATAAAGTGATACATTGCTTGTTCTTTTGACAAGCGTGAGATTGGAGGTAAAACTCCAAATGCATCTGCTGTTAAAAAGAAAATATTCTTTGGTGCTCCTCCTAAAGAAGGAACCACTATATTCTCAATATGATTAATTGGGTATGAAACACGAGTATTTTGAGTGATTTCAGTATTTTCATAATCAGGACACGACGTTCCTTCTTCAAAACCAATATTTTCTAGAATTGCTCCATACTTAATAGCATCATAAATTTGAGGCTCTTTTTCTCGTGATAGATCTATTGTTTTCGCATAGCAACCACCTTCAAAATTAAAAACAGTGTCATTTGACCAACCGTGTTCATCATCACCAATCAATCTGCGATCGGGATCTGATGACAATGTTGTTTTACCTGTTCCAGATAAACCGAAAAATACAGCTGTATCGCCATCTTTTCCAATGTTTGCAGAACAATGCATTGATAAAACATCTTTCTCATGTGGAAGAATAAAGTTTAAAACTGAGAATATTCCTTTCTTAATCTCTCCAGTATATCCTGTGCCACCAATGATGGCCATTTTTTTTGTGAAATTTAATATTGCGAAATTATGTTGTCGCGTTCCATCTATTTCTGGATCAGCCATGAAACCTGGTGCACAAACAACATTCCATTCAGCATTAAAACTTTGAATTTCTTCATCCGATGGACGGATAAACATGTTATGCGCAAAATGATTTGACCAAGGAAACTCCGTTGTTACACGAAGACTCAATTTATGATCTTCATCTGCACAAGCGAATGCGTCTCTAACATAAACATCCTTTCCAGCTAAATATGCTTTCATTCTGTTGTAAAGAGCATCAAATTTATCAGGTGAAAACTTGATGTTAATTCCTCCCCACCAAACAGCATCTTCTGTCTTTTCGTCACAAACGATAAATCTATCTTTTGGTGATCTTCCAGTAAATTCTCCAGTCTCAATTGCCAAAGCACCAGTTTCGGTTAATACACCTTGACCGCTAATGATAGTGTCTTCAATAAGTTCTGAAGGAGATAGGTTCCAAAATTGGTTACCTAAGTTAGTTAATCCAATTGACTCGTTTAAATTGGCATTTTCATTCTTCTTACCAAATACGTTCATATTTTTAGTTTACAGCTTTCGCTTATGTTAACACAACAAAACTAAAGGTTAATTGTCTAATTTTAGAAGAAATTATGAAGGATTTACTAACAATTGATTAAAAAAATTGTTGATATCCACTTATTTAACTTTGTACAATAAGTAGGCTTAAACTAAATCTCCTAAAGCTTTAATAGCAGAACTGATGCTTTTTCTTACTTCAGAAATTATTGAATAAATAATATAATATAAGAGGGCACTATTATATTCACCTTATCAGCTAAATCATTATAAACAATAGAACCAGAAAGTAAAATTAACTATTTTCATTGGCTATAATTATAGTTAATTTCATTTTCCCACCCTTTTAATATCAAAACAATTTCAGCGTTTGGAGTTTGCTTAAAAGCCAGGTCTTTAATGTCAACTTCGATTGTTCGAGTAACAATAGAGCGGCATTTATCATCTCCATTGTCATGAATTAAAATAATTGATCGCTTAGGGGGAAGACTCTTCATAATCATTGATTGGCCAATGAGTTCAAATTGATGATTCGCACAGCCACCAGGATAAGTGATTTCCATCAACATTGTATTTCCTTTGACGCTAATACTTTTTATTTTATAAGAATCAGAATCTTTAAAATCACCTAATACTGCTTTTATTTTTACATTTCTTTGAGGTTTTACTGTATCTGTATCAATACTTGAGATTGTTTCTTTATTGTCTGACAATTCCTTTGTGCCGCCACATGAAACTAGCACTAAACCTATAAAAAGTAAACTAAAAAAATTCATATTTAATTAATTAAAATAAACATATATCTATTATTTGTCCCCAAATATAGCGCCAACTTCGAGAATTCAAACAGCAAATTAAATAAAATGAGTAAAAACATGATTGAATCCGTACCTTTGCGCTATGAAAACGAAAACGCTTAAGAAGAATAAAGTAAATGTTGTTACACTTGGTTGTTCTAAAAATATTGTTGACTCAGAAATACTTATGGCTCAGCTCAAGGGGAATAACTTTGATGTGGAGCATGAATCTCAAAGTGAAGACTCTGAAATAGTGATTATCAACACATGTGGCTTCATTGATAATGCGAAGCAAGAGTCGATTGATACCATTCTTCATTTTTCTGAGGCAAAATCCGCAGGACTTGTTGATAAGGTTTACGTTACTGGTTGTCTTTCTCAACGTTATAAAGATGATCTCGAAAAAGAAATTAAAGGTGTAGACGCATTTTTTGGAACACGAGAGTTACCTCACCTTCTTAAGACATTAAAGGCGGACTACAAGCATGAATTAATAGGGGAGAGATTACTAACTACACCAACGCATTATGCATATTTCAAAATTGCCGAAGGTTGTGATAGACCATGTTCATTTTGTGCCATTCCAATTATGAGAGGAAAACATGTTTCTACTCCAATTGAAGAACTAATTGTTCAAGCAAAATCATTAGCAGCAAAAGGTGTGAAAGAATTGATGTTAATAGCTCAAGATCTAACATATTATGGATTAGACATATACAAAGAGAGAGCGCTTGCCAAATTAGTAGACCAAATTTCAGATGTTGAAGGAATTGAATGGGTAAAATTGCATTATGCATTCCCGAATGGATTTCCAATGGACGTTCTTGACGTTATGAATACAAAGGAGAATGTTTGTAAATACCTAGATATTCCATTACAACATGGATCTACAAAGATTTTGAAAGCAATGAGACGTGGCATAACACGTGAAAAAACAGAAAAACTAATCGAGGATATTCGTGAAAGAGTACCTGGTATTGCTGTTAGAACAACCTTAATTGCAGGTTATCCTGGAGAAACAGAAGAAGATTTTCAAGAAATGTATGAGTTTGTTGAACGCTCTCGATTTGAGCGTTTAGGAATCTTTACTTATTCTCACGAAGAAAATACACATGCATTTAACGCTGTGGATGATGTTCCTGAAGAAGTGAAAAAAGAGCGTGCAGATCTTATTATGGAATTGCAATCAGGTATCAGCTATGAATTAAATCAAGACAAAGTAGGGAAGACCTATAAAGTACTTTTTGATAAAGTAGAAGGTGACTTTTATGTTGGGAGAACAGAGTTTGATTCTCCTGATGTAGATAATGAAGTACTTGTACGAAAAGATGAATTCCATCTTCGACTAGGCGATTTCGCAATGGTAGAGATTACCCAAGCGGACCATTATGACCTGTATGGAAAGGTAATAGACTAATTTACTTATTTCTGGGATGAAATGAAATAATAGCTTCTTTCAAAAAGCTTTGGTCTAAGTGAGTATATATTTCTGTTGTCAGAATTGATTCATGGCCTAACATCTCTTGAATAACCCTTAAATTTGCTCCACCTTCAAGTAAATGTGTCGCAAATGAGTGTCGAAAAGTATGAGGTGAAATGTTTTTTTTCAATCCAATTTCTTTGGCAAGGTTCTTAATGATGGTAAAGATCATAACTCGAGTTAATTTAGCGCCTCTGCGGTTCAGGAAAATATAGCTTTCATGCCCTTTTTGAATTGACAAGTGAACTCGAGAATGCTCGCTGTATATCTCAATCTCTTTTTCAACAGAAGGACTTACAGGGACAAGTCGCTGTTTGTCACCTTTACCTATTACACGAATAAATCCTTCATCAAAGAATAGATTTTCAAACTGTAAATTAACCAATTCAGAAACTCTTAATCCACAGCTGTATAAAGTTTCTAATATAGCTTTGTTACGATGTCCTTCAGCCTTGCTTAAGTCAATTGCAGCAATCAATTGATCTATTTCATCTAGACTTAGTACTTCAGGGAGCTTGCGACCAATTTGAGGCATATCAAGTAATTCACTTGGATCTGATTCTATTTCTTTTTCTAATAATAAATACTTAAAAAAATGCTTAATTCCGCTTATAATTCTCGCCTGACTTCGTGCGCTTAAACCGATGGAGTAGAGCTCTTGAACAAAATCGCGCAAGAAGGCATAATTGATATCCTTTGCTTCTTTATCATTTGATAACGCAAATTCATGCAGTTTTGATACATCTTTCTCATATGCTTCAACTGAATTGTCAGCTAAACCTCTTTCGATTTTCAAGTATGAAACAAAATCCTTAATATAGCGACTCCAAGATGACATCTATGAAATTATTAATAGTTAACGGTCCAAATTTAAATTTAATTGGACAACGAGAAGAAGAAATATACGGTAAAGAAACGTTTTTAGACTATTTCGAAGAATTAAAAGCGAAAAAAAATGCTCAAATCGACTATTTTCAATCAAACGTTGAAGGTGAGATTATTGATGAATTGCAAAACTCAAATCATGATGGAATCATCCTGAATGCAGGTGGTTACACTCATACAAGTGTCTCGATTCGGGATTGTGTAAAAGCAATTAATGTACCTGTCGTTGAAGTTCATATCAGCAATATCATGCAACGCGAAACTTTTCGTCACGTCTCTTTAATTTCTGAAGTTGCGGAAGGTTGTATCTTTGGATTTGGATTAAAATCTTATGAATTAGCGGTTGACTATTTTACTACATAGTTAATTTTTATCCCACCAAACAATAAAAAATTTTTGAAATGTTCCATCTTGTTGTTTAAGCCAGCACAATGGAGACCTTTTCTCCTTTAACAATTCTCCAACATGTTTTAGGAAGTGATTGTAATCTAGCCATTCAGCTTTTTCTGAAACATCTGAAACCCAATCAAGTTTGCATGGGATAGAAAAGACACAATCACTAAATCGAGTCATTTCATTTAAACGTGCATAAAAACCATAGATGCAATCGTTGTTTACTAATGAGAAAGATTCTTGATTGTTGGACAGAGGAATGAATAATTGTGCCTTAAAGTAGACTCTTTGCTTAAAATCTTCAGGAGCTAGCTTTAGTTTTTGAAGATATGTTTTTGTTTCCTCCCTGTAAAGTAATGGTAGCTGCTTTGTTTTAAGCTTTTTTAATTTTTCAATTAGGCTGTCTTTTCGATTAGGGCCAATCCATCTTTCTAATTCTGTGGGGCTTGCGTTACTATCGTATAAATAGAATTTATAAACGATTTCCAAATGAACTAGCTCATCGTTATTTCTCAACAAACAATCGATTTCCCCTAGTGTAATTCTATCTTTTTGAATCTGTATATTTTCAACAATAATCTGAATCGATTCTATTGAATCAAATAACTGAAAAACAAACTGTTCTATTCGTTTTCCCATTCTTGTGTTCAGCTTTAATGGGAGTTCTACATCAGTGCTTATCGGAGAGGAATGGGTGAATTGATTCAATTCTAGAATAGAACTATCTGTCCATAAATTTGGAGTATTAAGAAAGCCATTGTATTGATCAAGAGATTGATTTGTCATAACTTGAATAAAGATAATTAAACAGAACTAAAATACCTCTACTAAAATGAAAGTTCATTTATTTTCATGTCTTAGAAATATGTGCTTTAATAACCAACTACTTCTTGCTTCCAACTTATTATGAGTAGTTTTACTAAGAAATATTCTTACGCAAATTTAGAGACATTGAAAGACAATAAAAACGACATCAATTTGAGTATCAACAAAGCAGTTGACAGCTATTTCAAATCCAATCCAGAAATGAATTCGTTTGCAGCTAAAAAACTTATGCCGGCCTTGATTAAAGATTGTGTTTTTGATAGAGATAAAAAGAATGGAATGCCTTTAAGACAAGTATTGAGAGGGTTGGATATGATCGGTGAGCTAACGAGCATTCCTCGAGTTCATGCTGAACGCATTGGAACTGATGTATATTGGTATTTTCTTCGAGAAGGAGCTGAGTTTATTTCTAATCATGTCTCTGAAGCGCCAAATACGAAGCAAAAAAGAGCTTTAGAACGTTCAAATAACGATGAAGTCTATTTGATGGGATTACTTGATGAGCTATTGAATGAAACCGGATCGCGTAAGCATACATTTGACTATCTTCTAGGTGATTACCATCAAAATGGTAAAACACGCACAAAACTTCCGATTGATATTTACTATGTAAATTTGAAATTAGCGCTGGAGATTGTTGAACATCCTGAAAGAAGGAAAAACGCCATTGAATCTAAGGAAGAGAAGTTGACGGTTAGTGGTGTATCCAGAGCTGAACAGCGGTTAAAGTATTTTTATCGCAAGAAGAATACTTTAATGAATAAAGACAAAGCTTTCATCGAAATTCCTCTAGAAAACTTTGAGGTTGATGATTCTTTCCAATTAATTAGAAATAAAGAGAATGATGAACGCGAACTAAGAACGTTACTTTCAGATTTTATTGACTAACTTTAGTTATTCTCGAATAGATTAAACTTAAAAACAATGACACAATTTTTTAAAATAAAGAATAATGGTCATTTTACCGAAGAACTTCCTGTAGATGAATCTCTTATTAATAGTCCAAGACAGGTTCATAATGCTTGCTTCTCTAATGTTGAAACGAAGCAACCTTTAGCCCCGGAAATGGTGCATTACTCAAATGTGTTTATTGATGAACTCGGAATCGAAATCAATAATTCTAAAGATAATTTAGGACTGCTAAGTGGAGCAAATAAATTTCCAGATTTTTCACCTTATGCAATGTGCTACGGTGGTCATCAATTTGGCCATTGGGCAGGACAACTAGGGGATGGTAGAGCAATTAATATAGCAGAAGCTGATTTAAACGGCAAGAACTGGAAGTTTCAGCTGAAAGGAGCAGGTCCCACTCCGTATTCAAGAAACGCAGATGGGCTAGCTGTTCTCAGATCGTCTGTTCGTGAGTACTTATGTAGCGAAGCTATGCACCACTTAGGCGTTCCAACAACGAGAGCAATGTCATTGGTTAAAACAGGTGATTTGGTCCCAAGGGATATGCTTTATAACGGCAATGTGAAAAATGAACCAGGTGCGGTTGTGTGTCGAGTTTCTCCAAGTTTCATTCGTTTTGGAAGCTTTCAAATTTTCGCGGCAAGAAACGAGACTGACACACTCAAAAAATTAGTTGATTATACTATTAAACATCATTTCGGTCATCTAGGAATTCCATCTAAAGAAACTTATTTAACATTCTTTAAAGAGGTCGTCGCTAAAACAAGGGAAATGATTATTCATTGGCAACGTGTTGGTTTTGTACATGGAGTGATGAATACAGATAATATGTCAATTCTTGGACTTACCATAGATTATGGACCTTATGGTTGGCTAGAAAATTATGATCCTGGTTGGACACCAAATACTACTGACATTCAAAATAAAAGATACCGTTTTGGAGACCAGCATGAAATTGCATTGTGGAATTTAATGCAATTAGCCAATGCACTGTATCCACTTATTAATGAAGTAGAACCTCTTGAAGAAATCTTAGAAGAATATAAAAATTCATATTTGAATGATTACTATACAATGATGACTTCCAAATTGGGTTTATATAATATCAATAATGACACAGATAAGTTTATTAATCAATTACTAGCTAATATGGAGCAGTCAGAAATTGACATGACATTATTCTATAGAGAGCTCTCAAGCAATTCTTATGAAGATTTCAATTCATTCTGGGTTACAATACAAGAAGTGAGTTATTTAGATGATGATAAGCTTGATATTCATAAGGAGAGCTGGATGAATTGGTTCTCATTGTTTTCCGAAATGATCGAGAATGAAGGAGTAGCTGAGAACGAACGGTCTAAGAGAATGAAAGCTGTAAACCCTAAATATGTACTTAGAAATTACATGGCTCAACTGGCAATCGATGATGCCGAAAAAGGTAATTATAGTTTAATTGATGAGTTGTATATATTATTATTGAAACCTTATGACGATCAGCCAGAGATGGAGAAGTGGTTTGCTAAAAGACCTGATTGGGCAAAGGAAAAAGTAGGTTGCTCTATGTTGTCTTGTAGCTCGTGATTGAAATAAGTTATTCCTCACAATAAATTGAATTTAAAACAAAATCAATGTCAGTGCATCACTTGCTGGGTGTCTTAATGAGCATGCATAAATAGTTGCTTAAAAAAATTGTAACGCAGTCATAATAAATTACAGATAAAAATTTAATCCTCCGTTAAAAATTTTGCTAATAGTGAATGGAATTGATGAACTCCTTTTTCTTTGTTAGGTGAAAACCTTCCTGCTTTATAAAAACGGGATTTCAGACCTTTATGAACACTTTCAACTACAAATTCATCTTCTCGTTCAACTTTATCAAGCAAAGCTCCTGCTCCGTTGTCAAACTTATTTTCATCATAGATGTAAGTAATAAATGAAACTTTTGTTCTGTTGAGCGAAACAGGTTTTACGATATTAACAGAAAGTCCCCAAGGGTAGAAGTTCAACATTATATTTGGAAATATCCAGAAATAAAAGGCAGCTACCTCTTTGCCAAAATCAGGATGATCTTTAGGTAAATCAAAAATCTCTTCACCTCCTGAGGAATATCCAATCTGTAAATTGCAGAATTCATAGATTTCTGATTTATAACTTGAATAATCTAGTGCATCATTGAGCTCGGGGTGAACAAAAGGGATGTGAAACCCTTCGAGGTAATTATCGCAATAAAGTGCCCAATGAGAGTTGATTAAATAATCCTTGGACAAAGATTGATCAATTTTAAATTCACTTAATGGGAGAAAACCAATACGCTCATTTAAAACGTCTTGAATACTATCAAATGAGAAAATAGGATCTAAATTCGTAAACAAATGTCCTTTTAAATTAACCGTAGAAAATTTGTGTAAATCATCACAAGGCCGTGGGAAATTTTCCGCTTCAGAAAACTCAGGCATGGACTTAAAAGTGCCATCTAAATTAAATTGACGGCCATGATACATACAGGTAAGACGACTTTGTTTCCCCGGATTTTGAACGACTAAATTAGCGCGATGTGTACAAACATTACTGAGTGATCTGACTTTGCCTCCTTTGTCCTTCGCTAAAATAATTGGCTCGTCGAGGTAGTTCTCATATAAAGTCACTGGAAATACTGAACCGTCAACAGGCAATAAATCCTTCTCCATACCCATCCAATGCCAAGAACGAACAAAAATGCGTTCTTTGATTAGATCAAAAACTTCTTGACTTCTGTAAAATGAAGAGGGAAGAGTCTCCGATTTTGCAATTTCAGAATTAATATCGAATGAATCGTCCATTTTATTTTTGTTTAATTAATAGATATAAAGGTATTCCCAAAGCCAATAAAATTAGCCCATACATGACAACCTCAAAACCACATCCAAAGACCATCCAGCAACAAAATAGGAGCGCCATTAATGCTACTACATAGTTTGCAAAAGTTTTTGAATTGACTTCCATTCTACGTACCATCAAGAAGAAGGTGATAATTGAGAATATGTAAGGTGTTATAACAGATAGCGTAGACAATTTCATCATAAAGGAAAAAGCATCAACTAATGATTTTGAATAATTTAAAGCCATCAATATCGAAACTAAAATACTTGAAATAATCAATCCATAAATAGGGGAGTGCGCCTTGTTGACTTTTCCGAACACACTTGGAAACAATTTATCAATAGATGCACTGTAAGGGATTTTTCCTTGAATCAATATCCATCCGTTTAAAGCGCCAATGGTTGATATTACGGCACACCATGCAAACAGAAGCTGGCCGTTAATTCCCCAAATCACATTGGCTGAATCTGCGAAAGGCGCTTCTGACTTGGATAAAATATTTGGTGGTAAGACACTACAAATAACGATGAAAGATAAGATGTAAATTACTGCTGTGAATAATGTACCATAGATTGTAGCCTTTTTTATAATTGTAGAATTAGCAATACCCTTTGAAGGAATTGTTGCACTTTCCATACCTAAGAAAGCGAAGAAGGTTAGTGTTGTAGCTGCTGTGATACTTTCGAAAGATATTACTGAAGTAGTAAACCATGATGAAAGCTGCCCCCAATCACAGTAAAATAGACCTATCGTACATAATCCTATTAGCGGCAAGACTTTTAGAATTGTAGTTATTAGTTGAATCGCACCAACAGTTTTTAATTTCTTAGAATTCACCCAAGTAAATAACCAAACAAATACCAATCCGGTTACTATTGAATGAATTGGGCTTGCTCCGACAAAAGGAAAAATTACTTTTAAGTAACCAACAAGAGCCACAGCTATTGCTGCATTTGTAGACCAGATAGAAATCCAGTATCCCCATGCAACTAAAAAGCCAGGGAATCTCCCTAAGCCTGCCACAGTATATGCATAAGGACCTCCTTCAGAGTGCTTTAAATGCTTACTCAAGAAGCTAAATACTACAGAGAGTAAAATGGCTCCTAAAGTAGAAAATAACCAGCCATAGAGGCTATTTAATTGATAAAATGCAAGAGTTGCTGGAAGCAAAAAAATACCAGAGCCAATCATATTACCTACAACAAATGATGTAGTAGGCCAAAACCCTATGGTACTCGATTTTTGCATCACACAAATATCGTTAAATATATTATAGAATTTTATTCGCGTTTCAAGTATATTGTAGAATACAAATTTTAAATTTGACTTTATATAAATAGCATAATGAATTTAAAACAAACAACTCTAAAAGATATTCCTGTAATAATGTCAATAATCAGTGATGCTCAAAGTTATTTAAAGGACTTAGGGATAGATCAGTGGCAAGATGGTTATCCAAACGAAGAGCAGATTTTAATCGATATTAAAAATGAGGATAGTTATGTGATAGCCAATGAGGAAAATGCAGTTATGGGGACGGTCGTTTTTACAACTAAAATTGAACCAACATATCAAAATATTGAAGGAGATTGGATAACGAAAGGTGATTCAAAATACGGTGTAATTCATCGTTTAGCTGTTAGTGATGAGTTTAGAGGATATGGCGTTGCTAAATATGTTTTCCAATTCTGTGAAGACGAACTTGTTAAATCTAAGGTTCAGAGCATGAGAATTGATACACACAGCGGAAATTCAGGTATGCAAAAGCTAATCACAAGTCTAGGTTATATATATTGTGGTGTAATTATTCTATCCAGCGGCGCGGAACGCTTGGCCTTTGAAAAGGTTCTTATTCATTAGATTTTTCTTTTGGAGTGCTAAAAAAAAAATCATTTCACTATTTTAATTGGAGGATTTTATAGAGGTGAAATATCAAAAGAAAATTTTGAGTTAATTTCAATTCAACTTGTTGTCCTAAAAATTAAATAGGGTTATTGAAAACTTCTTTAAAATCTAATTTATTAAATATAGATTAACTTTCAAAATACTGCCATTCAGTTAATCAAGTCTGGTATATAAGTTCCTGCTTATTGGTTTTTTTTGATAGTAAATTGTCAGTTATTTGATTATATTAGCTTTAATTATTATCCATCATGCCAACTTGTCAAAACATTGCACCTACTACTCTTAGTATGGCTCCATATACTGGTCCCTGGACTAAGGATCTTGCTTCACACCTTTTACGAAGAACTCTTTATGGTCCGACTCAAGTTCAAATAAATGATACAGTCGCGTTGGGCGTAGATTTCGCAGTAGAAAACTTACTTCAAATTATTCCTTCCACGGATCCGTTAACATGGCATCCAGATGAAGCTGTAGGTGCGCAGGGTGCTACTTGGGTGACTGAATTCTATCCTACGGATGAAGCATTAGTTGACCCAACTGAAGATGCTCGAAAACATTCATTATTTTCTTGGATCGCTGGACGTATTAATACTGAACAAAATGCTTCACCATCTATTACAGAGAAAATATGTTTTTTCTGGCATAATCATTTTTCCGCGAAACGTACAGGAGATGGTAGAAATACATTTATGTACCATCGACTTATTGATACACATGCGCTAGGAAATTTCAGGACACTTATTGAGGATATAACTGTTGATCCATGCATGATGTATTTTCTAGATACAGCCTCTAACACAAAATGGTCGCCAAATGAAAATTATGCAAGAGAATTATTAGAACTTTATACCATAGGGAAAGGTCCATTGATAGGTCCTGGAGACTATTCGAATTATACGGAAGAAGATATTGCCGCTGGAGCAATGATTTTAACTGGATGGAAGGTCCGAGAGAACAAAAGTGCAGTTGCAAATCCATACAGCGAATTTGACCCTTCGCATCACGAGGATTCTGACAAGCAGTTGTCTCATCATTTCAACAATGCAATTGTTGCGAGTAATGATGAGCTTGAGTATAAGGACTTTATTGATTTAATTTTTCAAAAGGATGAAACTGCTTTTCACATCTCGAAAAAGTTGTACCGCTTCTTTGTGAGCACAGAAATTACGCCAGAAATTGAAAGCTCTGTCATTGACCAAATGGCGCAAACAATGTTGGCGAACAATTATGAAATTCGACCTGTACTCGCTGAATTATTGAAGAGTGAACATTTTTATGACCTTGTAAATATAGGGGCTCACATGAAATCACCGCTAGAATTTATTTTCAGTATGATGAACCCAACTTTAACTTATCCAACGAATGGACTTGATGGCGATAATCTTCTTTGGAAACAATTATATGCTAAGGCGAGTAGTATAAATCAAAATTGGTACACGCCACCAAGCGTCGCAGGCTGGCCTTGTTTTTATCAGGAGCCCGCATTCATGCAACACTGGTTAAATGCAGCAACAATAAACAGTCGTTTTTGGTATGTTACACAACTTACGACTCACTCAACGGGTATATCCAGTGATACGTTCGGTACATTATATAGTATAAAAATTGATGCCTTAAGCTTTTTGGCAACACTTCAGACTCCAAGTGACGGTTCGGCAATGATTGATGAGATTTGCCTCTTATTTTTACCGAGATTATTGGAACAAACGAAGAGGGATGCTTTATTAAATACCCTAACTGATGGTTTGCCTGAGTTTGAGTGGACATTACAGTACAACGAATATTTAGCAAACCCTACAGATGTTAATTATTCTGACCCTGTAAAGAGTCAAATGGAAGCAGTGTTATCACAGTTATTTAAGTCTCCCGAATTTCAAAGTTGTTAAAGATATGGACAGAAGAAAATTTATAAAGAATTTATCATTAGCTTCAGCTACTGTACCTTTTATGGTGGACAACATAATGGCACAAGCACTTCCCAATAACCTTTTTAATGTCCCTGTTTCATATGAGGACCGTGTTTTAGTGATGATACGCATGAGCGGAGGTAATGATGGTTTAAATATGGTAATCCCCATTGATCAATACGATAATTTGATGATCCAGCGCCCAAATATAATTATTCCCGAAAACAAAATAATTCAGGGAACTTATGATCTTGGGTTTCACCCTGCACTTAACGGTATATCCGAAATGTTCAATGACGGAAAAGCATCGGTAATACAGAATGTTGGCTATCAAGAGCAAAACAGGTCGCATTTCCGTTCGATGGATATATGGTCAACAGGATCAACGGAAATTTATGAGAAGAGAGGCTGGTTAGGGCGTTATTTTGAACAGAATCATCCAGAATATCCTGATAATTATCCAAATAATATAAACCCTGATCCATTTGCGGTGAGCATGGGGAATTCGATATCTACTACCTGCCAAGGAACTATCGCGAATTTTTCGACATTAGTTTCAAAACCGAGTAACACCTATAATCTGGAAGAAAGTCTAACTACAAATGATGGTACACTTAATGGTTGTAATTCGAGTTTCGTGACTACATTAATTGAACAAACAAATGCCTATGGATTAAGAATAAATGCTGCTTACGATGCAGGAAATTCTCTTTCGCAGTATTATTATATTGACAATAATCCACAAAATGATTTTAAAAGCAAGATTTCGGAGCAATTGAAGTATGTGGCTCAAATGATTTCTGGAGGAATGCAAACGAAACTCTACATTCTAGATGTAAATGGATTTGACACCCATAATGAGCAGGTTGATTTAAGTGATACTTCAACTGGAGTTCATGCAGAATTATTGCAGGAGATTTCTGATGCTGTTTATGCATTTCAGAATGACTTAGAATTACTTGGACTCGATAAAAGAGTTATGGGGATGACATTCTCTGAGTTTGGAAGGCAAATCGCATCAAATGGAAGTGCAGGAACTGATCATGGTGATGCGGCTCCATTGTTTCTATTTGGAAAATGTATATCAAGTTCAATCATTGGAAACAACCCCGTAATTTTAGATGAAATCACAAATCAAAAAGGGGTAGACATGCAGATTGATTTTAGAGATGTATATGCCTCAATACTAAAAGATTGGTTTAGGATTTCTGAGGATCAAATAACAACTATTTTTGAAAATCATTCGATCAATTATTTAACACTAATGGATGGTTGCTATAGTAATGGTTTACACGATGAAGAACCAACACTTATTTGGCCAAACCCAGCAGGTGAGATAACGAATCTTGATTTTTATACTCCTGGTGGCGATACGCGTGTTAATTTAGTTGATATGAGAGGAAGAATTGTCAGAAACTATATGGATATGGCCGTTGATGAGGGGAGACATAAGCTTGAGCTTAATTTAAATGGAGTAAGCAAAGGTATTTACCGTATAAGCATAGTAACAATGAATGGTAACAAATCTGTTTCTTTAGCCATTCAATAGAATTACTCGAATAGTGTTGATTTATCGTTAATCTGAGCAACAAGGCTTTATACTTTATTCAAAAGGGGAGAGGTAGATTAAGTTCATCCTAAACCTCCTTTATAAAAAGACTGCTGTCAAAACGTATTCGAGGACCATAGATTCCGTTTTCTGCTCTTCTTCCGACGCTAATCGCCATGCATACTTCTGCCTTTCCATATGGTAAATTCAGCATTCGTCGCACGCGCCTTTGATCAAGACCTTCAATTGGACAAGTATCATAACCGTAAGCTCTAAATGCCAACATAAGATTTTCACATGCTAGAGCTGTTGATTTGTTAGACCAAACGCGCATATCAGCGGTCGATTTTGGTTGCCTTACCATTGGTTTTCGCAGTGCAATAATTGAAAATACAATTCTTTTTATCATACCAAGCCACCCTAAAAAACCCTGATTATAGGCCAAAGGAACAATCTTACTATAATATTGGGTAGCGGATTTTGGCACTTTTATTTCTTGCGTTTCAAAGGCTTCTAGCATCAGCTTACTATTTCTCTTCCATGTATCTGTTCGTGCGACTACAACAATCATTTCAGCTGCAGTTTTAACTGTGTTTTGATTCAGGCAATAACTTGTCAGTTTATTTCTTTTATCTTCTGATCGAACCCAGTAGAACTCCCATGGCTGCATGTTCGATGAATTTGGCGCAAGTAACGCTAGGTCCAAACATTTAAGCATGATTTCTTCTGGTATTTGTTCATCTGAATAAACCCTACAGCTTCTCCTGTTGGATACGAGTTCAGTAAATGCTTCGGGATTATAATAGTTTGACTGTTCAGAATAATTAAATTCAGGAGATTCAGAAAGAATACTTTTGGACATGGATATATTTTTAAAACAAAGAAACTAATAAATAAGAATACTTGATTCATAGGCTAAAAAAGCGGTTGAAAAGGTAAGCAGCAATTTGAGTTTATCGAACAAATTAACTCTTATGCTTTATATAAATCCACCAACCTGCATAGATCATTAGTAGTTGTATTACTATTCGCACCAAGGCAATAGCTTTAGAACCAACGAATGGTTCGTCTTTGAGCATGTCCCAAACGTGAATAGGTAAGAAGGCAATCATCAAACCCATAAAAGCAAGACCGCCATACTTCCTAAACCGAGGAATGATCAATGAAACACCAATGGCTGCTTCAGCAATAGTCGACAATAGATGAGCTGCAAATTCTGGTATAAAAGACGGAATGAGCTCTGCGTAAAATTCTGGAGCGACAACATGCCCAAAAGCTCCGAAAATCATTGCAACAGCTAAAAAAAATGGAATTAGTTTCTTCATGACCGTTATTTTTGAATTGTTTAAAGATAAGGTATAAATCATGTACCATGCCCATATGAACTTCATAAAATTTGAGAATATGTATATTGCTCTAAAATGCATTGCATTATTTTACTCAGTTAGGAGGGATGTTAGGATTTTTTTTTAAAAAAAAAGCGTGACAAAACTGAAGGGGGCTAAATCAATTTATTTCTATGTAAAATGAACTAAACTAAAATTTTATACGTTACTAAAGTTGAGAAGATTTAAACTATTTACCGCTAACCTATATAGCTAATACCCCAATAATTATGAGAAAAAATGTTCTATTTTTTGCTGTCCTTGGTTTTTCAATGATTTGTTGTCAGAAAATTGACCCTGGAGGTGATCCAAATTTCACTATTGTTAAGAACAAAGATAGTAGGACTAAAAAAGCAAATAGAAAGGTGGATGTTTTTGGAGTGCCAGTTTATGCATTGAAAGATGTTTCTGATGTAAAATTACTGCACGCAGCAAATATACTTGCACAGTTTTTAGACAATAACGAAGACGGAATTGTAGATAATCCATTAATTGTATTAACGTTAATTAATCAAGAAAGTGGTATCTTTTTATGGGCTAAAGAATCTGATGCTGGTAAGATTTCATTACAAGATCTTGGGGATGAAGAAACAATTCCTGTATGGCATGTAAATGGACATAATGGTAGGTTTGATGCCGCATTAGAAGAAATTTGGCATGTCATTACTCACTCCGGTTATTCAATAGTATACCCAACTATTTTTGGTGAATCTGCTGGTAGTTCAATAGCTAATGCAATGGATATTGCAAGAGGAGGTCAATTTATGTCAATTCCATCTAGTTACCCTAATGATGCTTGGTATTCATATACAGATGCAACTTGCGATTATAACTGTCAGGTTACGGAGTATTTTTATTGGGCAATGTTATCAATTTTGGGAGCTCAAGAAAATCGATTTGATGAAATTCAACAAGAATGGAAGCTTAATACTAAACAGCTTGTCGAAACACAAGACCCTGTGATGTATAATTTATTAACGAATCCTCAGTATAAATTTCCAACCGTATTACCTGATGGAACTTACATGCATTAATTTCAAGCAGTATTGACACTTCAAATACTCTTCGCTATAAAATGGACTAGTATACATTGTCTTATAATTTATATTATGTTAAATAGAATGATATTGAATGGTTTACCGACCTCCAACAATCCTTAACGTAGCACCATACAGTTCCTCCCCATTCATCTTCGCTTTTAACCAGGCGTAATAACTAATTAGAAAAATGTCTTCCTCCTCAGAACTCTTCAGTGTAATTGAAGTATTGACAAATTGCGCAAATTCTTTCTCTTTAACAATTACAGGATTGTTGTAGACCTTTTGTACTAATTTTAAAAAATTCAATACTTGAGAATTTGGATTAGCTTTGAGTAATATCCCGTACTTTTTTATTAAGCTACTAATTCTAGATTCTACAAGATCAAGATGATCTAATTCTATGTACAGCAAAATTTCAATAAATTTTCGATTCAATAACCAATCCTGTCCAGCTCGTTTCTCATACCAGCTGTCAGACTTTTGCAGTTTAGACAATAAGGAATTTGCCTTCTTTAATTCGTTTTGTTGGAAATGAATCATGACTCGTGCTAAAATGGGTTGTAATAATTCCTCTTGATCAAATGTGTTTTCAGTCATTAATTCATCCAGAATTTGACTAGCACTTTCATGTTTGGCTGTATAATTGTAGCACAATGCTTTAAGTGTAGTGTGTTGTATACGTCGAGAATTGTAAAACTTACCATTGAATCGTTTCATTTGTTCCATCATTCTTTCCAAATAAGACATGCTTAATAAGAACTCCTTTTTTCTGAAATAAATATTTGCGACAATGTAGAGCAAATCAATATGATACATTATATATTTCTCAGTATCAAATACTCCATTAGTGAGCTCGTTGATTTTATCGTTGAAAAATGGTCGGATATTGTTATAATTTTTTGTTTTTTCGCCCGCAATATCAATAATTACAGCCAGCTGGTAAAGGTTTTTAAAATTGGCACTCAATTCAGTTTTAACGCTGTATTTAGTATATACTTCACTCAGTAAGGTCTCAATGTCAAATTCATCTGTCTTTTTAAACGCTAATCGAACACTGGCATAAACCATGTTTAATTTTTCTTGCTCAAGAAATAATTGATTGTTCTCAGTCATTTTATTGAATAAATGCTCTTGTATTTCTGTGTTTTCGCTATGGGAATGTTCAATTAAGGTGTGATATACCTCTGATAATATAGAATAGTGATTTATTTCATTCGCCTTCGCTTCTACCCCACTTAGTATTTTAATTCCTAACTTATGCTGGCCATGAACCAATAGTTTTCTAGAAAGAACAACACGCTTGATTAACTGTATTTCGGTTGCAGTCTCTGATTCAAGAGTGAGGTTAGCCATAAAATCTAACAAGGAATCTTTCAATCGCTTGTAGAGTACATTATATGCATTAGCCGTGATCTTAGACTTTACATTCGTCTCTCCCCCTTTGATTAGTGCATTGAATAATTCGATGTTTCGCACATCATGCCGTTTGTTCTTCTTATTTAAATAGGCAACGAATTTGCGTCTTTCTTTGTCCGATAGAAGCTGAATTAATGATTTTATAGATGACATAACTCGTAATATTGTATTTAAATAAACTTCTTACATACAATAAGTTATGATTTATTTATGTGTTAAATATAGTAATAAAAAGTTAATTAAACACTTTTAAAATTAATTACTCGATCGCATCTTTGACCCAACAATAAAACAATTAGTTATGAAAAGTGAAGATGTAAATTACGAGTCGAAAGTAAAAGTAAAAAGGAATGTGCAAAACTGTTACAAACCTACACCTGCATTTATTGGTGCATCATGGGCAGCTTTAGGAATAGGTCTCATATCCTATTGTATCGGGTTATGGAATTCCGATATGGAATTGAATGAAAAGGGTTATTATTTCACCATCGTTCTTTTCGGTTTGTTTTCAGCAATATCGGTTCAGAAATGTGTTAGAGACAGAATCGAAGGCATTGACGTAACTGACATCTACTACGGCATAAGCTGGGTTATGACTATTACAGCTGTGATATTACTAGTCATAGGTTTGAGAAATGCGGACATGTGGCTCAGTGAGAAAGGGTTTTTTGGAATGGCCTTTGCTCTTGCACTCTTTGCAGCAATTGCGGTACAGAAAAACACAAGAGACAGTAAGTCGTTTGCAGCAAACGACCTTAATTAATCACCTCCAAAACTAAAAAAGCTCCTGACATCTGTCAGGAGCTTTTTGCTTATATACAGATAAGGTTATTTGAATTGTTGCCAATTGGCGAAATTATGCTTTATTTGACTAGCTTTAATGCTGTCCTTGACAATGGTTAAAAGACTGAACTAACTACTTTAATTTCAATTCTATTCAACTCTTTAAAAAAATATTCCTTTTCCTTTTCTTTTTCGGATGCTTGATCGCTCTTTTTGTGAATCCTGAAGGCACTGAAAGTACACAGGAAGAATCCTCTGAGGTAATTGATTATTCATCTTTAGACTGTGAACAAAAACAAGTTGACACTCAAACAGAAATGGATATCACACTTTCTTGGCTAGACTATCGTCAAGAAGAATATTGTATGTCGTATTCCGTGTTGAATTCCGACTACAGTCTTTCTAGATCGAACCGGAACCTTTATTCCGAAGGATATTACACAGATTACAGGCAATTATGGGGAGAACTATACCAAGAATTGTACAATGACTCAAAATCAAAACTAACTGAAGTCACTAATGAACTTAGAACGATTCAAATTGGTAAACAGCTTAATCATGCAGAATTTGCGAATACGATTGTCTCTTTTGTACAGGACATCCCCTACTCCTTTATTCTTGGTGATGAACGTTGTGAAGATCAAGAAGAACAAGCTTTTGACTGTTTAGAGGATGAAAAATTCGGAATTCTATCTCCTGTTGAATTTCTCTACACGCTTCGTGGTGACTGCGATACAAGAACAGTTTTATTGTATACTCTTTTGAGAGAATTTGATTATCATCCGAAAATAGCAATTAGCAATGAGTATGCACACTCGATTTTATTGGTGGATGTAATTAGCGCTGGAAGTGACTTTATTAGTAGTTTTGGCGTAGATTACTATTTTTGGGAAACCACTGCTATCGGATGGCAAGCTGGTATTTTACCACCACATTGTAATGACATTTCTAAGTGGGATATTGTATTAAATTAACAGAAGATTATGAATGAAAAAATAGCATTACTCGGAATTGTAGAAATTATTAGCTCATTAAGTTGTGGTATAGCCATTCTCTTCCTCACTTATAAGGTCATGAGTGTATATGGAAAGAAACGTTTAAAGATGGATCAAAACAATTTGGCTTATAATCTTCTTATCGCAGGCGTATTGTTCTCTGTAGGATATATGGTTAGTGGTGTAATCGACCCAATATTGGATTCATACCGTTTTCTAAGTAGCACTGACATCAGCAAGTCTCAATTAATTTTCAGTTTTCTTTCCTACGGAGGTCTTTACATCGCTATATCTTATTTCTGTGCTTTAGTGATCGTTTTTTTAGGGCTATATATCTACAGCAGTTTAACATCTATTAGCGAATTAAAAGAACTCAAAGAGAATAATATTGGCGTTGCTATCGTTTTAATCGCAATCATCTTAACAATGTCACTAATGACAAGCAATGGAGTAATACTGCTTATTGAAGCATTTATTCCCTACCCAGAATTCCCAGCGAAAATTGGATAGTTATGAAAAACTTACTTAGCTATACCCTCATAATCGCTGGAATAATATTCCTCTCAATGTTCTTTCCTTATGAAACGCATATCAATAAGTCATTGAATACAGCCAATATTAATTGGGGCTCAAATTTAGGTGATATAGATCCATCTGAAGGAGGTGCAACATCCGGATTTGAAAATGAAGGTGTACTACTTCTATTTCTGGGCTTACTCGTTATAAGCCTTGTTACAGCTATAAAGAAAAATGTTGCAACTGCGATCATTGGGTCTATCCTTGGCCTTGGTTATTTACTTTACATGCCTTTACTCGGTTTTGTTCTCACTTTTCATCTTTTCAGCGAAATGACTTACGAAGTAGGGTTCGGGTTTTATATTGCCTTTCTAGCCGTTTTTGCTTATTTCAATCTTTTAATTATTCATTTAGTGAAAACAATTAAGAATAGGAATCCATCTAATGTATTAAATCAAGACCTTATCGATGATTATTAGCGGAATTTTACTCGGATTAAGCACGCTCCTTTTTTTAGGACCTGTCCTCTTTTACTTGTTAAAATCAAGCATGGAATCTGGCTTCAAAGCTGGTGTTGCAGTTGCTTCTGGAATCATTTTAGGTGATATTATCTGTGTGATTCTAGTGTTGTCTGGAGGAAAATATATTATAGAGAGTGAAGCAAGTCAAATATGGGTGGCTCTATTCGCAGGAATATTAGTACTATCTATTGGTCTTAAGTACATTTTAAAACCAGATTTAAATACTGAAAAGAAAATGAAAGCTTCTCGAAAGTCGCTTCTACTCTATTTTACGAATGGTTTTTTAGTTAATTTTGTCAATCCATTTGTGCTTCCAGTATGGTTAGGATTTGTTGCATACAACCAAGCTAAATATGATGAAACCGAAACTTTGATTTCACTCACTATAACCCTTGCCATAATTTTCTCTACTGACTTACTCAAGGCCTTTTATGCGCATAAAGTAATTGGTTTAATAAGACCAGCACGGCTGAGAATCATTTTTAGGTTATTTGGAGTGATTATGGTTTTATTTGCCATAAGGCTTCTCATTTACGCTCTATTCTAAAGTCTTAAATTTTCAATTAACAGCAACAAATGAAAAAAAGTATGTTGGGGTATCCTTTGCAATGCTCATTTATTGTTTTGTCTAATTCCCGAGCATTCTTTGGTAAAGCTGACCAAATACTCCGCCTACATCAACAATTTGCGGACGAATTTGTTCTGCTGAAATAATTCCATTTGAATCTTGAATGAGTTCATACTTCCAGAAAAATGGAGAATCGAGCTCTACTCCACTTTGACCAAAGCGTATATCGTAAAAATAGAGATGAGTATCAACTTTTTCCATGTAATACCATCCAGCAGCAATCTTTATTAATTGCTTGACGACTTTCTGATTTTGAATGGGTTCTAGGAGGTGATAGTTTTTCTTGAATTCTTCTGAGAATTTAATTGGCTGACTATCAAAAAGTGAATAGTAAGCTACTCTATAACCTGTTTTTGTTTCCACTTGGGCATTCCAAAGGATACTGTTTAATGGAGTCGGTTTTGTATCTAAATTAATGTATTCAATTTTACTTGAGACTAGTTTTTCTTGGAAATTATTGTAACTCACAAGTTTAAATACAATAGTTAAGGCCATATAGGTACTACTGATAATCAATCCTGCATTGTTCCATTTCTGACGTTTAGGATTGTTTCTTCTCATGAATAGAACAACAATAAGACAAATTAGAAAAGGAACTGTATATAGTGGGTCTGCAACAAAAATGTTCTTGTAAGTAACTCTGTATTCGAATGGCCAGAAAAGTTGTGTTCCCCATGTTGTATGTGCATCAAGCAAAGGGTGCGTGATTAGTCCTAAAAACATGAGCTTAGTCCAGTCGAAAGCAGAAACTTGAACTCGGTCCTCTTTCAAACGATAAGCACCGTAAAATAGTCCTAAAAGCAATGTTAAGGATAGTACCTTCCCAACAATAGCTTCTGAATTAAAGAAGAACACAGAAACCAAAACAACGCAAAACACAGCCAAGAATCCTTTCTCGAATTTCCTTATAAAATAAGCGAATATTGGAGCGAACAGAACGCTAAACAATATTGAATGAGAGAACCCTCGATGCATTTCAGTATTTGTAATTGGATCAACGAAGAATTTAATCAATACATCAAAATCAGGAATAGTTCCTGCTACAGCTCCCCAGAGTAATGCTCTGTTTCCAATTTTTCTTCCTAAAACGGCTTCACCAACAGCTGCGCCTAATACAATTTGAGTTAATGAGTCCATTAATATGAGAAATTAGATTTGAAGGGTCTTCTTAGTTCGAATTCGCTGGGTGAAATCGAATGAATAATTGGCTTTAACAAAAGGTTTGATACACCGCTTTTATGCTTAACATAAAGCTTCATGTTTGTAGGGATAGCCCCTAATGCACTTTTTATCAGTTCGGAGGTTCTTCCAAGTTGTAAGTCCTTCGCTCTTCCTTGAATAGCTTGTTCTACATAGTCGTAGAGTAATCTTTGGTAGATAGAATAATCAATGTTGTATTGGTAATCGAGTCCAACGTAATTTGCTTCTAGCGACCCGTCATTCATAAAGGAAGTGCTAAATCCAACTAGCTTACCATCAAGGAAAGCCCCTTTTAGCACAAAATTATCGCCTAATTTCTCACTGAAATTTGCAAATACTTTTACATTTAATTTGCCAAAACTAAAATCAGATTTATCCAAGACATTTTCAAACAGTTCCTGAATTCTACTACTATTGGCAAGTATCTCCGTTTTGTTTAATGCTCTTATTTGAATGTTTTTAGCCTTTTTATAAACACTTTTCGCTCGTGTCCTGAACTTGGTCTTCATGCTGGCTAAATAATCGTCGATAGATAGCCATTGATTGTGAATGTGTAAAACCATGTTTACATCAATCATAAAGTCACGGTAACTAAATTCCTTTAAACGATCAGAAAAACTCTTTGATTTAGGCCAAAAGTCCTTGAACAGTGTCATAGAGAATTTGTCCTTTATAGATTTCTCTTTCTTCAGCTGATTGGTAACTTCACTTATCTCATTTATAGCTGCATCAGATGAAATATCGTCACTCCATAAGAAGCCATTCTCCCCATCTGCAAAAACACTTCCACAAACCAGAACATTTATTGTGAATGCATCTAAAATCTTCTTGTGAACATGATAGCTTAGCTTAGATAACTGCTTAGAATATGCCTTTCTTTTGTCTGTGAATTTCACCAACTGAAATGAAGAGATGAGAACTGGCTTCTTATTTGAATTATAAGAAATGACATAATAGAAGTCAATTTCATTATCCATCTCTGATTCAAGTGAAGATAGATAATCTATTGATAAATAGATATTTCTATTGCTTTCAACTGAATTCCATTCACTACTAGGAACATCTTCAATTTTCCTGTAAATAATTCGAGAAATAATAGTTGAATCAGTCGGTGTCGTCATTAAAATTTAAAAAATTTAATAGAATATAAAAATACAACTTTACATCCTATTAAACTTCTATTTTGAGGACGTACTCATAATGTACGTTATGACTGGTCTAAAGCCTATATTAATGGAAGGATCTATTTTTCCTTTCCATTGATCAACTCCATCTATTGCCAGGTCTTTCTCAAGACTGTTCCAGCTCCCCCCTTTTGTACCAGGATTCACCCGAGCACCTTTACTGTAATAAATCATTTCAGCAACGTTACCACTCATGCAGAATAATCCAAATGCATTCGCTAAATAAGAGCTCACTGCTACGGTATGCATTCCTCCGTCAGCACTAGAACCTTCTGCCGGGTTAAAGTTAGCGAGGTAACATCCCTTTTCATTCGTCAAGCTATCACCATCCCACGGAAAGTTTTTTGTCTCATCGCTACCCATCGCCGCCATTATCCATTCCCATTCAGTAGGTATTCTAACATCATTTAATTTATCGGTTTTCTTTGGAAATAGTTTAACTGCTTCAATGGTTAACCATTTGCAGTACAATTCAGCTCCTGCTCTACTTATCGCTACGACAGGGTAATTGTTATACGCTGGATGACTGAAGTAATTCAACTCCATCGGCTCATTATAACCCGCAGGATATTCTTTCGTCCACATTTTCTGATCAGGTTGGGCGATTAAAAAATCGTCTTTTCTATTCTGAATAATTAGATCGAATAAAAATGTTCTATACTCTAAATTTGAGACCTCCGTTTTTTGCATGTAGAAACTCTGCATAGAAACACCTTTATACGTGTTACTTGGGATATAGGAATAGTATTTGTTATTGAATTTAGCCAATTGTTTGGCCATTTTCATCTTTCGCTTATTATTCTCAGCGACCTCTTTTGCCGTTAGTTTTGGCAAACGGTAAGGGTCAGCAAATATAGCTTGTACACTCTTTGTAATGGCCTTCGTTTCCTTTACAACTTCCTCCCTAGACAAAACAGTAAGTAATACTATTTCCTCTGCCTCTTTAGGTGACTTTGCCTCGTGAGGCTCTACAAAGACTTTCTTTTTTATCTCTACTTGATAGAATTCTTCGATTACTTTCTCCGTTTCTTCGATTACACTAGACGAGTCTGTTTCGGCTCTGTCGAAAGCAACTAAATTCGCTTTATCAGGCGTTGGTACTGTTGATGTATTCGTGAAATTAATAGCTATTATAGCAATTGTACTCATTAATGTAAACATGATAATTGATTTTAGATTAATTAATTTACCAATCCCTCCTTTCTTAGCTGCAATGGCAGCATCCGATGATTGAATGAATTGATTTTTCGTTTCCTCAAAAGAAAAACGTACTGGTTCAGCTTTGGCCTTATTGAATAATTTATTTAAGTCCTGTTCATTCATATTAATCATTACTGCCCTCCTTTTTCTCTATTGATTTATAATTTAAAATATCGAATAACTTTTCTCTGCCTCTTTTTAGTCTTTGTTTAATCGCGGATTCCGATGCTCCTTGGATTTCAACAATTTCTTTTATTGAGAATCCAGAAATTTCAAATAGAATCAGAGTTTCCTGCTGACTTTCCGGCAGGCGCGCTAAAGCTTGATGTAAAAAATGTACTTCTGCTGAAAGCGCTGTGTTCGCATTAAAATCCTCTACATTAGATTCAGTCATTTCAATCAAAGAATCTTCCTTTTTCTTTTTATTCTTATTCGACAGTATTCGAACACTTATGCCGAATAAAAACGATAGGAATGCCGTTTCTGATTTCAATGAATCTAGCTTCTCAAACGCAACCAATAAGGTGTCATTGATTAAGTCTTGATACTCCATACCTCCATATACTCTAGCTCTACAGAAGCGTTCGAACTTATCATGATTAGGTTCATAAAGAGTTAAAAAGTATGCTTGTTTTTCTTTGTTATTCATGCAATAAAGATGGTTTCTACTTAGTAAGTGTATCCAAATCTTGTTAAGTTACATTTTATTAAATAATTTGTAACTTTAAGCAAATCTAAACAATATCTACTATGCTGCTAGGAGCTATTATCGGAATGATTGTCGCAATTATTGTTATTTTAATTAAAAATAATAGAGAGAAAAAAGCTTTAAGTAAATTAAACAATTCGGCCACACTTGATTCTCCAGATTATACCGCATACTTTCATGTAGCTTCAGAAAACACGTTTAAGTCAAAGGGATTTAAATTTTTTGATGCTAGTGGTGTTTTATTCTTGAATGGAAGGAACCTTGTGTTTAATGATCGTGCAGTTAGCTCTTCAACAGAGTTTAACTTAGCTACTTCTTCCATCTCCTATGCAGGAGTAAAAAAGAAAATGAAATGGGTGTGTATTGAGCAGAAAGATTCAAAATTATATTTCACAACCTTCAAGCAAGGATTATTGGCGCTTGATAAGACAGAAATGGACAGATTTATTGAAAAATTAAAGCTACTTAATCCAGGCAGTAATTTAGCAAAAGGGTAAGTATTTTGGCTTGATTTTTTTATAATTATTGTCCCAAAATAGGAAAATAATTCCCATTATTAGACTTTTTTTTAGCGCTATAATTTACAAATGTCTGTTTTACAAGTAGTTATAAGTTAGGAATTATCTTTGCACACGAGAGTGAACTTAAACAATTTAAAACTCAATATTTTTATGAAAACACACAAAATCCTAACCTTGTCAGTTCTAACAATGGCAAGTTGCTATTCCTATGGCCAAAAAGCTGTACAGAATGACAAAGAACAGCAAAAAAAGGCGCTTATTCAAAGTAATCCTCAAGACTATCAAAAGATGGGAGGTACATTGAAAGATCCTGAATTCAAAACTAAGGCTGAAAAAGTGGCCTACGATCAAAAGCTAAAATCTGCTAACGAACCAGTTCGAGAGCATTCTGCATTTCCTGCTGATCCTACATTTCCAAAGTATATCAATACCGGAAATAAAAGTTTAGATGCGTCTAATTATATGACTGCTAAAGACGAGTGGATCACTAAGAATCAGGCTAAGTACGACCAAATGGTTACGCCAGAAGAAGCACCTCTTTCTAAAGCTGAAAGACTTAAATTAGATGAACAACTTAAAAACTAGAAACTATGAATATGAAAAATAGAATTTTAAATTCAATAACTTGTTTTGCGATGTTGTTTATGGCTCAAGCTGCCGAAGCACAATGTCCAAATAACAACTCCCAATTTGGAACTTCTAATGCACCAAGTACAGTTGGGGTTCTTACTACTTTATCTTCTTGTATGTATGGAGGTGAATATCGCCTTGTAAATAATATGCAAGCAGGTTCTCAATATTCAGTTGAAACTTGTGGAGACTCTGATTTTGATACACAAATTACTGTTTATGATAACTCTACAGGTGCTGTAGTTGCTTACAATGATGATTTTTGTGGGTTGCAGTCGAAAGTTACCTTCACTTCGAATGGTAATTCTGTAAGATTGCTGGTTGACAGGTACAACTGTAGCAATCAAAGTAGCTGTATGACTTTGAGGATGACTAGACTATCTGGAGGTGCCCCTGCGGTAGACCCATGTAATTCTATTACAGCCTTAAGTTGCGCAAATAATTCAGGCTCGTTTAGCTTGAGTGGTTCAGGTGCTTGGAATGGTCTTGGAGGTCCTTGGAGTACTCCAGGAGAAGAACAAGTTTTCTCGTTTACACCTACACTTTCTGGGTCGCACAGTATTGCTATTACTAATAGTAGTTATTATGTAGATCTTTACGTAAAATCAGGATCATGTGGCTCAACAGGATGGACATACATAGATGATATTTCTTCATTTGGTACTGGTACCAATTCAGTTACTCTTACAGCTGGTGTACAATATTATTTCTTAATTGATGATGAGAATACTTCAGCTAGTTCAGGTACAATTACTGTTAATTGTCCAACACCTGCTGTTGATCCTTGTAATTCAATTACTAATATTGCTGCTTGTGGATCAGCCGCTAGTTATTCATTGAGTTCTGGCAATGGTGCTTGGAATCCTCCGGGACCATGGGGAACACCGGGTAAAGAAGCTGTTTTTTCATATACACCTCCTACTTCTGGAGCATATGATATTCAGGTCTTAAACAGTGGTTACTATGTTGATTTGTTTTATAAAACAGGTTCTTGTAGTTCTGCAGGATGGACCTATGTAAGTGATATATTTTCCAACGAAACCAATACGGTTAACTTAGTTGGAGGTGTTACTTATTTGTTCCTTATTGATGATGAAAATACCTCTGCAAGTTCAGGGTCAATTAATATCTCTTGTCCGTGTATTGCTCCTCCAGGTGGAGTTGATGAAAGCTTTACATACAATGGTGATTTCACAATTTCAGGAACAACTGTTGGTGCATGTGATGATTGTAACTTAAGATCATCAAATGATCGAGTTTATGCTGTTACTATTCCTTGTGCTGGTGTATATTCGTTTACAACATGTGGTGGTGCTTCATGGGATACTTACTTGTATCTAAGAACTGCTGCTTGTGGTGGAACTTCTATCGCAATAAATGATGATGCTTGTGGACTTCAGTCCAGAGTTACTGCTACTTTACAGCCTGGTACTTACTATATCCATGTTGAAGGATGGTCTTCTTCTTCGCAAGGATCATTCAATCTGAGTGTTACTGGTACTTTGGCTGCACCTGTTATTGGTTCAGTAACTGGACCTTCAGCTGTTTGTGCAAATGGAAGCGGAGCTTATACTGTTTCAGGTGATTTCGATACATACTCATGGTCTGTACCTTCTGGTGCTACTATTACGTCTGGATCAAATACAGGTACTATATCAGTTGATTTTGGTTCTAGTTCAGGTTATGTATCTGTTACTGCATCTAATAGTTGTGGTTCAAATTCAGCACAAGCCTTGGTGAAAGTTAATCCAAATCCTATTGCAGATGCCGGGTCAGATGCAACAGTGTATTATGGCTATGCGCCAATGAGTTGTGTTACCTTAATGGGATCTGCAACAAGTGGAACATCTCCATACAGCTATCAGTGGTCTAACGGAGATGCTACTGCTGAGTCAACAGTATGTCCTCAGACTTCTACTGACTATACATTAACAGTTACAGACGTAAATGGTTGTAGCGATGATGATGAAGTTAGTGTTTGTGTGATAGATGTAATATGTCATGCTGGAAACAGCGGAAATGAGAAGGTGGAAATATGTCATACACCAAAAGGTAACCCAGGAAATGCACATACTCTTTGCGTTAACGCAGATGCAGTACCAGCGCATTTAGCACATGGTTGCTCTTTAGGTTCTTGTGATGAACAAGATAATTGTTCATCTGACGACTCTGCTGCTAGAAGAGGTTCTAGTATTGACTATGACAAAGGACACCAAATTGAGTTTATAGTTTCACCAAATCCGTTTAATGAGTTCTTCGAGGTTGATCTTTTGATCGAGGAAGAAGGTTCATATACAATTGATTTAGTTAATTCATTTGGACAAGTTATAAATCATGTTTATAATGGAGATGTTACTCCAGGAAAGCATTACAATTTTAAAATCAATTCTGAAAAATTAAGTCAGGGAATGTATTTCCTTAGAGCTATAGGAAATGATGGTGAGGTTGTTCTGTCGAAGATTATAAAGATGTAATAATACAGCTATTTAGTTGGAAAAGAGGTCACCATTAGGTGGCCTCTTTTTTTTATACTAAAAAACTAAAAGTATTCAAGTGTTCAACATGTATGCTCTTCTTTTTAGAAGGGCATTTTTGTTAGGTGTTGATCTCTCTAATAGAAATGAAAATTCATCCAATTGGAACACTCATGGTTCTAGAATTTTAAAAATTGCTGCAGCAGTATTATTATGTTTGCAAAACTCAATGCCTATATTCCATTTTAATAGGAAAGAAATAGAAGAAAACGATTATATAAAGAGCTCTTCTAAAACCAATGGGTATACACTAAAAAAAAAGAGCTGCACAGTGAAGTGAAGCTCTTTAGAAATCTGGCGGAGAATGAGGGATTCGAACCCCCGGTACCTTGCGGTACGCTGGTTTTCAAGACCAGTGCATTCGACCACTCTGCCAATTCTCCGCGTCAAAAATACTGATGTTTTCTTTACTAACAACACACAATTCGAAGTTTTTTTTAAAAAAATGGAAGAAAAGTATCAAGCGCTTATTATAAACACTTTACATTCTCAATAAGACCCAAGAATCAATGGATTGCTTAAAAAAGGAATTAACGGTTTGCATTTTGTATTTTTACATTAAATAAGCGAAATTAATGAGATACGTATTTTTATTCCTTCTAACGTTAATTATTTCAGAACAATCTATAGCGAATGACCACAAGCTTCGCGCCTATCTTGATAGCAAACAGTTTTACGCTCCAGGACAAGGAAACTATGTTGAATTCCAATTGCAATTCGTGGGTGCTTCAGTTAATTACAAAGGAAAAGACAATGGTCTTGTTGGTGAATTAGCAATCCACATGACGGTAACAAAATATGATTCAGTTATTGCTTCTGATGCATACCGGTTAGCTACCCCTTTCATGAGAGATAGTATTGTATCAGATTTTTACGATTTAAAGCGCTTTCTTTTAGAACCAGGTGAATATACCTTCACTATTGAGTTAAGAGATTTAAACAGTGAACATGAACCTTTAAAGACAAGTCAAAACATCCTCGTTGAAGATTTTTCGAATTCGATTTCTATTTCCGATTTACAAATCGCAGAATATGCAAATCAAGGTGACGGCAGTTCTATTTTCTTTAAGTCAGGTTATGATATTATTCCTAGATTAGCAACGTTTTACCCTGAAGAATTAACAACGATTCCTGTTTATTTAGAAGTCTATAACACCACCAAACTCTCCGAGCCTGTTTTCGCAATAAAACAAATGGTTATGAACGCCCTTACGAATGAAGAGGTAACAAGTTTAACCCAATTTAAAAAGCTTCAAGCCGCAGAAGTAGTTCCTTATCTAAATCAAGTTGACATTACAGAACTTCCTACTGGGAAATACATTTTAAGCTATACTTTACTCAACAAGAATATGATTGAATTAGCCACACAATCCTATGAGTTTGATAGAGACAAGGTAGTAGCAATGGACTATTTCGCAGATGAATTAATATTAGACCCTGCATTTCAAGCGTCGATAACAGATGACAGTATTGGATTCTTTTTAGAGTCACTGATTCCAATTTCTCAATCAAATGAAGTGAAGAACATAATTCGTCTTTCAAAAGCGAGAGATGCTGAGCGGGCAAGAAAATACATTCAGCTATACTGGTTAAGAACAGCCCCTAAGAAAACAACTGAGAATTGGCTTAAGTACAAAGATCAGGTAGTAGCCGTTGAACGATTTTTTGCAAATTCATTTAAAAATGGTTATGAGACTGACCGTGGAAGAGTCTATTTAAAGTATGGCCCCCCAACAGAGATTAATAAAAATGAAAATTCATCGGTTGAATACCCATATGAAATATGGCAGTTCAATAGAATTGGTGCTTTTAACAATAAAAGATTCATATTCTATAATCCAGATATGGCAAACAACACGTATCAACTATTGCATTCTGATATGATTGGAGAGATTAAGAACTTGAATTGGCCGCAAGCCTTGTCATCTCGAAGTGGACAAACGAAAAATCAATTTGGAGGAAATAGTCGTGATTTATTCAATGAATAGTATTTAAGTGATTTTTACTTTAACACATGACTTTCTTTCAATCCAAGCAGTTTTCTAATTACCTTCGTCATTCATGAAAGACATTGCAATAGTCATATTGAATTGGAACGGTAAGGAGTTATTGGAAAAATTTCTCCCAAACATTATTGCCTATTCTGGTGATGCTCGAATTATTCTTGCAGACAATGCATCTAAAGATGATTCCATCCTTTTGGTTAAGAAGAATTTCCCCAAGATTCAGATCTTACGAAATGAAGTAAATGGTGGTTTTGCAAAAGGCTATAACTATGCTTTAAAGCAAATTGACGCGAAATATTATTTGTTGCTTAACAATGATGTAGAAGTAACTGAAAACTGGCTCTCCCCGCTTCTTGATGCAATGAATAATGAAAAAGTGGCAGGCTGTCAACCAAAAGTTTTAGCATACAACAATCGTGATTCATTTGAGCATGCAGGCGCTGTTGGAGGTTACATCGATAATAACTACTATCCATTTTGTCGTGGTAGAATATTTTCAGAAGTAGAGAAAGACAATGGCCAATACGATAGTGAGGTAGATGTATTCTGGACAACTGGAGCATGTATGTTGATACGTTCGGAGTTATTTCACAAAGCAAATGGATTTGACGAGGATTTTTTTGCGCATATGGAAGAAATTGACATGTGTTGGAGAATCAAGAAATGGGGTTATACATTTAAGGCTATACCTTCATCAACTGTTTATCACTTAGGTGGAGGAACACTTCCCTATTCATCTCCTAGAAAAGTCTATCTAAATTTCAGAAACAATCTTTTGATGATTGCTAAGAACCATGAAGGTTTTTGGGCACCCAAACTATATTATCGAATGCTTTTAGACTCGATTGCAGCATTACTTTTTTTACTAAAAGGACAATTCAAGTCTTTCGCAGCACTTGTTAAGGCTCATGTTTATGTTCACACGCATATACGATACACCTTGAAAAAAAGAAAGGCGATTAAAGCAGGAGCTACAAATACGAATAAAGTTGGACTCTACAGAGGAAGTATACTCTGGGACTTCTTTTTAAGAAAGGTAAAGAAATTCTCTAAGCTCAACCGAAGACTTTTCAATTAGCGCTTAGCAGCACGTTTTTCAGCAACGGCATCCATACACTTCATTCCATCAATCGCTGCAGAGATAATTCCTCCAGCATAACCAGCACCTTCAGCACAGGGATATAATCCATTCACATCAGGATGTTGCATATCCTTTTCTCTAGGAATTTGAACGGGAGACGAAGTTCTAGACTCTGGAGCATGCAATACCGCATCCTCACTCATGAATCCCTCCATTTTGCGTTCGAAATCTTTAAACGCAACTTTTAAATGCTTTGCAATTATATCTGGTAAAAGGGAATTTAAATTCACTGATTTTAGGCCGATATTGTATGATGTAATCGGCAGATTTTCAGATACTTTATCACTCATAAAGTCAACTAAAAGTTGAGCAGGTACTTTTTGATTTTTACCAGCAGCTTCCCAGCATTTTTTCTCAACTTCCTTTTGAAAATTCAAGCAAACAAATGGATCGTTTAGATCATCAAAATCTTCTGGTGATATACTCACAACAATCCCTGAATTAGCATAAGGATTGTTACGTTTCGAAGGTGACCATCCATTGGTTACGACTTCACCGTCTGCAGTAGCACAAGGCGCCACGATTCCCCCTGGGCACATACAAAAGGAATAGACACCTCGTCCATTCACTTGGGTAACTAAACTATACGATGCTGGCGGAATAAATTCATCATTCAATCTTCCATGGTATTGCAATTCATCAATAAGTTCTTGTGGGTGCTCGATTCTTACTCCTAACGCAAATGATTTAGGATATAATTTCCATCCCTTTTCATGGATCAAGTAGAAAATATCTCTTGCTGAGTGTCCGGTTGCAAGAATTACATCACTAAAACTGTGTTTTTTAATACCATTAATTACCAATCCTGTAAGTTGGTTACTCTCAGAAAGGAAGTCAGTAACTTTCGCATCAAAGTGAACCTCTCCTCCATTCTCAAGGATCGTCTCTCTCATTTCGGTAATAATCTGAGGCAACTTATTTGTACCAATGTGCGGGTGAGCATCAACTAAGATGTCTTCAGGGGCTCCGAACTGAACAAACCACTCCAATGCCCTTTGAACATCTCCACGCTTCTTAGAACGAGTATATAGTTTACCATCAGAATATGTTCCTGCACCACCTTCACCATAGCAATAATTGGATTCGTCATTAATTTCACCTTCCTTATTTAGTTTCGCTAAATCTCTACGCCTTGTCCTTACGTCTTTTCCTCTTTCAAATATTATCGGCTTGATACCTAGCTCTAAAGCGCGTAAAGCTGCAAATATACCAGCTGGACCAAATCCAACAATGCCTACTTCTCCTTTCAGCTCATTGTTTGGCTTATAGATAGAAGGCTCAAGCATAGACTCACCTTTCTCAAACACAAGAAAGGTACAGTTAATCTTAATCCGACGATTACGTGCATCAATTGATCTTCGCTTCCATTTAAAATTAAAATCATTGGAATTTAGGCGCAATTCTTTTTTAATCTTTTGCATTAAAAAGCCTTCGTCTTTTGCTTCTTCTGGGGAAATTTGAAATTGAATCGTTTTCGGCATTATCCTTCAAAAATAATTGAAAACCACCATGTTTTATTGAACAAACGATCTATCGGTTCTGCAATAAAGGTGTTTTCTTGAATGAAAGAACTACTCAGGCCATGAGAATACTTAATCTCCATACCGAACTTAAAGAAGGGAGCAAAAAACTCAACACCTACACCTAATTGTGCTTGAAAATCAAATCGCTTCAATTTAATAAATGGGTCATCAAAATTCTGGCTAGAATTCTCCTGTGTCTGTAAATCAATTGAATACTGAGCTCCTAACAGAATATATGAAGCAAAGTTATTCTGTCTAAGTGTACGGAACTGAAACATCAGCGGAAAGTCAATGCTGGTTGAATTAATTCGCTCTTCATTAAATATATCTGTCGTAGTGTCTGTATCTTCGAATTGATAGATTAAAACTCGCTCTTGAAAAGAAAGCGTTGGTATCAATCGTAATCGAACCACTGGAGTCCCTAATTTCAATGTCGAAACGATACCAATTTGTCCACCGGGCGTTGACTTAGTCACAAGTGATTTTAAGCCATATTTTTCATATCCGTTGGGTACTTGAAGAATTGTGAAGTTAGCAATATTAGCACCTAGCATAATGCCAAAATGAATTGTTTTCTCATCGAATCTCCTGTAATTCTTTGGTTTTTCCTTTTGAGAAATAGCGGCAAAGGATAGTAATAAGAAAATTGCTAATAATTTCATGAGACAAAAACGTTTGCTTTTTATTTATATTGTTTACTTAATTCCAGAATAAATTGTTGCGATACCACCAGAAACTTTTTTTGCTGCAATAGCTGTATAGCCCACTTTTTCCATAATAGATACAAATGCAGCTCCTTCAGGGAAAGCGGCTACTGATTCAGGTAGATATGCATAAGCGCGCTCATCCTTAGAAATTCGTTTTCCGAAGAATGGAATAACCTTGCTTGAGTAAAACCCATAAAATTGTTTCACTGGGAATTTTTTAGGTTTAGAGAATTCTAAAATAATCACCTTTCCTCCAAGCTTTAGAACTCTAAGCATTTCTCCAAGTCCCTTTTCAAGATTCTGGTAATTCCTAACGCCAAATCCAACAGTGATCGCATCAAAGTATCCATCTTCAAAAGGCAGCTCTTCTGAATCGCCAAGTTTCATTCTAACGACATCATCAACGCCTTTTTTCTTCATTTTTTCAATCCCAACATCTAGCATTCCCTGAGAAATATCAACACCAATTACTTCTTTAGGATTCAGTTTTAATGCGGCTATTGCAAAATCACCTGTACCGGTCGCAATGTCTAGAATTCTTTTTGGAGACAATTCTTTCAGTAACTTAATCGATTGTTTTCTCCAAATCTTATCTATCCCCAATGAAAAAAAGTGATTTAAAAAATCATACTTCTTCGAAATGTTGTTAAACATCTCAGCAACTTCTTCCTTCTTTGACGAATCGTTATTGTTATATGGTTTTACTATCTTTTTATTTTCTTCCATCATAGTTATGTTAACCCACCATTGTATGGCCATTAGGATATTTATAATTCTTACTAATTACTTTTTTACCAACGAGATAAGCCAAAGTTAATGTACCTACCCGTCCAATAAACATGGCTATAATTAAAACTACCTTTCCTGCGGTACTCATATCAGCTGTTAATCCAGTTGAGAGTCCAACAGTACTTGCTGCAGATACATGTTCAAAAACCAAGTCCATAAATGTATATTGACCTGATGCCAATAAGTTTGATTCAGTTATTGCAAGAGCGAAAGTCCCAAAAACATTTCCCATAGCAAAGAATAGAAAAATAGCATATGCCTTTAGAATAATATCATTAGAAATCGTTCGTTTAAACAATTCTGTATGTCTTCGCCCTTTGATTGTTGAAATTAATGTTGCCCACATTATCGCAAAAGTTGATGTTCGAATACCTCCACCAGCTGAGCCAGATGATGCCCCAATAAACATTAGAAACAAAAAAACGATAACTACAGGCAGTGTTAAAGCTGCGGTATCAACTACATTAAACCCTGCATTTCTTGTTGTCATAGACTCAAACAAAGCTGTAATGATAGCTCGCATTGTTCCTTGATCACTTAAACTGTTGTTCCACTCAAACGCTAAGAAAACTACCGCACCTAAAAGCAATAAAACTAAAGTAAAGTACAAGGAAATTTTGGTTCCAAACTCTATTGTTTTCCATGGTTTTCTCATTCGTTCCTTTAGGCGCTTTATTTCAAATAGATCGAACATATAAATCATTCCAAATCCACCAAAAAAGAATAAAATCATAATAATTGTATGAGCAAAAGTATTATTGATTACATCCGGATGCATCATACCTCCATGCAGCGTGGAAAGACCTGCATTATTAAAGCCTGAAACACCATGAAATACCGCTTGAAAAAACCGATCTCCAGTATCGGCAAACACTCCTTCATTACCAAATCCGATAAAAAGCATTATGATACCTATAACTTCAATTGCAGTAGCCCAAAGCACAATTTTTGCCAGCATTGAACTTGCTTTAAGTATGGAATCTTTATTCACAAAGTCTTCGATCAATTCATGGTATTTAATCCCTACTCCAAACTTCGCTACAATGAGCATCAATGCTCCAAATGCAATTGTATTTAGTCCTCCAAGTTTTATTAAAATCAAAACGATAATTTGTCCTTTAAACGATAAAACTTGAGAAATATCGACTGTTGTTAAACCAGTGACACTAACCGAAGACATTGAAAGAAACATAGAATCTATTAACTCTAATCCAGAATCGGTATTCGACATCTCAGGCAACATTAGCAGAAAGCCACCAATAATAGTCATTAAGGCTATAGAAATAGTAAATAACCAACCCGGATGAATCTTCATCCATGGCTTGAAATTCTTTTCCTTGAAGAGATTATTAACAATTAAAATGAAAATAAATAATTGAATAAAAATCATTGAAAAATTTCCAAAATCATCAAATCCAATTGACCTAAAAATTGGCTCAATAATCAAGGTGTCAAAGACGTTGTAGGCAATCCCTTCTATGATTAAAAGTAATATAATAGAAGACTCAAACCAATTGGTTCGAATGAATGTTGGTGGATGAAAATCAAAAAACAACTTTACTAAAAACCGAAAAACATAGAATGCAAAACTACCTTCTAATATTGAAAAACAAAGGCTTTCTGAGAAAGGTGTTAAACGAAACCCGTAGTAATAAATTAATGTTGATAAAGCGAATAGAGAAACAGCTACATTAAGAACAGAAAGCGTTGCTAGAACGGCTGGTTTCTTATCGTAAATAAGCAAGTTTACTTTTTCTCGAAACTCTTTGATAGACATTCTTAAGTAATTTTAAACACTTCTTCTTTGAGTCGATCTTTATTTATTGGAACAACACCACTCAACTCACAAACTAATCCACCTGCCAAATTTGAAATTTCTGCTATCTTTTTAACTTCTAATCCGACGGTTAAACATAATGTCGCAACAGAAATTACAGTATCTCCAGCGCCACTGACATCAGAGATCTTTCTATGGTGAGCTGGGGTATAATTCATCTCATCGTTCTTTTTGATAAAAACGCCATGTTCAGAAAGAGTGATGAGCGAAATTTTATTATTCAACCTCTCCTCTAGCTTATTAATTGCCATCTCAAAATCAGTCTTGCCAGTTTCTATATCGAAAACAACATTGAGTCCTTCCTTAAGTTCTTTTAAGTTTGGTTTAAACAAAGTTACATTCTTATAAGCAAAGAAATTGTCACGTTTAGGATCTACAGTAACGATAATGCCTAATTCATTCGCATAGTCAATTACTGTTTCAATAACTTTCTCTGTCAGTAATCCCTTATTATAATCTTCAATTATCAGCGCGTCAACTTTTGAATCAAGAATTTTCTTTACACGATCAATTACGCTATTTTCTTGCTTAGAATTAATTGGAGAGATTTCTTCATCGTCGATTCTTAATAAATGTTGATTATCACCTATGACCCTAGTCTTAATGGTTGTTTTTCGTTGCTTATCAAGTATAATCCCCTCTAAAGATAACGATTTCTCATTTAATAAATCCATGAAATTAGCACCACCATCATCATCTCCTATTAATGAGCAAATAATTGGTTGAGCACCTAAAGACAGTAAATTAAGTGCAACATTAGCAGCACCACCTAGTCGACTTTCAGCTTTCTGGAATTCAATTATTGGAACGGGCGCTTCAGGACTAATTCTTGAAACTGCTCCTCTGAGATAGGCATCAATCATAACATCTCCAAGGACAACTATTTTCTTGTTAGAAAACTGTTCAAATATTGAATCTACATTCATATTAGTTTAATTTTTCTAATGACTCTTTAATTCTTTTCATCGCTTCAGCTAATACTTCTTCAGAGGCTGCGTAGGATATACGTATGCAATTGGGATCTCCAAAAGCTTCGCCAGTAACTAAAGCCACGTTTGCGTTATTCAATAAATACATTGCTAAATCGCTACCATTATTAATTGCTTCGCCATCATAAGATTGACCATAAAAGTAAGAAACATCAGGGAAGGCATAAAAAGCACCTTCAGGTACATTAATGTTAACACCTTCAATTTCTCTTAAGGCTGACAATACAAGTTCTCTTCTATTCTTAAATGCTTCGATCATCCCTTTTAAAGAAGACGGGTCAGCGTTAAGAGCAGCAATTGCAGCTTTCTGTGAGATAGAGCTTGGAGCCGAAGTAAATTGACCTTGCACTTTAGAACATGCACTTGCAATTTGCTTACTTGCTCCAATATAGCCTAATCTCCAACCAGTCATTGCCCAAGCTTTTGAAACTCCATTTATTGTTACTACTTGGTCATAAACATCTTCAAATTGAGCAAGACTTTCATGTTTAGAGTTAAAATTAATATGCTCATATATTTCATCACAAATCACGACTAAATTTGGGTATTTTTTAATGACATCAGCTAAATCCCTTAATTCCTCCTTACTGTACACAGAACCTGTTGGGTTACATGGTGTAGAGAAAATCATCATTTTAGTCTTTGGGGTTATGGCTTCCTCAAATTGTTCAGCGGTAATTTTAAAATCGCTTTCAATACCAGCATTAACAATTACTGGAATCCCCTCTGCAACTTTTACTATCTCAATATATGACACCCAAAATGGTGCAGGAATTAAAACTTCATCACCATTACTCACCAGACTAAGAACAACGTTCGCAATCGACTGTTTTGCTCCTGTAGACACGACAATTTGGTCAGGAGAATAAATTAAATTATTGTCTCTTTTAAATTTATTAACCACTGCTTCTTGCAAATCTTCATAACCAGGCACGGGTGTATATGTTGTGAAGTTATCATTCATAGCTTGCAAAGCAGCATCCTTTATGAATTGGGGAGTGTGAAAATCTGGTTCTCCAAGACTTAAAGAAATAATATCTTTTCCTTCTGCTTTTAACTCGCGTGCTTTTCTTGACATAGCAATAGTCGCGGACTCCTCCATAGCATTTAAGCGGTCTGATAATTCAATCATAACTAAGAATAAAAAATTGTTCAAACAAAACTACAATAAAGTAAGAAAGAGTGTTTAAAAAAGATTAAAAATAAACAGTTTTTCTTTTTATAAAAAAGGAATTGTGAGCAATTAATTGTGAATAAAATCTTATTATAAGATTCAAAGAATAATTGATTTAGTGTATTTTTGAATTATTGATAATGAACAAGGAGAAATTAATCGATATCGAACAATTAATTGCGAGTAAAAACAAGAAGATTCTTAAATGGATTCCAAAGTTTTTATTGCGCTATTTGAAGCGTATACTTCATCAAGATCAAATCAATGCTTTTATTGCGGAGCACAAGGATAAATATGGAGTTGAGTGGTGTGGGGAAGTTGTGAAATACATCGACATGACTTATTCAGTTAAAGGTATAGATAAAATACCTAAGGAAGGGAAGATTGTCATTGCAATGAATCATCCTCTTGGGGGTATGGATGCTATTGTTTTAGTAGACGCACTTAAGAATCAAAGAACAGATTTGAAATTTATCGTCAACGATATCTTGATGAATCTTGAAAGTATGCAAGGCATGTTTGTTGGTGTAGAGAAACATGGAAAATCGAATGGTTCGGTTCGAAATCAAATCAATTCATTATTTCAATCTGATCAAGCTGTCTGTATTTTCCCCGCAGGATTAGTAAGCAGAAAACAAAAAAACGAAATTCAAGATCTGACATGGAAAAAAACGTTTGTCACTTATTCCAAAGAATTTAATAGAACTATAATTCCAATATACATTGATGGCGGACTTTCTAATTTCTTTTACCGATTAGCGAAAATTAGAAAGTTTTTTGGAATCAAAATGAATATTGAAATGCTGTATCTTAGTAACGAACTATACAAGCAAAAGGGTAAGCACGTTCAATTTATTGTTGGTGATCCTATTTCTCCAGAAGAGCTGAAAGAGAACAAAAACGATAGAAATTTAGCTCAAGAGATTAAGAATAAGACATATAATTTAAGAAATCAATTATAGCATGGAGAAAATTATAGACCCTATAGACCGAAAATTGATATTGAATGAGCTTAATTCAAGCACTTATTTAAGGAAAACACGCAAAGGAGGGAACCAAATTTACTGTGTAAACATCCATAATTCACCAAATACAGTCCAAGAGATTGGCCGATTAAGAGAAATTTCATTTAGGGATGCTGGCGGGGGAACAGGTAATCCTGTAGATTTGGACAAGTTTGACACTATTGAAAATTGTTATCAGCAACTAATAGTATGGTCACCTGAGGACCAAGAAATCATTGGTGGTTACCGTTATATATTATGTGACAATGTTATAGGAAATGGCGAAATTGCTCTTTCAACAGCTCATTATTTTAAATTTTCAGAACGTTTTATTAATGATTTCCTTCCAAATACTATCGAATTAGGAAGGTCATGGGTTCAGCCTAATTTTCAACCATCTGTAAACCCACGAAAGGGATTATTTGCATTAGATAATATATGGGATGGTCTCGGTGCTATTGTTAAAAATAACCCGCGAATTAAATATTTCGTAGGGAAAGTAACAATGTACCCAAGCTATAATTTGGAGGCGAGAGATTTCTTACTCCATTTTATGCATTTCTATTTCCCGGATAATGAGGAGTTATTGACACCACACATACCACTCGTTCAGGATTATGACTCAGAAAAATTTAACCAGCTACTACATGGTCTTGACTTCAAAGAAGGTTATAAAGTGTTAAATAATTTCATTAGAGAAAAAGGAGAATTCATTCCACCATTAGTAAATATATACATGAACTTATCTCGTTCGATGAAGACATTTGGCACAGCTATTAATAATGACTTTGGCGCAGTTGAAGAAACCGGAATTCTTGTTTCTTTAGTAGATATCTATGAGGAAAAGAAAGAAAGATATATGATTTACGATGAGTAGCGATACTTTTTACACTTACTTTTAGATTCTTGATATAACCTATATTATTTCAAACTCTGAGAGTCGAATGATTTTTAGTTGGTGGAGTCGGGATAAAATAAGCTTCATTTTATGATCACCACAAAATTATAGTAGGAATAAAAAAAAATCCTGCTAAGATTAGCAGGATTTAATAAGTTAAACCAAAAACTTATTAAAAATGGACCACCAAATCGTGTTTATCGATTAATTTTCTCAAATTAATTAACGCGTATCTCATCCGTCCAAGTGCTGTATTAATACTAATATCTTCAATTTCTGCTATATCTTTAAAAGACATTTCTTTAAAAATTCTCATTTTCAAAATGTCTCTTTGAGTTTCTGGTAGATGATTAACTAATTCAACCATTTGCCCCTCTAATTCAATACGTGTAATTTCTTCATATACATTCTCATCTTCCATCTTTATTGTGTGAAAGACATTGTAATCATCACTCATTGATGAAGATTCAGAAATTAAACGTACTTTATTGTATTTTCTAAAATGATCAATTACAAGATTGTGAGCGATTCTCATTGCCCATGGCAAAAATTTGCCTTCCTCATTGTATTTACCTTTTTTAAAGGTATTCACTATTTTTATAAAAGTATCTTGGAAAATGTCTTGAGCTAAGGCATTGTCTTTAATTTTCATATAAATGAAACGGTAAATTTTGTCTTTATGACGCGTTAACAACACTTCAAAAGCCTTCTCATCTCCACTTAAATACGAATTGATTAACTCACGGTCATCGATATTATTTATAGTCATAACTTACTTGATTAGTAGTTCAATTTTAAATTGATCAAACTGTGTTTAAAGTAATTTTATAACTATAGGCCGTGTTTTATGTTTAATTAATAATTGACAAGATACGAATATTTTTTAAAGTATCCAAATTCAATACAACTTGACTATCAATATACTAAACGAAACTTAATTTGAAAAGGTTGGGTAAATTTATTTTTTAATTCTAATAAACAATTCTCTACCTTCTCTAGATTGTATAGAATTATAGCATTTCTCCATTTTAATAATGGAAAATTTATTTTTAAAATATTTCAAATACTCATTTTTGGAACCACCATAAGGTGGTCCTCCGTCTAACTCGAACATGAATAGTAAACCAACCACTATTCCTTCAGGGTTTAATAAGCGACTACAATTTTCAGCATATTTCTGTCTTAATCTTGGATCTATGGCGCAAAATAGAGTTTGCTCAACAATAATATCGTACTCCCCTTCATGCAAGAAAAAATCACCACAATGAATATTCTTTATTGGAAAGCTCGGCACTCTATTTTGTAAATTAGTTAATGGTTCACTGGCAAAATCTAAAACATGTACATTTTTAAAGCCCAATTGATGTAAATATTCGGCTTCATGTCCATTACCAGAGCCTGGAATTAATATTCGAATTGATTTATCTTCAACTTGGTCGAAATATTCTTTTATAGGCCTAGAAATCTCACCTAGATCCCACCCTGTTGAATCAAGCTGATATCTTCCTTTCCAAAAGTCTTTTGATAGATGTTCTACCATTATTTTTTATATAATTTAATCTGTTCCTTGCTGCCTTTAGAAATCATATTTAGATAATATAATCCATTATCAAATTGACTTAAGTCTAATTCTAGGTTATTCAATAAAGCCCCTTCAGTAATTATTTTTCCTTGTATGTTAGTAACTAAAAACAACCCAATAAACTCACTATCAATTTGAAATAATCCTGTTGAAGGATTAGGGTAAACGACACTTTTTATAAAGGAATTCTCATTCAATGCTAAAGTTGAATGAATTATCCCTATTGCATCAAGGTCAAAACCAGATGATGAAAATGGTGTTGGATATGGATCGTTAACTATAGTGCCTTCACTATCGAAACTCCCATATAAGGGATTAATGCTTCCTACAACATCAATCAATTTAATATGACTTATTGCATTAATATCAAGCTCTGGTATACCGGATAATTCTTCTAGATCAAAGGGAGTGCCATAGTTTACACGGTATTTGCTTGCTAAGTTATTTACAAATCGACAGTCAATAAAGTCTGCATTTCCTTTTTGAATATCAGTTGATGTTTCAGAAACGGCATCAAAACGAAAATAATTCAAACCATCAGAGCTGACTTCAACAAATGCTAACTCAAGATAGTCATCAGTATACCCATTCTCAAATATGGCAAAATCATATCCAGGTCCATTTAGCACTAAATTCGTGAATGTTGTAACTGCTGTACCTCCATCTCCTAGAGATACAACTATTCCGTCAGCTATACCAATTCCATCACTTTCCAATCCAAAATCGGCATTGCCAAGACTAATATCTTCAATATACATAGGTCCTCTATTAATCACAACATTTTCAGCCCAGTCAATAAATAATGAAGAATCTTTGTGTATTGCAATACTTCCATTTTCGCCTGGCAAAGGTTCAAATGACTGAGAAAAACAACAATTGGAAATTAGTAAAAGGATGATTATTCTAATCATAAAAAATAACTTTTACTGGATTTAAACCCAAATGATAACTCTGAATAAGGTTTCCACTTGTGGAGAACACTCTTAAAAAACCTGTATTGGTAAAACTCATTGCATCTGTAGTATAAATAAGATCATTGACTGGATTGTATTGTATACCATACAATGTTGTAATCTCCGATAAATTTAAATAATTACTATTTTCGATCGTCTCTGAAAGAGCATCAAACAAAAGGACAGAGTTAATTTGCGTGGTGAAATCATAATTTCCTATTAGCAATTTATTATTCATTTTGGTAATACTCGATGCGTTTATTGAGAATTGATCAGCTACAACATCTATTTGTGTATCTATTCTTGTCAATGAAGATGAAACCGCTCCGAAGTCTCCCCGTATAATGCTATAAATATCACCTTCATTATCAACCACAAGTTGACCCGGGTTAAGCCCTACAGTAATTCGAGTTAATTCAGCATAAGTGTTTAAATCAAGTACAGATACTGTTGAATCCATTAATGGAGCGTTGAGCCCTCCAGAGTTTGAAACATAGATTTTACCATTGGCTACAGCAACTGATTCTGGATTCAATCCAACAGGTATTCTTTGTTCAACCGAAAGCGATGATGTATCAATTACATCTAAAAAGCCATCATAACAAGTCACAAATGCCTTTCCATTTGCAAACGTAATAGAACGCGGCTGCTTACCCACTCCATTATTCAACATCGAAATCTGCTTGATTGGATAAAAAGTGTTCGCATCAAGAACTTCAATTGTGCTTGAAACATTTACAACTATATATACCTTCCCTCCGTATCTTTGTATGTCATTACCTGTATCTCCAAGAAGTCTATTTGCTCGACTTTCAAAGAATGAATTAGTAACTGCTCCGTTGCTCAAATTAACCCATGAAACGGACGAGTTATTCTGTTGAAAAAGTCCTTCACATAAAACAGCTATTCCATTCGAGAGATCAGATTCTACAACTGGCTCTATAGGTTTGTCTTTCTTGCATCCAACAAGAATGAATAGTACAATTAAACTAATTAAACGCATAAGATAAAGTTATTAAATAATTTCTTCCTGGCATTACAAACGATCTAATGTATGCGTAGGACTGATTAAACAAATTCTTCACAGTGAACTGCATTTTCACTGACTGTTTTTGATTGACTTTTAATGTGTGAAATAATGTTGCATCAGCTATTAAAAAACCCTCGACTACATTACTCGGAATATTTTCATTCAGTGAATAACGCAATGCAACAAGATAATTTGAAATTCGAACTCCTGTCGTTTTACGATAAATAGACACATCAAAATTACCAGTGTGTATAGGGATATAAGCTATTTGATGATTATAAGTTGGTGACCCTTTATCGGTTAAATCAAGTGCTTTTTGAAAGTTATAATTGAAAAAGAGACTGTACCTCCAGTTTTGTCCGCTTTTGTAATTGGCACGTAAATTTACTTCTCCACCATAAATATGTGCTAATCCTACGTTTTGAATAGACCAAACGAAAAGGTTTTTTGTAGGAATCGCAACAATTTTATTTTGCACCCTGTTAAAATAGACGTTAGACTTAACATACAAGGTTAAATTCTTATTGACAGGAACAAATGATAAGCCATAATTTAATTGGTGAGCATCCTCAGGTTTCAATTGATTGTTTCCAATATTGTTATAGTACAATTCATTAAACGACGGTAGTCTGAAAGAATTCCTGTAGAAAAAATGATGCTTCCAATGGACTTCATTTTTACTACGATTCGTAAGTGATAGGTAAGGATTAACGCGTAAACGATCAATGCCGTCTTGTCCATTTTTATTTCGTTCATCAACATACTGAGTGGAGAGTCCAAGTTCTAAATAAATTTTTTCCATCTTGTAAGTTGAGGCCAATAATGCTGATAAATGATTTCTTATTGGTTTCGCGAAATTAGTGTCACTCGAAATTAACCCACTCAAGTCATACTCAAGTCCACCATTTATTGAAAATCGATCACCTAGTTTAGCTCTCATCGTGAGTCCAGTATTTAGCTTTCTTGAGGTATACCCTACCTCTATACCTCCTATTGCATTTAAATAAGTTAAATCTACATACTCTAAGAAACTCTTACTGGCAGATGAATAAAATCTAAATACTGTCTTATTTATAGTAGTTTGCAGGTCATAATTCAGTTGATTCAACCTTGTAGATAATCGTTCGTCAGGATTCGTATTGTACAAGATTACTGCACCAGGCAACCCCTGCTCTATACTTTTATGAGAAAAACCAATTCTTGAAACACCTTGTTTAAATCTATACGCTAAGTTTGCTCCAACTGAATAATCTTGATAATCATTATTGAGTCGTTTTCTTGTAGTGTTCTCAAATTCATTTTCAATAGAATAACCATAGCCTCCAGTAGAAACTTTACCTGAACCATGTAAGGCAATTGAAATGTTTTTTGGACGATATTTCACGCCAAAATAAGCATGATTTTGATTAAAAGATCCATTTTTATATGAAGCTCTAACTTGCAAAGTGTCAGAAGACAATGTGTTTTCAAAAGTTTTAATAAGGAATGAACTTCCTGATATTTGAGCAGAAATAGGTAAAATTGTTTTGAATCGTTCACCAATAGCACTAACTAACCCAACAACATTATCTGTCTCAATTTGTCCTAGATTTACCTGACCAGTTTGAGCATTACTCAAAGTGAAACCATCTTTAACAATAGATGTATGATTAGATCCTAGCCCTCTCATCGAAACTGTTTTCAATCCTCCTAAGCTGCCATAAGACTTCAAGTTTACACCAGAAATTTTCTGGAGTAATTCTCCGATATCAACTGCAGAAATCTCATCAATTTCACTCTTAGTGAGAGACTGATTATTGTCAATATTTGGCATAGATTGTTCTGTAACAATCGTCTCTATGATTGCTTGAGTTGTGTCCTTTTGTGTAAATGAACAAAAAGGAATTAATAGTAATATGAAAACAATGAATTTCATTAAAACAAATAATGAGAGGAGCTCTCACCCCTCTCATTATTCTACTTAATTATTTTCTGAATTACAGTTCCTAAATCATTTTCCAATTTCAAGAAATAAATTCCATTCGCAAATAAAGTCATATCAATTTGAGTCGTATTCATATGACTTTTAGTCAATAGTAATTCTCCATTCACATTCGTTAAACTCAAAATACCTTGTTCACCTTGAATAGACAATAAATTATTAACTGGATTTGGATATGCATTAATAGACAATACTTGTACTTCATCTAATCCAAGATAGTATTCATAAGAAATATCATCAATAGCAAAATAAGTTGGAGTATTGATCCAGCCAGCTCCATTATCAGAAGAAACAAAACGGAAATTCAATTTCGATACAGCAAAAGAAAATGCAGTCAAGTCGACATTAGTCCATTCATCAACAATATAATCCAAACTATTGTCTGCGAATCTGTAATCTGCCAAATAAAACTCCATCGAGTCTTTTTCAGTTCCTTGAAAATTCTCAACAATAATCCATACTTTAAAAAAATCTTCACCATTGGTTCCATCATCAGCTCCACTTGCATCTGTAGATGACCCAAATTGTTTTCCGAAAGCATCACCGTCTCTCATTGAGATTGCGGCATACGTGCCATTCGTTATTTTTATTGAATCAAAAACAAGATTAGAAGCATTTGCCATTATACTACCTTCTGGGTAGAACATAGCGTAATTAGAAGAAGCGTTGCTACCACTTCCCACAAAGGAACTGAATTCATTCCCCCATCCAGCAGAAGTTATATCCGTCATGTTAGAAATTGAGAAACCGTTCCAGCTTGAAAAACTAGGGTCAAAAACATTGGACAAAATAACATCTGAGTTTTGTCCCATAATAAAATCACCTCCCCCAGCTGAGCCATTGTCAAAGGACTCTGTTGATAATGTGAATGATTCGAAATCAACAGCCAGTTGGGCGTTGATGTTTGCTCCTAAGAATAGAGAAGCTGCAATAATGTAAATTTTCTTCATCGTGAAAAATTTTAAAAATTTTAACGTTGAAAAAATCAGTTAAGGGATATTGGTTCGCAAAAATGCAAGCATATATACCGACTTTAATCTGAAGTCTTCATAAATAAAAAAAGTTTTAGGCAAGTATTCTGACTTACGCATAATCGATTTCGCCTTCCCACCCTTTATAAAGGCAGTGGCACTTTAAAATCGACTTTTAGCGCTTACAGCTGCAGATACAGTTCTGGATTCTCACCAGATTCCTTTTTATCACCCTTGTGACCTAAAAATCAATACAAAGATACAGATTTATTATTGATGTCATCCATTTCTGAGCTTGAAGATATTCTCATTTGAAGCGAATACTTATCAGTTCTACATTTAAAAAAAGAAAGCCCTGCTTTTAATTCATTTGACCATAGCAGTTTTAAATAAATAAGGTATCTAATCCAAAGTATTTTAAATACTTGATAAAATATTGAATACTGTTCTATTTCAAATTGATAGAAAGTGTAAAAAGAAAGAGAGAAAACGATAAAATAAGCGTGTTTCGGATCGTTTACTTACACGACTCATTATATTCCTTAATAATAGTAGGAATGTGTTGAGGCTTAGTGTAACCTTCTGCACTTGTTTTTATTTTCTTTGCAATAATTTTATTTTCAGAGAAGTATGCCTTTGCCTTTTTCGTGAAATCAACTTTAAAGAAGCCCTTTGTTACTCCCATTCCATCTCCTTTTTTATAAAAGACAACAGTCGAAGGGAATTTTCTATTTCCAAGCTCTTCCGAAGACTCCCCCGGACGTAATTTCATTTTAGTATAACTTGATGCTCGATCATACCATAGATACTCCTTAATGCATCCCTCTTGATTAATTACAAGATTCCCCTTCTTTGAAATGCTTTTCCCTCCAGCGTAATTAATGCAATGGTATAATTTGTCAGCAACTTTGTATTCAACTAAATCCTTTGCCAAGTATTTCGTTTTAGTACTCGTATTATCTTTCCTTTTGTAGAATATAACTTCATTCTGCATTACCCAACGATTTCGATACTTAATAAAACCTTCAATTTTATTTCCCTCATTGTCAATTACATAACCCTCATATTGCTCTCCATATTTATACGTATCTAAGCTCCAATCCTGAGCTTGTGCTGTAATGCTTAAAAGGATAAATAAACTCAAGCAGAAATTTTTAATTGTCATGATTCGTTTTGTTTAATATGGTTTAAATGAATGCTAAAACTGCTAAGCTTTAGAAGAATTAATTTACTTGCGGCTAAATACGTTGTATTTCACAATGCTAAAGATTGCTCTAAAACCATCTCTCCATCCTATTTTCTTTCCTTCATCATATGTTCTACCGTAATATGAAATCCCAACTTCGTAAATTCTAATTTTCGGGTAACGAGAAAGTTTTGCAGTGACTTCTGGCTCAAAACCAAAACGTTTTTCTTTAAGATTAAGCGATTTTGCAATATCCGATCGAATTAACTTATAGCATGTTTCCATGTCCGTTAAGTTTAAATTTGTGAATATGTTAGACAACTTTGTTAAGAATTTGTTTCCGATTGAATGCCAAAAGAACAATATTCGATGTGGCCTTCCACCAATAAAACGAGAACCATAGACAACGTCTGCTTCACCTTGAATAATTGGTTTCAATAAGTCAATATACTCCTCAGGATCGTATTCTAAATCCGCATCTTGAATAATTAAGTATTCGCCGTTTGCTAATTCTATTCCCTTATGCAAAGCTGCACCTTTCCCATAGTTCTTATCCTGATTAAACAATTGTATTTTCAAGTCAGGATTTTCATTCATGTAACTTTCAATGGCCTTATCTGTTCCATCAGAAGAAAAATCATTCACAATAATTAACTCTTTTTGAATGTCATTTGGAAGCACAACAGCTTTTACTTTATCCAAAATAAAATGGATCGTTTTAGCTTCGTTATAAGCTGGAATTATAATAGACAGTTTTGTAAAATTCTCTTTCATGCGTCGCAAATATACATATTGTTTAACAAAACAAAAATTGATTTATTTTACTTTCTTTCAAAGGATTCTATTTTAAAATTCTCAATCTTAGACTTACCTTTTCGTAACGCTCTATATTTCGACAGTAAATAATTCTGAAGCCTTATTCATTCTTTCTCCACTTATATTTCCCGATGTTTGAAAAATATTTAATTCTACGAAATTCGATTTAATATAAAGATAATTTAGCGAATCATTATAGTTATATATGTTTGTCCGCCTTCCCATATTAAATTATGGCGAATGGTAGTTGATATATCTTAAATATTCAGTAATATTGAGTTCTCAATTATGACTAGAATTGTATTCCTTCTCTCCTTATTCTTCTGCGTCCAAACGTATGCGCATGATTATTACTTTGCTTTCGCTGAAGTAAGTTACAATGATATGACAGAGAAATTTGAAGCAACACTTTCCGTTTCAACACACGATTTAGAGTCTGCAATTAATTCAAATTCAGTTTTAATCAAAGACATTACGCTTGTGACTGATAATTCACCTGAGTTTCTTTTGATCGAGCAATATTTAATGAAACACTTTAAAGTAAGTACTTCGAATGATGTGAAATTTAGCCTAATTGGTCATGAAACATCAATGAATGGAACAAGTAATTTTTATTTCGAATCCAAACCTGCACCTATTAGTGGTCATATCGATGTTCATTTTGATTTATTGATTGACACCTACCAAGAGCAACAGAATAAAATAACGTTCTATTATCACGGAGAAAGTTACACACGACCTTTTAATTACGATATAAAAGAACAATACATTAAACTAGAAAAAACAACTAAATGATTAAAAAATCTCTCTTCCTAGCGGCTTTGTTACCGTTTTTCTCTTTTGGGCAACAAAATAAATTTGCGCAATTAGAACAACTCTTACCAACCCCAAACGAATATCGAAATGCTGCTGGAGCTCCTGGCCATAACTACTACCAACAAAAAGCTGATTATAATATTGAGGTTGAAATAGATGACAATACACAGAAACTTACTGGTAAGGAAACTATAACATACACAAACAATTCTCCAGATAATTTATCTTATTTATGGGTCCAATTGGATCAGAATGTCCGTGCTAAAGGATCGGATAGAGAACTGATTCGAATTGAAAAAATGGAGAATTTTAGATCAATACGTGATGTAAGCAAGCGATTCGCTGACTACGAAGGTGGTTATAAAATTGAGAGTGTAACAAATACATCTGGACGTGGGATGAAATACTTCATTAATAAGACAATGATGCGTATTGATTTAGATAGACCACTTACTTCGGGAAGCTCAGTTTCCTTTGAAATTGAGTGGTGGTATAACATTTACGATAGAGCATTACACAGTGACCGTGGAGGATATGAGCACTTTAAAGAGGAAGACAATTATCTTTACTCTATTGCTCAATGGTTTCCTAGAATGTGCGTTTACAATGATATAGAAGGATGGCAAAATAAACAGTTTTTAGGACGTGGTGAATTCGCACTTCCATTTGGAGATTATGACGTTTCTATTTCTGTTCCTGCAGATCACGTAGTTGCAGCCACAGGAGAATTACAGAATTCAAGTTCAGTTTTAACGGCAGAACAAAGAAATAGATTAAAAGAAGCGGCCAGTTCTGATCAACCTGTATTAATTATTACACAGGAAGAAGCTGAAATAAATGAACGTACAAAGGTAAAAACCGGTAAAACATGGAATTTTAAAGCAAAAAATGTTCGTGATTTTGCTTTTGCAACTTCACGAAAATTTATCTGGGATGCCCAAGGAGTTAAAGTTGGTGATAACAATGTAATGGCGATGTCATTCTACCCTAAAGAAGGAAACCCACTTTGGGGACAGTTCTCTACAAAATTAGTCGCACACACTATCAAGACGTATTCAAAATACACTGTCGACTACCCATACCCGGTAGCAATTTCAGTAAATGCTCAAATGGGAATGGAATACCCTATGATCTGCTATAACTATGGAAGACCTGAAAAAGACGGGACTTATTCAGAGCGACTTAAGTATGGAAACTGGGGAGTAATCATCCATGAAGTTGGACATAACTTTTTCCCTATGATTATTAATTCTGATGAACGTCAATGGACATGGATGGATGAAGGTTTAAACACTTTTGTGCAATACTTAACGGAACAAGAATGGGAAAGAGATTACCCATCAAGAAGAGGACCAGCTCGTAACATAACAAACTACATGAGAGGAGACAAAGAGTTCATCTCCCCTATTATGACCAATTCAGAATCAATATGGCAATTCGGCAACAATGCTTATGGGAAACCAGCTACGGCTCTTAATATCCTTCGAGAAACTGTAATGGGAAGGGAATTGTTTGATTATGCCTTCAAGACGTACTGCGAAAGATGGAAGTTTAAACACCCATCACCGGCTGATTTCTTTAGAACTATGGAAGATGCTTCTGCAGTGGACTTAGACTGGTTTTGGAGAGGATGGTTTTACACAACAGATCATGTTGATATCAGCCTTGATGAAGTGAAGTGGTTTGAACTAGACACTAGAGATCCAAATATTGAGAAAGCAAAAGCTGAAAAAGTAAATAATGATAAAGCACCTTTAATCAGTAAAGACCGAAATTACAAGTCCATCAAAGAAACAGCGAACGAAAGAGATTCAAATATTGATGATTTCTATGCTAAAAGAGATATTTACAAGGTTGACGCGCTTGACATTGAAGAATACGAGGAGTTTAAAAAGAAGTTTTCTAAAGAAGAGCTTGAACTATTGAATTCGGGTAAACAATTCTACGAACTAAAAATGAGTAATATCGGTGGATTGCCAATGCCAATCATAATTCAATTTACGTTTGCTGATAATACGACAGAGATTATTAAAATTCCAGCAGAAATATGGAGAAGGAATGAAGAAAAGATTTCTAAAGTTTTCATCTTCGACCAAGAAGTAAGTTCTATTTTATTAGATCCATTTTTAGAAGTTGCTGATACTGACGTTAGCAATAATAGCTGGCCAACTAAGCAAGCTGCAACTAAATTTGAATTGTATAAAAAGAGGAGAACAAATGAGAATCCTATGCAAAGAGATCAAAGGTTAAAGGAGTTAGGAGAATAATTCTCTATTACAGAAAGTTTCAAAAGGCATTCTCTTAATTGAGATTGCCTTTTTTTGTTGAATACCTCAGGGGTTATTTCCAATTTTTAAGACGTATAGCTCTATATATTGACCAATCGGATAGAAACGACCTCTTTCTCCGTTTCAATTTTTAATATATAAATTCCTTGTTTATACTTTGACAAGTAAATTGTGGTTTCATTTATTGGACAACTAACCTCTCTTCCTTCCATGTTATATACTTTCATTTCAATAATAGTATTATCACTTTGGACATCAAAAATTCCATTTCCTAAATTCTTGATTCTGATTATTCCTTTATCTAAATCCGTGAATCCAAGATAGCCATTAATCGTGACTTCATAAACAGTAGTGTCTGTATCACAAGGGCTTTCTGCAACTAATCGAACGTCGTATTGACCATTGGATAAAAACAGATGACTTGGGTTTTCGATAGTCGACACCTCTCCATCTCCAAAATCCCAGTAATAGTTAGTTGCTTTTGTACTTTGATTGATAAAATCGATAGTTGGATCATTGAAGACCATTTGAAATTCAGCGTTTGTATGCTCCGAAATTGGTCTTAAATTCCATGTATCAAGACTATCCATTACAGAAAGAGTTGCTGCCAGTTGTAAATTATCCGCTGTAGCTTGACTCAGGCTTCCAATAAATGGAACACCGGTTGCTGGTTTTCTAAAAATTGAAGAATAAAAAGTACATGCAGCAAGATAAGAGCCTGCATAACTCGGATGTGATCCATCTCCTGAATACAAGTTAATTGATGGGAAATTCTCTCGCGCATACCTCCAAGCACTTCCGACAGGACTAACTGAACCTTGTACTGAATCAGACATGCGTAAATAGGCATCTCTTAATCGAGTATTCATACCTTCAAAGGTTGATATTGGTGCCCATTGAGGGTCTCCATTCTCACGCCCCCAAGTCATGAACATTATCACTTCAGAACAGAAATTATTTGCATAAACACTGTCAGCTATTTGCTGCGCATAAGATAAAGTATTTGTATTTACTTGCGTCTCAGGAAACGACGGCTCTTGACTTTGAGCTTGTAAAACAACATAGTCCCAAGCATTACTGTTAATTTTACTATAAGTTAATGCCGTATTAGCATGTTGTTGAAAAGTAGCACCGCCAGGAGTTTGAGAGTCATGAATTACTTGGTCACCCATTGAAGAAGCAATGCTTTCTAATAAAACAGGTAGGTCATTGACGTAAGTATAACTATTCCCAATAAACAATATAGATGCAGTCTCTTGAGCGATTGATACCAATGAAACTAATCCGACGATAATTGCTAAACTTATTTTTCTCATACTTTTATGATTGACGCTGTAAGGTAATTAAGATTTGCTTGGATATATTATATTCTTCTCTCTTATATTGCAATCCTAACATGTTAAAATATAGGAATTTTGATTATATTCTTATTTCATCAACTTACCAATGGTATCAATAAATAACTGTAAGCCATATAAATGGTGATTGTTCTGATTATTTCGTAATTAATTTATATCTTTGCGCTCCTGTTTAGAAGAAGCAGGACTAATATTTTATTAATACACAAAATTCAATTTTATGAATTCTTACGAAACTGTTTTCATTTTAACTCCCGTTTTGTCTGAAGAACAGGCAAAGGAAGCAGTGCAGAAGTTCGAGAGCCAAATAGGTTCTTTGGGTGGAAAAGTTAAGCACTCCGAGAGTTGGGGCCTACGTAAATTAGCGTACCCAATCCAAAAAAAATCAACAGGTTTTTATTTTTTAACAGAATTTGAAGCACCAGGAAGCGCATTAAGCGAACTTGAGGTTGCATTCAAAAGAGATGAACGCGTAATGCGTTTCTTGTCTGTGAGAATGGATGCCGATCATTTGACTTATGCTGGGTCAAGAAGAAAAAGATTAGGAGCAAAAAAGGTTGCACCAGTAGAAACAGCAGCTAAAGCTTAATTATTAACATTTAAAAAGAACAAAGATGGCTCAAAATGATGTTCGCTACTTGACTCCAATTAGCATCGAAATCAAAAAAGACAAATACTGTCGATTTAAAAAAAGTAAAATCAAGTTTATTGATTACAAAGACCCTGATTTCTTAATGAAATTAATCAACGAACAAGGAAAAATATTACCAAGACGTTTAACTGGAACTTCAGCGAAGTACCAAAGAAGAGTAAGTCAAGCAATCAAACGTGCGCGTCACATTGCTGTACTTCCTTACGTTGCGGACATGTTAAAATAGATTATATAACAGGATAAAATTTATCAAATGGAAGTAATTTTAAAGAAGAACGTAGACAACGTTGGATACGTGAACGAAATGGTTACAGTAAAGCCTGGATATGGTCGTAACTTTTTAATCCCACAAGGATATGCTATTTTAGCGACTGCATCTGCAAAGAAAGCACACGCTGAAATCATGAAGCAAAAATCTCATAAAGACTCTAAAGTATTAGTTGAAGCACAAGAGTTAGCTAAGAAAGTTGAAGCAACAGCCGTAAAGATTGTCACTAAAGCTGGAGAAAAAGGAAAGATTTTTGGTTCTGTGAACACTATTCAATTGTCTGAAGCATTAAAAGCGGAAGGAATTGATATCGATAGAAAATCATTGAAAATTAAAGATGAACCAATCCGTGAGGTTGGATCATACGAAGCAACTGCTAACTTACATAAAGAAGTTAAAGCTGAAATTAAGTTTGAGGTAGTTGGTGAATAATTTTCACTAAAAAATTAAAAGACCTGATAAACTAGTTTATCGGGTCTTTTTTTTGACTAACATTTCGCATCTTTGCTTTATGAATAAACTATTTCTAGCTCTACTCCCTCTCTTATTTTTTTCTTGTGAGCCCGAGGCGTGTGATAGTTGTAATATTAATATCGAAGAGTCGCACTCGATAAAAATCGATTACGCCAGAAATTTCAATGTAAATAGAACAAATGTCGGTTACCGATTAGAATTAATTGATCCTAACTCAGGCGATGTAGAAAAAACAGTTTCAATTCCTTCAGGAAAAGACCTTCGCATTATCAGCCTTACAACTACTTTGAATGGAATGCTTGCTATTTTGGAAAAGCAAAGCCTCATAATTGGCATTACTGATGAAAAATTTATCTACGATAAAACTATCTTAGAACGTTTTGATAATAAATTGATTGAAACCTATGGTGACGCTACAAATTTTTCATTCGAAAAAATTGTAGCAGCTAAACCTGACATTATCTTCTATAGTGGATTTGGTGATGAATTCCCTCTTCAAAAGAAATTAGAAAAGCTTGGAATTATTGTTATTCCAATATATGATTGGCGAGAAAATCACCCTTTAGGCAAAGCTGAATGGATAAAGCTCGTTGGTATTATCGCTGATGAAGAAGAAAAAGCTCAGGAATACTTTAATCAGGTAGTTGAAAAGTACGACAGTATAGTTGAGGTGGTAAAAACCTATAAAGAGTCCCCTACGGTAATCGCAGGTGGTATTTTTGGAGATGTATGGTATGCTCCGGGAGGTGATAGCTATTTTTCAAAGCTACTTCAAGATGCTGGTGGTAATTATCGTTATGCTAAACAAAAAGGTACTGCGAGTCTTGAGTTTTCATTAGAGCAAGTATTAAAGAATGAGATTGATACGAAATACTGGATCAACCCTGGTGTTTCTTCCAAAGTAAAATTGAACGAAAGAAATAATAAACTGCATTTTCTTAAATCATATGAGGAGAAAACATATTGCTATTCTTCTAACATGAATAGATTCTGGGAACAAAGTGCTGCAATGCCTCACCTCGTATTAAAAGACCTTGCCACCATTTTTCATAGCGAAGAAAAAGACACAACCGAGATGTATTTCTACAATCGAGTAAAATAACGCGTAGAAAAGTTTAATTTCACCATTCGTGACAACATTAGTAAGACATCGATTAATACTAACAGGAATTCTCCTGTTGACACCTGCAATTGCAGCACTTCATTTATTTGTTGGACAAATTCATTTATCTATTGACGATTATTGGAATGGCCTATTCTCATTCGATAAATCCTCTGTAAATGAAATTATCGCACGAGATTTTAGAACTCCTCGTTTGTTAATGGCACTTATTGCTGGCGCATGTCTTTCCGTTGTTGGATTGATGATGCAAACGCTATTTAATAACCCGCTCGCCGGTCCTTATGTTCTTGGAATAAATTCGGGTTCCAGCTTATTTGTTGCATTAAGCATCATGACAGGCGTTCCTTTCTTCGCTTCAGACTTCGGCTTAATTATAAATTCATTGTTTGGTGCTTTCCTTTTTGGACTGATTATTTTATTCTTTTCCAGAATTGTTCGTACACAAATTTCTCTTCTTCTTATCGGTTTAATGCTCGGTAGTTTTATTAGTGCATTTGTGGCCTTTCTGCAGTCAGCAAGTGACGCTCAAGAGCTCAAAGTATTTACCTTGTGGGCCCTAGGATCACTTCAGAAGGTAGATTTTGACCAATTAGCCTATATTGTACCAATAGCATTAACGGGAATAGCCTCGACTTTCTTCATTGTAAAACCTCTTAATGCACTTGTTCTGGGAGAAGCTGAGGCAAAATTATTAGGCATCAATATCAAAACGACTCGCTTGATAATAATTATTCTTACTGCAATTCTTACTGGGCTTGTAACTGCTTTTTGTGGTCCTATCGCATTTGTTGGACTTGCTGTACCCAATTTGGTTCGAATTCTATTTAAAACACAACAGCACCTTACATTGATAATCGCATCTGTACTAATCGGTAGTATATTTATTGTGCTCTGTGATATCCTTATCCAATTACTAGAGCCTTATTTTATGCTCCCAATCAATGTCTTGACATCAATCATAGGTGCGCCAATGGTTATTTTATTCATCTTAAAACGATTAAAATGATCCGAACATCTGAACTGACAATTGGCTATACGCATCAGCTACTTACTGTTGATAATGTTCAACTGAATACTTCAGAGTTGTATTTTCTGATCGGTAAAAATGGGTCTGGAAAGTCAACTTTTTTCAAAACAATTACCGGTTCAACCCCTTGCCTGTCGGGTAAAGTGCTCTTGAATAAGCAAAACGTTTCTTCAATACCTCTCGCTACTCTACCTACTGTTGTTTCATTCGTAGGCCCTCATTTTCCATCTGTTGATTTTCTAACTGTAGAACAATATGTTGGACTTGCAAGAACGCCATACACCAATCAATTTGGTCGATTGAAGGATGAGGATCACAAAATTATTCAGGATTGCCTGTCCATTATAGATATCGTACATTTGAAAGAACGATTTGTAACAGAATTGAGTGATGGAGAAAAGCAAATGGTCGCAATTGCAAAAGCACTTGCACAACAAACTGATATTATCATTCTAGATGAGCCAACTGCTTTTCTAGACTACTCCAACAAGACTATTGTATTGAATATACTTCAGCAGATTAGTATAGAAATGAATAAATGTATCATCATATCTACACATGATATTGATATGAGTATCGAATTGGACTGCTCTTACCTTGTCGTGAATAAGAATAAAAAAAGGATTCAACTCGTCAATTCTCCCGTTAAAAAAGAAGTGCTATTAGCGCTGGCGTTTTAGTTCAGCTTTCCAGCAATATATCCTGTTGTCCAGGCTGATTGAAAGTTGTATCCCCCTGTGATTCCGTCGATATCCATTACTTCACCACAAAAATACAGATTAGGTGTTATCTTACTTTGCATTGTCTTAACATCTATATCTGACAAACTAACGCCTCCACAAGTCACAAACTCCTCTTTGAAGGTAGTTTTACCATTTACTTCATAAATGTCGTTAGTAAGTATATTAACCAGCTTATTTAGACCCTTTTTACCAATATTTGACCAACGCGTTTCTTTTGAAAATTCACATTTCTGGATTAAAAACTGCCACAAACGATCTTGTAGACCATATGCTCGATAATTAGACATCAATTTAGATCCTTGTTCTTCAACTAATCGAATAATTTCTGAATGTACCTTCTCTGAATTGACCTCATTCACCCAATTTACTTGAATCGAAAAATTATAAGAGGTCTCACTTAAAATACGAGCTCCAAAAGCAGATAGTTTTAAAATTGCTGGTCCGCTCATTCCCCAATGCGTTATTAGTAGAGGTCCATTTGACTTAAGCTTTGTGCCACGAACACTTACTAAGGCATTCTCAACAACAATTCCCATCAATGAAATAATCGCCTCTTTGGGCATATTAAACGTGAATAAAGAAGGAATAGGATCAATAATTGTGTGCCCTAAATCCTCAAGCCATTCCAACCCTGTTCTCTTTGGACTTCCACCAGTTGCAATTATCACTTTATCAAATACTTGAGTATGCTCACTGAAACTTAATTCCAACCCTGTATTAACCTTCTTTATTGAACGAATACCACAACTCGTTTTAATAACTATTCCCTTTTTCTTGGTCTCATTTAGAAAACAATCTATAATACTTTGAGAGTCTTGAGATTTTGGAAACACATGATTATCTGCTTGGATCACGAGAGGTACATTATGACTCTCAAACCACTGCATGAGATGTTTTGTATTGAATATACCAAATGCTTTTTTCAAGAAATTACCTCCTCTTGGATAGGCTTGGGAAAGAACCTTTATATCTGCACAAGCGTTTGTTACGTTACATCGACCACCACCTGAAACTTTTACCTTTGCGAGAACTTTCTTTGATTTTTCAAAAATTACAACTTCCGCATCGTGATGATTTGATTTTACAGCTATTGCAGAAAAAAAACCACCTGCACCACCACCAATAATTGCAACTCTCATAGTACTTCAAAAGTAATCACAATAATTTACCTTGCCCAATTCTCTCGATCTAAACTGCGATATTGTATTGCCTCAGCAATATGAGAAGAAGCAATCGATGGTTTATTATCTAAATCCGCTATTGTTCTGGCTACTTTTAGTATTCTATCGTAAGCTCTCGCAGAGAAACCAAAATTATTCATAGCATTCTTTAGAAGATCTGCACAATTCTTATCTAAAGCGCAATGTTCCCTAATGTCTTTACTCCCCATTTCTGCGTTCGAATGGAGACCGCCACTTTCATATCTGCACTGTTGCAAAGACCTAGCTTTTACGACCCTTAATCGAATTTCTGCACTCCCTTCTTTTGGCACATCATTCGCTAAATCAGTATAATTTACAGGCGTTACCTCAACATGTAAATCAATTCTATCCAGCAATGGGCCTGATACTTTGTTAAGATATCGCTTCACAACATTCTCACCACAAGTGCACTCTCGATCTGGATGATTATAGTAACCACATGGACAAGGATTCATTGCAGCTATCAACATAAAACCTGCAGGATAGTCAACTGTAAATTTTGCTCTAGAAATAGTCACTGTTCGGTCTTCCATTGGCTGTCGCATTACTTCAAGAACCGTTCGCTTGTACTCTGGTAATTCATCAAGAAACAAAACGCCATTGTGCGCCAAAGAAATCTCTCCAGGTTGAGGGTATCCGCCACCGCCGACAAGTGCCACATCTGTAATAGTGTATAATGTGGTGGTAATGAAAAAAGCCCCTCATGTCTGAAGGGCTCTTAATAATTTATTACTTAAGTTTAGTATCTTACTTGTACAAATCCTCCTCCAATGTTTCCTGATTCCAGCATTATTACTCCACTGCTTAAAACAGGACCTGAAACTGTACCATTTGCCCCAACAGGAAAACCAAGTTCTCCACAAGAATCCATCCCAGAACCACAAATACATCTAACACCAATGCCACCTTGCCCGCCAGTAACAGAGATTGATGGAACTGAATTAATTATTAATTGAGATGAAGTTCCAGGATTTCCATTAGCTCCAAATGAATTTGAGCAGTTACCAGGAAGGGGTGCCGGTTGAACTCCATTTGCCCCAGAAACAACTTGAATGTTATCTCCTTGATTTACAGATAATAGTATTCGACAGCTTCCTCCATTTCCGCCAGGACAACCCTGTGCAGCATTTCCCCCTGTGTATGCACAACTTACAATTCCTTGTCCTATACTTCCATCTCCTGCCCTGAGGTCAACCTCAATAAAGTTAACTCCTGCAGGGACTACCCAAATACTATCCTCTCCATTCGTTATAGCAAAATTTCCATGAATAGAAGTTGAACTATTGTTTGCAATACCACCAAGGTATACATCATTTCCTTCACTCAGGTAAAGGGTGTCATTTGAAAGTGATAAGATTTGTAATTCATTAATAGGGTCTGCATCAGCATCATTAACACTTATTGTTCCTCCACCATCGCTTAATGTAACATCACTTCCTGATTGAGATAATGTCTGTGCAATTCCAACTCCATCATTACCTGGGATTCCTTGAATACCATCAACTCCATCATTACCTGCTGGTCCTTGTGGTCCTGTTGCACCATCGTTACCAGGAATACCTTGAGCACCATCATTACCTGCTGGTCCTTGTATGCCTTGTGGTCCTGTAGCACCAACTGCTCCGTCAACACCATCATTACCTGCTGGTCCTTGTGGTCCTTGTGGCCCTGTTGCACCAACTGCTCCGTCAACACCATCAACACCATCAACACCATCATTTCCTGCTGGTCCTTGTGGTCCAACTGGTCCAGCTCCATTACCAGATGTCTTTGCATAAAGCGCATAAGGAACACTCATTAATTGACTTGTACCCATAACCGTATATGAAGTTCCTCCAGTAATGTCAACGGCAGTTTCCATAAAATAGGGGCCATTTGCCCAATCAATCGTAGTGAAATCATAAGACGTTGTTCCTGTACCTATCTCAAGATTCACCAATCCATAACCATTGGTTGTTGGACTGAATGTTTCTGTATAAACAGCTGTTCCAGAAGGTGAGCCTTGAAGTATTGTTAATTGGTAACCAACAGCTTGATTTGTAAGTATGATGCCTCCAGCGTCTCTTACTACTGCTTGATATTTAAATGCCTCTGGTGCTTGACCAAATGAGATTAATGTTATTGCTAATGCAATTAGGGTGAGAAATGTAGTTTTCATAGTTGTTAGATTTTTTAGTTCAATACTAATTTTCGTGTGGTTATTAAATTGCCAGTATCATCATATAAAATAAGATAGTACAACCCAACCGCGCCAAGAGAAGATAAATCAATAATAAATGTTTGTTGATTAATTAGTGAACTAAACACTATTTGACCTAAATCATTTTCTATTTTTATTTCATAGTTATTTAACAACGCAAAATCACCATTATTGATTGTAATTTGGTCGTTGGTTGGGTTAGGATAAACTTTAATTGTAGTTAAATTTAAAAGAGGATTCCCAGCTTCATTAACATTAATAATTAATGTGTCGGTAACGGTAGTATATATGGTATCATAATGAATACAATTACCGTCAAATGGATAGTCTAATT
>ERZ651776.24-NODE-24-length-203671-cov-5.121344_pt1 | contig 203671 bp, 126 predicted proteins | sample MGYA00514761_ERZ651776 | MGnify/ENA metagenome assembly ERZ651776
GCTATTATCTACCTGAAAGTCTAACGTAACTTCTCTTAAGTTTTCTCGTATAAAATCATCATTAAGAAATTCTAATCGAGTGGTATCGCGTACTGTGATTGTTGCTTCTTGTGTATCTACACTTTCAAAATCTGACGTGTCTAGTGTAAAGAAAATAAGAGATGCATCTACTGTTTGATTGAATACAACATCTTGTGTCTGATCAAAATCTACATCACTTACACAAGAAACACATCCTAAGAATGAGATCATGAACACGACCACAGATATACATCGCTGTACATATTTCATAGTTTGGGGGAATTTACTAATTTAACTAAAAACGCATATTTGATAAGTATATTGCTATAAATACTTACATATCTCTAACAAATCACGTACTACAACTTGCGTATGGGGCATTTTTAAATTGTGATAGTTATAACAAATTGTTTTCATATTCATACGCTCTGCTCCCAAGATATCTGCCTCATAAGTATCCCCTATCATCATACTTTTTTCTGGCGTGGTTTGCGCTACATTTAGTGCGATTTCAAAAATACGTGGGTTTGGCTTTTTTGCACCTGCTGCTTCACTAGTCGTTACAGTATCAAAATAAGTATCAATATTTGAGCTTTTCAATTTTTTCATTTGGACTTCTTCAAAGCCATTTGTGATAATATGAAGTTTATAGTCTTTTTTTAAATAGTCCAAAAGTTCTATCGTACCATCAAACAAGTGGTTGTGATCAGGTAGATGCAGTATATAATCTTCAGAAAGTTTATCAATAGTATCATCTGTCACTTTCATGTTGAGTGTATCAAATGTCTTTTTGAATCTACCATAGCGCAACTGAGATTTGGTCACTCTTTCTTCTCTATACCATTTCCAATATTGGAAATTAATAGGAGAATATACTTCTAAAAATCCTTGTAAATCTAACGAAATCTTATTCTTCTCAAATATAGTGGCAAATGCCAATCCTGAATTACGATCAAAATCCCACAAGGTATGATCAAGATCAAAAAAAACGTCTGTTATCTCTTTACTCATTGGTAGTTAATAAGGTTCTAAATATTTTTTTACTGTAGACATTGGTGAAATCTGAATTTGAAAAAGCAATCAAAAATAATCCATGTACTTTTTTTACAGCCTCTTTAATTCTTTCTAAGCGTACGCTATCTATGGTTTGCTTATGAGCATCAATAATAGCATTTATGTGGATACAGAATGGATATATCATCAACGGAGTTTGTATTTCATAATCCAGATCGTAAAATAAAAATGGAGTGCAAGTACTCGCTCTAAAACCAGGAATATCAGGATATCCCATCGTGTAATCTTCTACGATTTCCTGATCCAAAAGATCCCTATAACTATTGGGCAATATGATTTTACAATCAGTGATTCTAGTTTGCTTTAAAGGCCTGTTTGTGATATGTTCTATCCGTTTTTTTTCTTCTTTCAAAACGTCTATAGATTGTGATGCGTTTTTAGAGACAAGCAACCCCACATTTGAATAGTCTCCTACCATTTTTATTAAGGATTGAAAACTACGTTTACTGTATTTTATATTTTTACTATCGGCGGTATAATCGCCTAGTTCAAAAAATAGCTTAAACTGAGATAAGGATTGTTTTTGAACATTGACTAACCAACTAAATATATCAAAAGGATCTTTACGTAATCCTAACAGTACTTGTGTGCGTATGAAATTTCGCTTTAAGCGAAAATTAATAAAATCATTGGCATACCCACCCACAGTTCGTAAAAATCCTACTTTTCTGTAAGCAAACGCCTGAGGTACGTCAATAATAACTTGCGTTAAAAATTGAGATTCTTTTAACGTATACTCGGGAAAAGACATCGTTACAATCTCTTTAAAACGCTGTATCCAAATATCGACAACGGGGCGATCTAAAAAATTATTCTTATAGGCTATACTCTCACTTGCAGGAAAACGCCCTAATGCATCTTTTACGTGTGGTAAGTATTCTTCATACCGACTTAACATATAAAAAGTAGCACCAAATATATCATAGGGAATTGTTGCATTCGGAACTTTTGAAGCAAAAAAACAAGGTATGCCTTTCCAATCTTGCAATTGAATATCTACATCCATAACACCTTGTTCAAAAAGAAGATCGACGGCACTAACATGCAATTCGTTCCCTAATTGTTTGTATGTATACGATAATTTAGGGCCGTCATGCGCTACAAAATCTTCTACTTTACTCGTAAAAGACACCTTTATCCCTAATACTCGTGTACATATATGCTTAAAAGTATAGATAACTCTAGGCGTAATTTTATGGGTATAAACAAGTAGCATTGAAATTGAGAGTAAAAAAGGGTTAAATCAAGCCATCATCGGCAAAGCTAAAATACGCCTTTTCGGTTACAATAATATGGTCTAATACTTTCACATCTAAGCTAGACGAAGCCACTTTTAGCTTTTGAGTCAACTGTATATCGGACTTACTAGGTTTCAGGGTTCCCGAAGGATGATTATGTGCTAAAATAATCCCAACTGCATTAAGCTCTAATGCGGTTTTGAGCACCAATCGCACATCGACTAGTGTTCCTGTAATCCCTCCTTTGCTTAATTGTTGTTTTTCTAAAATCTTATTAGAGTTATTAAGATATACGACCCAAAACTCTTCGTGAGGCAGATCTCCAATAATGGGTTGTAATATTTCAAATACTGTGGAGGAGGATGTTATACGCTTTCGCGAAAGCGAATCACCTCCATTTCTCCGTCTTCCAAGTTCGAGTGCTGCTGCAATCGAAACCGCTTTTGCTTCCCCAATTCCCTTGAATTTCATGAGGTCATTAATGGAACGCTTTCCTAATTCTGAAAGATTGTTTGACGAAGCGGCTAGAATGCGTTTGCTTAAGCCTACAGCGCTGTCTTCTCGATTACCTGATCCAATAAGGATGGCTATGAGTTCTGCATCTGAAAGGGCTAATCGACCTTTATTTACTAATTTTTCACGAGGCCTGTCATCCTCCGACCAGTTCTTGATCGAGAATGAAACTTGTTTTTCTGACATAATTAAACTTATTTTTCTGACCTTACTAAAGTAAAAAAAGTAATTATAAGATTCATAACTTTTACAGTAAGAATTATTTATAGTAAATTTAATGGGTTACTTTTAGCTATAAATCACGTTTCTAAATTAACATTATCCGATGAAATCACTATTTGACCAAGAAGCATATACCGAGATACGCACACGTCTTGATGCCCTTTCAGAAAACAGCGAACGCCAATGGGGTAAGATGACCGCTGGACAAATGTTACATCATTGTCAGGCGCCTTTAAAAATTATCCTAGAAAAAGAAGATTACGGCTTTAAACCGAATTGGCTGATCAATCTATTATTTAAAAAATCGATGTATGATGATAAGCTTTGGAGAAAAGGACTTCCAACGGCAAAGGCTTTAAAAGAGACAGTTCCTAGAGTATTTATAGAAGAAAAAAAGGCGCTGGAAGCTTTGCTAGATGAATTTGACAGCAAACGAGATCGTGAAGAGTGGCCTATACATCCATCTTTTGGGAAATTTACAAAAGAGCAATATGGTAAGATGCAATACAAGCATTTGGATCACCACTTGAGACAGTTTGGGGTGTGAATAAAGTAGACATCAGAAAAACGAAATCTTGAAAAATTTCATTGTAGAGACTATTGAAATCTCTTTTTTACATTTAAAAATGTAAAAAAATATACTAAGATTTCACTACTCTATGACAAACGTCTTATTTCTATTAAGAACGTTTATTAAAATACAATAAGACACTACAGAACCATCTAAACGCTCTGTTAAGGATTCACGAATCAATCCTTTTGGAAATTGATCTCCCCAAGGTAATAAAGAATAATAATCACCGAATCCCACACCAATCATTAAACGATCTACACTTTTATCTACAACTAGGATATGACTCTTTGTAAGATATTGATTACTGCCTTTTGACTTGTTATATGAATATGTATAGACGCTTAACAAAGAATCATGCGGTGTTACCACAAGATCATAATCACCTATAGATACAGGATTTCTATAGGTATTTCCTTTAAATGTCTTCTTTTTAATACGTAAATCGTTTGCGTTAAGAAGAGTCTCTTTACTTACGGTTAGTTCTGCAATTTTATCTTTTTGATCATCTCTAAAAATGAGACTATACATACTATCCTTTCTTTGTGTAGCAATGGCCACATAGGAATTATCTTTTGAATTGACAAAATAGAAGCGTTGTTCATTCTTTTTTTGAACTAACTCTTGAGGGTTTGTCACTTCGTATTCTAAGATTTGATCAAAGACATAGCTGTTTTGACAACAAGCTATCGTATAACTAAAAAATAAAACAAAGCATAAAAAGTATCTCATACGTATTGTATCAAATAATCCGCTTCACTTCCTCAAAATCCAATCCGCCATAATTACCACTACTCATGAGTAGTAAGGCAGTATTCTCAAAAGTTTGACCGAATAAAAACTCTCTAAATTGAGTTGGATCGGTATAAATAATAAGGTCGTCTCTTTGAAAAGCCATGGCGATTTGTTGTTCTGTTACTTTTTCTAATTTTTTAATCTCCACCGCATGCGGAGAGTAAAATACTACTGCAACATCTGCCGCATCTAGGGCTCCTTGGTATTCTGATAAAAACTCAGCATTGAGACTGCTGTAGGTGTGTAATTCTAAACATGCTACTAGTGTACGATCTGGATATTGTTCTTTGACGGCATTAGTGGTGGCACTTACTTTGGAAGGGCTATGTGCAAAATCTTTATAAGCAACATTGCTAGTGCTTTCTGCTATTTTCTCTAAACGCTTGGAGGCACCTTTGAAGGTGGCGATCGCTTCATAAAAATCTTCTTCGACCACGCCCATGTGTTGGCAAATCCATTTCGCGCCAGCTAAATTATTTAAATTGTGTTTTCCAAACACTTCTATAGGCATTAATCCTTCTGGAGTATCTAATAAGGTCCCCCCTTCTTCAACTTCATAATGAGGCGTTTCATAGGGATACTTCTTGATATGCGCCGTCGCATTTTCGACGACGTTTACGACTTCTGCATCTTCTGTATTATACACCATCGCACCACCATTCGTCATACTATTGACAAAGATTTGAAACTGCTCCACGTAATTTTCAAACGTTGGAAATACGTTAATATGATCCCAAGCAATCCCGCTTAGCAATGCAATATTCGGTTTATATAAATGAAATTTAGGACGCCTATCTATCGGACTACTCAAATACTCATCACCTTCCAATACAATAAAGTCATTCTCTTCGGTAAGATGCACCATGGTCTCAAATCCTTCTAATTGTGCGCCCACCATATAATCCACCTCTTTTTCCAAATAATGCATCACATGCAAAATCATAGACGTAATCGTGGTCTTTCCATGAGATCCACCTATGACCACTCGGGTTTTATTTTTAGATTGCTCGTATAAGTATTCTGGATATGAATAGACGGTAAGCCCTAATTCTTGTGCTTTATGCAACTCTGGATTATCTTCTTTGGCATGCATTCCTAAAATAACAGCATCTAAGTTGGTTGTTATTTTTTCTGGAAACCATCCAAAAGTTTCTGGCAATAATCCATACTTCTCGAGACGAGATTTAGACGGATCAAAAATCGTGTCATCACTTCCTGTGACTTGGTATCCCTTATGATGTAATGCTAAGGCTAAGTTATGCATGGCTGCACCGCCTATAGCTATAAAATGTACGTTCATATATCGTTTATAATCAGATTTAAAAATAAGATTAATTATGGAAAAGATGCCTTTTATATTCTGTTTCCGCTCCTGCCTACCAGTGAGGCAAGTTTACGAAAGCGTAATTAAGAATCTTCCTTATCTGTATTACTGCTTGTAAAAATCATAGGTAGTTTGCTCTACTTGCGGATCAAGTTTGAGTGTAAACATTTTTACATCCCCATCTACAACTTCAAAAGGGAAAATTGATTGCCCGTAAAGAACATTGCTAAAGGTTGCCAGAAAGTTATTGTCTTTTGTATGCTTCAACGTCACTTTGAGATCCTTGTGGTGTTCGAAATCTATATGTAAATCCCCTTTTTCTTTTTTAATTTTAATCCAACCGTATACATCATTTACATACGTTCCTTCAAATTTAGAAAGGGCTACTGCTGGTTTATTTTTTTCCTCAACTTCTTTTAACCAGGCTTCTTTTTGTTTCTTTTTTTCGTTTTGATTTTTCTCAAAAAAATCATAATATAAATTACTAACTCCTCTATGTGGGTTTTTAAAATATGCATTTAAAATATCATATTTAAGTCCTTCATAAAGGTAATTACTATCTGTATTTGTTAAAATAACGATTCCTAAATTCTGTTCTGGAACCATTGTAACTGAGGTTAAATACCCATGAATACCACCTGTGTGCATAATAAGTTTATGCTCACCATACGCTTCAATATCCCACCCTAAACCATATAAACTAAAAGGATATTTAGCAGTACCCACAATAGATCTTGGTGTTCTCGTGGCTGTAATTGCTTTTACAGGAATGACTTGTTTCCCTTCGTACTTCCCATCTGCTAATAATGCGGTTACCCATTTACTCATATCTGCAATGGAAGAAGAGATACTTCCAGCAGGAGCCGTTGCATCTATATCTCCATAGTCAATGACCACAGGCTCTCCATCTATAATCGTATGTGCGAGCGTTCTATTATTTGACTTCACAATATCCTGAGATAACGCTAGTGAGTTTTGCATCTCTAAAGGCGTAAAAATCTTTTCTTGTAATTGTTCTGCCCAAGTTTTCCCTGTCGCCGATTGTATAATTTCTCCAGCAATTGTATATCCCGTATTAAAATATCCCCACGTCTCTCTATATTGATGTGTAGGTGTTATTAATGCAAACTTTCTTATAATTTGTTCAGATGTAAGCTCATTATCAAAGTTCAAAAAATCTCCTTGAAATGTTTCAAATCCAACTCTATGAGATAATACATCTACAATATCAACTTTCTGAGTGAGCCATGGATCGTGTAATTTAAAATAAGGCAACCATTTTACAACAGGATCTTTAAGCGAAAATGCATCTTCTTGCTCCAAAGTTGCCATAAGTGTTGCTGTAAATGCCTTGCTATTACTCCCTATCATAAACAGCGTATTCTCATCTATAGGCGTATTAGACTCATAATCTGTAACTCCATTTGTATACGTTTTGACAATTTTGCCATCTTTTATAATCGCAACAGCAAGCGCTGGTATTTTCCATTGCTTTTGTTCTGATTGCAAGTAGGTATCTAAACTATCTTTTATAAAAGAAGGTAGCGACTCCTGCGCACCGAGAGTTATGCTTATAAAAGCTATAAAAAAACTTAAAACAATTGATTTTGTATTCATAGGACATATAGTGTTTAGGTAAAATACTACATTGAAAAATAATTCCTACTCTTTTACGAGTATGGGTATAAAACGAATATTAAGGAATATTCAAATACTTATGCGTCTGTAAAGAGATTTTCCATTTTGGGTTTGCCATCACATAATCTACGATAAGTGGCACCATTTTATCACGCACAGACCATTCTGGTTGGAGATATAAAATACAGTCTTTAGACACTTTTGTAGCCTGCTCTTCGGCAAAAGAAAAGTCACTTTTGTTATACACAATCACTTTAAGTTCGTGAGCTTTTTGAGACACTTCTTCTTTAGGCAACATTCGTTTTTTAGGAGAAAGACAAATCCAATCCCACTCGCCAGAAAGATCATACGCTCCAGACGTTTCTATATGGACTTGCAAGCCTCTTTCTTTGAGCAAAGACGTTAAGGGCTTCATATCCCACATCAGAGGTTCTCCACCAGTGACGACAATCGTATCGCTATATTTGGCGGCATTATCGGCTATCGTAACAGCTTCAGTAGGTGGATGAATCGCCGCATCCCAACTTTCTTTTACATCACACCAATGGCAACCCACATCACATCCGCCTATTCGTATAAAATATGCGGCGGTTCCTTTGTGATATCCTTCTCCCTGAATGGTATAAAACTCTTCCATTAACGGAAGTAATTCTCCTAAATCTACTCGTGATTGTATAGCCTCTTTTGTCATTGCATGCAAAGATAGGAAGTATTGAATAGTATGTAGCGTATAAAAGGGGCTTTTTGAAAAATGGAGTTATCGTCTTTTTAAAAATAGTAGAATTGCCGCTACAAGTGCAATACCACTCGCAATTCCCAGTGCTAAATAGCTTGCCCATAAAGAAAATGCATTTGCCAAAGATCCCATAATAGCAGGTCCCGCCATAAACCCTGTAAAGCCCATCCCTGCGACGATAGAAATCCCTTGAGAAGAGGTCACTCCTTTTGCTTTTCCCGCCACTCGAAATAATTCTGGAATAATCACAGAAAACCCAATCCCGACAAGACCAAATCCAACTAAACTGAGACCTTGTGATCGGGATAAAATAGCCATATACCCCACAATCGCGATAAGCAATCCATAAATAATAATACGATAAGAACCAATACGAGAACTCACCTCATCCCCAAAAAACCTCCCTATAGTCATGGCAGCACTAAAAATAACAAACCCAAAACCAGCTAGCCATTCCAGAGTTACTCCAACTACATCTTCAAGATATAGTTTACTCCATTGCTCTAATGATCCTTCACTACCCATAACAATAAAAGAGATAATTGTTAAAGCAAAAAGGGGCTTTAATAGTTTTAGCGAAAATCCTGCATTCTCCTTCTCAATTGACTTGTTTGCAATTGCTATAAATTTTTTAGACAATAAAATATTAGTCAGTATAATGACGAGTGCCACAATAGCGATATGAATAAAAGGAACTGTTACAGCCCCAATAACCAGACTCCCTATTCCTGCACCTAAAACACCTCCTAAACTAAAAAAAGCATGAGCAGCACTCATAAAATTAACTTCATCTCCCTTTTCTAATTCAGACACAAGGGCATTCATTGCTATATCGGTAAAAGCACTACTCATACCCGCTATAAATAGGCTTATACACAATAATACCAATGATGGAGCTATGATAGGAAATAAAAAAAGTAACGCAAAAATGACTATACCATACAATGTAGCCTTCCCCACTCCTATAGCATCGATAATTTTTGAAGAAAAAGTAACTGCAAAAAGCCCCCCAATAGCATAGCAAAATAAAGCAATCCCAATATCTCCATCATCTATAGCCAATTTTTCTTTCACTCTTGGAATATAAAGTACCCATGTTCCCACCATAATATTGATGGATGCAAACACCCATACTGGAGCAAAATACCGCTTTCGCGAAAGGATTAAAAACAGAGAATTCATAGCGTCAAAACTACTAAATCAGAAAGTATAAAAGTCAAAAAATATTCATCTAGTTACGAAAACGTTTACGTAAATTTCTTTTCACATCGCCGTATAATGCGTATTTTTATGGGCATAAGATTTTCTAATGACCACATCCAAAACTACGTATCAAAATACACACGCTTTCGCGAAAGCGCAAGACACCCAAGACCCACTTGCTCATTATAGAGATCGTTTTTATCTCCCTGTAGATACAGATGACAATCCGCTTATATATATGTGCGGAAACAGTCTCGGTTGTCAGCCTAAATCGGTAGCCACGTATATTGAGCAAGAACTCAATGATTGGGCAAACCTGGGCGTAGAAGGGCATTTTGAAGCTGAACATCCTTGGATGCCGTATCACGAGTTTCTTGCTAATCAAATGGCAGACATCGTAGGTGCCTTACCCAGTGAGGTCGTTGTGATGAATACACTCACCACCAACCTACACCTTATGATGGTCTCTTTTTACAGACCCACTCCTACACGTCATAAAATTATTATAGAAAGTGACGCCTTTCCATCAGATCGATATGCGGTGGAGAGTCAGATCAAACATCACGGACACGATCCTGCCAAAAGCCTGATTCTATGGAAACCAAGAGAAGGAGAAGATTTATGTCGTTATGAAGATTTAGAAGCATTGGTCAAAGAACACGGAGAAAGTATCGCGCTCTTTTTAATAGGAAATACTAATTATTATTCTGGACAATGCTACCCTATTGACAAAATCACACAATTAGGACATGCTAATGGTAGTAAAGTCGGTTTTGACCTCGCACACGGTGTGGGCAATATTATGCCAGATTTACATAAAAACGGACCTGATTTTGCCGTTTGGTGTTCGTACAAATACCTCAACAGTGGACCAGGAAGTTTGGGTGGTTGTTTTGTACACGAGCGTCATCACCACGACAAAGAACTCAATCGTTTTGCAGGTTGGTGGGGACATAATAAAGATACGCGTTTTAATATGCGACACGGCTTTGACCCCATCCCATCCGCCGAAGGATGGCAATTATCCAATCCTCCTATTTTATCAATGGCGGCGGTGAGAGCTTCTTTAGACATTTTCGCGGAAGCGGGCATGAAAAACATACGTGCAAAATCAATACAGCTTACAGGCTATTTGGAATACTTACTAGATGATTTAGACAACGATCGCATTTCGGTCATTACACCTAGAGATCCTGAGCAACGGGGTTGCCAACTATCGATTCAAGTTCAACATGCCGATCGTAGTTTGCACGATCAATTAACAAAAGCTGGTGTGATTTCAGATTGGCGAGAACCCGATGTGATTCGTTTGGCGCCTGCGCCTTTGTACACAAGTTATGAAGATGTGTATGAACTTGTACTGCGATTAAAACAAATTTTATAAAGTAAGATAGTATTCTCTCCCTTTGGGAGAGATGTCTGCAAGACAGAGAGGGATGTACATACCAGAAATCTATAAAAACGAAAACCCAGAACAAATCAGAGCGTTTATAAAAGCGAATAGTTTTGGCATCTTTATTACCAACAAAGATGGGGTTTCACTTGCTACACATATTCCTTTAGAATATGCACAAAAAGAAAGTGGTACTGAGATTTTACACGCACACATTTCAAAAGCAAATGAGCAATGTGCACATATTATAGACGGCGGTGAAGTCTTATGTATTTTTAATGGTCCACATAGTTATGTCTCTAGCAGTTGGTATGACTTTGAAGAAGTCCCCACCTGGAACTATATTGCCGTGCACGTTCGCGGAAAATTAACGATATTAGATCAAGAAGGACTATGGAGTTCTGTAAAGACCTTAATGCAAACCTACGAGGATAAGCAAGAAAACCCTGTGCGTATGGAAAATCTTTCCGAAGAAACATTGCGGCAAATGAATGGCATCATTGGTTTTGAAGTCGCTATTTCTTCTATAGAAGCAGCGTATAAACTATCTCAAAACAGGGATGATAAAAACCATACGGCAGTTGTACACCAATTAAAGAATACGGGATGTCCACAAGAAATTGCGATTGCAGAAGAGATGGAGAAATTGAGGGGAAATAAAAAATAATTTATAAGATTCCCGCTTTCGCGGGAATGAAAAGAAAAGATGAAAAAACAAGAACACATATTAATTATAGGCGCAGGACTTTGTGGTTCGCTATTAGCACTCCGCATGGTACAAAGAGGCTATAAAGTGACGGTGGTAGAAAAACGTCCTGATCCTAGAAAGGTACATCAAGATGCTGGGCGGTCTATCAACCTTGCTTTTTCAGATCGAGGAATGACCGGGATTAAACTGGTTGGGCTTGAAAAAGAAGTTCGTAAACTATGCATCCCGATGAATGGGCGTATGATCCACGATCCGAAAGGAAATACATTTTTTAGTCCGTATAGTGGGCGTACTGATGAATATATCAATTCGATATCGCGTAGTGATTTGAATGAAATGTTGCTCAATGCCGCTGATCAATTTGATGATCTTACCATTCATTATAATCTAGCGTGTCAAGAAGTGGATTTAGAAAATGCGACGGCTACGTTTGAAGAATATACGACAAAAGAGATGCATACCTTTTCTGGAGATGTGATTCTGGGTGCCGATGGTGCTGGATCTTCCGTACGTAAGAGTATGTACTTAAGTAGGAAGTTTTTATTTAGTTTTTCTCAAGAATACTTAGGACACGGATATAAAGAACTGTCAATTCCACCAGCAGAAGGTGGTGGCTATCGTACAGAGAAAAATGCCCTTCATATCTGGCCGCGAGGACGTGATATGATTATTGCATTACCAAACTTGGATGGGAGCTTTACCGTGACTTTATTTTTGGACTATGACGATGCGCCAGATAGCTTTGCATCGCTGAACTCCCCAAAAGCGATTGAAGAATATTTCACACGACAATTCCCCGATGCGGTGGCAATGATGCCAAATTTGATTCAAGAGTTTCAAGATAATCCAACAGGTCCGTTAGGAACGATTAAGTGTAGTCCGTGGCATTCTTTTGGAAAGACCTGTATTCTGGGCGATGCCGCGCATGCGATTGTTCCGTTTTATGGACAAGGGATGAATGCGAGTTTTGAAGATGTAGTCGTTTTTGATGCTGTTCTTGACAAATATCATGGCAACTGGGAAACCGTTTTTAAAGAATACGAAAAAGCCCGCAAAAAAGATACCGATGCGATTGCTGATCTTGCCGTCGATAACTTCCATGAGATGAAAGAACATACGGCAAACCCAATATTTCAAGAGAAACGAAAATTAGAAACGGCTTTTGAAAAAGAGTTTCCTAACGACTATTATTCTAAGTATAGTTTGGTCACTTTCAACGAGGCGATAGGCTATAGAGAAGCGATGTTACGTGGGAGAGCACAAGACAAAGCCATCCTCAGCTTACTAGATGAAGGTGCGCTTCCTGAGGATTTTTCGCTTAAAGCGAAATTAGAAAAAGTAAAACAAGAAACGAATGACATTTTGCACGATGATGCAATTGTAGAAAATTTATAGATGGGGTATCGACTAAAGCCTGTCTTGAGCGAAGTCGAAAGGCTCGAACTGACAACATCGATAAATCTAAATAAAATTCAAATGTCATCTCGAGCGCAGTCGAGAGCTAATTGAATAAAAAGTTGATTAAAATACAAAAACCATGAGCAGTAATTTAGTAGAAGGAAAAGCGAGTCCGCGAGGAGCCTATCCGCACGTGAAACGTGCAGGCGATTTTTTATTTGTGTCTGGTACCAGCAGCCGACTTCCTGACAATACGTTTGCAGGTGTCAACAAAATAGATGAAATGGGTACCATGCATCTGGATATTAAAGAGCAAACCCGTGCCGTATTAGAAAACATCAAAGATTATCTCGCGACAGAAAACGCAACCATGGCAGATGTGGTAGATGTGACTTCGTTTTTGGTGAACATGAATGATTTTGCAGGCTACAATCAGGTGTATGGAGAATATTTCAAAAAGGAAACAGGTCCTGCCCGTACAACGGTTGCCGTACATCAATTACCGCATCCGCATCTAGTGGTTGAAATTAAGGTGATGGCATATAAGCCTTTATAAAAACTACTTAATTTAAAACATAATGCAGATGGAAATTTTAGACTGGATACAGAATTGGTTTAAGGATAATTGTAACGGAGATTGGGAACATAATGGAGGTATCCAAATAACCACTTTAGACAATCCAGGATGGGATGTTGAAATTGATATATCCAACACTTCAATAGCTAATATTAATGTAGAATGGATACTTAACGAAAATGGAGCACAAGATTGGTATGGTGTAAAAATTGAGAATCAAAAATTTAACGCTGCAGGGGACTCTGGAAAACTAACATTTTTATTAGGCTTATTTAAAGAGATGATAGAGAAAATCGAAAATTAATATAATTTTCTGATTACTATCTTTTAAACGCGTGTTTTAAACTCCTAAACCAAATATGTACCACCTGATTTGCACAGATATAGATGGCACCTTACTCAATACGGATCGGTATTTGAGTAATGCTACTTTAAACGCTTTTGCGAACCTGCCTACCGATAAGGTAGGAGCGAATTTTCCAATTATACTCGCTTCATCTCGTATGCCTAGCGCCATGCATTATTTACAAGAAGGATTGGGGATTAAAAACGCATCACTTATTGCATATAATGGAGGGCTTATTTTAGGTAAAAATGGTGTCTGTATAGAAAGTAATACGATGCCTTTAGACCTTTTGGAAGCATTGCTACCGCATCATACCAAGCACTCCTACAACTTAAGCATTTATGCAGATGATGATTGGTATACCGATCAAGAGGATTTTTGGAGCTTACGCGAAATAAATAACACAAGAGTCACCCCTACATATCAATCTGCGTTAAAGAGCCTAGAAACACTTAACACCACACAGAGAACTCCTCACAAGCTCATGTGTATGGGAGACGCTAAAGAAATAGATAGTATCGTAACACATCTTTCAGGTTTGTTTGCTGATGTTGTTCATTTATACAGATCTAAAGACACCTATTTGGAGATCACACCAAAACATATAGATAAGGCAAAAGCACTTCGTATTTTATTGAATCAGGAATTTCACTTTGGAATGGATCGTGTCATCGCTTTTGGAGATAATCATAATGACGAAGAGTTGATTAAACATGCTGGACTCGGCGTCGCGGTAGCCAATGCCACCGATCAACTGAAAGCCTTGGCAAATTATGTGAGTCCGTTTACAAATAAAGAAGATGCGGTGGCGAAGGCGATTGAGAAATTTGTGATTGGTAAGTAATTTTTATTGTCTGATAAAAGAGTACAGATCGCTTGGCTTATAGAAAATAGACCATTTCTTATTACGATCTAAACAACTTGAAAAATCACACCTCCCTCACCCTCCTTCTTAGAAGAGAAAACTCTTTTCTGAATGGATTTGTACTTAAAATATTATATAAATCTTTGACCAGTATCCAACTAATAATAGCTAATAGCTTTTGAAGTATCTCTCCTAAAGTTTATCTTGAGTTTGTCGAGGGATCAAGATAATTAATAGATTTTCAACAACAGATTAGGGTCTGGGCAATTCTCTTTGTAAAAAGGCAACTTATTTTTAGAGCAAACACCTGGATAATCTCCTTTTTTACCTTGCATATCGATGATAATTTGAAAATGTAAATGGGGTGCATAATCGCCATTTTCAAAAGGTGCTCCTAACGTTGCAATTTGTTCTCCTGCTTTTACTTTTTTTCCTACTTCTAATCCTTCCAAAGACGTTCTGCTTAAATGCCCATACAGCGTATGAAATGTGTCATCTTCCATCTCATGCTTGAGAATAATGGTAGGACCATAATCTCCAAAATTAGTATTCTCTTGAAAGCTATGAATCGTTCCGTCCAATGGTGCTATAACAGAAGTACCCGCATCACACCATAAATCAATTCCTAAATGGATGTTTCTTTTGTCATCTGGAGTAGCTGCCTGAAAATAATCAGAACGATCATATAACTTGCGTTGTTCTAGATAGCCTCCATAGGCTACTTTGGCTTGACGTTCTTTTAAAAAATTAAGCAATTGGGCATGATGCCTTTCAGGATCTTTTAAAATCTCTACATTTAGTGTTTTGTTTGTACTTGATAAATCTAAAGGAGTATACGCTGATGAATTGAATTGAGATGAAACTACTGGTGTAAAATCTGAAGTTAGGGTTGTTATTAAAACCATATTATATTTTTCCTATTTTAATAATGCTATTTTCTTGCAAGCTTACTATTTCAGTATAAAAATTCTTAAGAATATCATATTCAGAGGCATAGAAAGAAGTCTTCTTAAGTTGATATCTAAATCTACACGAAATTTTATTACCACTAATATCAAAAAAGACTTTACATTCTCCTGCTCCATTAGGCAAGATATAATGTTTATTTTTAGGAACATCAAGTATTTGATATATGTCGCTTATCGTAAAATCTATAGCATAAGTGATATCTTTTGTATATCCAAAATCAATAGGGTATAGTCTTTCCTCTGATTTAAAAATAGCTTCTTTGAAATTTGTATTCAGAAGAAAAGGATAAATATATAAAGCATTTCCACGTACTTCTAGATCAGAAACAAAGGAGTGACTAATAATAAGTGGCTTTTTCACATCATCTAAATTTTCTATAACCTCATTATATAATTCAAAATCCACTGATTCTTGCGAGATTGAATTAAGTCCTTCATCACGTATTAAATTTCTTTTAGCATACGCCAATTGTCCAGAGTACATATTCTTTACATCCCCTTCTATTTCTAAATCTTCATTAATAGATAATTTGACTTCAGTATAGTTGATATTACGTGTTTGAGAATTAATAGGGTACCAATAACTTCCATTTTCAAAATCCATGATCCTTGCTTTAGTATTAAAAACTTTAAAAGGAAGCACGCCAAAAGATAAGAGCTTATCTGTAGCATCTAGCAAATATGTTTTGTCATCTATTGTTAGATAGGCTAGCACATAGTTAAACTCTGTTAACACAGGAAATACTGATGAAGGGATTTTATAATCCCGTGTAGAGGATAGTGCTAACTGGGCTTCAATACCTGCGGCTTTGAGCGTATTGATAAGAGCTAAATTAATCTCTGCGATATTACCCTTACCCTTTTCATAGGCATCTTTCACTCGTATATCAGAAAAAATACGATAATTCTCATTCCATGTATAATGATCCCTTATAAATCTATATATAGCCGTTGCTTTTTCTTTTTCATTAGATATTTCAAAAATTTCTTGTGGTATTACTTTTTGAAAATAGGAAGCATATTTTAATTGTCTCCCCATATCTTTTTCATTGCTAAATTCATTTTCTACATCTTCCCAAGACTTCGCATATTTTTTGATATCGCCATCAAAATTAATAGTCTGTGTCAGCTGATAAGATAATCTGGAAATATAGTTTTCTTTAGCAAGCATATAAGGTTCTTCTGAATATCTAGGCATATCATACATAGCATAAACAGAGCTATCACAATCTGCAGCTCCTTTACCTGAAATTTCAAAGCAATTTTTTTTTATTGCAGATTCTTCTATATCTAATTTTTTCAACCCTGTAATTGATCTGTTGTACATATAAATACCGGGAATATCTGCACTAAACTCACTATACATTTTAGGAATATCTCCTTGAAAATCCCAGTTTCCGAAATTAAAAATAAAAGGAGATTCTATTCTATAAGTATATTCTATAATACTGCCGTCCTGAACATCTGGAAATGTAAATCTTTTTTCAGACCATTTTTCAGAAAGATCAACATCAAAAATAATTTTTTCATCAATATATTTTTTTTCAGTACCGTTATGGGTAACCGCTTTTATATCAACAACTTTTTCTGATGTTTGTTTTGTGTGATAATAGGGGATACTAACTTCTATTCCTTCATATCGGTTGACATCAAAAACTTTAATTTTTTTATAAACAACTTTAACAATTCTGATGTAATTTCCTATAATTTCGAATGTATTTCTGCCTTTTTCAAAGAGAACCACAGCTGCAGTCGTTGTATCCTTATCATATACCTTCAACGCATAATCTTCTTGCGTAATTTTACCAAAGCTAGCATCCTTTCGCTCTTTGTTTTGACCAGAAACAGAAAGACTAAAAAACGTAATCAATACTACTAAAAATGACTTCATATACTAATTTATTACTTCAAAAATACTACTTCTTCTGTAACGAGACTCGTAAAAAGACAGTCCTATTACAAAACAACATTTATGAAGCAGCATCTTTGGATTTTAGAACTAACGTGTAGACTCTATGTATGGTCAAAAATATGGGTGTATGGGATCGGGAAAATAATGGGAGGACAGTTTCACAGAGTAGGAAACCTTCCGGAAGAGATTGCTAAAACTCCTATTGCAGATGTGGGAAGTTTTGATTTGGCTTGGACCTTTTTTGGGTTTTCTACAGGGTATATTTGGTTTATAGGAATCTCCCAAATACTAGGTGGCGGATTGTTACTTTTCAATAAAACAAAAATAATAGGCGTTACTATATTAATCCCAATATTACTCAACATCATTGTCGTTGACGCCTTTTTTGAGATTTCTGGAGGTGCTATGTTAAGCGCAATCTTGTATTTCCTGATGTGTTGTTATATTCTCTATTACAACAAAAAACAGCTTATAGAAGCTGTAAAAAAAATACTAGAAATCGCAACGATCTCCAGAACAAAAAAAGCAAGATGGATAGGATATGGGCTTTCTATACTAGCGGTGGGATTACTAACCGTTGTTGAGGTCTTTTTAATAAATTGGGTAGGTAGGTAATTATTTTAATACCACATCACTATACTTTGCTGTAATAGTAATCACATTGGCTGTATTACGAGATTTATGAAAACCATTTACCATAGAAGTCTTATTACTCTTTATGGTCTTCGTTTCTAATTGGCGTGGTACTAAAAACTCATTAAGCTCTCCACTAAAATTAAAATTAAAAGCGCTATCTGGTAAATTCAACACAAGATCACTATTTTCAAGAATAATAGTCAATGATCCGAAATCATCTACTACTTGTGGAATTGATAATTGCCCAAAGGAACCTGAAAAAAGACCTGCGCCAGAAAGAGTATTTATAATAACATTACTAGAGTTTGAAGTCAATGCAATATCTTTTGCATTTGCAATCGTACATTGTTTTACGTGACTCGCCTCTAGGGAACCTCCATTCCAAAAGCCTATATTGATAGGGCTATATGAAACGTTGATGGAGGTTTTCCCTCCATCAACGTTTGTAGCAGCAAAGCTACCGTGCGATATCATAGCTTTAGGATTGTATACTGCAGCCATTTTTACTTTTCCATAACGTACATTAAGATCTAATGCTGCCTTTTTAGGCATTTTAATAATAATGGTACGCTTTACATCACGACTAGGTTTACGGTCGGTATCGTAATTAAAATGAAAGCTAGAACTCTTATTTCCGTGCTCATCTTCCGTATGACGCTCTTCCCAGTCAGCTTCATGCTTTTCTGCCCACTTCTCTACTCTTTTACCTAGCTCTTCTCCCCATTTCTCCATGTCTTTTCCAAAGTCTTCACCCCAGTTTTCCATCGCTTTTTCTATAGACTCACCAAAGTTTTCTCCCCAATCTTCCATTGCTTTTTCAAAACCTTCCATTTTGATTTCAAAGTCTTCTCCCCATGCTTCCATGTCGCTTTCAAAAGCATCTCCCCATTTTTCCATGTCTTCTAACCAAGCATCTACTTCTCTTACTTTTACGTTGGTATCATACTTTCTATTTAACTTATTGACATAATCTTGTTTGTCTTTACGATACTCATTGTCATTAAAGTTCATATTCCCTGTATCTCCAAATGGCCATCTAGGAATATCCATAAGACCACTTAAGGCTCCTCCTAAAAATCCTTTTTCAGAAAAATTATTTTCTTTTTCCCACTTCTCTATGGCTTTGTCAAATTCAGGACCAAAACTCTTCTCCATCTCTTTTTCATAACGCTTTAAATACGCTCTTCCTTCTTTACGATATGCCTCGTGATCAAATTTTGTTTTTCCTAATTCTTCATAAAACTCTACAGGTAATGGTGCTCCCATAAGCCCTTCTAGGACAGGTCCAACAATACCCTCTAGTACAGGCTCTACAATACTTAATGTCCCGCCTACTAATTCTTCTAAGTTCAAGTCTAGATTAATATTATCCAGATCATCTAGATGAATCACGGTATCATCACCTCTATATCCACTAGAGCTACTTATGCGTATGCGATCGCTATTTCCATTTACAGATAGATTCCAATCTTTTAATGCCTGGTCTGTATTTTTCCCTTCTACAAACGCTTCAACAGAAACTTCATTTTTATTCCAAGTTTCAAAAATCACATCTACATAGCGTGTGTCTACTTCTATTTCAACATCCTTGTTAGTGTTAAAACGTTCATTTAACTTTTCTTTTTTGGCTTGTGCAAGTACACTTCCTGATAGCATCATGCAGACGGCTATAAGAAACCAATTTATTTTTGTTGTCTTCATTATATTTAAAATTTTTTAGATCGTTTGAATCGCATCTTCTTGAGATGCTTTTATTTCGGTTAACTTTCGTTTCAGTTTTGATAGTAATTCTGCACGTAATTTTAAGTTATCAATCATGGCAGTTACCATCTCTTCACTGATTCCGCTTTCTGTAATCTCTTTGTTTAGTCGTTTGTATTCTTCATCCAGCGCACTCAATTGTTTTAAGAAAGCATCGATTAATTCTTGATTCTCATCATTAATTTCTAATCTTGCTAACTCTACATTGATACTCGCGAGGTAGTAATCTTCTACTTTTTTAAAGTCTGGAGAAAGATCACTTAACTGTAATACTCTTTCTTCTTTTGGTAACTCTTTTGTTTCTGTAGAAACGAAGGTGGGTTCTGTGTCCGCTTTCGCGAAAGCGTACTTAGCCACTCCCCAAATAATACCACTAGCTACCAGAAGCATCGCTGCTATTTTCATAAAAAAGAAAATACCTTTTTTAGAACCGCCATGGGTCTCATCCTGTGGTGGTAATGCTTTTGTAAGACGGTCTTCAAAACGAGATTGATGTCCTTCTCTTAATTGCATGGTATGCTCTTCTTTTGCTTGCTTTAGCATTTTTCTAAGATCCTGTGCCATAGCTTTCTTTTTTTAATTGTGCTTGTAACTTTTTCTTACCGCGGTGCACCATGGTTCGAGAAGCTACTTCTGTTATATGTAAAATTTCTGATATTTCCTGATGATCGTATCCTTCAATAAGGAATAGCATAAGCGGATAGCGATATTTTTCAGGTAACTCAGCGATTGTTTTCTTGACGTGATCTACCGTTACATGATCATCTACATCCCAATCTTCGGTATCATCGTCTACTTTGCCTATCACTTCTTCATTAAGCGGAATCAGGGTTGCTTTTTTTGCCTTAATCATATCGAGACTTTTATTGATCACGATACGTTTTAACCAGGCTCCAAAAGTCACATCTCCTGTAAACTGATGTAGTTTTGCAAAGGCATTTATAAATCCCTCATGCATCGCCTCTTCTGCTTCAAATGTATTTTTCAAAAATCGAAAAGCCACGTGGTACATACCATCACAGTATTTATTGTACAGTTGCAACTGCGCCTTTCGATCGTTGCGTTTACATTGTTCTATGATATCAGTTGTAAGCAAAGTATTGGTTTTGGTTAGTGTTGACACCTATACGAAATAGGTATTTTATATTTGCTATTCGTTCTAAAGACGATACTAAATATATGATGTTGCAAAAAAAGTTAAAAAAGTTTAGCCACTTGAAATTTAGTACCTTTACTTTATAGTAAATTTAGTGTATTTACAGGAGCTTCCTTCATATACATTCATCCATAAAATAACTATTGAATACTGATAAAGAACATAAAAAAATTAGTAAAGGAATCAATCCTGCCTTTGCAAAAGGAACTACTTCAAGAGTAAAACGTTCTCTGGACACTGATCAACTAGCTCAAGAAATCATTGAGGGTAATCACACTGCATTATCCAAAGGAATCACTTTAGTAGAAAGCACGGTGGTAAAACATCAAGAGCTGGCACAACTTCTTATTGAAAAATGTCTTGTGCATGCAAATCAATCTATACGTATAGGAATCACAGGAGTTCCCGGCGTAGGTAAAAGCACCTTTATAGAATCGTTTGGGAGTTACCTTACAACACTTGGTAAAAAGGTTGCGGTACTCGCTGTAGATCCATCCAGTTCTTTATCCCACGGAAGCATTCTTGGAGACAAGACCCGAATGGACACCTTATCTTTAAACAAAAATGCATTTATCAGACCCTCTGCTTCTGGGAATTCTTTAGGTGGTGTGGCTCGTAAAACACGTGAGGCTATTATTTTATGTGAAGCCGCAGGATTTGATACCATTATTATAGAAACCGTAGGCGTAGGTCAGAGTGAAACCGTGGTGCATTCGATGGTGGATTTCTTTTTACTTTTAAAATTGGCTGGCGCTGGCGACGAACTTCAGGGAATCAAAAGAGGAATTATTGAAATGGCAGATGCGATCGTGATCAACAAAGCCGATGGTAATAATGAAAAACCTGCAAAATTGGCAAAGACCGCTTTCGCGAAAGCGTTACACTTATATCCCCCAAAAGAGAGTACATGGATCCCTAAAGTAAGTACGTGCAGTGCTATAGAGCATAAAGGGATTTCTGAAATTTGGAAGGCTATTGAATCGTATAAAGCGCTTACGCAAGAAAATGGGTATTTTACCAAAAAACGCTACGAGCAAAATACGTATTGGTTACTACAAACCGTCGAAAATAGTTTGAAAGAGAACTTTTATAGAGATCCAAACGTAAAGAAACGCTTACCCATGTTATTAGAACAATTATCGAAAAACAAGATATCGCCATTTAGTGCCGCACAGGAACTATTATCTCTAAGAAAAAAATAAAAAGTATTAAACCCAAAGCAAGCTCTAGATACTAAAAATCGACTCAAGGGTCGAGGTATTAAACCATAGATTCCGCTTTCGCCGGGATTAGCTCAACTACCTATTTTGTATGCGTCTTTTCAGACTTTACAAAATAGTGTTTCACTAAAAAACAAATGGCTCGCAAATGCGAGCCATTGTATATTTAAGCAGTATCTGGACGTCCTTTGAGACGCTTTTCTATCTTACGTTTTTTTTCTGTAAGCCTCTTCATCATATCCATCAACTCCGGTTCTTTTGTTTCCTTGTAAATGTCATTAATTGCTAAAATAAGTCGCTTCGCTTCTCTTGAAGCAACCACTCGATCACTTGTTGACATATGACTCATTTTGGAATTTTCAAAAGCTTCCGCTTCAGTTAAAATATCCATAGTTATTTTTGTTTGTTTCATGTTGTTTGAAAGTCGGTAAATGTAAATAAACAAAATTTATTAGACAAAAAAGATCTATTGATTATGTTTATGTTAACATTTTGTTTATATAGCTTATTATTTGATAGGTAGGTAAAATACAAATAAACACCTAAAAAACAACACACTAACTACTTTATATTTGTTTTACAGCACGCTATAAGTAGCTCTCAAACTTTTAGTATTGCATACAAAAAGAAGCTAATTTCAATACATACATGCGATATATCACTCATTATATGTAGACTTTATTAGATAATTACTACGAGTAGTAGGTTTATACGCCACAAGAAAAATGCTTAAAAGACACATCTCCCTATGATTGAGAAAGAGAGAAACTATGCTTTTAAGAAGTTTTTTTTACAAAAAGGTAATAGCTATTCACTAATAAAATAGCAATATTGGTAATGATAATTGGAATACTCATCAATAAGATTCCATACGCCACAAAAAGAGCACATCCTATTGAGTTGACCACTCGAAGTTGTCTAATATCTTTTCTAAAGAAAGATAGTAATACAAACAAACTAGCTAGATACCCTACAACTTCTACTGAATTAAATTCCATGTATTTATTTTTAAAGCAGCAAAGCTAAGCATCCTAAAGCGATGTAGTGTATAGGAGTCCTGTATTTATCTTTATTTTAAAATACATAGGCTCGCTTAACGTGATAGTAATAAAGGCGTAAAATACTATAACCTTAAAATACAGATTATTGCTTGCTTAGATATAGGTATTTACACCTATTAATTGTTGCCGTATAAATACGCATAAATCTACCTTGATACATCTTTAATTTTGGGGTACAGTTAGTTATATATTAACCAAAAAACTCAAAAAAAATGAAGTTTCTTGTAATCAGTAGACCAAATGGTCAGGATCACGGCTTAGCCAGTGGTTACGATCGCGTAGACAACATTAGCGATCACAACAAAGCCTTGAAAGGCTTATTAAAGGACAACACTGTAGAGAATGCGTATGCATTTATCTCAGGGGGTTCTGCAGTAGTTATCAATGCAGATTCTACTAAAGAATTGGCGATCAAAGTTCGTCACAATCCTTTATTTAAATCAAGTAACACAGAAATCATCCCAATTGCAGATGCAATTGATTTTCTTGATGGCGTGGTTGACCACCTATCTTAAAAGATTAAGTGTTTAAAAAAGACTGTGGCATTTTAATAAGATGTCGCAGTCTTAATTTCTTGTTTATTTTCTCTTTAACACTCCTTTGAAACGATGAAAACCGTATTGAACAATTTTGAAATATTAGCCTATACTCCTTGTGGGTTTTCTAATAATCATCAAGTGACAGCACTTTCAAAATCTGGTGCGACTGGCATCTTTGATCTTGTCTATTGTCATGTATCGCATCGTGATTCAATTATCAATACGCTAAAGCATACAAAAGCATTTTTGAAAAAAGAAGCACCTATTGGAATACGAGTTTCTAAAGAGACCGAAGGTTTAGTTCCAGAACTGCTAACCCTTTTAAAGGGTTTTAAAGTCACCATTATTTATAGTCAGTGGCATGAAACTACGATCAAAAAAGTAGTACAAACCATACGCAAAAACCCAACACAACGCTTATTGCTCGAAGTCGTTGATTTACAAATTTTAGAAAATACACTACACCTTATAGATGAGCTCGCAACTGATCAAAAAGGAATTATACTTTGCGGACAAGAAGCGAGTGGATATGTAGGAGATACGGCTAGCTTTTTAATGCTGCAGAAAGCATTACAATTTCCTAACCAACGTATATACTTAAGAGGAGGTATAGGAACACATACAGCTTCTGCATGCTATGCACTAGGATTGGCAGGAATTGTTCTTGACGACCAATTACTTCTTTTTAAAGAATCACCTTTGGATGCTCCTTCAAAAAGGATTTTAGAAAAAATTGAAGCAAGAGACACGCTTGTTTATGGAGGCTCTTTTACCACTACGTGTAGAGGTGTTTCGCATCCACTATTTCCAAAAAGTAAAACGCTTCAAAAAGAAGCCGATGCGCTAGAAGCAGTCTCAACTAGTAAAAATTCCAAAGAGTGGGATGCACTTCTTACTAAAAACATAGGTTGGGGAAATACCAACACTTCAATATGGCCTATCGGACAAACCATAGAATTAGCAAAAAAATATGCTGACCTCTATAAAACAACGGGAAGATTTTTACAAAGTTTTAAGAAAGAAATCATTCGTATTTCTACACTTATTGCCACTCATAAAACAACACTGTCTGCAAATGCACCACTAGCCCAAACACACCAAACAACATATCCTATTGTTCAGGGACCTATGACACGTGTAAGTGATACTCCTGAATTTGCAGAAGCTATCGCAACAGGTGGTGGACTTCCCTTTATTGCAGTAGCATTAAAGAAAAAAGAAGATTTACACATACTATTAAAAAACACAAAAGTAACCTTAAAAGAAGCCGCTTGGGGAGTAGGTTTATTGGGATTTATAGACCCTACCTTATATAAAGATCAATTGGCGTGTGTATTAGAGCACAAACCTTCTTTTGCCTTAATTGCAGGAGGACAACCTAATCAGGTAAAAGAACTTGAAGATCAAGGTATTTCAACCTACTTACATGTACCCTCTGGAGGATTACTAAAGAACTTCATTAGTCAAGGGATTCGCAAATTTGTCTTTGAAGGAAGAGAATGTGGCGGTCATGTAGGTCCGATGCATTCATTCCCGCTTTGGGAAAGTGCTATAGAAATTCTTACAAATGAAATTCCAGAAGCAGAAAAATCAAAAGTACAGATCCTTTTTGCGGGTGGGATTCACGATCAATACTCAGCCGCCATCATTACCGCTCTTACAGCCGAATTGCAAGACCAAGGAATGCAATCTGGAATATTAATGGGAACTGCATATCTCGCTACTAAAGAAGCTGTCACTACAAAAGCCATCACCCCTTCTTTTCAAGAACTTGTTGTCAAACAGAATACCTCTGTGCTACTTAATAGTGCTGTAGGTCATTCCAATAGATGCGTGAAAAGTGATTTTACAGATGAGTTCAATGCAAAAAGAAAAGAATTACTACAAAAAAATACCGATCCAGATACGATTAGAGAACAACTAGATGGTTTGCTTCTAGGAAGATTACGAATCGCCTCTAAAGGAATTCAACGAGATGAAAAGGGAACATTTGTTCAGGTATCAAAAAAGGAGCAAAAGGAATCTGGAATGTTTATGTCTGGTGATATCGCAAAGTTTATAAGCGGAGTACAAACCATTCAGGAATTACACGAGCAAATTGCGAGTGGCACGACACTCTTAAAAGATATAAAAACATCTAAAAAAGTAACTCCCCAAAAAGCAAATCCTGTAGATGTTGCGATTGTGGGTATGAGTGTTCATGTACCTGGCTCTAGAGAACTCAATGACTTTTTTGAACAAATTATTGAGAAAAAATCAAGCATTACAGAAATCCCTCTGGATCGTTGGGACTGGAGACTATACTACAGCCCAGACAAGAATGATCCTGATAAAATTTATTCTAAATGGGGAGGTTTTATAGACGAAATTTTATTTGATCCGCTTGAATATGGGATTCCTCCAAAGTCTATTCCTCATATAGGCGTAGCTCAATTATTAAGTTTAGAAGCTGTAAAAAGTAGTCTAACAGATGCTGGATATACACCAGATGAACTTGACAAAGACAATGTGTCTGTCATTTTTGCTGGTTCTGATGCTGCTGGTTTTTTTGGAAATGAATTAGTTCTCAGAAGTACGTCTCATCTATTTTCAGCGACCGAAAGAGAAGCTATTAACAAACGATTACCTGTGTGGACAGAAGAAACATTTCCTGGCACAATTACAAATGTAGTCGCTGGAAGGGTTGCGAATCGTTTTGATTTTGGTGGAAGTAATTATACGGTTGATGCTGCGTGTGCATCTTCTATTGTTGCCTTAAATAATGGTGTAAGAGAGTTGACTAGTGGTCGAAGTAATGTGGCCATCGTTGGGGGAGTTGAAATGGGACAAACTCCACATGGATATATGAGTTTTAGTAAGACTCAGGCTTTGTCTGAAAAAGGACAAAGCATTCCTTTTGATAAAGATGCAGATGGGATTGTCATCAGTGAAGGACTTGCTGTTGTTGTTCTGAAAAGACTTGAAGATGCAGAACGTGATGGAGATACGATATATTCAGTCATCAAAGGTGTCGCTGGTTCTAGTGATGGTAGAGCGATGGGAATGACTGCACCAAGACCTGTCGGACAAAAACGAGCGCTAGAACGTAGTTATCAAGAAGCTGGGTTCAGTACTTCGAGTATCGATTATTATGAAGCGCATGGTACTGGAACTGCGGTAGGAGATCAAGCAGAACTTACCTCTATTTCTGAAGTTTTAACATCACTTAACACCCCTGCAAAATCAATCTCCATAGGGTCAATTAAAAACCTTATAGGACATACAAAAATAACAGCAGGTCTTGTTAGTACTGTAAAAACAGCATTGGCATTACACCATAAAATATTGCCTCCCCAAGGAGGTGTCTCAACACCTAGAGCTATTATTAACACAGCAGATTCGCCATTAAGCATCCAACAAAAGGCGACATACTGGCCAAAACCACAATATCATCCAAGAAGAGCAGGTGTTTCTGCCTTTGGATTTGGAGGTACAAATTATCATGCGGTATTAGAAGAATATGTTACTCCGCAAACAACGTATGGATCGAAGAAACATCCCGCAGAACTCTTTGTATTTAAAGCAAAAAACAAAGAACAACTCACCCAACAATTAACCGATTGGGTAACCGTTCTTGAAACCCATACGGATATTGCCTTACGGAATCTTGCCTATACCGCTTATATAAATAGTACTTCTAAAAATGATACTTGTAAACTCACCCTTATCTGTACGGATGCTATCCATTTGAAAGACAGTATACACAGTGCCTTAAAACATATAGAAAATCCTGATCAAAACGAGTTGGCAACAAACTGTAGGATTTCTTTTGACAAAAAAGAAGTTATTGGAAAAACAGCGATCCTTTTTCCTGGACAAGGAGCCCAATATCTAAACATGGGACAAGAGTTAGGACTTTATTTTGCACCGTTTGGAAACAATACAGATCTAATGCACCAAACCATAGGCAATCATTACGAAACACTTCCTTTTAGGGTCATAAATCCTCCTGCTAGTTTTGATCTAGATACCACAAAAAATCAAGAAGTAGCCATCAATAACACACATCTGGCACAACCCGCTATTGGATGGTCTTGTAAAAGCTATTTTGATGTATTTACAGATTTTGGTCTTCAATACGATTGTTTAGCAGGTCATAGTTACGGAGAATATACAGCACTACACGCGGCTGGCGTGATATCCCAAGAAGACTTCTTTGTCCTATCAGAAGTGAGAGGAAGACTTATGGCAAAAAGTGATAATGGTGTAGGTGGCATGGCTGCTATTTTGGATTCACGCAAAAATGTAGAAACTTATCTTAAAGAACATACGTATGATGCTATTGTTTTAGCAAATCATAATCATACGCAACAAGTAGTTATTTCTGGTCAGAAGACAGAAGTTGAAAAAGTGGCTAGCCATTTTAAGGCATTAGGAAAATCTGTTTTTATGCTCCCAGTTTCAGGGGCGTTCCATTCATCATTGATGGAAGAAGCGCAGGCTCCTTTAGCGAAAGCGATCAAAAAAATCACATGTACAAGTCCTAGAAAGCCTGTTTATAATAATACCACGGCAAAACCATATCCAACAGCAGGCTCTAAAATTCAACATCAGTTACAAAACCATCTTCTTAAACCTGTAGAATTTGTTGCTCAAATAGAACAAATGTATAGGGATGGAGTTCAAAATTTTATTGAATTAGGTCCCAAAAGTATACTGACCAAGTGTGTCAAGGATATCTTAAAAGACCAACCGCATCAAGCGTATGCTGTTGAAGAACATGGTAGGGATTTTAATAGCTTTTTACAATTTATTGTCACGCTATGGACAGAAGGCTATATTACAAATACAGCACCTTTATATGACACCAGAGATTGTGAGTTTATCGCTATTAACCGTTTAAAAAATACGCCTAAAAAAGAGCCAAAACCGACTAGTTGGATCATTAACGGAACTCGATCTACGCCAATAAGCGCTAGTTTTTTAGAAAAACGTGAAACTCCTTTATTGACCTTAGAAAACATAGAAAATCAAAAAAGCAAACAGCAAATATCTGTAGTTCATAAAGCTGCAAACCCTGCCTCCACCCCACTTATGACACCTGAAAAACTACCTGTACGTACAAGTACTCCACAAACTACAAATGGCATGATGGATGCGTATGAAGCCTATCAGAATACTATGACACAGTTCTTAAAAACACAAGAAACGGTCATGCAATCCTTCTTACAGGCTTCAAATACAGCTGGAATTCAAATACCTATCCCACAACCAACTATTGACACGAAAGAAGCGGTTATACCGACTCCAAAGGCAGTTCCTATTGCTGATACGCAACCAACTGTTGAGAAAAAAGAAACTATAGAAGCACCGTCACAAAAATCTAAAAATATACAAACCCGTCTCATAGAAATCATCTCTGAAAAAACAGGATATCCTGAAGATATGCTTTCTGTAGATTTAGATATAGAAGCAGAGTTAGGCATCGATTCTATAAAACGTGTTGAAATCTTTGACGAGATGCTTAAAACACTTTCAGCAACTGCTGTACAGAATATAAAGCAGCATAGTCAAGATATTATACAGACCAAATATCTCAAAGGGTGGATTGACTTATTTGAAAAATATAATGAAGAAGAAGTCAGTATATCGCTTGATACCCAGAAAACAGTAGTTACTTCTCAATCGACTATCTCAAGAGAAAGCATACAGCAAAAACTCATCAACATCATCTCCGATCATACGGGATATCCAATAGATATGATTGACCCTGATCAGGATATAGAAGCCGAGCTGAGTATCGATTCTATAAAACGTATCGAAATCTTTGACACCTTCTTAAAAAAATTAGAACATCCATATCAAAATAACATTCAAAAGTCGGCTGAAAAAATAGTCCGTCATAAGAAGATTTCTGATTGGACTTCTATGATTATAGAAACGCTTGATATTCCATCTATTAGTGAACCGACAGCAGATACGAATACCGTAAACGTGACTGTACAGATGGTACCGGAAGTGTTACAAAAAACACTTATCTCAATCATTTCAGAACACACGGGATATCCTGACGAAATGATTGATCCTTCACTGGATATAGAAGCCGAGTTGAGTATTGACTCTATAAAGCGCATCGAAATCTTTGATACTTTTATAAAGACGCTAGCTAACTCTCAGCAAGAAAAAATCAAAAAAGAAGCAGAAAAAATAGTACGCCACAAAAGAGTTTTAGATTGGATACAAATGATTGTAGCTGTCTTAGATACTACTTCACAAACAGAGACACCTGTCGTTCTGGAAGTTTCTAAAGAAGTGGATGTTCGCTTTACGCGAAATAATATACTGGACGCGATACAAGAAGATGCGGATTCGCCTCGGTATATGATGAAGGCTATCGAACAAGAACTTCCAAATTTTAGAAGAAAATTAATTACTGGGCTTTATCTTATTGTTCCCGATCAATTACACATCGCCGATCGTGTCTCTAGCAGATTAGAAGAAGTAGGTGCTTGCTCTGACATTATCCCCATTGAAAAATGCAAGGATTATGATACGTTAGAAGCACATATATCTGAGCTTAGAATGCTTTTTGGCCCTGTACAAGGCATCATTCACTTAGGGGCATTGATGAATCCTGAAAATATAAATCACAAAAACTGGAGATCAGAAGTAGACTCGATCTCTAAAACCTTATTCAATCTTATAAAAATTTGTGATGCAGATTTTAAAAATACACAAATATCTGGTGCTAAAACTATTATAGCAGTCACTAATTTTGGAGGTTTTTACGGTAGAGATTTAACTTCAAAACATACATCTCCTATTGGTGGAAGTCATCAAGGATTGCTAAAATCTTTAGAATATGAATGGGAACAAATGCTCCCAAAGACCATAGATTTTGAAACAACAGTGCATCCCAATCAGGCAGCACTAGCTATCTTTAAGGAAATACAGTCACCAAGTAGTCACTTTGAAGTAGGCTATAAAAACGGAAAACGATTTATTTTTAAAGCAGAGCACACCCCTTTACTTCCATTACAAACACAGCAATTATTACTCCCTCAAGCAGACTGGGTAATTCTTATTACAGGCGGTTCAAGAGGTATTACTGCTGAGGTTGCTAAACAATATGCAGTGCCAGGAGTTCGATTTATTTTAGTTGGGAATGGCTCTTGGGGAGATTTTTCTAGTAAAGATGACACCACAACGATGGATGTCTCTCAACTTCGAAAACATCTCATTACGAAACACAAAACTTCAGGATCAAAAATCACACCCGCACAAATAGAAAAGGAGATCAAGCATATTTTAAGAGATCGAGAAATTACTAAAAATATAAGCTACCTGAGAAGCAAAGGCGTACTAGTAACGTATGAACAATGTGATGTTTCAAACACAGTAACCTTTGGGAAATTAATAGATACGATCTATCAGAAATACAATCGTATTGATATGGTGATTCATGGCGCAGGAATGATTGATGATAAATTCATTTCTGAAAAAACCAAGGACTCTTTTGACAAAGTCTTTAATACAAAAGTAAATAGTAGTATGACTTTATATCAAAAACTACGTCTTGACAGCCTCAAATGTATTGCATTCTTTAGCTCAACGGCTGGACGTTTTGGAAACAAAGGTCAAACGGATTACGCCGCTGCCAATGAAATCCTGAATAGACTCGCTTGGAAAATAAAAAGTGAGTACCAAGATATGATTGTAAAGTCATTTAACTGGGGCCCATGGGCGCACATTGGAATGGCGAGTGCGGTTGTAAATGAACAATTTATAAAACGAGGGATTATTCCGATAGAACCCGAACAAGGCGCAGCTTACTTCGTACAGGAATTAAACAATACAAACCTATATGATGTTGAAGTCATTTTTGGACAAGGGACTTGGGATGATCGAATTACACATCCGATAGAAGCGTTGTTTAACGAAGAATTTTCAACCATAACATTAAACTAAAAAAGATGGCAACAACTATGACACAACAGCAAATTATGTTCTTTTTATCTCTTAGTGCAAATGCGGGAAGTGATATTAAAGGAGCAGGAATAGGATCAAAAGTAAATGTAGAAACTGAAAAGAATATTAAACAATTAAATGCTCAATCTGGAGAAAACTGGCGTATAGTATGGGGAGCAGGGTTATATCAAAAAACAGTAGGAGGCGTTATTGACAACCTCATGTATGCTTTTTTCAATCCAGATTATATGGGAAAACCTACCTATTATATATCTGTTGCTGGGACAAATCCAACTTCAATTTTTGATTGGCTTACCGAAGACTTAGAGGTTTCGTCTACTGTACAATGGCCTTATAACACTCCAAAAGCAAGAATTTCTAAAGGAATTTCTATTGGGCTACATAAACTAGTGGAGATGCAACCCGAAGCAGGATTACCTGGTGCAGGGATGACGTTAAACGAATTCTTGAGTAAAAACCTATCAGAATGTGATGAATATACACTCATTACTGGAGGGCATAGTTTAGGAGGTGCTCTATCACCACTTGTAGCACTTTGGTTAAAAGATACACAATCAGCTTGGGATAAAAATGCTAAAGTTACCGATTTCCAATCGTGGCCTTTTGCTGGACAAAGTCAAGGCTTAGAAAGTTTTGCAACCTATTATAACAGTAGAATTCCCAATACGCATCGTACGTTCAACTCGTTAGATTTGGTACCACGTGCCTTTAACAAAATAACATTAAAAGCGGGTGAGACACAGTATGCACCAGAAATCACATCAGATACAATAGACCTATTAATTTATCTAAGACTCTATCAAATAGGATCATTAGAATACACTCAAATTGCAGATACTTCCAATGAGCTAACAGGAGAGCTAAACAAAAAAATCATCACCTCTATTTTTGGTGCTGTAAATTATTTTAAGCAAATGATTTATCAGCATGTTGAAGCATACATAGTTCTTTTGGATGTTAATTATGATACCGTCCAAATACAAAAAGATGCAGATGTGATTCTAAGAAAATTAATAGCGTATGCAAAAAAACATGCAAAAGATCTCTCATAAAAATCAATGGTATGAAAACAGAAACATTACACCCGTCATTTGGAATCCTTGTACAAGCAGACAAAGGAGAGCAGTTTAAAGATCTTTCTATTCAAGAAATAGAATCTTTATTTAAAGAGCATCGTACTATTCTTTTTAGAGGTTTTGAAACGGACATTTCACGTTTCAAGGCGTTTACACAACAATTTACAAGTGAGTTTTCAGATTATAAAGGAGGAGGCTCTCGATGGAAAATGATTGATAGAAAAAGTGTAGGCAATGACAAAACTGTGATGACTACTACGGGAGCCAATCAAAGCTTTGAAATTCCGTTGCATGGAGAAATGTATTATATGGACTCACCGCCAGAACACATCTGGTTTTATGGTGACGTAGCCCCTACTGAGGGCGGGCAAACAACGATTTGTGACGGCATCACCTTATTTGAAAACTTAGAAGAAGAGGTGCAGTCATTTTTCTTAAATAATCAAATTCAATACCAGCGATTCTTACCTGATGGGGTTTGGCAAGACACCTTCTTAACCAAAGATGTAGAAGAAGCCAAAGCATTTTTAGCTTCAAAAAAGAACAACGCCGTGTATGATGCTACTGACAAATCATTTAAAGTAACCTACAATTGTCATCCATTGGTCGAACATACGCTTTCGCGAAAGCGTGCATTTATCAACAATATTTTATACATCTACATGGCTGAGTGGGCGTTTACATCTGGCTGGATTAAAGGGCATCTTAATGACACTACGACACAAAGTCCCATTGTTGTGAGACAAGGTGATGGTTCTAAAATACCGTATAGCATTATAGAATCTGTGATGAAAACAGCCGCTAAAATTACCTATAATATTGACTGGCAACAGGGAGATCTTGCGATGATTGACAATACAAGTGTACTTCACGGAAGAAGAGAAACTGTAGATGGTGTCCCTCGTAATATTTTAGTTCGTATGGGAGACCCTGTTCATAAAAACCAAGTGGCGGCATCTGTATGAAATCAAATCCTTTCATAGAAAACACGCTTTTTCATACGCATCCGTCTATTGTACATGCGCATGGAAGTCATTCGTATAAACCTAATTGGCAACCCATTCTAGACAGTTTTTTCAGCACGCCAAAACAAACCATAGGTGCTAAAAAAAACCTTACCATTATTACGTGTAATAATGGACATCCAGCTATGGGATTGTTGGAACGCAGTTTAGATCATTTAGGAGTGCCTTATCAGGTCTATGGGAAATCCTACACGCCATGGGTAAATAGCATTCATAAACCTCTTGCTATTGCAAATGCATTGGATGAAGTAACAACACCTTATGTTTTATATGCTGACTCCAGAGACGCCATTTTTGTAAATGACCCATCTTCTATTATGGAGCTTTTCGAAAAGGAATTTGATTGTAAACTACTTTTTGGTGCGGATCGGCTTAATTGGCCTCCAGTAAAAGAATTTGAACGTTTTGAAAATGATATGGCGAGCACCTATCCAGGAGATTTTAATTATTTAAACGGAGGGCTTTGGATTGGAGAAACCTCATTTTGTAAAGCCTTTTTTGAAGAATCAAAAAAGACAGCAGGCGTTGAAAAAGCAGCAGAGTCTGAACAAGGAATTCTTAAAAAATTATTTATGAAATACCATCCAGAAGTACAACTAGACTACACCTGTAAAGTATTTCAAAACATTGGTTTTGTAGCCACACCAATTTTTAAATATCAACAAGAACTAAGCGCATTATGAAATTTTTTGTCATAAGTAAACCCATAGCAACAAACCATCAGTCTACGACACTGGAACGAGTGAAGAAGCAGAAGGACACGATCACAAAGCTAAAAGAAGAAGGAATTCTTGATGAATGCTACACCATCGTTTCAGGAGGAACTGTGTATATCATTAATGCAGAATCCTATAACGTCATACACCAGATGGTGCGTAATAGTAGTCTTGGCACCACAAATAAAATTGACATTTATAAAATAGAAGAACGTGTATCCTAAACATCTAAAATGATCTACCAAGGCACAAATATCGACGGACCTTCACTGACCCCTGAACAACTCAATATCAGAGGTAGGAACTTAGCGGACTTAATTAAGGATTGTTCTTATCTAGAAGCAGTTCATCATATCATCACGGGTAAAATTCCTTCAAAAGAGGAGCTTCAACAACTAGATCATTTTTGTAATCAATCGCTTTTTGCTGTTGCCAATAACGCACAGGCCATTTCTTTATTAAATGCACAAGCTGTACTATCCAGAGATACTGTAAAAACTAGTATACAAGGATTACTCATTGGTTTTGAAAAGGAATTTGAATTCCTTTTTTCTAGCACAAAAACAGCGTACGATAAAGACACTGCGTATGGGATTTTCTTAATGAGTGCCACGTCTTTATTTGCTTATATATCATTGCAGGAAACAGGAGCATCAACACCTGAAACAGATACGTCCATTATAGATATGGATCGTCCATTTATCGAAAATGTGTTTGTCTTATTCTTTGGAAGATCAAACGCTTCTAAAAATGAAATCATTCTTTTTGAAAGTCTTCTTGTTGCATGGCATGCTGGCTTTGGACACCTCACTCCTAGCGTGATGGGACCTCGGGTTGCCGCAGGTACTTTTGCTCCTATGAATTTGATTCTAATCACAGGCTATACTTGTTCTGGACCGTTTCATATTGGTGCTTCTCAGTTTGCGCTGGATTTTCTGCTAAAAATGAGTGCTAATGGGTATGAACATATTGAAGACACCATTCAAAAGCGATTAGATACTAATGAACGAATTCCTGGATTTGGGCATCCTTTATTTAAGAAAGATCCCCGAAATGAGGTCCTACAAGATATTTGGAATGCAACCACTACCGATAAAAAACATATTAACGCATACATTTCTATTTGTCAAAAAATTAAAATAGAAAAAGAGATACATCCTAATATTGACTTTATAACGGCAGGTATTCTTTGTGAATTGGGCGTATCACAACCTACCCTTGCGCCGAGTATTGCGCTTTTTTCAAGAACATCAGCGATACTAGCACATGCCAAAGAAAAAAAGGAGAAACCACCATTTGGTTCAAAAAGTACAGATGCCCGCAAACATTTAGACCAATTATCCATGGAATGGATTTAAACTATAACAGTTATGAAAGACATCAATCTTAAAAATATCATGCCTGCTACAGAATATGAAGCATACACCTCTAAGTATTTAAAACCTTGGGACGCGATGATTCTTAAAAGATGTGCTGAAGAAAACAACCAAAAATCGGCTCAAGGAACCTTACTGGATGTTGGAACAGGAACTGGTGTTCTCTTGGAAGAGCTACATAAAATACAGGGTTTTGAAAACTATAGACTCATAGGTATTGATTATTATCAAGATAATGTGATAGAAGCAACTGCTAAGTTCAAAGAACGCTCTCTAGACAACTACATAACCGTTGTACAAGGCGATGCGCATGCACTTGATTTTAGTGATGATACTTTTGATATGGTCATCAGTCGTGCTACCATTCATCATCTGGTAGATCCTGTAAAAGCATTGCAAGAAAAATATAGAGTTTTAAAACCCAATGGGGTCTGTCTCATTCACGATATGCGTCGTGATGTACCGATAGAAATTCTCGAAAAATTTAATGCCTTACGCGCAAAAGCAAATTATCCACCTACCAAAGTGCATGAAAAATATACCGTGTCAGAAATGAGAGCCTTTCTTGATCAAGCAGGACTTTCAGATTGCTCTTATGTATACGCAGAAGACAACGGGATGGCTGCATTAGGATATGAAGTTAAAATTTGGAAAAACTAATTTAGATACGATACATTGGAATCAAGAATAGATCATAACGCTACGCAAGTTCAACTCCCTATACATGGCTTATCGTATATAGGCAGTAAAGGTCATGGGATACAGGCTTTTTGGCAACATTCGCTTCAAGAGCAAACCCTAGTTCCTACTACAAAACAAACTATAGAAAACATATTTGATATTGCGATAAAAGACATTTATTTACAATGTCCTTCTATTTTCAAAACTGCATACGATCTTACAATACTTCTTCAAAAAGACACTTCAAATACTGATGTACCATCTGTAAAGAATACTGTTGAAAATTCTTCTTTATATACAGCAGCATGCACCCTGAAAATTGTGCAAATTTCAGAAGAAGATCAGCTTGTACAGCGGCTTGAAAAATCACAAAGTAATACACCAACTATTCTTGCTGTTTTACAAGAAAAAGAAGGACAAACAGAAGCTATATTCTTTGTTTTTAATGTGCCAGAAGTAGCGCCCAAAGCTATCATTACAGAAATTTCAGCAAATAGTTCTTTAGCTAATTGGTCTTTATCTTCACAAACTGCAAAATATATTGATGTTGTCCAACAAGATCAAATACATACCGAATTCTATCAAGAAACCGTTGCTACTAATAGCTTACACGATTTTAAACATTTCCATTGGAGTGTTGCGACATGGTCGTTGTTTGGTTCTTGTGAGTCTTTATTAAGAGCTGTTCTGGCTACCTATTCTGAAATTATCCCTCCATCTGAAATCGCTTCAGATGATACTGTAAAGCATTATAAAGAAGCATTTCCTTGGTTTCATAGTCTCCCACATAGCAAACGTAAAAGCATCAGTTGTTTTGCCAATCAAAACACTTTTCACACCATTACGGTAGAGGAAGCTACAGAAAAAAATGACAGTTACTTATTTCAACCAGACAAACCACAATTATTAGTATTCAGTGCTCCAAGTCAGCGAGCATTGCAAGGTGTTATACAAACGGCACTTGATCAACTTACAAATTTTGAAGAGGACGTGTATACGCTTTCGCGAAAGCTAAACAAACAACACCACCAATCATACCGACTGGCATGTAGTGTAGCTCCAGACACTATTGAAAAAAAACTACAGGATGCTATTTCTTTACTTGAGGAAGCACCCATGTCTAGTTCTACATCTAAAAAAGGAATTACGTATGGTATTTGTGAGACTGCACCTAAAATAGCGTTTACCTATCCTGGACAAGGATCTCAATACACCGGAATGTTACAGGATTTGGCATTACATTTTCCTGAAATGCGTTCTAGTATTTCTGATCTTGATCAGGCATTATACGGTATCAATAAACTTCCTAATAGTACCATTGTATATCCACCTGAAGGCAACTTGACTACACAAGAGAAAACGATGCTTCAGCAAGAGTTGTATAATATGGAAGGTGGGGCTACAAATATTGTTATTTCTAGTGTTGCCGTATTTGATTTACTTAAAAAATGTGGGGTCTTGCCAGAGGTACACTTAGGACACAGCCATGGAGAAAATACCGCTTTAAATACTGCTGGAATTCTCTCTAGTGATCGAAATGCTTTTTTTGAGTTGGTTACAGAAATCAGCAGACGTGGTTCTGACGGAATCGAAGAAGGACAGATTCCTGTGGGAAAATTTATATCTGTTGCCTTATTCCAACAGAATATAGATCACATTTTAGAAGCCTATAAGGATGACATTTATATAGCGATGGATAACTGTCCACATCAATTTGTGGTCTTTGGAAAAAATGAAATTATAAAGGAATTTCAAAAAGCGATTAGTGATTTGGGTGCCATCTGTATTTCGCTACCTTTTGACAGAGCGTATCATACGCCATTTTTTGAAAGAGAAATGCGTTTTATACAACCTATTTACGATAGCATTACATTATATCGTCCTACGGCAAAAGTTTTTAGCTGTATAGATCTTGACTATTTTTCCGAAGATCCTATTCAGATAAAATCTAAACTTGGAAAACAGTGGACAAACTGTGTACGTTTTAGAGAAGCCATTGATATTTTATATAAAGATGGCATTACTCGTTTTATAGAAGTAGGTCCTGGAAGTACACTTACTGGTTTTACTAACGATACCTTACACGGTAAAGATTTTAAAGCATTATCATGTGACGTCAAACAAAAAAGCAGTCTTAAACAGTTACAATTTATACTCGCAAAGCTTTTTGTAGATGGTGTTGCTATTCAAACGGATATTTTTCTTAAAAAAGAAGTTCCTGCTATTGAAGTGATTCATGAAAGAAAATCACATAAATTAAAATCTACTGAAACTTCCATTCAAGCAGAAACAACAACGCAAAAACAGATTGTAACGCGACATTTTGAATTGATGAATCAGTTTTTAAAACAACAAGAACAGATCTCTAAACAATTTTTTGAAGGGCAAATTTCAGTATCTCAAGAAACGAATACTACTCAGGAACTCCCGCCACTTTTAGATGGTATTGTTGAGGTCTCTACTACAGAAGTCGTTTTTGAAAAAACACTCCTTATTGATCAAGATATATTCCTAAAAGATCACACATTAGGACGATTTTCCGAAGGAGACAACACAGGATATCCATTACCCGTAATGCCTTTTGTAACCACGATGGAACTCATTGCCGAAGCCGCATCCTATTGGGCTACCGATAATTTGTTAGTGACCAAATTGAAAGACATCCGAGGTCATAAATGGATTGCATTAGACCAAGAATCATTGCGCCTATTAATTGTTGCCAAAAAAGAAAATAATCAAACCATAAAAATACAGGTCTTTACAGATCAAGTACATCCCACACATATTGTTGCAGAAGGTACTGCGATATTATCTGAGCATTATGCACTGCCTCCTGAATTACAAATCTCTGAGATGAAGTGTAAAGAAAACCCTATTTGGGATGCAAAAGACTTTAATGAAACCTGTCTTTTTCACGGTCCTTCTTTTACGAGTATGGAAAGCTTAATCGACGTAGGCGATACAGGAATTGTTTTAGAACTTAAAAACCCTTCTCAACAACAATTTTTGGCACATAAAGAAACGACTCATTTTAAAACACCTGGTGCTATTCTAGATGCTTCTGGTCAAATGGTTGCCTACTGGCTGGTTGAACAAGGTGAAACTCATTTTGGATCTTTCCCATTTTATGTAGCCTCTTTTGAACTTTACGACCATCCACGATTAGCGGAAGGTCAAAAGATTAAATGTGCTGCCAGCTTTGAAAAAAATAACGATATCCTTATAGGTGACTATCAGTTTTATGATCAAGACAAAGTGTTATTTAGTATTGAAGGACTCCATTCTAAATACTATGATTTCCCCAAGGAGTTTTTAAATTGTCTGTATTGGGAAGGCAGAGGCTCTTATCTATCACAACCACTGTCTATTGACACTAACCTTCCTGTTCAACTAAGACGTATTGCTGATATACCCAATGGCTTTTTGGATCAAGGAGGTGCCATCTGGCTAAGAGCCCTAGCCCATATAATGCTTTCTAAAGAGGAGAAAGATACTTGGTATGCACTTTCTGACAAAGGAACTCGCAGGAAAGAATGGCTCCTAGGAAGAGTTGTTGAAAAAGAAGCTGTTCGTTCGTATGCAGATCAATATTATAGTTTAATCTTATCTCCCAGAGACATAGAAGTTATACCCTCAGCATTAGGAAAACCTATGATAATATGTGACGCATTAGCAAAAAAGAATGCACTCCCTGATATTTCTATCTCACATTCTTTAACTACTGCCATTGCCGCAGTGGTGCCAAAAGGGATGACCGTAGGAATAGATCTTGAATTAATACATAAAAAAGAAGAAAGTTATAACGTAGGACTTGTTTTTGACCAAGAAGAAAAAGAGCTATTACAGGGACGCAGTTTACTTCCTTTCTTCTGTGCAAAAGAAGCCGCTGCCAAAAGTTTAGGAATTCCGTTTTTAGGAAGTTATACGGCTTGGAAAATAATAACAATTACCAATGATATTGTGACCATACAACATGAACACACACTTCTTGATGTCTATGTATACACAGACGCTACAGAAGTAACTGCTGTATGTGTGCATACACGTAAAGAGAAACAATTATTAAATCATTAAAATTCAAAATTATGAAACTCACAAAAGAAGAAACAGAAGGTAAAATCATTCACATCCTAGAAAACTTTGTGGAAGATTGGGATTTAGATGAAGAGATCAATAGAGATACAAAACTTAATGAAGATTTATGTTTTACTTCTGTAAACATGATTCATTTTATGGCAAACATTGATATGGAATTTCAGAAAAAATTCCCATTTGAGCAACTCATTATGAAGGAAGGTTCTTTCAAAAACGAACTTGAAGTAGATCAACTAGTGGATTATATATACCAAAATCAATAAGCTATCCATTTATGAAACATCTCGTTTTCTATAGTCATTATCATTATGGACTTGGGCATGTCTCACGTACCACAGCTATCATCAATGCTGTTCTTGAGCAAGATCCAAATGTAACCTGTACTTTACTTACAGACACTTTGCATAAAGTGGACTTCTATATCCATCCAGATATAGAAATTGTGGAGTTACCTAAAGTCCCTAGAAATTCAAAAGACTTTACGTTAATCAGAACAAAGATTTTAGAACGTACAGAAAAGATTATAGCCTATTTTAATACACATACAGTAGATGTTTTTTTATCGGATCATATTCCCTTTGGAGTGTATGGAGAATTAACAGATGTTTTTAAAAACATACTTCGTAAAAAACAACATACACAATGTGTTCTGGGAGTTCCATATCCACATACCAAAGGACTTATCCCTCGGAATCCATATTTGAGAGACTTATTACAAATATATCAACACGTATTATTGTATTCTGACCAAGATTGGTACCCTTTTAACATTGATTACTCTGGCGGTCATATCATAACAAAATACACAGGTATTGTGACCAGACCGACTACATTTCAGGTAAAAAGTGATGAAGAACGTGCATCATCGTCTCAAAAATGCATTGCTGTATCTGTAGGAAGTGGTGTGGTAGGACTCGAATTATTTAAAAAAATATTGGATGCCACGAGAGAATTCAGAGCACAAAACATCTTATTAAAATGGGTGATGGGACCGCTTGGAGATCAAAAAAAGTATGCAGAATTAAGTGAAGGAGAGCAGAATGTCTCATTACTGACCCATGCTAGTTTACAAGAACTCGTAGCAGATGCAGATGTTGTTATTGCAAGAGTAGGTTATAACTCAGCATTTACATTAGCAAAAACTAGACTCCCTATCATATTCATTCCGTATTTAAGCCAAGATACAGAGCAAGAAATAAGAGCGTATAAGTTATCTGAATCTATAAATAACATTTGGAGATTAAAAGAGACAAAACCTCATTTTAAAACAAAGCTTAAAGACCTTATTACAAAAGGACTCCAGACGCCATTAAGAACCGAAGAACTCTCATTTGACACAAACGGAGCAGTAGCTTCTGCTACTTACCTTTTACACCTCGCTTCTAAAAAGATAAAAGATCTCGACACCTTAAAATCAAAAAAAATACTCACGATCCATGCAGATGATCTAGGGCTTACAGATGGTGTGACCAAAGGAATTACTAACTCCATTACACAAGGAATTGTGACAGATACCGCCGCTATGGTTTGTATTGAAGGAGCAAAAGAGCACATCCTTAAAGTACAGCGTACATTAAAAAACAAAATAGGACTCCACTTACAACTTACTGGAGGCACTCCATGTTTAGATAGCGCACAAATATCTACCCTTGTCACAGAAGATGGCACATTCCCATCTAAGAGATTTCAACTCTCTACAAAACTAGATATCTCTCAAGTAGAAAAAGAATGGGAAGCGCAATTACAACGTCTACAAAGTTGGGGAATCCAGCCTGCTTATGTAGATAGTCATCACAATGTACACTTAAAGCCAAAACTACTGCCTTTGATAGCAAAATTTGCTAAAAAACATCAATTATACGTGAGATCTGGCGACTCGGTATTAATACATCACTATTTTAAAAGTCAAGGGGTTATATCACCTGCCTTTACGGTAAGAAAATTTTATGGTGATCAATTGAGCAAAGCCTCTTTACTTGAATTGATTGACAACGGATTTAAACAAATAAATAACGAAGGTATTCTCGAAATTGCCTGTCATCCAGGATATTCAGATACAGAATTAGAACAGATATCTGATCATAACATACATCGAGAAACCGAAATAAAGATCCTCACAGATAAAGAGCTTCCAGAACTCTTAGCAGAGAGAGGAATCTCGTTGATGTCAACACACGAGATTACGCAACAATTAGCAACACCTGTTTAAAAGGGAGTGATGCTATATACGCTTTCGCGAAAGCGTACACAGCATATATAAAAGCTGTATGGTCAATAGAAAATAAGAATTAAAAAAATAGAGTATCATGGAAATAATCAATCACGCAATCGTAGGTTGCGGAAGAATAGCACCAAACCACGTAGATGGTTTTACTCGCATAGACAATGTAAAAATAACTTATGCGGTAGATAAAGATATTGAAGTCGCCAAAGCATTTGCAGAACGTTTTGATATAGAAAATTACACGTCAGATTATCAAAAAGTACTGAGCGATCCTTCTGTGCATAGTATCTCTCTAAATGTTCCTCATGATCTTCATGGAGTTATGGCACAGCAAGCCGCTGAAGCAAATAAACACGTTTTGTTAGAAAAACCCTTTGTCATTGACCCAAAAGAAGGAGAAAAGCTCGTACAAACGGCCAGAGAGCGTGGCGTTACTGTGATGCCTATCGTACAGCATCATTATGACTTGCTACTAATCAAGATCAAAGAAATGATAGATTCAGGAGCAATGGGAACGATTAGTATGCTGCGAGGACATCTAGAATGTAATCGTCCGCCATCCTACTATTCTGAAAGCGAATGGCGCGGGAGCTTACAACGAGAAGGAGGATCTGTGCTGATTAATCAGGCATATCATATTTTAGACTTAATGGTATGGCTATCTGGTCCTGTACAAAATGTAACAGCACATCAACACACCACAAACCGTGAAGTGATGGAAACCGAAGATGTATTTACAGCGTCACTGAAATTTAAAAATCGTGCCCTAGCATCACTAAGCGTATGTGGCGCAGGAGGTTCTTCTTGGAGAAATATGATCGAAATCATAAGTGATCAGGGCGTTATTGGTTTTGACATCTCTCACCCCAATCAATTACTTCGTTTTGAGTTGAAATCAAAAAGAGAAATGAAACTCTGGAGAAAACAGTTTGCAGAAATTATAGAAGCGGTACAACCATCATCTGCAGGGACAGATTATTATGGGATCTCACACAGACCGCAAACAAAAGCATTTATAGACGCCATACGAGGCACTATAGACGTTAAAGAAGATCAACAACACGCTTTACATATTGTACATACCATAGATGCTTTATACACGTCTTCCAGACAACAAAAAAATAGGGACGTACAAGAAATAACTATTAATTCTGAGAGCTATGCAACTACATAATAACTGGCAAGGCCACTACACAGAAATCCAAGAAGAAGACAAACTATCTGTGCTAAAAACGATAGACGAGAACCAATTATCTATTGTCTCTGGCGGGCTTATGGCACGTTTTGAAAAACGATTTGCCAAGTTTGCAGCAACTAACTATGGTGTTGCTTTTAACAGCGGAACTTCCTCTATACTAGCAGCACTATGGGCAATAGGCGTCCGTCAAGGAGATGAGGTGATTGTTTGTTCTTATGGTTTTGAAGGCACGATTGCTCCTATGCTTACCTTAGGAGCTACTATTGTTCCTTGTGATATGAACGCGGACACCTTTACCATAGATCCAGAGAGTATCAAAAATGCAATTACAGAAAAGACCAAAGCTATTTTTGTGCATAATCCTTGGGGAGTTCCTGCCGACTATGATGCCATTAAGGAAGTAACTGCACTTCCTCTGATCGCCGATGCTGCGCATGCACACGGAGCAACTTATAAGGGCGAACCTCTTGCAAAAGCTGTTGCTATTGCCTGTTATTCATTAGGGTTAAACAAACTTATTACAGGAGGAGAATTAGGATGCGCCGTCACAGATAGCCTTGAGTTACGAGATGCTATGATATTGTATGGACACATCAATCGCGCTCCTATGGATCTTAAAACAAATGAATGGACTGGAAATGCGGTAGGATTAAAACTACGTCCGCATCCTTTTGCGATGGCATTAGCAATGCCACAAATAAAAAGATATGATGAGAAGAAAATACTGCTTGTTGAGACCTGTCAAGCGATAGAAACTATTTTTGAAAAACACGGGTTTATAGCACAAGCCGTTCCAGAAAATTCAACACGAGTATATTGGCGTATTGTTTTAAAAATAGAAGAGACGGTATTTAAAGGTGTCACTACAGATAGTATAGAATCATTCTTAAAAGAACACGGGATTCCAGTAGAAAAAAATCACTATTGGCCATTACTAGCCGATCGTAAAATATTTGATTGGGAAGATAATCAATCCCTTGTCAGAAAAACTAATACCCCAACAGCAACAGCAGTTGTCCCTCGTACCATTACTCTTCCTGCTCCTGTAGTACTCCCTTCTGAGGAATTACAACGTATAGAAAATATCCTTTCTAAAATACATACCCTTACAGAAAATATCGCTGTATAAATTGAAATTGCATCTAGTCAACAATTAGATGCAATTTCTAAATTTCTTTTCTTTTTTTGATATGTAACTATTGTTACTGTATAGAAACATGAGTCATTTTACTTTTGTTGAAATACATCTAAATATGCTAAGAAGAGGGATGAAAACATATAGTATTCCTAATACAAACTATTCTCTAGGTCACGCAGTGAAATCTCATAGAAGGTCCTTCTATCAGTTCAATCTATTGGACATGGCATCTGAAAATTATGAGAAATGTGAGATTCAACGCCCTCTATTTTTTACTTACAAAGAGTGCAATCCATCTATAAACATTGTAAATTCACAAGATGATTCAAGAATTAAAAAATAGTTACGGACATCTTTTTGAAGATGCGCTACTTGAAGAAATAAGTCGTGTCGGAACGTTTAAGGAAATTCCTGAAGGTTTTAAGATGATAGAAATTGGTCAGTATGTAAAATCAATGCCTTTACTGATAAGTGGTGCTATCAAGATTTTAAGAGACGATGCCGATGGAGATGAGTTGTTGTTATACTTCCTAGAAAAAGGAGATACGTGTGCCATGACACTAGGATGCTGTCTTGGAGAAACAAAAAGTGAGATACGCGCTATTGCAGAGACAGACGCAAAACTCATCATGATTCCTATAGAAAAGATGGAAACTTGGACGGTCACCTATAAAAGCTGGAGAAACTATGTTTTTAAGAGTTATCATACCCGTCTTATGGAAATGTTAGAAACCATAGATAGTATTGCTTTCTTAAAGATGGACGAACGTTTACTTAAATATCTTAAGGACAAATCAAAAGTAAACGATACCCATATCATTCAGAGTACACATCAGGAGATTGCCTATGAGTTACACACCTCCAGAGTGGTTGTGTCTCGACTTTTAAAAAATCTAGAAAATCAAGGCAAGATAGAATTACACAGAAATAGTATTCACATAAAGTCACTTTAGCCCATCTCAAATACCGATGAATATACTTACTTTTATAACAAACCCTTCTACTAATTAGTCATGGATATTACCCAAATTTTAGGTTACGTTGGTGCTTTATGTATTGGTATTGTCTTAGGACTTATAGGTGGTGGGGGTTCTATACTAACTGTTCCTATTTTAGTATATCTTCTATACCTCAATCCAGTGACGGCTACTGCATATTCTCTTTTTGTGGTTGGCGCATCTGCTCTTGTTGGTGCTATACAGAATATCAGAAAAGGGCTTGTCGATTTTAGAACAGCTATAGTCTTTGCTATCCCTGCATTGATCGCTGTGTATTCGACAAGAAAATTTATTGTACCCAATATTCCAGACAAACTGTTCTCTATAGGAGATTTTATAGTGACAAAGGACATAGGGATTATGGTCTTTTTTGCCATCATTATGTTATTGGCTTCTATCTCTATGATACGTGATAAAAGTAAAGATGAAGACAAAGAAACTACTGTAAAGTACAATTACCCAATTATCCTTATAGAAGGTATTGTCGTTGGCTTTTTAACGGGTATTGTAGGTGCAGGAGGCGGTTTCCTTATTATTCCTGCCTTAGTCTTACTGGCAAAGCTTCCTATGAAAAAAGCAGTTGCCACCTCATTATTAATTATTGCTATAAAATCATTAATAGGTTTTATAGGTGATGTTGAAAATTTAACCATAGATTGGACATTTCTTTTGACGTTTACAGGCCTCTCTATTGTAGGGATCTTTATTGGGATCTGGTTGACCAACTTTATTGACGGGAAGAAATTAAAAAAAGGCTTTGGTTGGTTTGTACTCGTGATGGGAGTCTATATCATTATTAAGGAGTTTACTAAATAACTATGTAACTTATGTTACTGCTTACTAGATAGAAGCATACTAATTTAGCTTTCGCGAAAGCGTAATTAAAAAATTTATATTATGAAAATTGAACAAATTTATACAGGATGCCTAGCACAAGGCGCATATTATATTGAAAGTAAAGGAGAAGTAGCCATTATAGATCCTTTGCGAGAAACACAACCTTATTTAGACAAAGCAAAGCAAGCAAATGCAAAGATCAAATATATTTTTGAAACCCACTTTCACGCCGATTTTGTAAGTGGTCATATTACCTTGTCTAAGCAAACGGGTGCTCCCATTATTTACGGTCCTAATGCCAATCCAACTTTTGATGCCATCATCGCGACAGATGGGCAAGAATTTAAGCTTGGTGATATCACATTGGTCGCTATTCACACCCCAGGACACACCATGGAAAGTACTACCTATCTTTTAAAAGATGCTACAGGAAAAGACCACGCGATTTTTAGTGGTGACACCTTATTTTTAGGAGATGTGGGTCGTCCTGATCTAGCACAAAAAGCAGCTTCGATGACTCAAGAGCAATTGGCAGAAACACTATATGATAGTTTACGTAATAAAATAATGCCACTTGCAGATGATGTGATTGTATACCCAGCACATGGAGCAGGTTCTGCTTGTGGAAAGAACCTGAGCAAAGAAACTGTAGGAACTATAGGAGGTCAAAAACAAAATAATTATGCGCTGAGAGCAGATATGACAAAAGCCGAGTTTGTCAAAGAAGTTACCGATGGCTTGCTACCTCCTCCTCAATATTTCCCACTGAATGTGAAGATGAATAAAGAAGGGTATGAAGATATAGACACGGTCATTAAAAGAGGATCTCATGCACTAACACCAAAAGAATTTGAAATCGCTGCCAATGAAACGGGAGCCATTGTACTAGATGTACGTCATCAAGATGAGTTTGCGGCAGGGCATATCCCACGTTCTATTTTTATAGGCTTGGATGGAGGTTTTGCTCCTTGGGTGGGTGCTTTAATAGGAGATGTAGCCCAGCCTATACTATTAATCACTCCTGAAGGGCGTGAAGAGGAAACAATCACTAGATTATCAAGGGTAGGATTTGATCGTACTATAGGATATTTAAAAGGAGGTTTTGACGCTTGGAAAAAGGCTGCGATGGAGTACGACACCGTCACTTCTATCCCTGCGACTGAATTTAAAACCATTCTCGAAGAAAAAGAAGTACCCGTTTACGACGTACGTAAGGAAGGAGAATACACATCAGAGCATATTGAAAATGCACATCACACGCCTTTGAGTTCTTTAAATGATTACCTAGATACCTATCCTAGTGATGCTAACTTTTATGTCCATTGCGCAGGAGGATACCGAAGTATGATTGCCACATCTATATTAAAAAGCAGAGGTATTCATAATATTGTAGATATTGCTGGAGGATTTAAAGCCATTAAAGAAGCTCAAATTCCAGTAACAAATTATGTGTGTCCTACGACTTTAAAGTAATGTTTTAAATACATGAAAAATATATTTTTTGTACTATTATTGATAGTCTCCATCTCTTGCCATGGTCAGGAAAGCATAGGCGTATATGCAATTGACCTCCAAACACTAAAAGCAGAAGTGATTGGTAAAGATGTTCAGCTAGTAGATGTACGATCTGAAAAGGAATATAGTCAAGGTCATATAGACGATGCAATCAATATCAATATTGCCGATAAAGAAAATTTTAAAACCGAAATTCAAAAATTAGATAAAACAAAACCTATCTATATGTATTGCCACGCTGGCGTACGAAGTCGGCGAGCTAGTCAACTCATCACCGAATTAGGATTTACACGTGTTTATGATTTTACTGGTGGTTGGAGCGCTTGGAGGCAGCAACAAGAGTGAGCTATAGTATATGGAGTTTAATAGTGATTATTGGGAAAACAGATATCTAGAAGAGACTACGCGTTGGGATTTAGGAACCGTTTCTCCTCCCATAAAAGAATATATAGATCAGCTAGAAAATAAAGAGTTAAGAATAGCCATTCCAGGAGGTGGCAATTCTTATGAAGCAGAGTACCTATTTAAAAATGATTTTACAAACGTATCTGTCATCGATATAGCAGCTTCACCTCTTGAAAATATTCAACATAGAATTCCCGGTTTCCCAAAAGACCGACTCATCCAAGAAGATTTTTTTAATCTAGATATGACGTTTGATCTTGTAATAGAACAAACATTCTTTTGCGCCCTCCATCCTAATCTAAGGTCCGCTTACGCGAAAAAAATACATAGTCTACTAGCTACCGAAGGAAAGATCGTAGGGCTATTATTTGATGCGCCTTTATATGAAGATCACCCTCCTTTTGGTGGAAATAAAAAAGAATATCAAAAACTATTTACGCCTTATTTTGATATCGAGATTATGGAAACCGCTACCAACTCGATAGAAAGTAGAGCAGGAAGGGAATTATTTATAAAAATGCTTAAAAAATAGAGAGTTTGATTTCAGAATCTTTAGATACCTACTTCCCTAAATTGGCGATGATGCCAGAACTTAAGAAAGACATCATGACGATAAGTAAGATGATCAAGATAGAGGCGGGAACGGTTATCCTAAAGCAGGGAGCTTATATAAAAATCATTCCGTTACTTATTTCAGGGCTTGCCAAAGTGTTTAAAGAAGATGAAGATGGTCACGAAGTGCTTGTGTATTATATCAAACCTGGAGAAAGCTGTGTCATGTCGGTTACTACTCTAGTTCATCATGGAGTAAGCCAAGTAAAAGCGGTTATAGAAGAAGATGCAGAAGTTGTGGTGATCCCAGCAGATAAGGCAATGATGATTGCCAAGAAATATCCACAGTGGAATGAGTTTATGTATGATCTTTTTAATATAAAGTTTGAAGAACTACTTACGGTTATTAAGATTCTTACATTTTCTAATAAAGACATACGGTTATTGGAATATCTAAAAAAGGAAGCTATTCTCAAAAAGAGTTCTATACTACATACGACTCATCAACAAATAGCCTACGAATTAGGGTCTTCTAGAGAAGTGATCTCTAGATTACTTAAAAAACTAGAGAGTGAAGGTGCTATTGCTTTACAACAGGGTAGTATTCAAGTTTTGTAAAACGAATATTACTCATTATCCTTTTTAGTGAAACCATAAGTGTTTTGTCCTACAAAATCTTTTGGAAATGTGTCATCTCCTTTAAAACCTAACGTAATACGTCCACTATCTTCAGGGATGTAATTTGTTTTAAAAAGATAATCCCAAACACTTAAACTAATTCCAAAATTAACGCCATATTTTCCTTCTGGTAGATCATAAGCATGATGATACAAATGCATTACGGGGTTGTTGATAATATATTTTAATGGACCCCAAGTAAGTTTAATATTTGAATGGTTAAAATGCCCAATAACAATAGCTATAAAATGAACAATATAGGCTTGTTCTGGTTCAAAGCCTCCTAAAATCATAACTCCAAATGTCTTTAGAGGTTTATAAAGTACATTTTCCATCCAGTGATATCTTAAATGCGCGGCAAACCCCATTTCCTTGACACTATGATGCACTTTATGAAATCTCCAGAGTAATGGATACTTATGAAGCAAGGTGTGTGTAAACCATTGTACAAAATCCAGTACAATAAAAAACACTAAGAGTTGTACCCACAATGGCCATGCTGACGAATCTACAATAGCAAGACTCTCTGTTGTAATAGAAATATCACTAAAGATCACTTCTAATACTTTATAAAAGCCGCTAATTACAATAGAAAAAACAAAAAAATTAAAGAACATATAAAAACCGTCTAACCAAAAGTCTTTTCTAAAAATGGCCTGCTCTTTTCTCCAAGGAAATATAATTTCTAGCCCCCATATTACTAAAGAGATGAGGATGAGTCCGTAAAAATAATTGGTATACCACGGTACTTCAAACAACATAGACTCCCAAGTCCATCGTAGGGTTCCTAAAAAAGCGTCTTTAAATGCATCTATATACTTCATCATCATCAATCCTTTTAAAAAGTACATCCATTAGGAAGTGGTGCTTGATCTACTAATTCATTTGCAAAACCTTCTGGAATTGTATACTCAGAAAATCCATTAGCTACAGAACCTCTATATCCTTTTGTGCTATATCCTGTCGTATTCATATGAACTCTAATGATCACTTCTTGGGTTGGGACTAGGGTAACACTCCCAGATCGCACAAAAGGTTGTTCATTTACGTGACTATGTGCTAAAATTCTTCTATAGATAAGGAATCCATCTTCAGAAACGATTTCCCACCAGTTTGCATATTGATCACATCCTTTATCAGGACTTGAAATACCTACATTAAATACATAAGCATCTCCTGACTGAGATGCAGTCACACTCACCACCGATGCTGGATCTTCTGCCACTGTCACTTCTGAAACCGTAGTGGTTTCATCTTGATGACAAGCACCTAAATAGAACAGAGAAATTATAAATACGATTATTTTCATTTTTCTTAGCACGTAATTTTAATTCAAAAATACTCATTAGTCATCAAGTTCTATGTAACAAAAGTCACCTTGATGGGTTATTACCTGCGGAATAGTCGAAAAAGCAGCCGCTACATTTCTTAATTTTTATGCAACTGTGACTTATGTCACAAAAATTGATGATGCTCCTTACTACATTTGTTCTTACTACGATATTAATATCATGAAAAAAAGCATAAAACTGCTACTAGTCTGTATTATATGCATAGGCATATTTACAGTAGCGTATTTTGTATTAGAAAACATATAATCAATAAACACACATATTATGAAAAAAAACATGGGTACTATAGACCGCACCATACGAATCATAGTTGCGGTTGTAATCGGAGTCTTATACTGGCAAAATATCATAAATGGTACACTAGCCTACATACTCCTGGCTGCTGCCGCTATATTTCTTCTTACAAGTTTTATTAGTTTTTGTCCGCTATATGCAATGGTTGGTTTAAAAACGAATAAAGAAGCTTCAAAAGACAAAGCTTAGGATGCATCCATCCATCTGGTATTATAAAAGTTCGTACTCTGTATAAACGAGCTTTTATAGTACCTTGTTATCATGAAACTACAAACAGCCGATCGTATTTTTGTCCTGATTCAATGTATATTGTTTTTTCTGTATATTCTTGAAATACCACGGCTACAGTTTACAATTCCAAATGGAATCGCTATAGCTGGGATTCTTATAGCGATCATAGGTTTTGCTACAATACTTATTACTTTACTACAACTCAATAAAAATCTTTCGCCTTTCCCAACTCCTAAATTGGGATCACAACTTATTCAAAACGGACTTTACACATACATAAGACATCCTATCTATACAGGTATTTTACTACTCTTTTTAGGCTACGGTCTTTATGTGGCATCTGGCTACAAACTATTGATTACCCTACTTCTAGTTGTCCTATTTACATACAAGTCACGTTATGAAGAAAAGAGATTAGCCCTTGTTTTTAAAGACTATTCAAATTATAAAAAAAAGACAGGTCGTTTTTTGCCAAAAATAAACGTTTGATTTTTAGTTGGTGATCATACTTCAAGGTGGCTTTCATTTTTTATACGCTTTCGCGAAAGCATAACCCATATACTTCAAAATACTATTTCCTCCTATTTCTTTTTAAGCTTTTACCATTCATTGCTCTAAGCAATAAAAATTCTAATACAGAATTAAGATATGTAACTTAGGTTACCAACTACCTGCTTTAAAATGTGTTCTTTTGCCAAAAATACTTTGTATATGAACTGGATATATGATCCTTGGCCCTGGTATATAGGTGGCCCCATGATTGCTTTGATTCTATTTTTACTACTTATGGTAGGGAAAAACTTTGGAATGTCATCAAATTTAAGAACGCTATGTACTTTATGTGGTGCCGGAAATGCGACATCCTTTTTTAAATTTGATTGGAGAGCACAACGATGGAATCTTATCGTAGTGATAGGAGCTATTATAGGAGGATATATAGGGGCTCATGTGCTATCAAAAACTGAAACAGTTGTTATTGATACAGACACCGTTAACGAACTTCAAGCAATGGGATTTCAGAGTGCTGGTAATGCGTATCTCCCGACAGAAATATTTGGGAATTCAGTATTTACAGATCCCAAAGCACTTCTTTTACTTGCTATAGGAGGGTTACTTGTAGGATTTGGAGCTAGATATGCGGGAGGATGTACTTCTGGGCATGCCATCTCTGGATTGAGTAATTTACAGCTCCCTTCTTTAATTGCTGTGATAGGATTCTTTATGGGAGGCCTTGTCATGATTCATCTTATTTTCCCTTTATTATTTTAAGCTATGAGAACAGTTATTTATTTAGGTATTGGAATCTTGTTTGGTATTACCATGTACAAATCTGAAGCGGCTTCTTGGTTTCGGATTTACGAAATGTTTACTTTTGAATCCTTTCACATGTATGGGATCATAGGCGCTGCACTTATCATTGGAGTTACGATCACACAACTTATAAAACGTTTTAATATCTCTTCTTTTTATGGAGAAAAAATAAACTTCATCCCTAAAGAAAAAGGATGGAAACGCTATCTTATAGGAGGTGTTATTTTTGGGTTAGGTTGGGCATTAGCAGGGGCTTGCCCCGGACCGATGTTTACGCTTATTGGTGCTGGATTTTTACCCATCTTGGTCGTTATTGCTACTGCAATTTTAGGAACTTTTTTATATGGTGTCTTTAAAGACAAGCTACCACATTAAAATTATTTATAAAAAGGTTTGGTACGCTTTCGCGAAAGCGTACTCAGAAAGATATGAACGGTAGAAAACTATCTTTTAAATTTTAGTATCAGCATACGTACGCTTATAAAGAATATGATAGCTATGCCTGCAAAAAGCAACCACTTAGTATACGAAAACGAGTCATAGAGGGCTTCATCACTCCCTACCAATGTAATAGCACTCCAATAATAAGGGCTTGCTTCGCTTGTATTTGCATGATTTTTTAAATAGGTGAGTTTTGCTTTTTGTAGTGCTTTTGATTTACGATCTCCTTGCTTAAGATTTCTATAAAATTGAGTTGTAATTTCTAAACTTGACTTTTCATTGATGTTCCATAAAGATCCTATCACACTCTTGGCACCTGCATTTGTAAACCCTCGCATAAGATTAAATACACCTTCTCCTTTTTGGAATTTCCCAGACAAGGTTTTGCAAGCATTTAATACCACAAGATCCTTTTGGTTTTTTAAGAAATAAAGTTCATTAAGAAATAAACGCTCGTCATACAGAGCGAGCCATGGACCTTCTGTACTCACGCCTCCATGCGTAGATATATGAATAATTGAATGATCTTCAAATGCTTTCATAAATGCGTTCTTATTTGCCGACTCCTGAGTGAATAATCTGTCTTCTAAAAAAGGAGTCATTTGCGCTAATTCATCGGCACTTTGCACTAATGGTTCTTGATAATTATCTTTGAATATAGATGGAATAATCCCTACAATGCTTTTTTGCTCTGGGGGTCTTAATAATTGTAATTGACTCTCTACAGAGAGAGAATATTTATATGAAATTTCGCTTTTCGTTATAAAATAAGACGCTGACAATGGTAGTTCTTTTGAAACGGATAGTGCTTCAAATGGTAAAGCGTGTAGATTTCCATCTGGAATAATAAAGATTCTTTTATCAAAAAGTACCGCATCCTTATTCTCAAAAGGAAACAGAATATCATATAGATTTTTAGCATTATTTTGATAGGCTACCCTATCTGATTGCTTATCAAAAGGCCTCTCTAATTGTTTCCGAAATGTTGTGATTCTATTGGTTAGCTCTGGAGTAGAAATTGTTAGCTTTTGTAGTACGATAGTCTCTTTGGTTACTAATAAAGCATAAGATAGGCTATCGCCTACGGCATAAGAAACGATGACTTCATTGTCTTCTAGGTCTTGTCTAATTTCAGAAATGGAAGGAATAGACAATCCTTGTTTATAAGAAAAATATGCAGGATATCTTTGCTCCAGAGAATCTATTAATGCTCTATAGTCTCTTTTAAGAGAAAACACCTCATTTTTAATTCGATCCTTATTTGTAAGATCTATTGTTTTTGACGATCCACTTATGAGATCGGTCTCTAGCTCTTTAATACTTCTCAATAAGCGATATTCTTTATCTATAACAGACGAAGGAATATTTGCTTTTTGTCGTGCAGATACATTTGTAATATTTTCTAGGAGTACTAATCCTTTATTTTTTTCTATATAATACAATGCCAGATCTGGCGTATTTAATTCATGAGCAATGTAGACGCCATTTAGGTATAAATTTGATGATTTTTCTCTCCAAGAAAGCTTGGATAGTTCTTCTCGGCTTTCTAAAAAGATATCATCTACTAAAGCATCTGCTAGCGCAATAATTTCTTTTGCTTTTACAATCGTATGTAACTCACGTGTTTTTTGATAATTAGCTATTAGGGCATTAGACAGGTCATTTAAGTATCCAAATACAATTGTTTTATAAGGTGAAATAGCTATGTTCTCTTGAGTGAGATAAGCATCTGGATGTACATTTGGAGCTACTCCTTCTATGGTTTGTAATGCTTTATAATAATAATTTAATGCTTTTTCAAGATTTCCTTGTTCTTGATACAAATCGGCAAGATTATTGGCAATAATACTTTTGTTAAGTGGATCTTTTTTTGAATATTTTTCTGCCTGAGTAAACGTAACTTCTGCTTTTTTATACTCCTTTTGTGCTTTATAAATAACTCCCAAAAGGTTATATGAGTTAAAAAGATGTACGGTATCTCTAGCTTCTTTGAGTAAGGTAATAGCTGCTTCTGTAGTCTGAAGCGCAATTGCATTACGTTTTTGAAAATGACGTATATACCCAATATTACCTAGCAACATTCCTTTTTGTTTTTTTGAGAATAAACTAGTATCTATCTGTTGTATCTTCAATAAATTTTTCTCAAAATCATCTACATACATACTATCATTAATACTCACATACGTACCTGAAATATTAATAAGTGTTTTTAGTTGAAGATCTGACCGATCTATTTCTTTAAAGATGTTTTCAGAAAACGAATAGTTTTCTAAAGCTCTTTGAAAGTCTCCAAGTTTATCATAAATATCTCCCCGCTCGCGATATGCGTTTCCTAGTCTAGACTCGTTTTGTGATGTTAGTGTTATTAATGTATCAAAGTATGCTAAGGCATTATCATATTCGGGATACTTAGAATAATGATGCATATATCCTAAGTTGTAGAGATTTCGTTTTATCTCTATAAGATTTTTTTCTTGACCTATTTGTTTACGTAAGTCATATTCTTTCTTAGCATAAAACTTAGCACTTTCCTTATCTTTAAGCATGGACCAATTCCATTTAGAAAATTCATAATAATAAGAGGCTAACTCTAGAGAATCAAAATTAGATTGATTTTCTAGAAACTGTTCTATTAATTTACTCTTTTGACTATTTTCTACAGGTAGAGATAGTATAGAATCATAAAACCCTAATTTCTTTTCCTGTCCATAGAGCGTAAACACAAGAAGTGATACTCCTATCGTAAGTATATTTTTAAGTTGTGACATGAATTAGGCTTAGTATGCTAAAGATAGTATATATAAGGGAAGGAATCCAAAGACTCCCTCCCCTGAGTTTGAAATAAATAGCTTACCTAAACCTAATTACTCAAACCTTACTATACATAACTAATCGATATATGATTGATACTTTAACATAGATAAATTACTATTGTGAGTAGCACTTTCTAAAATGTTACTTATCCATTTTTGAGGTGTATTTTCTATATCAAACAACGTACCTGCATACGCAGCGGTGTATGCGCTAGAATATGAAGTCCCATTTACTAATAGGTATTCTCCCAGAGCTATTTGAAAAGGAACATCTTGTCCAAGAGCTGCAATATCTACAGAATTTGGTCCAAAATTAGAAAAATGAGCAAGTCCAACGTCTAAAGGATTCGTATTTAGAGAGGCAACAGACATTAGATTATTTACTGGATATGAAGATGGAAAATGAGGAATCTCATCATTATTTTGATTTACATTTCCAGCAGATGTTGTAAGCAAAACTTTTTCTTGAGATTCTTCCATAAATCTATCTAAGATCTCTGTATTTGAATTGTTGTACCATCCAAAACTCATATTAATCATATCTACTTCTGGATTATTTAAAGCATATTTAAATCCGCAAAGGATATCAAAATAGTTGCCTTTTCCAGATTGGTCAAATACTTTAACAGGTAAGATTTGAAAGTTTATATTCTCGTCCATCAATTTTTCATAAATAAGACTAGAAATGACTGTTCCATGCCCGAAATCATCAAAAGGATCATTATCTTGATTTACAAAGTCCCACCCTATATAATCTTCATACCCATTATCATTACAACTAGTACCACTTACGGTTGTATTAAATAAGAAAGGTTGTGTAAATCCAAAATAATTATAATCAATTCCTGTATCTAAAATAGCAATAGTCAACTCATTATTACTAGCGACTTGTTTTGTTAAACCTATCGAAACATCTGCAGCACCGAATGCCACTCCCAGCTTTTGAGCAGTATGTTCTATCAAATTATTAAACTCTATTCCTTCTAATCCTGAGTTATCTTTATTTCCTAATACAACTTCTTCTATATGTATGCCTTCTGGAATATATCCGTTCTTATCTATTTCAAATTCCCATAGTTCAAGTGTCGGATCTGCACATTCACATTTTTTAAAAGATGTTACGTTATTAAGTGCTCGCATTTCTTGCTTTTGTAACTCAGAAAGTGATGTATCGTATTGAATAACTATCTCATTATTAAAAGATCCATATTTAGGGCTTTTATTTTTATTGGTATCTATAGATACGTTTTCACTTTCTATAGCTTCTTCATTAATTTCTTCAACTTGACAACTAACAATTAGGGTCGCCACTGTCATTAGCGTGAATAATTTTTTCATAATTTTTTGTTTTAATAATTAGGTTTAGGATTTTTTAAAAAATGGGTTCAAGACAAGCTTGAACCCATTGATATAATTATATGACAATTAATTTTTAACAATAACTTTCTTTGAAATTACTTGTGTATCTGTTTTAAAAGTTATAAAATAAATTCCAGTTTTTAATGTTCCTGCAGCATTCCATTGAGCTGTTGCTTCTAGGTCTCTCTTTGAATTTATAGTAAATGAATGAATTTTTGTTCCGTAAACATTATAAACTTCTACACTAACTTGTGTATCTAAACTTGTTTCTACTGTAAAATTCATATCGCCTCTGTTAGGATTTGGAGAAATTGCAACGTTTACAAAATTATCATTTTCTAGTGCTTTTATTGGATAGAAACATTGTGAGAATGATGCTTGAGATTGTGTACCGTCTTCACAAAAGGCAGTTACTCGCCAAGCAAAACATCTACTCTGTAAACCATCTGGTACAACAACACTGTTTGTTGATGTTGTTATAGGCACAATAGATACTGGTTTAGTACATTCACAAAAAGGTTGTGGCTCACCGCCGGCTGGAGAACTTACGATGTAGTATGCTGCACCTGGCACAGGATCCCAAGTTAAGGTATCAGCAACAACTTGAAGATTTGAAGGTGTCGCCAACTCTTCACATTTTGGCAAAATCTCTTCTAAAAAACTACAATCGATTTCAGCGGCTTTTACATTGGCATACTCCTCTGGACTTTTACCTTCTTTTTGATATTGTACTTGTGCATAACATATCTCTCCACATTCGGTAATTACTTTATGTACTATTGTATAATATAAATCAAATGATGCATCATTATATAATAGGAATGTATTATCACCTGTTGTGGTTACTTGGCTTTCTAACGTATAAGGACCTCCTTCTTCGTTAGGGCTTGAAATTACATACCATTCATGTGTTGCGTCTAAAAACTCATACCCTTCATAATTTCCTATCCAGAAATTATAATTAAAGTCTACTCCTAATGAAAAATCAGCTTCATTAAAATCTTCACAACAATCTATAATTTCAAAATTATGCTGTAATGATACCCAACCACAATTAGGATCATTGATCGCTAGTTTTACAGAATACGTCTCGCCTACCTGAAAGGTAACAGGGTTTTCAGGATCATTTTCAAATAGATCAGTGATATTTACAAAATCTGGAGAGCCAGAAATCCATCCTGCTCCAGAAATCCAGTCATACTCTCCGTTACTATCTACAATCCAGAGATCCATAAAGTAGTTACTCGTATTTAAAGTTGCACTCCCATTTACAAATACATCTTCTCCTATACAAAATTGAGTTTTGTCATTTCCATTTTCATCTTCATAATGATATGCAACAGAGTCTGGCTCTATAATCGTAAAGTTATGTTGTAATGATACCCAACCGCAATTAGGATCATTGATCGCTAATTTTACAGAATACGTCTCGCCTACTTGAAAAGTTACAGGATGCTCTGGATCATTTTCAAATAAATCTGTGATGTTTACAAAGTCTGGAGAGCCAGAAATCCATCCTGCTCCAGAAATCCAATCATACGCTCCGTTATCATCTACGATCCAGAGATCCATAAAATAGTTGTTTGTATTAAAGGTATTACTACCGTTTACGAATACATCTTCTCCTAGACAAAACTCTGTTTGGTCATTACCATTTTGATCTTCATAATGATAATCTACAGTATCTGAACAGCAATCATTTACATTAATATTAGTATCTATAAAACCAGAGAGGTTACGCACATTGGCATAGATTGTAGGGAAATCATCCCTATCACATCCTCCCCAACTAGAGACTCCTATAAGTACTGCATCACCACCGCGACCTAATACTGCGGGGCCTCCACTATCTCCAGGACCTGCTGCAATTCCTTGTTGCCAAAATGCAATCATAGAGTTGCCCACAGCTGTATTATTAGTAGGACCACAGCCATTGCTATTATCTCCCATTAAAATTCCTGCTGTAGCATTATCAATAATTGGTAGTGACGCACCAAGAAGGTTATTATTACAGCAACCACCACCCGAATCTCCCCAACCTGATATAAATCCAGTCTCTCCAGCCGCAACATCTGCTGCAGTGGTATTTGTGGGTGTGGCGTACTCTATGACACGTACGTCTTCATTTAGCTCTAGTGGTCTTTCTAAGCGTAGTAAGGCTATATCATTCACCAACACCCCATTAGCTACTCCAAAATTTGGATGAATAATAATTTCTGCAACATCAATTCTTTGCCCGATACCATTATTAGTTTGGTTTGTAGCACCAGCATGTACAACTAAATCTGCTGGATTTGTGTTATCATCTACACAATGACCTGCCGTTACAATCCACTCACAATCAATAATAGTTCCTCCACAGCCGTGACCTCCGTTTATTTCAATAGAAACTTGATAAGGTGCATCTCCTATGTCTATAGCTTGTCCACCAAATATTCTTTGATCTTGAGCATATAATTGTAGTGATGCAATTAAAAACCCGATTACAATAATAATTTTTTTCATAATACCTTGTTAGTTTCGTTTTCCCTACTCTTTTTAGGCTTTTCGGATGACGCCTCTAAGAATCGATTCAACTTAAAGAGCATGATTTAAAAAAGTGTTACCCCTATTTTTTAAGAAATTTTTATGAAGTTCTGAGACTAAAACAACTCAACTATGTTTCTAATATGTAATAGGCATCAACTTTTATAAATTTTGGCGCCTATTTTTTTTTAAGTAAATTTAATCGATCCACAACAGGGGGATTTATTTTATGAAAAAAACAAATGATCCGTTTATTCAAGATTTCTTACAAGGAAATCCAAGTGCCTTCAAAAAAATATATACCGAATCTTTTCCTAAAATACAACGCTATATCATAAGCCGAAATGGCTCTAAAGTAATTGCCGAAGATATTTTTCAAAATGCATTGACATTGCTTTTTGTGAAATTGAAAAATGAGGAATTACAGATACAGTCTTTTGAAAATTATCTTTTTACTATTTGTAAAAATCTCTGGAGAAGAGAATGTTCAAAAAACAGGGTAACAAATCATCCTTTAGATACTCTCGTAGATGAAAGTGTAGATCTCGCTATGTTTTCTATAGAGCAAAATCAGTGGGATTTATATAAAGAAAAGTTTAGGGAGCTATCTGATAATTGTAAAAATTTATTAAATAGCGTATTTAATAAAATAGCCTATCGTGATATTATGATAGCATTAGGATATGCCTCCGAAGGAGTTGTAAGACAACGTGTCTTTAAATGTAAATCTAAACTGATAAAGCTCATTAAGAAAGATAAAAGATATAGACGCCTCAAACAGTGATTATGGAGAAAGACGAATCAGAATATGAACTTATAGCACGCTATTTTAATAATGGCATGACAAGCGAGGAGCAGCTTTCTTTTGAAGAACGCTTACAAAACTCTTCTTCTCTTCGAGAGTGGGTAGAAATTTATAAAGACTTAGATCGTGTGCATGATGAAAAAGACTGGATATATTTTAAGGGGGATCCTGAGGTGTTAAAAAAAGAACTCGCTCTATTTCAATCTAAAGAAGCCAAGGTGTTTTCTAATCGATTAAAAACATGGAGACAAGAACAAAAAGAAGATACCTCTAAGATCAAAAAATATTGGTTGAGACCATTAATCACTGCGGTAGCGGCTACCTTACTAATTGCTGTTTTTTTGCTGTATCCTAAAAATGATGACCTACCTTCTTTATATAATCAATATAATAATTGGAATGATTTACCTTCTCTTACTGTAAAAGGAACAGATAAAAATACAGTGGCTCAATTAGAACGTAGTTTTAAATCTGAAGATTATCGAGATGTTATAAAACGTGCACAAGTCTTGCTAAAAACTCCAAATAATGCAACTCCCCAAATACGTTTATACCAAGGAGTCTCTTATATAGAAGTAGCATCTTATGATGAAGCAATAGCGACTTTCAATGCCTTAATACAAAGTGATGCTATAGATTTTCATAAAGGATATTGGTATAAAGCTTTGGTATTTTTAAAACAAGGACAAAAAGAGAATTGCCAGAAGGTTTTAGAGATTATAGTCGCAAATCCTACCTATTTCAAGCATCAGGAAGCCAAACGTTTATTGAAAAAACTAAATTAAAATATTGTTTTTACAATACGTCGATTAATTAGATATATAATAGATGTCTGGTAAATCTCTTTTTTATGCTTTCGCGAAAGCGTATATCTTACCATACAACAATAGTGAACATTTCTATAAACAAAAAAACTCACACCTACAAACTCCAAGTTTTGGAATTTGTAAATGTGAGTTTCTCATTATACACAATGTGCTACTGCTTAAAATACCACACGCATTTCTTGTACTTTTTTTAATTTATTTTTTGACGTTATGGAGCAATATTTATTATCCATTTTAAAGCTTTTTGTATACCAAGTGTCATCTTCATACCTAGTGGACTCTTGACGAATCTCTATTTCTCTAAGCGGAATAGACATTCCTTTACCCACTGCTTTAATGACAGATTCTTTTTTGGTCCAATACTTATAAAAAGTATCCAACCCTTGATTTTCAATATCTTCTAGTTCATCATGCGTAAATACATCTTTAAATAGGTCGAACTCAATATCGTTAATCTCTTCAATATCTACACCTATTTCTTGTTTGCTAAATACGCAGACAACGGTATTACCGCTATGAGAAATATTAAAGTTAAAGTTACTATCTACCATATATGGTTTCCCATAATTATCCTTAAGAATCTTCTCAAACATAAAAGCATTATACCCAAATAGGTAGGACCCCATGTAGACCATAAGTTTGCCAAAGAGACAGTTATAGCGGTCATCCCATCTTCTGTATTTAAGGACTTCTTCTTTAAATTTTTGAGGTAAGAATTCTAAGTAGTACTTTAAAATATCCTGACCTATATTTCCATCTGCCGAATATTGAAATAAATAATACTCATCTTCTCTCAAATCTATCTGGGGAATAGATTTAAAATCACTAAAAGCTACGTTGTATGTTGTGTTTTGTGTGATCATGATAAATACGTGTAAGAAAACCATTCCTGTAAGAATATGCCCTTATGGTGTGGTTTTGTATTAAACTTTTTCAAAATGTTATATTTCTTTTTCAATACTTACAAATAAAGGTATTGAAGACTAATAGCACTGACTATTCTTAAGTATAGACTGCCAGCGTATTTATTTATTGCTATGAATTTACATAGCAACTCTATCGGTATTATTGGGTAATATTATATGGGATAATATATGCTTATACTATAATAAGTTTTTGATGTAGGCACCTTCTATTTCCATATACTGGATTAATGTTGTTATATCATAAATACAATTACTCACCTCAAGTTTGGTAAGGATCTTTTCAAGTGTATTTCTAATTTTAATGCTTGCGTCTGTATGACCAAATTGCCCTTTGGACTTATGTACTGCTACATGAACAAAAGCAAAATTCCAGAGTAATTGAGTAAACTTAAAAGAACTTGATTCATCTAGTAGTATGTTATTAATTCTTTTAAAGTTGCCCTCCTCATCTATTAATACTAAAAAATGGTTTCCTAGGATATTAATATGATCTTGTTTAATTTCTAAAATTTCTGGAATTACTTCTCTTACTATAATTTCTGGCGCATATTCTAAATCAACATTCATAGTGTTATGGTTTTATTATATTATTATTTCATAATAGGAAGATCGTTTTAGTGAAAATTTTTAAAAAAGATATTTAGATATTATAAGATAATATCTAGGCGTATTGAAATAACTTCACTAAACGCATACCTTCTCTGTGTTTATCTTGATCGTATTCGCCATTGGTAAAATACTTTTACCAGATTTACGTAAAATTCTTATAAATGTTTTTTACGACGTGTATATTAATGCGCTTTTTAAAGGGCATAGTATTTCTTTAGAACCAGCTTCTAAGGTTAGTTTTCCTTGTTTGATGAGACTTAATTTACGTCCACAAATGCCTCCTGTTTGGGCACACTTACATTTTGATTTAGATTTTTCCATGTTGATTTGTTATTTAATAATTAAAATGTTGTTTGTGTAATAATAAAAGGATCTCAGTACTTATTAAGTATCTGATTAACAGGGTTTTTTATTAAGAATAGAATACGTGTATGGTTCGCTTTCGCGAAAGCGTATTCGTGAAACACATTGTATATAATATGCAGGCTATTTCATTTATAAAAATATGTATAGAGTGGTTTCTTAACCAATGCAAGTTATTCGGTATAGTATCAAGATCCTTTATTTACATTAAGATTGATTGGATTAAAATAGGGTGTATTAGGTATCATTGACTAGCTTAAGATGTATGTGTTTGATAATTCGTTTGAGCTTGATCACTTTGTGTTGCAAAGTCCATCTGTTCCTCAATAATTTTGATCTTATTAAGCCTAGACATAGTGTGCTTTCTTAGCATCAGTTTAATTGTTTTTATAAGGTATTTGTTACTATTGTTGTGTCTTGTAACTAGACACGCATTTAACAATAGCTAGAGTGACAGCTTCTATCAAAACCTGTATAACTCATATCGCTTTCTGCATCTAATGGCATATTTCCTGCTGTAATGGTAATACTGTGTAATCTTGTAATGGTTTGCTTTTTGAGTGACAGTGTTTTTAGTTTATTTGTTTTCATAATATGAATTTTTAAATGTGATTAAGAAATAATTTATATTGACATTTATTTACAGTGTAGGATTATAAACACCTGCTATTTTTGTTTCAAGACTCTTTTTTAAACAGAAAGTTTGTTAAGTTTTTGATTAAAATATTTGTAGATTACTTGGCTTCTTCTAAAGTCTTATTTATTGAAATTGAAGAAAATAAAGTTCCCAACTTATGCCCTGCTAAGAAAAGTATAGAAACATTTAAGGCATTAAAAAGAGGGAAAATAAAGTATAAAGAATATGCTGGCAATCCAAAGCTATTCAAAATAGACCCCGTATATAAAACACGAGATTCGTATATAAAAAATACAATTACATAGACTATAAATGTCAAGATAAAGCTCCTCCAAAAGAAACTTTTGCTTTTCATAAAAAAGGATGTTACTATTCCTACTAAAATGGTGCCTAGCACTAAAAAGGTATAATTAGGTATGATAAATTGTAACCCTATAATGATTATGTATGGCAAATAATTAAATAGATATTTCATAAGTTAACAGTTAAAGAGATATAAATTATTAATTTTTTTTCTTAGCAAGCACTATTTACGATAGTATATGGGCTCATAAGTTCTTTGATATAATCCCTCTCATCTTCTATAAGCTTCACTACTGTTTTGATATCTTCATAAGTATCACTTTTCTCAAGATTATAAATCGATGTTATTAAAAGTTTTACTACTTTCTCCCTTAACTCCAATGTATCATGTTGAGAATTAAATTTTTGAAATTTCTTGTTTAAAAAATTAAGGCTCCAAAGTAAATAGGTAAGCCTTGAAGATGTTTTTTCATCAAGTCTAATATTATTAATTTCTACAAGATCTCCCCTTTCATCTACCAATAATGGGAATCCAATTCCAAGTATATGAATAAGGTTTTTTTCTATTTTTAATACCTCTGTAATATTATTATCTAAGATGTGATTTGATAAAAATTCTAAGTTACTATTCATGATTTCTACGTTTTTAGTTTATACTTTGATTTTCGCTCATTACTAATGTTGGATATTTATAGTACTGGATACTAGAAATTCTTTTTAGTATTGATTTTATGAAGTACAGCTCTAATGAGAGCTACCTCCTTTATTTGAAGGATATTATATTCTCAATATTTTTTAATTGATTAGGATTTTTTTCAAATTGAGCTTCTTTATGCTCACCATCTCTCCATAATTGCAATTGATCTTTATAATGAATAGAGTTTACATGACCGCTTTGTCCTCCTGCAAGAACAGTGAATGCTTTTACTTGATCTTTTTTCATATAATATACTGCTCGGTACACTGGATGAATACTTCCTGTATTTAGATTTATAGTATTTGAATTACCGCTTGCATCATTTATCTCTTCTCCGAGTCCTGGTATAGAAAGTATATTGTCAATACTAAAATTTGATATCTCGCTATAGGTCGTACCTTCCCACTGATCCCCAAAATGTTTGGTTAATATCGAATCTGCTTTAGTCAAAATGACATTTACTTGTTCTTGTTTAGATATGTCTCCTGATAACTGATATTGATCATCTTTAAGATATTTTACATAATATTTAAATGATGGAACAAGTTTTACTTTAAGTTGATTCCGTGCAAATTTTTGAGATTCAATTGTGGTCATGATTCTTACAGATTCATATACTAAAGCCTCTTTACTATTAGAAGTCATTGTACCATCCCATTGATTTAGAATATCAACAATCTTGGTGTTTTCTTGATTGATTTTATACTTTTCTAATAGACTTTTAAAATCATTGAATGAAAGATCTACTTGATCAGATTGCATTTTTTGAATTTCTTCTAGCTTCCAATCATCATTATTTTCTAATAGGTTATAAATTCTCTCTACTCTATAATCATCTTTTAATCCATGATGACCAAAGTAAGCGTCATTTTGTATAGGCTGTTGATTTGCGGAGAGTAAGAACTTTTTATCGGGGTTATACGTTTTCCATAGTGTATCTATAGATTTTATCTGAGTATATGGTAATGATCCATCTAGTAAACCTCCTCTATAATTTTGCCCTCTATCTGGCAACTTTCCTGCGCAAACAATTCCTATATTATCTTCTACATCACTGTATATAAAATTTTGAGGCGGGTATCCATAGTCTTTTAAAGCATTTGTGAAATTATCCCAATTTTGACTCTTCATCATTTTATACATCGATTCAATGGAGTAGCTCTTATTGGAAGCATACCAATGTTGTGCATAATATTGATCTCCTTCTTTAATTACTTTACCATGCACTGTGTTATTTTGAATCATTGTATAATCATCATAGCCTTTTATTTTGATGGTATATTCCTTTTTTACAAATGGCACCCATTCTCCTTCATAATAATATGAGTTATCATCTTTTACTTTTAAATGGTACCTATCTATAAGATCCCACTCACCATTAGTAATACCCCAAGAAATAGCATCATTATGCCCACTTATTATTACAGGTACCCCAGGTATAGAAAATCCATAAACATTTAAAGATCCATATATCAAGTGAGCTTCATAAAATGCCTCTGGAAGTGATAGTAATAAATGAGGATCATTAGCTAGCATTGTAGCCTGATTATTTGTTTTTGTTTTACTAAGCGCCCAATTATTGCTTCCTACACCTTTATGAAATTGATTAGGATTCGAAAACTCGTTTATATTATTTTGTACTACAACCGTTTCTTCATATTGTGCCATAGCTGTATCTTGAACTATAGTGTGAGTAGAAGGTAAAATTGTTTTTAACCCTTCTGGTTGCATTGGGAAAAAGTATTTTTTCTCTTTTTCAGGTAGTGATGTAACCATCTCTTGATGCATCACATGCTGATCAAAATAGGTAAGGGTATAACTCATATACCAAGTCACTAATAATGAGTATTGAGGTTTCCACATTTGAGGTTGTGATCCTATAGCCTTATAAAGCGGGTCTGTACTTTTATGATTAGTTAGATATTCATTAACTCCATCTGTATATGCCAATAAGTATTCATAAAACTCGGGAGATTTTTCTTTATAGGTTTCTAGTAATTCTTCTGACTTACGCTCAAACTCATAAGGTTTCCAAAAACTATCAGAATCTAAGGTCTTATCTGACAATATCTCAGACATACGCCCTTGTACTGTTCTGGTTATTAATTCCATTTGGAAGTACCTATCTTTTGCATGCATAAAGCCTAATCCAAAAGCAGCATCGTTTTGATTATTACTATAAATGTGAGGAATTCCTAGATCATCTATATACATATTAGGTTTATAATCACTCTCATAATTATTGATTCCATTTTCTTCTATTGGAACAGATAATAATCCCGTTTTATAAGAAAGTAACTCTCCTACAGAATTAAATGGTTTGAGTTTATAATTTGTAGCATATATCCATACAATGCATAACACTAAAATAAGTGCTGTTTTTACTAGTTTCATGAGTATATAATTAAGAATTAATAAAAAGCCTGTTTTATAACGATTATAAAATATAACCGTCATAAACTTGATAAAATCTTTATCAATTTCTGGCTCTTAAAATTTTAAAAAAAGTTTGTTGGCATGAATTAACTAAGAGACATAGAGCTAAACATTGGTTCCAATTCTTGTTTTTGGAATTCTACAAGTGTGCCATATTCCATTTTCAATAAACGATCAGCTTGATCATAGTACTTATCATCGTGGGTTATTGCAATTACCGTTTTATCATGTTCTCTTACAATCTCCGGGATAATTTCTGTGTAGAATTTATGTCTGAAATAAGGATCTTGATCTGCCGCCCATTCGTCTAAAACCAATATCGGTCTATCTTCGATCAATGAACTAATTAGTGCCAGACGTTTTCTTTGTCCTGTAGATAAATCAATACTAGAAAATTTACCGTCTTTTAATGTTACCTTTTCTTCCAGCTCAAATAACCTAAGGAAATAATTTACTTTTTCTACATCAACATTTTTGATTCCGTAAAACTCATCAAAAAGATAAAAGTCACTAAAAACAGGAGAAAATAACTCTTTAATACTATCTATATTTTCCTCAGCAACTACATGACCATCTATATATGCATCTCCTTTATCTAAATCATAGAGTCTTAACACTGTATTTATAAATGTCGTTTTTCCGGCTCCGTTACCTCCGTGAATGAAGATTACATCATTTCTATTTATAGTTAAGTCTATAGGACCTACAGAAAATTTATCTTCACCGTAAGAAAAAGAATAATCCTTTAATCCAAATACATTAAAATCATAGAACTTACCTTTTTCTTTGTCTTCTATACCATCATTATATTCCATTTGTTGAAGATCCCTTTTTAACTTGTTCATTTTACCTAATGAAACCTTTGCCTGATTCATTGAAGGCATAAGTGTCATCACACTCACAATAGGCCCCAATAAGTATAACAATATGAGAACAAAGCTTATTGTTATATCAATTGGAAGGTCTAATAAACTACCTGAATAAATAAGAACAAATGTGATCAAACCGTAAAAAAGAATTTGGCTTACCAACTCACTATTTACATAGTGAACAAATGCTTTTGTGTATGTTTTTTCTCCTTTATCAACAATCGTAACAAGTTTCTCATTATAAATACCAAAACCCTTATCTAGATTTACATTAATTTCTTTTGACCCTTCCATAATACTATTAAAAGTTTTCATAAAATCACCTTCTAACTCTCTAGCTTCTTTTAGTAGTTTGTCGCTTTTACGTGATCTAAGGAGATATATACCAACTCCTACAGCAATAATTCCTATACTTAACCCAAACAGGCTTAATGACAAATATGCCATATACACAAAACTGGCTATAATTAATATAATAGATGAGAAAAATGTAATCACAGATAATGATGCATTTGTGATACTATGTACATCTGAAGTCAATGTTGCATAAATCTGATCTTTAGACTCCTGTAGACTTCTATAAGGTGCCTTAATTACTAGCTTCATAACATCTTTTCTCATGTTACAGAAGATTCTTTGTGACAGGCTAATAACACCTTCAGAAAGCCATCTTCTTGTCACAAAAAAGACTGCTATAGCAGCTATAAACATATATAAATAATTGTCATCTTGTGGGATTTCTGGGTTTATAGACATACTGATAACCTTGTTTATTACAGTAATAAAAGCAAAGCCAGACATTCCAGATATAATTGCTAATATCGAATACCCTATAATTGATTTTATAGGAATCATTTTCGATTTACTCATTTCTATTAAGTCATTTTTCATTTGTAAATAATTTATGTGGTTATATAATAATTTTATTTTTTTTCGCTTTCGCGAAAGCATTATTAGTCTACACTACAAGTAAATGCAGCATGGATTATTGTTATTTTACCTTGATTAACAGAAGATTACGGCTGTAATACTATCTTTTATTACTCATATCAAATAGCCGTTATACAGCTGTATATTAAATAGCTAGTTGCTTTGAGATACTAATTGGGAGGGGTACCAATTTATTAATGATTGTGTAGTGATCGTTTTTGTATGAGCAATTATAAAATACTAGGTTGTAAATATTCTTCATAGCAATTTTTTATAATCTCAGAAAGCTCTTTACATTGTTTATGTATAAAGAAATGATTACCCTCAAGTATTTTATATTTAAAGTTTGATAGTGTAAATCGCTTCCAGTTTTCAATTTGAGCACTTGTTTTTTCTTCAGTACCCATTATAGCATATATAGGCACTTGCAATTGTATACCTTCTTCTGAGTATTCATCTTTTTCTAGCACTTCAAAATCTGCTCTCATGATAGGCATAAAGAAAGAGTACAATTCTTCATTCAGGAGAACTTCTTCAGGCACACCTCCTAACTCTCGAAGCTCTTCTTTGAACTCTTCATCGTTCATTAGGTAACGTTTCTTTTTTTGTTTTTCTGGATCCTCATCGTCATAAGTGACTCCAGGACCTGCATTACCAGAAACAATTAGGGATAAAGGTTGATCACCTAATTTTTGCATTTTATGAGCTACAGATAAACCTAGTGTAGCTCCCATACTATGACCAAAAATACAGTAAGGAGCATTATTTCTCATAAGAGTAATTTGCTTCACATAGTCTTGAATGGTTTCTTTTTTTGTTTTAAGAGCTAGTTCTTCAAAACGCTTACCTCTCCCAGGTAATTCTAAAGGTATTACTTGTATATCTTGAGAAAGATATTGTTTTAAAAAATCAAATGAGTATATACTTCCGCCAGCAAAGTGTAATAAAAATAACTGTATCATTTTGTGATTTTAGTTTAATTAATAAATCTTTTTTTTAAGCTTTATTTTTATATCTAAAAACAATATTTACACATTGTCTTTAGTTCCCGCTTCTTCCTTTCTCTTCTTGATTACCCACAGGGCGTTCTCTTACATTGATTTTATTATTCCCAAAACTATAGGATAACGATAACCTTAAGAATCTACTACTATTATTTTCATTATACACTTGTGTTACACCGTTTACGTTTGATGTGAAATCTCTAAGAAAAGCTGAGTTAAAAACATCATTTACAAGTAAAGTTGCTTGTAAATCTTTATTAAGAAAGCTTTTACTCAAACCTATGTTTAGACCAGACATATATCCAAATTCATAAAGACCTCTTTCATAAGAAGAGCTATACATATAATCTACCTGTAGTTTTGTAGTATCTCCTAATGAGAATGTGTTATTTGTTGAAAAAAATAATTGAGCACTATTTATTGGGGTGGCATTAATATCACTTTCGAATTGAGTATCAGACCCAAGTAGGTATAGTAAATTGCGACTTTGCCACCAAGATGTCCATTTGTTGGTATAATTTGCTCCTAAACCAAAATAATATTCTTTAAAATAGTTTTGTTTTGTGATAATTTGAGTGTTATTATCTGTGTTTGCAGTAAATACAACTCCAAAACCATCGGTTGCTACATTTAGAAAAGCATTAATTCTTAACTTTCTTTTAAAAATGTAAGTAAAATCAAAATTATCACTAAAAGAAGGTTGTAAAAAGGGATTTCCTTCAGAAAAACTTGTACTGTTAATATATACTCTAAAAGGATTAAGGTCTACAAAACTTGGTCTGTTAATTCTTTTTCCATAATTAAAATTAAAACCATGATTATCACTTTTTTGATAGGAAAGGTAAACTGTAGGAAATAATTTTACATAATCATTTTCAGTCGTTTGATCTAATGTTCTTGAAAACCCTTCTGTCTGTGTACTTTCTAGTCTAAGACCAACTTGAGCGCTAAGCTTTTTATTAATATTTTTAGAGCCACTCACATAAATCGCTTGATTATTTTCTTCGTATTCAAACGTATTAGATTGATTAGTGTCTAGAACGGGTGTTCCAGAAGTAGTATCAAAAAATTCTATATCACTTTCACTATTTATATAACTAATTTTACCTCCATAAGACAAATTCACAAACTCTAATGGATGCTCTATATCTACAATCGTACTAAAATTAGTTATATCTTGATCTGATGCGTTTATTGCAGATAGGTCTGTATCTATTAATTGAAAATCTGGAGTGAAGTTTTGCGCTAGAAAAGTGTTACTTGTTTTAGAATTAAAATCAAAATAGTCTACATCTACAGATATTTCTCTTCCTAAAGTATCTAATTTTGTAATTGCGTGAACATTGTATGAGTTACCTCTATTCTCCCTATCCTTAAATCCATCTGTTATTAAAAGAGATTCAACTTGATTTGATGTATTATTAATAGCAATATTATTTACAAATGCTCCGTCAGGTGTACTATAATTTCCTGAATATTGTGCTCCAATTGTAGTATTATCACTAACATCATAATCTAAAGTAACACGCCCCGTGACATTATCTCTCTTTTCTTTTTCATCTCCTTTTAATATCCAAGGACCCGTTGGAAAAAATATATCTAAATCTCCTTGGTTTCTTACATCTCCTGTTCTAGCACTAGCACTTAAAGAAAGTCTAAACTTATTTTTGTCATAAAAAAAGTTATTGCGTAGTGTATAAAAATTAAAAGTGTTTTGATCATAAACTAAAGAAGTCGTATTCTTCCAAGAATCTCGAACCCCTTTTTTAAGGTTTATATTTATTAACCCTCCATCACCAGCTGCGTCATATTTTGCAGGAGGGTTTGTGATGATCTCTATACTTTTAATATCACTAGCTGAAATAGAATTTAAATAGTTTGTTAAATCATCTCCCGATAGTTCAATGATTCGTCCATTTATCATAATTCGTGAAGATCCTTTTCCTAATAAACTAATATTACCATTTTGAACAACCAGTCCTGGTGCTACATTAAGAACACTCATAGCATCACCTCCTGTTGCAGAAATGTTATTTTCCACATTAAAGATTAATCTATCTGCCTTATATTCTATCATCTTTCTTTGTCCAGTAACGATTACTTCGTCAAGTCCCTCTGAAGCAGGACTTATAATAATACCTTCAACTTCCATATCAGACTGAACATCGATTTCCTTGGTCCATGTTTCATAGCCTAAAAAGCTTACAGTTAATTCATATTTTCCAGATGGAACAACCATAGAAAAAGCTCCTAATTCATCACTAATAGTACCTCCTTTTAATTCTTGAGAACTATCCCTAAGAATTACATTTGCAAATGCAATACTAACTTCTGTATCTTTTTCTTTAATAACTCCTTGGAGTGTATTTTGAGAAAAACTAAAGAAGGGTAGTAGAGATACTATTATTAAAAAGCTTATTTTTTTCATAATTTATATTTTATATTATTTTGAGTATTACTTTTTTCAAAACTGTAGATTACTCACACTAATGCGATAATTTTCGAATCATATTTGGTATAAAATCTTTTACATTGAATAAGCTCTTTTTATACTTATCATAGATTTTTTTATCACACATCAATTCAAGTTGAATTCCATTCTTCTTTATGACACAACTTAGATCCAAATAAAGATCTCTTTTGAGCTTACAATCGACTATACTGAAATTCTGAAATTCGCCTTCTCTAAAAACACCTTCCATTTGTTTTATATTTATAAATCCCTTCTTATAAGAGTCTATATCTATAGTTGTTTGTGTTAAAACATCTTTCCGAATAGTTTCATAAGGAATAGATTGGTGTTGACGTGCATTTAAATATTCTAATTGTACAGTACTGCATAAATCAGCACCTGTATTCTTAGCAAGTTTTATGGGTATAACATTATTAACAACTCCTAAAACACTTGAAGTATCAAAAACATCTGTAAAAGATTCTCTGCCGTTTACTAAAACTAATTGTATACTTGACTTGTTGTTAGAGCACTCTTGTAATAGAACTTGATGATAAGCCATGAATAAACCAGCTACAGGCACTCTCAGTTTTTTAGACAACCTTTCAATATCTTTGATTTCTGATGTGTCTATTAGCATTGTTTGTTTAATCCCTTTGTTTACATTATTCTTTTTACTTTTTTGAACATCTAATACTGGTATATCACCAAGGTAGTCCAACCAAAAATCACGAGATTTAATTCCTTGTGTAGATGTTAGATATTTTTGCTGCCAACTACTATAATGGAAATTAGAAACATGTTTTCTCCTTGTAGGCAAAACTCCTTTACTTATAAATTCTTCTAATGCGACATTGAATACGAGATCCGTGTGTAAATCTCCTAAGGCATGGCTTATTGTTACGACTAATATATCTTCTTTGATATTTTTTGAATCTTTAAGTACAAATAGCCGTATCAATTCACCTTTGAAAAAATCATATTCTCTTTCTGATACTTTATTTATGTATTCTTTTACTAAAATAGTATTAGAAATATCAACATTCTTATAATCAATATGTAATGCCAATTTATCTAGTGCTAAATATTCTTGATATATTTCATCTCCTTCCTGTATAAATTGTAAATGAAGTTCTGGAAAACGAGCAAGAAAGCCTCTAAAGTGAAGATCTAACTCTTCTTTAGTACTAGAAGGAATCGTAAAGGGACCTAAAATTGCTTGAGAATCCTCATACCTCATCATGTACCTTTGGTTTTCAGATATTTGAATTCTATCTCCTACTTTCCAATTCTTACTTAAGAGAGCATCATATTCACAAAAATCTAGTTTCTTATTTGTAGTTAGCTCTCTTTCTGTATTAGCAAGTAATACTGTTATTGCTTCTATATCTGTAGCAGTAAGCAAGTGCTCTGCTTTTATATCAAAGCCTATACTTTTTAACTCAAATAATAACTGGATTAATTTTATAGAATCACCCCCTATATCATAAAAATTGTCTTTTAGACTCACCCGTTCTCTCTGGAGAACTTTTTTACATAAAGAGACTATTTCTTTTTCTAGGCTATTTCTTGGAGCGATAAACTCTATTCCATTATCTGTTTCTGTAATATCAATTTTAGACAATATTGTCTTATTTACTTTACCATTAGATGTGAGTGGAATTTCATCCAATTGAATAAAATAAGATGGAATCATATATGTCGGTAATCTTTTTAAGAGATACTCTCTAATAGAAGCAATATCTTGCTTTTCATCGGCTACTATATATGTAATAATTTTTGTTTCTCCAGTTTCAAACTCTTTTGCTAGAACGACCGATTCTTTGATATTTTTATAAGATTGTAATTGATATTCTATTTCTCCTAGCTCTACTCGATTACCAAATATTTTCACCATATCATCTTTTCTACCAACATATTCTATATTACCATCGGTCCATCTTCTACCTATATCTCCTGTCTTATAAAGTTTCTCACCTTTAACAAATGGGCTCTCTACAAACTTATTTGTTATGTCTTCGCTTTCGTTAATATATCCTGCTGAAACACACTCACCACTGATACATATCTCTCCTGTTACACCTACTGGAAGAATGTTTAAATAATTATCCAGTATATATACCTTTACATTTCCGATAGGTTTCCCAATCAAGATATTGTCACTTGTAGTTACTATATTGCTAGAATACTTTATACTTTCTATTGAAGCTGCGATTTCCTTTTGTTCTTCAAGCATTATTTTTAAATCCTCAATAGTGGTATAAGGATTCATAAATACTGTTCTAAAAACAAGGTTTCTAATAATGTTTTCAGTTTTTTTGATTTGTGTATAAGAAACAAATGTGTTACCTCTCTTAAATTGTTCTTGTTGTATCTTACGATTTAGTTCATTTATAACTTCTAACTCATTATCTGTAAAGACCTCTTTATTTCTATAGTTTAAAGGTATATATCTATATAAAACAATGTTTAAATCTGGTTTATATAATAGCCTAAAAGATGGGTCTTCATTAATAAGTCTTGCGAATTCTTGAGCCGTATTGTAATTATATCTTATTACTTGAGCAAAACCATTTTTTCCAAAAATTTTAAATGCTGCGTGTAAGAGTAAACACATAAAATTACGTGATCCTTCAACTGTATATTTCCCTAAATCATAACTACCTTTTCTTGCTTGATAATGGGTATTATTCTCTGAAGATTCAACAAAAGAAGGGTCTTTAAATAGACAAATACTTAATCCTATTGGGATATATAATTGTTTATGAGCACATACGGAAACAGAATTAGCTAATTGAATACCATCTAGTTTTTTAGCTATCTGATCATCCATCATAAAACTACCTCCAAAAGCAGCATCTACATGATAATGTATGTTCTGTTCTTTTGCGATCTCTCCTATTGTTACTAAAGGGTCTATATTACCTGACTCTGTTGTTCCTGCAATTCCTACGATTCCTAAAACAAGTGTTTTATTATCTCTAAGAGTTTTTACTAAACTTGTTATTTCTTCTCTTATCGTTGCTACATCCTTATTTTCATAATCTAGCTCTACAAAAGATTTTGTGCCTAAGCCTAATAACTTTAGTGCTTTCCCAAAAGAATAGTGACACCATCTAGACCCCAATAAAACAACATCTTGATATCCATAAAAATCTAATGCTTTAATAAGCCCCTCTTTAGAGATACCATCAAATCCGTCTGTAGCTTTTAATAAATTATTAAGTGTGTAGTTAAGAGCCATAATATTGGACATGGTGCCTCCATTGGTAATTACTCCTAAAGCATCATCTGGTGCCTGAACATATTTTTTATAAAAAGCTTCTTCATTTTTATATATCAGATTATGGAAAATTCCTATTACTTGCTTTTCTACCAATGTAGAAATCATAGAGGTTTCAATTTTAACTTGATTTTGATTTAGTATGGTAACTAAAGAATTAAGCTCTCTAAATATATTAGGGATTAAACTTGTCATGTGTCCTACATAAGACGGAACCCCTACATTTACTACATTAGGCAATAGATCTGACTTTAAAAATTTAATATATTCTTCTACATTTAATTGGGAGTTAAAGTCTACATTCTTAAAATGTTCTTGTTTTATAAGATTATCAAATGAATCTGAAATAATCTTATTTGAATTATCATGAGTAGTTATTAGTTGTTCAATTTCATTTTTCATAGAACAATCAAATAGATTGAACTTCTTAAATTTATTATATTCATTATAGGTGTCATAGTATGTAGCATCTGCTGTTACCTCGGTTGAACCATAAATATTTAACAGTCTCACATTACTACTACGCAAACTGTTATAAAATTTTTCAACATCGCTTTTCTTTAATGCTTCTCCACTACTAATCCAAAGATTTAAATTTTGAAGTTTTTCTCTACATAATTCTGGATGCTTTATCAATTCTCTTAATAGAGAGGGAACAAGAACTATTCTAGACACCTTATCTTTATGTAAGTTATCTGCAAATTTTTGAATAGAAAGGATTTCTTCTTTTTTATAAAAAACTAAAGGAATTCCTTTTAACAAGGGTCCATAAAATTCCCAAATGTGATCTACAAATCCTATAGACGTTTTTGCACAACATACTTCATTGTCTTGAAATGGATAATTTTTCCACATCCAATGTAATCGATTATTAACACTACTTGACTTTAATAAAACACCTTTAGGCATTCCTGTTGATCCAGAAGTATAAATAATAAACTCTATATCGCTTTTCTTTGATGGACTTATAATATTAGACATAAACTCATATAAATTCATTTGAGTTAAAGTCTCTTGATTTATAGATCCTATACTTTTACTATCCTTTTCTATATATTGTATTCTTTCACGTGGAGTATTAGGATCAATAGGAATATAGATTGCTCCTACTTTTTTAATTGCTAATAACACAGCCATCAACTGATAGTCATGTGATAATGAGACAATTACTTTGTCATCACTTTTTATACCTAATACGTTAGATAAATAACTTGCATACTTATCTGAGAGATCATGTAGATTCTTATATGTCAATTCATTATCATTATTGATAATAGCTATTGCATCTGGAGTTTTGTTTACCTGATCTTCAAATAGTTCAATTATTGATTTATTAGTTGGAAATGATACTTTGGTTTCGTTAAACGTAATTAAAAGTTCTTTTTCTTCAGAATCTGAAAGATAATTTAGATTTCTAATTTTTTCTTTAGGATCTTTTAAGATATCATTAAGGATACATTTGAAATGAATTAAGAATTGCTCTATCGTTTCTTTTACATATATATCTGTATTGAATGTGACTTCCACTGAGAGATATTCACCTATTTCTTCAAACGTAAAACAAAGATCATACTTGCTTACAGTTTCTTTATGATCTATAATTGCATTTAAATTTTCTATATTAATTCCCTTTCCACTTTCGATGGTTACTATATTTTGTAAAACAACCATGACATCAAAGATGGGATTTCGACTATTATCTCTTTTTAAATTGAGATCTTCCACAAGGCGGTCAAATGGATATTGTTGATGTTCATACGCTTTAAAAGTATTATTCTTAATTTTATAAAATAATTCTTCAAAACTTTCTTCTTGTAATACTTCATTTCTTAATGCAATTGTATTCACATAAAAACCTATTTGATTTTCTAATTCTATATGATCCCTTCCTGCAGTAGGGCTTCCTATCACAAAGTCATTTTGAGATGTATATCTAGAAAATAAAGTATTGATTATTGCTAATAAACCGATAAAAAGACTTCCCTCTTTTTCTTGACAAAACTTCTTCAAATTACTTGTCAATTCTTTTGAAATAATAGTCTCCAAGCTCCACCCATTACTAGTATTTATTAGTGGGCGTTTCTTTTGAGAAGGTAAATCTAATAATGGTATTTCTGTTGAAAATTGATTTAACCAATATTCACTATGCTTTTTTGATACTTTGTCTGCTAATTGTTGTTGCTGCCAAGCTGCGTAATCTTTATATTGAATCCTTAAAGGAGCCAATTTTGGAATTGTGTTTGAACAATAGGCTTCATAATAATCTAATATATCATTGGTTAAAACTTTCATTGACCAACCATCACTAATTATATGATGCATGTTATAATAAAACACAAAAGTATCTTCAGAAGCTTTCAAAATTGCTACTCTTAATAGGGGTCCATTTTCAAGATCAAAAGCGATCTTTGAATCTCTACTTATATACTCTTGTATTTTGAATTCTTTGTCAGAAACATCACTAAAATTCTCATGACTAATTGAAAAATCAAATTCTTCTACTGGTAATATCATCTGTCTTACTTCACCATTTTTTTCTTCTTTAAAAACAGTACGTAAAATTTCATGTCTTTCAATAACACTATTAATTGCTTTCTCAAATTTTTGTATATCACAACCTCCTGTCAACACAGTTTGAGAGGGTATATTATACGCTATAGATTGATCTTCAAATTGACTTAAAATCCATAAACGACGTTGCGCTGATGACAATGGATAATTTTTTTGTTTATCTATTGATTGTATATTTAAATAAGTAGTAGTATCAGACTTATATACTTTTACAAAATCAATAAGTGCGTCCTTATTTAATTTAATTTCTTCTATTAAAGAAGTATCTATAACACCTTTAGGAGCTTGAACATCTAATCTATCATTGATGATATCCATTTTTACATCTAAAATTCTTAACTTATTTATTAACGTATCTATCATAATACAAACTGTTATGTTAAATTAATTTTAATATTTTTCTTGGAATTCTTGTATTACACAAGAAAATACACACATCATTCTAAAAATAGGATGATGTGTGTGTTGTAGGGATTAAAAAGTTAAATCACTTTTAGAAAGAAAATGTTTCTACATCTTCTTCTTTGACCTCTAACTGATCATTTATCCATGTAGAATTTTCTATTTGAATCTTTACACCTTCGATAGTAGCATTATGATATAATGCTGCAACATCAATAGTACAGTTGAATTCTTTTCGAATTCTCGAAGTAATCTGAATAGCTTTTAAGCTATTTCCTCCCATCTCAAAAAAGGAGTCTTTGATTCCTACTTTATCTTTCTTCAAGACCTCGCTCCAAATCAAAGCTAGCTTCTCTTCTATTTCATTACTTGGAGCCACATATTCTACTCCTGACATAGGCTGAAATTCATCTAAGCTAATAAGCGCTTTCTTATCAATTTTGCCATTAGGAGTTAATGGCATTTTATCCATTTGAATATAGACTTCTGGTAGCATATAGAGAGGCAACTTATTTGACAGGTAATCTCGTAATTCAGAAATCACTTCTTTCTTATCTGACACATAGTATATAATTAGTTGTTTGTCAGCGTCTGCATTTTCAGAGACCAGAGCAACTGCTTCTGTAATCTCTTCTTTTTCCAGTAATTGATTTTCAACTTCACCTAACTCAATTCTATGCCCTCTAATTTTAACTTGATCATCTTTTCTTCCATGAAATTCTAAATTACCATCTGGCAACCATTTTCCTAGATCTCCCGTTTTATACAAACGCTCATTTTCATGAAATGGATTAACTATAAACTTCTCAGAGGTTAACTCTGGTCTATTTAAATAACCTTTAGCAAGACCTTGTCCTCCTATACAAATTTCTCCTATTACACCTGTTGGTAACATATGATTTATTGTGTCAAGGATATAAACTTGTGCATTAGGTATAGGTATTCCTATAGGTACTATCCTATCTTTTAGCATATCTGCATTAGAAATACAATATGTAGAACCACAGATGCTTACTTCTGTGGGACCGTAAGCATTGTAATAAAATCCTGAGCCTAATGCTAAATATTCTTTTACACTATCATATATTGGAGCTTCTCCTGCGGTAATCATAGTTGTTATACTTGCAAGTTTACTAATATCCATTAATTTAAGATATGCAGGAGGTAGTGTAGCTATATCTATATCATTATCTTGGATATATGTTTCTAATAATCGTGGATTATTACGCATTTCTTCACTAACAATATAAAGACTTGACCCTGACAATAATGTTATAAAGCTCTCCCAAATAGAAGCATCAAAAGAAAAAGATGCGAATTGTAAATTTCTCCTTTTGCTCCTTAAATCAAAAGCATCTATTTGAGATAGGATTGTATTAAGGATACTCTTATTAGCTACCATAACACCTTTAGGGTTTCCTGTAGATCCAGATGTATATATTACATATGCTAAATCACTAGAACTCCTCTCTATATGTAGTTTGTTTTTAGAATAATTATCCTTCTCAGATATAAATTTGGAAACGATATGATCATCAACACATAATTTACATTGACTATCGTTTTCTATAAATTCAATTCTAGATGCTGGATACTTTGGATCAATTGGCACGTATGCACCTCCAGATTTTAAAATCCCTAGAATAGTTACTAAAGTCCACTCATTTCTTTCGACCTTTACTCCTACCAGATCATTCTTTTTTATATCGTAATCTTTTACTAAATATTGAGCAAAACGATTTGACAATTCATTCAGTTGTTCATACGTCAATTCTTTATCAAGATATACAATTGCAGTAGCATCTGGAGTAATGTTGACTTGCTTTTCAAATACATCTATCAAAGTGTCATAATTTGAATAGGCTATATCAGTAGCGTTAAAATCATGAAGGAGTATTTGTTTTTCTTCTTTAGAAATAATATTTGAAGCCTTAATTATAGCGTCACTGTCATATATATAAGCATGTAAGAAATTATCATAATATGTTATCAAATCTTCTACTTTTATTCCAGACTTAAGCATTCTATTTTGAGTAAATGTAATAGAGATATCGTCTCTTGTAACACTTAATGTAAGATCAAGAAATGTATTTGTTCTTTCAAAATCGTCAAAGGAAAAATCTTCGGCTTCAGTGGTAGATTCTTGTAGTTGAAAATCTTCATTATCATATAATTCATTAAGTATATGAAAATCTACATAATTAAATAGTACATCAAAAAATGGATTTTTTTGAGATTTTTCTCCTGCTAGATCTGCAATACTATTTAGAGAGAATCTATCTTTTCCTTTTAATTCATTAAGATCTGATTCAATAGATTTTACATACTCTAACCAAGACCCTTTCATAGAAGATTTCATATCATATCTAAAAGGGACAGAGTTTAGAAAACATCCTAATAACTTGTCTCCATCTTCTATCATAGGACGACGATGCGCTACCATTCCAAGTGTTATATCTTTTTCAAAAGAAAGCATACTAAGAATGTATAGATAACCACTAAAGAATAATGACTTAGGTGTTATCCCATCTTCTTTACATTTTTCTAAAATAGCTTTTGAAAAATCTTTGCTATATGCTTTTGATCTTTGAATGTCTATATACTCTTCTGTAAAAATTTCTAATCGTTTATGTCCCGCTACTTTATTTTTCCAGTATAAAATATTTTCCTCGTTTTGTAATTCTACAAGGTCTGACACTACACTATCTCTCATACTACATTTCAATTCAGATAATTTAATTTCTGAATTAGTTTCTAGTGCAGTATAAATTTCAAAGAGCTCAACTCGCATACTTTTCTCACTCCAACCATCTAATAAAGCATGATGGAATTGAAGTGCATAAATGATCTCCGTTTCATTAATCTGAAAGATGTTTATTCTCCATAAAGGGGCAATAGTAACATCAAAAGTGTTTTCTTCTCTTTCGTATTGTAAGAATTTCTGAACATGTGCCTCTTTATCTTCTTTACGCTGAGAACTTATATCTTCAAACCCAATATGGACAGATACTTCTTTATGTATTATTTGTACTTGCTCATCGTAGTCATATAGGTGATATGATGTTCTTAGTGTCTCGTGTTTATGTACTAATAACTTCATAGCTTCCGTAAGACGTTCTACATCTATTAGCCCTATTTGAAATAACCATTGGTCATGAAATACGCCATACTCTTTGTTTTCTCTCGCTAGTTGCCCTGTGAGAATCATACCCATTTGTACATCACTCATAGGATACACATTTGCTATGTTACTAGCCGATGGGTGACTATTAAGTACTGATGCTTCTAATTGATCTATAGCTGTTTCTATTTTCGCTTTAAGCTCTTTACTAAAAGAAGAATTATTTTCTTGAGTAGCTATAAATGATGATATTCCTTCTATAGTAGGGTTCTCATAAAAAGTTGCTATTGGAAACTCTAGGTTAAATAGTTTATTAATATCACTTATAAAACGAATCATTTTTATAGAATCACCTCCTAATTGAAAGTAATCGCTTTTAATACCTACTTGATCAACTTCAAAATGTTCTTTCCATAATGTTGCTAAATCCTCTTCTATCTCATTGCGAGGAGCTATATACTCAACGCCACTAGAAACTTCGAGCCCTTCTACTGAAGGTAGCATCTTTTTATTCACTTTTCCGTTTACTGTTAATGGTATTTTCTCTAACTCTACAAAATGATTAGGAATCATATAGGCAGGTAATCTGTCTAATAAAAATCTGCGTAATTCTGTGATTGTGTTTTGTGACTCTTCAAATACAATATAGGCAGCCAGTTCTTTTTCTCCATTTGCCTTAGAAACTGCAATGACGGAAACATCATTAATATCATTTTTTGTAAGGAGTTGCTGCTCTATCTCTCCTAGTTCTATACGATATCCTCTAATTTTAACTTGATTATCTTCTCTTCCCAAATACTCCATATTTCCATCTGGTAACCAACGGCCGATATCTCCTGTTTTATAAATCAATTCATTAGAATTAAAGGGATGTGTTATAAACCTTTCTGCCGTTAATTCTGGACGATTAAGATATCCTTTTGCTAACCCTGCTCCTCCTATACAAATCTCTCCAACAACTCCATTAGGAACTAATTTATTTGATGAATTGATAATATATATTTCTGTATTTAGAATTGGACGACCAATAGATATATTTTCTTCTTTAAAAGGAACTTCATAAATCATACAACCTACTGTTGCTTCTGTAGGACCATACTCATTATAAATTTTTATTGAAGGATTGATATTTCTTAAGATGTCTACATGATGTTGTAATAAAGCATCTCCTCCTACAATAGCCACTTCAAGTTGATTTGTATCTATTGTTAATTCTTTTAATACACTAATATGTGCAGGTGTTAATTTAATACAGGATATTCCAGTTTCTATATATGTTTTTAAGGTCTTTGAGATTTCTCCTTGACTAAAAATGTGTAATGTACTTCCGCTTATTAAAGGAATAAATAAACTGGTCACTGTTAAGTCAAATGACAGTGATGTATATAATCCAAAGTTATTATTAGACAATTGATTTTCGTCTAGGTATGTATTTTTCCCCCAAGTCAAATAATTCATCAGAGAGCCGTGAGTTATCATAACTCCTTTAGGCTTACCTGTTGATCCAGATGTATAAATAACATAAGCTAAGTCTTTTCGCGAAAGCGAAACATCAACTATGGCATCTATATATTGATCTGATTCAAACTCAATATCAATGGAAAATAAAGTCCCTTCATACTCAGAGAAATCAAACATATAGTTTGTCTCTGTGATGACCATTTTGACTTTAGAGTCATTAAGAATATTTTCTTCTCTAGAAGAAGTGTATTCTGGATCTATAGGAACATAAGTGGCTCCTAATTTAAGGACCCCCAAAATAGAAATTACTGCCCACTCACTTCTATCTAATTTAATACCAATCAAATCACCTGATACAATACTATACTCATCTTTCAAACAATGAGCCAGCTTATTAGACAAAGAATTTAGCTCTCTATACGTCAGTTCTTTTTCTTCAAATATTATTGCAGTTGCATTTGGTGTTTTTTCTACTTGTGTATAAAATATATCAAGGAAAGTTTCATCTTTATCTATGGTAGTTTGTGGTGCAATATTATTAAACTCTTGTAAAATACTCTCTATTTCTAAAGATGTAAGGTATTCTAAATCGTCTATTTTACTTGATTTCAAGATCGAATCTAATATGGTATCAAAATGTCCTTTAATCATCTCTACAATTGTGTTAGACAATACTTCAGAATTATACTCACAGGTTACGTGAATGTTATGATTAGAAATATGATTTACAGAAACGGTCAACGCATAATTATTTTGCTGCTTCATCTGTATATTATCGATTCCTAGGTCTGAGTCAACAGACTTTATAGATTCTAAAGGGTAATTTTCAAAGACGAGTAAACTATCAAATAAGTCTCTACCTACTGCACTTTGTTTTTGAATATCGGCAAGGGAAGAATGTCCATACTCCTCTCGTGAGGCAGTATATGCTTTCTGAAGCTGTGTTAACCAAGATATGATATCTTTATTTCCGTCTAAGGTTGTGCACAAAGGTATTGTGTTGATATACAGCCCTACTCTTGTTTCTACTTCCTTTAATTCTGTTGGTCTTCCTGATATAACGGTTCCAAAAGCAACTGTCTCGTTATTTGTGTATTGCGACAATAAATAAGACCATATACCTTGTACAATAGTATTAATTGTTAAGTGATTATCTTTTGCAAATTTTTCTAGCTTAAGAACATAATCTTTCCCTTTTGACAATACCATATTTGTATTACCAAAAGTGGTATTATGCTTTTCACTTACATCTAGAAACGGCAGAAGAGTTGGTGACTCTAGATTACTTAAATGGTTTTTCCAATATGAAAGTGTTTCAAAACGGTCTTTCTTTGAAAGATATGTGATATAATCTTTGTAGTCATCTTTTTGATTTGTGGTTACTGGAATCTCATCATGTACCAAAGACTGGTAATTGGTAATAAACTCTCCAAAAATAATAGGTGACGACCATCCGTCTGATAATATATGATGGTTTGTAAAAATCAGCTTTGTATTTTCTTCTGATTGTCTTACTAGTGTTAATCTAAATAATGGTGCTTCTTCCATATTAAATGGTGTATTTGCATCCTTATCTATGTAGGTCTTAATCTCTTCTGCTACATCTTCTTGTCCTCTATAATCGATTACCGTTAATGGAAGATCAATATCTGTATATACACATTGTACAGGAACTCCCATCGTTTCTGGATAAAAGGAAGTTCTAAGAATACTATGCTTTTTTATAACAAGATTCCAAGCTGCTTTAAAATGATCCAGATTAAACGCTCCTTTCATATCAAAACTTAGCTGCAATATGTATGCATTTGCATCATTTCCATATAAACTATGAAAAAGTAATCCTTCTTGTAATGGACTTAGCTTATAGATATCTTCTATTGGATAGGTATGTGGTAATTCTTTAAATGTTTTTAATTCCTGATAATTTACCAGCCCGTTTAATCCATAATCATTTGGAGTATATACCTGATTGATGGTACTTGTACAAAGTGAGATAACTGCTTCTAATGCATTTTTATACCCTGTAGCAATTGTACTAATGGTATCTGAATGAAAACGATTTGCATCATAACTCCAGCTAAGACTTAATACGCCATCTACTATAATACAGTTGATTGTTATTTTGCTTCCTGTATGATTAGCTTCTCCTATTTCTTTGCCTTTATTTTCTGGCGAAAAACTAAACACCCCATCTTCTCCTTGTTCCTGACCTACTTGACCTAAATAATTAAAGATAATCTGCTCTGTATCTATAGATAATTCCTCACGGATATTCTCATCTGTAGATAAGTAACGTAATACTCCATACCCAATTCCTTTAGTAGGGATTGCTCTTAAATTTTCTTTTGTTTCTACAATTGTAGCCTCTAAGTCGTTCTCAAAATTCTTTAAAGCGACTGGATACAAAGAAGTAAACCATCCTACAGTTTCTGTAATATCTACATCATTAAATAGCTCTTCTCTACCGTGACCTTCTAGCCCTATGACGATCTCATTATTGCCAGACCAACTAGATAAACTTGTCGTTAATGCAGCTAGTAATAAATCATTGATCTCTGTGCCGTACGCTTGATGCGACTCTTGTAATAAAAGTTGTGTTTGTTCTTTTGACAAACTCACTGTATAATGCTTATTTTCTGCATGCGTAGTGATTCCATCATACGGAGTATCTTGCGGAATTACGGTAGCTTTTGATGCTACAGACTTCCAGTATGATTTTTCAGATACTAATCGCTCGCTTGATGCATACGTTTGTAAGCTTTGTTGCCATTGTCTGTAAGACGTTGTCTTCTCTTCTACAGGAAGTTCTTTTCCTTCAAGTAGTAAAGACAAATACGATGAAAAGTCTTTTAAAATAATACGCCAAGACACGCCATCAATAGCGAGGTGATGTACTGTTATAAATAATCTATTAGATGTTTCTTCTGAAGGTGTTTTTATACACACAAACTTAGAAACAATACCTTCCTCAATAGATAAACTTGATTGATATGACGTGCAAATGTTTGTTATTTCCTCAGAAAAAGACGTAACATCTCCTACAGTTACTATTTCTACTTCAGGAATAGATAAATTATACATTCCTGTATAGGTATCCTCCTTTAATTCATATTGTAATCTTAGTGCATCATGCTTTTTGTATACTTGATCAATAGCCTGTTCAATAACATCAGTCGCTACTTCTTTTGAAATATTTAATAATACAGACTGATTATAATGGTTATAGGCTACATATTCTTTTTCAAAAAAGTTATGATGGATTGGTAATAATCCCATGGCTCCTTCTAGTATACCTTGTTCACTAATGATAGCTACTTCTTTACCTATTGATTGTGATAATCCATCAATAGTTTGGTACTCAAAAACATCTTTTACTTTAAAAGATATTCCTTCTTTTTTTGCTCTACTTATTAATTGGATAGCGACTATAGAATCTCCTCCTAATGAGAAGAAGTTATCATAAACTCCAACCTCATCTACTCGTAAAAGTTCTTGCCATAACTGTACTAGTTTTTGCTCTGTCTCTGTTCTTGGAGCTACATATACACTGGTCTTTATATCACTATTTACTGGATCTGGCAGTGCCTTTCTGTCTACCTTTCCATTAATACTTAAAGGAATCTGATCTAATGAAACATAAATAGAAGGCACCATATATTCTGGTAATTTAGCCTGTAAATATTTCTGAACCTCTACTTTATCAAGCGTTCCCTCTGTAACAACATAAGCTACTAGGCGTTTGGTCTCTCCATCTTTTCTGGCTAGTACAACGGCTTGTTTTACTTGAGAAACTTCTTCTATACAGTTTTCTATTTCTCCTAATTCTATTCTGTATCCTCTTATTTTTACCTGATGATCTTTTCTGCCTAGGTATTCTATATTTCCATCTGGTAACCATCGTACCAAATCTCCTGTTTTATATAGGTTTCCGCTTTCGCGAAAGCGGTCTCTTATAAACTTTTCTGCAGTTAATACTGGCTTATTAAGGTATCCTTGAGATACTTGTACCCCACCAATTAATAACTCCCCTACAACGCCAACAGGTTGTAAATTATTAGAAGGGTTTACAACATACAGTTGTGTGTTTGCTACTGGTTTTCCAATAGTTACTCCTTCTTCATCTGTATTTACAGAAGTTAAATCTATGGTCGTTACATCTATGGCAGCTTCTGTAGGACCATATAAATTATGGATATGTGTGGTTGTTAATACATTTTTAAATTTTGAAACAACCGCTGGAGATAATGCTTCTCCACTACATACAACATGCATAAGGCTTTCCAATTTCTCTACTGCTAACGACTCTAAGAAAACCGTAAGCATAGAGGGAACAAAATGAATAATTGTCACCTTATTCTGAGCAATCACTTCTTGTAAATACTCTGGATCTGAGTGCCCTTCTGGTCTTGCCATGATTAAGCTACATCCAGCTAATAATGGCATCGTAAGTTCCCAAACAGACACATCAAATACATAAGGTGTTTTTTGTAAAATCACCGATGATGATGTAATCGCTAGCTCGTCTTTCATCCAAAGCAATCTATTCAACAATCCTGAATGCGCATTTAGCACCCCTTTTGGATTCCCTGTTGTTCCTGAGGTATAAATACAATAAGCAGTATGTTGAGGTGTTACTTTATATACTGGTGTCTCTGTAGCATATACATCATAGGGAAATGTATCTATATTGATCACTGTACAAGAGTCAAATAAAGATATATGTGCATCTCCACTAATCACGTATTTTGCTGCGGTATCTTCTAAAATGTATTCGATGCGTTTTTGAGGATATTTTGTATCAACAGGTACATAAGCGTTTCCTGATTTTAATATTCCTAGAATACTAATAACCATCTCAAAAGAACGGTCAATACAGATAGGAATTAATGTATTCTCTACTCCTTCTGAGGCTAAATAGTTTGCTAATTGATTTGATTTTTTATCTAATTCTCCAAAGGTTACTGTATCATTTTCATATACTAAAGCTACTTTATCTGAATCATTTGCTACTTGTGATGCAAATAGATCTAGTACAGTCATATCATTAGGATATGGAGTAACTGTATTATTGAAATTTTCTACTATTAATTTATTTTCTTCTGATGAGATAAATACCAAATCATCTATACTCTGATTTGATAATGTCAAAGCTTCTTCTAGCAGTTTCTTGAAGTGCTTCATAAACCCTTCAATCACTACTTTGTCATAAACATCTGTATTATAAATGACATCAAAAACCATAAAACCATCTACTTCCCTAAAATTAAATTCTAGATCAAACTTGCTTAAGAATATTCCTTTATCTGTTACATCTTCTTGATATGAGTGCACATCTCCTCCTGTATTTTTATCTTTCATATTATGCATCACTAGCATAATATCAAATACTGTACTTCTACTTACGTTTCTTTTAAGTTCTAAGTCCTGAACAAGTTGATTAAAAGGATAGTTTTGGTATTCAAAACCTTTTAAAGTAGCCTCTTTTACACTTTCAAATAAGCTCTCAAAAGTATCTGTAGTTGTTACCTGGTTTCTTAATGCCAACGTATTTACATAAAACCCTATTTGATTTTCTAAATCTGGATGATCTCTTCCTGCAACAGGAGTTCCTATGATGAGATCTTCTTGTTGTGTATATCTATATAGCAATGCATTTATAGTCGCTACAAGTCCCATAAAGAGACTTCCTTTTCTTTCTTGACAAAACGTGTTGAGTTTTGTTATGGTTTCTTCTGATATACTTGTTGTAAGTCGCTTTCCATTATTTGTTTTAAGAGCAGGTCTCTTTTTATAAGTAGGTAAATCTACTACTGGCAAATTACCTGATAATTGATTTGTCCAGTATTCTTTTCCTTTACTAAATGAAGATTCTTCAGATTGGTCGAGTTGCCAAGCAGCATAATCTTTGTATTGAATTCTTAGTTCTGAAAATGGAATTTCTTCTCCATCATTAATTGCCTGATAAGCTGTTAAGATATCTTTAGAAAGTACTCCAAGTGACCACCCATCACTTATAATGTGGTGCATATTATAATAGAAAACAGCACGATCATCTGCCAGTTGCAATACAGCAACTCTTAATAAAGGTCCATTTTCTAAATCAAATGAAGTGAAAGTATCTTTTTGAATATAGCTAGCCACTGTATCTTCCTGACTAGTCGCTTCAAGGTTTCTTAGATCTTGGTAATCGATGGTAAAATTTACTTCTGAAGCCTCTAATATCCACTGACGTATTTCTCCTAATTCATTCTCTCTAAATACCGTTCTTAGAATTTCATGACGTGCTATCGTTACTTGAATAGCTTCCTGAAGAATTTCTAAATCATAAGAGCCATTGAGTGCTACTTGAAATGGCATATTATAGGCGATAGATCCTTCTTCTACTTGATCTAGTACCCATAAGCGCTTCTGAGCTGATGATACTGGATATGAATCTTCTTCTACAACTTTTTCAATTCGTTGATAGCTTTGATTTGTATCACTTCCCTTTAAATAATTTAGTAATGCTTCCTTATTGTTTTTGATTTCCTCAACGACATCTTTGGATAAGCTATCGCCATTAAATTTAATCTTAAGGTTATCATTCTCAATATGGATATGGATATTTTTGTCTGCTAATTTCTTTAATAACTTATACATGATTATATATAATTAAATTACTATTTCACTATCAAATTCTTGATTTGAACCTACTTTTTTAAGGTCTCTAACATCAACGACCCTGTTGATCTCTTGGGCTATATCTTTTATTGTGGCTGATTTAAAAAAATCTCTGAGCTGGAGCTTTACGTCAAATATTTTATAAATATGATTTATTACTGTTACAGCTTTTAAACTATTACCACCTATCACAAAGAAGTTATCTAGTGTTCCAATAGTGTCTACATTTATGATATCTTCCCAAATTTCTACTAACTTTTCTTCTACCTCATTTTCAGGTGCTAGATATTCTACTCCACTAGAAAGGTTGACACCTGTTTCTAGTAATGTTTTCTTATCTACCTTACCATTTACCGTTAATGGAATACTTTTTAATTGCACATAATAACTTGGCAACATATACACTGGTAGCGTTTTTAATAGATGCTCTTGTAATGAGGTAGCACTTTGGGGTACTTCAGAGACAACATAGGCTATGAGCTCTTTGGTTTTATTTTCTTCGGATGTCGCAATTACGACAACATCAGTTACACCTTCTTTTTCTCTTAGGTGTTGTTCAATAGCCCCTAATTCTATTCTATAGCCTCGTATTTTTACTTGATCATCTTTTCTGCCTATGTATTCGATATTTCCATCAGGAAGCCATCTAGCTAAGTCTCCTGTCTTATAGACTCTACAGTTACATTCAGGGAAATCTTCTATAAATTTTTCTCTTGTTAATTCATCTCTATTAAAATAGCCTAAGGACACTCCTGATCCTCCAATGACAATCTCTCCTACTTCACCTATTTGACATAAATTATCTTTCGCATTTTTAATAAAGATCATTGTATTGGCGATTGGTTTTCCAATCACGATTTTCTCTTCATTAAAGACTTCTTTTACAATACACCCTACTGTTGTTTCTGTAGGACCGTATTCATTAAATATTCTAACATTAGGGTTAATGTTTCGAACAATATCAACTTGGTTTTTAAGAAGCTGTTCACCTCCACAAATAATAGTATTTACATGGGTAGATTTAATATCTAAATCCTTGAGTAAGGACAAATGTGCTGGTGTTAACTTTAATGTATCAATAGAAGGGTCATTAAAACTTTCTTCCAATAATTCACTAATATCTTTCTCTTCATTTTTAATATTTAAGACTTTTCCCCTTGTTAAACTTGTATATAAAGAAGTTACTGTAAGATCAAAAGAAATGGATGTAAGCAATGCCCAATTACCACTTTCACTATCATTAAAATAATAGTCATTTGCACATTGAATATAATGAACTAAGTTACCGTGTGTCACTAGACATCCTTTTGGATTTCCTGTAGAACCTGATGTGTATATACAATAGGCAACTTCTTGTGAAGTCACATCTGATATGTAGGTCTTGCATTCATTATCATATATAGTTTTATCTGAAGGGTTAATAACTCTTAAAGAGTTTGTGCTTTCAGACGCTATCCCTTCTACATCACTGATTAATAGTTTGCTCTTACAATCTTGTAAAATAAATTTGACCCTATCCTCTGGATACGTTTGATCTATTGGGATGTAATAGGCGCCAGTTTTTAAGATCCCTAACATACTGATTACATACCAATCCGAACGTTGTAATAGAATACATACTGGATCTCCTTTCTCAACAGTATACTTTTCAGATAAATACGTAGCAAATTGATCTGAAAGTCTGTTTAACTCTCCATAAGTGATTTCTTTTCCATCGTATATAAGAGCTGTATTCTCAGGATTACTGACAACTTGATTTTCAAATAATTCAAGTATGGATTCCTTATTTGAGTATACTTTTTTTGTGGCGTTTGCAGATGTAATAATCGTATTCTCTACCTCGCTTAATTGTGCTTTTGTAGCTGTATCTAAATTAAAATTTGTTACATATTTTTTAAGCTGACTCTCTAATACATCAATCTCTTTTTCAGTATATCTTCCTGAGTCGTAGTACATATCTACAACAATACTATCACCATAATCAACACAACTTACTTTTAGAAAAAAAACATCTCCAATAGTGTGAAAATCACTGGCGATAAAACCAGAATAGTTTTGGCTTTGTTTTGTATAATTTTTAATATCTACATACTCAAAATTATAATTAAGTGTTTTCTTATTATTTGATTCTGAACTCTTCCTGTCCAAAGAAAAATAGTCTGCCCAATTTTCTACTTGTTTTATCTGCTTTCTTACTTCTTTAATTCCAGATATGATATCCAAATCTTGTGGTACAGCAAGCTTAATAGGTAATGTTTTAGTAATTAACCCTAGTGTAGCATTAAGCTCCTCATAAGCTCTTTTGGGTTGTGCATATCCTATGGTTATTTGATCTTCTGTAAATACAGATAAAAAAGAAGCATATTTATATAGTAATGTATCCTCTAATTTGACATTATTATTTTTACAGCTATTTTTAAAGCTTACATACTCATCCCCTTTTAAGAAACCAATTTGCCTCCTTTCTGGAGTAAATTTTTGACTCAGAGTTTCATTTACAAAAGGGTCTATTTTCTGACCAATTTGTGGTTTATATGCTTCCCAAAAAACAACCGCTTCTGCTTCTGGGTTTTCTATTAACTCATTTTGCCAAGCTGCGTAATTAACATACGCTATACTTTCATCTTCTTCTGATGTAACTCCAGCTACTTCTAAATTTGTATGAATAGCTTTTGATAATTCTTGACAGAATAAAGAAATACTAAAAACATCTGACCAAAGAGCATATAACCTTACATACACCTCTTTCACGTAAGTGTTCTGCTTTATAACACAGAATCTAACGGGTACATCTTCAGAAGGATTATAAGATCTCTCTAATTGTTTTGATAAAGAACTTTGAAAATCTGAACTCGTATTATCAATCTCCGTATAATCTATTACTTCTTTTTCAGAAGCGAATTGTACAGGAAAAATATAGTTTTTAGGAGTATGAGTTTTAAATCTCAATACTTCATGTTTTTGAACTATTGACAGCAAGGCACTTTGTAGTTGATCACACGGGATTTGTGTATTAAATGTCAGCGTTACTTGACTATAAAAAACGTTGGGATTATTCCCACTTACTTTCCATAGGTTTTTCTGATTTTCGGAAAGTTCATATCCATCAATATTTTTGGAAGTATTTGAATTCATAATACTATGTTATTTAATTGGTTCCTTTTCTAATACCTTGTATTAGAAAATTATATAAAATGTAAAGGGAGAGACCTACATATTTACTTATATGTAAGAGGTGCTATTTCCTTGAGTTTGAAACAGAACTCATTAAGATCTGTATAAAAATCTGACAGACTACTTACTAATAGCATCAATACGTTGATTCATGTCATTAGTTTTGTCAAGATATCATCTTGTAAAACATAATAATCGCATCCAGTTATACTTTCCTTTGGGAAAGATCCTTATCCTGCGGAAGATGGGATTATCATTGTAGATAATCTAGTTGAGTGTGTAATTTTGTAATACAAAGTCAAGGAAGCACCTTATATAACTTGTTGCTTTTCTTATTTCACAATATCAAAATTGTAAGTAAACTCATTCTATTTTCTAAGATATAGAAACTATAATTTTACGTTCTCCTTGATAGGAGTTTCTACCGTGAGATGCTAGCATATTATCTAAAAATAGCACATCTCCTTTTTCCCAAGGAAACATTATGGTCGCTTTTTTATATGCGTTTTTTAGTTCTTCAATTTCTTCTTTAGAAATTTCTGTTCCATCTCCAAAAAAAGTATTATTTGGAAGTTCTTCATCGGATGTTACAGAATCTAAAATATCATTATTAAGCATATACTTATTAAAAAATAATCCGTGATTAAACCATGCTAACTCTTTAGTAATTGGATGCTCCCATATTGCTTTTTTAGTCCAAGTTAGAACCAACTGATCATCACTAACCCAATTAAAGTTCATTCCATTTTGGAGACATTCTTCTTCTACCATTTTCTTATCAGATGTCTGAAATACTTCTTGCCAATTGAGTCCTAGAACTCCACTTAGGTTTCTTCGGTACTGTATTCCTTTATTCAAGAATTTATTTCTTAGGGTTTCACTTAGGTTTTGTAAGATCAGTCTATTATCTGCTATTGGTGTTTCTCCTCTTAAAGTTGCCGGTATTATACAACAAAAAACAATTCTTGAAGGATGATTAGGTGCATAAGAACTCTCACTATGCATATTGATTATTTGATCTTCAGGATAAGTTGTAGAGACATATACATTGTTTGACAATTCAAAACGTGGAGATGATCTAAAGGAATAATCTAGTAGGTCATTTGGAAACTTATTCATTAAAGTTTCAAACTTATCTACTGTATCAATTCCGAAACCTCTACATAATATCCCTCCATACTTTCTTAAATTATCTTCAAATTGAATTCTATTGTCAATTACCCAGCTATTTATGTCAAAACCAGCATGAACAGGCTTCATAACCATGGGTAATTTAATAGGGTTTTCAAAAAAGGAAACTTTGATCCCTTCATCGTCTGTTATCTTCTTAGTTGTCATTGTCTTAAGAAGGCTTAATCTATTTTTCATACCATGTTTGTTTTAATAGTTTTTAGCTTATGAAGATTTTTCTTCTTGAAATTTTGAATTTTCTCCACTTGATAGTTCACATCCTTTATTTTTGCTTCTTGATGTATTAAAAGCTTTTCAAGAAGGTGTTTAAAATCACGCATTAACTTTTCGATGATAGATCGGTCATATAAATCGCTATCATAATTGATATCAAAATAGATATTCTTGCCTCTTTCCATAAAATTAACAAGTAAATCTAGTTTTGATTTCATCTCACCCATATCAAGTATTTCATCTACCTCCTTTACTTCTGTCTCTGAAACATTATTTATGATATTATGAAATGATAACATCACATCATAAATAGGGTTTCTTCCCAGATGTCTATTAGCGTTTACATCTTCTACAAGCTTATCAAAAGGATACGTTTGGTGATTGTAGCTTTGGAGTGTTGTGTCTTTAATTGCTCTAAACGTTTTCACGAAAGTATCCTCAGGATCTATCTGATTTCTCAACGCCAACGTATTCATATAGAAGCCTATTTGATTTTTTAAATCTGAGTGACCTCTTCCAGCGATGGGAGTTCCTATAACAAAATCCTTTTGCCTTGTATATTTATAGAATAAAATGTTCCATATAGTAAGCACTCCCATAAATAAGCTTCCTCCATGTTCATTACAGAAAGATTTCAGTTTTTGAGTGTCTTTTAGGGATACATAAGTTCCTAATGTATATCCGTTATAGTTCTTAGTACTAGATCGTTCCTTTTGACCTGGTATACTTAATAAAGGTAGTACGCCTGAGAATGTATTTAACCAATATTCTTTATGCTCTTGATATTCCTGTTTGGTTGTTTGCTCATTCTCCCAATACGCATAATCCTTATATTGAATTTTTAATTCAGGAAGTTTTGGCAATGTGTTATTTTGGAATGCCTCATAATACGTTAAAACATCTTTTATTAATACTTCTGTAGACCATCCGTCTCCTATAATATGATGTATATTGTAATACAGTACTTGCTTATCATCAGATAGGTTGAGAAGGGCTATACGTAATAGAGGTCCTTTTTCTAAATCAAATGCTATCTGCATATCACGATCTACATACTCTTGCACCTTCTGGTTTTGATTCTCCTCGTTACTATAGTCTTGATAATCAAACGTGAAATCAAACTCATCCTTAGAAAGTACCCACTGTCTTAAATTACCTTTGTTGTCTAACTTGAAAACAGTTCTAAGAATCTCATGCCTTTCAACGGTCGCTAGAATTGCTTTTTTGAGGACTTCTAGATCTTGGTTTCCATTAAGTTCTATTTGAGAAGGCATATTATATGCACTAGAAGCTCCTTCTAATTGACTAATAATCCATAAGCGCTTTTGGCCATGAGATACAGGGTAACTTTCTGCTTCTTCTATTTTTTGGATTTCTGTAAAAATATTTACTTCAGAAGTTTCAATTAAAATTGCGTGTGATCTCAAAGTAGTATTTCTGAAGAAATCTTGAAACTCAATCTTCACGTTGAACATTGTATGATATTCATTTTTCAAACGCATGAGTTTTAAACTGTGCCCTCCTAAATCAAAGAAATTATCAAGAGCACTTACCTCATCAACTTGTAGGATTGTTTTCCAAATAGCAACTATTTTTTCTTCTATTTCATTTTCTGGAGCTACATACTGTTTGTCTTGTGTTCTATATTGGTCAGGATCTGGAAGTGACTTTTTATCTATTTTTCCATTCTTTGTTAGCGGAAATATATCCATTTGTACAAAGACCGATGGTAACATATATTTTGGCAGTTTATTTAGTATTGTACTTTCTAATACTGACTTTTCAATTTCTTGATCTGCGATATAGTAAAGTGTTATTCTTTGTTTATCAGTATCGGCTATTGCTTTTGTATTTTTCACTTCTGGCAGTGCAGATATGACATTTTCTATAGCGTCTAACTCTATCCTATGTCCGAGAATTTTGACTTGATTATCATTTCTACCTATAAACTCTAGAGTACCATTAGGCAAGAACTTTCCTAAATCACCAGTTTTATAAATTCTCTTTTTTGAAGTAATTCCTTTTGTAGGTCCTTTAAGAAAGGATTTTTCTGTTTTTTCTTTGTCATTTAGATATCCTCTCCCAACGCAAGGACTAGCTAGTAATATTTCTCCTTGAACTCCTACAGGAACTTTTCTCATATTTTCATTTACTATATGAACTTCAAAGTTTTGAATAGGGTACCTCATGACTGGAACAGAATAATTTTCAGGAACTTCTGTCATAATAAAATGAGATATGTCATCAGAGGCTTCTGTGGCTCCATAGGTATTAACAATAGGAATACTTGGATATAATGACAGCCATCTATTTACCATGGACTTTGTAAGCGTTTCTGCATTTAAAATAATCGACTCTAAGTTTAAGCTATCTATTTCCTTTTTGTCTTCTATATGTAATAATAGCTCAAGTAAATATGAAGGTACTAACTCTAATACAGTTATTTGATCTGTGGCAATACTAGTAAAAAAGCTTTTTACATCTGCAATAGTTTCTGTATCATAAATAATACATTTACCACCTGTTACTAATGAAGAAAATAATTGCCAAACAGAAATATCAAACGTATGCGGGGCATTTTGAGCAACAATACTATCACTATCTATAGATAGCTCTTTTATTTTTGCCCCAATATGATTGATCATCCCTAAATGCTCTATCATTACTCCTTTTGGTTTTCCTGTAGATCCACTTGTGTAAATTACATAAGCAAGATCATTGTCATCAATTGTTTTTTCAAGAGGAGTATCTAGTTGTTTTTCTACATCATTCTGAATTTTAGTAAGATCAATAATTGGCACATTTACATCTAATCTAGAAAGTTGTTCTAGTACTGAAGCATCATCCGTTATAATTGCTTTTAAGTTTGCATTTTCAATGATCTGTAGTACATTATCATCTGGCAAACTTGTTCCAATTGGCACATACGCACTTCCTGCTTTCCAAGTCCCTAAAATTGATTTTACCATATTGATAGATCGTGATAACATCACTCCAAAAAGATTATCTTTTTGAGCTTGATAGTTTTTTACGATATATCTAGAGAACTGGTTGGATTGTTTATATAAGTTTTCATACGTAATTTGTTGACCTTGACTTTGAACGGCTATCGCTTTCTTATTATTCTTACATTGAGCATCAATTAAATCAACAATATTCTTATCTAAAGAGAAGTATGATGCTGGTTTATTAATTTCTTCTATAATGCTTTTTTCTTCTTCAGAACGATATTCTAGTTCTAAGATAGGTGCATACGTTTTTTCTAGAACCTCATCTATTACTATCTTGAAGTTTTCACTAAATAATTTTAAAAGTTTTGTATCATATAATTCTCCTTTAAAATTTATTTCTAAATAAGGTTTTGCTTCTTTCAATTCAAACCTGAACATTGTTTTTATTAAATCTCCAAATTCTTCATTTTCTGTTTGTCCTATAACAATCCCAAACTGTGTTGCTTTATCTAGAATTCCTTTTTCTATAAGATTAAGTCTCGCTTCGTCAAATGTTATTGTGTATTGGATGGCTTCTAAAAGTGATTCTTTTAATAAAGAAAACAACTCTTTAAAGTTATTTTCTAGCTTTATTTCTGGTTTAACAAAAAATGCTTCTTCTATCTCTCTAGTATGACTGAACTGGTTAACTGGCGATAAGAATAAAAAGTTCTCTTCATAATGAGATAATAGAATACTTAATGTGCTTACATAAAAATTATAAATTAACACATCAGATCCATTACATAGATTATTAATTTTCTGTACTATTTCTGGGTTTAAATATGTTATTTCAATAGTATTGGTGTTTGCATTTTTTTGATTTGTTCCTCCAAAAAATGAAGCTTCGTCAGCATCTACAATCTCTTGAAGATGCTTATTCCAAAACTCTTCTGTTTTTGCTTTTTGTATTATTATATTTTTATTCATCGTAGTACAGTCTCTTTTTTTAATTCTATAGTTACTTCTTCAATACATTCTTTTATTGCATGTACGATCTCATCTAATTGTTCTTCATTAATAGTTAATGGAGGGGTAATTAGGATATGGTCTCCTGCTACTCCATCTACAGAGCCTTTGCCAGGATATAGTACAACTCCTTTTTGAATTGATTTTTCTCCAATTTTTTTAGAAATCCCTAATTCTGGTGGGAATGGAGACTTGGTTACTTTGTCTTGAACGAGTTCTATACCGCATTGTAATCCTACTCCTCTAATGTCTCCAACCATATCATACTGACGTAGTACTTCTAATTTTTTAAGAAATAATGCGCCCATATCTTTTGATCTTCTTACAAGTTGCTCTTTCTCAATAATGTCTAACACTACTGTTCCTACAGCTGCTCCTACTGGGTTACAGGAGAATGTATGTCCTCCAAGGAATGCTGTTTTTGAATCTTCTAGTGGCTGTATTACTTTTTCTGAAGCAATAACAGCAGATAATGGATAGTATCCTCCACTAATTCCTTTTCCTGCGGCTATAATATCTGGGGTTACCCCGTAATTGTTAATCCCAAAGTTTTCTCCTGTTCTTCCGAAGCCAGAAAGAATTTCGTCTGAGATAAATAAAATTCCATATTTCTGACAGATTTCGTACATCCCTCTAAAATAATTTTTAGGAGGTGGCACGGCTCCCATTGCTGCTGCAATTACAGGTTCTGCAATAAAAGCAGCTACTGTTTCTGGACCCGTTTCTAGAATTGTTGCTTCAAATTCTTGAAGTAAACTTTGAACATATTCTTGCTCTGAGAATTGTGACGGTCTTCTATAATTATATGCGGGAGATATGTGTGGGAAGTTGTTTAGCCACTTGGTGTATAATTGCCTTCTAGCTTTCATCCCTCCGATATCTAACATAAAAACAGAATTTCCATGGTAAGTATTCCAACGAGATATGATTTTATATCTGCTATTCTCTCCTCGTACTTGATGATATTGTAGTGCTAGTTTTACTGCATTTTCTACAGCTTCTGTCCCACTCATCACTGTCCAAGATTTTACAAATCCTTTAGGAGCAAAGTCTACTAATCTTTGTAAGTAATTCTCTACGATATCTGAGTTAAAAGCATGTGTTGGTAATACTGCTATTTTTGAAACCTGCTGACATATTACATCTGCAATTTCTTGTCTCCCATGTCCCAAATTAGACACAGCTGAGGAACCAGAAGATCCATCTAAGTATCTTCTTCCTTGTTCATCATAGAGGTAGACTCCTTTTCCATATTGAATTTTAGCGTATTGCTTATTCATATCTGGGCAAACTGCCATTGAGTGTATTAGTGGTTTGATCATGGTGAACTTTTTTTAGTTATAAAATGTATTAATACTGTAATTACTCCTGAATTTTGTGTAGCTTTTTTGTCAAAAACAGAATTGATGTTTCCTTTGCGTTAGGGATAGAAGTGGTATCCTTTTTTATGTTATCGCCTTGAGTGAATACTCACGATAACATAAAAAAGATATAACGGATAGCCCGCCCGAACGCCAAAAAAAAATAATTGCTTTTAGAAATTTTCTTCTAACGAGAATGCTAGTTTGTCTTGAAGTGTTTGTTGTACTTCTTCATTAGCATCAAGACTTAAGTTTTTTAAGGATTTTAACTCAAAGTTGTCAGAATAATCAACAAGTTGCTCAGATATTACTTCTAATCTGTTTAGAAAAAGTGCCATCTGTATCTCATCAAATAATGAGGTATTGTATGTGACTATACAATCTATAGTTGATCCATCATCTACAAACTCTAAGGACATATCATAAGGGTTTATAGTACTTGATGTTTTTGATAACATACCATCTTCCTTATAATAGTCTACTAGAATATTAAAGAGCCCTGAATAGTTTGCCGTTGTATTAAGCCCTAATTGATTCATCAATACTGATAATGGATATGTTGCATTATCTTTTACATCATTATAATGATTTCTTAAAGCTTCATACAGATCATCTAATGTAGATTCTTCATTGATATTTGTTACTACAGGCAACTGATGTACGTATTGCTTTTCTTGTGTTGTATCCTCCACTGCAAAGGATGACCCAACCATAATGTTATTAGTATTAAGATATTTATGAATCATCATGTTGACAAGAAATAAGCAAGTAGTTTCCATACTTCCTTTTTGATATGCTGATATTTTTTCAAATCCATTTTTGAGTTTTTCTCCTAGCTTAACTTGTATCGCATTTGCCACATAAGTATGGCTACTTGTTCTCTTTTTCTGGAAAGGAAATTGTACAGGAAGCACTTCGTTTTTGAAAATGTTTTCCCAAAATTGTATTTGTTTATCCGCTTTTGGTAATCGATCTCTATATGCTACTTTTAAAGGTGACACATTTGTTTTACTCTGTATATGTGTATTATGATACCCGAGTACTTCTTGTACTAAAACTTCTTTAAAGACTTTATTGTTATTACTGTCTATACTCTCTTGATATCCTACAGTAGCACAAGCGTTTAATGGTTTATTTGTGTTATAAATAAATTGATTAAACATTGCTTTAAAATGTTCCAAAAGGGCATTCATAAAGGTGGTCTCTAATTTACATTCGTCATATCTAAATACAATATTGATACTCGTTGCGCCAGGTACGATAAGTAAATTAAAATCATAATTTGTTTGTTCAAAGACTTCTTGTCCTTCTAAAGACAGGTTCCAATCTGAACTTGCGTTGGATTGTAAATCTGACTCTATCGCTTCTTGTATCGGATAGTTTTCAAACACAACAATATGATTCATTAAATCCATACCTAATGAACTTTGAGCTTGCACATCTGATAGATTAAGATAATGATGTGGTTTGCTAGTGATCGAGGTTGTATGCAGATTTTTTAATACCTCTAGAGGTGTATCTGTTTGTTGGTATTGTACTCTAACTGGAATTGTATTTATAAATAATCCTACCATTAATTCTACACCTGATAATTCTCCAGGTCTTCCAGAGACAACACTACCAAACATGACATCGTTAGTATTATTATACTGTCCGAGTAAGCATCCCCAAACTCCTTGAATAAATGTATTTTGAGTGATGGATTGTTTGTTACATAAATCCATAAAGTCTTTATGTGCTTCTCCTCCTATAGTCAAGATCTTATCTACATGGTTTGTTGTAATAATATTACCTTGTGATGTATTTAGAAAAGGAATATCAACCGCTTTGTTATATGACGACAAATATTCTTTCCAGTATGATAAAGATGTTTTGATATCTACTTTATCTAACCATTTAATATAATTAGAATATAATAAAGGTTTAGGAAGTGTAAGTGTTTCATTATTGTGTAATGATCGTAAAATTTGATCAAAATCATTAAGTAAAATACTGATACACCATCCATCCATCAATATATGATGAAAGCTCCATACAAACTCATAACTGTCATTTCCTAAATCTAATATGATAAGTCGTACTTGTGATTGTCCATTAGGGTCAAATCCTTGTATTCTATCTTGATCTTTGATAGCTTGAACTTCTTTTGATCCTGTTTCTTGTGTTATAGCGTGGTATGTAAAATCTTCTTTTACATCTTTGTATACGATTTGTAATGGCTCTATACCATAATCACTTGTAAATCTTGTGCGTAGTACTGGATATCTTTGAACTAATTTTCTGAATGCAGATTTTACATGCGCTATAGTTAAACGCTGTCCTCCTAGCTTATATGAAAGTTGCTCAAAATACAGTGTAGACGCTTTACTAGACACCCAATGGTAATAAATACCTTGCTGTAATGGTGATAGTTTATACACATCTTCTATAGGTGCTACTGTACTAATCTCTCTCAATTGATCTATAGCCAATCCTTTATACGTAAGATCAGACGGTGTTAGTGTATTCTCTTTTGCCGCTTTTAAGTTCTTAACTAGTTCCTTTAAGTTATTTTCATACGATTGTAATAGCTTGTTTATGGTATCTTCTTGATATTGAGAACTAGCATATTTAACAGCTATTCTAAGTACTCCCGACACTATAATTCCTGATACTTGAATAGGTGTTGTTGACGGTTCATTAGCATCCATCTCCTCTCCAATGTACTCACCACTATATTCGAAAATCTCTTCTTCTCCTTCTTCTGTATCTAGCTCTTCTCCAAAAATTCCTAAGTAGTTAAATAATATAGTTGTTGTTATTTTTGATAACTCTTCTGAAGACAGATATTTAAAAATTCCATATCCTATTCCTTTATTTGGCACTTTACGTAAAGACTCTTTTACTTTGACTAAATTCTCTTCTTTATTTTGATCCTTAGACACTTCTAAAAGAAATGGATACATGGTCGTAAACCAGCCAACCGTTCGGCTTAGATCTACATTCTCATTTAACTCTTCTCTTCCATGCCCTTCTAGACAAAGCATACTTTTTTCTATTCCAAATGTTTCTTGTATTGCTAAACCTAAACCAGTTAACAAAACATCATTCATTTCTGTATTGTATGCTTTATGAGCAACAGTTCTTAATTGTGCTGTAGTTTCTTGATCTAATGCAAACACAACATCTTTATCTAATTTTAGATGTTTTGTATCTGACTCTTTATCTACTGGAAAGCTAGGTAATGTTTCTAAACCAATATTTTTCCAGTAAGCTAACTCTTCTAATTGTGTTGCTTCATTTGCATATTGATATTGAGTTGATGACCAATTCTGGAAGGAATCTGTTTTTAATGGCAACTGTACTTTTTGATTTGAAATAGCACCTTTATAAAGTGTCATTAAATCTTCTAAAAGAATACGCCAAGAAACGCCGTCTATCACTAAGTGATGTATTATTAATGCTAATCGATCTCCATCTGATAAGCGAAAATGTCCTACTTTAAATAATGGTCCTTGTGATATATCAATACTAGATTGTAATACATCACTTATTTCTGCCATTACTTTTAGTTCATCTTCTTCTGATGTAAGGTCATAAAATGATATTTCAAAGTGTGTTCCTGAAATTCCTTCATTAGTCTGTACCCATCCGTCTGAAGATTTTTTATACCTCATCCTTAAAGCATCATGATGAACTACAAGTGCTTGAATACTATCCGCTAGTTTTTCTTCATCTATTGGCATTACACTTTTAAGTGCCACTCCTTGATTAAAATGATTTGTATTAGCGACTTCTGAATCTTTAAAGAAGTAATGTTGTATTGGAGTTAATCCAACGTCTCCTGAAACTATAGATTGATCTTTTTGAACTACGTTTTCTTCCATATACTTTGCTAGCTCCTCTAGTACAGGAGTTTGCAAAATATGTTCTACGCGTAATCGGTATCCTTCTTGTTTAAGGCGTGAAACGACTTGTATAGAATTTATAGAGTCTCCTCCTAAACTATAAAAATTATCTCTAATACTAACATTTTGCCCTTTTAATACTTTTTCTAGTACAGCGACCAGCACTTTTTCTTCATTAGTTTTTGGAGCGATATATTCTTCTCTCAAGATATCATCTTCCCCAACATTAGGCAATTTATTTTTATCTACTTTTCCGTTGGCATTTAATGGAAAAGCATCCATAACAACATAATAACTAGGCACCATATAGGCTGGCAATTGCACTTTCAAAGCTTCTTGTAGTCCTTTTTTATCTAGTGTAGATGAAGGTATAATATAGGCGACTATTGATTTTTCTTGTGATTGCTGTACCGTTGTCACAACAACAGATTCTACATCTGAGTTTGCTATAATAGCTTGTTCTATTTCACCTAATTCTATCCTAAAGCCACGTATCTTTACTTGATCGTCTACTCTACCCATAAAATCTAAAGATCCATCTGCTCTCCACTTACCTAAATCTCCTGTTTTATATAGGTTTCCGCTTTCGCGAAAGCGGTCTCTAACAAACTTTTCTTGTGTCAACTCCTGACGATTTAAATAGCCTCTTGAAACTCCATCTCCCCCTAAGCAAATCTCTCCTACCACTCCCATTGGAGTTAGTTTTCCATTAGGATCTAGTATATGTACTGTACTGTTACTGATAGGGTATCCAATAGGTAATTCTCCAGAAACTTCACCTACCTCATACGTTAATGAAAAGGTTGTGTTTTCTGTAGGGCCATAGCAATGGATAATCTTTAATTCTGGATAATGCTCGCGTAACTTTTTAATATGAAGTAGAGAAGATCTATCTCCTCCAAATAATATAGTTGACAACCCATTAAATACTGAAATATTAGTATCTATTAATTGATTTAGCCACCCTGTAGTAAACCACATCACATCAATATTCCTATTTTTAATCTCATTAGATAATAGCTCTACATCTAGTAATATGCTTTTAGAACACATTACTATTTGAGATCCATTTAATAATGTACCCCAATATTCAAATGTAGTAGCATCAAAAGAAACTGCTCCGGTACTTAATAATGTATTTGACTCAGTAAAATGAAAGTATGAACTCGATTTTACCAAACGTATCACATTTCTGTGTTCTACCATTACTCCCTTTGGCTTACCGGTAGATCCAGAAGTATACATCACATACGCTAGACTATTTGCCTGAGTACTTAAAACGGGTAACTCAAATGGAATTTGAGGTTGTTTCTTATCTTCAAATGAATTAATAAATAACTCATCTATTGTTAACTTACAATTACAGTCTGCTTCTATATCATCAATACGAATTTGTGGATAATTAGGGTCAATAGGCACATAAATACCTCCTGATTTTAAGATCCCAAGTATCGAAACAAGAATCCAGTCACTTCGTTCTAATTTAACACCAACAAAATCTTCATTTTTCACATTATGATCTAGTATTAGAAAGTTTGCAAATGTATCTGAAATACTATCTAACTCACTATAATTTAGTTTTTTATCTTCAAAAACAACAGCAATTTTATCTGGTGTTTTTGATACTTGTTCCTTAAATAAGGTAACTAGTGTTTCGTCTCTAGGATATGCTACTTCTGTTGCATTAAAATCATAAAGAAGTTTTTGTTTTTCAGAAGGTAAAAGACAATCTATATCTCCTATTTTCTCATTAGGTGATTGCACTAAATTACTAGTCAATTGTTTATAATGATTTATTAAATTTTCAATCATTTCTTCTTCATACAAGCTTGTATTATATATAACATCAAAAAGTAGGTGATTACCTATTTCTTGAAAGTTTAATGTAATATCAAACTTACTGACTGTATTTCCTAGATCTAGGATTGTATTCTCATCTTCTTCTGTAACTACAATACTTGTGATTTTGTCTCCTACATTTTGTAATGCAAGCATCACGTCAAAAATAGCATTGGCTCCTTTTTCTCTTTTTATATCTAAATCTTCTACTACACAATCAAAAGGATATGATTGATGCGAGAATGCTGTCATCGTATTTTGTTTTACTTCATTATAAAATGTTGTAAAACTCTCTTCTGTGTTGATCTGATTTCTTAATGCGACTGTATTTACATAAAATCCTATTTGGTTTTCTAAATCTGCGTGATCTCTTCCAGCGACAGGGCTTCCAATAATAATATCTTTACTTGTTGTATATTTATTAAATAATACATTCCAAGTTGCCAGTAAGCCCATAAAAAGACTCCCACCTTGATCTTGACTCAAGTTCTTTAATCCTGAAGTAGTTTCTTGAGAGAGATATGTTCTCAAGCCTTTTCCTTCATAGGAATTTACAGAGGGTCTTGCTCCTTTTTTAGGCAATTCTAAAATTGGTAAGTCTCCTTTTAAGCTTTCTGTCCAAAACGTTTTATGATCTTGATATTCTTTTGTCTCTATTTGAGATAATTGCCAGGTAGCATAGTCTTTATATTGGATTCTTAGTTCTGGTAATTCTGGCGCTAGTCCTTCCATATAGGCTTTATAACACGTAAGAACATCTCTTGACAATACATTCATTGACCATCCATCACTTATAATATGATGGGTGTTATAATAAAAAACATATTGATCATCTGATAGTTGTAATAAACTAGCTCTTAATAATGGTCCGTTTGCTAAATCAAATGCTGTATTTGCATCAGACGCTATGTATGCTTTTGCCATAGCTTCAGGATTTTCTTCTGATTTAAAATCTTGATAATCGATCGCAAACCCTAGTGTCTCTTTTGATAAAACACGCTGTCTGACTTCTCCTGAATCTTCTTCTCTAAATACAGTTCTTAAAATTTCATGACGTTCTATAACCGTATCTATTGCTTTTGCAAATCGAGTTATATTATACGCTCCTTGTAATACGGTAGAAAACGGAATATTATAAGCAATAGATCCTTTTTCAACTTGACTTAAAATCCACAAACGCTTTTGAGCATTAGAAATAGGATAACTGTCTTGCTCATCTATTTTTTGAATTTGGATAAATTGTGTTTTTGCTGCTGTTTGTATATATGAAGCTTGATTTGCTACTGTTGGGTTTTCAAAAATATCTTTTAATTTAATGTCGACATTAAATACTTTTTGATATTCGTTTATAAGCGATATTGCTTTAAGACTTTGACCTCCAAGTAGGAAAAATTCATCATGAATACTGATGGTATCAAGATTGAGTATTTTTTTCCATATTGCTACGATTCCTTCCTCTGTTTCGTTTGTAGGTGCTTCAAATGTATTTTGATCTGAAACCATACCTCCAGATAAAGCAAATAATTGTTTTTTATTTATTTTTCCATTAACTGTCAACGGAATTTCATCTATTTCTACATAGAGACTTGGTAGCATATACTCAGGGAGCGTTCTTAATAAAAAGGCTCGTAATTCTGAAACTTTTTGCTCTTTTTCGGAAACTACATAAGCAATCAATTCTTTATCTCCAGAAGGAGATTCTTTTGCTAATACAACAGCTTCTCTAATATCTTCTTTAGATTCTAATTGATATTCTATTTCTCCTAACTCTATTCTATGACCTCTAATCTTTACTTGATCATCTTCTCTTCCTACAAATTCAATAGTTCCTTCAGGCAACCATTTTCCAAAATCTCCAGTTTTATATAAGCGTTCTCCTTCTACAAACGGATTTGGAATAAATTTTTCTGCCGTTAATTCTTCTCTATTTAAATATCCAATAGCAAGCCCTTTTCCACCAATACATATTTCTCCTACAACACCTTTAGGTTGGAGGTTATTACACGGATCTAAAACGTATAACTGAGCATTAGCAATGGGACCTCCTATTGGAATCGTAGTAGATGTCAATTGTGTTTCTTTAGTCATTTCATACGTAGTGCCACAGATACTTACTTCTGTAGGTCCATACGCATTGATAAAAATACCTCCCTGATCTATAAAAGACATTACTTTATCATATACTGCCGCCTCACCAGCAGTTACTAAAACCTTCATGTCCTTAAGGCTTTCTATATTGATGAGCTTAAGGTATGATGGTGGTAATGTTGCTACATCAATCTTATTATCTACAATATAGCTTTCTAATTGTTTAGGATCGCTCTTCTTATCATCACTTACCACATAGAGTGTTGTACCTGATAAAAGCGTAATAAATATTTCTGAAACAGAGGCATCAAAAGAGAATGAAGCAAATTGTAAACTTCTCTTACACTCTCTCATATGAAACGCTTCTATCTGAGCCAGAATAGTATTTGTAATAGATTTTTGTGGTATTAATACTCCTTTTGGATTTCCTGTTGAACCCGATGTGTAAATCACATACGCTAAAGTTGACGGAGCTACATTATTTTCTAGATTAGGATTATATTCTGAAGCGTCAAACTCTACATCTATTGCAAATAATGTCTCTTCATAGTAATCCATATCAAACATGTAGTTTGTACTTGTAAGAAGGAGTTTTATATCTGAATCATTTATAATGTACTCTTTTCTACTCTCAGGATATTCAGGATCAATAGGCACATAAGCACCTCCTGATTTAAGAATACCTAATATAGAAAGTATAAATAGCTCGCTTCTATCTAAATGAATTCCTACAAGATCTCCTTCTTGAACATTATATTCTGTAATTAAACAGTTCGCTAATTGACTAGACATGGTATCTAGCTCACTATATGTCAATTCTTTATTCTCATACACAAGAGCTATTGTATCTGGTGTATTGTTTACTTGCTCTTTAAAAAGGGATAATAGGGTTGTGTTTTCAGAATACTCAAGCGTATTTGCATTAAAATCATTAAGAAGTTCTTGTTTCTCTTCTGTACGTAAATAATCTATCGTACTTATCGCCTTTTCAGGATTCATTAACATACTTGACAGCAATTGCTTAAAGTGACTCATCACGTTAGCAAGTGTTTCTGCATCATATACATCACTATTATAATTGATCCCAAAAGAGAGTACCTCTCCTATTTGACGAAAATGAAATTCAACATCATTTTTACTTACTCCTGCCGTTACTGGCGATACATTATCCATATCTTCCAGAGATGGTAATTGTACTCCTTCCCCATCAATAGGGTCATGAAGAGTGAGTGATATGTCAAAAATAGGAGTTCTACTCATGTCATACGGCACTCCTAAATCTTCTACAAGACGATCAAAAGGATATAGTTTATGATCAAATCCTTTAATCACTGTTGCATTCACATTTTTATATAACGAAACAAAACTATCTTCTAGATTCACCTCATTCCTAAATGCTAAACTATTAACATAAAAACCTATTTGATCTTGTAAGTCCAAGTGATCTCTTCCTACCATAGGTGATCCAATAATGATATCTCCTTTTGATGTATATCGATAAAAAAGTGTATTAAGAATCGTCAAGATCCCTGTAAAAAGACTCCCTCCTTGACCTTTTACAAAAGCATTTAACCCATTTGTTAACTTTGGAGACACAAAAGTCTGGATTGTCTCTCCTCTATTACCCTTAAATTTAGGTCGTGACTTTTGTCCTGGTAGATCTATTACAGGTAACTCTCCTGAAAGTTTATCTAACCAATATGATTTATGGGTATCAAACAGCTCTCCTTCAAGCTGATCAAGTTCCCACGCCGCATAATCTTTATATTGTATTCTTAAATCCGATACATTAGGTTCTGTTTCTGAAATATATGCATCATAGTAAGCCATAACATCTTTAGCTAATACATTCATTGACCATCCATCACTGATAATATGATGCATGTTATAATAGAATACATATTGCTCATCTGACAACTTATGAATACTAGCACGTATCAATGGGCCATCAGCTAAATCAAAAATCTTGTAAGAATCTTCTACAACATATTTCTTAGAAGTTTCAGTAGGATTCGAAATTGTGCTAAAATCTTTGTAATCTATAGAAAATCCTAACGATTCTCTATCTAAAACCCATTGAGATACCTCTCCATTTGTATCTTCTTTAAATACAGTTCTTAGTATCTCATGGCGATCAATAGTAGCTTCTATAGAACGAATAAAACAAGGGATATCATAGTTTCCGTCTAATACAATTGATACTGGTAGGTTATAAGCAATAGAAGACTCTTCCATCTGACTTACAACCCATAGTCTTCTTTGAGAATTAGATAATGGATAATTCTTAGCTAAGGGAACGTTTGGAATCTCGGATACAACTATTTTGTTATTAATAGTTTTTAAGTATTCAATAATTCCTTCTTTATTTGATTTAATAAGAAGTATTTGATCCTTAGAAAGTTTATTATCATAAGATATAACTTCTATATCGTCTCCGTTTAGAACAAGTTTTATTTGTTGCTGTCTGAGTGTCTTGAGTATGTCTTTTGCTGTTTTCATTACTGGTATATGCTTTAAACTTATTTCATAGGATTATTAAACAAGTCTTAGTTTTTAATATTCAATCGTTTTCTCTCCGAATAATCGTTCTGCATCTATTCCTCTTTTTATACACTCTTCCACCAATTTGTTGGACTCAATAATAGGCTTTGACTCATCTGTATATTTTAAAGAACTTATAAATACCAACCATGGTTCTAATCCCATAGCATATACGAATACATTTTTAGGACTAAATATATCGACCAGTCTCTCTCCTTGTTTAAAATCACTCCCTGCCAATCTGCGTGACTGATCCATCTCTCGCGGCAACTTATCATACATTAATGGACCGTATAACCAACTTAAGGGAGCTCCTTCGCATTCCATTCCTAAAAAAAGTACATCTATATTACCTACAATAGCTTGAATTCTTTCATACACTTTAGGTTCTACGTTACAAGAATCCGCTGCAAATAATACTTTTAATTTATTATGTAACTCTACGTGAAAACATAATTTTGATCTGATATCAATATCCGAATGCTCTCCTATAAAAGGTAGACCCGTAATCACACATCTGTCTAACTCTATCGTTTCCATGTCATCCAATTCTATGACATTATTAAAGCCTATTGCATTAAACATTAGTTTAAGGTTAGGGTCCTGTAAATTTCCTTTTCCTGAAGAAGGAACAACTATGTTTTTAATGCTATGTCTTAATTGTAATAGTGTCTCTAGAAGTACGTGATCTTGGTGATTATGTGTAATTAATACATAATCTATCTCTTCTGGTAAATCGTTAATCGTGTATCTGTTTACATCTGTTTCATAACCATCGTAACTAATAACTGGATCTACTAAAATTGAGATCTCACTTGTTTCTACCAATACACAAGCATGACCAAAATATCGAGTTCTGATGCCGTCTCCTGTGTACTTTTCATATTTTGCCGGTGCTTCTTTTGTAAAAAATTCCTTAAAAAGCTCTTCCTGTTCTGGGCTAACTCCTAAGTCCTTCATGATTTCTTTGTAATCACCAGGAACTCTTTTCATTCTAAATAACTTATCAATCAAATTATTTTTAAAATCAAGATCTAAGTGAATTAAATTAGCATCATTCAATCTTGGTGTACTTAGTACAAATGATCGTGCATCATCTGAGCCTACTAGTTGTAATGATATAGATTGAGTTGACTCATCATAAAATTCACTCTTATACAACAATGATTCAAAAAACCTGAAATTTGGTTTATTATTAAGATCATAGTATAACTCAACCATACCTTGCAAAACTTCTGGCACTTCCTTGTATAAAGGATCTAAAGAATATCCTATTGCATTTTTTTGCAACATAGTATTCAAATCATGTATTGCATTATACAATTCTAACATATTCTCTCTCTTAGAAAGTGTGTTTTCAAACAATTCCTTTATCTCTTCTACTCTTCCTCCTTCATAATCTATAAAAGGTCCTCCTATCATTTCTGGTCTTTTAACTGCAGCAGCATGTGTCTTAGGATTTTTAATATAGGATTGCATGATCTTAAGGTGTCGCTCTTTTATATTCATTGCTGCTGTAGCAGGAGACACTAAATGTGACCAAGCATACCATCTATCAATTAAAGCTTCTATTGCTACATTTAGTTTTAGATAATAGTTTGCGTTCTCGTCTTTCATTGGAAAATTATTTTAAAGTGATTATACGTTATTTTAAAAATTAGGAAGCACTAAGACTTTACACAAGCCTGAAATAAATTACTGACTGTGAGCTGTTTTAAAAATTAATTAATGCTGTTATTGTTAAAGCTGAATTCTATTCAGTGTAGAAGAATTGTTTTTATGTGAACTATTTATTTAAATAAAAATGAACCGCTAGATTAAAATTCTATCTGCTACGTCTTCCTCAACAATACTCGTATCTTGCCAAGATTGATTTTCTATTTCTGTAGCTAGCTCTGCGATATTAGGTTCTAAGAAAAGCTTAGTGATTTCTACTTTGATATCAAGCTTTCGCTGAATTTCTGAAGCTATCTTTACTGCTAATAGACTATGTCCTCCTAGATCAAAAAAGTTATCTAGTATCCCTATTTTTTCTTTTTGGAGTACTTTTTCCCAAATTGCTACCAATTGTTCTTGTAGTTCATCCGTAGGTGCTACATACGCAACTTTTGTTGATAATTTTCCTTCATCCAACTTATTTAAAGCCTTCCTATCTACTTTACCATTAGGTGTTATTGGAAACTCATCTAGTGTAACAAAGTAGGATGGAATCATATATGCTGGTAGTATTCCCTTTAAAAAACTTCTCAATTCAGATGATTCTAAGTTTTTATCAGATATCAAATATGCTACTAACAGTTTTTCAGATGTATTTACTTCTTTGGCTAATATAACGGCTACCTGTATATCTGGATGTCTTAATAAAGCATTTTCTACTTCACCAAGTTCTATTCTATATCCTAAAATCTTTACTTGGTCATCCTTTCTTCCTAAAAATGCAAAACTGCCATTAGGTAACCATCTCCCTAAATCACCTGTTTTATAAAGTATACTCTTCTTGACAAATGGGTTCTCTATAAATCTTTCTTGTGTAAGTTCCTCTTTATTAAGATATCCTTGAGTCACTCCAACACCTCCTATACATATTTCTCCAATAACTCCTTTGGGTTGCAAAGCATGGTTTGGATTAAGTATATGCATCTGCACTTGATCCATAGGTACACCTATATCTAAATTATCGTTTTCTTTTAAAATTTGCCTAGAGGACCATATTGTTGTTTCTGTAGGACCATAGACATTGATACTCTGAAAATGTTCTTTTTTCAAATTGTTATATGTATGATTATCTAATGCTTCTCCTCCAATTAACATGACTTTTAAACTACTTGGAAAAGAAATTTTAGTATCATATAATTGAATAAGTCTTGATGGAGTTAATTGTACAATATCTATTTGTTGTTCTTTTAACTTTTCCATAATCCTGAACGGATCATTGATGTCCTGATCTGAGAAAAGATGTACTTCTTTTCCCATACATAATCCTCCTAAAACTTCAAGAATAGAAATATCAAACGTAAAGCTTGCAGTAGCTGCTATACTCTTATAAGACGTTAGATGTAACTTGGTATCTAAGTTTGGAATAAATGCCACCAAATTTCTATTTGATACCATCACACCTTTAGGATCTCCTGTAGTTCCAGATGTATATATAACATATAATAAATCATCTGCTTGAATATTTTGATCTACTAACTCTTGAGAATATTTCGATTTTTTATTTAAAAAATCTTGAATGATTCTTTCATCTAAGCATATCTTATACTGACTATCATTTTTTATGTACAACTTTCTTTCTTCTGGATAGTTCTTATCAATAGGTACATAGATAGCGCCTAGTTTAATAATTGCTAGTATGCTAATAATAGACCACTCATTACGTGCTAGCATCATACCTATTAAATCTCCCTTAGATATTCCATACGATGTTTGTATAAATAGTGCTAGTTGGTTACTTATTACGTCTAATTCCTTGTACGTATATGTACTTTTTTCTACGACTAGTGCAATCTCATCAGAGGAGTGTTTAACTTGTTGCTTAAATAAATCTATTATTGTTTTTTCAGAGTCTTTTGTTTTCTCTTGATTATATATTTCTAATAATTCTTTCTTTTCTTCTGATGAAAGAATATCATTATTACTCATCTCTTTTTCAGGATTATGTAAATAACAATGAAGCATTCTATCAAAATATCCATGTAATTGTCCTAGAGAAATATCAGATGTTAGCTTTCGCGAAAGCTTATAATCAAAATTTAACGCTCCACCAGTAGCACTCAATGTTAAATCTAGCATGGTGTTAGTAGACTCGTAAGATTGATTTTTAAGAAATTTAAATTCTTCATCATTTTTTTCTTTAACATCTGCGCCAAAATCATCATAGATATGAAAATCTATAAAGTTAAAAAGCACATCAAAAAATGGATTCTTTTCATCTGTTCTCTCCTGTAAGATTTTTGAAATTTCAAATAGAGGCATTCTATCTTTACCTTTTAATTGGATTTGTTGTCTTTCTATCCCTTTGAAATATTCTAGCCAAGTTGCTTTCTTATAATTCTCAAAATTTATTCTAACTGGTAGTGTATTAAGAAAGCACCCTAATATTTTATCTCCATCTTCAACTACGGGTCTATTGTTAGATACTAATCCAACTACAACATCTTCTTCGTAGGTAAGCATTTTTAAAGCATACAAATATGATCCAAATAGCACTGTTTTTAAAGAAATATTATCTTGACTAGCACGCTCTTTAATCATATTTAAAAAAGTGACGTCATATCTTTTCATGAAATGATCTGTTGCTCTAGTATTAGAAAAAACATCTAAACGTTTATAATCAGACAATTCATCTTTCCAAAATTGTATGCTAGAGGTTCTTCTCTTTTCTATAATTTCTTGAACAACTGCTTCTTTATAACTGTATGCAAGAGCTGGTATGCTATACTTCTCATTATCAATGAGTTTATTGTAAATATCAAAAAGTTCTATATTAAAAGAAGCAACACTCCATCCATCTAGTATGGCGTGATGAAATTGAAATACAAAAACGCTTTGCGTAGATTCAATATCTATAATCGTTGCTCTCCATAATGGTGCTACTGTTAGATCAAATGGCTTTTTACGTTCATTCTGTACAAAGTCAGTAATATGCGCTTCCTGTTCTAATGCTGTCTTAAGAGAAATGTCTTGATATTCTATTTCTACAAGAGACTTTTTATAAATGATCTGTACTTGATCTTCATAATTTTCTATATCAAATCTGGTTCTTAGTATACTATGCTTTTCTACCATTAATTGTAATGCCTTTTCAAAAGACATTCTATCTAATTTTGGTATTTGATAGACAAATTGATCGTGATATACAGCACTCCCAGGATTAATTATAGAAGAAAAGACCATCCCTTTTTGAATATCACTCATTGGATAGACATCTGCAATAGCATCTGAATCTTTTATAGAATTAAAAACCTCTTCTTTAAGGGTTTTAAATTCTTCTTGAACCTGATTGTATAACTCTTTTTCTTGATTACTATCTTTCTCATTTATCAATTGTTGCGATAATTCAGATATATTTTGATATTTATATAATAAATCAACTCCTAGACGAACATTAAAGTGTTTATTGATCTTACTTATAAGTCTAATAGCTACGATAGAGTCTCCTCCTAATTGAAAGAAACTATCTTCAATACCTATCTTCTCATATCCTAATACATCAATCCATAAATCTACTAACGTTTCTTCAATTTGATTTCTAGGAGCCACGTATTGTTGAGATGAGATCTCATTTAAAGTTGGTTCTGGAAGTGCTTTTCTGTTTAACTTTCCATTAGCTGTAACAGGAATTTCAGATAGTTCAACAATTAATGAAGGAACCATATACGATGGTAAATTGTCTTTCAGATATTTATTTACTATATCAGTACGATAACCTTCTTTAGGAACTACGTATGCTATTAAACGTTGATTGCCTAATTGATCTTTTTTTACAACAACAATACTTTGTTGAACAACTTTAGATTGTTGCAAACTATTTTCTATTTCACCAATCTCTATTCTATTTCCTCTAATTTTTATTTGGTTATCTACTCGACCTATAAATTCTATACTCCCATCTGGCAACCATCTAGCGAGATCTCCTGTTCTATAGATTCGTTCTCCTTTTACAAATGGGCTTTCTAAAAACTTTGCTTTTGTAAGTTCTGGTTTATTTAAATATCCTTGGGCTACTTGTATCCCTTCTATAATAAGTTCTCCTATTACTCCTATGGGTTGTAATTTTAAATCTTCATTGGTAATATAGATGGAGGTATTGGCGACTGGATATCCAATAGACACAGAAGTGTTTACTCTTTTACTATCAGAAAGATTAATCGCAGTTACATCTATAGCAGCTTCTGTTGGTCCATAATAATTATGGATCTCTGTCGTCAAGAATAATTCTTTAAAATCTGTAACAACCTGTTCTGGCAATGCTTCTCCACTACACACTAAATGTCTAAGAGAGTTACAACTATCTATAGATACTTGCATTAAAAAAGCACCTAACATAGATGGAACAAAATGAATAATACTAATTGTATGTTCTTCTATAATTTCTTCTAGATATAGAGGATCCTTATGACCTTCTGGCTTTGCAAAAACCAGTGTAGCTCCTGTAATTAAAGGCATTATCAGCTCCCAAACAGAAACATCAAAAGTATATGGAGTCTTTTGTAGAAGTCTATCTTTATTTGTAATTCCTAAATCGTCTCTCATCCATAATAAACGATTAAATAATCCTGCATGATTATTTAAAACTCCTTTTGGATTTCCTGTAGATCCAGATGTATATATAACATAAGCAATATCTTCTGGCAATACTTCTGGTGCCGAAAACTCTTCCTGTATAGATGATAAATTATCTATACATATACGTATTGTATCTTCATCAATACACGTAGCATACCCGCTATCATTTTGAATATATTCAAGCCTTTGTTGTGGATAATCTGGGTCTATTGGAATATAGGTTGCTCCTAATTTCAATATTGCTAATATTGTTATTTGCATCCACTCACTACGGTGTAATTTTACAGCGACTAGATCTTGCTTTTGTATTGAAAATTCATTTTTAAGATAAACAGCCATCTTATTAGATAGACTCTCTAACTCATTAAATGTTATTTCTTCATCATCAAAAATAACAGCTATAGCATCTCCATTATTTTCTAATTGCTCTTTATAAAGGTCTAATATTGTTTTATTTTTAGGATACTCTTTTTGCGTATTATTAAACGTATGTAATAATGCCTTTTCTTCTTTTAATAATATATCTATTTCACCTATTGCTGAATTTGCATTACTTAGAAGTTTCTCAAGTAGGTTTGTATAATGAGATAAGAGCTTTCTAATTTTATCTTCTTCATATACATCTGTATTATAAATCACGCTAAATGAAAGGTCATTATCAGAATTCTGAAAACTAATTTCTAAATCTAATTTTGACTTACAAATTCCGCTATCAATAATGGATACTTCTTCTCTCTCTTCTTGATTTGCTACTGACGATTCTGTATTTGTTTCTTGAAAGTTTAATAAGATATCAAAAAGCTTATTTCTACTAGCATCATTCTCTAATTCTAACTTCTTTATTAATTTATCAAAAGGATACTCTTGATGTGTATATGCCTCAAGTGTTGTCTCTCTTATAGTATTCAAAAAATCAACAAAGCTTTGATTTGGGTCTATTTGATTTCTAAACAAAATAGTGTTTACGTAAAATCCTATTTGATCTTCTAGACTGGCTTGACTTCTACCTGCAACTGGAGAGCCTATAATAATGTCTTTATGAGATGTGTATTTATGAAATAAGATGTTCCAACTTGCCAAAATACCCATGAAGAGACTTGCTCCTTGTTCTGTACATTGTTTTTTAAATTGACGTACTATTTTAGTAGGTAAATGAACTTTTAATGAGCTTCCATTATGGGTCATTATACTTGGTCTTACCTTATTTGTTGGTAAGTCAATAATACTAGGCTCATCGTTAAACTTTTTAGCCCAATATTCTTCTTGAGCTAATTGTTTTTCATTATCAGACTGATCTTTCTGCCAGCAAGCATAATCCTTATATTGAATTTTTAACGCAGGGATCTCAATTTCTATATTTTGTGTATATGCTTCATAATATGTCAAGATATCTTTAGCTAAAACCTTTAAAGACCAACCATCACTAATGATGTGGTGCATATTGACATATAATACATATTTTGTATCTGACACTTTCAACAGACTTACTCTTAATAATGGTCCATTTTCTAAATCAAACTGCTTGTAGGCATCTTTTTCAATATATGCTTCTATATAGTCAGGTGTATTATTATTAGTACTACAATCAATAAATTGCATCGTAAAATTTAATGCATCACTTGATAATACACGCTGTCTTACTTCTCCTGAATCTGCAGTAATAAATACAGTGCGTAAGATCTCATGTCGATCTATTACAGCTAGGATTGCTTTTTCAAAACTCTCTACATCATACGTCCCATTTAACTCTGTTTGAAAAGGCATATTATATGCTACAGAACTTTCTGGAAATTGACTAAGAATCCATAATCGCTCTTGAGAAGAAGAAAGAGGGTAATCCTCCTGTTTGGGAGTATTAGGTATTTCAAGGTCATTTTTTTGAGATAAAAAACTTTGGAAATACACAACAATCTCTTTCTTATATTGTCGTATTAAATTAATATCATTCTCTTCTATATCAAGATCATCTACTTGTGATATTTCTAAGTTTTCCCCTGAACAACTTAGAAGAATTCCTTTTAATCTTAAGTCTTTTATTATATTTTGAATTTTATCCATGGTATCTTTTTTATTCTGAAGTGTAACGTATATTATTGGTGTGTCATTAGAATTAATCAATACAGCTTTGTTTAGTAAAAGAAGTAAAACCCTTTTTCTAGCAAGCTAGACTGAACTATTAAAAGATCATTATTTTAATAATCTTATAAATCCATATTTCATTCATACTTTCGTACCAACAAAACCATTTTTAAATAACTATCTTTTTTAAATCTTTCTTTTCTTGAGAAGTCCAAATACAGTTTTCAACACTAATAGCTAAGAATGTTATTGTTGGATTTACAAAAACCTGTTGGATATTAACTTGAGCATTAAACTCCTTTTTAATTTTAAAAATAAGATTCATTGCTTTTAGACTATTACCTCCTAACTCAAAGAAATTATCAGTAATACCTACTTTTTTAATATCTAGAACCTCTTCCCACATTTCTACAAGTCGCTTTTCTATATAGGTTTTTGGTGCTACATATTCTTTTTTGACAAAATTTTCAGGTATTATTTCGGGAAGGGATTTCTTATCTATTTTCCCTGTTGGAGTTAATGGAAAGGTTTCAATAAACTTATATACTCCTGGAACCATAAACTGAGGTAATTCAGATTTTAAAACCTTTCTAATTTCTGTCTTATCTATTTCTGTCCGTTTTCTTATGTATGCAGTTAGATATTGGCTTTCTTTAAATTCTTTAAGTAATACTACTGCTTCCGAAACGGCATCTATACTTTCTAGTTTACGTTCGATTTCAGAAAGCTCGATGCGTAATCCATTTAATTTCACCTGAGTATCTTTTCTCCGTAAAAATTCAATTTCACCGTTGGGAAGTAATCTCCCAATATCTCCTGAGTAATACACTCTACCATCTGAAGTAATTGGATCTTCTTTAAATACCTTTTTTGTTTGCTCATCTTTGTTAAGATATCCTAAAGACAAATAATCGCTCTTATATACTATTTCACCCTCCTGATACACCCCTAATTCATTGTCGTTTTCGTCTAAAAGATATACCGTTGTATTTAGCACCGGCTTACCTAAAGGAATGTTATTACTGTTTAAAATAGAATCGTGAGACAAAAATTTCTGCAAAGTAATTGTTGATTCTGTAGGGCCATAATCATTTACAAATAATGCTCCTTTTTTGAAGTGCTTTTTAAAATACTCAAAGTCTAATGCATAACAAGCTTCCCCGCCCATATCTATGATACGAACATCTTCAAAAACAGTATCATCACTTACACCTTTTAGAAAATATCGATACACTGTTGGTACCATGTGAAGTATTGTTATCTTTTCTGACACTAACCAATTAGACAAATTCGCTAATGCATCGTATTCATGAAGGTTATAGATAGAAATTTTTGCTCCATTTAGTAATGCTCCATAAATATCCTTTACAGACGCATCAAAACTATAGGTAGGTAATAAACTTATAATATCTTTTTCTGAGATATGAATGTTATTGGTATATACCCTAATAAAATGTAAAACATTCCTGTGGTTCTGAATCACTCCTTTAGGCTTGCCAGTAGAACCTGAAGTATATAATATATATGCTTCTGCTAATGGTTCAATTTTAATATTCAAATTAGGAATATCATCAATCTCTTCTTCTGATGAGACTGTCATAATTTTCATATCTGGTAATGAAGAACATAGATCATTTGCCAATTGTTGAGTATCCGGAGTACATAAAATTAAATCCACATTAGAATCTTCTAACATATACTTTATTCTATTCAATGGGTAATTAGCATCTATAGGTACATAGGTATTACCCGTTTTAAGAGTTGCTAACATTGTTAATACAGCAATATCTTTTTTATCTATTAACAAAGCAACCCTACGACAATCCTTAGTTACATTATGTATAATTTCATTGGCTACTCTATTAGCATTGTTATTAAGAGCTCGATAGGTCACTGATGTGTTTCCCATACGAATTGCTACCGCTTCTGGTGTTTTACAAACTTGTTTCTCAAAACGACTTACAATGCTTTGAGATACTTCCTGATCTTCATAGAATTGAAAATCATTAGTCGGCACCGGATCTTTCACTTCATATAAAAACTTTTTGAATACGTTTATATTCTCTATGGATTGACTTGTATTATCAACCGCTTGATTTATAATTGATACATATTCTTCTATCCAATATTGAATACTCGCCTCGGTAAACAACCCCTTATCATATACACAATTTATACAATAACTATTAGCATAACTCTTAAAATAAAACTCTATTTCAAATTTAGGAGGAGTGTTAAACTCTCCTTGAATCGAACTAAAATCCTTAATATCATTATCAGATTTTAAATCAAAATCTAACATGTTTAAAAATATTGGACTAATCGGAAAATTACTTTGAAGGCTTTGAAAGCCCAACTTTTCTAATAGGTGTTCAAAAGGATAATCTTGATTGACCAATCCATCCATCAATGTTTCGTGCGTAGTGTTTAAAAAATCTTTAAAAGACTTTTCTTTTTGTAACTGATTTCTAAGCATTAGCGTATTTAAGAAACAGCCTACTATATTCTTCAATTGATAGTGATTTCTATTTGCTACCGGAATCCCAACGGTAATATCATTCTCGGATGTTAACCTGTTTAAAAATATATTTACGGATGCAACAAATAATGAAAATATACTAACCTTATTTTCTCTCGCAACAGCATCAATTTTATTTTTAAGCTCTTCACTTAAAAAAGTGGTGTGATAGCCAGAAACAGTGTTATTATTTTTACCAGTTCTATCGTAATCTGCTGGTAATTGTAGGTATGGTACATTTCCTGATAGTTTAGTAGTCCAATAGTCTTCTTGTTTTCTTAAAGATTCATTCGTTATAATTTGATTTTGCCAATGTGCAAATTCTTTATATTGAATATCTAATTTTGGAATTTCTGGTTCTTTTCCATCAATTTTTGAATTATAAATTGTCATTAAATCTCTAAAAATAATCCCCATAGACCAGCCATCACTAATAATGTGATGTTGATTATATAATATATCATACCCGTTTTTGGTTTCGAGTAACGCTATTTTAAATAACGGGAACACTTCAAAATTAAACTCCTTATCAAAAATATCCTCCCTTGCTTGCTCTATCTCATCTAACCTATATACTGGACATTGTACTGGAGTTGGTTTTAATACCTTTTGTTTTGGAATACCATCTTTTTCTAAAAAGATGGTTCTTAACATTTCATGTCGCGCTATCAATTCGTTAAGCGATTGCTGAAAAATTTTGATGTTAACTTCTGGAGTCCACTCAACTCTATTATGAATATTGAATTCTATTGATCTCCCTTTTACTTTATAAAGCAACCAAAAACGAAGTTGCGTAGGAGATAAATCATAATAATCTTTATCTTTTAGAGGTTCAATCTCCTTGAGTTTTAATTTTGTTGATTTAGCTATTAAACGTGCATGAGATTCTAAAGTTGTCTGTTCATAAACATCTTTTAAATTGAGCTTTACTTCAAAAACTTTCTTATACTCATTAATTAGTTTCGTTACTATTAAACTATGTCCTCCCAAAGAGAAAATATCATCTTTGATACTTATTTTATCAACTCCAAAAACTTCCTTCCAGATTACGACCAGTTTTTCTTCTAACTTGTTAGTTGGTGAGACTAAAGCCTCTTGAATACAATCTTCTCTACCTATTTCTGGTAATAAACTGTTATCAATCTTACCATTTGATGTTAATGGAATTGAATCTAATCTTACATAATAATCAGGAACCATATAGTCTGGTAATTCCTGGGAAATAATCGATCGTAAATCTTGTTTATTTATTTCTTTGTGGGCTACTATATAGGCTACTAATATGGTATTATTAGCTATTATTTTTGCTACTACTACTACTTGTTCTATTTCTGACTGACATGAAATAACATGTTCGATCTCTCCTAACTCTATTCGATATCCACGAATCTTTACTTGATTATCTTTACGTCCTACAAACTCAATGTTACCATCAGGTGACCATCTCGCCAAATCTCCTGTCTTGTACATACGCTCATCTGTCTTAAATGGATGAGTAATAAACTTCTCCGCAGTCAATTCTGAACGATTTAGGTAACCTCTAGACAGACCTGAACCAGAAATACATAACTCTCCTTCAATTCTTATTGGCTGTAATGCTAAACCTTCTGACAAAATGTAAATCTCTGTGTTAGCGATTGGTCTCCCAATAGGAATACTATTATCACTACGATCACTGAGATCAAAACTTGTGGCAACTACTGTATTTTCAGATGGTCCATAATTATTATAGATTTTCAAAGCATGAGTCTCTTCTGATAATGTAAGAACTTCCCCGCCTGTTAATATCTTAGTATTTCTTAATTCCATCTTTTGTAGTGACAGTTCTTCACAAATCTTAGTAGGTAAATACGCATGAGTGATCTCATTATCATTTAAAAACTTCGTAAGAAAATGAACGTCATATCTAATCTCTGAATCAGAAATTGGATATAATGCGCCTCCTGATACTAAATAAGGATAAATCTCCCATACAGAAGCATCAAATCCAATACCAGCATATAAACTCCCTCTACTAGAGGTATCTAATTCATAGTTGTCAATATGCCAAAAACATAAATTTAAAACACTCTTATGTTCAATCATCACTCCTTTTGGTTTTCCTGTAGAACCAGAGGTGTAAATTACATATGCTAAATTAGAAGGCATAATAGCTACTGCAGGTATAGATTGTAACAGACCTTTGGTATCTTGAAAATCTGTTAATAATTTGTCATTAATCGCAAGCACGCAGTCGCTATCATCTTCTATATATTTAATACGTTGTTTAGGGTAATTAGGATCTATTGGAACATAAGCACATCCTGTCTTTAACACAGCTAATAAAGACACAACTAACAATTCACTACGATCCAATTTAACTGCAATTAAATCTTCTGTTTTAAGATCATAATTAGACAATAAGTAATGTGCTAATTGATTAGACATTATATCTAATTCTTTATAGGTAAGCGTTACCTCTCCAAATACAATAGCAACTGCATCTGGTGTTTTTTCAACTTGTGAGACAAATAAATCTACGATGGTTGAATTTGGATAATCATTGCTTGTTGTATTAAAATCAATTAGTAATTGAGACTTTTCTGCTACAGTTAAATAATCAATTCTAGTTATTTTTTGATCTGGGTTTTGGATAGCTTTCGTTAAAAAATTATCAAAATGTGTACATAAACGCTCTATAAAACTTAACTCATAAACATCTGTGTTATATTCTATATGGAGGTCTAACTGTCCTTTTACTTCTTTAAAACAAAAGCTAATATCAAACTTACTGAATGACTTATCTATATCCTCGTACGGAGATACTTCTACTCCATGTAAAGTCAAATCTTCCGATATTAATAACTCTTGCTGATTTTGAAACACAACGATTACGTCAAAAAGAGCCGATCTACTTATGTCTCTATTTAATTTTAATTCTTCTATTAACTTATCAAAAGGGTAGTCTTGATGAGAATATGCTTTTAGCAAGGTATCCTTCTGAATCGTTAATAGCTCTTCAAAACTAACGTCTTCTTCAAATGCTGTTCTAATAGCAAGTGTGTTTAGATATAAACCTATTTGGTTTTCTAAATCACTATGTTCTCTACCAGCTACCGGTGTTCCTAAGATAATATCTCTTGTATTGGTATATCTTGAAAGCAATCCATTTATACTGGCCATCAAGACCATAAACAATGTCACTCCGTTTTGCTGAGCATATCCATTAAGCTGTGATGTAAATTCTTTAGAAAATGAATAATCTATTCCTGAACCATTATACGTCTTTAGTTTTGGTCGCATCTTACTAGATGGTAATTCCAAAACTGGTAATTCCCCAGTAAATGTTTCTAACCAAAATGTTTTAGACTTTTCTAAAATTGCTAGTCTAGCATCGCTGTTTTGCCACTCTGAATAATCTTTGTATTGTATAGGTAATTCTGGCAACTCCATTTCCTGTCCTGTAGAGAATCCATTATATAGAATCATAAATTCTTTGTTCAACACCTCCATAGACCACCCATCTCCTATAATATGATGCATATTAAACATCAAGATATATTTCTCATTAGTAACCTTTACAACTTCTCCAATAAATAATGGCCCTTTCTCTAGATCAAAAACATGTCCTTGAATAACATCAAAATAGTCGCCGAAAACTTTATCTGTTTCATTACTTAAATCTACAAATTGCAATACTCCCGTATATTCTTTTACAGGTACTATATACTGTCCTAATGCTCCTTGATTATCTTCTTTAAAGATGGTGCGTAAACTCTCATGTCTTTCTATTAATTTAGTATAAGCTAATGATAATGCATCAATATCTATCTCTCCTTTATATTCAAACGCATCAAATATATTATATGCTGTATTACCTGTCTCAAATTGACTCAATGTCCATAAACGCTTCTGAGAAGAGGTAAGTGCATAATAGCCTTTCTCTTCTGCTTTAGGAATAGACTCTGTAAAAGAAAGTAATGTAATCAGTTCACTCTTATGTGCTTTGATTTTATTAACGACCTCAGTAGTTAGAGCTCCCTTAGGAGCGTTAATCTTAAGACTTCCATCTATAACCTTAAGTCCAATCTTTAATGACTGTAACGTATGTATTAAATGTTCTATCACTATATGATTTTTTAAAGTTAATTTGAAATGTAGAAATAGTTTCTGCGATTACGGCATCATGACTGTACTAAAACCCTCACCTCAGCCCTCCCTTAAAATAAGGGAGGAAACCAAAGTGATTCGGTCATTAATCAATACAGCTTTGTTTAGTAAAAGAGGTAACACCTCCTCTTCTAATAAGCTACACTGAATCTTTAGAAGATCATTATTTTATTGACCGTACAAATTCATATTTCATTCATACTTTCGTATCAACAAAGTTGCTTTTAAATAACTATCTTTTTTAAATCTTTTGTATTCTGAGTAGTCCAAATACAATTTTCAATACTAACAGCTAAGAATGCTATTGTTGGATTCACAAAAACCTGTTGGATATTAACTTGAGCATTAAACTCATTTTTAATTTTAAAAATAAGATTCATTGCCTTTAAGCTATTACCTCCTAACTCAAAGAAATTATCTGTAACTCCTACCTTTTTAATCCCTAGAACATCTTCCCACATTTCTACGAGTCGCTTTTCTATATCGGTTTTTGGTGCTATATATTCTTGTTTAATAATATCTTTTTCTTCAATATCAGGTAATGCCTTTTTATCTACTTTCCCATTAGGTGTTAATGGAATAGTATCAAGTATTACATAGTAACTCGGGATCATATAATCGGGTAATTGAGTCCCTAATGAAAATCGCAATTTTTGCTTATCTATCAGTGAATCACTTACTAAATACGTTACGATTACAGGATCATTGTCTACTTTTTTAACCACGACAACGGCCTTATCAATATGATCATACGATAGGAGCACATGCTCTATCTCTCCCAATTCTATACGATAGCCTCTTACCTTTACTTGGCTATCTTTTCTTCCCATATACTCTATAGTTCCATCTGATAGCCATCTCCCTAAATCACCCGTTTTATACATCCGATCTCCTGAGAGATATGGGTGATTTACAAACTTTTCTTTAGTTAATTCAGGTTGATTTAAATAGCCTCTAGAGAGTCCTTCTCCAGAAATACAAATCTCTCCAACAACACCTACAGGTTGTAACTCTAGATTTTCTGACACAATATAAAACTGTGTATTATCCAAAGGTTTGCCTATTGGTACTGATCGATTATATGAACCTTCTAATTTCAAGCAACTACTATATGTAGTATCCTCTGATGGTCCATATAGATTACGCATTTCAATTCCAGAATTAGCAAAATGATTTGCTAGAGTTAAAGGAAATGGTTCGCCTGCAAGGTTAATCGCTACAGTATTTTTAAAGGAAACCTTTTTATCTAAAAGCGTTTGTATAACAGATGGTACTGTATTAAGTAATACGTTACTATCAGTATTCAAATAGTCTCCTATAACTAAGCCATTAGGTAATAATCGTATTTTCTTTCCAATACTTAGTGGGTAGAAAAACTCATATATTGATAAGTCAAAACAATGAGATGTAACTGCATATAACACATCAAAATCCGTATCCTTAAACTCTCGGATTGACCAATATAACATAGCAACCGCATTGTTATGTGTAATCATAACTCCTTTTGGTTTGCCAGTTGATCCACTTGTGTAAATTACATACGCAAGTGTATCTGCAGTGACAGTTACTTTGGGTGGTTTACTTGGGATGTCGCTTTCATTAGCAAATACTTCCAGTAAATCTTTATCTATGGTAACTTTACACTGACTATCCTCCTCTATATATTCAATTCGTTGTTGTGGATAATTAGGATCAATAGGTACATAAGCACATCCTGATTTAAGTACTGCTAGGATAGAGATGAGTAACCATTCATTACGAGCTATTTTGATACCTATTAGATCTTCGCTAGAGAGATCATAATAACTTAATAAATAATTAGATAACTCATTCGACTTTTTATCTAGCTCTTCATAAGTGAACTCTTTTTCACCATAGATTAAAGCGATATCCTGAGGTGTCTTTATAGCTTGTGCCACAAACAAATCAATAATTGTATTATCTTTTGGATATCCGACACTAGTAGCATTAAGCTCATGTAGTAAATAATTTCTCTCTGACTCTTTTAAATACGGTATCATATCTATAGTAATCGTTGGTGACTTTAATAAACTACCTACCAGTTGTTTAAAATGAGACATCAAGCTTTTAATCATATCTGCTTCATACACATCTGTGTTGTATGTCATATCAAATGATATATAATCGCCTATCTCTTTAAAACCAATCTCTATATCATATTTTGATACTTTTTTATCAGAATCTGCAATTACGTCTACATCCTCTTCAGAAATAATGATTTCAGATGATTCCGTTGTATTATTTTGTAATACTAACATCACATCAAAAATAGCATTACGACTTACGTCTCGTTTTAAATCTATAGCTTCTACCAGATGATCAAAAGGGTACATCTGATGTTCATAAGCTTCTAGTGTTGTATTTTTTATCCTATTATATAATGAAACAAAGTTTTCTGAAGGATCAATCTCATTTCTCAGTGCCAGCATATTTACATAAAATCCTATCTGATCTACTAGATCTGTATGATCTCTACCCGCTATAGGACTTCCTAAAATGATATCTTTTGACGAGGTGTATTTGTAAAACAATACATTCCAAACCGACAATAAGCTAATAAATAGACTTCCATTATGTTCTTGATTAAAATCCTTAAGTGCCTTTGTATCTTCTTTTGATATATATGTTCTAAAACCGTTTCCTTTATGTGTTTTTACAGATGGTCTTAAAAAACTAGACGGCAAATTTAATAACGGTAATTCTCCTGATAACAATGACGTCCAATAGTCTTTATCTATACTACTCTGCGCTTCTTCAAATTGAGATAATTGCCAGGCAGCATAATCTTTATATTGGATCTTAAGAGGGTCAATAGTTAATGGCGTCTCTGTGATGAAAGATTCATAAAATGCTAAAACATCTTTTGAAATAACTCCCATAGACCATCCATCACTAATAATATGATGCATATTGTAATAAAAGATATAAGCATCATCTGCCGTTCTTAGTACGCTTGCGCGAAATAACGGGCCAGCTTCTAAATCAAAAGATTTGTAAGCATCTTCATCCATATAGCGCATTGCTTCTCCTAAACTATCTGTTGCTTCTCTAAAATCAGTATATCCGATCTTAAAAACTAACTCGTTAAAAGGAAGTACATATTGATGTAAAGCACCTTCAGTATTCAGTTTAAAAACAGTACGTAATATTTCATGCCTATCTATTACAGCTAATACAGCTTTACTAAAACAGTCAATATCATAATCTCCTTCTAACACTGTGTGAAAAGGCATGTTATAAACTTCAGATCCTCCGTCTAATTGACATAGTGTCCATAGTCTATGCTGACCAGCAGATACTGCATAACTTTCTGATGTAGGAATCTTAGCGATTTTGTAATGCGTAGTTACTTTAGACTTCTCTAGTAAGTTGGCATGAGCCACCAAGGTTGGATTTGAAAATATATCTTTTAAACCTAGTTTAACTTGAAAAGATTTATGATATTCATTAATTAACTGTGTAGCCTTTAAGCTATGTCCTCCTAGTTCAAAAAAGCTATCAGTAGCACCGATGGTATTTTTTTGGAGTATTTTACTCCAGATCTCAGCAATTTTTAATTCTGTAGCTGTATTTGGAGCCACATATTTTTGCTGAATAGCATCATCTATAGTAACCTCTGGTAAACACTTCCTATCTACTTTTCCATTTGATGTTAATGGTATTGTATCTAATAAAACATAATAACTAGGTAACATATAGTCTGGTAGCATCACACGTAGTGATGTTCTTAACTCTTGTTTATCTATGAGACTATCGTTTACGATATATGCTACAATTTCTTTGGTATTATGCATATCCTTAATCATGACAACCGCTTGAGAAATTTCTGCATGAGATAATAATGCATGTTCAATCTCACCTAGCTCAATACGATATCCTCTTATTTTTACCTGATTGTCTTTACGTCCCATAAAGGCGATCTTCCCATCTGGCAACCAACGTCCTAAATCTCCGGTTTTATATAAGGTTCCGCTTTCGCGAAAGCGGTCTTTGACAAACTTCTCTGCTGTTAACTCAGGATGGTTTAAATATCCTCTAGACAATCCATCTCCTCCTAAACAAATTTCACCGACAACTCCTATAGGTTGTACATCTAGATTTTCTGAAAGAATATACGCAGTACTATTATTAATTGGGTATCCTATTGGAATATCTCCCACTACATCTGGGATGTTATACGTAAGAGAAAATGTTGTGTTCTCTGTAGGACCGTACCCATTAATAATTTCTAATTCTGGATAGGTATTCTTTAGCTTCTCAATATGTTTTGGCGATAATTTATCACCTCCTGCTAGTACTGTAGCTAATGGAGAAAACAATGTGATAGACGTATCTACTAGCATTTGAAGCCAGCCAGCAGTGAACCACATGACATTTACACCTCTCTCTTCTATCTCTCTAGACAGCAAATCACTATCCAATAATGTATCTTTTGAAGATAGTATCAAGCAAGCCCCATTTAACAAAGTTCCCCAATACTCAAACGTTGTTGCATCAAACGAAAAAGCTCCCGTGCTTAATAAAACGTCTGTAGTAGAAAACTGGTAAAAGTTGGTAGACTTTACTAAACGAACAATACTCTTCTGTTCTATCATTACTCCTTTAGGATTTCCTGTAGATCCAGAAGTATACATTACATAAGCTAAGTGATCTGATGATCCTTGGACCGCAGGTAATGTATTAGAAAGCTTGATCTCATTATTAAAAGCCTTGAGTACATCTTCATCTATAGTAATTTTACACGCACTATCCTCTTCCATATATACAATACGTTGCGCTGGATAATTTGTATCAATCGGCACATAAGCGCAGCCTACTTTTAAAATTGCTAGGATAGAAATAATCTGCCACTCACTATTATCAAGTTTAACTCCTACTAAATCTTCAATTTCAAAGTCATAACAGTTTAATAAATAGTTTGCAAGTCTCGTAGAAACAGTATCAAGTTCTCTATAGGTATACACATTATCTTCAAAAATAAGAGCTGTTGATTCTGGTGTTTTTTCTACCTGCTCAACAAATAATTCTACGATTGTTTTATTCTTTGGATATACTACTTCTGTATGATTAAAATCATTTAATAATTGTAGCTTCTCTTTTTCTGTAATATAGGATACCTCTGCGATACGATTATTTGGATGTGTGATACATTCTTTTAAAAACGCCTCTAAGTGTGTTGCTATTTTTTCTATAAAAATAATATCATAAATATCAGTATTGTACTCTAATTGCAATGATAACGTATCGTTATGATCAGAAAAAATAAAGCTAATATCAAACTGACTTACATTGCGATGTTGTTGCGTATAAGGACTTATTTCTAAGTGATCTATAGCGATCTCTTGAACTCCAAATAAGTTTTGCTGATTTTGAAATACGACCATCAGATCAAACAATGCAGATCGACTAGTGTCATGTTGTAAATCTAGCTTGTCTACTAAACTATCTAAAGGATATCCTTGATGTGCATACGCATCTAAAAGTGTATTTTTTTGAATACTTAACAATGTATTAAAAGAAGCATCCTCGTCAAATTGTGTGCGTATCGCTAATGTATTTAAATATAATCCTATTTGATTTTCTAACGCTTTATGATCTCTTCCAGCTACCGGTGTTCCCAATGTAATGTCTGTAGTATTGGTATATCTAGAAAGCAATCCGTTCAACCCTGCCATTAACGTCATAAAGACACTTACGCCATTATTTTCTGAAAATGCATGCACTTGATTACGTACTTCTTTAGAAAATGTTTGAGCAAAATAGCCTCCATTGTATGTCTTAACCTGGGGTCTTGCTTTAAATGTAGGCAATTCTAATACTGGCAATTCTCCTTTAAATTGAGTTAACCAATAGGTTTCTGATGCTAATAACTTAGATCTTTGGGCTTCTGTTGCTAGCCACTCTGCATAATCTTTATATTGTATAGAGAGTGTTGGTAATGTTATTAAGTCTCCTTTTACTAATGAAGCATAAATCATCATAAATTCCTTACTCAATATTTCCATAGACCATCCATCACTAATGATGTGATGCATGTTTAATACCAGTAAGTGATTTTCTGTAGCCAATTTAACTAAGCCTGCCTTAATTAAAGGGGCATTACTTAAATCAAAACAGTGACTATTGTTAGCTTTAAGAACATCGGCAATCGCTACATCTTGATCTTTTGCATCGCTCAAGTCTTGTTGTGCTATCACAAAATTAACATCGCTACAAGAAAGGATGTATTGACGTACTTCTTCTTGATCATTACGCATAAAACGCGTACGTAAACTCTCATGACGATCTATTAAAATAGCAAAAGCTTCCTCTATTAATGTAACGTTTACAGTACCTTCTAGCTGAAAAACAGCAGGAATATTATACGCAACACTCCCTTGTTCAAACTGACTTAACACCCATAACCTACGTTGAGATGAGGTCAAAGCATAGCTTGCCTTTTCTTCTGAGGTTGGAATTGATGTTTGTGTACTCTCTTTTAGCTGCGTTGTAATCCCTGATATGGTAGGATATAAAAACATATCTTTTATAGATACCGCTAATCCTAATTCAGTTTTAATTTTATTAACGATCAATGTAACTTTAAGACTATGACCGCCTAATTCAAAGAAATTATCGGTAATTCCTATAGGATCCATCCCTAAAACTTCTTCCCAAATAGTAACTAATTGTTTCTCTACTTCGGTCGTAGGAGCAACATATTCGTTTTTTATTAAATCTTCTGAAGCGATAACTGGCAATGCTTTCTTATCTACCTTACCATTAGCTGTTAATGGAATCGACTCAAGTGCTATAAAATAGCTAGGCACCATATAATCCGGTAATTCACTGCGTAATGAAGTACGTAAAACTTGCTTATCTATAACTTCATCACTAGTATAATAAGCCACCAAAACATTCTCGCCTTGAAACTCACTCACCGTTACAACAGCCTGAGTAATAACATCTGTAGCTACTAATGTGTTTTCTATCTCTCCTAATTCAATACGATACCCTCTTATTTTTACCTGGTCATCTTTTCTGCCAACAAACTCTATATTCCCATCAGGAAGCCATCTTCCTAAATCTCCAGTTTTGTAAAGGAGTCCGCTTTCGCGAAAGCGGTTAACAACAAATTTCTCTTTTGTTAATTCTGGTTGATGTAAATACCCTCTTGACAAACCATCACCAGAAATACAAATCTCTCCAACAACCCCCATAGGCTGTAATAAATCATCTTCAGAAACAATATAAATCTCTGTATTAGAAATAGGCTTTCCAATAGGAATATTTTCTCCTACACGATCTTCAAGGTTAAAACTTGTGGTAACTACCGTATTTTCAGATGGTCCATAGTTATTATAAATATGTAATCCTTGCTTTGCTTCTGGTAATTTAAGTGCTTCTCCTCCTGTTAAAATTTTAATGTTTTCTAATTCGATGTCTTGAGCTACCAGCGCCTCACAGATTTTTGTAGGCAAATACGCATGTGTAATTGCATTTTCTTTCAAAAATCCTGCGAGAAGAGTTGCATCGTATCTAACTTCTGAATCAGAAATTGGAACTAATGAAGCTCCTGATAATAAATAAGGATAGATTTCCCATACCGAAGCATCAAATCCAATTCCTGCATAAAGACTTCCTTTACTAGATGTTGTAACTCCGTATGCAGATATATGCCAGAAGCATAAATTTAATACACTTTTATGTTCTACCATAACCCCTTTAGGCCTTCCTGTAGAACCTGATGTGTAAATCACGTATGCCAAGTTTGAAGGTAATATGTGTACTTCTGGAAGTGATGTAGGTATGTTTTCTGTACGTAAAAATGAGTGTATGATCTCTTCATTTATGGTGATTACACACTTGCTATCTTCTTTAATGTATTCAATGCGTTGCTTAGGATAACTTGGGTCAATCGGGACGTAAGCACATCCTGTCTTTAAAACTGATAAAATAGAGATCACTAACCACTCACTTCGATCTAAGGTAACTCCTACAATATCTTCTTTTGACAACTCAAAGTTGGATAGTAAATAATGTGCCATCTGATTTGATAACTCGTCTACTTCTTTATATGTGAATTGTTTTTTATTATACTCAAGAGCAATAGCGTTTGGAGTTTTCTCTACCTGTGTTGTAAATACTTCAACAATAGTTCTATCGATATCATACGGTACTTTGGTATTATTAAAGCTAGCGACTAATTGATGAGTATCGGCTTCACGTAAGAAGTTCATCTTAGCGACACTTTCATTAGAATTTTGAATACAACTTTTCAATAAATTCTCTAAATGATTTACTAAATTCTCTACAAAAGTCTTCTTATAAATATCTGTATTGTAGTCTAGATGTAATGATAATTGATCTGTTGTTTCTGAAAAAACAAAACTTAAATCAAACTGACTTATAGAACGTTGTTGTTTTGTGTAGGGACTTATTTCTAATCCTTCTATAGTAATATCTTTTCCCCCAAATAAGTTTTGCTGATTCTGTAATACTACAATGACATCAAATAAAGCAGATCTGCTCGTATCGTGTTGAACATTTAATGTATCTACGAGACTATCAAATGGATATTCTTGGTGCGCATAGGCATCTAATAAAGTATCTTTTTGAAGTTGTAATAACTCTTCAAAACTGAAGGTATTATCAAACTTTGTGCGTATTGCTAGTGTATTGAGGTATAATCCTATCTGATTTTCTAATACGGCTTCTCCTCTTCCCGCCACCGGTGTTCCCAATGTAATGTCTGTAGTATTTGCATATCTAGAAAGCAATCCGTTCAACCCTGCCATTAACGTTATAAATAGACTAACTCCTCGGCGCTCTGAAAATATTCTTAACTCAGCACTTAACTCTTTAGAAAAATGGTGGTTTATGGCATCTCCATTATAGGTTTTAATTTTTGGTCTTGCTTTAAATGTAGGCAATTCTAATACTGGCAATTCTCCTTTAAATTGAGTTAACCAATAGGTTTCTGATGCTAATAACTTAGATCTTTGGGCTTCTGTTGCTAGCCACTCTGCATAATCTTTATATTGTATAGAGAGTGTTGGTAATGTTATTAAGTCTCCTTTTACTAATGAAGCATAAATCATCATAAATTCCTTACTCAATATTTCCATAGACCATCCATCACTAATGATGTGATGCATGTTTAATACCAGTAAGTGATTTTCTGTAGCCAATTTAACTAAGCCTGCCTTAATTAAAGGGGCATTACTTAAATCAAAACAGTGACTATTGTTAGCTTTAAGAACATCGGCAATCGCTACATCTTGATCTTTTGCATCGCTCAAGTCTTGTTGTGCTATCACAAAATTAACATCGCTACAAGAAAGGATGTATTGACGTACTTCTTCTTGATCATTACGCATAAAACGCGTACGTAAACTCTCATGACGATCTATTAAAATAGCAAAAGCTTCCTCTATTAATGTAACGTTTACAGTACCTTCTAGCTGAAAAACAGCAGGAATATTATACGCAACACTCCCTTGTTCAAACTGACTTAACACCCATAACCTACGTTGAGATGAGGTCAAAGCATAGCTTGCCTTTTCTTCTGAGGTTGGAATTGATGTTTGTGTACTCTCTTTTAGCTGCGTTGTAATCCCTGATATGGTAGGATATAAAAACATATCTTTTATAGATACCGCTAATCCTAATTCAGTTTTAATTTTATTAACGATCAATGTAACTTTAAGACTATGACCGCCTAATTCAAAGAAATTATCGGTAATTCCTATAGGATCCATCCCTAAAACTTCTTCCCAAATAGTAACTAATTGTTTCTCTACTTCGGTCGTAGGAGCAACATATTCGTTTTTTATTAAATCTTCTGAAGCGATAACTGGCAATGCTTTCTTATCTACCTTACCATTAGCTGTTAATGGAATCGACTCAAGTGCTATAAAATAGCTAGGCACCATATAATCCGGTAATTCACTGCGTAATGAAGTACGTAAAACTTGCTTATCTATAACTTCATCACTAGTATAATAAGCCACCAAAACATTCTCGCCTTGAAACTCACTCACCGTTACAACAGCCTGAGTAATAACATCTGTAGCTACTAATGTGTTTTCTATCTCTCCTAATTCAATACGATACCCTCTTATTTTTACCTGGTCATCTTTTCTGCCAACAAACTCTATATTCCCATCAGGAAGCCATCTTCCTAAATCTCCAGTTTTGTAAAGGAGTCCGCTTTCGCGAAAGCGGTTAACAACAAATTTCTCTTTTGTTAATTCTGGTTGATGTAAATACCCTCTTGACAAACCATCACCAGAAATACAAATCTCTCCAACAACCCCCATAGGCTGTAATAAATCATCTTCAGAAACAATATAAATCTCTGTATTAGAAATAGGCTTTCCAATAGGTACGGATTGACCTATAGATTTTTGAGTATCGTACTTATATATTGTTGAACTAATCGTAGTTTCTGTTGGTCCATATTTGTTATAAAAATCTACGTTACTACTTAGTCTATCTGCTAATTCTTTAGGGCAAGTTTCTCCAGCACAAATAATTCTTCTCAAACCTGTGCAACTCTCTATATCCTGAATTTGATTGATGTAGCTAGGGGTTGCATGAAAATGAGTAATATTGTACTCTTTTAAAACTTTTGAAAAATTGGCAACGTCTATAATATCATCTTTTGATACGATGACTAACGAAGCTCCGTTTAATAATGCTAAAAATAGTTGTTCAATAGAGGCATCAAAAGCAACATTAGAGAAATACAATATACTCTCAGTGTGGTCTATAGCATAATTTTTAGATTGGTGCAGTATATAATTTACTAGAGAGTCATGGCCTACCATCACTCCTTTTGGTTTTCCTGTTGATCCTGAAGTATAAATGACATACGCCAGTGCTGATGCTTCTGCAGTAAATTTTTTAGAGAATGTTACTTCTGATATTCTAAAATCAGTAAGTAAACTCTCATCAATAGTTATTTTACAATTACTATTTGATTTTATATAAGAGATTCTCTCTTCTGGATAATTAACATCTATTGGCAAATACGTGCATCCAGCTTTGAGTACTGCAAGTAGACTGATAATAAACCACTCGCTTTTTTCTAAGTGTATACTAATGATTTCTTCTTTAGAAATAGTATATGTAGATGTTATATAATGCGCTAATTGATTTGATAAAATATCTAATTCTTGATACGTGATTTTTGAATTTTCACATTGTATTGCCGTTGCCTCTGGCGTCTCATTTACTTGATTTAAAAATAAATCAATAACTGTTTTTTCTTTTGGATATGTCGTTTGAGTGGTGTTAAAATCAACCAGCATTTGTTGCTTTTCTTCTAGTGAAAGAAAATCAATTGTACTAATTTTTTCTTTTGAGTTAGAAACTCCTATTTCTAAAAAACGTTCAAGATGATGTATAGTTTGCGTTATGAAATCTAAGGTATAAATATCTGTATTATACCCTAAATTTAAATGTATCCTCCCTTTTACTTCTGCAAAAGAAAAGCTTAGATCAAACTTGCTAAATGACTTCTCTATATCTTCATACGAAGATATTTCAATTCCATGAAGTGTTAATTCTTCAGAAAATAATAATTCCTGTTGGTTCTGGAATACAACCAATGTATCAAACAACGTCGATCTACTTAAATCTCTTTTTATATCAAGTTCTTCTACCAAACGATCAAAAGGATATTCCTGATGTGCGTATGCATCTAATAATGTATTTTTCTGTATCGCAAGTAACTCCTCAAAACTTGTAGCTTCTTCAAATCTTGTGCGGATGGCTAGCGTATTTAAATATAACCCTACTTGGTTTTCTAAGTCCGTATGTTCTCTTCCAGCTACTGGTGTGCCTAAAATAATATCCTTTGTATTTGTATATCTAGAGAGTAACCCATTAATTCCAGTCATCAAAACCATGAATAGTGTCGCTCCATTTTGCTGAGCATACCTATTAAGCTGAGATGTGAATTCTTCAGAAAATTTGTAATAGATACTAGAACCATTGCTAGTTTTAAGCTTTGGTCTCATCTTAGTAGAAGGTAATTCTAATACGGGTAATTCTCCTGAAAACGTATCTAACCAAAAGCTTTTAGATTTTTCTAATAAGACTTTTCTAGCGTCTGTATTTTGCCATTCTGAATAATCCTTATATTGAATAGGTAATTCTGGCAACATCACTTCGTGTCCTAAAGAAAGCCCATTATAGATAATAATACATTCTTTATTTAATAGTTCCATAGACCATCCATCTCCGATAATATGGTGCATAGTAAACATTAAGACATGCTTATCCTCAGCTACTTTAACAATCGCCCCTATAAATAATGGGCCTTTAGCTAGATCAAAAGTATGCTTTTGCATCGCTTCAGAATATGCTCTTAGAGCATCAGTAGTTGCATTGCTTAGATCTACGAACTGTAAAGCGCCTGGATACGTTTGAATAGGTACTATATATTGACTTAAATTCCCTTGTCTATCTTCTTTAAAGACCGTACGTAAACTCTCGTGTCTCTCAATTAATTTAATAAAAGCTAACGATAGAATATTGATATCTAAAGTTCCTTTAAATTCAAACGCATTAAATATGTTATATGCTGTATTAGCTTCTCCAAACTGACTTAATGTCCATAAGCGTTGTTGAGAAGATGTAAGCGCATAATAGTCTTTCTGTGCTGCTTTAGGAATAGACTCCGAAGAAGAAAGTAATGTAATCAACTCACTCTTATGTGCTTTGATTTGATCAACGATCTCAGGGGTCAAAGTTCCTTTAGGAGCATTGATTTTAAGACTTCCATCTACAACCTTGAGTCCAATCTTTAATGATTGTAACGTATGTATTAAATGTGTTATCACGATATGATTTTTTCCAAGTTAATTTGAAACACCAAAATGGTTTCTAGAGTTACGCACTGGCATTACCTATTGGATATCAGTAGGTTTTATTAATAATGACGTAAGTGAAGGGCGTTAACAAGTATGGATATTGTAAATAGCCATGCTTTTAAAATAAATACTTATTAAAAATTAAGATTTTTAAATGGTTATTTCATCCATATTATCAGCGGTTTCTAACTCTAATTGGTTCTGAAAAACAATGAATTGTAATTTCTTAGAAACCCCCATAATCTCTTGGGTTTCATATAAGTCTTGAATGGAAAACCGTGTATTGTAGGCTTTATTAATTTTGTTGATTAAGACTGTAGCTTTTAAGCTATTACCTCCTAACTCAAAAAAGTTATCGGTAACTCCTATTTTTTCTAGTCCTAGCACCTCTTCCCATAATTGAGCGAGTGTTTCTTCTATCTCATTGGTTGGGGCTACGTACTCACGTTTGATAACATCGTCAGAACTTATAGGCGGTAGTGCTTTCTTGTCTATCTTCCCATTGGGCGTTAACGGCATCTCATCTAGAAATACATAGTAACTTGGCAACATATACTCAGGCAGTTCTTGTCCTAATGACAAACGAAGTTCTTGCTTATCTACTGGATGTTCACTTACCAAATAAGTGACAATTACCAGTTCGTCTTGAACTTTTGATGTCATCACAACACATTGATCAATTCCTTCTTGTAATTCTAATACATGCTCAATTTCTCCTAATTCTATACGATGCCCACGTATCTTTACTTGACTATCTTTTCTTCCTACATATTCTATGCTACCGTTAGATAACCATTTTCCTAAATCTCCGGTTTTATATAAGGTTCCGCTTTCGCGAAAGCGGTTAACAACAAACTTCTCTTTTGTTAATTCTGGTTGATGCAAATACCCTCTCGAGATCCCGTCACCAGAGATACAAATCTCTCCAATTACTCCTACAGGTTGTAATGCTAATGCATCCGAGAGTATATAAAACTGAGTGTTGTGAATACCATTTCCAATAGGAACAGAACGATCATACTCTTTTTCTACTCGATAGATACTACTATAGGTTGTGTCTTCTGATGGACCATATAAATTACGTAAGGCAATTCCTGAATCCTTAAAATAGGAGGTGATGCTTGCTGGAAATGGTTCTCCTGCCAAGTTAATACCTACTACATTAGAAAAATTAACTTCCTTATCTATGAGCATCTTTAAAACCGAAGGAACGGTATTTATTAAAATATGACTGTCGGTATCTATATAATCACTTATGGATAATCCGCTATCCAATAATCGGATAGGCTTGCCTATACTTAAAGGGTAGAAAAATTCATATACAGATAAATCAAAACAATGTGACGTTACTGCATATAATACATCAAAATGAGTATCGCTAAATTCACTTGCAGACCAATGCAACATAGAAGAAGCATTCTTATGAGTAATCATTACTCCCTTTGGCTTCCCTGTAGACCCTGAAGTATAAATAATATACGCCAAATTCTCAGATCCAAAAGTTACACTTGGCAACTCCTTAGAAATAGGTTCTGCAGTTATAAATGAGGCGATCACCTCTTTATCTATGGTTACTCTACATTGGCTATCTTGTTCTATATACGCAATACGCTGTGCTGGATACTTTGTATCTAAAGGTACATAAGCACATCCTGCTTTAAGAACAGCTAATAATGAAATAAGTAACCACTCAGTGCGGTCTAATTTTACCCCAACTAGATTTTCTAATTCTAAGTTATAAGTACTCAGTAAATAATGTGATAACTGATTTGATAACTCATCCAACTCTTTATAGGTAAAACTTATGTCTCCAAACATTAAAGCGGTAGCATCTGGTGTCTTTTTTGCTTGATTTACAAACAGATCTACCATAGTAGTATCTGGATAATCAACAGTTGTCGCATTAAAATGAACTAACAACTGTGACTCCTCTTCAGGAGTTAAGTAATTGATGGTAGACACCTTATCTTGTGGTGTTTGTACTGCTTTGGCTAAAAAATTATCAAAATGAACACTTAATCGTTCTATAAAATCTAATTCATAAATATCTGTGTTATACTCTATGTGTAATGAGAGCTTCCCTTTTTTCTCCGAAAAGATAAAACTCAAGTCATATTTACTAAATGACTTTTCCATATTCTGATAAGGAGTAATCTCAACACCATTCAAATTTAAACCTTCAGATACCAATAATCCCTGCTGATTTTGAAATACAACTAAGGCATCAAATAATACAGATCTACTTAAATCTCTTTTTATATCAAGTTCTCTTACTAAACTACCAAAAGGATATTCCTGATGTGAATACGCACTTAATAAGGTTTCTTTTTGTATTGCTAATAACGCTTCAAACGTTGCCTCTTTTTCAAAAGATGTTCTAATGGCTAATGTATTTAAGTACAATCCTACTTGATTTTCTAAATCACTATGATCTCTACCTGCTACTGGAGTTCCTAGAATGATATCTCTTGTATTAGTATACCTAGAAAGTAATCCATTAATACTAGCCATTAAGACCATAAATAAGGTCATCCCATTTTTTTGAGCATACCCATTGAGTAGTGCCGTAAATTCTTTTGAAAATTCATAATCTAAACTTGATCCGTTATAGGTTTTAAGTTTTGGTCTTACTTTATTAGAAGGTAATTCCAAAATAGGTAAGTCTCCAGAAAACGTATCTAACCAAAAGGCTTCAGATTTTTCTAATACAGCCTGCCTTGTCTCACTATTCTGCCATTCTGAATAATCTTTATACTGAATAGGTAATTCTGGCAATATTACTTCTTGTCCTAAAGAAAGCCCATTATATATAGTCATAAACTCTCTACTCAAAACTCCCATAGACCAACCATCTCCTATGATATGATGCATGTTAAGCATTAGGATGTGTTTCTTATCAGAAATTTTAACAATCTCTCCTATAAATAAAGGTCCTTTTTCTAAGTCAAAAGCGTGTTTTTGAATGGTATCAGAATACGCTCTTAATTCATCATTAGCAGTATCACTTAAATCTACAAACTGTAAAGATCCCGTATATGCCTCTGTAGAAACAATATACTGACTCAATGTCCCATCCTGATCTTCTTTAAAGACCGTACGAAGACTTTCGTGTCGATCTACTAATTGATTAAAAGCCAACGATAGTTTATCAAAATCTAATAGTCCATTAAATTCAAACGCCTCAAATATATTATATGCAGAGTTCCCTGAATCAAACTGGCTCAATGTCCATAATTGCTGCTGAGAAGACGTAAGTGCATAAAAATCTTTCTTCACTGCTTTAGGTATAGACTCTGAAGAAGAAAGTAATGCGATTAACTCACTTTTATGAGCTTTGATTTCATCAATGATTTCTGGGGTCAGAGCATCCTTTGGAGCATTAATTTTGAGACTCCCGTTTACAACCTTGAGTCCGATTTTTGACGACTGTAGTGTATGTATTAAATGTTCTATCACGACGTAAGTTTTTAAAGTTAATTTGAAATGTATATGGTTTTCAAGATCAAAGCATTACTAGTGCGAAATAAAATCACAATAGACACTAATTGAAAATCTATGAAATGGATGTAAATAGTAATGTTATACAGAGAATCTGCGCACGTTAAATAGTGAGTTCATCTACACTATCTACTTTTAATTGATTTTGAAAAACAATGAATTGTAATTTCTTAGAAACCCCTATAATCTCTTGAGTCTCATATAAATCTTGAATAGAAAATCTAGTATCATACGCCTTATTTATTCTATTTACTAAAACAGTGGCTTTTAAACTATTTCCTCCTAATTCAAAAAAGTTATCGGTAATACCAATACCTTCTATTCCTAATACTTCTTCCCAGATGATAACCAGTTCTTTTTCTAGGTCATTACTAGGTACTACATAGGTGCGTTGTATCACATCTTCTGGACTTACAAGCGGTAATCCTTTCTTATCTATCTTACCATTTGGAGTTAAAGGCATTTCATCTAGAAATACATAATAACTCGGTAACATATACTCTGGTAATTCCTTACTTAAAGATATACGTAATTGTTGTTTATCTATAGTTTCAGAACTAACCAAGTAGCTAACTATTGTATTATTCCCTTGGATCGTACTAACTACAACGACCGCCTGGTCAATAGATGTTTGTCGCTGTAAAACATATTCAACTTCACCTAATTCTATACGGTGTCCTCTAATTTTTACTTGACTGTCTTTTCTACCTAGATATACGATAGTACCGTCGGCTAATCTCTTTCCTAAATCTCCAGTCTTATATAATTTTCCGCTTTCGCGAAAGCGGTTTTCTACAAAACTTTCTGCTGTTAATGAGTGTTTGTTTAGATATCCACTTGACAATCCGTCGCCAGAAATACATATTTCTCCAATCACTCCTATAGGTTGTAATGACAATGTTTCTGATACAATATAAAATTGAGTATTGTCTATCGCTTTACCAATAGGGACAGCACCAGTGTAAAATCCTGCAACTCGATAATAACTACTATAAGTAGTGTCTTCAGATGGACCATATAAATTTCTTACAGCAATTCCTGAACCTTCAAAATAATTAGCAGTAGCTATTGGAAAAGCTTCGCCTGCAAGATTAATTCCTACGACATTTTTAAAAGATACCTCCTTCTCTATAAGTGTTTGTATGACTGAAGGAACTGTATTAATCAATACATTTTTATCAGTATCTATATAGTCTCCAATAGACAGCCCATTGGGTAATAAACGAATTTGCTTTCCAACACTCAGTGGATAGAAAAATTCATAGACTGATAAATCAAAACAATGAGAAGTCACTGCATATAATATATCAAAATTCGTATCACTAAATTCTCTCATAGACCAATGCAACATAGAAGATGCATTCTTATGAGTAATCATCACTCCCTTTGGCTTACCAGTAGATCCTGAAGTATAAATAATATATGCCAAATGATCTGAGTTAAAAGGCACTTTTGGAAGTGTGTTTGAAATCGTATCAGCCTTTTTAAAAGTAGTTAAAACTGTCGCATCTATCGTTACTTTACAATTACTATCATTCTCGATGTAAGAAATACGCTGTGCAGGATACTTTGTATCTAAAGGAACATAAGCACATCCCGCTTTTAAAACAGCTAGTAATGAAATAAGTAACCATTCATTACGATCTAACTTCACGCCTACAAGGTCTTCTACCCCTAAATCATAGTGTACTAAAAGATAATGAGCCAACTCATTTGAAACCTTATCAATTTCTCTATATGTATATGTTTGATCTTCAAAAACAAGTGCCGTAGCGTTTGGAGTCTTTGAAGCTTGTGCTACAAACAGATCTACCATCGTAGTATCTGGATACGCAACCGTTGTATCATTAAAATCGTATAATAGTTGAGATTCCTCAGATGATCCTAAATAATTAAGACTCGCTACACGTTGATTTGGTGTTTGAATTCCTTCTAACAAAAAGTTATTAAAATGATAACATAAACGTTCTACAAAATCTACTTCATAAATATCTGTGTTGTATTCTATTTGTAGTGATAGTTGTCCGCTTTTCTCTGAAAAGATAAAACTTAAATCAAATTGACTCACTTTTCTTTTATAGCCTGTATAAGGTCGGATGCTTAATTCCTCTACATCTAAATGCGTAGCATCAAATATATCTTGTTGATTTTGGAATACGACCAATACATCAAATAACGCAGATCTACTCGTATCTCTTCCTAATCCTAATTTTTCTACCAACTGGTCTAAAGGATATCCCTGATGTGAATAAGCATTTAATAAGTTCTCTTTTTGTATCGTTAACAACTCTTCAAAAGTCACTTCTTTTTCAAAAGTGGTTCTAATAGCTAGTGTATTTAAGTACAGGCCTACTTGATTTTCTAAATCACTATGCTCTCTCCCTGCCATTGGAGTACCTACAATAATATCGGTAGTGTTGGTATATCTAGATAGAATCCCATTAACACCTGCCATCAAGACCATAAATAGACTAGCGCTTTGTTTTTCTGAAAATACTCTCAAGTTGGCACTTACATCTTTTGAGAAATCATACGTTAATGAATCTCCTACATACGTCTTTATTTTAGGTCTCATTTTATTGGTAGGAAGGTCCAACACGGGTAGATCTCCGCTAAAGGTATTTAACCAATACTCCTCTGATATTTTAAATGAAGAAGCTTGAGCATCACTTCGCATCCAAGAAGCATAATCTTTATACTGTACCGTAAGTTCTGGTAAGTATATCTCTTTTGCTCGCACTAAATGGTCGTAAATAGTAATAAACTCTTTACTTAATATTTCCATAGACCAGCCATCACTAATAATATGATGCATATTAAAAAGTAATACATGCCTATCATCTGATAATCTTACAAGAGTGACACGCACTAAAGGTGCTTCTCCTAAATCAAATTGATATTTATAACTATTGGCAACTCTTTTTTCTAAAGCCGCTTCCTGATCTTTAACCTCACTATAATCATAACAATCAATATCAAATTCAATAGCCAGAGCATCTACGATATATTGACGTACTTCTCCTTCCTCATTTCGTTTAAAAAATGTTCTTAATACTTCATGTCTAGCAATAACTGTATAAAATGCTTCTTTTAAGTGCTCTACATCGAGAGTTCCTTCCAACTCAAATGAACCTGGAATGTTGTAAGCTTTATTGCCTCCTTCAAACTGACTTAAAATCCATAAACGATGTTGTGAAGATGTCAATACATAATCTTTCTGAACAGGCGCTTTTGGAATGGTACCATACGTGCGATTTCCTAATTTAGGAATCATAGACGCTATTGTAGGATTAAGAAACATATCTTTTATGGTGATATCATATCCTAATCTACTTTTTATCTTATTAACAACTAGTGTCATTTTAAGGCTATGTCCTCCAAGCTCAAAGAAATTATCTGTAAGTCCTATATTCTCTATACCTAATACTTCTTGCCATATAGTCACTAGCTGTCTTTCTATTGTAGTTGTAGGTGCTACATACTCATTTTTAATTCTATCTTTAGACTGTATAGATGGCAATGCCTTCTTGTCTGTTTTACCATTAGAAGTTAAAGGGATTGCTGCTAACTCTACATAGTAATTAGGCAACATATAATCGGGTAATTGATCACTTAGTTTGATACGTAATTCTTGTTTGTCTATTGGGTTATTACCCACAATATAAGCGACAATAGCCTGATCACCTTCTACTTCTTTAACAACGACAACGCATTGATTAATGATTTCTTGAGAAGATAGAGCGTTCTCTATTTCTCCTAATTCTATACGATATCCTCTTACTTTAACCTGATCATCCTTACGACCTAAAAATTCTATTGTCCCGTCTGACAACCATCTGGCAACATCTCCTGTTTTATAAAGCCTTGCTCCCTCTATAAAAGGGTGTGTAACAAATTTTTCTTTGGTTAATTCTTCTTGGTGTAAATAGCCTCTAGATAGCCCATCCCCAGAGATACATAGCTCTCCATAAACCCCTATAGGTTGTAATGATAAATCATCAGATAGGATATACACCTCCGTATTTGTTACAGGTGTTCCTATTGATATAATATCATTCTCTAAATGACTTTCATCAACTTTACACATAGTAGAACTAATCGTAGTCTCAGTAGGACCGTATTCATTATAAAAATCTGCAACAGCATATAGCTTTTGAGCTAGATTCTTTGTACAAGCTTCTCCACCTGCAATAATTCTACGTAAATCTTTACAACCGCTAAGGTCATCCAAATGTTCTAAATAACTTGGCGTTGCATGAATGTGTGTGATAGCATATTCTTGTAATACTTTCGTAAAATCTACCGGATCTAGTATACGATCTTTAGACACCGCAACTAGCGTGGCTCCGTGTAAAAATGCTAAAAATATTTGCTCCATAGAAGCATCAAAAGATGGGTTTGAAAATTGTAATACACGTTCTGAACTACTAAAATCAAAAGCTTTCCCTTGACCCACAATATAATTAACTAAACTCTTATGCTCAATCATCACGCCTTTAGGATTTCCTGTTGATCCTGATGTATAAATAATATATGCAAGGTTAGTGGTCTCTAAAGAAACCATTGGCAATTGTGTATTATAACGATCTTTTTTTGCAACAAAATCTGATATGAATCTAGCGTCTATTGTAACCTTGCTATTACTATCATTTTCTATATATTCAATACGCTGTTGTGGATAACTAGGATCTACTGGAACATACGCTCCTCCTGTTTTTAAAATCGCTAATAGCGAAATATATAACCACTCACTACGCTCTAATTTTACAGTGACTAAATCTTCTATTTCAATATCAAAATTAGTCAATAAGTAATTAGCCAATTGACTTGAAACAGCATCTAGTTCTCTATACGTAAATTTATCACCATCAAACTCTAACGCAATAGCATCTGGTGTATTTTCAACTTGTGCTACAAACAGATCAACAACTGTTTTTTCTGATGGGTACACAGCTCTTGTCGCATTAAAATCCTCTAACAGCATTTCTTTTTCTGCTTCTGCAATATAATTTATGGCTGTTAAAGATTGTGTTGGATTTATGATAAGACTTTCTAAGATATTTAGATACGCCATCAAAATACGCTCCATGGTCGTATGCATAAATATATCTGCATTATAATCCCACTCTATAGAAATTCTTCTATCCTGTTGATTTCCTACTGTATAATCTATCTGCTCATAAATGGTATTTATGACAACACTTATGTCAAATTGCGAAGCTTTATTATGCCCTTTTATAATTTCAATCTCGGCATCAAGCAAAGACATACTTTGTATAGGGACGTTTATAAAGCTAAACATATATTGAAAAAGTGGATGCACATGTAATCCTCTTTCTGGATTGATTCTCTCTACTACTTTTCCAAAAGGAGTATCTTCTTGCGCATACGCATCTAGACATGTTTCTTTCACTTCCTGAAGTACATCTATAAGGGTACTATCAGGAGCAAATGTTGTTCTCAAAGCAATGGTATTTACAATCATTCCAAGTACTTCCTGAAACTCTTTATAGCCTCTATTGGCTACTGCGGTACCAACACAGATATCTGTCTGATTACTAAATTTGTGCAATGCAATTTTAAACGCTGTAATCATTGTGATAAACAATGAAACATTTTGTTTTTCTGAAAATTTTCTCAACTTTTCAGAAAATTCTAATGAAAATACATGAAAGATAGACCCTCCATTTTTACTAGCTGTTTCTGGTCTATTATAGTCTAGGGGTAATAATTTCTCATTAGAGAAACCTTCAAATTTTTCTTCCCAGAAATCTAATTTCTCTCTGAGTACGCTTTCGCGAAAGCTTTCTTTTTCCCAGTAGGCGTAGTCTTTAAAAGTTACCTTAGGTTTTTTAACCTCAAATGCTGGGTTTCTTTTTAATTCATTATAAATATCTACAAAATCTCTAAATAAAATACCTTGTGTCCACCCATCTAAGATCAAGTGGTGTTCACAGAATAAAAGCACATTTTCTTCTGCTGAAAACTTAAGTAATTCAACTCTAAAAAGAGGTCCTTCTTCTATTTCAAAAGAGACACTTTCTAAGGCATCAAGGCGATCAGTAATCATTTTTTCCTTTGCATCTTCTTTTATTTCTCTACAGTTTGTAACAGGAATCTGATACGCATAAGGAGATAATATTTTCTGATAAGGCACGCCTTCATTATTAACGAAAACGGTTCTTAAAATCTCGTGCTTTTCTATAAGTTTAGAAAACGTTTTTTCTAATATTTGTACATCAACACATCCTGTTAATCGAATAGCTCTTGATACATGATACGAAGTGTCTTCTGTATCCAACTGATTCAGAAACCACAACCTATCTTGAGCATACGATAATGGATAAAATTCCTGAGTAGGCGCTATAATATTTTGAATCTCTTTTTTATCAAGCGTAGGAACAAGTTCGCCAAGCTCTTTGATTGTAGGAGATTTATAGAAATCTTTTAATGATAACTCAACTCCTTTCTGATCTCTTAAATTACTAATAAACTGATTTGCGAGTAATGAATGTCCTCCTAATTCAAAGAAACTTACCGTAACATCTACCTCATCTAACTTTAATAACTCTTGCCAGATAGCTGCAATCTCTTTTTCTTCTTTTGTAGAAGGAAGTTCAACAACTTGATTTGTATTTACAGTGACTGCTTCTGGTAAACTTTTAATATCTATTTTACCATTTGGTAATAAAGGAATTGCGTCTATGATTACAAAATGGGTTGGAATCATAAACTCTGGCAGATATTCTTTTAGATCTACGACCAATGCATTTATGTTTACAAAAGATCCATTTGCTACGAGATAGGCAATTAAAATAGGCATTTCTTTTACCTCTTTAATACACACATAACTATCTATAACATATACATTTGCTTGTTGTATCGCTTGTTCAATCTCACCTATTTCTATTCGATATCCTTTATAACTTAACTGATTATCTTTTCTTCCGTAGAAAATGAGGTTATTATCAATATCCCATTTTCCAAGATCACCTGTCTTATAAATGCGTTTTCCATCTATATTTAAAAATGCCTGATCTGTAAGTTCTTTCTTATTCAAATAAGAAACAGCAAGTCCGATACCTGAAAGTCCGATCTCCCCGATCGCTCCTTTAGGTAATATTTTTGTGCCATCCAGAAGATACACCCCTCTATTTGTAATAGGTTTCCCTATAGGCAGTGAAACATCTGTTTTTGTTACTTTATGATAGGTTGCACAAACAGTACTCTCTGTAGGTCCGTATGTATTATATACATGATACATATCTATAAGTTGATCTACCTGATGAGGTTTTAGTACGTCACCTCCACTAATAAGTGTTTTAAAGTGTAGATCATATTTTGTATGATTATCATTAAGATATTGTAATACAAAAGGATTTGTACTTAATAGAGTAACCTTATAATACTCACATTCTTGAAGTAAGTTATTAAAGTCTTTCGTATCATTTGCGATAACTAGATTTCCACCTACCGATAGGATAGGGAAAATTTCTTCAATAGAAGTATCAAAAGAAGTAGACGCTTGTTGTAAAACAACATCTTGCTGGCTAAGAGTAAAATAATCTCTAAATGTCAATATATAGTCATATAAAGATGTGTGATTAATCACAACCCCTTTAGGTTTTCCTGTTGAACCAGAAGTATATATAATATAGGCGTTATCGCTAGGCTCTAGCTGGACAGGAGTATAATTCTCTAAAGATGTATACGCATCTAAAATGGTATCTATATTACATTCTATTGCTTCTGCTATTGTTTGAGAAGCTGAATCTGTTAAGATAAAGTCTAATTGAGCATCTTCTATAAGATATTGCTTTCTTTCTTGTGGATATGTATCATCAATTGGCACATACATAGCACCTGTTTTTAATGCCGCAAGAATCCCAACAATACTTTTTTCTGATCTTGAAAGCATCACACCTACTTTATCTCCTCTTTTAACACCCTTAACTTGTAAGTATGAAGCTACCGTATTTGCATACTTTTCGAGTTTCTCATAAGTTAGCGAAGTAGATTGATAAGTGACTGCTGTTTTAGAAGGATACTTAGATAGTGCAAGATTCCAAAGATCTAAAAAGGTTTCTTCAGGTCGTTGTATATGGACTCCATTTGAAATGGCATATACTTCTTTTAATTGCGCTTTACTAGCGATTTGAATTTCAGCGATCGTCGTGTCCTTAATATCTTTTAAATGTGTTAGCACATTTTTAAAAGAAGTAATGATTTGATCTGCATCAGATCTAGAAACGTATTTTTCATTAATATCAAATCTAAAACTAATCTTTCTATTCATATCTTCAAAAACATGTATAGAGATAGGATCTTCTTCACTATCGTTAGATAAAGGGTAAATCTCAGTTAAGTTTCCTGAAAACTCAGCTTCATATTGCATACGCTCGTATGATAGGCGTACATCATATAGTTTTGATGCTTCTTGAGATAGGTTTCTTAGTATATCTGCTTGCTGAAAACGCTGATGTCTATAGCACATAAAAAGTGTACTCTTTATTTCTTTTATAAAATCAATAACAGATGTTGTTGATTCTAATGAAAGTTTTAAAGGGAGTAAACTTAAAAAAGGACCGAACGTACGTTTTTCGGCTGCATTTTTTCTATTCAAAATAGGCATTCCAAGATTTACTTCATCTGTATTATAGTATTTTGATAGTATTATTGAAAAACATCCTAATAACAAATGAAAGATGCCTAGGCGTTCGGTTTTTGCAAATTCCCAAAAAGCTTCATTTTCATTTTCAGATAAAGCAAGTTCAATATTACAGTGACTTGTAGTCTTATTGGTACCTGTATAAATTAAGGATGGTAATTCTGCATAGCGGTCTAACCAAAAATCTCTATCATTAGAAAACTCATCAGAATTTCTATATGCCTCCTCAGAAGTTATAAAAGCCTCATACGAATAAGTATTCTTTTCTATACAAGCATCATCATAAGCTAAGTCAGTATTGAGTTGTTCATATATTCTTTTCACTTTAGTATATAATAACTGAAAAGAAAAACCATCAGATATGATATGGTGCAGTTTTGAATACCATATATAAGATGTAGGTGTTATTTTTATAAGCCACATCTTATATAATTGTTCGTCATTTTTAAGATCAAAAGGAATTACAAAATCTTCTTCTATAGCTTTTATAGCTTTTGATTTATCAGATTCTTCTAGATAGGTTAAAGCTAGATTAGGATCTATATCCTGAATGGTATATACTGGGAATCCACTCTTTTCTTCAAAACAAAAAGAAAAGATATCGTTCTCCTTTGCTAAAATATCAATGGCAAGTCGAAAGCGATCTATATTAATACTCCCTTTTATAAATGCGTAACCCCCAATATTATATTTTGGAGACTCGCTTTCAAGCATCTGATCTAGCCAGATATACTTCTGTACGTTTGTGACATTATTTTTCATCAGACTGCTTTTGATAATTTAGACAAATAGTGAGAAGGTAATGTTGCCGTAATATTTTGATTGATAGAATCCATACGAACAACAATCTTATTGTTATTATTTATATTTAGAATTTCACATTCTAATCCAGTAAAGGCGCCGCATTGAATCATTGCTATTTCACCTTTTTCTAATAATTCTGTATCATTCTTTATATCTTCTATACCGTCAGAACCTAATAGAAATTTAATTTTTTGAATTTCGCTGTCTCTTATAGTGGCATATACAGAGCCACATTTTATAAAAGTACAGGCACCATTGATTGAAGATGCTTTGTAAAAATCTTTTGCATTTTCAATCATAACAAATAGATATGATGGAAAAAGTGGTAACTCTATTACTTTCTTACGATCGCTCCAAGTACGTACTGTCTTTACTAAAGGTAAAAACGGTTGTAATCCAACCTCTCTTAGCAAATTATCTACTTTGTGCTCATGGCGTGACTTAACATAAAGAACATGCCAACCTGTTTTTAGAAGTTTTCCCATAACTATTGTTTTTAATTATACAATCACTATGTATTAGCAATTATATGTTTGACGTTTAAATAATAGAGTAGATAAAGAATCTTAAAAAAAAACATAGCTTCGCTTCCTTGACTCACATCACGTTCATTCTTAAAAGGAAATTATGTTGTAAAAGAAACTGATCTTTATTGTATCCTATAGTTTGATACAGAAACTCTCTTTATACATATATTGAGAGTTGATTTCTGATTACATATTAATAATCATTCAATCCAGGTTCAAAATTTCAACTGTTTATAATAAGTGTGCAACAATTTGCTTTACTTATTATTATGGTACAAACATATACCAAAACGAAGCCTCAAAAAAGTGAACACTGTCCGTTTTCAGGAAAGTCCACCCGTATTTCACGGAAAACAGACGCTCTAATTAAATTTTAAATATTTTAAAATCAACTACTTAAGTGAAAATAAATAAATATCACTATAAAACACTCCTTCTAAAGCTATGTAGATAGAAAAGACCATAAATCCAGTTATATTTACCTTGATTTCATTCTAGAAAGCAATAATGATACAGAAGAATTTTAATCGTAAACAGACGTTTGTTGCAAAATAAAGCAGATAATAGCAATATTCAGAAATAAAATACTTGTATATTATTAAGAAGTTAACGTAACTTGTAAACTTAATATGGGTTTAATGGGTAACAAAATTGAATTATACTAACCTTATTATATAGAGATGCTTTATAAATTTAATTAGAAAACAAAATGATCTATAGTATATCTTTGGAAAAGTGTACTATCTAATTAGTATTTTAAGGCTTACAAAACAATAAAGTGTATACTCTACGCAATTATGCAAATAACGATAATTCAAAAAAATGACTAAAAAAGTACTATCATATAATTAGAGACAATCTTTATCCTTCCCCCTCTTGTAAATTCTAGGGTTAAAAACTTAAGAACTCGCATTTAAAAAATATCTTTCTAGATATGCATAAGATGATAAAAGACAAATTCATTATAACCTTCTTTCTAACTATATTAGGTTATAATCTCACATACGCTCAAGTATCTGATAAAAGAGAAATACAGAAACTCACAGAAAAGAGTTACAAAGATCTATCTGAGACTTTTTTAACACTCGAATCTAAAAATGATACCCTAACTATTAAATTGTATGCTGAAGCTTTTTTACTAAAAGCCAAAAAAGAAAATAATATCATAAAGAAAGCTGATGCATATTATATGCTTGCTGATATGTTTACTAGGACTTCTAAGAACGAACAAGCTCTAGTGTATGCAGATTCTATTATCACAATCACAAAAGATAAAAATGATTATAATTATCCTGCAAAAGCACATTTATTAAAAGCCAAAATTCTAGGGTCTCAGAGTAATTTTCAGGACTCCATGAATGAATTAGCAGAAGCAAATAATTATGCTAATACTAATGAAAATGAAGATCAACAATACCAAATAAAATACTTCATTGCTATTTTAAAAAATAATTTAGGACAAAATGAAGAAAGTTTAAAACTTTTCAAGAGTGTTGTCGAATATTATGAAAAAAAATATCTGGAAAACAAAGAGCATGAAAATGAATATATAAGATCATTATACGCGTATGGAAGTGTTTTAAATACTTTAGAAAAGTATGACTCAGTACAAAAAATAAATGATAAAGCTATTCATTTAAGTTTAAAAACTAAAGATAGTAGTTATTATAACAGATTACTTCTTTCTTCTGCAGCTGTACATTACAATAAAAAAGAATATAAATCCAGTCTTGATAGTATTAGAAAATTACAAAAACTTAGCTCAAGTAAAAAAAGTGATGATGCAACTAATAATACTATTAATTTTTTCTTAGGAAGAACATTTTATAAACAGAAAAAAGTAGACTCTTCATTACATTATCTCCTAAAAGTTGACTCGTTTGCATTTAAAAATAATTTCTTTTTCCCTTCAATAAGAGAAAATTATGAATTATTAATTCAACATTATAAAAAAGAAGAAAACATAGAGAAGCAATTATTCTATATAGACAGGTTGCTTCTGGTTGATAGTATTTTGGATAATGATGTAAAATATTTATCTAGCCATATAAATGAGGAATACTCAAAACCTAATCTAATTTTAGAAAAACAACAGATTATAGAATCGCTAGAAAAAAATAACATTACCAAAATAGTGGTCTTAGTCATTTTATCTGTCTTTGTTCTTTTACTAATGATTATAATCATTAGAAATAAGAAAAAACAAAAGATTTATCAAAAGCGTTTTCAGGAATTATTAGAAAATAAAAAATCTAGCGAAACAACGACTACTAAAGAAAAAGAAACTCAATCTATTATTGAGAATGAACCCAAAGACATTGGTATTTCAGAAATTATAGTAAATGATATCTTAAAGAATCTAGAAAAATTTGAAGAAAATAATGATTTTCTTCAAGCTAGTATCTCTGTAGCTAGTTTATCAAAACGATTTAAAACAAATTCAAAATATTTGTCTAAAGTCATTAACGTTCATAAAGATAAAAGTTTTAGTAATTATATAAATGAGTTACGTATAAACTATGTGATTGAAGAGCTGAAAGTCAATTCTACATTTAGAAGATATACTATAAGAGCTATCGCAAATGAAATAGGCTTTAATACTACAGAAGCTTTTTCTAAGTCTTTTTACAAAACAACAGGGATATACCCTTCTTTCTTCATGAAGCAACTAGAAAAGCAGGAGATTTCAAAAAAACATAAAATTTAATTTCAATAGATAATTCCTTTGATTTTGATAATAAATATTATTCTTTTTTAATACATCTTTCAAGTTATTAAGAGTAAATAATCCTTGAAGTAAATTCACAACAAAGCATTCATCAAAACATTTTTTTTCAATTTCTGAAATTAATTTAGAGATATTAAGCCTTGAATAATTATAAAAAAGAGTAATCCAACTAGCTTGTTTTAAGCTGATGCTTTATGATTCTTTAATGTAAGGTTTTATAATAAAAGTAGTTATAAATAATAATGAATAGCCAAGTATTAACTTTAAATAGATTTATTAGATCAATAGATCAATAATCTTATATTTATGAGGTTGTATGTTTAGAGAATTCAACTAACTTCTTAGGAATAAATTAATAAATAACAGTTTAAAAAGCCTACAAAAATTAAATCTATATCCTAAATATAGAATCCTCACACACTCTTTTCTTTAAAAACAGCATGAATTTCTCATTTTAGCTTTTAAAAATATTTTAAATGCTAGTTTAAAAATAAATTTATAAATACTTTATTATCAATTACTTAAATGTCTGTTTTCCTGAAAACAGACATCTTTATTCCTGAAAACGTGCAGGCTCCTCTCAAAAGACACCTATTTTTCGAAGCATGACTAGTAGTTTAGCAGTGTCATTAATCGTAAAAATTATAACCATGAAAACAATTAGTAAAAAAAACACATTAAGTCTTGAGAAATTTCAAATTGCTAAGCTGAATAACCTACATAATATTATAGGAGGGATAGCTAACCATAATAATGCACAGGGAACTCAGGAAGAAGACACTTCAGATACTACAACTATTTGGACAACAACTATGACACAAATTGAACCTCCAATAAGTGGATAATTGTTACAATAGAAAGTTTTAAACTGTCATTAATTTAAGGGAGAACATATCATATATTCTCCCTTTTAAAAAACATTTCATGAAGAATATCCACCTACTTATAATGATTCTAAATATTGTAGTGTCGATATCTATCAATGCTCAAAATAGCATTGTATTAACTCCTGAAATTGTAATTGATCAATATCACAATCAAAAAATTGAAGACCCATACAGATACGTAGAAGATTTATCGAATCCCAAAGTAAAAAATTGGATAGATACTCAGAGTAAAACAGCTCAATCTTTCTTAAATAAAATTAAAAAAAGACAGTTTCTCATTGACACGCAAATAAAGCTCGATCAACAAAGTGAGTTTATTATTTCCAAACTGAAGGTCACAAACAATGAGTACTACTTTTACTTAAAAAGACTTCCTACCGAAAATGTAGCAAAACTATATTATAGAACTTCTTTTGAAGGTGAAGAAATTTTATTATACAATCCTATTTCATTTAATACATCAGAAAACAAGGACTTTGTCATTAATTATTTCCAACCAGATTGGGCAAATTCAAAAATTGCCATTAGTCTTACAGAAAAGGGAAAAGAAATTTCTCAAATAATCATTCTAGATATACAAACAAATCAAGTTTTTTCAGAAGTTTTAGAAAATACCTGGCCATCAGATGTGGGAGGGCTTCAATGGCTACCTGATAATTCAGGTTTTATTTATTTACATTTCCCAAATACAACTAACAACTCTCTAGACATTCTTTTAAATGCAACCTCTGTTTTACATAAAGTCGGAGAGCACCAAAAAAAGGATACAAAGGTATTCTCAAAAGAGTTTTGTGAAAATCTGGATATTAAAGAAGAAGATTTTCCTACTACAAAGATAGAAAGTCAATCTAATAAATATTTAATAGGTACAGCTTCTGGGGCTAGCGCATACGATGATACCTACTATTTGCCTATACAGGAAATAGGTACTCCTAATTGGAAACCATTATTTTCAAAACAAGAATTAATCAAAGAGTATACAATCATAGGAGATTCTATCATATTCAAAACATCGTATAATGCTCCCAATTTTAAAATAGGAATCACATCTATAAAAAAACCAAATTTCAATACTGCTAGAATTCTAGTGCCAGAAAGTAAAGACCACGTAATTACAGATTTTGCCGTAACATCAGAAGGATTGTATTATGTAACTAGCAAAAACAGTGTTCAAGCAAAACTTTTCAAACACACGAATTCACTAGATCAGGAAATTGTACTTCCGAAAATGTATGGAAGTATCGAACTTTCATCTCATGGATATTTATATCCAAAGCTTTGGATTACTGGAAAGGGATGGACTACCGACAGTGAACGTTACGAGTACATAAATAATGAGCTTACCTCAAAAAATTTACATAACACAAAGATTTCAAATATATTAGAAAACATCGTTACTGAAGAAATAGAAGTTACAGCACATGATGGCAAAAAAATACCCTTATCTATCTTCTATCATAAAGACATGGTCAAAAATGGGAAAAACCAAGTGCTCATGGATGGCTATGGAGCCTATGGAGTCTCTATGAAACCCACCCTCAAAACCCATAGAATTTTATGGCTTCTAGAAGGAGGTGTCTACGCAATTGCCCATGTACGTGGTGGTGGAGAGAAAGGAAATAAATGGTATAAAGGAGGTTACAAGATATCGAAACCTAATACTTGGAAGGATTTTATCTCCTGCGCAGAACATCTCATCGCTTATCAATATACATCCCCAAAAAACCTAGCCATTTTTAGTGGTAGCGCAGGCGGAATATTAATAGGTCGTTCCATCACAGAACGTCCTGACTTATTTGCGGCGGCTATTGTCCAATTTGGATCTTTAAATATGCTACGATCAGAAATGCATACTAACGGCGCCAATAATACAAAAGAATTTGGCTCCATAAAAAACCCCGAAGAGTTCAAAGCACTATTGGAAATGGATGCATATTACCATATTCAAAAAAATAAGAAATACCCAGCAGTTTTACTCACCGCTGGATTAAATGATCCTAGAGTACCAGCTTGGTTCTCTGCAAAGTTCATAGCAAAAATACAAGCTTATGATACGTCTAATAATCCAAAATTATTATTGGTAGATTCAGATTCTGGACATGGAATAGACGATACCAAAACAAAGATTTTTAATGAATACGCAAATATCATTGCTTTTGCTTTTAAACAAACAGGACATCCTGAATATCAGTTTTAAAATAGGTTGAGTACGCTTTCGCGAAAGCGTACTTATACACACTCGTACATTGTTTTATGATGTAGCAAGCCTATTTTATCATCTACATATACCGCTACCAAATCCTATTGGGATCATTTGTAATAGGAAATCCGATCTCTTTAAGATGCATTCGTAAGCCTTCCAGCGTGTTATGTGTGCTATAATCAAAACTAACACTGCTTCTAGATACATCAATCGCTATATTTGAGATTCCTTCTACTTTATTCAGTTGTATAGCAACCGCATTTTTACAACCATCACATTGTAAATTCTGTATGGTTACTGTTGTTCTCATGATATGTATATTTTAAACTATAAACTTATAGGATATACAATCACCTGTAGATGACTTTTATCATCTTTTTAAATAAATAGCGCCCTTACTTTTGCGTTATAACCATCTTAAACAATCCTTATGAAAACAATTATAGTTCCTGTAGATTTTTCTAAATTCTCTGAAAATGCACTAAAAGTGGCAGCACAACTGGCTAAAAAAGAAAATGCAACGATTATAGCTGTACATATGATGGGATTGAGTGAAGCAAACCTCACCAAAGAACATAATAGTATGGAAGGTATGTTCTTCATCAAACTTACACAAAAACGTTTTGAAGAATTCTTAGATAAAGACTATCTGGAAGGTATTACTGTACTCCAGACCGTTAAAAATTATAAGATATTTAGCGAGTTGGATGATGTCGCAAAAGAGCATCAAGCTGATCTTATTGTCATGGGGTCACATGGGAGTAGCGGACTTCAAGAAGTTTTTGTTGGCTCTAATACAGAAAAAGTAGTAAGAACAGCTAGCGTTCCTGTACTCGTCATAAAAAATGAACATGATTTTACTACTACAAAAGCAGTGTTTGCCTGTGATTACAAATTAGAAAGCCTTGATGTTTTTAAAAAGGCAATAAATCTCTTTAGGTTATTAGGAATAGATACAGAACTCGTATATATAAATCTTCCAGGAGAAAATTATAAAAGCACAAAACAAATAGAACAACAAATTGTAGACTTTTTAGTACATCTTGATAAGAGTAGTCACACCGTCTTACCAGAAGATATAACCATCTATGCAGACTATTCTGTAGAGCAAGGTATTTTTAATTTTGCAAAGAAAGTAAAAGCGGGTGTCATAGGAATTCCTACACATGGTCGTAGAGGATTAGCGCATTTCTTTTCAGGGAGTATAAGCGAAGACATTGTAAACCATTCGGAGCTTCCTGTTATTACGTTTAAGATGTAAGTATACGCTTTGCTTTCGCGAAAGCGTAATCAACAGTAAGCTAGTCAAAGGAGGACAAAAGTATCCAAAACCTACAAGCCTTCTATCAAACGATAGAGGGCTTTGTCATCTTCTATCTTAATACGTTTGCCATCTGTAGTAATCCACCCTTCTTTTTTAAACATAGTAAGTGTACGGATACAGGCTTCTTTTGCAGTGCCTACTACATTTGCGATATCTTCACGGGTAAGTGTCATAGCAATATATCCATCCTGATCTGTTCCAAAATTTTCAGCCAAATAGCGTAAAGTCTCTGCAATGCGTTGCTTTACCGTTTTCTGAGCCATGTTCACAATCACATCATCGGCAAACTTTAAGTCATTTGCAATGTGTATTAAAATGGCTTTGGTAAAGGCAACATTATTACTGATATTGTCTGTAATATGATTTTTAGGAATATAGCAGACTTCCATATCATTAAGAGCCACAGCACTTAAATTGGTTGTCTCTTCGGTGATTACAGAACGTTGTCCCAATACTTCTCCTTTGGTGGCAATCTTGACAATCTGATCTTTCCCATTATCACTCATCTTAGAGAGCTTGGAAACCCCATTACGCACACAAAAGACTCCGTTAAGCTTTTCTCCCTCCTGAAAAAGAGCATCACCTTTCTTTATAGATTTGGTGATTTTACTGTCGGATATCTTTTTGAGTTCTTCTTTACTTAAAGCTTTTAGAGCATTCAACTGCCGTACAATGCAGTTTTCACATCTACCCTCTTTGTGGTTCTCCATCTCTTTCTAAAATAAGAATCTAAATATACTAGAAGTGAAAACGAGGTGCAAGAAATTTCAACTCAGATTATAAATTAAAACTTTATGATGAGTTTTAAAAGTACCGTAATAGATTTTCTATGACATCATTTTAGATGTTAGCAAATTATGACTCGCCTAAGTCGGGTCGATCTTCATAAAAATCTTTAAAAGTCTTATCTGTGGTGTAATCATCTTTTAGGACTTTATATACGGTAAACACAAGCATTAGTTGACCAAACACTGTGAGAAAAAACACCCAGCTAAAACTCAAATTCATAGTAGCAAAAATAGTTACAGTGATTAAAAGCAATGTCGTACAGGCGAGCCATTGCATAGCAGAAATTTTCATAACATTAGTTTTATCTACAATTTACCAAATGCTTTTAAACAAAACAAATTCAAGAATCTCTATTTTGTAAGATGACTTTTATCATCTTTTAAGAGAAAGCTTTTATTCAAATTTGCACTAGGTATCATAAGGCTTTTTAAAAGAGCCTGAGCAAATTAAAATTCGTATGGAAAGTTGTTTCCATTGTGGTGATTTTTGTAACACTACAATCATCTCACATAATGACAAGTCGTTTTGTTGCCAAGGTTGTAAAACTGTTTTTGACATTCTCAATGAGAATGATCTCTCCTATTACTATGATTTAGAACACACTCCAGGAACTACACCTAACCGTATAGAAGGCAAATTTGACTTTTTAGAAAATGAGCAAATTGTCTCTAAGCTTCTTGAGTTTGATGAACAAGGAACTCAAATTGTCACCTTACTCATCCCATCTATTCATTGTAGTTCGTGTATTTGGGTGTTGGAAAATTTGAATAAAATCAGCACAGGTGTAAAAACAGCACAGGTGAATTTCGCAAAGAAAACCGTAACGATTACATTTTCTCCAGAGTGCATTCCTCTCAAAGAACTTGTCGTCCTACTTTCTAGAATAGGATATGAACCCTATATATCACTAGATGATGCCTCTGAAAAGAAATCATACATAGATAGGAGTCTACTTTACAAACTAGGCGTCGCTGGCTTTGCTTTTGGAAACATCATGTTTCTTTCATTTCCAGAATATTTTGAAGTACACGAATTTTGGTTAGATAGGTACAAATACGTTTTTAGATGGTTGATATTTGCATTTGCTATTCCCGTCGCCTTTTATTCTGGGATTGATTATTTTAAAGCTGCCTACAAGGGACTGCGCTCTAAAATCTTAAATATAGACGTCCCTATTGCCATAGGGATTTCTGTATTATTTATTCGTTCTACGGTAGAGATTGCTACAGATTCAGGAACTGGTTTTTTTGATAGTATGGCTGGATTGGTTTTCTTTTTATTACTAGGGAAATTGTTTCAGCAGAAAACGTATGCATCTCTTTCTTTTGAACGTGATTACAAATCCTATTTTCCCATTGCTGTCACTCGATTGATTGAAAATTCAAATGATGCTGATTCCGCTTTCGCGAAAGCAAAAACAGAAGAACAAGCACAGGTCTATGATCTAAAAAAAGGCGATTGTATCCTGATCAGAAATAGCGAGTTATTGCCTGTAGATGCAATTCTCATCAAAGGAAATGCCTTAATAGATTACAGTTTTGTTACCGGCGAAGCAGTGCCTGTCACCAAACAATCTGGAGATTACGTATATGCGGGTGGACGTCAACAAGCAGGCTCCATAGAAGTAGAGGTTTTAAAACCTGTAGAACAAAGTTACTTAACACAATTATGGGCTAACGAGGTCTTTTCAAAAAACAAACAAAGTGTATTTGAATCCCTTACAGATCGGATTAGCAAACGATTTACAGTAAGCCTTCTTGCTATAGCCATTGTCGCTATGATTGTATGGTTATTTATTGATACCTCTATTGCATTAAACGTATTTACAGCCGTACTCATTGTTGCCTGCCCATGCGCTATTGCACTAGCAGCTCCTTTTACACTAGGAAACTTAGTTCGCATTTTTGGACGCCATAAACTATATATAAAAGACAGCTCCATTATTGAACAATTAGCGTCTATTGATATGGTTGTTTTTGACAAAACAGGAACGCTTACCACCAGTTCAAAAAATACCATTACCTATGAAGGAGTTACGCTCACAGAAGAAGAAGTCTCCTTATTAACCAGTACGCTACGAGCATCCAACCATCCGCTGAGTCGGTCTTTGTATGCAATTTTAGATAAAAATAATATTCAAACACTAGATGATTTCAAGGAAGAAATAGGGCACGGAATCACAGGTGTTATTAATAATCATAAGATCAAAATAGGTTCGTACGGCTTTGTAAATACCTCTGACAACCTAGAAGAACAAGGGTATCGTAAAACAACGGTACATATAAGTACAGACAATCAATATAAAGGATGTTATGTTTTTTATAATGAATATCGCGACAGTGTAAAAGAGGTTTTTGATCAGTTAAAATCAACGGTAAATATTGTGATCCTCTCTGGAGATAATGATGGCGAAAAAGTGTACTTACAAAAACTACTTCCTAAAAATGCTACCCTGCTTTTTAATCAAAAACCAGAAGATAAACTTCAGTATATCAAAAATCAGCAAAAAGAAGGGAAACACGTATTAATGATAGGCGACGGACTCAATGATGCAGGTGCATTGGCACAAAGTGATGTCGGGATTTCTATTTCAGAAAATGTGAACATATTTTCTCCTGCTTGTGACGGGATTTTGGACGCTTCTCGATTTAAGGATATTCCTCAGTTTTTAATGCTTTCCAAAAAAGGAATACAGATCATTACCTATGCGTTTATAGGTTCGCTGCTCTATAACATCATAGGATTAGGCTTTGCCATTACTGGAAATCTAGCTCCAGTCGTAGCGGCAATTTTGATGCCTTTAAGTTCTATTAGCATCGTTGTTTTTACAACTATAGCTACGTATGTAGCAGGCAGGAAACTTAGTAAAATGAATGTTGGGTACGCTCCTGCCGGCAGGCAGGTAGGTTTGGGAAATGATATGCTGAGCCTGTCTAAGTAGCGCACTCAAAATATATTTCTGAAAGCTGACAAATGTCATCTTTTTTGAAAACCATCAACCCTAGTTTTACACCATAATTCAGGTAGGTATGAGTATTATTTATATGCTTTTGGCAATTAGTGTTTTTGTAGCGCTCGTCTTTTTTGTGGCATTCATTTTTTCTGTAAAAAAAGGACAGTATGATGATACGTATACTCCTTCGGTACGGATGCTTTTTGAAGATGAAATTATCAAAGAGAAAACCGTACTACCCGCTAAGAAAACAACAACAAAACCAATCAAATTAAAAGAACAACCTAAGTAACTATGGAAGTACAACAGTTTTATTACGATAATAAGATCGTACGCAAATTCATTGTCGCAACACTATTTTGGGGAATCATAGGGATGAGTATAGGATTACTCCTTGCTTTTATGTTTTTATTCCCAAATCTTACTGACGGAATCTCTTGGTTAAGTTTTGGTCGTTTACGTCCATTACATACCAATGCCGTCATTTTTGCCTTTGTAGGAAATGCGATTTTTGCAGGGGTCTACTACTCTACGCAGCGATTATTAAAAGCGCGTATGTGGAAAGATTGGTTAAGCAATCTCAATTTTTGGGGATGGCAAGCCATTATTGTGGGGGCTGCAATTACCCTTCCGTTAGGATTTACAACCTCAAAAGAATATGCAGAGTTAGAATGGCCTTTTGATATTGCTATTGCCTTGATCTGGGTTGCTTTTGGAGCCAATTTAATAGGAACAATCCTGAAACGTCGCCAGCGCCACTTGTATGTCGCTATTTGGTTTTACTTAGGCACTTTTGTTACGGTAGCAGTATTGCATATTGTAAATAGCATGGAAGTGCCTGTGAGTGCTTTAAAAAGTTACTCTATGTATGCGGGAGTTCAAGATGCACTAGTACAATGGTGGTACGGACATAATGCCGTTGCCTTTTTCTTAACCACTCCTTTTCTAGGATTGATGTATTACTTTGTTCCTAAAGCGGCAAACAGACCTGTTTATTCGTATAGACTTTCTATTGTACACTTCTGGTCATTGATCTTTATTTATATCTGGGCAGGACCGCATCACTTATTATATTCTGCATTACCCGATTGGGCTCAAAACTTAGGTGTTGCCTTTTCTATCATGCTCTTAGCTCCCTCATGGGGAGGAATGATTAATGGCTTACTTACTCTGCGTGGTGCTTGGGATAAAGTACGTACAGACCCTGTGCTTAAGTTTATGGTCGTCGCTATTACAGGATACGGTATGGCAACCTTTGAAGGTCCGATGCTATCCCTTAAAAATGTAAATGCCATTGCCCATTTTAGTGATTGGGTGATTGCGCATGTGCATGTAGGTGCACTCGCGTGGAATGGTTTCTTAACCTTTGGTATGATTTACTGGATGGTACCTAAATTATTTAAAACCACACTCTGGTCTACTAAACTAGCCAATGCTCATTTCTGGATAGGAACCTTAGGAATTATCTTATACGCATTACCAATGTATGTCGCTGGATTTGTACAAGCATCTATGTGGAAACAATTTAATCCAGACGGGACATTAACCTATGGTAATTTCTTAGAGACCGTAAGTGAAATTATCCCTATGTATTGGATGCGTGCTATAGGTGGTACCATGTTTATTGTCGGAGCTTTAATTGGAGTCTATAACATTATTATGACAGCCCGTGCTGGAAATAAAGTAACCGACGAACTTGCAGAAGCTGCTCCTCTACAAAGAGTCACCAAAAAACGAACTGCAAAGGAGGGATATCATACCTGGTTAGAAAGACGCCCAGTGAAGTTAACCATTTTTGCAACGATTGCTATTCTTATAGGGGGTATGGTGCAGATTATCCCTTCCTTGATTGTAGATGATTATATCCCTATAATCACCAGTGTAAAACCATATACACCTCTTGAACTAGAAGGACGTGATATTTATATACGAGATGGCTGTGTCTCATGTCACTCCCAAATGATACGCCCTTTTAGAAGCGAGGTCGAACGTTATGGTGAATACTCCAAAGCAGGAGAATATGTATATGATCATCCCTTCTTATGGGGAAGTAAACGTACAGGACCAGATCTTATGCGTATTGGTGGAAAATATAGTGACAACTGGCACCTTAATCACTTCTATGATCCACAAAGTACCTCATCTGGATCTATTATGCCATCCTACAAATGGCTTATTAAAAACAAGCTAGACAAAGGAAGCACCCAAGATAAGATGGAAGCAATGCTCTCTCTAGGAGTTCCTTATACCAAAGAAGATATAGAACGTGCTTATGAATGGATGGACGAACAAGGAACTCAAATAGAAAAGAACCTTTATAATGATCCTGATTTTGCAAAGACATACGAAGCAGATAAGAAGTATGCGCTAGAAAATGGAGAAGAATTTATAGAAATGAGAAATCGTGAGGTGGTTGCCTTAATCGCATACCTACAACGAATGGGAACTGATATTAAAGTAAAAAACGGTGATGATACCACCCTTCATATAAACGAGTAAAGACATGCTAAAATTTATAAAAGGAAACCTAGAAAACATAGATGGAGTTGAAGTCTATCCTATCATTTCACTACTTATATTCTTCATCTTCTTTGCCATCCTTTTTTGGTGGGTATTCACCACAAAAAAGGCACATATAGACACCGTGAGTCATATCCCATTAGAAGATGATACGATCATTTTAAAAGAAGGACAGTTATGAGAACAACAGCATCATTTTTAAGAATACTCGGATTTTCAGTTTTTGGTTATTTTTTCCTAGACTATGTAGGTACCACTGGAGACACTTCTATATTTATACAAAACCCATGGATGTGGGTTTTATTTGGAGCCATTATCCTTTTTTATATCGCAGGAGAGGTCAGCGTAGCAGCACTTAAAGGTATTCTTTACAAGACATTATCTCCCGAAGCAAAAAAGCGATATGATCAAAAAGAAGCTCAAGAAAAAGCAAAGCAATTCAGATGGATTAAAGAAAAATATAAAAATTCTCTAGGAAGTAAAGCGCTAGAAGAAGAACACGAGATTATACTTGATCACAACTACGACGGGATTAAAGAGCTAGATAATAATTTACCGCCTTGGTGGGTATATATGTTTTATGCGACCATCGTGTTTGCCATTATTTATTTGGTACGATTTGAAGTCTTTAACGAATACGATCAGGCAGAAGAGTATGAAATTGCAGTAGCAGAGGCAAACCTAGAAATTGAAGAGTGGAAAAAAACAGCTAAAGATCTCGTAGATATAAATACAGTCATATTCCTAGCGGATGCAGCCGATCTAAAAGTGGGTCAATCTATTTTTGGTGAAAACTGTATAGCTTGTCATAAAGTAGATGGCGGTGGTGGTATAGGTCCTAATCTTACAGATCCTAATTGGATTCTTGGAGGAGGCATCAAAAATGTGTTTAAAACGATTTCTGAGGGAGGCCGTGATGGAAAGGGAATGATTGCTTGGAAAACAGAACTAAGCCCTGCAGAAATGGCACAAGTAGCCAGTTATGTCCTAACATTAGAAGGTACCACACCAGCAGAACCTAAAGCTCCCGAAGGAGATATTTGGATAGATCCTGATCAACCAGAAGAAGTCATCTTGGAAATAAAGGAAGTCATTATAGACTCTACCGTAGTAAATATCACGATCAATAAGTAAGTATTTGCACACGCCAGTAGGCAAAAGCGAAAACAGCAACAAACACGATGGCAGAACAAGGTCAAGATACTTTTAGAGATACCCTCGGAACGCTTAACAAAGAAGGAAAGCGCGCTTGGGTTTTTCCTAAAAAGCCTGATGGTAAGTGGTATGAATATCGTAAATATGTAAGTTACGTATTGCTGACCTTTTTGTTTGCTGCTCCTTTTGTGAAAATAGGAGGAAATCAGTTTTTGATGTTTAATGTACTAGAACGTCGTTTTAATATTTTCGGCTTCCCTTTTTGGCCACAGGATTTTCATTTGTTTGTGATTATGATGCTTATCGGTGTGGTATTTGTCATCCTATTTACCGTTGCATTTGGACGACTATTCTGTGGCTGGGTGTGTCCTCAAACGATCTTTATGGAAATGGTGTTTCGTCGTATTGAATATTGGATAGATGGAGATCGAGGCAAACAGATCCGTCTTTCTAAAATGCCATGGAATGCCGAGAAGATTAGGAAAAGAGTTCTAAAATGGTTTATTTTCTTTATCATATCATTTCTTATTGCCAATGTATTTTTAGCCTATCTCATCGGGAGTGATCAGTTGCTTCGGTATGTCACAGAAGGGCCTTTAAAACACCAAAGTACTTTCATATCGCTTCTCATTTTTACAGGCGTATTCTATTTTGTCTTTGCTTGGTTTCGAGAACAAGTTTGCATCATTGTTTGCCCGTATGGGAGACTACAAGGTGTATTACTGGATAATAAATCTATTGTGGTGGCGTATGACCATAAACGTGGAGAAAAAGAAGCAGGTCGCGCTAAATTTAAAAAGAACGAAGAGAGACCCGCCACCGGAAAAGGAGATTGTATTGATTGTTTTCAGTGTGTGCACGTATGTCCAACAGGAATAGATATCCGTAATGGAACGCAGTTAGAATGCGTCAACTGTACAGCATGTATTGATGCTTGTGATCACATGATGGAGAGTGTAAACTTACCTAAAGGATTGATCCGCTATGCAAGTGAAGATGCTATTGAGAAAAAAGAGAAATTTACCTTTTCACCTCGCTTAAAAGGATATACGGTTGTATTAGGGATTCTCACAGCTGTACTTATTGGGATGCTTTTTTTACGTAATGATGTTGAAGCCCGCATCCTTCGTTTACCAGGACAATTATATGAGCATAAGGCAAATAATATGATTAGCAATGTATATACCTTCAAACTGATTAACAAAACAGTAGATGATATCGAGAATGTTCATTTTGAATTACTATCTCATAAAGGAACTATCGAATTAGTATCTAATAACGATTTTAAAGTGGACGGTCAAGGGCTTGCAGAAGGCACCTTATTTATAGAAATAAATGCCAGTGCGCTAAGTGGAGACAAAGACCGATTAGAAATAGGAATTTATAGCGGTACTGATTTAATTGAAACAACAACCACGGCTTTTTTAGGACCTAGGAGTTATAAATAATTAAATATTTCGCTTTCGCGAAAGTGTATAAAGAATATATAAAAGCAGTAGTTATCTGCGTGAAGGATTGTAGTGGTTACCCCACAGCCTGACGAAGGAAGTGCGAGGCGTAAAAACGGAAAGCCTGACCTGATTCCTGAACGTAGTGAAGGATAAAGGGCACGCCCAAAATAGTAGAACGATGAATGAGTTAAAGAATAAAAAATGCTGTCAAGGATGTAAAAATGGACAACCAGGACGAAACCCACGCTGTCAAGCTAAATTATTGATGGAGAACGTAAAGCAACAACAAGAATTACTAAAAGAAGAAGAGGTTTAATTAAAAAGATATCACGCTAACGGCGTGACATAAATTATGAAATGGAATTGGGGAACAGGTCTCGTGGTAGCCATGGCTGCTTTTATAGGGTTTATACTCTATATGGTCATTACGATGAGTACCAATAAAAAATATAGTCATGATTTAGTAACCGAATCATACTATGCAAAAGAAATGGCATACCAAACCGAGATTGATGCCGAAACAAACACAAATAATCTCAAAGAAAACATAGAAGGCAAGAAGACAAAAGAAGGATGGTTACTGTCATTTCCTTCAGAATTAGAAGCTTCTAAAATCATAGGGAAAGTGTTCCTATACCGACCGTCTAATCAGCAACTGGATTTTGACTTCCCATTAGTCCTTTCCGGATCAAATTTGCTCATACCTGACAAACAGCTGGTAGACGGTCGGTGGAACATTACCATAGAATTTGAATACGATAGTACATCCTATTTGTATAAAAAATCAATTGTGTATTAATGTTGTATGCGGCACTCATATTTGGTCTCTTAGGGAGTTTTCACTGCGTGGGGATGTGTGGGCCTATTGCTTTTTTATTGCCTTTGGATCGTAAAAATAAATCGAAACGCATCCTACAGGTATTGAGTTATCACTCAGGTCGTATTTTTATGTATGCGCTTATTGGGATGGCTTTTGGTATTGTCGGAAAAGGATTAAATCTATTTGGCGTACAGCAACAACTGTCTATAGGTGTTGGGCTTCTTATGATTGTAAGTATTCTATTACCTGTCAAGATTTTTAATCGATATAATTTCTCTAGACCTATTTATAAAGCAGTGGGCAAAATAAAAAGTGCGATGGGCACCGAGCTTAAAAAGAAAAATCCAGGTACTTTTTTTACTATAGGATATCTCAACGGACTTCTGCCTTGTGGTCTTGTCTATATGGCAGTTTTTGGGGCGCTAGCAACGGGAGGTCCTTTACAGGGAAGTTTGTATATGGCCGTTTTTGGATTGGGTACCATACCGCTTATGACAACAGCGATATATTTGGGGAACTTTTTGAAAGGTAACATAAAACAACGCATTGTAAAAGCAATACCTGTGGTGGTCGTTGTTATAGGAATGCTTTTTATACTAAGAGGATTAGGATTAGGGATTCCCTACATCTCTCCCTCTGAAATGGTCACTATAGAACCGGTTGCAGCAAATCATAATTGCCACTAACTTGTATTCATTTAAAAAATCATGATATGAAAAATCTAATCTTACCTTTAGTTAATTGGGGAATGGGTGCTATCATCATAGGTATATTTGCCGTGGTTTGCATTGTTATGGTCGCCGTGGTGTATCATCTGGCTAATAGCGATAAAAAAGGAGATAAAAGTCAAAGCTAGTTTAGATATATTATAGAAATGCTTATCATCAATGCGATGAGAGCAGAAAGTACATATTCTTTTTTATTATATTCATTTTTATACATAGCAAAAAACTACACTGGCATATACCAGTGTAGTTCTATGGCTAATTCTTTCCTCCGTTTATGATATTGTAATCGTACGAGGTGGTTTTTGTTTTGCCTCTTCTTTTTTGGGTAATTGCACTCGTAGAATACCATCTACATACGTAGCTTGAATTTTGGCTTCTTCTATAGATTCTGGCAATGTAAATGTGCGTTTAAAAGAAGCATATCCAAATTCTCTACGTGTATATATCTCTTCCTGATTATTCTCTTCTTGAGAAATTTCTGAAGAAATTGATAAAACGTGATTGTCAAGATCAATTTGAAAATCTTCTTTACGCATACCTGGCACTGCCATATCAACAAAGTAAGCATCTGTAACCTCACGAATATTGACTTTTGGCAAAGTCATACCTGTATTAAAATTAGACATCATTAAAGCTGGCAATTCTCTGGAGAACATTGTATCAATCCATGAGGACCAAGCTGGGAAGTCTTGAAATCTATCTTGATTTGCAGAACTTCCATTTTTCTGAACGGTCATTAATTTGTCCATAATTTAAAATTTAAGTTAAACAAAAAATCTATATATGTTTTCTAGATCCAACGATCTAAAAAACTTTTCTTTTTGGGAATAGCTAGAAAGACTGTAATCGTAGCCATTATAAGTCCGATTAACAGAAAATGGCTTCCTATCTCATATCCCCACACTTTTAGTGAAGCGCCTGTTAGTGTTGAAAAAAATGCAACAAGTCCCAAGAGCAAAACATATTTAATTCTTTTCATAATTGTAGTATTTTAAGTTATTCCATAAGGTGTTATAAATGATTTTCTAGCCTGTTTTTTTCTTATCGTAATACATAGACAATCGTCTATAAAAGAGTTCTCCTCTATATGCGTATATAATGGATCAGGAATTGATAAAAAACTTTCTGTAAATACAGGTGTTTTTAAAACTTGACCTTTATTAACGTATACCTTTTCTGTCATTATTCTTAATGTAAGAATCCCATTCTCTAAAGTGATCGTGTGGTTGTATGCTTTTAATAATGGCGATTTCAATCTGATTTTTAAAGCATCATCCTCAAATCTCATATCTAGTTCTTTGAGCTTAAAAGTATGTTGTCTAACGGAACTAGAGATTGGATACTTGTTAACATTATTTACACTCATCGTACAAACAACTATTAATTATTAAACAATAACTATACGTCCTCTTCATTGAGATCATGATCTCTCAAGACATTTATGATTTTACAAAAAAAATGCCATTCTGGTTTTGTACGCTCCTGTCTGCCGTCAGACAGGTTCGCGAAAGCGACATCTGAAAAAATGTCAGTTTCATAGATACTCCTCATGGCAAGATTCTAAATATTAAACCCCGATCTAATATTGGAGCCAACCATAGATTCTGCTTGATACTTAAACAAGTTCAGTGTCAAGCGGGATTAGTTCAACTAGCCATTTTGTATGCGTCTTTCAGACTTTATAAAACAGCGTTTTGTAAATAAAAGATAGTAAACCCCAGAGCAAGTTCTTACACTACAAATTGACCCAAGGATTGAGATAGTAAACCATAGATCCCGCTGAAAAAGCGGGATTAGTTCAACTAGCCATTTTGTATGCGTCTTTCAGACTTTACAAAACAGCGTTTCACTAACAAAAAAAAGGAAAGCATTACGCCTTCCTTTCTTCCCAACTATAAACATCAAAAACCATCTCTACTACACTGTCATAGAAAACAATGGTGTTTCTGGTTTTTTTCGCTGTAGGCGCATATCAAAGGGCAAACATATATTACGCACAAAAGGACGCCCTTTTTTAGTCACCTCTATTTTTTTAGGATAGATTTCTATAAGTCCATCGTTTTCAAGTTCTTTTAATTTGATAAGCACATCAGGAAGTTCAGGAAAGTATAGAGAAGACTCTTCCCAAGAGGTGGCAAACGTACACATCAAATTAAGGATATGGGTACGTATAATGAGATCTTCATCTGTCAGGATATGTCCTCTAAAAACAGGGAGAATCCCATCATCTACAAGTTGTTGATATTCCTCTACGTTTTTTACATTTTGAGCAAAACTATACCAACTATCACTAATAGCAGATACCCCTAGTCCTATCATGACTTGTGTTTTGGCAGCATTATATCCCATAAAATTTCTATGAATGGTACCATTTTGTTGTGCTTCATATAAAGCATCTGTCTTTAAAGCAAAATGATCCATCCCTATTTCCACATAGCCTGCTTTGGTAAGCATAGTTTTTCCAATCTCATATTGTTTACGTTTTTGCAATGCTGAAGGCAAGTCTTTTTCTTTAAAACCTCGTTGCCCATTTCCTTTCATCCATGGCACGTGTGCATAACTATAAAACGCAATACGATCTGGTCGTAATGTGATTGTTTTATGTATGGTATGTATCACATCATCTTGTGTCTGAAAAGGAAGTCCGTAAATAATATCATGCCCTACAGAGGTATATCCTTCTTCCCGTGCATTACAGGTTGCTTTTTGTACGTGTTGATAAGGTTGAAGACGATTAATTGCTTTTTGTACAACTTCATTATAATCTTGCACGCCATAACATACTCGTGTAAAATTGTGTGTGGCGAGTGCTGCTAGATGTGCTTTAGTTGTATTATTGGGATGACCTTCAAAACTTAATTCACAATCTGGTGCTTGTTTGGCAATGGTAAAAATACCTGATAGCAATCTGTCTAGATGTGCTGGCGAAAAAAAGGTAGGCGTACCTCCCCCTAGATGAAGCTGTTTAACAATAGGCCTTTCATCAAACAACTCATTATACAATACAAATTCTTTTATAATGGATTGTATGTAGGGAACTTCAACCTCATGGTTTTTTGTAATCCGTTTATTACAGCCACAAAATGTACACATGCTTTCGCAAAATGGTAAATGTATGTACACACTTATACCCTCGCTGGTATTGCTTTCGCGAAAGCTATCTTGCAACGTTTTCTTCCAGTCTTTTAAGTAGAATTGTTCCTGATCCCAATAAGGTACTGTGGGATAACTCGTATATCGTGGTCCAGCTACATTGTATTTTGAAATAAGTGTGCACATTAGAAGTATGTTTTAAAACAAGAGTCCCGTAGAGATGGTTAGCAAACTTACGATCACACTTGTGATTAAAAGATTAAGTACTAAATTTGGTTTTTGTACGGTTAGGATAGATGCATTATGTGCACTGCAAGCAGCCACCACAAAGAATACTTGTGTCATTTGAGCAAGTCCGTTGCCTTGCATCATCGTAGTCATCACAGCAATAGAACCTAAACAGGTTGACAAAATAATAGCAAGTGCAGAATAGCCAATAAAGTTTTCATTCCAATCGGTACTGATTTTTGTATATAGTGCATTCATAGTGATAAGATGTTTTTAATTACAGGTCAAAACTATGATATGACAGACGGGAAAAAGATGACTTTTGTCACCTTTTAGAAAACAACGCATACATGACTTGATTTTTCACTTTAAAAAGTGAAAATCATCTTGGATTTTTTAAGAAAGAAATAAAACTACGTAACCTTTTTAAGTCTACCTTCGATAAAAAATAATGTCGATAGAGCGTAGAGTACAATTGGTAGAAAATCTTTTTCATCAATTAGAGCAAGAAAGTGCAGAGTTTCAAAAATCATCAGGAATAGGTTGTGTTTCTGGTTGTGGAAAGTGCTGTACATACCCAGATGTAGAAGCTTCTCCTTTAGAGTTTTTACCATGGGCTTTTCACTTATTTTTAAATGGACAAGCAGAAAAGACGTTAGAAATACTTACTAAAACAAATCATCCAACGTGTCTGATTTACAAACCCCTAACTATTTTAGGACAGGGTCGTTGTAGCGATTACAAATATCGAGGTTTGATTTGTCGACTATTTGGATTTGGTGCCAATACGGATAAATATGGGAATTTAAGATTGGCTACGTGTAAAATCATCAAGGAAGGTCAAGCCGAAAAGTATAACACTACCAACGAAGCTATTAAAAAAGGATTATATGTGCCTGTTTTTACAGAATACTATATGCAGCTAAACCAAATAGATTTTTACTTAGGAAATAAGATTTTACCTATAAATAAAGCCCTTAAAATGGCTATCGAAGAAGTGTTGCAATACTATGCTTATAGAACTTTTCCTGGTGCAGGGAAAGAATGTATTTAGCTCAAAGAATTACTGTCTAATTTACCATAAAAATAGAAGTTCTTAACGAATTCACTACAAAGTATAAACAAATCTAAAGGTTACAAATCGTGGCTGAATAAAAGTTTCTGACGTAAATACAGATAAATTATTTGCACTGTTTCTTACTTGAGAGTCAATGTCTAGTATATTGGTCGCTTTGAGTTCATATTCCCATTTAGCATCTCTATCTTTTCTATACGAAAGTGTCGCATCCCAGTTCTGGAAAGATTGAGATTCTCCATTACCAAGATCTTGATTGGTATAACTATAGTTTGTACGGAATGTAACTGATTTCCAGATGTAGGCATCAAACTCAATAGAAGGTGCATTGGTAACAAAAGTTGTTTTACGCCCTCCTTGATTATTATTGGTCACGCTATAACGATATGTCAAACTCACGTTAGGCGCTACTTTATAATTGGTGCGAATCCCTGGAGTATACGTCTGTGTATAGCCTTCATTAAGTGATTGCTGTCCTTGAATGAATTGATTGATCTTACTGTAATTAAAATTAGCATTTAAGGTTCCTCTAATCTTTCCAAATGTACGTTGTACACGTCCAAAGACATTTACATTTTCATCGGCAAAATTAGAATTAAAAAAAGTACTTGTTCGGATCACATTCTCAAAATTGGTCAGCCCTCGTATCTGGTCAATATTGCTTGAATATGCTGCTCTTGCAAATACATTGGTATAATTAAAAAGGTTGAAACTGCTGTAAAACAGACTTACATTATGAGATAATGCGTTCTGAAGGTCTGACTCTCCAAATTGAATGTTATTGAAATTGTTTAACACTAAACCTTCTGCTAATCGTGTCACATCTGTAAACTGATTACGCATATCATATCGTAATGTCAAGGACTCACTCTTTTTTAATTGGATTCGGGTCTCAAAGTCTGGTAAAAAGCGAAAGAAGTTGTCTTCAAAAGTTTCTCCAAACTGTGTGTTTTTGTTTCCGTATGCATGTACTGAAAAGCCTGGAGTGATGGTAAATTTACCTGTTTTAAATCTATAATGTGCTCCTACATAAATATCACTAAAAGTGTACTCTGTATCATTCGTGGCACGACCATCATTAAATGTTGGTGTTGGATTAAAGAGAGATTCATCTTCTAGAAACTGGAAAATAGCAGAATTAAATTGTTGACGACTTAGGATCGTTCCTAAGGTCAGATTGAGGTTGCTTTTTGTATTAAGGATGTTGTAGTAATCTAATTTGGCATCTAACTGATTTGACTTAATACGCCTGTCTTGACCTATGTTATAATTGGTTAATGAGGTATCCAATCCTAAACCATCTGCAGTGGTATCAAAAGCATCATCTCCATTTGGATCGTTTACTAAAAGTGCATTGTAGAATGGATCTTCGTTTTTATATAAATGCTGTGCTTCAAAAGCGAAAATATTGGTTTCGTTAAGCGTATAGTAATAATTTATATTCTGATTGATGCTAAATGGTGTGACTTCATCTAGTTGGTTGGTATCCCCAATAACAGAAGAAAAGACATTCTGGTTTTGGCTGTCATTAGATACGCGAGCTAACACATCATAATCCAATTGATTATTAACGTTTGGTTGATAAGATGCACTCAATTTTAATAACCCCTGATTTGAACGCTCTCTGCTTGATTGTTCTGTCGCTTCGTCAGGAATTCCTAATTCTTGATTTGTATATTGGATAAAACTTGTTTCTCTGGAAAGAATACGGCTACTATTGTAAATAAGAAATCCGCTCAAATCCAAAGCTTGATTTGGGGAGTAACTAAAATTACCTGTTGCCAACTTATTTTCTATTTCTAGAGCATTGCCTTGAGTCGTTAAGAAATTCAGACTATTATCTCCAAGGTTGATACTTGTTCCGCTACTTCTACTTGGCGATCGGAAACCGCCTCCAAAGTTTCTAATATCACGTCTGGTTAATGCTGCTTCTCCCGTATTATTGATATCTCCGATAAAATTAATACTGTATTTTGGATTGTAATAAAACAGTTTTGGTTGCACCAAGTATAATGCATTATCTGGTGAAGTACCCGCTCCTGCAGTAATATTACCAAACCAAAAATTTTCTTTTCCTTCCTTTAATTTTATGTTTAGTGCCACATTATCTTGGTTATTGGTAACTCCGCTGAGTTGACCCACTTCTGAATAGTTTCGTAATACTTCTATTTTATCTACAGCTTTTGATGGGATATTTTTCGTTGCTAATTTGGTGTCGCCATCAAAAAAATCTTTCCCATTAACCATCAATTTATTAACTACCTTACCTTCTACTTCAATTTGCCCATCTTCATTGATTTCTACCCCTGGTAATTTTTCCAATACATCTTCTAACTTCCGTTCTGTTCCGTTTTTAAAAGAATCCGCATTATAAATCAACGTATCTCCCTTTACGGTCACTGGCATTTCAAAGGTAAGCTCTATCTCATCCAAGGAGTTATCTGGTTGGAGTATATAATCTCTTGTGATATCACTTTCTTGTGTTGGAAGGATTTCCTCAAAAGTTTTCAATCCTATGTAACTCACCTGTATTTTATAGGTATTATTTTTTCCTAATTCTAGCTTATACTTTCCTTCTTCATTCGTAATACCATAGGATTCTAGTCCACTTGTTTCTTGATTTATTGCGATTATATTTGCTAACTCTAAGGGATTATTCAAACTATCCTTAACCACGCCTTCTAGTTTGACTTGAGCGTGAGTAAGCCCCGCTACAAAAAGTAGTGCGAAACAAAATATATTTTTCATAATGTGTGGTACTTGCTAGTTTGAATGGTCTTTTAAATGCAGTGTAGCCGGTTGATCTTAACCTCGTGTTCTTCCTCGGTTGTTTCTCATCTCTTGCATTTTCTCAGTAATCGTCTCTTTATATGCCATCTTTGTAATGACCTTCCCTTTATCTGGAGCTTCAATTGTAATTTTCTCCTTAGGGTTCATGACAATTTTAGAACATAATAAAGTAGTATTTCCTGCACTCACCTCTAAAATAAGTCCTGGAAGACCCCAAAATTCGCTTGGTCCATGTCCTACTGGTATTTGAGGTGTGTACCATGCTTCGACTTCCGTCGTTTTTACTTCAGGTTCTTGGGCTTGTCCACTTATGGTATCTGTTTCCTTATTAGGAGTTGGTCTTAGATCACTCCAAGAAAAATTATACCAACTTAATTCAGACGTTGGTATGGAAGCGGTTGCTTTAAAGCACATGTATTGTCCTATTTGCTTCGATTCCGTACCCATTTTCCAGTTTATGGCTTGTAACTTATCCTTCACTAAAAATTGCTTTCCATAAAATTCCTGACTCTGGACTAAGGCATTTTCCTTAATATTTTTATATTGTTCTCCTTGTGTGAAGTTCTGACCCCAAGAATCTGTAGCACCAGACATAGCGTCTAATTTATCCTCTTCATTAAATATAGACTCTTCTTTATTAAAGTCCAATACATAGGTTTTTTCTAATCTACCCTTAAGACGTGCTTGAACTTGCTTTTTTTGTGCTTCGCTCATTCTAGCTCCCCAACTACCCAAATCCATAGTAGATTTTGAAAAGTAAACTGCCTGACCTTGAAACTCTTGAACAGTTGGTGTGGGTTTAACTGATAGAAATACTAAAACGACTAAAATACTTAATTTAGAGAAAATTGTTTTCATAATTGGCAACTAAGATTGTTTTGTTGAACTAAAGTAAACAAATATTAAACAGCGCAGTGTTATTTATTGAAAAATTAACATTAGCAACGTTCCTTAACAGTTACGATTTTTACCTTATATCACTGCTATCTATAAAAATGAGTGCTTTATATTCTTTCGCTTAAAGCGAAAAAGGACTAAGAAAAACTATCTGATTTTTAATCTTAACTATTCAGGTTTCTAAAAGGATACGCTTTACATTTTTTTGAAATTTACTTGAGATTAGTAATCATTGAACCAATTAAAATGATTTTGCATAATACTAGACTTATTATCATTGATATGCTCTACAAACCGTTTTGCGATAGAGGACAGATTCTTTGAACTTAACCATATAAGATTCCAATTGGTCACAATAGGTAAATCTTTTACTGGAATAATTTGTAAATCTCCATTAAGGAGTTCGTTTTTAATCCCGATAAGCGGAACGATAGAAAACCCTAATCCTGCTAGCACAGCTTGTTTCACCGCCTCATTTGATGTGAGTTCCATTTTCTTATAGGTAGAGATTTTATGAGATGCTATAAAACGCTCCATCGCATTACGGGTGGCAGACCCCTGTTCTCTATAAATAAGAGGTAATTCCTCAAATATTTTTGGACTTAGATTTTTTCCTACATTTTTATATTTCCGACCTCCTACAAGATGCAATTTGTTTTCCATAAGTTGCACACGATCAATTTTAAGGTTTTTAGGGATGGTGGATACCATGGCGAAGTCTACGTCATTATTTTCCAAAGAACGTACGACCTCTGCTTTATTGGTCACATCCATTATTAAATCTACTCCTGTATGCTGTGCCATAAAATCAGCCAAAAAATAAGGCATGGCATATTTTGCGGTAGAGACAATCGCAATTTTTAATTTACCTGCAAGCTCGCCTTGAAAAGAAAGCGCTTTATAGTTGAGAGCATGTACTTCTTCGAGGATTTTTGTTGCAGCTTTTGCAATCTCCTCACCAAATTCAGTGATATAAATTTTTCTACCTACTACTTCAAATAAGGGATTTTTGAATTGATCTTGAAACTTTTTTAACTGAATAGAAACAGCAGGTTGTGTAAGAAACAACTCCTCTGAAGTCTTAGTTACACTTTTTAACTCTGATATTTTATAGAAAATTTCTAATTGATGCAGCGTATAATTCATAATAAATAGTTATGTATTTCATAATAAATATAAATAAAAATATACAAAACAAACTGCACATCTTTGCATAAATTAAAAATTAACACTTTTATGAAGCATCAAAATACAGAACAACATCAAACAAAAATAATACAGTTACAAACATCTAAAAAAAGACATATTCCTTTCTTATCAAATAAAATAGCAATTGTAGTAATGCTTGGATTTTTCATCAGTCTTTCTGTAGCAAGCAACTATCTTTTTCTAGAAGAAATTTTGATCGCTACAGCTATTATAAGTTTATCCTTTTCATCAAAAGAGACTACAAAAATCAACAAATAAGGTAGTTCAGATATCACATAATTATGGATTTACACTTGTTATTTGACAACTTAACAAACCCTGCATTACTATTTTTCTTTTTAGGTGTTATTGCCGTTCAACTTAAGAGCGATCTAAGTATACCTTCAAATTCTTCAAAATTCATATCCCTCTATTTACTTTTATCCATTGGTTTCAAAGGAGGTCAAGAACTGGCTCACAGCACCTTTAATAACGAAATTTTATGGTCGTTACTTTTTGGAATGTTCCTCGCTATAGCGATCCCTTGTTACACCTATTTTATTTTAAGACGAAAGTTTTCTGTAGAAAATGCAGGCGCTATTGCCGCAGCGTATGGGTCTGTAAGTGCCGTAACATTTGTTACTACGATCTCATTTCTTGAGATGGAGCAAATTCCTTTTAACGGTCACATGGTTGCCGTAATGGCTCTTATGGAAGCTCCTTCTATTATGGTAGGACTCTTGCTTATCACTGTATTTGCCAAAAATAAGAAAGAAGATAGCGTCCCAATGAAGAAAGTGGTACATCATGCATTAACTAATGGAAGTGTACTCCTTATTATAGGAAGTTTGATTATAGGATTTTTAACTAGCGAAGCTCAAGCAGAAGGTATAAAGCCTTTTACTACAGATATATTCAAAGGATTTCTAGCCGTGTTTCTATTGGATATGGGAATTACGAGTGGAAAAAAACTATCAGATTTTATAAAGAAAGGATGGTTTGCTTTTTTATTTGCTATTATTATACCTATCATAAACGGAAGTATCGTTGCTGTAGTAAGTGGCTTGTTTATAGAAAGTGAAGGTAACAGACTCTTGTTTGCCATACTCGCAGCAAGTGCTTCTTATATTGCTGTTCCTGCCGCTATGAAACTAGCCGCTCCAAAGGCAAACCCAAGTCTTTATATACCTATGGCACTAGCCATTACGTTCCCATTCAATATTACGTTAGGAATGCCGTTGTATCTATACCTTATTCAATAATCATAAATTTTACTAATACTATGCATTAAATATATAAATAAAAATATACGAACATTTAATCAGACATTTGTACTATAAATAAATCAGTTTAAAATTTGACACCTATGAATACAGTAGCCACATCTCCAGAAGTAGCAAAAGACAAACATCAAATTAATTTAATAGATGGTTGCTTTTCTGCATCAGAAGCACAGGATATTTTAACGCCTATGCTCGCTAAGAAAATCAACTTTCACCAAGTAAAGCGTATGTCTCTTTTCGAAAAGAATCACAGTGATTCTTGTGCATCAGATAGAGATAGAATTTTAGAACTTGAAGAAGCAAAGATAAAAGCAGAAGATATTTTTTTACAAGCAAAACTTGAAGGAAAGAAAGTAAAAATGCATAGTGTTATACATATTACACTTGAAGATTAAGCAAGTAATTTATTTGTTGATTTAAGCCACAATACACATAATTTAGTTTAGTTTAAAATAATATATTAAGAAAAAACTGGTACTTCGTTCTTACTATATGTTTTATCACTCAAAAATAGCGGTTCTGAACAGACCGCTATTTTTTTGTTTAAAATAACTTTAACAGCAAACTAAAACCCAATCATATATCCTTTTTACAATCATTTCATTAAAAAAATAGATACAAACCCTGTATTATTTAAAAAAAAATCTACATTTGTAATATGACTACTTCAAAAAATAAAACACGTATAGTACCTATCGCACCACCCGTGCGCCGCCACCGCTAATTTCTTTTAGCTAGCCGCATACTATTTCACGTTTTTATTTTTTTATTATGTACCATTCAAATTTCAAATCCTATTTTCATCTTCCAGCTATTTCTCAAAATAGCAACGATTTTGTACGCCGCTTTTTCTTTCCCCGCCCGTAAGGGTACTTTTCTATTTATAGAACTTAGGTGAGTCCGGTTCTGCTTTCGAAATTTAACTCAATACATTTTAACTTTTAAAATCAACAACAATGGAAATCATTATTGCTGATCAGACACATAGCATATATGCTCAAATTATATGCGACACCATAGAAGAAGCTGCTCAAGTACGAGGAACGGGCATCGCTAGAAGAGAACCTACATATATCATTTCAAAAATGGAAAAGAGAAATGCTGTCATTGCTCTTGATGGAAAGAAATTTGCTGGCTTTTGCTATATAGAAACTTGGAGTCATGGGAAATTTGTTGCTAATTCTGGTTTGATCGTACATCCAGACTATAGAGGGCAAGGTTTATCTAAGAAAATTAAAAAACAAATATTTGAGCATTCAAGAACCAAATTTCCAGAAGCAAAAATTTTTAGTATCACCACAGGATTGGCGGTAATGAAATTAAATAGTAATCTTGGATATACCCCCGTCACTTTTTCTGAACTCACCAAAGACCAAACATTTTGGGATGGTTGTCAAACGTGTAAAAATCACGACATACTACAAAGAACCAACCAATCCATGTGCCTTTGTACCGGCATGCTATACGACCCAAATAGCAAGCAAAAAACAGAACAAAAAGAAATAACAAGCAACGCTTTTTCCAGATTAAAAAGTATCAAACACACGCTTTTTTTAAAAAATAAAAACAATAAAACCTAGGTCAATCGATTAAACCAGATCCCACTCAATAGCGGGATTAGTTCAACTTACAATTTTGAGTGTGTCTTGTAAACTTCTCAAAAATTGAATTTCACTAAAAATAAAAAAAATGAATACATCCAAAAAAATAGTGCTCGCTTATAGTGGTGGTTTAGACACCTCTTACTGTGCCGTACACTTATCAAAAGATAAAAACTTTGAAGTACATGCGGTAAGCGTAAATACTGGCGGCTTCTCTGATGAAGAGATTAATACCGTAAAAAACACAGCGTATTCATTAGGTGTAACCAGCTATAAGAATATAGATGCCATCACTCCTTTCTATCAAAAAGTCGTAAAGTATTTGATCTTTGGGAATGTGTTAAAGAACAATTCGTATCCTTTATCTGTAAGTGCCGAGCGTATCATCCAAGCCATTAAGGTTGTTGAATATGCCAAAAACATTGATGCCAACTACATTGCTCATGGAAGTACGGGTGCAGGAAATGACCAAGTACGATTTGATATGATTTTTCAAACACTTGCCCCAGACATTGAAATCATAACTCCTATAAGAGACCAACAACTTTCTAGACAAGAAGAAATTGATTATTTAAAAAATTATGGTGTAGATCTCTCCTGGGAGAAAGCAAAATATTCGATTAATAAAGGGCTTTGGGGTACAAGCATAGGCGGTGAAGAAACTTTAACCTCAGAAAAAGGATTGCCAGAAAATGCATTCCCATCTCAATTGACCAAAACAGGCAAAGAGCAAGTCACACTCACTTTTGAAAAAGGAGAATTAATCGCCGTCAATGGTAACATACAAGCTCCCGAAAAAAACATTGAAGTCTTAGAGAACATAGCATCACCTTATGCTATAGGAAGAGATATTCATGTAGGCGACACGATTGTGGGCATCAAAGGACGTGTGGGGTTTGAAGCTGCAGCAGCTCTGATTACCATTAAGGCACATCATCTATTAGAAAAACATACGCTTACTAAATGGCAATTACAACATAAAGAATATATAGCCAATTTTTACGGTATGCATTTGCATGAAGGACAATATCTAGATCCTGTCATGAGAGATATGGAAGCCTTTTTATCCAGCAGTCAAGAAAAAGTATCTGGTGATGTGATGGTCACATTACAACCATATCACTTTTCCTTAGACGGTATTATTTCTAAGAATGATTTGATGTGTTCAAAGTTTGGAAGCTATGGCGAAATGAACACACAGTGGACTGCTGCAGAAGCCAAAGGATTCATCAAAATAAATGGGAATCAAAATAAAATCTACCAACAAATACACGCAACATCATGATCAAAGTAGGAATTATAGGAGGAGCCGGATATACCGCAGGAGAACTGATTCGAATCTTACTGCATCATCCTAAAGCAACGATTAATTTTGTTTTCAGCACCTCCAATGCAGGAAATAAAGTATATAAAGTGCATCAAGATTTAATCGGATCGACGGACTTAACGTTCACAAATACCATCAATCCAAAAGTAGATGTGGTGTTTCTATGCCTAGGGCATGGAAATTCAAGAAAATTCTTAGAAGAACATTCATTTTCTGAAGACACCAAAATCATCGACTTAAGTACTGATTTTAGACTTTTGGAAGATCAAGTCTACAAAGGAAAATCATTTGTATATGGATTGCCAGAGGTATATAAAAAATCCATTCAAAAAGCACAATACATCGCAAATCCAGGGTGTTTCGCGACAGCGATCCAATTGGCATTAGCGCCACTAGCAAGTAGTAATCTGTTAACAAAAGACATTCATGTGAATGCCGTCACGGGTGCCACTGGGGCTGGTACATCACTTTCGAAGTCTACTCATTTTACATGGAGAGATAACAACTTTTCGCATTATAAATCTTTTACACATCAGCATCTAGCAGAGATTCACGAAACCATGCATCATGTGCAACCTGATTTTGATCTTGACATTCATTTTATTCCTAATAGAGGGAATTTCTCCAGAGGGATTTTCGCGACAGCGTACACCTATTTTGAAAAATCTTTAGAAGAAGCGATCGCATTATACAAAACATATTATCAAGATGCACCTTTCACCATCATATCGGATGAAGAAATCCATTTAAAACAAGTGGTCAATACCAATAAATGTGTCCTTCATTTACAAAAGCATACCAATAAATTATTAATCACAAGCATTGTAGACAATCTCTTGAAAGGTGCCTCAGGACAAGCTATTCAGAATATGAATTTGGCTTTTGGTCTTGTCGAAACCGATGGTCTACAATTAAAAGGATCCATTTTTTAAAAAATAAAACGTATGAAAATAGCTATCATAGGAACAGGGAATTTAGGGAAGTCTATCGCAAAAGGATTGGTTACCAATCAAGCACTCAAGAGCCTGTACCTTACCAAAAGAAACCTCACAAAACTCAAAGAATTTGAAGACTACAAGAATGTCGTCTTAACAAAAGATAATTTGGAAGCGGCGCAACATACTGATGTTTTAATCTTTGCAGTACAACCAGCGCATCTGGAAGGAGTTTTGAAGGAGATTCAACCTTTACTCACCAAAAAACATATTATCATCTCTACCGTCACAGGCGTTTCTATTGCCAATATCGAGCAAATAGTTGGCGAAGACAAGTCTGTAGTGAGAGCCATGCCCAATACGGCCATTGCTGTGGGTAAATCGATGACGTGCCTTTGTAGCAATGCTCACGGGGCAAAACGCATTGATATGGCTGAGACTATTTTTAACAACCTAGGACACACCTTACAGATTCCAGAAGCTCAAATGCAAGCCGCTACCGTGATTTGTGCTAGTGGAATTGCGTTTTGGATGCGACTCATACGCGCTACGACACAAGGTGCTATTCAATTAGGATTTGACGCCAAAGAAGCCCAACAACTTGCGATGTATACTTGTGAGGGTGCCGCGAGTCTACTCATTCAAAACAAACAACATCCAGAGCAGGAAATCGATAGAGTGACTACGCCAAAAGGTTGTACCATAGAAGGTCTCAACGAGATGGAACACAAAGGATTAAGCTCTTCACTCATTCAAGGAATTGTAGCGTCATTTCATAAAATCAACACCATAAAAAAGGAGCAATTATGAGTTTATTTGATGTGTATCCCCTATTTGATATGACTCCCGCTTTCGCGAAAGACGTATTCGTGTACGACACCAATGAGGTTGAATACCTAGATTTATACGGAGGTCACGCCGTTATTTCTATTGGGCATTCGCATCCTCATTACGTCCAACGTATCAGTGAGCAATTACAGAAGATCGGGTTTTATAGCAATGCGATTCAGAATCCGCTACAACATGAGTTAGCAACGAAGCTAGGTAAGCTCTCTAAGTGTTCAAACTATCAATTATTTTTTTGTAATTCTGGTGCTGAAGCCAATGAAAATGCGCTAAAACTAGCTTCCTTTTACACTGGAAAAAAGAAAGTGCTTGCCTTTAAAAATTCTTTTCACGGGCGAACTTCTGCGGCGGTGGCAGCCACAGACAATCCTAACATCATTGCTCCCATCAATGCACAACAAGAAGTAGATTTTGTGGCATTAGGAGATATTGAGAAGGTAGAAGACATTTTAAAAGAGGGAAAAACCTGTGCGGTTATTATCGAACATATTCAAGGGGTAGGTGGTCTTGATGAAATGCCTACGGCGTTTTATACCGCTGTCGCGAAAATCTGTAAAAAATACAACACCTTATTCATTGCAGACGAGGTACAATCTGGTTTTGGAAGAACTGGAGATTTTTTCGCTTTTCAGAAACACGGAATCATGCCTGATATTATTTCGATGGCAAAAGGAATGGGGAACGGATTTCCTGTTGGCGGGATTTTAATTCATCCAGATTTAAAGCCCTCTTACGGAATGTTAGGGACTACGTTTGGAGGTAACCACTTAGCATGTGCCGCTACACTTGCTGTATTAGAAATACTACAAAAGGAAGGTCTTATGCAACACGCATGTGAGATGTCTGCCTATTTTGTTGAAAAAGCACAAACACTTCCAAAACTAAAAACCATCAAAGGCCGTGGACTCATGCTAGGATTGGAATTTGATTTTCCTATTGCTGCCTTACGTAAAACACTTATTTATCAACATCACATATTTACAGGAAGTTCTAAAAACCCAAACTTATTAAGAATCCTTCCTCCACTGACAATTCAGAAAAAACATATTGATCATTTTATGGATGCTTTACACCAAGAATTATAAGAGTCATAAAAGATATTTAGCAGACAATAACTAACACCCATTGGCATTATTAAATTACTATTCAGATCGTTACAAAATTCAAACAGATGAAAAAGTACACAGACATACACGATATAGAAAACATCCCCAAAATTATTCAGGAAGCGATTGCCTTAAAAGCAAATCCTTTCCAATACGAACATCTAGGAAAACACAAGACACTGGTCATGCTCTTTTTTAATTCCAGTTTGCGTACGAGATTGAGTACTGAAAAAGCAGCTAAAAATTTAGGGATGGACGTGATGATTCTAGATATTAATAATGCGTGGAATCTGGAATTTAAAGACGGCACCATCATGAATCTAGACAGCGCCGAACATATAAAAGAAGCCGCTCAAGTCATTTCGCAATATACAGATGTGATTGCTGTAAGAGCTTTTCCAAGTTTGAAAAATAAAGAAGAAGATGAGTCCGAATATATCTTAAACAACTTTACAAAATATGCCTCCGTGCCTATCATTAATATGGAAAGTGCCACCGCACATCCCTTACAAGCACTTACAGACGCTATTACGATATCAGAACTCACAAACAAAAAAAAGCCCAAAGTCGTTTTATCTTGGGCACCACATCCTAAAGCGTTGCCACATGCTGTTGCAAATTCATTTATAAAAATGATGCAATCTATAGACGTAGACTTTTCGATTACGCATCCCGAAGGGTATGCACTAGATCCTAACATCACAAAGAACACCCCTATTTCTTATGATCAAGAAGAAGCCTTAAAAGACGCTGACTTTGTGTACGTAAAAAACTGGAGTAGTTATGACAACTATGGACAGGTCTTAGACCAAAATCCCGATTGGATGATTACTCAAGAAAAGATAGGCAATGCTACTTGTATGCACTGCCTTCCTGTCCGCAGAAACATGGTGATAGAAGATGCTGTATTAGATAGTGACAACTCCGCCGTCATACAACAAGCAGGCAATAGAACTTTTGCAGCGCAAGTAGTATTAAAAAAAATATTAGAAAACCTATAGTATGGAAACACTCAAGGTCATAAAAATAGGAGGTAATATCATTGATATTGAGAAAGAAATGTATGCATTTCTAGAAAAGTTTGCACGCCTTAAAGGCCCTAAAATCCTAGTTCATGGAGGTGGGAAACTAGCTACATCATTGGCTAAAAAAATGAACATTAAAGTCCAAATAAAAGAAGGAAGACGTATTACAGATACTGCAACTTTAGATATCATCACCATGACCTATGCGGGTAAAATAAACAAAAATATTGTGGCTCAGCTACAAGCATATCAATGCAATGCCATTGGCTTTTCTGGAGCTGACGGAAATACGATTGTTTCTGTAAAAAGACCTATTAAAGAAATAGATTACGGATTTGTAGGAGATATTAAGAAAGTACATCCAGAGACGCTGAGTCTTCTCATCAATAACAACATAACGCCTGTTTTTTGTGCCATCACCCATGACGCGCAAGGACAACTACTCAACACCAATGCAGATACAATTGCTTCAGCGTTGGCTATCGCTTTTTCAAAGAACTATCAAGTCGAATTATATTACTGTTTTGAAAAAAAAGGAGTCCTTACATCTATAGATGATGAACAATCCGTTATAAAAAATATAACAACACAAAACTACAAATCACTCATTGATCAAGGAATCATCACCCACGGGATGATTCCGAAGCTAGACAACAGTTTTTATGCTATTAAAAACCTTGTAAGTCAAGTACATATAGGCTTACCAGATATGGTATTTGACACCACAATTCCTCACACCCTCATACAAGACTCATGACTATAGAAAACCTCACAACAGCCGCCATTCAATTGCTCAAAAAATTAATTGAGACCCCTTCATTTTCAGGAGAAGAAGACACTACTTCCGCACTTATTATAGCATGGTTTACAACCTATAACATTCCGTATCAAAGAGTGAATCATAATATTTGGGCGACTAATAAAAGCTTTCGCGAAAGCAAACCTAGCCTTTTACTCAACTCACACCATGACACCGTAAAACCCAATAAAGGATATACAAAAGACCCTTTTAAAGCTATTGTGGAAGATGGAAAATTATACGGGTTAGGCAGTAATGATGCAGGAGGTGCTTTAGTTTCTCTGCTGGCTACGTTTACCTATTATTACCATCAAGAAGACTTACAATACAATTTGGTATTTGTCGCTTCGGCGGAAGAAGAGAATAGCGGACCACATGGGTTACATAGTATCTTAGACATCCTTCCAAAAATAGAGGTTGCCATTGTAGGCGAACCTACCTTGATGCAACTTGCCATTGCCGAAAAAGGATTGGTTGTTTTTGACGCGATCGTAAAAGGCACGCCTAGTCACGCCGCACATCCTAATACTGATAACGCCATTTATAATACGATTCCTGTGCTCGAATGGTTTCAGAACTATCAATTCAAAAAGACGTCAGAGGTCTTAGGGGATGTGAAAATGACAGTTACACAAATCAATGCGGGGATACAACACAATGCGGTACCGGCAGAGGTTTCATTAGTCATAGATGTCCGTGTAAATGACGCCTATACCAATCAAGAAATCTGTGATATTTTAGAAGCCGAAAGTCCGTGTACGAGCATCACACCACGAGGTATAAAATTAAACTCCTCGTCTATTCCTCCTGATCACGCACTCGTAAAAGCGGGTGTTGCCTTGGGAAGAAAAACCTACGGCTCTCCTACGCTATCTGACCAAGCCGTGTTGTCTTGCCCTTCTTTAAAATTAGGGCCTGGGGACAGCACCCGCTCGCACACCGCAAACGAATTTATTTATCTCTCAGAAATTGAGGAAGGAATTCGCATATACACTGAACTATTAAAACAAGTTATTATATAAATAGTGATACACGATAAAAAAGAGACAAGATCGCTGCGCTAATAGACAATAGAATATATACTAATTGCTAACGGCGTATATACAAGCATTAGAAAATTAGTAAAGATCACAAATGATACATAGTAGAAAGGGATGGTTGCTAAGTCCGCTTTCGCGAAAGCGTATACAACATTTTAAAAAACAACAGTATGAAACTTTGGGATAAAGGGGTTACGATAGACCAACGAATAGAAAAATTTACGGTAGGAAATGATAGGGAAATCGACTTGCACATTGCTATATATGATGTGCAAGCGTCTTTGGCGCATGCAAAAATGCTAACTTCTGTTGGCATCATTACCTCCAAAGAATTACAACAACTTGAGAAAGGATTGAAAGAAATAGCACTACAAATCGTAGAAGAAACCTTTGTCATAGAGCCTCAATTTGAGGATGTACATTCTAAGATTGAATATGAACTCACCAAAAAATATGGAGAGGTCGGTAAGAAAATCCATACCGCACGTTCAAGAAATGATCAAGTACTGGTGGCATTACACTTGTTTTATAAGGATCATTTACAGCATGTACTATCAAAAACCGAAAGCTTATTCAACACCCTTTTAGAACTTGCTGAAACTCATAAAAAAACCATAATACCAGGCTACACACATTTACAAGTGGCGATGCCTTCTTCTTTTGGCTTATGGTTTTCTGCGTATGCAGAGCTATTGATAGATGATGTATATATGCTTCAGGCCGCATTAAAAACCGTTGATCAGAATCCGTTGGGGTCGGCGGCAGGATATGGGAGTTCGTTTCCGATTGACCGAGATTTTACCACCACAGAATTAGGATTTACAACTCTTAAATACAATGTAGTTGCCGCCCAATTAAGCAGAGGGAAAAATGAACGTATCATCGCCAGTGCTTTGGGAGGATTGTGTAATACCCTCGCAAGATTCTCCATGGATATTTGCTTGTATATGAGTCAGAATTTTGGTTTTATTTCCTTTCCAGATGCACTCACTACTGGGAGTAGTATTATGCCTCACAAAAAAAATCCAGATGTCTTTGAACTCATTAGAGGGAAGTGTAATAAAATTCAAGCATTGCATACCGAAATGCTCTTAATCACCAATAATCTCCCAAGCGGATACCATAGAGATTTTCAGTTACTAAAAGAACATAGCATTACTGCTTTTGAAGACGTGATAGAGATCCTCACCATTTTTGAATATGCTATCAAACAAATCAAGATCTTAGACATTGATCTTAGTGATGAAAAGTACCATTATTTGTATACCGTAGACAGTATCAATACGCTGGTCATCAACGGAGATTCCTTTAGAGATGCCTATCAGAAAGTAGGCGCTCAAGTGCAGTCAGGTACCTACACCCCCGCAGATGCAAAGGAGCATACGCATATAGGAAGTATGGGAAATTTGTGTTTGGATAAGATTCGGGAGAAGTTTAGTGAGGCTAGGAAATAAATGAATTAAAAAAGTTAAAGTTGTACATAAAAACTACTCCAACATTGGGGGATGTTGGAGTAGTTCTTAAGTAACCAAAAATTACTTGTATATTTAAAAAACTAGTAGGTACATTTTAGCTTTAGCGGATGTTTCTTTTTAGTGACATCTGTATCTTGATGTTTACTTTATGTTTCATCCATGGCAATTAGGTATTGTTTTTCAAAAATCAAGAAATCAGTTCTAACATTTTAGTCATTCTTTTCTGGTTAACATTATTGGCTTTCATTAATAAAACAACTCACTGATCGTTATTCCTGAAAAATTTCTCTTTTAATTTATTGCCCTGCAATCTCTACCACACTTTTGAAATAAAGCATCCCGTATAAGGGAAGTTACTCAAAGTGTGGTCTTTGTATAATTCTAAATTATCATAGTTTTGTTCTTTCAAACACTATAGAATGAAAAGAGTTTCCTACGATACATCGATTAAACATATTACTCGTCACGGACTTTTACAAGATATTCTCACTAGAGAAGAAATAGCTCTGATTCCAAGTCCTAATATCTCTCGTTGGAAACACGAATCTGATAATAAATATATGCATAGTGAGATCAATGAAATTCTTACCCAAGAAGTAAATCTTATCAAAAGATTAAATCGATCAGGCTATAAAACATTAAAAGTAAAGCTGATAAAACAACTTAGCTTCTAATTTAAATTCTAGTTTTCAAAGACTATTTGCAACTATCTTATTTTGTGATATATCCCATAAATGGGAAACATTATTGTAAAATGATCATGGAGATAGAAGAGCATAGCCTTAGCTACGGTTTTATTTTACTGTGAAATATAAGTGCCATAAAAACTAATTATAAGGCTTATTTTAATGTTCATTTAGTATTAGTTCCCTTCCAATCTAGGAAGCAACCATAACAAACCCATTGCGAATACAAACACGATAAAAAACCAAAGACGCGAGACAAGACGTTGCACTTTTGTCATTTCAGCAGAAGCCTTGCTATCTTGAAAATGAAGTCTATTTTGTTGACGCCAATCATAGGCCTTCACCCCTTGCCAACTCGTTGAAGTAGCCACGTAATAACGTAAAACAGCCGTCGTATCTTCTGCGAGTTTAAGTGTTTCCCACCCAGGCTCTTGAGGATATACGATGCCTGACCATTCATCTGGCAAGGATACATTTTGCTGGAGCGCAACAGGTTGACCAAGTGCATTGATTACGGTAGGTTGAGACATAGAAGTACGTAATGAAAAATGAAAAGGCACATCAGGAGTAGCCATATCATCTTCCGTCTCCCATCGAACGATGGGAATATCTTTCTGACTCACGGCACTTAAGATACGAGACCATATATAGGCATATTGCTCCAGATTCCCCTTTAAAACTAGCGGATACGACTCCACAATCATAGACGTACTCACCCGGCCAAATCCTCTTTGCTCATAGGCACTCAGCAACGTATTCTCTGCTTCTAGAATAGGTTGTAGTCTAGCATTTTCGGCAAAAAGAACAGGTCCAACAGAGACGTTCACCTTCGGCCATTGTGGCAAACGAATTTCTTTTTCTTCATTTCGCTTAAAGCGAAAACCAAATACCTCCCTACCCCTCAGAGTCGACTCATCCAGTTGTATAAAAACCCCGAGACCTTGAGTTTCCACAGCAGCTTGCAACGCTCGTCGAGAACTAGAAGAAAGATTTGCATACGAGCCCCCATCAAGGATCACCAAGTCAAAGTCTGCTAGATTATCAGTGGTAAGGTTATACAAAGTCGCTTGAGGCCGATTAAAATTTTCGAACTTGTATGTGTCTTTGGTCATCTGACTACGTACCAATACTTGGTGTCCATTTTCTGCCAAAAAGTTTTTTAAATACTTGGTCTCAAAAGTGGGAAATCTATTGAGAATAACCACTTTTAAAACTCGACTCGGGTTTACTTGTACAGGCAAAGGGTCTCTCGTTACTACTTCTCCCAAAGAATCCTTGGTAATCAACGTATAAACAAAAGTACCAGCTATTTTTGGGGTTGAACCCACTTCAAATATTAGTTCCTCTTCCTTTGCAATCGCTAAGGAGTCGAGTCCATTTCCACCTGAGTCTTCCAAAACGATTTGGGTTCCTTTTAATGGTTTCTCGTATAAACCACGTACGATTAGAGAATCCCCCAACGTCACCTTGGAGTCATACTGTAAGCGTTTGATACCACCTAATACGTTCCCAGGTAGATAGGTTGCTTTAACATTATCCAATTGCCAAAAATCATAAGGTGCCATCCCATCACCAAGAATATAGGCGGTGGTAATACTATCCATTTGTTTTTGATCCAAACCATCCATCTCATACGCTATAAGATGTAGATTTTTGCGCAGTCGTTTCAAACTGTCCAGCTGACGCTCGCTATAATTTTGCGTCAGGATTGCCCCTACTCCCTTGACTTGATTCTCCCAAACCAAAGGTCTGAGAACCATTAGTGCTAGCATTATTACCGCTATCAAGCCTATGAGCGCTTTTAGGAACCACCACTTTTTACTTCCTGAGCGATATTCTTTCCATAAAAAGACGCCCCATAGCACGACGACACCTAGCAGTACGGGTAGCCACAAGTTTTCCAGTAAGAAGATGTCCTTATCGATCACTAGCTTTGAGTTCTTGAATGAATGCTTTTTCCAAGGCTCCTCTGTATTGATACCTCACCACAGGGTCAGTATCTACTGCGGGGAGTACTCGCAATAAACCTTGTCGTACACTTTGCAGTATCACAGTCGCTTGTGGTTTCTCTTCGGTGAGCCAGGATAACTCTTGTAAGCTCTTAAGATATTTGGAAGGTTCTTCTATAGCAAGGGCGGCAAGTTCTTTTCCTGCTTGTGCAAAAACCGCTCGATCGGCAGCCGTAATACTAGCACCTTGCGCAAGTCGTTCTTCAAGAATAGCCACACTCTCTCGCATCGCGCCATACGAAATTTCATAATTCATATCCTGTTGCTTATAAAAATCGTCAATCTCATCGAGGTCGCCAGAAAGTCGTTTTTCTTCCTTTATGGGTGGTGGGTCAAAACCAATACGATGTACATAAATACGCGCACTGTTTTTAATCTCTTGAATAAGCTTGAGCGCTTTATATTGATAGGGCAAAGACTTATCAGGCTCGGCCAGTCGTAAGTACAACTCTGCATCCCACATCTGGGCCATTGCATCCCTTAATTTCCCCCTTAAAGAGGCGGTAAATAAGGTGGACTCCTCTGGATTATCGTGTTTGTGCATATATTCCTCAAAACCAGATTCATCTTCCTCGCCCTCCTTGTCATCGTGCTCATGCTCGTCGTGATGTTCTTCAACAAGGTTGTGTTCATTTTCACTATCGTGGTCAGGGCGGTAGCTTGCCGTAGGGTCGTCGGGGTCAAAATCTGCTTCTTCTATGTCTGGTGTCACGGCAATACCTGAGTCGGCCTCATCTCCCATAAACTTTCCATATTTTAAGCGTAAGGCTTTCTGGTCAAAGCCTAACTCATTACTTCGCGATTTAAATTCTTGAAGTGGGATTTGATTTCTTTCTGAAATGAGTTTCTCGGTATCAATAATCAATTGTCTCTGACTCCTAAAATAATCAGGCATCAAGTCTGCGCCCATCGTTCCCTCTACTCCAAAGCCATCACGTATCGTATCCTTAATCACTGCAAAAAAAGTTTCACTACGCGTACTATTCGCTTTAGGTGTCTTTTGATCTTGTACTTCAACATAAAAATAAAGTTCATCGCCCATCTCCATTTTTAGTTGATCTAAGCGTATATTTTTTGAGAGACGCGCCTTTTTTGAGCCTTGTACCAGCTTTTGGTCAAAGGCAAGTTTCTCTTCTCTAAACTTCACAGATTCTCCAGACCCCTTACTCACCGTCGCAATAATAAAAGCTGTTTTTATGCCAAAATCATCTGTAATTCCTGCCGTAAAGTTAAGTACTTTATCATCTTCAAAATCAAAAGATGAAAACTGAGGGATGTCTGTGATTTCTACGGTAGGAGCCTTATCTTCAATGACCTCTACAGTATACAAGTCAGATACATATTGGGCACCCAAGCTGTCTGCAAATCTAAAATTATAATAGCCCGAGGCCTGCGGCACGATGGATTGTGTAACATACTCATTTTGCTTTCCACTTTTTTGAGAAGTCATCGTCACGTCTTTCTCTCCCATACCTTCCAGACGCACCTCACGCAACGGCTGATTAAAGCCTAGCTTCCAAGAGAGCCGAGTACCTTCCATTACTTTAACATTCAAATCACTGCTTGATTTGGTAGGAATCTGAGTATAAGCAGGATATGCAATAGTCACCTTTTGATTCAATAATACGGGAGATTCATAGACAGGCGCTACAGAATCGGTTGTTTGAAAAACCATCAATGGCTCCTCTTCAGCATTTGGCATATTTGATGCGATTCCCATCGTATATACTACAGAAACCAACATACCGATGAAAGAAAGAACTCCTGCGGTGAGCATGGCTTTTTTAAGTCCCGTTTGAGGCTTGACATGCTTTATTTCTAAAGTAAGACGGGTGGTTACTTTTTCTCTTTGTAGCTGCGCAAGCCCTGATAATCCAGTGGGTGTCGTAAGCAACAAACTGCTACTATACTCCGCAGTGTTGAGATGATCATCTATATACCGACTGCTCTTTTCATTTGATAGTTGCCAAGGTCGAATCACGAAAAGCGCCATCGCAGCTACCACACATAAAAGAAGTATTCCCCATAGCATACTCTGTGTTATCAAGCCTATACAGACGCCAGCGCCTATACCATATAGCATAGCTTCCAAGGCTCGCAATAATTGCCAGTGCTTGGTATATTGTTGTATGAGTTTGGCCCCTTCCATTATTGTTTTCGTATGCTTGCGACAATACGTTCGCCCACCATTAAAAATAGTAAAACCATCCACAGCCAACCAGAAAAGTCCGCAGCGGCGATTTTCGGTATCGTTTTAGTGTTCAGAGCCACTTTGGTTTGTAATTGCTCACTCGATATCGTACGTAGATCTTCTTTTTGTACTTGACCAAAAACGTCTTTATCTAGCGTAAGCCAGCGTAATAAATGTCCCATCCAATCTTCTTCAAGCACCACTTTTGTATTGAGTTCTTTGGTTAATATAAAATCAGTACGGGAAGTACCCGGTTCAATCAAACGATGCGCTAAAATATCTTGACGATACCGCAAGGTTTTTGCAGTAGTCTCAGGCATCACAGCATCACTCAGCCAAACAATATAATCACTTTCAGCAAATGCCTTTTCTGCAGATGGAGCACTCTTTTCTATGATGATATCCGTTTGGGTATAGCTTGCAATTGCTTTAATTCCCAACTCTACAAAGATACTTTGGGTCTCAAGACCATCATCAACCATCATCACTACTTTGACCTTTTTTTCAGGATATAACGGAATTTGAGCGACCCCGTTTTCTGTGTTGACTTCAAGACTATCTTGAGAAGCATTCCGTCTGATTTCATTTTCAGCGATGGTGGTTTTAGAAAACGATAAAGTGGTCGCATCACTGTATACCGCTACGACCTCAACACTATCTTTTTTAACGCGTGTCCAAACAGGTTCTGAAACCGTTTTTTCAGTGTCTACTGTAATCCAAGTGATGTTCTTATGAACAGTAGGGCGTTTTCCTTTGACCGCTTTCGCGAAAGCGTATGTAAACACCACTACATTATCTGCTGCTAATTGTTCCATCTCTCTGGCAAGTTGCCAATAGTGAGGAATTCCTTCTTCTACAGGGCTATCCTCCTCCCATTCTGGAAAACCTTCTGTGAAGAGGTATCTGCCTTCTTGAGGGATTTGTTCAAAGCGTGCTCGTCCTTCTGCGGTCGCCAGCAAAGAAGGCTCAAAGACATAAGCAACATCTTGCCGTGGTACTGTCGTCGTTATTTGAGGGGCTGCCAGAATCCCGACAAGTAGCGCAATAATTAGGCATCTTAACAACAATAGCCACCACTCATTGATTTGGATACTTTTACTTTGTTTGGATTTGGTTTGAGTGATAAACTGAGTACTTCCTACTTTGATCGTTTGCACTTTTTTACGGCTCCAAAAGTGAATGGCGATGGGTATGGCAAGTGCCAATAATCCCCAGAGATATGATGGTTGTAGAAAAGTCATATCAGCTGATTTTTAAGCGTTTTTTTAAAAATAATTGCAAAGCTTCTCCTATATGATTGTCCAAGCTAAATAAGTGATAGGTAATATCACTAGAGAGCAATCCTTCCTTCATCTCTCGCAAAGAAGCCTCCAATCCTTCTAAGTATAATGCCTTGGCTTCTTTCGTATTGACTTTAATTTTTGAGCCTGTCTCAAGATCTTCAAAAATAACCTGCCCTTTATAATCAAACGTTCGTTCCCGCTCTCCTAAGAGATGCAACACAACTACCTCATTACGCGAGGTTTTAAGACTCGTGATCGTTTTGGTAATTTCTTCTTCATTCTCATACAAATCGGAAATAAAAAACAACAGTTCCCGATGACTGCGATGATGTAGTTTTTCTCCGACTAGCTGGGTGGGCCACTTCCCTTGGGTATTTAACTTCAAGAGTTGATACAAAAAGCGATTAAAATGAGACTTGCTCGTTGCCGGTTGCAAGATCTCTACTTTCTCATCATTAATCGTGTGTAATCCCACAGCATCCCCTTGCCGATGCGCTAGGTGTGCCAGACTTGCCACTAAGACTTGGGCATATTCCATTTTTGAAAGTTCTCCTTCTTTATGTAACATTGAAGCGCTGGTATCAATGATAAATTTGACGGTAATATGCGTATCAATTTCTGACTGCTTGATGTAATAGCGCCCAGAACGAGCGAGCATCTTCCAATCGAGCAAACGCAAATCGTCTCCAGGCTCATAGCCTCTGTACTGACTAAACTCGAGACCCGCTCCTACCCTTCTACTTCGATTCAATCCAGACAAATATCCGTCTACTATCACGCGAGAAATCAACGCGAGTCCAGAGACACTGTTGATTACTTCGGGTTTGAGTAAGGCTTGATAATCGTCTTTCACGAGTTTGGTATCTGGTTTAGAAATTAATTTGTTCTAGAAGCTTGCTCGTCACTCTATCTGAGGTGATTCCTTCTGCTTCTGCTTTAAAGTTGACAATCACCCGATGACGTAATACGGGAAGAGCGACGTGTTGTATATCTTCTAAAGTGACCGCAATTCTTCCTTGGGCAAGGGCTCTTGCTTTTGCCGTGAGAATCATGGCTTGCCCAGCTCTAGGCCCTGCACCCCAACCGACCCATTGTTTTACATAGTCATTGGTCGTGGTTTCTGGACGTGTCGCTCGAACGAGATTGCTCACAAACTCGACTAGCTGATCACTAATAGGCACTTCTCTCACTAGCGCTTGCAGACGTAAAATCTCTTGGCCTGAAAGTATGGGTTGAATTTTCTCTTTTTTAGTACCTGTCGTACTCTTTAAAATATGTGTTTCCTCTGCTGCGGTAGGATACCCAATTTTTATATAAAATAAAAAGCGATCTTGTTGTGCTTCTGGTAACGGAAACGTACCCGATTGTTCTATCGGGTTTTGAGTGGCTAGGATAAAGAAAGGCCGCTCTAATGTATAAGTATTGCCTGAATACGTCACCTCAAATTCTTGCATCGCCTCTAGTAAAGCAGCCTGAGTTTTTGGGGGTGTACGATTGATTTCATCGGCGAGGATGATATTGGCAAAAATGGGACCCTTCTTAAACTCAAAACTCTTTTTGCCCGTTGTGTGGTCTTCTTCTAGAATTTCGGTTCCCACAATATCCGACGGCATTAAATCTGGCGTAAACTGGATGCGTTTAAAATCAAGATCAATCGCTTGGGCTAGCGTTCTAATCATTAAGGTTTTGGCAAGCCCCGGAACGCCTTCTAACAATGCGTGCCCTCCTGCTAGAAAGGTAATGAGCAACTGCTCGACCGTTTCCTCCTGACCAATAATGACTTTTGCAATCTCCTTTTTGAGGTCTGTCAATTTTCCTGTGAGCGTGTTTACTTCTTTTTCTAAGGCTACTAAGTCTTTATTCATATTGTTTTGAAATTTCTACTCAAGTGATCTTGTTTGATCCCTTCGTTCAAATCCTAATTGATTTGTTCATTATACGCTTTCGCGAAAGCAAAATACAAACCATTCCACTTCGAAGTTATAACACTCAACTATCAACTCGTAAGCGCATACATGACAATATTTACTCCAAAACGGGTGTTGTCTATTTTATACCAACGCTTATTTCTAAAGTCATAATCCCACTCACATCCGTAATCTTTATTGCTATACAACACACCGATACGACCATTGATTTCAATCGCTTTTAGGTATTCGTGTACCAAGTCATCGCCCCAACCGTTGAGTTCTTGACTAGTGGTTGGTGGGCCATCTTCAAATTCGAAAAAGACCTTATAAATCTCGTGGTCATTAGGAATTTTTTTTAAGCTATCGAGTCCAAAAATATCTTCCATCTGTCGTTCAAACGATTTAGCAAACAAGCCATCGATATCGTGGTTGCAATCGTCTGCAAAGACAAAGCCTCCATTCTCAACATACTTTTTAAAATTCTCTCTTTCCTTTTGGGTAAATTGTACGAGCTTATGTCCTGAGATATAACAAAAGGGACTTTTAAAAATGTCTTCACTCGCAAGGGTGATAATATTCTCCTGCGTATCTACTTCTAGCGTCGTATACTCTACCAATGAGTTCAGTAAATTAGACGGCATACGTTGGTCTGTATCCCAGTCTCCGGATTCATATTGTAAGCGCGTGAAGAAAAATTTATTAGGCATTCTGTTTTAGCAATCGTTTAAGGTTTGATCTCTTAATTTTAAGAAAGCGTTGTTTTGTTCGGTTTCAATTTTCGCGAAAGCGAACTTAAAATAAAAACTGGCTACTACATTAGCAGTAACCAGTTCTTTAAAATTTAATTTATTTTATACTGCATCTGAAAGACTGGTAAATGTAAAGTCGCGTATCTTCATATAGGGGATCAGACTTCCATCTACACGTACTTGTTTTCCGAGGGTTTCTAAGTTATTAAGCATAATAATAGGACTCTCGTTAAAACGGAAATTCTTCACTGGATACTTGATTTTACCATTCTCGATATAGAAGGTTCCATCTCGGGTAAGTCCCGTGTATAATAAAGTTTGAGGGTCTACGGAACGTATATACCACAAACGTGTCACGAGTATTCCTTTCTTGGTGCCTTTGATTAAATCTTCTAAAGATGCAGTGCCGCCACCCATGATGAAATTACTTGGGAAGGGAACAGGTTCTACTCCCTTTTCTTTAGCCCAATACCTTCCGTAAGCGAGGTTTTTCACCACTCCGTTTTCAATCCAAGAGGTTTTCTTGAGCGGTTGTCCTTCCCCATTCCAAGTGGGGGCAGGAACTTCCTCATTAAGGGGATCTGACCAAAGGTTTACACGCTCATCTACAATTTTCTCTCCTAGTTTTGTTCCTCCTCCTTCTTTTGACATAAAGCTACGCCCTTCATCTGCAGAGCGTGCATCAATGGATCTACCGAGGCCTTGTAGTAATCCTAAACCAGCAGAAGGTTCAAGGATGACCGTATACTTCCCTGGTTCGATTGCTTTTGCTTCTCGAGAGAGTACGGCTTTATCAATCGCCACTTTTGATGCCTCTGAGGCATCAAATTTTGAAATATCATTATAGTCACGAGTGACCCATCCTGATCCTGTACCATCATTAGTACGCATCGTTACGGTAAAACTCGCATCTGTAGACTTGTTATATGCAAAAAGACCATTAGAGTTCATCATCGCACTAAAGCCTTGACCATCATCTAAAAATCCTGCTGCGGTCACATCGTTTGCTTTTGCAGGTGTAATACTGCTATTAGCTACTTCTGCTCTATACTCTGGAGTTATATTTGCGGTCGCTTCTATAAAGGTTTTAGATTCGTCATATACTTGAGGCCCTAGCGGTTCCATATATTCTGGATTCTCGGGAGACAGTTTTGCAAGCTCTTCTGCTCGCTGTACTACTTTCTTTAGGGATTCATCATCAAGCTCGTCTATAGTTGCCGTTCCTGATTTTTTACCAAAACTTGATGTCACCGCCAGATTTTGGTTAGACTGGTACCCTGCTGTAGAAACTGAGTTACGTGCATAACGTATATTACCCCCTTGGCTTCCGCTTAGGTTTACGACACAGGCATCGGCTGTAGAAAAGCTTAATGCTTTTTCTAAGATCTTTCTAGCCTCTTCTTTTGAAAATATTGCCATTATTTATTTTTTTAAAAGTTAGACTTATACCGAACGCCCGGTATTAATTACATTGATATCATTAAATCTTGAAGTAGAACTACCATGAGATACGGCACTTACCTGAGAAGGTTGCCCTTTCCCATCAAAGAAGGATCCAAATAAACGATAGTCATTCTTGTCGCATATTTTTGCGCAAGAATTCCAAAATTCCTGTGTATTAGACTGATAGGCTACATCATTAAGCATTCCTGCAATTTTACCATCCTTGATTTCAAAATACATCGTCCCTCCAAACTGGAAGTTATAACGCTGTTGATCGATGGAATAAGAACCTCTTCCAGCGATGTAGATACCTTTCTCTACATCTTTAATCATATCGTTTATAGAATACGGCTCTTTCCCTGCTTCTAGAGAAACATTAGGCATACGTTGGAACTGGACATCGTTCCAACTTTGTGCATAGCAACAGCCTTGGGATTCATTTTGATCAATAATTTTAACTTGATCACGAATGGCTTGATAATTTACAAGGATTCCATTACGGATGATATCCCACTTCTTAGTCTTTACGCCTTCATCATCCCAGCCTACCGCTCCTAATGAGTTGGGCTGTGTTTTGTCTGCCACAATGTTTACGATATCACTACCATATTTAAAGCTTTTTGATTTCCATTTATCAAGGGTTGCAAAACTGGTTCCTGCATAATTGGCCTCGTACCCAAGTACTCGATCCAGCTCCGTAGGGTGTCCAACAGATTCGTGTATGGTAAGACCTAAGTGATTAGGTTCTAGCACAAGATCATATTTACCCGCATCTACCGACTTAGCTGTCAGCATTTGCTTGGCTTGCTTTGCCGCTAATGTGGCATCTTCTGCCATGTCATAGCTATTTCTATAGAGTCTAAGACCTTCTGGACCTTCTAATTTCTCTGAATCGAGACCATCTAGATACTCATATCCCATTCCCATAGGAGCACTCATCGCTTGACGTGTCTTGAACTTCCCTCCACCCACAGCGGTCACTCCAAAGGTAGGCCAGATGCGGTGTATGTCTTGGTCTACGTACGACCCATCTGTAGAAGCAAAATACTTTTGCTCATTTACCATAAATAGAGCGGAGTTTACAAAGTTTGCTCCGTTAGCTTGTGCAGCAGCATTTGCCGTAAGAAGCAGGTCTACCTTTTCTGATACGGGCACCTCTTTAAAGTCTTTTTTGATAGGTGTTTTCCAAGAGACCTCTCCAAAAGCCGGTACTGGTGCTAGTATCACAGGTTCTGTTTGAAATTTTGAATTTGCCTTTGCAATCGCAACGGCTTGCTCTGTTGCTTTTTTAATACCGTCTGGTGTCACATCATTGGTTGATGCAAAACCCCAAGTCCCATTTGCGATGACACGTACACCTATCCCAAAAGATTCTGTATTGACAACACCTTGCACTTTATCTTCCCTAGTGCGTACAAATTGATTGAGATATCTGCCTATTCTGGCATCTGCATAGGAAGCGCCTAAACTTTTGGCTGTGTTAAGAGCAACATCTGCCATTTGTTTCTTTATTAGTACGTCCATTCCTGGTTCTAGGAGTGCCTCTGTTGGGATATTATTTCCCATTAACAGCGAAGGCATCATCATTGCCCCAGCACCCAATCCGGCTAGTTGGACAAAATTTCGTCTTTTCATAAGAGTATACGTTTTGATTGTGGTTTTGAGCGTTGCGAAACACTCAGCATTAAAGCACCTTAATATCTGAATAAATCGGCATACCTACTAATCTTCTACTGCTAATAATATCTTAAAATTTTAACTTTTTAGTATTGAAAATATATACTGTAATGAATCTCACTTAATAAGATCTTCATTGTTTGCATAAAAACTTGCGAAAGTCATATCATGCAAAGACGATAAATTGTTTTAAATGAAAATATGTATTGTTTTTCGTTTTAATAAATTACTCATTTGCTTCATCCATATTTAGTATATCTCCACTACTTTAAGAATACTCACTTGCTTTTTAAAACATCATGTTAGCAAATATTATAACTAAAAATAACAACCCATCTGTTCTAGGGCAAAGAATTCTGGGAACGATGATAGATTACGCGCTGCTATCGCTATGATACTTTTGAAATAAAGCATCCCCTACAAGGGAAGTTTCTCAATGTGTGGTCTTTATATAATTCTAAATTAGTATAGTTTTGTTCTTTCAAACGCTAATGAAAAGAGTTTCCTATGATACATCGATTAAACATATAACTCGGCATGGACTTTTATAAGATGTATATACCTTAAAATCCCACAACTTTTGCATTTGATCCCTTTTGCATTTGATCCGGCTCAACACAAAAAGTTGTGGGGTATCTAAATTTGAGACAACTTTGCTTTAAAAAATTCTATGTCCTCAGACGCTTTATTTGCTGTAGCCCATTTATTACTCCCTGAAGTTCTTGTAACTTATTTTGAGATGACTAAACAC